>ERZ507154.1-NODE-1-length-605966-cov-15.7739_pt1 | contig 605966 bp, 523 predicted proteins | sample MGYA00513772_ERZ507154 | MGnify/ENA metagenome assembly ERZ507154
AAGTGGTGGGTGATGACGGGATCGAACCGCCGACCCCCTCCTTGTAAGGGAGGTGCTCTCCCAGCTGAGCTAATCACCCCCGCTGTGTGGAGTCGCATTATAGGGAGAGTTGAAAATGAGTCAACGCCTTTTCTAAAGAATTCGTTCGTTCGTCGTAAAATTAAACAAAGCGATCGCGAAACCGGCGCCATAGCATGATTTATAAACAAAAATGGCAAACCGTGACGTTCCGATGGGAACAACATTGAGGAATCAGCCCACGGTGTTAGAATATTGACCCATAATTTCCACCGGACATTGCCGGCTATCGGCATCTTTATTAAACGTAAGGCCAATTCATGAAAATCAAAACTCGCTTCGCGCCAAGCCCAACCGGCTATCTGCACGTTGGCGGTGCGCGTACTGCTCTCTATTCCTGGCTTTTTGCCCGTAACCACGGCGGTGAGTTTGTGCTGCGTATTGAAGACACCGATCTCGAACGCTCCACCCCGGAAGCAATTGAAGCCATCATGGATGGCATGAACTGGCTGAATCTGCAATGGGACGAAGGCCCCTATTTCCAGACCAAACGTTTCGATCGTTATAACAACGTAATCGATGAGATGCTGGAAGCCGGTACCGCTTACAAATGCTATTGCTCGAAAGAACGTCTGGAAGCGCTGCGCGAAGAGCAGATGGCGAAGGGTGAGAAGCCGCGTTACGATGGCCGCTGCCGCCATAGCCACGAGCACCATGCTGACGATGAGCCGTGCGTCGTGCGTTTCGCCAACCCGCAGGAAGGTTCGGTTATTTTTGACGATCAGATCCGCGGACCTATCGAGTTCAGCAACCAGGAACTGGACGATCTGATCATTCGCCGTACCGATGGTTCCCCGACCTATAACTTCTGCGTGGTGGTAGATGACTGGGATATGGCGATCACTCACGTGATCCGCGGCGAAGATCATATCAACAACACGCCGCGCCAGATCAACATCCTCAAAGCGCTGAATGCGCCGGTGCCTGTTTATGCGCACGTGTCGATGATCAACGGCGATGACGGTAAAAAACTTTCCAAGCGCCACGGCGCAGTGAGCGTGATGCAGTATCGCGACGACGGCTACCTGCCGGAAGCGCTACTCAACTATCTGGTGCGCCTGGGCTGGTCTCATGGCGATCAGGAGATTTTCACTCGCGAAGAGATGATTGAGTTCTTCTCGCTGGGCGCGGTGAGCAAATCCGCCAGTGCCTTTAACACCGATAAACTGCTGTGGTTAAACCATCACTATATCAATACCCTGCCGGCGGAGTATGTGGCAACGCATCTGCAGTGGCATATCGAGCAGGAAAATATCGACACTCGCAACGGCCCGCAGCTGGCTGAGCTGGTGAAACTGCTGGGCGAGCGTTGCAAGACGCTGAAAGAGATGGCCCAGAGCTGCCGCTACTTCTATGAAGAGTTCGCTGAATTCGATGCCGACGCCGCGAAAAAACATCTGCGTCCAGTGGCGCGTCAGCCGCTGGAAGTGGTTCGCGATAAGCTGGCGGCGATTAGCGACTGGACGGCGGAAAACGTCCATCACGCGATTCAGGCAACTGCTGATGAGCTGGAGGTGGGGATGGGTAAAGTCGGTATGCCGCTGCGCGTGGCGGTTACCGGGGCAGGGCAATCTCCTGCGCTAGACGTTACTGTCCATGCTATCGGTAAATCCCGTAGCGTAGATCGTATCAATAAAGCGCTGGCTTTTATCGCTGAACGCGAAGGCCAGGCGTCCTGACGGCGACGCAGCTGAAACAACGGCAGGTTACCCTGCCGTTTTTTTTGTCTGTTATTCCGGACTGGCGATGCCGAGGCGGGCAAGAAAACCGCTAATCCCTTCCCGGGCCAGCAGATCGCGGAGCTGCAGCTGTTCTGCCGGAGTCATCAGCTGTAGGGTTTCCGTGATTTGCCGCCAGATCGCGTCTGCCTCATTGACCAGGTATGCACCTGGCGATTCCGCGAGATGATTGTCGGTAAGCAGATGGCGTCTGGCAGGGATGTTGGTCAGAAACTCGCGTACCGGTTGGTCGATAACCACCAGTCGCGCTCGCCCCCCTTTAACGCCGGGTATTGCTTCGGTGCGCCATTGTTTCTCGCGAACCCAGCGATTGATCGTTTGTCTGGCCAGCCCCAGGCAGTCGGCAAGCTCTGCGGGCGTCATTTTATCTTTCAGTTTCATCATGGTTTACCGATCGCGGATCCCTAACCGAAGCAGTAACCCGGTGATCCCCTCGCGCAGCAACAAAGACATAAGCTGCTTCTGCTCGCTGGGGGTGAGTTCTTTACTGAGGGTCAGCAGCAGCGATTCCAGATCGCTATCATGGGGAGAATAGATGCCGGGCGTCTCCGCCACGCGCTGGGCGCTGCGGATAAACTCCCTGACTTGCTCATTGACATGGACCAGGCGCGCTTTGCCGCCCTGGACGCCAGGTCGCGGAGAGGTTTGCCAGCCTTCTTTCCGCACCCACTTATTGATAGTTTGCCGACTGTAGCCGGTTAGATGGGCAATTTCTTCAGGTGTCATTCGTTCCTTGAGCATACTATTTCCTGAGTAAATGTATGGGAATTAGCTGCCCATGTTATAGCATCCTTTTACGTGAAAAGGTGACCTGTTTAACTTCTGACTGCGATAAGGCTCGCAATGTCAGCAAGTTGCCTGCTTTTTCAGCGATTGAATCGGGAAGGATAATTTTGCCGTTGACACCTGAGCGAGGAATTCATATTATGCCGCCCGTCAACACGACACGCTTTACGTTACGGGGCTATAGCTCAGCTGGGAGAGCGCTTGCATGGCATGCAAGAGGTCAGCGGTTCGATCCCGCTTAGCTCCACCAAATTCTGCACCCAGCGGATTTGGTTCGTAAAGAAGTCCTGTGGGGCTATAGCTCAGCTGGGAGAGCGCTTGCATGGCATGCAAGAGGTCAGCGGTTCGATCCCGCTTAGCTCCACCAAATTCTGCACCCAGCGGATTTGGTTCGTAAAGAAGTCCTGTGGGGCTATAGCTCAGCTGGGAGAGCGCTTGCATGGCATGCAAGAGGTCAGCGGTTCGATCCCGCTTAGCTCCACCAAAATTCAGAACCCTCGCTTCGGCGGGGGTTTTTGTTTTTAGCGGGTTTCATGTAAAGCACTTTCTGGTTACGTCAGTTAATCTCCAGCAATTAAAATCGAAAGTAATTTCAGACTTTTTCCTGATAATTCGCCTTGCCTGCCCTAAATAAGCAACATAACATTTCCCCCATTAAACGTGATGAGGTTTCTGGAGTTTTAATTAACAATAATGCTTGATAAAATTAACATTAATATCAAAAAAACTCTATTGGCCTTTATCATTTGTTTAGTCGCTATTCCGCTGGCTCGTTTTATTTCACCGCAAACGATAATTGACGGCAACCTTATTTATATTGCCTGGCTGCCAATCAGCGTGATGTTTTCTGTTATTTTTATCTTTGGCCGCTATGCAATTGCGCCATTAATTCTCGCGTTTGCCATCACCAATAGTTTTCTCATTAAATTAACGCTGCCGCAGGCGTTTATCTTACTTTTTTGTCAACTGTTCGCCGTGTTTGTCTCCTGCGCTATTCTGCGACTGTTGGTGGGGAAGCGCTGGCGCTGCGGTCCAACGGCAAAACATATGGGGGCGCGGATCTTCTGGGGCGGCTTCTTCGCGCCGGTGCTCCTGAAAATCACCATGTATCTCGCCGGACAATATTTTGCGTTTCCATTAGCTATTACCAGTTACTTTGGTAGTATGCCGTTGATTTATACTGTAATAGATATCCAAAGTTTAATCAGTGCGGCATTAATTTTTACGACGTTTCTTTATTATCCAATGCGGATGATTATCAGTCCGCGCTACGCCCGACGTTTCTGGCAGCAGGAATGTTTACCGTGGCTGGCACCGCAATATCGCTCCTTTACCCTATATTGGTTTATCGCGTTGGCGGTGATATTAACGCTATTGTGTGCGCCGTATCAGTCTGAATTTATTGCCGGTTATTTAGTTCCGGTTATTTTTATTGTCTACTTTATCGGTATCAGTCGAATAGGCCATGCGCTATTGCGTATTTCATGGTCTGTCTCGGCCTTTTTGCTGGTGGTATATAACAAAAACTTTCTCCAGGGGGTGCAAAGCGAGTATTCACTCTCCTTTGTGCTGTCGGTTCTGATCTCCTTTACTATCTGTTTGTTTTATATGGCCGACATCTATGCCCGCAGCGACCGCAACAAACGCCGCTGGCGTAGCCAGGCGGAAGAGGATCCACTGACCGGCTTGCCTAACCTGCGCGCGCTGGAGAGCCATTTACAGAGCTGTCCTCAGCAGGCTATCTGCAGCCTGCGTATTGATAATCTCGACTTTCTCAGTCGGCATTATGGTCTGATGATGGGGGTGGACTGTAAACGGCAGATTATTCGGGCGCTGCAACCGCTGCTGGGAGCGGCGGATAAAGTCTTCCAGGTACCGGGCAGCGAACTGATCCTCGTGCTTGATGGACCGGAGCCGTCGTCCCGCTTGAATCATATGGTCGCGGTCCTCAACCACAAAAAGTTCAGCTGGCACAATCAGCCGCTGGATTTGGAGTTTGGCGCGGCCTGGGGCCGCGATGACGGCCAGGGTGAGGGACTTTACCAGATGCTGGGCCAGCTAAGCTGGCTTTCCGAACAGGCGGGCAGTGAACGTCGGGTGCTGGCGCTGGACGAGGAGCAGGATCTGGTGGTGGATCAAACTACCGAGCAGGTGCGCCTCCTTATGCGCGTCAAGCAAGTGCTCAAAGATCGCGCGCTGATGCTCTATGCGCAACCGATTCAGAATCCGGAGGGGGAGGGTTATCATGAGATCCTCACGCGCATGCGCTGTGGCGATAGCGTCATTATGCCCGACCGATTCATTCCGCTGATTGTGCAGTTTAACCTCAGCCAACGTTTTGACATGCTGGTGCTGGAGACCTTGTTCAGTATGCTCCATAAGCATCCCGGCCAGCGCTTCTCGGTCAACCTGCTGCCTGCAACTCTGATGCAAAAGAACAGCGCAGGGCAGATTATCGCGCTGTTTCAACGCTATAGCGTCTCGCCAGAACTTATAACTATTGAGGTGACCGAAGAGCAGGCCTTCTCTAATGCGGACACCAGTCGGCAAAATCTTGAAGCGTTGCGCGCGTTTGGCTGCGCCATCGCTATTGATGACTTTGGCACCGGCTATGCGAACTATGAACGTCTGAAACATCTACAGGCCGATATCATTAAGATTGACGGCTGCTTCGTCCGCGATATCCTCACGGACCCGCTGGACGCCATCATGGTGAAATCGATTGTCGAGATGGCGCGGGCGAAACAGATGAGCGTGGTGGCGGAATATGTCGAAAGCGAACCGCAAAAAGCGCGCTTGCTGGAGCTGGGCGTGAATTATCTGCAGGGTTATCTGATCGGTAAACCACAGCCTCTGGGTGAATGACGGGCAAAAAAAAGCCGGGCATTGCCCGGCTCAGATGACTGACGTCTGTTACAGAACCAGCGCCGCAATCGAGGCGGACAACACGCTAACCAGCGTGGAGCCGTACACCAGCTTCAGACCGAAGCGAGAAACTACGTTGCCCTGTTCTTCGTTCAGACCTTTGATCGCCCCGGCAATAATACCGATAGAGGAGAAGTTGGCGAAGGAGACCAGGAAGATAGAGATAATGCCTTCCGCGCGCGGGGAGAGCGTCGAGGCAATTTTCTGCAGATCCATCATGGCGACGAATTCATTGGAGACCAGTTTGGTAGCCATAATACTGCCCACCTGCAGCGCTTCGCTTGCCGGCACACCCATCACCCAGGCAACCGGGTAGAAGATATAGCCGAGGATACCCTGGAAGGAAATGCTATAGCCGAACCAACCGGTCACGGTGGCGAACAGGGCATTCAGCGCCGAGATCAGCGCGATGAAGCCGATCAACATCGCCGCCACGATAATCGCGACTTTAAAACCTGCCAGAATATACTCGCCCAGCATCTCGAAGAAGCTCTGACCTTCGTGCAGATTCGACATCTGCAGATTTTCTTCGCTCTCTTCCACGCGGTAAGGGTTAATTAATGACAGAACGATAAAGGTGCTGAACATGTTGAGCACCAGCGCCGCAACGACATACTTTGGCTGCAGCATGGTCATGTAAGCGCCTACGATGGACATGGACACGGTGGACATCGCCGTCGCCGCCATGGTGTACATGCGGTTGCGCGACATTTTGCCGAGAATATCTTTATACGCGATAAAGTTTTCCGACTGGCCGAGGATCAACGAGCTCACGGCGTTGAAGGACTCCAGCTTGCCCATGCCGTTAACTTTCGACAGGACGGTACCGATCGCGCGAATGACAATCGGCAGGATACGAATATGCTGCAAAATGCCGATCAAAGCCGAAATGAAGACGATAGGGCACAAAACCTTGAGGAAGAAGAAGGCCAGGCCTTTATCGTTCATGCCGCCGAACACGAAGTTTGTCCCTTCGTTGGCAAACCCGAGGAGTTTTTCAAACATCTCGGAAAATCCTTTCACAAAACCCAGACCAATATCGGAGTTGAGGAAGAACCAGGCCAGCAGGACTTCAATGACAAGCAGTTGAACAACATAACGAATACGGATCTTTTGGCGGTCATGGCTGACCAACAGGGCCAGTATAGCCACCACAACGATCGCGAGGACAAAATGCAAGACGCGGTCCATAGTTGCTCCAAATATGAGGCAGGTTAAATTTCCGTGCACATTCTATGCAACGGCTTTAAAGAAAACGAGATCAATTGCACACTATTGCAAGGAACTGTGACCAATGGCAAAAATAGTGATCCAACATCCACTTTTGTTATGTTACGTAAAGGTTTTAAAAGTTGCATTCTTGTACTACTCTTAATAGCGGGCTGGATCTCGTTTTCTGACGCCCGTATTTCATTTCCGGCCACCTATTGTTCCCTTCTATCACAGCAATCATTATCTCCACTCTAAATGAACTTGATAATCATTCGCATTTTGATAGCATGAAACATAGCAAAGGCTATATTTCCAGAGGCAGAAGATGACTAGCAGTCGCGTTGAGAATAGCAGTAGTCGCGCCGCGCGCAAGGTGAAGCTCGCCTTAATGGGCCCGGCTTTCGTCGCTGCCATTGGCTATATCGATCCGGGTAATTTCGCCACTAACATTCAGGCCGGCGCCAGCTTTGGCTACCAGCTGCTGTGGGTCGTGGTGTGGGCTAACCTGATGGCGATGCTGATCCAGGTGCTTTCTGCCAAACTGGGCATTGCCACCGGCAAAAACCTGGCCGAGCAGATCCGCGACCATTACCCGCGTCCTGTTGTCTGGTTTTACTGGGTACAGGCGGAAATTATCGCTATGGCCACCGATCTGGCTGAATTTATCGGCGCCGCGATTGGCTTTAAGCTGGTGCTCGGCGTGTCGCTTCTGCAGGGGGCGGTGCTGACCGGGGTGGCGACTTTTCTGATCCTGATGCTGCAGCGGCGCGGACAAAAACCACTGGAGAAGGTGATCGGTGGATTGTTGCTGTTTGTCGCCGTGGCCTATGTCGTGGAGTTGATCTTTTCCCAGCCCGCGCTGGCTCCTCTGACGAAAGGGCTGGTGATCCCCACACTGCCCAACGGGGAGGCGGTATTCTTAGCCGCCGGGGTACTGGGTGCGACAATCATGCCGCACGTTATCTACTTACATTCCTCGCTTACCCAGCATCTGCATGGCGGAACGCGAAAAGAACGCTATAACGCGACCCGCTGGGATGTGGCGATCGCTATGACCATTGCCGGGTTCGTCAATCTGGCGATGATGGCGACCGCTGCGGCGGCATTCCACTTTAATGGCCATACCGGCGTCGCCGATCTCGATCAGGCCTACATGACGCTGGAGCCGCTGCTGAGCCACGCGGCGGCGACCATCTTTGGCCTCAGCCTGATTGCCGCCGGTTTATCGTCGACCGTGGTGGGCACTCTGGCAGGTCAGGTCGTTATGCAGGGGTTTATCCGCTTTCATATTCCGCTGTGGTTTCGCCGGGCGATCACCATGCTGCCGTCGTTTGTCGTCATTCTGCTGGGGCTGGATCCTACGCGCATCCTGGTAATGAGTCAGGTGTTGCTCAGCTTTGGCATTGCGCTTGCCCTGGTGCCGCTGCTGATATTTACCAGCAATGCGAAGCTGATGGGGGACCTGGTGAATACCCGTTGGGTGAGAGGCATCGGCTGGGCGATAGTCGCTATTGTGGTGAGCCTGAACGGCTGGTTAATTGTGGGGTCGCTGCTCGGGGTGGATTAATTGATTCCTGATGCTGAATAAAGTAAAGGGGAGCCGATGGGCTCCCCTTTTCGTTTGTTAGTGATGGCCATGTCCATGACCGTGCCCGCCCGGGCCGCGTCCCCAGCCGCCGCGGTGGTCATCGCGGTCGTTCCAGCCAGCACGATAGCCGCGCTCCCAGGCTTTATCTCTGCCTTTGTACCAGCCTTTGTGCCAGCCGTTGTCATGACGATGCCAACGGTTATCACGCCATTCATAGTGACGACGCCAGTAATCACGGTCGCGCCAGCTGCCACCGTCCCAGTAGTTACCGTAATTGTCACGATCGCCTATTTGTAATTTTACCGATGGCAGCAGGGTGATTTCACCAGCGTTAGCGACCAGTGGCCCTGCGGCCAGCAGTACTGCTGCCAGAATCAGTGACCTGAACATACTCTTCTCCTTCACGATCGGGGCCGTAAGCGGCCTGTTAACCTGATATTACGGGCCGGTAAAGACCCGCCGCATCGGACGAACTCCGAAAGCACAGGAAAGAGCACTTTTTGCTAAAGTAACATTTGCTTTACAGCGCAAGGATGGCGTCAATGGCCGCGCACTCCTCGGTGGTGAAATGGCGATTCTGCAGCATGCCGACGGCATCATCCAGTTGCGCGGTTTTGCTGGCGCCGATCAGCACCGAGGTGACTTTCTCTTCGCGCAACACCCAGGCCAGCGCCATCTGCGACAGCTTCTGCCCACGCGCTTCCGCCTGCCTGTTAAGCTGACGAATTTTTTCTAATCGGGCAGGAGTCAGTTGTTCCGGCTGCAGAAAACGACTGCTGCTGGCGGCGCGCGAGTCGGCCGGAATGCCGTTGAGATAGCGGTCGGTAAGTTGCCCGCCGGCCAGCGGTGAAAACGCTATGCTTCCAATCCCTTCCGTCTGCAGAAAATCCAGCAGTCCTTCTTCCACGCCGCGTTCGAACATCGAGTAGCGAGGCTGGTGAATGATGCAGGGGGTGCCGAGGTCGTTAAGGATCTTCACCGCCTCCCGCGCCTGGGCCAGAGGATAGTTGGAGATCCCGACATATAGCGCTTTACCCTGATGAACCAGATGATCGAGCGCACGCATCGTTTCCATCAGCGGCGTCTGTGGATCAGGCCGGTGATGATAAAAAATATCAACGTATTCCAGCCTCATGCGTTTAAGGCTCTGGTTAAGACTGGCTACCAGATATTTTCGCGATCCCCAGTCGCCGTAAGGGCCGTCCCACATCGTGTAACCTGCTTTAGTGGAGATGATTAACTCATCGCGATAAGGCAGGAGCGACTCTTTCAGGATGCGGCCAAAGTTGCTTTCCGCCGAGCCCGGCGGCGGCCCATAGTTGTTGGCCAAATCGAAATGGGTTATACCGAGGTCAAAAGCGTGCAGGAGCATCTGCCGGCTAGTTTCCACTCGCGTTTCATCGCCAAAGTTATGCCACAGGCCAAGGGAAATGGCCGGTAGCTGCAGACCGCTGCGGCCGCAGCGACGGTACTCCATCGTTTGATATCGCGTGGTGCTTGCCTGGTAAACCATTCTTCCTCCGCCGACAAAACAGGTTGTGTATACGTTTACACTAAACAATGTTCTGCGTGGAGTACACTGCTTTTTCTGCGTAATTATTGCTTTACACTGCCATTATCAGCTCCCATCTGGACAGGCGGATCGCTTATTCAATACTCAAATTACACCTGCACCAAAATGAGGATAATGGATATGCAACCGACCTACACTATTGGGGATTATCTGCTGGATCGCCTTGTCGACTGCGGTATTGACCGCTTGTTCGGCGTGCCGGGAGATTACAACTTACAGTTTCTCGATCGCGTCATCGCGCACAGCGCCTTGGGGTGGGTCGGCTGCGCCAACGAGCTGAATGCGGCATATGCCGCTGACGGCTATGCGCGCATCAAAGGGGCCGGTGCGCTGCTGACCACTTACGGCGTCGGCGAATTGAGCGCGCTGAACGGCATTGCGGGTAGCTATGCGGAACATATTCCGGTATTGCATATCGTCGGTGCGCCCTCTACCGGCGCCCAGCAGCGCGGCGAACTGCTGCACCATACCCTCGGCGATGGCGATTTTCGCCATTTCGCCCGCATGAGCGAGCAGATCACCTGTAGCCAGGCGCTGCTGACCGCCGGCAACGCCTGCCATGAAATCGACCGTGTGCTGCGCGATATGTTGACGCATCATCGCCCCGGCTATTTGATGCTGCCAGCCGATGTCGCCAGAGCGGCAGCGATTGCCCCAGCCCAGCGCTTGCTGGTGGAGCCCGCTCCGGCGGATGAAAACCAGCTTGCCGGGTTCTGCGAACATGCCAGCCGCCTGCTGCGGGGCAGCCGACGCATTTCCCTGCTGGCGGACTTCCTGGCGCAACGTTATGGCCTGCAGAAGACGCTCCGGGAGTGGGTGGCGAAAACGCCTGTCGCCCATGCGACGATGCTCATGGGCAAGGGATTGTTTGATGAGCAGCAGAGCGGGTTTGTCGGCACCTACAGCGGGATTGCCAGCGCGCCGCAGACCCGGGAGGCGATTGAAAACGCCGACACCATCATCTGCATTGGCACGCGCTTCACCGACACCATCACCGCAGGATTTACCCAACATCTGGCGCGGGAAAAGACTATTGAGATCCAGCCCTTCGCCGTCAGGGTGGGCGATCACTGGTTCAGCGGGGTGCCGATGGATAAGGCTTTGGCCGCGCTGATGACGCTTTCCGCCCCGCTGGCGGCGGAGTGGGCTACGCCTCAGGTCGTGGCGCCGGAGGCTGAGGAGGGTACTGAAGGCGAGTTGACCCAGAAAAATTTCTGGGCGACGGTGCAGGGCGCCCTGCGTCCGGGGGATATTATTCTCGCCGATCAGGGGACGGCCGCCTTTGGCATTGCGGCGCTGAAGCTGCCCTCTGAAGCATCGCTGATCGTCCAGCCGCTGTGGGGCTCGATTGGTTTTACTCTCCCGGCCGCCTATGGCGCACAAACCGCGGCGGCGGAGCGGCGGGTGGTGCTAATTGTCGGCGATGGCGCGGCCCAACTGACCATTCAGGAGATGGGCTCCATGCTGCGTGATAAGCAAAAGCCGCTTATTCTGCTGCTGAATAACGAAGGGTATACCGTGGAACGGGCGATTCATGGTCCAGAGCAGCGCTACAATGACATCGCTCTGTGGGACTGGCAGCGGCTGCCGGAAGCCTTCGCCCCTGACGTTGCTTCGCGCTGCCGGCGGGTCACTCAGACGTCTGAACTGCGGGAGGCGATGACGGAGAGCATCACCTCGGATACCCTCACCCTGGTAGAAGTGATGCTGCCGAAAATGGATATCCCCGATTTCCTGCGCGCGGTGACGCAGGCCCTTGAGGAGCGAAACAGCCGCGTTTAATCGGTATCCCGTTTGGCAATCATCAACGGTCTCCCGGCCAGCAGCAGCCAGGCCGGGAGCATCACCATACACAACAGCGGCAGCAAAGTCGTATCCGGGACCACCACGGCGGCCATAAACAGGCTCAACCAGCCGTCGCGAGTGACGACCAGCACCATGCCGAGGATCGCGCAGGAAACGGTGATTGCCGCCGGCACCGCGTCAACATGAGCATGCAGCATCAGCCCCAGCGCTACCCCGACGAACACCGCCGGGAAAATTCGCCCGCCGCGAAAGCCGCTGGCTGAGGCAAGAACCAGGGCCGCCAGTTTGACCAGCGCGATAAGCAGAAAATCCGCGGCGGTTAGCGTCTGGCTGAAGGCCAGCTGCTGCATCTCATCCAGCCCTTTAAAGAGCGTTAAGGGCCCGCCTATCGTCCCCACGATCCCCAGCAGCAGCCCGCCGATACCGAGGGTCAGGATTGGATTTTTCAAACGATGCATCAGGGCATGCAGTCGCGGCAGACACCAGACGGCCACCATGCCGACGGCGATAGCGATCAGGGCGACGATAATGCCGCTGAGAATATCAACGAAGCGCATCTGACCATAGTGCGGGATCGGCAGTGAAAAATGGGGATGGAAAAACAGACCCGTCGTCAACGCGCCGGCGGCGGCGGCGAGGAGGGGAGCAAAGAGGCGATCCCACAGTGGCGTATCGTTGCTGCTATTGAGGGTTTGCGAAAAAATCAGCGCGGCGGCAACCGGGGTACCGAAGAGGGCGCCGATGGTGCCTGAGGCCGCGAGGATGGTCCAGTCCAGCGAGCTGACGCGCGGAAACAGTCGGGAGCCGACGGCAACAGCCAGCGCGATATTCACCACCATAATCGGATGCTCCGGGCCGAGGCTGACGCCGCCGGCGAGGCCGAGGATCAGCGCGGCGAGGAGTCCGGGCAGCGCGCCGGTGGCAATGGGAGCGCCGATTAACGACTCGGTCGCTGGATCCGGCCCGGCGTGCCCGGGGCTGTAACGAATGACCAGACCCACCGCGATGCCTGTCGCCGTCAGCATGGCGATGATCCACAGCGGGCTGTCGGCGCTCACCCCCAACTGCGCGGGCAGATTGCTCCACAGCACGCGCTGCAGCAGCGCGGCAACCTTCATCGCCACGATCAGGATCAGGCTGCAGGCTATACCTATCAGGATGGCCGGCACCGACAGGATCAGCATTGTTCTGGCGCGAGGATGGAGCATGGAAATGTCCTTGTAAAAGTGCTGGAGCACTACTTTGCCTTCGTCAGCGGAGACCGTCGATGCAAATGGTGCTGAAACGATAAAGTTAAGGTGACATCTGATATCCGGCGCGTCCTTTACAGGCTACCTTGCATAGATTACAAACTAAATGTGACCTGTGTCGCTAAACAAGGGGCGTCTGCGCGTTGGACGTTGTTGTTAAGCCGCCATGAATTTACAGTGTGCCAAAAGATTTATTTTGACTTTAGCGGAGCCGTAACGGAATGACAAAATTTGCTTTAGTAGGAGATGTCGGGGGGACCAACGCCCGCCTGGCGCTATGTGATCTGGCGAGTGGAGAGATCTCTCGCGCAAAGACCTATTCCGGGCTCGATTACCCCAGTCTGGAGGCAGTGGTGCGCGTCTATCTCGAGGAGCACCAGGTAACGGTCAACGAAGGTTGTATCGCCATCGCATGCCCGATTACCGGCGACTGGGTGGCGATGACCAACCATACCTGGGCTTTCTCTATCGCCGAAATGAAGCGCAACCTCGGCTTTGCCCATCTGGAGATAATTAACGATTTTACCGCTGTTTCAATGGCCATTCCGATGCTGAAAGCTGAGCACCTTATTCAGTTTGGCGGCAGTGCGCCGGTAGCGGGCAAACCGATCGCCGTTTATGGCGCCGGGACCGGGCTCGGCGTGGCGCATCTGGTCCACGTTGATAAGCGTTGGGTCAGCCTGCCGGGCGAAGGCGGTCATGTTGATTTTGCCCCGAACAGCGAAGAAGAAGGGATCATTCTGGAAGAGCTACGCGCCGAGCTGGGGCATGTTTCCGCAGAACGCGTGCTCTCAGGTCCCGGGCTGGTCAACCTGTATCGCGCGATTGTCAAATCGGACGGCCGACTGCCGGAGAACCTGCAGCCGCGTGAGGTGACCGAGCGAGCGCTGGCGGACAGCTGCACTGACTGTCGTCGGGCGCTGTCGCTGTTCTGCGTCATTATGGGACGCTTCGGCGGTAACCTGGCGCTGACCCTCGGGACGTTTGGCGGGGTGTATATCGCCGGCGGCATCGTGCCGCGCTTCCTGGAGTTCTTTAAAGCCTCTGGTTTCCGCGGCGGTTTTGAAGACAAAGGCCGTTTTAAAGCTTATGTTCAGGATATCCCGGTTTACCTGATTGTGCATGATAACCCAGGCCTGCTGGGCTCCGGCGCGCATCTGCGTCAGACGCTGGGCCAGGTGCTTTAAGCATTCTTCTCCCGGGCTACCGTCGTAGCCCGGATGGCGGTGCTTTCCGCTCTCTACAGATTCATCAGCTGGCGAAACTCTTTCACTTTACTGCGACTGACCGGAACCTGAAACTCCAGGTCACGCAGGCGCAGCACATAGGTGTTGTTGAACCACGGCTCAATTTCCCGAATTTTGCTGAGATTTACGCAATACGAGCGGTGGCAGCGGAAGAAATGCGCGGTGGGCAGTTTGCTGCAGAATTCAGTAATGTTCATCGGCATGACGAATGACTCCCGGCGGGTATAGACGAATGTCATCTTTTCATGCGCCTCGGCATAATAAATATCATGAATACTGGTGACGATGATCCGCTCATCTTTGATCAGATTGATGGTGTCGTTTTCCCGTGGCGCTGCGCTGGCTAATCCTGAAGCAGCGTTATTTTGCTGCTGCCAGGCGGTGGTCAGCTTTTGCAGCATATTGATGATGCGCGACTCCTGGTAAGGTTTCAGGATGTAGTCAAAGGCTTCCAGCTCAAAGGCTTCCACCGCATGTTCTTTCCACGCGGTGATAAAGACGATAAAAGGTTTATGGGCAAACTGGCTGATGTTTTGCGCCAGCAGAACCCCGTCGAGCGACGGAATATTGATATCGAGAAAGATGGCGTCGACCTTGTTGTGCTGGAGAAATTTCAGCACGTCCAGGCCGTCGTCAAAGCTGCCGACGATCTCCATCTGGCTATGGGTGTTAATAAGCCAGGAGAGCTCCTGCTGGGCCAGAAACTCATCCTCCACAATGATAACTTTCATCTTTTCTCCGCTCATGACAACAGCGACTCCGTCAGCGCCTGCGGCGTAGAGTTATTGGGGACATAAAAGGCAATTTCGGTTCCCGGCGTCAGATTGCGGATATGCAAACCCTCGCCGTAGAGAAGTTTCACCCGATGATGCACATTGAGCAGGCCGATTTTGTTACCCGGCATCTCATCGGCTTCCACGCGGGCGACCACGGCGGGATCGATACCGTTGCCCGTATCGCGAACGCTGATGCGTACCCGATTGCCGCACTCGTTAATGCCGATCGTCACCACGCCTTTGCCTTTACAGGGTTGAATACCGTGAACGATGGCATTTTCCACCAGCGGCTGGATAAGCAGGCTCGGGATCACGCAGCTGACGTCGTCGTCAATATCGTAGATGACCGTCAGCTTGTCGCCGAATCGCGCCTGTTCAATAGCGATATAATCTTTGATCTGATACAGCTCTCGTTTGATATCAATCTGCTCATCGTCTTTTAATTCGATGTTATAGCGCAGGTAGCGCGACAGATTAAAAATGAGCTGGCGCGCGGTGTCCGGATTAAGGCGAATCGAGGAGGAGATCGCGTTCAGCGCATTAAATAAAAAATGCGGGTTAATTTTGCTTTGCAGGGCGCGCAGCTCCGCTTTGTTGGCCATCTCCCGCAGCTGTTCGGCGCGGGAGACTTCCAGCTGGGTGGAGATTATTTGCGACAGGCCAATCGCCATCTCCTGCAGCGTCGAAGTGATGCGATGGGCGTGGCAGTAATAGATTTTTAGCGTGCCGGTCACCACCCCTTTTTCCCACAGCGGGATCACCATCAAGGAGTGGATCTCCGGGGTGCGGTGGGCTTCGTCATTGTTTTTTATGATGATTTTCCCATAACGAATCGCCTGCCGGGTGGTGGGGCTAATCATATCGTCGTGGCGTTGATAGTTGGCTTCACCGACGCCAACGTAGGCCAGCACGTGCTCGGTATTGGTGATCGCCACCGCGTCGGCGGTAATGTCGCGGCGGATAATCTCGCAAACCTGGCGCAGAGAATCGCTGTTAACGTGTCGAAACAGCGGCAGGGTTTTGTTGGCGATATCGAGCGCCAGTTTCGCCTGCCGCGCCGCGCTGGCCTCCTTTTCCCCTTCAACGCTCTGCACCAGCAGCACGATAAAGCCGATGCAGACGCTGCCGAGGATCATCGGGATACCAATTTTCGAAACAATATCTACGCCGAGACTCAGGGAAGGCGCCCAGACCACCACCAGGATCATGGTCAGAGTTTCACACATCATCCCCGCCAGAATGCCGATTTTCCACCGTTGTTCGCGGGCCACTTTACGATTAATCAACCCCGACAGCAGGCCGGCGACAATGCTGGTGATAAAGCAGGGCACTGCGGTCACGCCGTCGATATCAATCAAATAGCGGTGCACGCCGGCAATCGCCCCGACAATCGCGCCCACCCAGGGACCAAACAGGATCCCACCGGACATCACGGCGATAATGCGGACGTTCACCAGGGACCCCTCAACCGGGACGCCGGACCAGGTACTAAATAGCGCGAACAGCGAGAAAATGGCTGTCACCGCCAGCAGCTCTTTCGGAGTATGGGCCGACTTATGCAACAGTTCGCGGAACAGGCGCAGGCGAATAAGGAAAAAGAGGCAAATAAGCATCAGGGCCGCACGATCATAGACCGCCAGCATCATAGTAAAGATTTCGTGCATGGGTGCGCCGCGTCAGTGGCCAGAAAGGGACATGATAAAAAACCTGACGGCAGAAGACCAGCCGTGGAACCATAAAGCGGAAAAGTCGCACTTTTTAAAGGGGATTAATTAAAAAGCATCGCGATAGCGGCGGTCTTCGCCATTAACGATAATATTCTGTGTTAAGAAAGATATCAGTGTGTTACCACCTTTATACAACCCGGGATTATTCCGCCAATGAACTGCCGCATTTAGCGCAGTCGATACCCGTTTTATATGCCAGGGAATATTTTTTAACGGGCCTCTCGACAACATGAATTTTTTCAGGTTATTTTCTAAACGAGCCGCAACAGCGGCAGCGTCGCTCGGACGGTCCGGGCGCTAACGTTAATTAGAGGAACCTATGGCTGAATCCAGTCCTGAACGCCGTTTTACGCGTATCGATCGTCTCCCTCCGTACGTTTTTAACATTACTGCTGAACTGAAAATGGCTGCGCGTCGGCGCGGCGAAGATATTATCGATTTCAGTATGGGTAATCCCGATGGCGCGACGCCGCCGCATATCGTGGAAAAACTCTGCACCGTTGCTCAACGGCCTGACACCCATGGTTACTCTACCTCGCGGGGGATCCCGCGCCTGCGTCGCGCCATTTCACGCTGGTATGAAGAACGCTATAACGTCGATATCGATCCGGAATCGGAAGCGATCGTCACCATTGGTTCGAAAGAGGGGCTGGCGCACCTGATGCTGGCGACGCTGGATCATGGCGACACCGTACTGGTGCCGAACCCCAGCTATCCGATTCATATCTATGGTGCGGTGATTGCCGGGGCGCAGGTGCGCTCAGTGCCGCTGGTGGAAGGGGTGGATTTCTTTAACGAGCTGGAACGCGCCATCCGCGAGAGCTATCCGAAGCCGAAGATGATAATCCTTGGCTTTCCCTCAAATCCGACCGCGCAGTGCGTCGAACTGGATTTCTTTGAAAAGGTTGTCGCTCTGGCGAAGCAGTATGACATTCTGGTCGTCCACGATCTGGCCTATGCCGATATCGTGTATGACGGCTGGAAAGCGCCATCCATCATGCAGGTGCCCGGCGCGCGAGATGTCGCCGTCGAGTTCTTTACCCTGTCGAAAAGCTATAACATGGCCGGCTGGCGCATTGGCTTTATGGTGGGTAATAAGACTTTGGTGAATGCCCTCGCTCGTATCAAAAGCTATCATGACTACGGGACTTTTACTCCGCTGCAGGTGGCGGCGATAGCTGCGCTGGAGGGCGATCAGCAGTGCGTGCGCGATATTGCCGAACAGTATAAGCGCCGTCGCGATGTGCTGGTCAAAGGGCTTCATGAGGCCGGCTGGATGGTGGAGTGTCCGAAAGCGTCTATGTACGTGTGGGCGAAAATACCGGAACCTTACGCCGCCATGGGGTCGCTGGAGTTTGCGAAAAAGCTGCTTAATGAAGCGAAGGTTTGCGTCTCGCCGGGGATTGGCTTTGGCGACTATGGTGATACCCACGTCCGCTTCGCCCTGATCGAGAACCGGGACCGTACGCGCCAGGCGATCCGCGGTATCAAGGCGATGTTCCGCGCGGATGGTCTGCTGGCCTCCGCGAGCTAGCGCTGCGGACAGCACGGCAAAATAAAAACGGGAGCATGAAGGCTCCCGTTTTTTTTGACACCGCTGCAGTCTAGATCATCAGGGCAAAAGTACCGGCCCAAACGATGACCATAAAAGAGAGGCCCATAAAGAAGTATTTCACGACTCATCACTCCACGCGCTTGTGCGACGTTCAAATGAATTAATTGTTCTGTTTTTCAAGGGCTGTCGCCAGTGTAACTTCACCCTGCAGCAGCCCGTAATTCTGTGCGTTTAGTGCTCCAGATGGCGCTAATGTACGCCTAAAAAATCAGGGAAACAAGAGGCATTTTTTTATTAATTTTTAGTTACTTACGAGTGTCGTGATTCGGCGACACATTAATTTCACAGGGTAATAAATTTAGCGCCAGCGAAGCGAAGGAAACGGGTTTTAGCGATGGGCCGGGCGGGGAAGGCCAACGAGAGCGCGCGGCATTATCTTTGCCACGCGCCGCCGTCGGTTCAGGGCAGGTCTGAGGCGCGCTGTCGCCACTCGGCCGGGTAGTGTGCCGGGATAAAGCGCAGCGTCAGCGCCATGAGTAGCAGGACGCAGATCGCATGCCAGGACCAGTCAAGCGTGTAGTTCCCGCTCAGGCTACGCAGCAGGCCGGAAAGCCAGGGCGACAGACCGGCGATGATAAATCCGATCCCCTGCATAAAGGCTACCAGCCTGCCGGCCACCGCCGGTTGTCCGGCGTGATCCAGCGCCAGCACCAGGCACAGAGGAAACGCGCCGCCCAACCCCACGCCGCAGGCAATGGCCCAGAGCGCAGAGAAATGCTCTGGCAGCCAGATAAAGCCGCAGAAGCCAATCAGCTGTAGCGCCAGCGCTAGCAGAAGAAGCTGGCGCCGATCCTCCTGGCGAGCCAGCGCCGGGAGCAGCAGCGCGCCGGCGGTTTGCCCGACGGTCAGCAGCGCCAGCAGCGAACCGCTGTACTGGGCGCTATCGCCTAGCTGGATGTAGTAAGGAGGCAGCCAGGCGATCAGGCTGGCGTAACCGGCATTGATCAGTCCGAAATAGAGTCCCAGCGTCCAGGCGCGGCGCTGGCCAATAATCGCGATCCGGGGGGAAGCGCTGGTCTGATGCGGTGCGCGAGGCAATTGCCGACAAATCGCCAGCCAGCTGAGCAGAGCCAGGAGCGCAGGGAGCGCCCACCAGGCTAGCGCATCATGCCAGGCCGCGCTATGTGACGCCAGCCATGGGGTGAACGCGGCGCCTAACCCGCCGCCGCCCATCAGCGCCGCTGACCATAGTCCCATCACCAGCGGCGTCCGTCGGGGAAAGAGGTGCTTAATTACCGCCGGAATGGCGGCCTGAATAATGCCGATGCCAATTCCTCCGGCCAGAGCGCTGGTGAGCAGTAAGCCACTATTCGGGGCGATTTCCCGCAGCAGGGCGCCTGCCGCGATAATCAGCAGGCTCAGCGCAATACTGCGCTTTTGACCGATATAGCGATCGACCCAGCCAGCGGCCAGCGCCAGCACCCCCATCGCGATCACCGGCAGCGCGGTCAGGAGTGCGGCCAGGGTATAGCTCATGCCGCTGGCTGCGCGGATGTCCGGCAGCAAAGGACCAATGGAGGTAAGCAGCGGCCGCATATTGATCCCAGTCAGTACCAGGACTGCCAGCGTCAGGTTCTGTCGCAGCGCTGGTGTCATGACTGCCGTTCCGCCCAGCGCTGATAAAGTTCAGTTCCCTCCGGCTGCGGGCGATGATGGATCGGCAGCGTTTGCTGGGCCAGCGGCTGCTGCAGCTGCTGATAAATCGCGGCGGTCGAGAGCTGAAAAGGCTCCCCGTCCTGATTGCTATTGGCGAAAAACACTTCCCGCACACCGGTTAAATAGAGCGCGCTCAGGCACATAGGGCAAGGCTGTCCGCTGGCATAGATGACGCATTCGCGCAACGCCGCGCTTCCCAGTCTGGCGGCAAGATCGCGTACGGCGTTCAGTTCGGCATGCGCCGTTGGGTCACCGCTCAGATGAAAGGTATTGACGCTTTCAGCGACAATCTCATCATTCCGCACCAGCACGGCGCCGAAGGGGCGCCCACCGTCAGCAATGTTTTGTTTTGCCAGCACTAATGCGCGCTGAAGATAACGATCGTGAGCGGACATAGTCACTCCTGCATAAAACGATGTTAAAGGTGAAATATGTTGAGGGTCGTGCGAAGAGGGTACGTCTCTTGTTTCATAAGTTAAAAGACTTATTTATGATAATGCCTATTGGAATTTCTTATAGGTGGGCCGATGCTTCTGCGCCAACTTTCCTACTTTATCGCTGTGGCTGAACATTGTGGCTTTTCCCGCGCCGCCGCGGCGCTGCATGTCTCCCAGCCTGCGCTGTCACAGCAGATACGCCAGCTGGAAGCGATGCTGGAGGTTCAGCTTTTCGACCGCTCTGGCCGACGTATTCGCCTGACCGATGCCGGTGAGATCTGGCTGGAGTATGCCCGTCGCGCGTTACGCGAGCTTGAGGAAGGTCGGCGCGCCTTGCATGACGCAGAAGATCTCCAGCACGGTAAACTCCGCATTGCTATGACGCCAACTTTCACTACCTATATGCTGGGCCCGCTGATGGAGGCGTACTACCGACGCTATCCTGGAGTAAAAGTGCTTATCCAGGAGATGAACCAGGAGCGGATGGAGGCGATGCTGCTGGAGGATGAACTGGATGTGGGGATTGCCTTTGACGACAGCCGGTCACAGGAAATTGTGGTTCAGCCGCTGCTGACGGAAACGCTTGCGCTGGTGGTGAGCCGTGCGCATCCGCTGGCAGGAGAGCGCGACTTGCAACTGCAGGCTCTCGACGCCCAGCCGCTAATTTTACTGAGCAGCGAGTTTGCTACCCGCGAGCAGATTGATCGTTATTGCCGCCTTCATCGGCTCGAACCAGACGTGCGGATGGAGGCCAACTCCATCGGGGCCGTTCTGTCGGTTATTCGAAGCACAACGTTAGCAACGCTGCTGCCGGCGGCGATCGCCGGGCAGTTTGATGATGTGGTGGCGATTGAGCTAAGACCTGCGCTGCTGCAGCGCACGGCCTGTTTATTGCAGCGGCAGGGCGCCTGGCAGAGCGCCGCAGCGCGCGAATTCATCACCCTGGCCCGAGAGAACGCGATAACGATTGAGCAGGAAAACCGCCAGTCCCTTGCCTGAAGGACTACGTTACTCGCCGGCGAACTGCGACTCACGGCTGGCTTCGCTGCCGATATCGCCTTCATCGGGCTGGGCATTCTCTATAAGCATGCCTTCTTCCTTAAGCCTTTCCAGCACGTGATGAAAGAGCTGAGTCTTGTCTGGCTCAGCCATACTCTGCAACTTCTCATTAAATACAGTATGGGACTGAACAAGATAATGGATAAATTCCAGCAATACCTCACTTTGCGGCAGGACGGTTAATTCCTGCTGGATGTAACGGGTTTGATCCAGTAGCGGATTTTTCGTCACGTCCATAGGCCGGGCGCTAATACTGTGGGCGTATATTTTCTCAATGGCCTGGCTGGTGATATAGATGCGGTTCAATGATATCGAGGGGCGTTCGTCTTCCTCTGGAATGAAATGACAATAAACAAATGGTTTATCCGGCAGCATCATGCTGAGGCGGTTTTCGTAAAGAATATCATCTGGCGCCTCCAGCAGCGCCATTAGGTTCCGACAGTGTGGATGCCAGAGCCCTGAAGCAAATACCTTTACGTTGAACTGGGTTACCGTATTTCCGCGCAGGGTTTCCATCGTCGGAATATCGCCTTCAAGCCGCAGAATGCTGCGGATATGGGAGTGATGCGACCAGACTGTTTCTCCTGCCTCGACTGAGGTAAATGGATTAAACGCGCTGGTTACCTCTTTTTCCAGATGGGAGAGGACGGCGATTTTTAATATTCCCGGCGTTGGGTTAAGCTTAAGACATAGATTGATTGCGCCTATATCATGCCAGTGAAGAATGTCTTCCTGTTCGCAGTTTAATAATTTTTGCGCCCGCGCCAGAGAGCAATACTCCATTGGCGGTAAATTATTTAGCTTCCAGATATTCCGTTCTGTAATATTCATAAGAATTGTATGTCGATGAAAAAATAAATCGCCATGGTGAGCAAAAGCATCAATGACAATGATTTATTTTTTTCTGCTGACTTCCTTTACCTGATTAACAAAATCCATTCACATTGAGAATAATATATCGATAAATTGGCTGTTTTTATTGTTTTGCTGCCGCATATTTACTCTTTCCCGTTATCTTATCATCTCTTATTCGTAGAGAAAAATAGTTTGCTGAATATAAGCGTTTCTTCCTGTTTAGCAGCAATATTTAAGGTGAGTATGAGCGGAGCACGAAAAAAGGGACGGTCAATTTGGCAAACTTTGTGGTCGGCAGGAAGTATCAAACAGACGCCTGCGGCGCCTGTCGAAGCTACCTGTAGTTATTGCGGCATAGACAGGAAGCGGTCACCCGGTTGCGCGATGGCATACCAGGCCATCATTTCGGCAGTGCCTGGCTGGCCTTCAGCAGGCGCCCAGGCCATAGTGTCCATTTCGGCAAGCGGTTGATAAGCACCTTGCTTAACTTCAAAAACCATCCCGCCAGCGTCGAGTGAGAGCACCGTATGCCAGGTACCGGCTTCCATTTCCAGCGCCGTGCAGGTTTCACCCAGCACCACCCGGCGGGTAACCACGCCGTGGTCATCAAAATTCAGTACCACAAATCGGCCTTTCAGCGGCAGTAAAAGTTCGAAGGTATGTCTGTGCCGGTGGGGGCGGATATAGGTGCCGGGTTCCATGGCGATGGCCAGACGCTGTATCGGGTCGCTTAGTTCGGGATGAAAATTGCGATGGGCACGCAGGCGCGGAGCACTGGCTGCCGCTTCGCTCTGCTGCTGCATATCGCTGAGGGTGATCTGTTTCATATCAACGCCTGGCTCCTGTATCGTCCAGAGAAGGTTATAAAAGGTCGTGGCTAGTGACTGAAAAAGTCAGAAGGTATTGTACGCAGAAATGCGCGTTGCTGTCGGTTTATTGTGTGCGTGATTGACAAAGACACGTTCCTTTCTGGCAGGACTAACCATACTGAAATCGTTGGCTAATTATGATTACGAGAAGAATACGTTCTGGCTGGCGTTTAGGTCATCGTGGTGAATGGCGGGCAACGTTTATATGGTGTCCCCTGCAGGAATCGAACATTCACTTAATCCTATGTTATTTAGGTGTAATTAATAATGCTTAAGTATTTATAACAACAAATGTACCAACATTTTCAGCCGTGAATAACAATATTGTCAATTAAAATCAATTCATTACGCCACTGGCCTTTGGCGTACATCTCTGGATGATAAACATCGAACACTGAACCAGCTAAAGGCATCTTGAACGATTTAGATAAAAAACGCTTTCTTTCAGCGGCCTAACCCGCTACACCAAGAGTCTTGACGTAACTTAACCAAAAGATAAATCGGCGTTTACGCTGTTAATGCAGTCAGGAAATGGTAATACAGATGAAAGCCAGTGACACAATGAAGGCTGTTAAGCAGTGGTTCAAGTTAAGCAACTATGATGTCCTTCAAGAGATCACAGTTAACGACCTGAGTTATGAAATCAGTCGGCGTGTACCATTGCACCGACATGATTTTAGTAAAGAAGAGCACCCTCGGCATGAACGCTATCTGCAAGAAGAAGCCAAGATTCTGGCTGGTCATCCTCTTTTAGCGAGTTCGATAGAAAGAACCGCCCCAACTACAAAAAAGAAAAACCCTTTAGTGGATGCGCGGCTGCATGTCAGGCATATGACCGTCAACGACATTAGCCGCTACGAGGCACGGCTACGGGACCTTGATCTACTTCACAGAGTAGGTTACTCATCCGATGCATCGTCTGTCCCGACATCAAAAGAGGATGGGATGCGGAAGCTGAGAGACATTGACGAGTTTGATGATGGGCATCCACTGTATTTGTGGTTAAACATTAAGTTTCTGACTGACGATGAGGTTATTGAGCATATCAAAAGAATGCTTCCTCAATGGCGAAAGGAGTATACCGTTGGCGAGCCAGCAATTGGTTCGTTTCGGTTTGGACTAAGCACTGTCAAAAAGGTGATCAACCTCAGGGTTATCCCAATGCTTGATCTGCTGCTTTGGGCGAAGCGGAATGATGCCAAGATCTCTTATGAGCAGTTTTCCCGTCTCCTCTACCCTAACGACTCTGAAGTCATCAGAGGCGGCTCTCAAATCAAGGATACCGACAAGCCGTTTGCTGAAAAAGTGCTCACGCGCGAATTTGATCGACTGTTTAACCTCTGGCTGAGTAAAAACGATTACATGATGGATACTAAGGTAGCCGAAGCGATGAAGATGAACGAAAAAGAAGAGGAGGACGAGAAAAAAGGGAAGTAACTCACTTTCTGCATGTAGGGGATCACCGTCAAGTCTGGTCCCCATCCTTCAAAATCAGCGAAATCCACAAACTCCCATTTTCCCCTAAAACCACGCCCTGCCACTTTCGCAAAAAATCTTGTTTGCCAATCTCTGCATCCAGCGATCTCAATTTTTCCTACTATAGCTCTTGTCGAAACAACAGAGGAAAAGACAAATGAGAAATGAAATCGCTGGAAAAAGATTAATCCGTATTCCTGAAGTGCTGAGAAGAGTCGGATTTGGTAGAACCACAATGTATGAGCTTATAAAGGAAGGCCGATTCCCGGATAAGGTAATCATAGGGGCAAGAACTGTAGCATTTGTGGAAAGTGAGATCGATGCATGGATTGAAAATACTATTTCCGATTCACGCAAAAATAATAAATAACATATAAGAGGAAGCTAAAATGAAAGTGCAAAAAATAGTAATAAATGTTAGTAATGATGATACAAAATACTTTGTTCTGAAAAGTGGCGAAGACTATGACTACTATTTGCGATGTATGCATGAGTATATGGGGGAAAGATTCTATCATAATCTTGAAGATGATGGTTATATGGAAGGTGTTTTAAAATCAATAATAGAGAATGGTAAGAAAGATTTTAATGAGTTCTTGAAAAAACATAAATATAAAGCATCGCTTAAAAACGTATATTTTGATGAAGTGCTTGTCAACCTGAGGCAGATACATCATATGATGAGTCACTATATTTTGCATACATAATCGCTGGCGTCATCTATTCGGCCCCGCAAGGGGCTAATACCAAACGAAATGAATAAAATAAGCATTTAATTATGAGGATATAAACATGACTAAAGAAAATACTATTGAAAATAGATCAACCGAACTTTTTTATGATCTTGCTTGTAGATCGTTTTCCGCAAGCTGGAATATGTTTATGGAAGTCAATGGCGATGGAGATGCCAATGACTATCTGGATGATCCGGATTTTATGAGTCCATTTGTTATTTATGTCATTGACCATATTCAGAATAACTTTGAGAGATTTACCACGCAAGAAGGAAACAGCGGTGATATTAATCAGGTCAACTTTGAACAAGTAGCAGCGCTGCTGGTAGGGTATTCAGAAAACTTTAGAAAGTAAGAACTAATCTTGCCCCGGAAGGGGCTAACTATAAACAATAGGAAAAACAGATGAAGAATGATATGTCAGTAATCGTAAGTATGTTATGTGAAAAAACACCTAAAGTGATGAACCTTATCCAAGAGAGCTTGGATATATTTATCGCATTAAGAGGTAGCTCTGTCGAAGAAATAATGAATGATAAGACCTTTTTAGATGATTTAAATCGTTATGTAAATGAAACACTGTATGATGCGATGGATCTGGAATATGGTTCTGTAATCATCAAGATAGTATCTAATAAATAGTATTAATACCTACTCGATATGTATCTAATATTTAACTTAATAAAAGGAATCAAGTATGAAAGAGATTATTTTAAATGAAAGTAATAAAATGAAAATAAATATTATCACAAATGTATTACAAGGATATTGCGAAACGATCTATAGTATCTCTGAAAAACAGCCTGAAACAGCCATGAATATTTTAACAGGGGAAATGTTATCAGAGATACTTTATGATGTTTTGATTGCTTGTGAAGTTGAAGACTCTGTTAAAAGTGGAAGAGGTAAAGATGTATCTGATATCAATATGGATGAGTTAAAGGAAACGATTTTATACTGGCATAAAGAGCATATTATTGAACTTGTACTGAAAAACATAAAACCGGATGATGCTGATGAGCGTATATACTGGAAGTTAAAAATGACTGTGAATCAGTTTTGAAAAATGGCAATATTCCCTCGTGCAGAGGGAAATAATCCTGTAATGAAACGGAGATAACCAATATGATTGATGAATTCCATGTTATGTATATGTATAAAAAAATCCAAGCTGAAGCTGCGACGACAGATATGAAAACACTGGAACAGCTTTTGAAGAAGTTCCGCCAAATTGTCGCGGAACGCCGGGAAGAATACTATCAGGAGATTGGTGAGAAAAAGGCTCAGAAATTGAGAGCCAAGAGATTACAACAGTTGCTTGAGAAAATGGGCCGTGATCGTGTATCACCGGAGGATCTTATAGGTTAATGACAATTAACAAGATCGTGTGTGTTTGATTTTTAATACTAAAGTTTTATCTGTGATTGCCGATACTTATCCTGAATATTATCTTTTCTGAGGTCATTATGGATTCTGACGATAAAAAATCAGGTAAATTTTCAGGTGCAACGGCAGCTTTTGGGGCATTAGGCAGCATCGGTAAGAAAGTTCTTGCAAAAAAAGACACCGCCCAAAGTGAGGATGGTGAAATCACTGAATCAAAAGTCATGCAGGTGCTGGACTGGGCCTATGATAAAGCCTGTAATGGTGTTGTAGGTTTGGATTCGGCGCAAGAGCTTGCTGCACCATATTTGAATGGTGATGGAGAACTTGTTGATAAGGTTAATGCGCTAATACGATGGCAAAATACAAAAGCGGGAACATCAGGCTTTATCACCGGCCTTGGTGGAATAATAACGCTCCCGGTGGCCATTCCAGCTAACATTTCAAGCGTCATATTTATACAAGTTCGTATGATCGCAGCAATTGCACATATGGGCGGGTATGATTTAAAAGATGACCGTGTTAAGACACTTGTATATACCTGTTTAACCGGAAATGCTGCGAAGGATATAGTGAAAAATATAGGTATAACAATTAGTACAAAAATGACAAATACCATAATAAAAAATATTTCTGGTGAAACAATAAAAGCTATAAATAAAGCGGTAGGATTTAGACTTATAACTAAGTTTGGGCAAAAAGGTGCTATTAATCTTGGTAAAGCAATACCACTAGTTGGTGGTGTCGTTGGTGCTACATTTGATAGTGTATCCACCAATACTATTGGGAATATATCCCGTAATATTTTCATTGAAGAAAAAATACCTGAATGATGTTTGTATGGTGATAATTTTCAGTTCTGGCTTTTAACTATTCTAAATAGGTCGTGAAATGAAATCTTTAGACCGAGATTTAGCAAAAAAATTAATAAGAGCTGTAGGTTCGGAATATGAGTATCAGGTATCTGGTAATCCTCAAGATGCAGTTTTTGATGTTTACTTTGCTAGAGAAAAGCACGGTATCGCATTTCAAATTAGACATTCAACACATCCGTCGGCACAAGATGGCGGATGGCTACAAGTGCACCACTATGAGGGAGAGCCTGCGGATTGGGGACCTGCATTACATTCACTGAGAACAATGGGTGATGTAGTTGCATTTTGCCAAACGTTGATAACGTTCTCTCAAATAAAATCCAAAAGGCAAGCGTAGATAAATTACACTGTTATTCATCTGGCATATATTAAGTTCATACTTGGTAAATGCCAGATTAATGCTGAACTGATGCATTTAAAAAGACATTTTTCTTCTTTTTTTATTTGAGGACTCAAAATCTGATGAGATAGAAGAAAGCTGTTCAAGACTCAGCTCAACAGAGCGCTGGAACTCAAGAGCTGCCACTGTACGTTGTTTTATCACCAGAGCAATGATTTCGGCATCACTTTTTTCTTCAAGGGCTTTTCTGTAAAGTATTCGTTCATTAATTAAATCAAAATTTCCTGATGATTTAGCAGCGGTGTTAGCTGCTGAGTAACTTATAGGATTAAGCTCACTAATAAAACTATCCAAAAGAGATTGTCTTTTCTTATCCAGTCTGCGTAGTGTGGTATGTGCAGATCTATATTTGTTAATTTCATATGCAAATGCATCATCATCACGTAGCTTACGGTATCCTGCTCTATATTCGTCCATTGACGGATGATTTTTGAGTTCTTCAATCGTATTAAAATATGCTAATAAATCATTATTGTCTAATTGTACTTTTCTCATATATTGCCTTGTTATAATAATATTAATGAATATATTTTATTAAATATAGAACAAGTGTCAAATTAGTGATTTCATTCCTTGGTAAATCGTGATTTTTTTCAAATAATAAAATATATCAATGCCATATATTTACTAGTTGTTAATATAAAATATAATAAATATATCAACAAAATATATAGGTGATAATATGAAAGAGAGTACTTTGGAAGAAATATCAAAAATAAATGAAAGATTTTATAAGGCAAAAGATGACGCAAACAATAAAATATTCAATGCTGATACAGGAATAGATAATGAAGCCTTAAGAAGGGTTCAACAAGCTGTTTTAAAACAGGGGAATAGAGGTCTTGCAGAAGAGTTGCATAAAGCAATGTTTGAGAATAGCGCTGTAATGAGAGTTAAACATGCGGAGCGAGTTTCAAGTTCATTGAACGAATGGTTTAATGTAAGCGCTTTTAGCGATAAAATAAAATCAGAAGGTGATGTAAAAGAAAGAGAGGTAATGGCATCTAAATCCGAAGCATTCAAAGACGCACCTTACTTTTCTGTTGGTATGTATCAACATAATATAGATCAGCCAGATGTAAAGGATGCTTATATAAAAAGGGTAGAACAATTAACCAAAGATATGGAATATCAAGTTAGTTTTGCGGTTAGTAGAGAAAGCCATATGAACAATACCATTGAGGCCGCTAAACAGCTTTTAGGTGTTGAAGTTTTCAATAAGCTATATGCTGGGGAGTCTTTAGACATAGCACCAACACCAGAACCTGTAGCGATAGTGAAAGAACAGGCAGAAGTCGATAACCTAGATGATATAATAAGTGTTAACGAGCAATTTTACCAAGTTAAAAGACAAGCTGATGAAAAAATATTCAATATTGATACTGGCATTGATAATGCTGCATTGAAAAGAGTGCAGGAAGAAATACTCAAGCAAGGCAACAGAAATCTTTCAGAAGAACTTCATACAGCTATGTTTGATAACCGAGCTGTAATGAGAGTTAAACATGCTGAGAGAGTATCCAGTTCTTTGGGGGTGTGGTTTAACAAAGAAGGATTTAATGAAAAAATAAAAAAAGAAGGTGATGTTAAAGAAAGGGATGTAGTCGTTTCCAGATCGGAAGCATTTAAAGATGCACCTCATTTTTCTGTTGGAATGCTTCCTACTGATATAAATGATTCAGTAGCAAAAAGTACTTATATAAATAGAGTTCAGACGCTAACTAAAGAAATGGCATCTCAAGTTGATTTTGCCGTTAAAAGAGAAAATCATATGAGCAGGACATTAGATGCAGCAAGAGAGTTTTTGGGCATTGAAGTGTTTAATAAACTTTATACTCAGACGCATGAAAAGGTTATAAGTTTTAAAGATAAATTAAAAAATGTAAAACAGTCTTTATCTGAACCTGTTTCTCAGGATATGAGAAGTAAAAATAGAATGAAGTTAAACTAGTAATGACGAAAGAATAAAAATAAATCACGTAGGCTGCAAATAATTTCCATTGTTCGCCTCAGAGTTTACCTCTTGCATGGTTATTTACGAGAGCTTAAAAAGGCTCATGATGAGCCTTTTATGATAATAGTTTAGCTTTAAAATATTCCATGAATATCACCATGTGAACCTTTAACTCTCTGAAGAATTGGATGGATTGTCTAAACATCATAAGTGGAACAAGTTCAATATCTTCAGCTTCACGTATAAAATCATCATCTAAATATTTTTTAAGTTTCTTTCTGTTTTCGAATGAAAAAATATCGGCGTAATTTCTTGCTGCCTCTAAAGCTATCTCCCTTGTGGGTTTGGTAATGTATTTTAAGGCACCGCCACAGTTCTTTACAGCCATTAACTGTAATTCATACGATGGGTTAGGTATCTGACCAAGAGCCATTCCATTGCTATTCACAGCGATTTTATAAAAATCATTTAAACTTTCTTGCTTAATAAATGGGATGACATATTTAAGGTTGTAACCATCATGTTGAATCGCTATTTTACACAACTCCTGTGTAGGGTTATTTAAATACTGTATATTTGCCCCTGATTTTTTTAATATTTTTTTACACAGAGAGTATGATGGTTCATTTTTGAATTCTAAAACATTAGCTGCATGTAGTATGCTGCCACCATTTCTTTCTAGATTTATATCGCTATTTAGTTTATCTAAATAGGGTTTATACTCATCTTCAATATCTGAGCATGAAATCTTGTAAATAGAGTTTTTTGCATAATATGAAGATATAGGTTCATAATAATATTTCTCTCCATCCATTTGGAATAAAATTATGATACCATCACAATAACTATTCCCACGTACTATTATTTTGCTTTTTTTCATAAAAACCTCATTTAATGTTAATGACTGTTGTATATTTTCTTTATTATCAATTTCCTCAGTATAATCATCGATAATGTTGTTTTCTGATACTGAGTTTAAGTCAATATCGACATCAGGCGTAAACTGTGGAAAAAACGTTCTCTATGCCTTTACTGACTGTTCTCAATGATTATTTATAGTCCCGTTTCTTTATAGGATTTAATGTTCTGTACTGGCCCTATAGAAAGAGATTCGCATTTATCATTGTATGTTTTCCTTCTTGCACTAGAATATTTTTATTTATAAGTTTCTGCCAGCATTTACTTACGTTAGATCTACTCATGGCAAGCTCTTCTGCAAGAGCAGATTGTGAAACACTGGCGATCAGATTTCCATGCTGCATGAGCTTACATAAATGGATCATTATTGTATATTCTGCACCCGACATGTTTTTTCCGAACTTTTCCAGATTATCCACAAAGGCGTGAAGATAATTTATTCCCGGTTGTATATCAGAAATATTTTCTTTTGTCGTTGCTTTAACTTTTCGGTTTTTATTGTGGATTCCGTATGTCTCTATTTTATTCTCATCAGTAAAGTGATTGCTTATTATATAATTGCCCACTTCTTCACAACTGTTAGTCATTATTTTAGTGTGATCAGTTTTCATATGTTTTTCCTTTTATTATTATTGTTTGTATTTATATAATGCAGGACATGTCATTGTCAAAAATAAATGTGAAAAAATGAAATAAAATATACTTTTGTGAGATTACTCTCACTGATTTAAGTGGTTTTTAAATATAACAGAGTTTTCGAAGAAAGATGTTTGGTTTCAGTACAGAAAAATTTCACCGTAAAAATATTTAATATAATGATTTTAACTTGGAGTGCGCCAGCCAACTCGTTCCGTCTTATCTTCTGTCATATCTTTACTTTGAATGATAGACAGCAAGTGATTGTATAAAACAATCACTAAGCGCTGCTTGGTTATAGGGATATGTTATTTTTTTCTTTTAATACATAGCGGCTATCGCCGCAATTATTTATGGATAAATCCATCATTAACAGGGATGAACCCTGTTTCAGCAATGTGATTGTTCAAGACAATCACGAAGTGCTGCTTATGCGCATATTTTTCATTCAGTGAAGAGTAATATACCCCGTTTTACAGAGTTAACACTTTACACGGCTATGGGATCTTTTTTAAAGCAGGATGAGGAAACGATCTAAATACGATCCTTTTTTACTTTCCTAGCCAGTATGGAAACTACCTAATGAAAGTAAAAATATATTAATGTCAGCGTCAGGGCGTAGCCGTGCTTTAGCACATGAGCGTCAGCTCATAGATGGTGGTGATTTTCAAAAAAGGATTTTAATGGAATAAAAAGGAAAGCTTTGCAATAAAAAATGCAACCCGAAAATGATTAATCATTTCAAGGTTGAAACCCCATGTGGCGATCATAAAAATCGCCCGGTTTCTGTTTATCCTCTTAAGTATTATCTCTTACTTCTTGCAAAATTAAATTGAGACAAAATCGGCTTGTAGCCCTTGCCGTATAAGGGATTGAACAAAAAAACGGGACTGACCGTACAGTCAGTGTTCCTGACTCTGTGGTCAGTATTCCTGACTGTACAGTGAGCTTTCCTGACTCTGTAGTCAGTTTCTATGTCATTTTATTGGTTAAAAATGACAGTGCTTTAAATTATAGTCACTGGAATACTTGCGATTTCTAAAATATTTTCGCAAAAAAATATGCAAAAAACTTGATATCTATTTTGTGCATGGTATTTAATTATAAATAAAAAAATAAGAGGTAATGTCGTGATGAATGAAATAGAAGTTGATTTAGATTTAGGCTTAAATCCTTTTTGCTTTGAGACAGAGATAAAGATTGAAACAAGAAAGAAGAACCTGACTGTTTCAAGAGGAACAGAACTTATTGAAAAGAAGGATACCAGCAAATCTTATTTTGCCAATATAGTACATACACAAGAGGTCGATAAAGAAGAGTTCATTAAGCTCTACACTTCCCAGATAAAAGCATATTTTGATTTAACGAAAACAGCGTACAAGGTGTTTTTCATATTTCTCCGTATCTATCAGGATGCGATAGGTAAAGATCACTTTTACCTGAGCTGTAAAAAAGCAATGTCGCTTGCAGAAAAGATAGATCACTTCGTCTTGTCTGAATCTATCTTTTACAGAGGTATAAAAGAACTTATTGAGAAACGTATTATTGCTAAAACGAATGAAAAAAACTGGTATTTTATAAATCCTGCTATTGTGTTCAATGGTGATCGTGCTCGCTTTGTTTCAGAGATTAGAAAAAAGAAAGAAACAATGGAAGAACAAAGCGAAAATGATTTTGGTAGGCGCGATACAAATAGCAATGCTGAAGTGAAAAGCAGGTCGATTCAGTCAGTGATAGAAGATGTTAATGACCAAGAGGATATTGATCTGTTAATCGCAAGATTACAGGCTAAAAGATCCCAAGCGAAAATGATGGATAAAAGTGCGGATGGAGCCATTGCCCCCAAGGGAGAAATGCTTCTATATCCAGAAGAAACGTTAGAGTGGGACAATATTCATGGAGAGGACTTTTTAACAAAAATGACTTTCAGTGACCGAGTTCGTTAACCTATAAACCTTGCGCACATGCGGAATCTGAACAATGTCTATGTGGCAATGCTTGGTAACGGTGAGTCCGAACATGAGCTGAAGGGCGATCTCTATGAGATATTAGCTCAGGCCAATGATAGACTTAAGATCTCTGTTGTGATGTGCAGAGTTATATGATTATATATGTAAATCAGCCTATTAGGCTTAACATCCTCGTATCAAAGTTCGGCAGAGACTACGTCTAGCAGTAATTTTCAGAAAATTATTTTATATCAAGTGGTTATGGTTGGTTAAAAGTTTTCATCTTCTTAAGGTGCTGATATGGACGCAAATGATTTAAAAGAAGCTTTAATCAGAATCTTCAAAACAAGAAATTCTGGCCCATTCCTATTTGTTGGTTCTGGTTTCTCTCGGCGGTATTTAGGAATCAAAGATTGGAAAGGGCTTTTGGATAATTATTGTGTTTCAGGAAAACCATTTGAGTATTATCTCGCAGCAGGGGATTCAACTTATCCTACAGCAGCTAGACTCATTGCTGAAGACTTTAATACTACATGGTGGAGTGACGCAAAATATGCTGGGAGTCGTGAAAGATATAGTAAGAAGGTTACCGATAATACATCCGCGTTACGTTTTGAAATCTGTGATTATCTCGCTACTTCATTAGAAGTCCCGATCAAGGATAGCGAGCATCAGGACGAAATTGAAATACTTTCAAGGCTCAATGTTGATGGAATAATAACAACCAACTGGGACTGTTTTCTTGAGCAGCTTTTCCCAGACTATAAAGTTTATACTGGTCAGAATGAGTTATTGTTTTCCAATCCGCAATCAATAGCAGAAATATATAAAATACACGGTAGTGCACATAAGCCTAAAAGTCTTATCTTAACTGATCATGACTATAATGAGTTTAATAACAAAAATCCTTACCTAGCAGCAAAGCTGATAACGATATTTGTGGAGCACCCTGTTGTTTTTATAGGCTATTCACTTTCTGATAAAAACATTACTGATTTACTTGGTGCGATTTCAATATGTATTGGAAAGGATAATATTTCACAGTTACGCAATAACTTAATATTCATTGATAGAGAGGAAGGACTCACCGACTATTCAATATCTGAAACTTTTACAACGATCGAAAGAACACAGATACCAATAACATTAGTTAGAACTGATGATTTAAATCCTGTTTATGAAGCTATTGAGACAAATAAAAGAAAAATCCCAGCCCGTATTCTTCGATATTGCAAAGAGCAGTTATATGAGGTAGTTAAGTCGAACTCAACAGAATCAAAAATTTATGTAGTTGACATCGATGAGGTTGAAAAACATGATGATGTAGAGTTTGTTGTCGGCGTTGGTGTTGCTGAGGCTCGAAAAAAAGAAGAAGAGATTGGCAAGCTAGGTTATACACAAATAAACAATATAAATCTTTTTCACGACCTTTTACATGAGGATAATTCATATGATGCAAATAGCATTTTACAGAATGTTATTCCTAATGCGGGTCGATTCTCTCCGAATATAATCGTTTTTAAATACCTAAAAGAAATAGGTATTGTTGATGAAGCACAATATAGAGCATCTAAATATAATTTGGATAAATGGGTTTTAAGAAATGATACAAGTTATCAATGTAAAGGATATTTTAGGACGTTTGTAAGAAAATTTAAGGATAAGGATACTAGATATATTATCGAGCATACCACACCAGAAGTAGCAGCAATCCATCTGCCTTTTCTGATGAATAAGTTAGATCTGAAATTAGTTAAAGAGTTTTTAATTAATAATGAAGAGAAACTGAATCCTGATAAATCAACTTATGCTAGTTATTTTAAAAAGTTAGCTTGCTTATATGATAAGCTATTACATGGTTGGTAATTTCTATAAAAATTCCGAAGGAAGTCATGTTTGTTCGACTTCCTTTGGTATGTTATTTTTAATTGTTAATTTATAAGATGCTTTCTACTATGTAAATTAATCAATCCAGCAACCCACGCGAGACCTTACTCGCTGTCTGACTGAAATTATATCGCTCAACAACATTCCCCTTGAACCAGATCTCAAGGGAGTTCATGTGAGCCGTGTTGCTGTTTTTAAGCAGGGCCAGACCGGGGATATAGTTCGAGATCTGACTCCCGCCTGACATGCTGGAGTAGGACCACATTTCCTGACCATCATTAGTAGCTCGTGTCTGCGGTTCCCCGAATGCGTTAATAACATCTTGCTGAGTAGTTTTCCCTTTTACAATTTTGGCTTTTACGGTTTGTTGGGATTCGTCTTTCAGAGATTTGTTGCCGTAGGTTGTGCAAGCGGTAAGAGGCAGGCTCACCAGAGCAGCGATAAACAGTTTTTTCATGTAAACTCCATATAAACAGTAAACGAAAAAATAGGCGTAAAGACGCCGGGACCAGATGTGAGATACCTCTGGCTACTTAAATTTGTGTTAATGGCTGAAGAAGAAAGCCGCTTATCAAAAGTCTGTGAGTTTTTATCTAATCAGCTAACGGCATCCTTCATGGTTGTTTTCCCTGATGTTGCATTAATCAAAGCTATTTAAAGGCCATAAATCGACATTAATCGCTTATCTCATGGTCCAACGCTCTATCCACTTGAATCAGCTCGTAAACTGTCTGGTGGTCCTCTGGTTTACTCTACTCATTAACGATTCCGCTAGCAAGAAAATGATCGATATTACAGATCGATAATAAGATATTGATAGAAAACAACGATTGAAAATGATTTATCGATCGGTGTTTTAATTGGTATATCCGATCGAATATAAAAATATGATAGTCAATATCTATCGTTAATTTTATTTTGATCGTTACAAACGATATGACGGCCCACAAAAATAATTGAATCCTATCAATTGGTTATTCAGGTGGTTTTGTTGCGTTATGCCAGTAAGAACAAGCCTTAACGACTACAGATGCGCTGCAGACTGCCTCTACATAACAGCATTTGTGATTATCAGGATGGATAGGAAGATGAAGAAGATTTTACTCGTTACTTGCACAGCTCTTGCTTTGACGGGATGCGGTGAAAAAGGCGATTTTGAGAAAGCGATCAACGCGAAAATATCACAATCGAAGCTGTGCTACTCCCTGCAGGACAACGACATTGTATTCAACAAAGGTTTTCCGATTAAGGTTAACCGTGGCTACCGTTCTGCTGGATACAGTGCCAGTGATGAAATCCTTAAAGGACTTGTTGAACAAGCGCTGCTTACTGTTTCACAACAGTCTAACGGCTTGAGCAGTGTTGATGTTCTGGAAGTCACGGACGAGGGCCAAGAGGTTGAGTTTTGGGACCGTGAGAAAGGTGCCTGTGTTGGTCATCGGGAAGTTTCTGAGATAAAGGAATGGACCGAACCGGGAAACGGTGATCAGAAAGTTGTTCGCGTGTCATATACATGGAAGTTGGCGGATGTTCCTTCATGGGTGGACAAGAAAGCGTTCTCCAGCGTCAAGGGTATGGATGAACCTGAAGAAGGCATGATTAACATTGTTAAAACCAGCAATGGCTGGAAAGCGATGTAAGGGGGCTATTGTGGAAAACAATACAATCCAATGTCCGTTTTGCCTGAAAGAGAGCCAGCGCGGTGTGCATGTCTGCACCGGCTGCATGGCGACTGTTTTATATGGAGCTTACCCCGGCTGGTATGCTGCTGTGGTGATCTTACTTACATTCGGCATGTCTATCCTGATCGGAATGTCTACAGGTATGGCAGGAGCTACTATCAGCTTACCAATAATTGCGGTTGTTGGGTTTGTCGCTGGTAAGGTAATTTTCTCTGATAATGTTGTGTTCAGGAGGAGGATGTAAAACCCCCTTACTGTAAATGCAAAGAAACCATGTCTGCGGATCTAGATGTGGTTTTTTATTGTATAATAAGTCAATTTATATTCCAAAATGACATATGTAATTTGTTGCCTGTCAGGCAACAATTGGCTATTATCAAATCATGGACGAACGAACTCGTTTGTCTTTGCTCTTTAAAAACCTCTAGGATCGGTAAAGGACTGAGTGAAATTTTCAGTCAACCATTTCTCCAATACGAGACGTGGCCCATGTCCCTCTTCATTGTGATCGTAACTTTATGCGAAATGCATGTTGCAATCGTATATCTACGATACGGCATTGTTTAATGCTGAAATGGCGGGGTATCCAATCAGTTGTGTTGGATGGGTGTTGGCTGGCTTTGTCTACGGTGTGCAACACGATCCACAGGACATTTTGGCGGGGATGCAAGTTGCATCGTGTTGTTAAAATGAGAGGTTTTTATGAAAGATGTTTTAGACACTTTGCGCCGAGTGCGTGAAAAGAGCAAACACACTGTAGACAATAGCTCTTTGAAAGAACTGGATGATGCAATACAAGCCCTTGAAGAGAGAATCAGGGAAAATTCAAAAGGCTGGTCTGCCTTAGATTATCTTCCCTATGTTGCTAGGATCTTGGCTGTAGTTAAGTTTCTACACGGTGATTCTGATATTCATTGATTTCTACCTACTAAGGAGATTTGTTATGTATCCATCTTCATTTTTTGAACGAGCAGCCAGCCATGTCAATCCCATTATCTGAGGTACATTATGTTAGATATTGGTTCAACCATTAAACTATGCCGTGAAGCACGTAAGCTCACACTACAAGAACTATCAGATAGAACGGATTTAACTAAATCTTATTTATCTCGTATAGAAAACAATCAAAGAGATCCTACTATTACAGCGTTAGAAAAAATATCGTTAGCGCTACATATTCCACTAAATATCATTATCCTTCTTTCTGAAAGTGAAGAGGCAAATGATGAGTTTTCTGATATCAATAATATGCTCAAAAAAACTATAATGGATACATTAGTTAATGCATAAAAATTGGAGTTATTCAAACAGGCCACTTGCTAATATAGAGTCTCTATTAAAAATGCTAGAAACAAACGAAGAGAGGCTCGCTTATGTTTTAAAAAACAAAAAGAATTATTTCAAAACGGTACCAGTATTAAGAAAAGGAAAAAAAAGAACGACGTATAAAGTGGTTGGTGAGTTATTAAAAATACATGAGCTTATTAAACAGCATGTTTTTTCGAAGATATCACTCCCGGAGTATATTACTGGAGGTAGGAAAGGAGTCAGCTATATAGATGATTGTATATCACATCGGAATAAGTCAATTATCATTCAAGAAGATATGAAGGATTTCTTTCCTTCTATAAAAGAAGATCTGATAGCTAAAGCATTTCAATATTACATGAACTTCTCTCCTGAAGTTTCTTCATTAATAGCCAATCTGTCAACACTTGAAGGCTCACTTGTTCAAGGAACTAAGTTAAGTACTGACATTGCCAACTTGATATTTTTAGAAGAGGAGGCTCTTATTAGTGCAGAAGTCGGAAAAATAGGTGGAAACTACACGAGATATGTCGATAATATAACTATTAGTTTCGAATCAGAAATTAATAATGAAGATATTTCAAAAATAAAAACAATGATTTTGTCAATGGCGCTAAAAAGTGGGGTTAGATTAAATAGACAGAAATCAAAAGTTTTGAGGAATGGTCAGTCCAAAATTGTACATGGTGTAAAAGTAATCAAAGAGCTTAGGCCAACACAAAAAAGAAAAGATAATATAAGGATGTGTCTTTTCAATTTGAAGAAAAAAGTGATTGAAAAGGAAAGTGTTATGGATGTTCTTATTTTGTATTTTAAAATTAGAGGGTTAGCAAATACCTTAAAGCAGCAAGGTGATAAAAATCATGCTGAGTATATAGAACAAGCCAAACAGTTAGTTGCTGGTGTTGACAGAAAGGATGCAATAAAATCAATCAGGGAGATGAGAAAGGTTAAGGATATCAGGAAGTTAAGATCATTATATTCAAAGTTAAAACCATTAGGTAATTCATCTAAAAGTATATCTGCTATTTTGGATGTTGAATATAAAACCTGCAAATGTAAGCTAAATAGCTAACTGATCGATAAATTATGGGGGGTTATATTATTTATCAACACGATAACCGCATGGTCTCAATCGTGGTGAATTACAAATATGGCTCATTTCTCGTAATCTGCGGGTGAAGTATAGACCCAGTCCGCTTAATAAAAGATGTGGTTTTTTGTTACACGTTTATCATGTTCAATGCGGGTGGTATCGTGTTTCATTAACTGGAGTTTTTGTGGTGAATAAAAAATGAATAACAGACTTAATCAGCTATACATCAAAAACAATGATATTATTAATGAATATAGGAAAAAACATTCAGATAAAAATCTTCATGGACCACTTCTTTTAAATATCAGTAATTATTCATCTCAGAAGATAAAATTGATGGTTGTAGGGCAAGAGACGTTCGGCTGGAATAAATCTCTCTCAATAGTAGAACAGCGAACCACTTATCAAGAGTTCAATTTTGGATCATCATACTACAGTAGTCCTTTTTGGAATGTAATTAGGAAATTAGAAAGATCACTGAATATTGAGCCATATGCTATTTCGTGGTCTAATCTAAATAGATTTGATGTCGATTGTGGCTCACCAGATCGTACAGAACTTGCACAGGATATTGCTTCGCTAGACTATTTGGTTAAAGAGGAAATTAGTATTCTTAAACCCGATGTATGTATATTTTTTACAAATCACAAGTATGATAAAAGACTGAGGGACTTGTACCAAGATCTGGTTTTTGATAATGTTCATAGATTGCCAAAGAAACACTTTTCAAAATTAAATCACCCAGATCTTCCGAAGTATACGCTTAGAGCGCCGCACCCTAGAACAATTAGAACGCAGCGATGGGAAGATGATTTTATTACGGTTGTTTCACAATTTAAAAATGATTGATTAGCAATTTATTATTTTAATAACACATGCCATGAAAAAAGTAGATATTGGATGTGATTATTATCTCTTTTTTCTTGTTATCTATGATTTGGCGGTTTTAAACGCGGTATATATTTTCTTTTGCTTTCAGACTGTATGGGAGTAATCAGATCTAGACTAATATTATGTTCAGTCTGATCGAGTTTAGGACGACTTGGAAAACGCCTAATTTCATCAGATGTTGGTTTGTAGTCATCCTTGTTAAATCTGGCACGTCTTTCATGCTCAGCGCGTGGGACGTAGATGCCTTGAACTTCATCGAAGACATAGTTTTCAGCTATACGCTTATCGTGCTCAGCATCGACTGAAACAGGGGCTGGCTTCTTCTTGGCCCAGACGAATTTCTCTCTTATATAATCTACTACCAACAGCGTGAAACGCTTAAACACACCGCTCTGACGAGGTTCAACTTTCTTCCTCTTAACTTTAACAGGAGCGCGTTTAAGTGCTCTTGCTGTTGAAGAGGATGGGGTTTTCAGTGTAGTGCGTGTATGAGGCGCAGGAGCAACCAGAACAGGTTTCTGCGAGCCTGTAGATGAAGCTCTGCCTGTGTTATCCGGGATAACAATTTCTTCTGGTTCAGCCAGTGCATGAACCCTAAAGCTGGCAACATCAACAACAATGTCCAATGGAAGATCTTTAAAGGTAAAGTAGGCATCGTCAGCTTCTTTTTTCAGCTCATCACGTATGGCTTGCTCTGCAGCACGTTGTTCCTGAGCTGCAACAGTTCCCCAGCGGTCACGAGGGATATGAAGTATTGGATCGCGGTTTGTTTCAATAGCTTTAGCCAGCCAGATTGCTTTCTCTTCGTTTGTAGCAGCAGCGGTAGCCTGTTCTACGGCTTCCTCATACTGAACCCTGATAGAACGGTGATCGATGCGTTCATCATGACCATACAGGTCAAGGAACCCATTACAGATGTCCTGCCAGCCTTTACGCCAGTTATCAAGGGCTTCAGGCTTGTCCCACTCACGAACCTTTTTACCAAAGCCGGTTGAGAGAACCTCACGGGTTGTTCCCATGATATGGATATGTGGGTTATGACTATTGATATCGTGGATAACAACATCGGCAATGATGCCTTGCTTGGTAAAGTGCTCAAGAACAAAAGCTGCAGTGAGTTCAATGCTCTGTTCGGGCGTTAGCTCAGCGGGGAGGGCGATTTTAAACTCTTTGGCAAGACGAGCATCTTTTCTCTTCTCTGAGGCTTCAACAGCATTCCAGAGTGTTTCACTGTCAACAATCAGAGCCGGAGGGGTATTTTCAGGTGCAAAAATCTGCGCAAAGGCAAGGTCCTTTTTATGTGCTGTTTTGCGGCCACAAACTTCACCCGTTCTGTTATCGAAGAAAACTTTACGGTGACGATATGCAGCAGAGTTAACCGAAGACTGACCTTCGCCTCTGCTGATATTCTCCATTTTAAAACTGTATATCGCCATCCAAATATTCCTCAATGCCAAATGCTGCTTTTCGTTTTACGTAAGGAAAACGCCGGGGTTGACGTTGACCTTGATTTTGTTTCCGAAGGAAACGGTTTTAGCCTGCGGCAGGCAACCGTCGGTAGACCCCACGGCATTAGAGCGAAGCGATAATGCGTAAGTGGGCATTGCTTTATTTTTTATCGCCATAAATGGCTCAAAAATAACGGCAATGTATAAGGCTTGCCTTTATTAATTAATACTAAATATATGAACGTCTGTAAAACAAGCCGCCGAATTAAGCGGCGCAATATGGATGGGCGGGCGAAGTATTCCACAATATTACATAAATGGGGTTTTGATGGCGTCCGAAGGACAAAAAGAGTGTTAATTTATCCCGCCGTAAGGCGGGAAAAACTAAAGCATAGATAAAACAGTTAAATCTAGAGATGACTTCTCCTTTATATAATTAACAGGTGAAGTTTAAAAACTAGGGTGGAAAAACGAAAGGTGAAATGAAAATCACATATAAACAAAAATAAGTAACGCGGAGAGTATCAGATATTTTAAGTTAGTAGTTGCTATCACTTGTGTTGCATAAATTACAAAGTGCGCGATTCAGGTTCTTGTTGACTGGAAATCGTGAGGATATGACCTAAACTCAGTTTGCATCATTTCTTAAAACAATTTGATGCAATGAAAATGATGAACAGTTTATTAATTACATGCAGCAATTATAATGAGGCTAAAATGTCCGAACATCAAGTATTATGTATCAATAAAAGCAATCGCCAGAGTGCTCATGAAAGGATAACTCATATTGGCGGTAAGAATGCTGATGGCACCAGATGGAAGCTCACACAGCAAGAGGCTATAAGCGGAATAGAATCTGGGAAATGGAGATTTTATGTTAATGCAGGAGGACATTCAGTGTGGGTGATTGTTGCTGTTAGCGCTTCTGGTAACAAATACTTAAAAACACAAAATGATGGCGAACAGCCTAATAACCTTTTGAGTCTTCCTGAGTGCGCATAAGTGTTAAAGAAAGGGCCTATTGGCCCTTTCTTACTATTTACTGCGCTTACCATGATTACTTCTGAATGTAGTTAGTTATAGAGATAATTTTAAAGTCCATTAAAAGACTTGAAGATATATAATAAAATAATTTTTGTATACTATTGATTAATTTATTAATTATGCTAATTGGTGTTAAGGAAATAAAGACAAGGAGGTTTTATGTATAAAAATAACGATGAAGCCATCGATCTTGAAGCAAAACGATTACTTGATAATGGAATCTATACCGATCTGGAAAAAGCGTATAGTGAAGCAGAAAAGATAATCACAGAAATAAGAGTTGAGTTTAGAAAGAAACAGGAAAAGAAACAATTCCGTTCCCGGATTAAATCAATCAAACGAGCACTTTCAGATGATGAGTTCAGAAGTAATATTCCTTATAATCATAGGCATCAGTGGAGAAAAGAATGAGTGATGATGAAATAAAAACTACCTATCTAACTGGCAATGTTTTTCAGAGTGATAGAAACAGGCCGGAAATTAAGAAAACACTTGAGCAAAAAATTGCTGGAGCACAAAACAAATTAAATTACCTTAAGGCAAAAGAAAAAAGAGACAGCAAAAAAGAAAACACACGACAAAAAATAATTCTTGGTGCTGAGGTTGCCAAGGTTTTAAACTGTGATATAAGTGAGGTAGATAAGCAATTACTCTTTGGTTTGTTGTTAGAAGTTCCATCGTTACATACACACGATATCGAACGGTATAAAGTAAATGGGCAAATCTACATTGAAAGAGTTCTCAAGAAATTCAGACCATAAAATAATTTCACGTCCGAACAGCTCTCCGGCTTAAAACTTGTTTTAGGCTGGGGAGCTGTTGAGCAAGCCCCAGAGGGCGCGGTAGGTTATTTTAGTATATTTATTTACATTGTTTTAATGTGTGCAAATGAAAATTGATAATGGGAAATTAATTTTTTAATATTTAAACTGGAGGCTATATGAATGATGGTAATGAAAAGAGAGTGATGGTATTAATGAGGAGAGAACAGATTAAGCTTTTGGAATGTTTTTTTAATAAAATGCTTAAAGATGGAATAGACCCAAGGTTTATAGGGAGGAGAATTTCAGATATATATACAGAGAACAAAAATAGTAAAACACGAAAGATATTGTGTAACGTCTTTTCCAGAATGAATCCTGAAGAACTTAAATATTTAATATACTATCTAAGATATAGACACCATGAAAAGCATGTACTTTTTTACAGTAATGAAAGATCATCGATTGCAAAATTAATACTTGAGCAAGTAGATGAGGCTGGAGGTGATTTTGTTATGTACCGTAATACGCTAAGAGATTCGTTTACTGATATAACAGCTCCATTTGAGGTATACAGTAAGGACTTTCGCCCTTACTGATTAATTTCAAGATTTAGAAAAAGAATTCTTGCGTGATCTCTTTTTTTCTATTTTATTAATTTCATTTTTTTCATTTTGTATAGCAACTTTATCGAGGGCAATTATTTCTTCTTCAGCATCACAAAGGCGTGTATAACGCTCTGGAAGCATCTTTTCATCTAATAGATCGTAGATAGCCCATTCTATCGGCTTGATTAGTTCAGAATCTTCTATTTTTTCGTATTTTACAACAATAGCTATATAACGAGACATAATGAAACCTCATAAAAATTTAATTTTCATTTTGATGATACACCCCAGCTAACAGGGTGTACCATACATTACATAGCAAAGTCTTCCAGAACCTTACCGCTTTCCAGTGCAGCTGCAATCACTTTTGGTGTTCGCCCCTGACCTGTCCACGTTTTCTCATCGCCATTTTCGTCGATGTATTTGTACTTTGCAGGACGAGGAGCACGGACAGCAGCAGGACGTGATGATTTAACATTACCCAGCAGCTCAGACGGGTCAATGCCATCTTCAAGCAGTTGCGCACGCAGGGCTTCGATTTTGCCCTGACGTTCAGCATTTTGTTGCTTTGCGATTGTTTCCTCTTGGCGTCTGTCTTCGACAATAGAAGTTAATTTCTCCAGCATCTCTTCAAGTGTAGCCAGATCTGTTTCTCGTGCCTGAGCGCGAAGGGTACGGATGTTATTAAGTGTTTTAATAGCGTCTGTCATTCTCTTTTATCCTGAATGTATAAAATCATTGTAATGATACCACAAACCGGATAGAGAGAGATAAAATCGGCTCATTTGGATTTTTGTTATTAATCTTTTGATTGATTATATATTCATCGGTCTTGACCTCCTGTTTATTTTTGATAATTAATTAATACGTGAAATAAAAAAGGACGATGAAAATGAAAAAACAAAATAAGAAAGGGTTCTCCCTGTTAGAACTCGTATTGGTGCTGGGTGTGGGTAGTATGATGGCATTTATGCGTTTTCAGGATATGAAAAATGAACAGGAAACGATTATGGCTAATGCTGTTGGTCAGCAAATTAAACAGGTCGGGGAGGCTGTTAATGGTTATATTAATATCCGATATGATAAACTTTCCACTCTGACTTCAAGCAGCAGTCAGTCAAGCGATCCGGGTCCCCGTGTCTGTAATGCTTCAGGCTGTGAAATTACATACCAGACACTGATTAACGAAGGGTTATTACCTGCATCATACACCGGGATTAATGCTCAAAAATCTTCATATAAAATTCTATTAAAACGTTCAGGAATATCACCTAACTATGTAGTTAATGGTCTTATTACAACGACTTTGCCTTGGATGGAAGGGGATAAGTATCGTTACGATTTATTGGGTCAAGCGATGCAAGCGGCAGGTATTGATAGTGGTATGACGCAATCAGCAACGTTAGCATCAGGTTTACAGGGAGCATGGAAAGAAACATCTACAGATTACAGCAATATCACAAGTGCAGGGTTGATGGCCTATCGTGTAGGATATGATTCCACCATGTATTCTATTTATCTTCGTCGTGATGGCACATTGCCGATGACGGGGGATCTTAATATGGGAGGTAAAAGCATCAAGAATGTCCAAGATATAACTGCTGCGGGAACTGCGACTGCTAATGTTCTGAATTCTACAGGAGATACAGTTGTCGGTGCACATATCCGTGTTGGCGGTAGTGCTCAGGTCAATGGTTCAATAAATGCTAATAACACTGTTTCAGCCCAAAATATTCAATCAAGAGGTGAGACATATACGCAGAACTGGTTCAGAACATTAAATGACGGAGGTATATATTTTCAGAAATATGGTGGAGGATGGTATATGAAAGATGCGAATACCATCACTGCGTATAATGGTAAAAATGTTCAAACAACCGGAGGGATTCTGAGTGGATATGTGAAGGTAAGTGGAAATATAGAGGCTACCGGAAATATTCATTCAGATAAAACTATCGACGCAAACTATTTTTTACCTAACTCGACTGAGGTTGTAGGAACAGCCTGTCCTACCCAAGGATTAATCAGTAAGGAATCCACAGGGGCTATTATTTCCTGTCAGGATGGGATTTGGCGAAGAATAAATTATGCAGCAGATGCTCCAAAACCGCTAAAAATAATTTTATCTTGTCATGCAGGAAATAACTCCAGCAATAGTTGTAGGAAAGACGTTTATACTGATTTGACTTTCTGGCGAGATGGTATTACACGCTCTGAAATAAAATTAGTTAGCGAAAGGATAACCCGTTGGTGGGGAGATGGATGTGGGAGCTGCTACCCCGGAAGTTTCACATATTCAAATGGAGTGATCCAGATGTCGGTAAATCAGGCATTCGTTGAACGAGAGTTCACTTTATCATGGTAATATATAAGTTTATGGGTAGTGGTATTAATATTCAACTCGATATTTCACAAGGAAACGGAGTTTATAAAAGGAGTAAAAAATAATGGCATAATCAAACAATTAAATTTGACATGTTTGAAAGTAAATTGTAACGTTTAATTACTATCAAAGAAGAATAACTCCATATTCAATCTTGTAAATCTTTGATGGTTTTTAATAAAGTCAACGAAGCTCGCTTCCAAAAAAAGACCAGAATGATCTGGTCTTTTTTTGTTTTTATCAGGTAGTCCGCTTATCGGATAAGAGTATATAAAGAATATAAAAGTCTTGTTTAATATTTTATCTGGTTTATCTCTTTTATATCTATCCAAATAACTAAGGAGATATAAAGGAAATGAAAAAAGCAGTATTAATTAAATACAAAAAAAGCAAGAAAGGATTCTCGCTCTTAGAACTTCTGTTGGTTCTTGGGATTATATCTGCATTAGTGGTTGCAGCATTTATTGTTTACCCTAAAGTACAGGCTTCACAGCGTGCGCAGGCAGAAAGTAATAATATAGCCACTATTCAGGCTGGTGTTAAATCGTTATATACATCAGCATCAAGTTTTACTGGTCTTTCAAACACTGTGGCAGTTCAGGCTAAGATTTTCCCGGATAATATGTTGAGTGGCTCTGAGTCAGCAGTGAAGCCAATTAATGCATTTAAAGGTGATGTTATATTGGGAGCTGCAGCAACTGGTCCATCAAAAGCACTCGGTTCTTCTTTTAATATTACTTATTCTAATGTTCCTGCAGCGGAATGTACCAAAATAGTAACTGCAGCAGCAGGAAATTTCTATGAGGTTGGCGTAGGAGTCGCGGCGAATGTGAAAGCAGCAGGTGATGTGCTGGATGTGGCTAAAACTGCTACGCAGTGTTCAGCCGGTGGTAATAGTAATACTCTTATATTCACAGCTATTTAAAAAAGCACAAATATCCTTTCGCATTTATATCAGTTCCCCCTCACTATTGAATGAAGAGTGAGGGGGGAAAGATTAATGAATGCTACTCTTAATTAAATTAGCAATGCTATCATCAGCAAACTGCGTTTTAAACTCCACATTGACCGTTTTACTTATTTGATTGAACAGTGCCTGAGCATGTTCAATCTTACGCTTCTCTTCAAGCCGCAGGCTATCTTTTCCGTCTACGTTTTTTGTTTCAATGATAAAGTTTAGATAATCACCTTTGGTGGTTTTAACAACGTAAGCAAAGTCAGGAGAATATGTATAACCACCCGCAACCGGGATCTTAATGGAGTTCTTCGGTATCTTTGTGAAAACAGATACAGACTGGATCTCTCCATCTGTTATGTTGAGCCGTTCAAGCTCTGAGTCATAAAATACTTCTTCAAAAAGATAAGAATCCAATGGTGATTTTGTATTATCCTGCAATACACCAAGATCACTTGATAATACCTCATTTAAAGGATTACCATCTGCATTAGTCAACTTTGTAGGATGAATAGAGCTTGATATCACATTGTAGCCAAGACTGAACTTGTTAAACGAATTGTTCAACAAATACTTGCTAAAGCCAGATTTAATCTTTCTGATAGTTTGAATGTTCAGGTAGTCAGTGATATTGATAGTGTCTTTTATATCACAAAAAACCTTATGCAAGGTATCGTGTTTAGCAAACATAGTTTGTGATAAGTTATCAAGAAATTCTCGATAACTCATTGTGTTGAGTTTAGCAAAGTTATCATCATCACTAATTATGCTTTTCGACATTGCCGTATCATTATGGATATAAATCCTATCAATGCGAGTATGAACGCCTGATTTAGTAAATCTATCTTTTTCTTCGAGCATGAACGACTTGAATATTGATAAGAATTCACTCTCGCTATTTATTTTATATTCAATCACAGCTTTTTGATTGATCAAATCCCACAGTTCTTTCAGTTCACTGAACTTGCCAACACGCATTTTAGTACGTTTTTTACCATCAGTGGATTTTTTGATTTTGTTTGGTTTAACTCCGGTAGGGAATGCTGCTGGATATTTATCTTTTAAGCGAGTATAGGCACCAGAGTCTTTAAAGTTTTCATTCTCATCGATGATTTCAGCATCAAAAATTTCATTCATTAGTGTTCTGGATGAAAGTTCAGGATACTGAGATAAGATTTTATCCTTAAGCTCTTGAGTAAACTTACTTGGTATAGTTTCTTTGAAAGAGCTATCGTTAACCTCTTTGACAAGAGAATCAACAAAATCTTTTTCCGTAAAATCAACATAGTAGTTGAGTGTGAAATTGCGATCTTTCACTCGGCACATGTATTCATTCACGGGAAGACGTAAACCACGCCCTACCTCTTGAAGTTTAGATGTGGTGCTACCGCTCGAACGGAGCTTACAAATCTGAAAGACATTTGGGTTATCCCAGCCTTCTCTCAACGTCCATTTAGAGAAAATGAAACGGCGAGGATTCTCTAACGACAATAAAAGCTCTTTGTCATGAAGAATTTCGTTGATTTCCTGCTCAATTTTATCATCTTTATCGCTGTTATCTTTTGAAAAATAGCCACCATGAACAGAAGATACATCCTGAACAGTTTTTTCAAGGTAGTTTCTATAAAATTCGTCTTTTTCTGTTTTTAACAGTTTATTAGCTTCTGCCAAAACGTATTCTTCAAATTTGGTTTTCAGGCTTCCGGCAATATCATTACCATCACGATACCCTTCAATGTCATCAATGAAGAAAAGAGTAAGAGGCTTTATACGTGGTCTTTGTGTCAGATACTCTTTTTCTAACTTAAAGTGTTCTTTGACAGCTTTAAGCATCATGTTATCAGCGAGCGTCTGATCGTAAGAGTAGGGGTTTATTGAACTACCAATTTTTAGTTCAATACCATTACTCAACACTGCAGTACTTTTATTTAACGCATCGAGTGTTAAATCATGAATTGCGCTATGTGTTTTCGTTAGCGATTCATCTTTTGCTAACTTGAACGTTTTTTTATTACCATTTTCGGTAAGCTCAAAAATGGCTTCTTTACCGTCAGATTTTACGAACTTGAGGTTGGCGCTACCATCACCAACAAGATCTTCAATGTAAGCGTCAATACCTTTAACAAGATCTTCATTAAATGCATCTACGGCTGTCAGACGATAAACTAAGTTTTTATAGCCTTCACTAAAGGTTGCGCCATAACGAATAATATATTGAGCATTGAATTTCTCAATATTCTCCCATGTTTTTTTAGCTGTAGGGAATTTATGAGGTTCATCAATAATAATAAATGGTTTAACCGCACTTAGAGCAGCAAATGGTGTATCAAACTGATTATCAAGCAAACCAACATCATAAGTGTCAGTTAAAGACTTGGAGTTAATCATTCCTGAGTTGATTACAAGAACGTGTATATATTTTTTGTTGAAATTGCTGGCTTCAACAAAATCATGAATAGCTTGAGGCATATACGATTTTGTATTTTTACCAGAGTTTTTCTGACTCTCAACTACATACGTCTTAAGTTCACGCTCGTAATCATCTCGGAAGTGTTCTTTTAAAGCATCACTTTTTAAAAAGTTAACTGTTCCAGCTTTAATTGAAAGTGTAGGAACAATAATAATAAATTTATTAATGCCAAAAGATTTGTTCAGATCAAAAATTGTTTTTGTGTAGGTATAGGTTTTACCTGTCCCCGTTTCCATTGAAACATCAATAACATTGCTTTTGGCATCATAATTATCTTTTGAATGCTCAATGCCATTGAATTCCTGAACATTTTTTATGTTGTTGTAGTAATGTTGTTCAGATAGATTCAGTTCTGGATTAGCTAACAGGCGAATAGCAACATGAGCCGTCTGATGAGGTATGGCGGATACAAAGACATTCATCACCGAATCAACGCCAGCCTTTTGATGAGGTAAATTCTTTTCGAATGTGAATCCTTTAGACATGATTAGTTCCTTACCACCAAATCTAAATCAATAGATTTTTTATTAGCATAACTTTTTAGTGCTTCATTGAGTTCCATCTGTTTCGCACTTTCGAAGTTGCTGCCATAAAATACAACTTTGTTAGGGGCAAAGTCTTTGTCTGCATCCAGCTTTTGAAGTAAAGCTTTCAGTGCTTCACTGGTGAAGTTAGGCGCAATAAGATACAGACGACCATCGCATAAATGCGCTTTATAGCCATTAAGATCAACATCTTCAATTGATGTTGTTAGCAAGCTGCCATCATACAGGCACCACGTAGTTAATAAGGTATCGTACTGCTCAGGAGTCAATACAACATCATCAAAAAAAGTATGGTTAGACAGCGTAAGTTCAGACTCATCTTTTGTACGAAAATCATTGACTGTTTCATATATTTTGAATCCCAGATCACCATTAAAATCAGGGTATTCTTTTCTAATTTTTTTCGATGCTCTGGATAGCCGTTCTTTTGTTAATTCATAGATGTTTTCAAAGCCTAATTCATATGCTTCAGATGTTTGAGATGTTTGTTCTGGGATTTGTATAGAAATAAATCTTCTATTACCTTCGTCATTAGCATTCAAAGCCATCACTGCATGTGCTGTTGTACCCGACCCGGCAAAGAAATCTAAGATTAGATCATCTTTTGAAGCATTAGGCACTATATGTATCAGATTCTGTATTACTTGAAGTGGTTTTGGAAAATCAAAGACTTTTTTTCCATCAAATAATGAGCGAAGATCCCGTGCTGCCTTTTTATTACCTTCTAATTCAGTCCATAGAGGTGATGGACGTTTAGTTCTCCCTTCAACATAATATTTAACGTATGGCCACCATACCTCATGTCCATTACGAGTTGTTTTTTTCCATAAAATCATATCATCATTTACTTGTTGTAAATAAGTTTCCTTGCTGAATCTCCAACGACTTTCATAGCCAGCAGATGCTATTGGATAAATTTCATTACCGTCAGGATCTTGCACGGAATAAAACATGTTTGGACGATCTTCTCTTTTATCATTGCTGCCTGTCTTTCTCATTTGATCATAAGCATAATAGCCAATTTCATCTTTATTCTGAAAGCGTTTGAGATCATGGTCAGTTAACGGTAGCCCACTAAGATCGATATTATTTGATTTTGTATAAACTAAGATGTAGTCGAATGAATTTCCTAATCCACCACTATCCTGTCCTGTAGTCTGACCTGTCGCTCTGACTATATTTCCAACGAAATTTTGCTCGCTAAAAATTTCATCACACAGTATTTTTAGTTGGCTATGTTCGTGATCATCAATGGAGATATAGATTATCCCGTCATCACGTAAAAGTTCACGAGCTATATATAGTCGAGGATATATAAAAGTTAGCCACGCACTATGGCTACTTGATCCTTTAACAGTAAAATCGAGGATACGTTTAGCTTCATCAAGGTCGATAACAGCCAGTTCAGAAAGCTGTTCAGGTGTAAAATTACGATCATCGTTATATAAAAATCCATCTGATCCTGTGTTATATGGTGGATCAATATAAATCATTTTAACCTTTTCAGAATAAGCATTAACCATGTGCTTTAATACTTCGAGATTATCCCCTTTGATCAACAGATTTTGACTGCTCTTGTTCTCTTCACGTTGGTTATGGTCTTTATCTTCGGTGAGCAACGTCTTCGGTGGTAGGTTAGCCAATAGACGGGCATAGGACTTACCCAGCCAGTTTAAGCTGTATGACTCTTTAGAGAGTTCAACATCAGCTGATTTGACAATCTCAAGCAATTTCTCTTGAATAAAAGCCCCGTTTTTATCAAAACACTGCGGAAAGTTAGCCTTCAAAATAGCAAGCTGCTTGCTATTAGCAGTTTCTACTTCTGAAAAAATCGTTTCTTTTTGCATGTCCATTTTAAACCTGATTATTTAGCGTTCGATTTGATGGTGTTTTTGATTGAAGCTTCATTTAGACCTATGCGTAGTAGTTCTGCCGCCGCACCATCTATGCTTTTGAAGACTCTTGCTTCATAAGGCTGTCTGGAGCTGCATAGGACTAATGGCTTACCTTCCCACTCTGAACCATCAAAAATCACGGTATACTCGCCTTTAGAGCCTTCTATTGTTGCTCTGTCAAGTAGACCTGATTTGACTCTTTCCTTAGCCATAGAGCTAAGGATGAAAATTCCACCATCAAGACCTGATATCATGGTTATTTCCTCGGTATTTAATATTGCTACAATATCAAATATTGCTGAAAATTCATAATAGAATGGTGTAGTAGCCATCATAGGGCGATGGCTATTCAAACATCGTTAAAACAAGGATTACATGATGTTATATGAGGGGTTATCAGGCCGTTAGCTTTGATTCCTGTGGGCAAACTCAAACGGCCTGATCATACTGCTGCTGTTGGCATCAAGGAAATCAGCCCACCACTGGAGCATCAGGCGGCGTTCATCCAGATGTTCAGCCTTATGGATGTATGCGGCTCGAACAGAGCTACGTTCTTGGTGACTCATCTGTCGTTCAACGGCATCTCTTGACCATAATCCTGATTCAATCAGAGCGCTACAGGCCATTGTGCGGAATCCGTGGCAACAAACGTCTTTTTGAGTGTTATAGCCCATAGCACGTAATGCCTTATTAATCGTGTTTTCACTGATAGGCTTGTCAGCATAGCTAAAACCTGCGAATACAAATTTATGAGCGCCACTGATAGCTTTAATCTCTTTCAGAACGGCGAGACTCTGCTTACTCAGCGGTACCAGATGGGGAGTCTTCATCTTTGAGCCGCGATGAGAGAACTTGACGTTTTTAAGAGGTTCTCGTTCTGCAGGAATCGTCCATAGCGCATTTTTGAAATCAAACTCTGACCAACGCGCAAATCGTAACTCGCTGGAACGGATAAAGGTCAGCAAACACAATCGAACAGCCAATTGGGTAAGTCCCTTACCTTTGTATGCCTCTATCCTTTCCATCAATTCAGCAATACGTTCAAGGGGAAGGGCTGGACGATGAACACTTTTGGCTGTTGCTATTGCTCCCGCCAGATCATAAGCAGGGTTATGCTCAATAAGGGCATTATGTACGGCATAGCGCATAATGGCGGTGATACGCTGTTGAATCCGTGAGGCCAGTTCCAGATGCCCGTTCAGTTCAGCTTTTTTTACAGGAACCAGTAAATCACGAGTTTTCAGGTCAGTAACATTTCTCTGACCAATTATCGGAAAAACATGCGTGGTTAGGCTGTTGATTATCAGTGTGCGGTGGCCTTCTGACCATGTTTTATTGCTGGAATGCCAGCTTCTTGCTACCGTTTCAAAAGTTAAAGCGCCACTCTCTTCAATTTTTTCCGCTTTTTTCTTTTCGCTGGGATCAATGCCATTAGCAATCAGTTTTCTGGCACTGTCACGTCTCTCCCTTGCTTCAGCTAGGGAGACGGCAGGGTAGACGCCAAGCGCCAGCATCTTTTGTTTACCAGTGAAGCGGTATTGAAAACGCCAATACTTTGAACCATTAGGGTGCACAAGTAGATGCATACCAAACCCGTCAGTGAGCTTGATTGGCTTACTGGAAGGTTTTGCAGATTTAACTTTTACATCAGTTAGCGCCATTGGTTGCACCCCCTAGTATTGGTACAAAACATATCGAACTTACGATACCAACAGATATACCAACAAAGCAAGGTTGATGTAGGTGGACGTTAACGGTTTTTGATGAACAATAGGTTATGGATAACTTATTGTTTTTTAGGAGTTTGGTGGTTATCTCAGGACGTTGTCGAACAAGTCTCTGGTGTCCCCTGCAGGAATCGAACCTGCAACTAGCCCTTAGGAGGGGCTCGTTATATCCATTTAACTAAGGGGACAAGGCGGCACGAGTATAGCGTTTTTTGCCCGCCTGAGTAAGAGCCATACCGTCTGACTGCTTAAACCCTCGCCACTCAGGGCGCTTTTTTTATGCCCGGTCGGCCTTTTTCCCTTTCTCCGCCGCCTGGGCGCGGGCTTCCGCTTTTCGCTTGCTGCTCATATCGTTACGGATCTGCGCATGGCTCAGCAGTGCGAAGATGAAGGTCCCGCCACAGATATTTCCCGCCAGGGTCGGCAGGGCGAACGGCCAGATAAAGTCGCTCCAGGGCAGATTTCCATTAAACACCAGATAAAGGATCTCGACCGAGCCCACCACAATATGGGTGGTATCCGCCAGGGCGATAAGCCAGGTCATGAGAATAATCACCACGATTTTGGCGGCGCCGGCGACAGGAAACATCCAGACCATGGTGGCGACCAGCCAGCCGGAAATAATCGCATTGGCGAACATCTCTGTCGGACTGTTTTTCATTACGTCTTCGGCGATGCTGACAAAGGCCTGACGGGTTGGCTCATCAAAAATAGGCATATAATTGAAGGCCCATGCGGCCACCGCGGTACCGATGAGATTGCCCGCCAGCACCACCGACCATAGCCGCATCAGCAAACCGACGTTACCGAGGGTGGGATTATGCATCACTGGCAGAACGGCGGTGACCGTATTTTCAGTGAACAGCTGCTGGCGGGCCATAATTACGATAATAAAGCCGAAGGTGTAGCCGAGGTTTTCCAGCAAAAAACCGCCCGGGATCCCCTCCAGTTTGACGTGAAAAATTCCCTTCGCCAGCAGGGAGGCCCCCATCGACAGGCCGGCCGCAATCGCTGACCATAGCAGGGCCAGCGCATCGCGCTCCATCTCTTTTTCCCCTTCCTGGCGAATATGTTCATGGATCGCCATCGCCCGCGAGGGAAGGCGATCTTCATTTACTTCGATCTCTTCACCACGCTGATTTTCCTCACTTTCCACTTCTCTTTCGTCATCCTCTGCCTTTAATTTGTTATTGTCTAGTTCATCCATTTCGTGGCCCTCGCTATCAATCTGTATAGTTATAGCGTAGCGGCTTTCCCTGCCGTCTGGCTGGGCATACTCTGAAATCGCAAAAATGGTAACGTCAGATTTTTGTCGCTCCGGTAGAATAGGAGCCCTGCGATTTCGTTATTCCCAGGCTAAGATCAAATCAACAACTTGGGTGATATAGACATCGTTCAACGTGCTGTTACAATCGCTCACATCTTTACGGGCGGAAGCGTTGTCTTTCCGTCATGGATGGCAACTCGCGATAGCCATAAAAACCAGGGAGACATCTATGAATTATCGCCTGTCGGCGCTTGCGCTTGGCGCCACATTGCTGGTGGGATGTGCCAGTTCCAGCTCTGGCGATCGGCCGCAGGGGCGCTCAGACCCGTTAGAAGGGTTTAACCGCACGATGTTTAACTTCAACTTTAACGTGGTTGATCCTTACGTGCTTCGCCCCGTCGCGGTGGCATGGCGCGACTACGTCCCACAGCCGGCGCGCAACGGGTTAAGCAATTTTACCAGTAACCTGGAAGAGCCGGCAGTGATGGTGAACTACTTCCTGCAGGGCGACCCCTATAAAGGTATGGTGCATTTTACCCGCTTCTTCCTGAACACCATTCTCGGTATGGGTGGGCTTATCGATGTGGCCGGGATGGCGAATCCGCAGCTACAGCGGGTTGAGCCACATCGTTTCGGCAGTACGCTTGGGCATTATGGCGTTGGCTATGGCCCGTATGTTCAGTTGCCGTTCTATGGAAGCTTTACCTTGCGCGACGAAGGCGGCGATATGGCCGATGGCTTGTATCCGGTGCTCTCCTGGCTGACCTGGCCGATGTCGATCGGTAAATGGGCGGTGGAAGGGATTGAGACACGTGCTCAGCTGCTGGATTCCGACGGCCTGCTGCGCCAGTCTTCCGACCCTTACATTCTGATGCGTGAAGCCTACTTCCAGCGTCATGACTTTATCGCCAACGGCGGTAAGCTGACCCCGGCGGACAACCCGAATGCTCAGGCTATTCAGGATGAGCTGAAGGATATCGATTCACAGTGATCGGCGAATGATAAAAAAAGGGTGAACATAATGTTCACCCTTTTTTGTGGCGCGCTGCTTATCAGAAGCGGTAGTTGAAGTTAGCGCCGTACAGCCAGGCGGTTCCTTCGGAACGGAAGGTATACGGGCCTTCCTTAATTTCAACATGCTGCCCGTGCATGTATGAAACGCCGACGTCAACCGAGGCATCTTTATTGAACGCGTAGGTGGTACCCGCGCTCAGCCACAGGCGATCCTGGTCCGGAATAGAGATAGAGCGGTTATTAGCCGGCACCGGGCTGTCATCGAAGGCGATACCGGTACGGAAGGTCCAGTTATCGTCATAATAATAGGTGGTCCCCAGCGCAAGACGATAGGCGTCCTTGAAGCCTTCCTCTTTATAGAACAGCGTCTGGCCGTTGCTGCCGGTGGCTTTCAGCTCCTGGAACTGACTCCAGCTGGTGTAGGTCAGGCTATAGTGGACCGCCCACTGCGGCGCCACGCGGTTATAGCCGGACAGCTCCCACATTTCCGGCAGGTTAAGGGTTAGCGAACCATTTGTCGTCTGGCCGCTGGTGCCCGCCGGCAGGCCGAAGTTGCCGAGGATCTGGTTATAGGCCGCCGGCAGGCTGCTGCGGTAGTTACCGTCGAAGTCGATCTTGACCTCAGAACGGTAGGTTAAACCGTAGCGGTTATTCTTATCCAGCTCATAGAGGATCCCGGCGTTCCAGCCGAAGCCCCACGCGTTGCCATTAAGATGGGCGATCTGCGTGTCGGCCGGGATCTTCGCTACCTGGCCCGCCAGCGCCGGCGGCAGCGCGCCAGAGCCTGCGACAATCTGCCCCAGATCGCCTGCATAGCGCTCGATCTTCGCCTTGGCGTAGACCGCGTCAAAGCCTAAGCCGAAGCTCCAGTTGCTGTCGAGGCGGTAGGCGCCGCTCAGGTTGAAGTTCGCGGTGGTCAGGTCGGTTTTACCGCCCATGCTGCCGGCCGCATAATCATCGTTATACTCTGTTGCCAGACCATAGTTAGAGGTGATAGACGCCCCCCAACCAAATTGGTCGTTAATCGGCGCGACAAAGTGGAAGTTGGGCACCCACGCCGTCGGGGCGATATTGTCTGCTTTCAGGCTCTTGCCGGTGGGAGAGGTGCCCGAAACATTAACGCCCGGGTCGACAAACACGGCGCCCGCCGACATGGTCGGGCGGTCAAACATCATAATTAATGCCGGGTTACGACTGGCATTACCAGCATCGTCAGCGATCGCCCCTTCACCGGAATAGGCACGACCCAGCCCCGATGCAGAGAATTCGTTGAGCTGGAAGCCTGCTGACCAGGCCTGGGTGGAAACAAGTGCGACAGCCACTGCAAGGGCAGATTGGGTAAAGCGGGTTTTCTGGCTCATGCCCATAACCTCATTGAGTTATTTTTTTTTAAACTATGTTACATGCCGTAACAGAAGCGCGGGAGTGTAGGGTCTGCGGTACAACCAAGAAATCAGACCAGTGCGCTGAGTATAGGTCTGACCAGATGATTTGTTGCAAGTATGTTTATGAAGTTTTTCAATTGTGATAACAGAAACGCGATCCAGCTGGCAAAAATCTCGGAGAGAGCAAGGGGGACAGAAGGGGATTTTTGTTTTAGATCATTTTTAAGTGTGATTTCTGTCACTTAACGCCGGCAGAGCGATTCTCGGCTGGAGGCTCACTGGGGACAGGGCGTAAAATAGGCACATCATTTTTCTGGCACCGAAGGTGCATCTCCAGAGGAAATCTACGATGAGTAAATGTAGCGCTGATGAAACCCCGGTTTGCTGCTGTATGGATGTTGGCACGATTGTTGACAACACCGACTGCACCGCCTCCTACAGCCGCGTATTCGCCAACCGCGCTGAAGCCGAGCAAACGCTCGCCGCGTTAAGCGAAAAAGCCCGCAATGTCGAATCTGAGCCGTGCCAAATTAACCCAACCTTCACTGACGTTGACGGCGGTGTGCAGCTGGATATCGATTTTGTTTTCAGCTGCGAAGCAGAATCCCTGATCTTCCAGCTGGGCTTACGTTAATCCTTCCCCCTCGACGCCCCTGATAAGGGGCGTTTCCTTTTCTTTTCACTGTGTTTTGGCTCGCAATTTTGCGCTTCTCCGATTGGCTTAATGTAAAAAATTAGTTAAGAATGTTATCAGGTCAGACCACTTGGTTGTCTTGGTTAACAGGGGAGTGTTATGAGTCAGGCATTACCGCTTATCACCCGTCAGGGCGATCGCATTGCCATTGTCACGGGGTTACGCACGCCATTTGCTCGTCAGGCTACGGCTTTTCATGGCGTTCCAGCCATTGATTTAGGAAAAATGGTGGTTGGCGAGATGCTGGCGCGCAGCGACATTCCTGCCGAAGTCATCGAGCAACTGGTCTTTGGCCAGGTGGTGCAGATGCCGGAAGCGCCGAACATCGCCCGGGAAATTGTGCTGGGTACCGGCATGAGCGTACATACCGACGCCTATAGCGTCAGCCGCGCCTGCGCCACCAGTTTCCAGGCCGTGGCGAACGTCGCTGAAAGCCTGATGGCCGGCACCATCCGCGCCGGTATTGCCGGCGGCGCCGACTCCTCCTCTGTCCTGCCCATTGGGGTCAGTAAAACGCTGGCCCGCACGCTAGTGGATGCCAATAAGGCACGCACGCTGAGCCAAAAGCTGAAGCTGTTTTCCCGTCTGCGGCCACGCGACTTGCTGCCGGTCCCCCCGGCGGTGGCTGAATATTCAACCGGATTGCGGATGGGCGATACCGCCGAGCAGATGGCGAAAAGCTGGGGGATCTCCCGCGAGGAACAGGATGCCCTGGCGCATCGTTCGCACCAGCTGGCAGCGAAAGCCTGGGAAGAGGGTAAACTGTCCGCAGAGGTGATGACCGCCTATGCTCCCCCTTTCCGCGAACCGCTCGAGCAGGACAACAATATTCGTAAAAATTCAACGCTCGCAGATTATCAGAAGTTACGCCCGGCCTTTGACCGCAAACATGGCACCGTCACCGCCGCCAACAGTACGCCGCTGACGGACGGCGCGGCAGCGGTGATCCTGATGACCGAGTCGCGGGCTAAAGAGCTGGGGCTGAGGCCGCTGGGCTATCTGCGCAGCTACGCCTTTACCGCCATCGACGTCTGGCAGGATATGCTGCTGGGGCCCGCGTGGTCCACGCCGCTGGCGCTGGAGCGCGCTGGCCTGACGCTGGCGGATCTCACGCTTATCGATATGCACGAAGCTTTCGCCGCGCAGACGCTGGCCAATCTCCAGTGTCTGGCAAGCGACCGCTTTGCCCGCGAGGTGCTGGGCCGCTCGCAGGCCACCGGTGAGATAGATGAAAGCAAGTTTAACGTCCTCGGCGGCTCTATCGCCTACGGTCACCCCTTCGCCGCCACCGGCGCGCGGATGATCACCCAGACGCTGCATGAGCTGCGGCGACGGGGCGGGGGATTTGGTTTGGTGACGGCCTGCGCGGCTGGTGGTCTGGGTGCGGCGATGATCGTGGAGGCTGAATAATGGATACTGTTTCCGCTTTTAAGCTTGAGGTCCGTGCGGACAAAATCGCGGTGATCACCATTGATGCCCCGGGTGAAAAAATGAATACCCTGAAAGCCGAATTTGGCAGTCAGGTACGGGGATTGATACGCCAGTTACGTGACGATAAGTCAGTGCGCGGCGTAGTATTTATCTCCGCCAAAGCGGATAACTTTATCGCCGGCGCTGATATCAACATGATTGCCCGCTGCCGCAGCGCGCAGGAGGCGGAAGCGCTGGCGCGCCAGGGACAGCAGATTATGGCTGAGATCCATGGCCTGCCGATCCCGGTGATTGCCGCTATCCACGGCGCCTGCCTTGGCGGCGGTCTGGAGCTGGCGCTGGCCTGTCATGGCCGTATCTGTAGCGATGACGAAAAAACCCGACTCGGCTTGCCGGAGGTACAGCTTGGCCTGCTGCCGGGGTCCGGCGGGACGCAGCGTTTACCGCGGCTGATCGGGGTCAGCACCGCGCTGGATATGATGCTCACCGGCAAGCAGCTGCGGCCGCGGCAGGCGCTGAAGGCCGGTCTGGTGGACGAGGTGGTGCCGCAGGCGATTTTACTGCAGGCGGCGGTGGAGTTGGCGCTGAAGGGACGACCGACCAGCCGGGAGGTGCCTGTTCGTGAACGCGTACTGGCAGGGCCCCTGGGGCGCCATCTGTTATTCCAGTTTGTCGGTAAACAAACGCAGCGCAAAACGCAGGGAAATTACCCGGCGGTGAAGCGAATCTTGCAGGTCGTCGAGAATGGTCTGGCCCATGGCTGCAGCAGCGGATACGCTGAAGAGGCGCGCGCATTTGGCGAACTGGCAATGAGCCCGCAGTCGCAGGCGCTGCGATCGATCTTCTTTGCCAGTACCGATCTGAAAAAAGACCCTGGCGCCGAGGCGGGCCCCGGTCCGCTGAGAAGCGTTGCAGTACTGGGCGGTGGCTTGATGGGCGGGGGGATCGCCTATGTGACCGCCTGTAAGGGTGGGCTGCCGGTGCGGATTAAAGATATCCAGCCGCGTGGCATCAACCACGCCTTAAAGTACAGCTGGGATCTGCTGAATAAACAGGTTCGTCAGCGTCGACTGCGCCCAGTGGAGCGCGATCGTCAGATGGCGCTGATCTCCGGCACTACCGACTATCAGGGCTTTGCTCATCGCGATGTGGTGATCGAGGCGGTATTTGAAGACCTGGCTCTCAAACAGCGGATGGTTAGCGAAGTGGAACAATACGGCGGGCCGCAGACCATCTTTGCGTCGAATACCTCATCGTTGCCAATCGGCGATATTGCCGCTCACGCCAGCCGCCCGGGGCAGGTAATCGGCCTGCATTTTTTCAGCCCGGTGGAAAAAATGCCGCTGGTTGAGGTGATCCCGCACAAGGGAACCGACCCGCAGACTATCGCCACCGTGGTGCAGCTGGCTAAACGGCAGGGGAAAACGCCGATTGTTGTCGCAGATAAAGCGGGGTTCTATGTGAACCGTATCCTCGCGCCGTATATCAATGAAGCGATGCGCCTGCTGGTGGAAGGCGAACCGATTGAAGTCATTGATAACGCGTTGGTTAAATTCGGTTTCCCGGTGGGGCCAATTCAACTGCTGGATGAGGTGGGTATCGATACCGGCACCAAAATTATCCCCGTGCTGGAGGGCGCGTTTGGAGAACGTTTTAGCCCGCCTGCAAACATCATTGACGCGATTTTGAAGGACGATCGCAAAGGCAGAAAAAATAATCGTGGTTTCTATCTTTATGAGACAAAAGGGCGTAAAAGCAAAAAACGGCCCGACCCGGCAGTCTATCCGCTGCTCGGCATCGGCCGCCCGCAGTCGCGGCTTTCCGCGCAGCAGGTGGCGGAGCGCTGTGTGATGATGATGCTTAACGAAGCGGCGCGCTGCTTTGATGAGCAGATTATCCGGAGCGCGCGCGATGGCGATATCGGCGCCGTCTTTGGTATAGGGTTTCCGCCATTTCTTGGCGGCCCGTTCCGGTATATGGATACTATCGGCGCGGGTGAAGTTGCCGCGATCCTGCAGCGCCTGGCCGCCCAGTTCGGCCCACGTTTTACACCCTGTGACACTTTATTACGCATGGCCGAACAGGGGACCACCTTTTGGCCAGCGGATGAACGGCTGACCTAAGTTGTGGTCAAAGAAGGTAAATCCGGCTGCGGACGACGCTGTTGATTGGCTGTTTTGTAAACAATGATTGACTATACTTACGCCATTGAGGTAAAAAACAGCGTTTCATTCGTGGAATGGATCAGGCACAATGCCCGGCCACCGGGTCACCTGCGTATTGTCTTCGCAGGCCAAACTACGGTGCTTCTGGTTAACAAAAGCGGTGCAATATGCAAGTTTTTATTATGCGTCACGGCGACGCTGCCCTCGATGCAGCCAGTGACTCGGTTCGTCCATTAACCGTATGCGGTTGTGATGAGTCTCGTCAGATGGCAACCTGGCTGAAAGGTCAAAAAGTGGATATTGAGCGCGTTCTTGTCAGTCCCTATCTGCGTGCGGAACAGACGCTGGATATTGTTGGGGAGTGCATGAACCTGCCGAAACATGTCGACGTGATGCCGGAGCTCACGCCGTGCGGTGATGTGGGAATGGTGAGCGCCTATCTGCAGGCGCTGGCGAATGAAGGCGTGGCGACGGCGCTGGTTGTCTCCCACCTGCCGCTGGTGGGGTATCTGGTCTCAGAGCTGTGTCCGGGGGAAACGCCCCCGATGTTCACCACCTCGGCTATCGCCTGCGTGACGCTGGATGCCGACGGCAAAGGTGAGTTCCTCTGGCAGAAAAGCCCCTGCAACCTCAAGATGGCCAACGCCATCTGACGGCCCCCCGGAGCCCGCCGTTACGGCAGCTCCGGCGGTTGCCACTCCTCGACCTCAATCAATATCAGCAGTGCGGCGTCACCGCCGTACTCTTTTGGTGCCTGGTGAAACGCCATAATATGCGGATGTTGCGCCAGCCACAGCGGGGTTTGCTGTTTGAGGATGTGTTTCCCGTGCCCGTGCATCACGCAGGCGCAAAACACATGCTCGCGGCGGCAGGCGGCAATTAGCGCGCCCAGCTCCTGTTTGGCCTGCTGCTGGGTAAGCCCATGCAGATCGAGGAACAGCTCCGGCGAATAATCTCCACGGCGCAGCTTTTTCAGCTCGAAATGGCTGACGTCGGGGCGGACATATTTCGTCGAGCCTTCGGTATTCAGTAGCGGTTGAAACTCATCGGAAAAATAGTGGCTGTTATCGACCTGTTCCTGCAGCAAACGCTTAGGAGCAACCTCGGTAATTTTCTTGCGCTGCGGGCGGTGAACAATAGTGTCCTGTTTGATCTTCCGCGTGCCGGTCATCAGCTGACGGAACAGCGCCTGATCCTCCTCGCTAAGCGATGTCTTCTTTTTCATTGTCCGCTCTCATTCATACTTTGCGCTAGTTTACCCGACTCAATATCCCTTCGGGCAAGGAAAACCTGTTTTTTCCCCCGCCCCTTATCGCAAGAATGCTGATTTATCGCCGTCTTCATGGCACACTAGCCGCCGAATTTATAGCAGAGTGTGCCCTGGAGGATGTCGTGGATAAAATTTTTGTTGATGAGGCAGTCAATGAGCTGCATACCATTCAGGACATGCTGCGCTGGGCGGTAAGCCGTTTCAGCGCTGCTAATATCTGGTACGGTCACGGGACTGATAACCCGTGGGACGAGGCGGTACAGCTGGTGCTGCCTTCACTGTATCTGCCGCTGGATATCCCGGAAGACATGCGCACTGCGCGCCTGACCTCCAGCGAGAAACACCGCATTGTAGAGCGGGTGATTCGCCGCGTGAACGAGCGTATTCCCGTCGCCTATCTGACCAACAAAGCGTGGTTCTGCGGCCATGAGTTTTACGTTGATGAGCGGGTGCTGGTGCCGCGCTCCCCGATTGGCGAACTGATCAATAACCAGTTTGCCGGACTGATTAACCATAAGCCGCAGCACATCCTTGATATGTGCACCGGTAGCGGCTGCATCGCCATCGCCTGCGCCTATGCCTTCCCGGAAGCGGAAGTCGATGCGGTAGATATCTCCCTGGACGCGCTGGCCGTCGCCGAGCACAACGTTGAGTCCCACGGCCTGATCCATCACGTTACGCCGATCCGTTCCGATCTGTTCCGCGATCTGCCGAAGCTGCAGTACGATCTGATCGTCACCAATCCGCCGTATGTCGATGAAGAGGACATGGCCGATCTGCCGGAAGAGTATGAGCATGAGCCGGTGCTGGGGCTGGCCTCCGGAAGCGACGGCCTGAAGCTAACGCGCCGTATCCTCGGCAACGCGCCGGATTATCTCAGCGACGACGGGATTCTGATTTGTGAAGTCGGTAACAGCATGGTACATCTGATGGAGCAGTATCCGGACGTGCCGTTTACCTGGCTTGAGTTTGATAACGGCGGCGACGGGGTCTTTATGCTGACCAAACAGCAGCTGATTGACGCCCGTGCGCACTTCGGTATTTATAAAGACTAAAAAAACAACACGCCAACATAACGAAAAAGATTGGAGCCGTGATGGCAGGAAATACAATTGGACAACTCTTTCGCGTCACTACCTTCGGCGAATCGCACGGTCTGGCGCTGGGCTGCATCGTTGACGGCGTGCCGCCGGGCATCCCGCTGACCGAAGCCGACCTGCAGCACGACCTCGATCGTCGTCGCCCGGGTACCTCGCGTTACACCACGCAGCGTCGCGAGCCGGATCAGGTCAAAATCCTCTCCGGCGTCTTCGAAGGCGTTACCACCGGGACCAGTATCGGTCTGCTGATTGAGAACACCGATCAGCGTTCGCAGGATTACGGCGCGATCAAAGATCTGTTCCGTCCGGGCCACGCCGATTACACCTACGAGCAAAAGTATGGTCTGCGCGACTATCGCGGCGGCGGTCGTTCTTCTGCGCGCGAAACCGCGATGCGCGTAGCGGCCGGGGCGATTGCCAAAAAATACCTTGCCGCGAAGTTCGGCATCGTCATTCGCGGCTGCCTGACGCAGATGGGCAATATTCCGCTGGCCATCAAAGACTGGGATCAGGTTGAGCAGAACCCCTTCTTCTGTCCGGACCCGGATAAAATCGACGCCCTGGATGAACTGATGCGCGGCCTGAAAAAAGAGGGCGACTCCATTGGCGCGAAAGTGACGGTAGTGGCTGACGGCGTACCGCCAGGCCTCGGCGAGCCGGTCTTCGACCGTCTGGATGCCGATATCGCCCACGCGCTGATGAGCATCAACGCCGTGAAAGGGGTGGAAATTGGCGACGGCTTCGAGGTGGTGAAGCTGCGCGGCAGCGAAAACCGCGATGAGATCACCAAAGCCGGGTTCCAGAGCAACCACGCCGGCGGCATTCTTGGCGGCATCAGCAGCGGCCAGCAGATCGTTGCCAACATCGCGCTGAAGCCTACCTCCAGTATTACCGTTCCCGGTCATACGATTAACCGCTTTGGCGAAGAAGTGGAGATGATCACCAAAGGGCGTCACGATCCGTGCGTCGGCATCCGCGCCGTACCGATCGCTGAGGCGATGCTGGCGATCGTTCTGATGGATCACTTTATGCGTCAGCGCGCGCAGAATGGCGACGTGACGACGACAATTCCACGCTGGTAACCATGAAAAACACCGTTATCGCACTGCTTGCGCTGTTGGCTAGCGCCGGTAGCCTGGCCGCCACGCCATGGCAGAAAATAACCCAACCGATCGGCGGCAGCGCCCAGTCAATCGGCGCGTTTTCCAATGGCTGTATCGTTGGCGCCGAGGCGCTCCCCCTGAGTGCCCCCGGCTATCAGGTGATGCGTACCGATCAGCGTCGCTACTTCGGTCATCCGGATCTGGTTCAGTTTATTCAGCGCCTGAGTAATCAGGTACACAATAAAGGTATGGGAACCGTGCTGATTGGCGACATGGGGATGCCGGCGGGCGGGCGCTTTAACGGCGGGCACGCCAGCCACCAGACGGGCCTCGATGTCGATATCTTCCTTCAGCTGCCGCAAACGCGCTGGACATCGTCCCAGCTGTTGAAGCCGCAGGCGCTGGACCTGGTCGCCAGCGATGGCAAGCATGTGGTGCCGTCGCTATGGAGCCCGCAAATCAGCCAGCTTATCAAGCTGGCGGCGGAAGATAGCGAAGTTACCCGCATCTTCGTCAACCCGGCGATTAAACAGCAGCTGTGCCTGGACGCGGGCAGCGACCGCCAGTGGCTGCGTAAAGTCCGTCCCTGGTTCCAGCATCGCGCTCATATGCATGTCCGACTGCGTTGCCCGGCGGGAAGTCTGGAGTGCGAGGATCAGGCGCCGCCGCCGCCCGGCGATGGCTGCGGAGCGGAGCTGCAGAGCTGGTTCGAACCACCTAAACCCGGGTCTACCCCCCCTGTGAAGAAGACGCCGCCGCCGCTGCCGCCTTCCTGCCAGGCGCTACTGGATGAGCATGTGCTGTAATGGATAGTTTTATCGAGTTGTTTGCCGTATCGCCGCTGGTGCTGGTGGTACTCTTCTTTGTCGCCATCCTGGCCGGTTTTATTGACTCACTGGCGGGAGGCGGGGGCTTATTGACTGTCCCTGCGCTGATGGCGGCCGGCATGCCGCCAGCCCAGGCGCTGGCGACCAATAAGCTGCAGGCCTGCGGCGGGTCGCTATCGGCGACCCTCTATTTTGTCCGCCGCAAGGTGGTTAATCTGGCCGATCAGAAGCTGAATATTCTGATGACCTTTATCGGCTCAACCGCCGGAGCGCTGCTGGTGCAGCACGTGCAATCCGATATTCTGAAGCAGATCCTGCCGTTGCTGGTGATTGGCATCGGCCTTTATTTCCTGCTGATGCCGAAACTGGGCGAAGCCGACCGGCAGCGTCGGCTTTACGGTCTGCCGTTTGCGCTGGTCGCCGGCGGTAGCGTAGGGTTTTACGATGGCTTTTTCGGCCCCGGCGCCGGTTCGTTTTACGCCCTGGCTTTTGTCACTCTGGCCGGGTTTAACCTTGCCAAGTCGACGGCCCATGCCAAGCTGCTGAACGCCACCTCAAACGTCGGCGGCCTGCTGCTGTTTATCATCGGTGGAAAGGTTATCTGGGCCACCGGCTTTGTGATGATGGCCGGCCAGTTTATTGGCGCCCGCGCCGGGTCCCGGCTGGTGCTGAGTAAAGGGCAGTCGCTGATCCGGCCGATGATCGTTATCGTCTCGGCGGTGATGAGCGCGAAACTTCTTTATGACAGCCACGGGGCTGAGATTTTGCAGTGGTTGGGAATTCATTAATGCAACAGCAACACCATTATCAGCAGCTGATAGACCTTTTCGACAGCTGCTTTGCCGAAGAATTTAATACCCGCCTGATTAAAGGCGACGATGAGCCGATCTACCTTCCGGCTGACGATGAAACGCCCTATCACCGTATCGTGTTTGCGCACGGATTTTTTGCCAGCGCCCTGCACGAGATCTCTCACTGGTGTGTCGCCGGCAAGGCGCGTCGCGAACAAGTAGATTTTGGCTACTGGTACTGCCCGGACGGCCGCGATGCGATGACCCAAAGCCAGTTTGAGGATGTCGAGGTGAAACCGCAGGCCTTTGAGTGGCTGTTCTGCGTGGCGGCGGGATTTCCGTTTAACGTCAGCTGTGACAATCTGGAAGGGGACGTTGAGCCCGATCGCATCGCCTTCCAGCGCCGGGTGCATGCTCGGGTGATGACTTTACTTGAACAAGGGATCCCCGAACGTCCGGCGCGCTTTATTCGCGCGTTACAACACTATTATCAAACGCCGCCATTGACGGCGAAACACTTTCCGTGGCCGGAAGACCTGCACTAAGGCCGCACATTACATGACAAGAGGTAAGATGATGATCGCGGAGTTTGAATCACGCATTCTGGCGCTGATTGACAACATGGTAGACCACGCCAGTGATGATGAACTGTTTGCCGGCGGTTATCTGCGCGGCCACCTGACGCTGGCGGTGGCTGAGCTGGAAGGTGAGGGCGAGCATTCTGCTGACGCGGTACACAGCAGAGTTAGCCAGAGCCTGGAGAAAGCCATCAGCGCTGGCGAACTGTCGCCGCCGGACCAAATTCTGGTGCAGGGGATGTGGCATAACCTGTATCAACAGGCGAAAAATCAGGCCTGAGCCATGTTGTAGCCCGGGTCAGGCGTCAGCCGTACCCGGGAAATTGCCTGCCCTCATGGTTTTATTTCACCGCTTTTCCCTTCAGCAGTTTTCTCACCCACAGCCGATTCGGATTCAGCGCCGCCAGGGTGTCGCTATCCAGCGGCAGCGGTTCCGCGCTCATTTGCGCCGCCAGCAGCTCAGCGCTTAACGGCGCGGTGCAAAGTCCGCGCGACCCGAGCGCGCCAAGCATAAACAGGTTACGACAGACCGGCGCGCTATCGGCGATATCCGATTGTTCGTGGAGGCTGGCGTATTGCGTCAATGTTGCCGCGTAGTCCGGCACGTTGCCGACCATCGGTAGGTGATCGCGGGTGGCGCAGCGCACGCCGCAGCGAGCGTCGTTGGCGCTGATATCCACGTCCTGTGGCCACTCCGCGCCCGGGAAGCAGTCGATCAGCCGTTGCCGGTTGTGCTGCTGATCTTCTTCGCTGAAGTTGGTGTCGGTTTTCCCGCGGTGGTAGCTGGCGCCAATGCAGTGCTGCTGATTTTGCGGATTCTGTGGCGTCAGGTAGCCGTCGTAGCACAGCACCTGGCGCAGGGCGGCAAGCCGCGGGGTGGTGGGAATATGGCTGACCTGGCCGCCAACCGGGTAGACCGGCAGTTGGGCTGTTTGCGCAAAACCAGTGATGCGGTGGCCGTTCGCCAGAACCACCGCCTGATGATAGCGCTGCTGATTGAGCAGCCAGCCATCGCCCTCCGCGCTGAGCGTTTCGACGGGATAACCATAGTGCACGTGCAGTCCGCGCGTGGCCGCCAGCGCCAGCAGCTCGGCGGTGAGCTGCTGCGGGCACAGCCAGCCGCCGGCCGGATAGGTGATGCCGCCGCAGCCGGTATCGACGCCGGTCAGCCCGGCAACCTGTTCCGCCGTCACCGCGCAGGCGATGTCCGGGGGTAAATTCAGCGCCAGCATCTGGGCGATTTTATGCGCGCTTTTCTCATCCCAGCCGAGCTGGGTAACACCGCACCATTGGTGATCGAACATCACCGGCAGCGCGTCATACATTCGGCGGGCGAAGGTAAACGCGGCCGGAAAAAAGCGCGCCAGCGCCGGATCGTGCTGACTTAACAGCGGATACAGCGCGCCCTGGCGATTGCCGGAGGCGCCCTGCGCTGGAGCCTCATCGGCGCAGTAAAGGGTCACCTGCCAGCCGCGGCGCAGCAGCGCCAGGGAGAGCAGGGCGCTGGCGATCCCGCCGCCGATGATGGCCGCCTCGCGGGCATCGCTGCTACTGCGAGCGAACCAGGGGGCGCGCGCAGGAAAGCTCAGCGTTTGCGCCATCTCGCCGGTTAGCATCTCCCGCTTGCGGCCGAAGCCTTTGCTTTTACGCATGGTAAAGCCGGCCTCCTGCAGGCCACGGCGAACAAAACCGGCGGAGGTAAAGGTGGCCAGCGTCCCGCCGGGTCGCGCCAGGCGCGCCATGGCGCTGAACAGATCCTGAGTCCACATGTCGGGATTTTTCGCCGGGGCAAAGCCGTCAAGAAACCAGGCGTCCACCTGCTGGTTCAGCGAATCATCCAGCTCCCTGGTCAGCTCATTGATATCGCCAAACCACAGATCGAGCGTCACCCGCCCGCCGTCGAGCAGCAGACGATGGCACCCGCCGAAGGCCGACGGCCATTGCGCCTGCAGCTGCTGCGCCCACGGAGCCAGCTCTGGCCAGCGCTGGTGCGCCAGGCGGAGATCCTCAGCCTTCAGCGGATATTTTTCAAAACTGATGAAATGTAACCTTTGCAAGGTAACGTCCGGGTTATCACGAACAAAAACGTCAAACGCCTGCCAGAGGGTGAGGAAATTGAGCCCGGTGCCGAAGCCGCTCTCCGCGACGATCATCAGCGGGCGAGGGTGGCTGGGGAAGCGCTCCGGCAGGCGATTTCCGCCGAGAAAAACGTAGCGAGTCTCTTCCAGACCGTTGTCATTGGAAAAGTAAACATCGTCGAAATCTCGGGAAACAGGTGTACCCTCAGCGTTGAATTCCAGGTTGGCGGGTTGTATGGCGTTTTGTTTCACGTAAGTTACTCGAATCACAAGGCGTAGCACGATCTTAACGATGTGTGCCTGAGGGCGCAAATTTATACACAAAATGTCTGATCGGACTTGTTCGGCGTACAAGTGTACGCTATTGTGCGACACGAAACTTAAAATAGTGCGACTTACAGAGGTATTTAATGAAACGTGCAGTGATTACTGGCTTGGGCATCGTTTCCAGCATCGGTAATAACCAGCAGGAAGTCCTGGCATCTCTGCGTGAAGGACGTTCAGGGATCACTTTCTCTCAGGAGCTTAAAGATTCAGGGATGCGCAGCCACGTATGGGGCAACGTCAAACTGGATACCACTGGCCTCATTGACCGCAAAGTAGTGCGCTTTATGAGCGACGCCTCCATCTATGCTTACCTGTCCATGGAACAGGCTGTTGCCGACGCAGGTCTGGCACCTGAAGCATATCAGAATAACCCGCGTGTCGGCCTGATCGCAGGCTCCGGCGGCGGTTCCCCGAAATTCCAGGTCTTCGGCGCCGATGCCATGCGTAGCCCGCGTGGTCTGAAAGCCGTGGGCCCGTATGTGGTCACCAAAGCGATGGCTTCCGGCGTTTCCGCCTGCCTCGCTACGCCGTTCAAAATTCACGGCGTTAACTACTCCATCAGCTCGGCCTGCGCCACTTCCGCCCACTGTATTGGTAACGCGGTAGAGCAGATCCAGCTGGGCAAACAGGACATCGTCTTTGCCGGCGGCGGCGAAGAGCTGTGCTGGGAAATGGCCTGCGAATTCGACGCCATGGGCGCGCTGTCCACTAAATACAACGACACCCCGGAAAAAGCGTCCCGTACCTATGATGCTAACCGTGACGGCTTCGTTATCGCCGGCGGCGGCGGTATGGTCGTGGTGGAAGAGCTGGAACACGCCCTGGCGCGTGGCGCGCACATCTATGCCGAAATCGTCGGCTATGGCGCGACCTCCGATGGCGCGGACATGGTCGCCCCGTCTGGTGAAGGCGCAGTGCGCTGCATGCAGATGGCGATGCATGGCGTTGATACGCCGATCGACTATCTGAACTCCCACGGTACCTCCACTCCGGTCGGCGACGTGAAAGAGCTGGGCGCCATCCGCGAAGTATTCGGCGACAACAGCCCGGCTATTTCGGCAACAAAAGCGATGACCGGCCACTCGCTGGGCGCGGCGGGCGTACAGGAAGCCATCTACTCCCTGCTGATGCTGGAGCACGGCTTTATCGCGCCGAGCATCAACGTTGAAGAGCTGGACGAGCAGGCTGCCGGCCTGAACATCGTCACCAAACCGACGGACGCTAAGCTGACCACCGTAATGTCCAATAGCTTCGGCTTCGGCGGCACCAACGCCACGCTGGTGATGCGTAAATACAACGCCTAATCAGCATGTGATGCGCAAAGGGGAGCCACCGGCTCCCCTTTTTTGTCATCTTGACAGGGTAAGAGCCCGCAGGCACACTGCTCGCGGATCCATTAGTCTCTCCACTAATGCGTAAGCGTTTAACGTCAACCAACGCGCCTTAACCCTGATAATCAGGTGGAGGGGGCGTGTCGCTTTGCTCGCCTTACTCTGCGAATCTGGAGTAATGCATGTCCGCAGTTACTGAAACAACATCCAATTCTTCGGCGAATTTTTCGCTTTTCCGTATTACGTTTGCCGTCTTTTTGACCTATATGACCGTTGGTTTGCCGCTGCCGGTGATCCCGCTCTTTGTCCATCAGGAGCTGGGATTTGGCAACACCGTGGTTGGCGTGGCGGTAGGGATCCAGTTCCTCGCCACCGTTCTGACCCGGGGGTACGCCGGACGTCTGGCAGACCAGTACGGCGCTAAACGTTCTGTCCTGCAGGGGATGCTGGCCTGCGCCCTGGCGGGCGCGGCATGGCTGGCCGCTGCGCTGCTGCCGCTGCCGGTGCTCGCCAGGCTCGGCCTGCTGCTGCTGGGCCGCTTGATCCTCGGGTTTGGCGAAAGCCAGCTGCTGACCGGAAACCTGAGCTGGGGGATGGGCCTGGTGGGTCCGGCCCGTTCCGGCAAAGTGATGTCATGGAACGGCATGGCGATGTACGGCTCGCTGGCGGTGGGCGCCCCGCTGGGATTATTGATCTATAGCCATTTTGGCGTGGCGGTGCTGGCCTGTGTCACCATGGGACTACCGCTCGTCGCCTGGCTTATTAACGGTACCGTGCGCAAAGTGGCGGCCCACGGAGGCGAGCGGCCTTCACTCTGGAGCGTCATCGGCATGATCTGGCGCCCGGGCATTGGCCTGGGCCTGCAGGGTGTCGGCTTTGCGGTGATCGGCACCTTCGTCTCCCTCTATTTCGCCAGCCATAGCTGGCCAATGGCCGGCTTTACCCTGACGGCGTTTGGTGGCGCCTTTGTGCTGATGCGAGTGCTGTTCGGCTGGATGCCGGATCGGTTTGGCGGCGTTAAGGTGGCGATGGTCTCGCTGCTGATAGAGGCGGTTGGTCTGACGCTGCTGGGACTGGCGCCGAATGCCTGGCTGGCGCTGGCCGGTGCGGCGCTGACCGGGTGCGGCTGTTCGCTTATTTTCCCCTCACTTGGCGTGGAAGTAGTGAAGCGCGTCCCGGCGCAGGTGCGCGGCACCGCGCTCGGCGGCTATGCGGCCTTTCAGGACATCTCCTATGGCCTGACCGGGCCGCTGACCGGCCTGCTGGCGACCTCGCTGGGCTACTCGTCGGTGTTCCTTGCCGGCGCCCTCTGCGCGGCGCTGGGGATCCTCGTCACCCTTATCTCATTTCGCCGCTAGGTTATTGTCCGGTCTGAAATCGCTGTAGGAAACTCCGCGGCGTTTGGCATGAAGGGGAGCCGCAAACGCCGCCGGTGGCTGCTGGGCTACAGCAGGAGCCACAGCACAAGGAGCAGGACAACCGCGCCCAGCGCCAGCTGCCACGGCTTAGCGCTCCACGTCCGCCTGGCGACAGGCTCCTCCTGCGGGATGGCCAGCGTCTCCTGGGCGCGGGCCACCCGCAGCACAAACACCTTGTTCAGCAGCGCCAGGATCTGCGCCGGGCTCAGCGTGGTCCGCGGCGTGACCTGCCAGCTGCGACTGGCGAAGTCGACAATTGTCTGCCACTCCGCGGCCTCCAGCGGCTGCTTGAGCGCTCCCTGCAGCGAGGTGAGCGTCGGCGCGCTTTGCGCACTCAGCGTTTGCCGCGCCTGCAGCCAGTACGAAAGCGGCAGGAAGTGCGTCGCCGGGATCAGCTCCCCGGACTTGACGCCGCAAAGCTCCAGCATGGATTGCCAAATCAGCTTGCTTGGTTCGCCGGTGGCGGCCGCCAGCTTAGTCACCAGCTGATTGAGCGTATTATGCTCGGCTGGCAACAGCGGGCGCAGGGTCGGCGGGCGCTGCTGCGGCTGCGGGATCGACAGCTGGCCATGCTGCAGCAGATGCAGAATGTTCTCCAGCTGCGTCTGGCTAAGGGCATGCAGCGCCGTTTGCCCATAATGCTGACGAATATAATCGCTCACCGCCTGGCGGTTATTGCCCTGACCGAGCAGATCGCTGAGCTGCGCTAAGGTCTGGCGATGATGATGATTATCCTGAGCGGCGGCTAAGCGCTGGTTGAGACTGGCCTCCGCGGCGCTGAAATGGCAGGCCAGCAGGGGCGAGTCGCCTTTCAGTCCGAGGTCATGTTTGACGCAGGCCCACACTTCCGCGTTCTGCTGCGAGGTCAGCGCCACCAGGCGCGTGATCAGTCGCTCCAGAACGGTGCGTTGCTGCATGGAAAGCGAAGGTTCGCCGGTGGCGGCAGTGCCTGATGGGCCTCGCCCTGGAGGACGGTCTGGCATATCAGCAAGGGGGTGCGTCATGATTCATCCTTTCGATATCGCGGTGCTGGAACCAGGTGATGAGTATGCCTGGCGGCCAGATTATGGCACACTTCCCCAGTTAACTCTCGTTCTCAGACAGGTACTGAACTGTGAAAATCCTCGTTGATGAAAATATGCCCTATGCCCGTGAGCTTTTTAGCCGTTTAGGCGACGTGCAGGCGATCCCAGGCCGTCCGGTCCCGGCCGATGCCCTGACCGATGCGGATGCCCTAATGGTGCGCTCGGTCACCCGGGTCAATGAAGCATTGCTCGCCGGCAAGGCCATTAAGTTCGTCGGCACCGCTACCGCCGGCACCGATCACGTCGATCAGGCGTGGCTGCAGCAGGCGGGGATTGGTTTCTCTGCGGCGCCCGGCTGTAACGCCATTGCGGTGGTAGAGTACGTCTTTTCATCGCTGCTGATGCTGGCTGAACGCGACGGCTTTGCGCTGCGCGATCGCACCGTCGGGATCGTCGGCGTCGGTAACGTTGGCGGGCGACTGCAAAAGCGCCTGGAAGCGTTGGGGATCAAAACTCTGCTCTGCGACCCACCGCGCGCCGATCGCGGCGACGAAGGTGACTTCCGCTCCCTCGAGGCGCTGGTCCAGGAAGCCGATGTCATCACCTTCCATACGCCGCTGTATAAAGAAGGGCAATATAAAACCCTGCATCTGGCGGATGAGGCGCTGATAAGCCGCCTGAAGCCTGGAACGATTTTGATCAACGCCTGCCGCGGGCCGGTGGTCGATAACGCCGCACTGCTAAAGCGGCTGGAAGCTGGTCAGCCGCTGAGTGTGGTATTGGACGTCTGGGAGCCGGAGCCGGATCTAAACGTTGAGCTTCTCAAGCGAGTGGATATCGGTACCGCGCATATCGCCGGCTACACCCTCGAAGGGAAAGCGCGCGGGACGACGCAGGTTTTTGAAGCCTACAGCGCCTTTATCGGCCATCCGCAGCAGGTAGCGCTGGACACTCTGCTGCCGGCGCCGGAATTTGGCCGCATTACCCTGCATGGACCGCTCGATCAGCCGACGCTGAAAAGACTGGTCCACTTGGTGTATGATGTGCGCCGCGATGATGCGCCGCTGCGGAAGGTGGCCGGCGTCGCCGGTGAATTCGACAAGCTGCGTAAAAATTATCAGGAACGTCGCGAATGGTCTTCGCTGTATGTGCAGTGCAGCGATGAGCAGGCGGCGACGCTGTTGCGCCAGCTCGGTTTTAACGCCGTGCATCATCCTGTTCGTTAATGTCTTCTTAATGCCCCTGCCGGATACTCCGGCGGGGCCGCTTTATTTCTGGAGTTAACCACCATGTCTGAAGGCTGGAATATTGCCGTACTGGGCGCAACGGGCGCCGTAGGCGAAGCCCTGCTCGAAACTCTTGCTGAACGCCAGTTCCCGGTAGGAGAGATTTTTGCTCTGGCGCGCAACGACAGCGCGGGCGAACATCTGCGTTTTGGTGGCAAGTCGGTGATCGTCAAAGACGCCGCCGAATTTGACTGGACCCAGGCCCAGCTGGCTTTCTTCGCCGCCGGCGTCGAAGCCAGTGCAGCGTATGTCGAAGAAGCGACCAACGCCGGGTGTCTGGTTATCGATCTCAGCGGCCTGTTTGCGCTGGAGCCGGACGTACCGCTGGTGGTGCCGGACGTGAACCCGTTCGTATTAGGCGATTACCGCAACCGCAACCTGATTGCGGTGCCTAATAGCCTGACCAGTCAGCTGTTGACGGCGCTCAAACCGCTGATCGATCAGGGCGGGTTGTCGCGCATTAGCGTCACTAACCTGCTCTCCGCCTCGGGGCAGGGGAAAAAAGCGGTGGATGCGCTGGCGGGGCAGAGCGCTAAGCTGCTGAACGGCATCCCTATCGATGAAGACGATTTCTTTGGTCGCCAGCTGGCGTTCAACATGCTGCCGCTGCTGCCGGATCGTGAAGGTAGCGTGCGCGAAGAGCGCCGGATCGTCGATGAAGCGCGCAAAATTCTTCAGGATGACGGGCTGATGATCTCCGCCAGCGTCGTTCAGTCGCCGGTCTTCTACGGCCATGCGCAGATGGTGAGCTTCGAAGCGATGCGCCCGCTGGCGGCGGAGGAGGCGCGCGACGCTTTTACCCGCGGCGAGGATATCGAACTTTCTGAAGAGGGCGAATTCCCGACTCAGGTTGGTGATGCCTCAGGCAATGCCCGCCTCTCCATCGGCTGCGTGCATAACGATTACGGTATGCCGGAGCAGATACAGTTCTGGTCGGTAGCGGATAACGTGCGCTTCGGCGGCGCGCTGATGGCGGTGAAGATCGCCGAGAAGCTGATTGAGGAGTACCTGTACTGATGTCTGAGATGGAGCAACAGCCGATCTGTAAAATCGCGCTGGGCATCGAGTACGACGGCAGCAAATATTACGGCTGGCAGCGGCAAAACGAAGTGCGCAGCGTGCAGGAGAAGCTGGAAAAGGCGCTCTCGCAGGTGGCGAACGAACCGATTATCGTCTTTTGCGCCGGCCGCACCGACGCCGGCGTCCATGGCACCGGCCAGGTGGTGCATTTCGAAACCCGGGCGCAGCGGAAAGATGCCGCCTGGACGCTGGGGGTAAATGCGAATTTACCTGGTGACATCGCGGTGCGTTGGGTCAAACATGTACCGGCGGATTTTCACGCCCGGTTCAGCGCCACGGCGCGCCGCTATCGCTACGTCATCTATAATCATCGCCTGCGCCCGGCGGTATTAAGTCATGGCGTGACGCATTTTCACCAGCCGCTCGACGCCGAGCGTATGCAGCGCGCCGCGCAGTGTCTGCTGGGAGAGAATGACTTTACCTCGTTTCGCGCGGTACAGTGCCAGTCGCGTACCCCGTGGCGCAACGTGATGCATATTAACGTTACCCGCTACGGCGCGTATGTGGTGGTGGATATCAAAGCGAATGCCTTTGTACATCATATGGTCAGGAATATTGTAGGCAGCCTGATGGAGGTCGGGGCCGGAAACCAGCCGGAGAGCTGGATGGCAGAACTGCTGGCAGCAAAAGACAGGACGCTCGCTGCGGCAACGGCAAAAGCGGAAGGGTTGTATCTGGTGTCGGTGGATTACCCGGCCCACTATGATTTACCGGTGCTGCCAATGGGCCCGCTGTTTCTGGCGGACTAATAGGGTCATTAAGGGTAAAGACAAACATGGACTTGATTCACTTTTTAATTGATTTCATCCTGCATATTGATGTGCACCTTGCCGAACTGGTTGCCCAGTATGGCGTCTGGGTTTATGCCATTCTGTTTTTGATTCTGTTCTGCGAAACCGGGCTGGTGGTGACGCCATTCCTGCCGGGCGATTCCCTGCTGTTCGTCGCGGGCGCGCTCTCGGCCTTGCCAACCAACGATCTCAATGTCCACCTGATGGTACTGCTGATGGTCATCGCGGCCATCGTCGGCGATGCGGTCAACTACACCATTGGCCGGCTGTTCGGCGAAAAGCTGTTCAGCAATCCGAACTCAAAGATATTCCGTCGCAGCTATCTGGATAAAACCCACAGCTTTTACGAACGTCACGGCGGGAAAACCATTATCCTGGCGCGCTTTGTGCCGATAGTCCGAACCTTCGCGCCGTTTGTGGCGGGAATGGGGCATATGTCCTATCGTCATTTTGCAGCCTATAACGTGGTTGGGGCGCTGCTGTGGGTGCTGCTGTTCACCTATGCCGGCTATCTGTTTGGCGATTTGCCGGTGGTGCAGGAGAATCTGAAGCTGCTGATCGTGGCGATCATCGTCCTCTCCGTCCTGCCGGGTGTGATTGAGATCATCCGCCATAAGCGGGCGGCGTCAAAGCAGGCGAAGTAGTTTAGCCTGTGTTGCGCGTGACGGTGCAGAGCGTCACGCGCAGCGGTTTGACCACTTTTTTATCCCATGTTCCGGGATGATATGATTTAATGTGCAACATTCATGGTCTGTAAGAGGCAAAAATGGCATTATGCGCCCCTTACGACAAAACTGGCATCGACCAGGTTCAGGCAGAAAGGTTATCAATGAGCTGGATTGAACGAATTAAAAGCAACATCACTCCCACCCGCAAGGCGAGCATTCCTGAGGGTGTATGGACCAAGTGCGACAGCTGCGGTCAGGTACTCTACCGCGCCGAGCTGGAGCGCAACCTGGAGGTTTGTCCTAAGTGCGATCACCATATGCGCATGTCGGCGCGTAATCGCCTGCATAGCCTGTTGGATGAAGGTTCTCTGGTAGAACTGGGTAGCGAACTTGAGCCAAAAGATGTGCTGAAGTTCCGCGATTCAAAAAAATACAAAGACCGCCTGGCGTCCGCTCAGAAAGAGACGGGCGAGAAAGACGCGCTGGTGGTGATGAAAGGTACGCTCTACGCGATGCCGGTGGTTGCCGCCGCCTTTGAATTCTCCTTTATGGGGGGATCGATGGGTTCCGTCGTCGGCGCACGCTTTGTACGCGCGGTGGAGCAGGCGCTGGAAGATAACTGCCCGCTGATCTGCTTCTCCGCCTCCGGTGGCGCCCGTATGCAGGAAGCGCTGATGTCGCTGATGCAGATGGCGAAAACCTCCGCGGCGCTGGCGAAAATGCAGGAGCGCGGACTGCCGTACATCTCCGTGCTGACCGACCCGACCATGGGCGGCGTATCGGCGAGCTTTGCGATGCTGGGCGATCTGAACATTGCCGAACCGAAAGCGCTGATCGGCTTTGCCGGTCCTCGCGTTATCGAGCAGACCGTACGCGAGAAGCTGCCGCCGGGATTCCAGCGCAGTGAGTTCCTGATTGAAAAAGGGGCGATCGATATGATCGTTCGCCGTCCGGAAATGCGTCTCAAGCTGGCCAGCATTCTGGCGAAGCTGATGAACCTGCCGGCGCCGGTTGCCGTTTCGGAAGCGCCTCATGAAGGCGTGGTGGTGCCGCCGGCACCGGATCAGGAACCTGAGGCCTGATAAAGCAGAGGGCAGGGCCTGGCGGCGCTGCCCTTTTTTATTCATACGCGTTAACCGTCAATTCTTACGGGCATCATGGAAAAAGATCCTATTCCTCAGGCCACGTCGCCCCTGGCTACGTGGCTTTCTTATCTGGAACATCTGCACAGTAAAACCATCGACCTTGGGCTGGCGCGCGTCAGCGAGGTCGCCGGGCAGATGGATATCGTTAAACCGGCGCCGTTCGTTTTTACCGTTGCGGGCACCAATGGCAAAGGCACCACCTGCCGCACGCTGGAAACCATCCTGATGGCGGCCGGTTATAAAGTGGGGGTCTACAGCTCTCCGCATCTGGTGCGCTACACCGAACGCGTGCGCATTCAGGGGGCTGAACTGCCGGAGGCGGCGCATACGGCTTCGTTTGCTGAAATCGAAGCGGCGCGGGGTGACATCTCGCTGACCTATTTTGAATACGGCACGCTCTCGGCGCTGTGGCTGTTTAAGCAGGCGCAACTGGATGTGGTGATCCTTGAGGTCGGGCTCGGCGGGCGTCTCGACGCCACCAACATCGTGGATGCCGACGTCGCAGTGGTCACCAGCATCGCCCTCGATCATACCGACTGGCTGGGCCCGGATCGTGAAAGTATCGGCCGGGAAAAAGCGGGCATCTTTCGCGCCGGTAAACCGGCGGTGGTGGGGGAGCCGGATATGCCGCTCACCATCGCGGAAGTGGCTAGCGAGAAGGGCGCGCTGCTCCAGCGCCGCGGCGTCGACTGGCGCTATGAGGTGGAAGGCGAAACGTGGTCCTTCCGCGATACGGCAGGGGCGTTAAGCCACCTGCCTCTGCCTCAGGTGCCGTTGCAGAATGCGGCGACGGCCGTGGCGGCGCTGCGCGCCAGCGGGCTTGCCGTGGATGACGCTATCCTGCGCGCAGGGATCCGCGATGCGATGCTCCCGGGACGCTTTCAGATAATTAGCGACGCCCCGCGAGTGATCCTCGATGTGGCGCACAACCCGCACGCGGCGGCCTATCTCGCCGGGCGTCTCAAAACGTTAGCGAAAACGGGACGCGTGCTGGCGGTTATTGGTATGCTGCATGATAAGGATATCGCCGGCACGTTGGCCAATCTGGCCCCGGAAGTCGATGCCTGGTACTGCGCGCCGCTGGAAGGCCCGCGCGGCGCGACGGCAGAGCAGCTGGTGGAACATTTGCGCTGCGGTACAGTCTATAGCAGCGTGGCGCAGGCGTGGCGTGCGGCCATGGCTGACGCTAAAGTGGAGGATACCGTGCTGGTGTGTGGTTCGTTTCACACCGTAGCGCAGGTTATGGAAGAGATAGACGCGGGGAGAATCGGTGGCGAGTAAGTTTCAGAACCGTTTAGTCGGGACAATCGTGCTGGTGGCGCTGGGGGTGATTATCCTGCCAGGGCTGCTGGACGGGCAGAAAAAGCATTACCAGGATGAGTTTGCCGCGATCCCGCTGGTACCGAAACCGGGCGATCGCGATGAACCGGATATGTTGCCGGCGGCAACCCAGGCGTTGCCTTCGCAACCGCCGGAAGGGGCGGCGGAAGAGGTGCGGGCGGGCGATGCCGCCGCGCCATCGTTAGATCCATCGCGTATTCCGGTGAACAGCAACAGCTTCGATGACGTTCAGGAGCCGGTGGTGGCCGCGAAACCGCAGCCCAAGCCGCAGCCGAAACCGCAGCCGCAACAGCAGGCCGCGACGCCAACGCCGCCGCCGGCTAAGCCACAGCAGCAACAGCCACCGCAGCAGCAGGCGGCCCTGCCGGCGCCGACCGGCAAAGCCTATGTGGTTCAGCTGGGCGCGTTGAAGAACGCCGATAAGGTGAATGAGATTGTCGGTAAACTGCGGGCCTCGGGTTTCAAAGTCTATACGTCGCCTTCGACGCCGGTACAGGGTAAAATTACCCGCATCCTCGTCGGCCCGGATGCGTCAAAAGACAAGCTGAAAGGCCAGCTGGGCGATCTGCAGCAGATCTCCGGGCTTAGCGGGGTGGTGATGGGCTTCACCCCGAACTGATTGTTTTTTCCGCCATGCGGAGAGAACGTGGCGGGGAGAAACGCCCCGCAAACCCTGTCTCAGCCGCCCTGAAGAGGCGAAAGGCAGTCTGGCGTTGAATGTTTTTTCAGCGCCATTTTTATTTCTGTAGGGCATGGAAATCCCTACGCAAACGTTTTCTTTTTCTGTTAGAATGCGCCCCGAACTGGACGACAGGGCGTAAATCGTGGGACGTATATGGTCTGGATTGATTACGCCATTATGGCGGTGCTGGGTCTTTCTTGCCTGGTCAGCCTGATCCGCGGCTTTGTTCGCGAAGCTTTATCGTTAGTCACGTGGGGTTGCGCGTTTTATGTCGCCAGCCATTACTACGCTGACCTGTCTGTCTGGTTTACGGGCTTTGAGGATGAACGGGTTCGAAATGGGATTGCTATTGCGGCGCTGTTTATCGTGACGCTCATCGTTGGCGCTATCGTGAACTATGTGATAGGCCAGCTGGTGGAGAAGACCGGTTTGTCAGGAACCGACAGGGTATTGGGGATCTGCTTCGGCGCGCTACGTGGGGTGCTGATCATCGCCGCTATCCTGTTCTTCCTGGACACCTTTACCGGGATGGCGAAGAGCGATGACTGGCATCAGTCGCAGTTTATTCCCTATTTTACCCCCGTCATCAGATGGTTTTTTGAATACCTGCAAAGCTCGTCAAGTTTCTTGCCTAAAGTATAGACTTTGGGTCGTTGCTGAACGAGGAAAAGACGTATGTGCGGTATTGTCGGTATCGCCGGTGTTATGCCGGTTAACCAGTCGATTTATGATGCGCTAACGGTGCTCCAGCACCGTGGACAGGATGCCGCTGGCATCATCACCATTGATGCCAACAACTGCTTCCGGTTGCGTAAGGCTAACGGGCTGGTAAGCGACGTATTCGAGGCCCGCCACATGCAGCGTATGCAGGGCAATATGGGTATTGGCCACGTGCGTTATCCTACGGCGGGCAGCTCCAGCGCCTCCGAGGCGCAGCCGTTTTACGTTAACTCGCCGTATGGCATCACATTGGCGCATAACGGCAACCTGACCAATGCGCACGAGCTGCGTAAAAAGCTGTTTGAAGAAAAACGCCGCCATATCAATACCACCTCTGATTCCGAAATCCTCCTCAATATTTTCGCCAGTGAGCTGGATAACTTCCGTCACTACCCGCTGGAAGCGGACAACATCTTCGCGGCGATTGCGGCGACCAACCGCCTGATTCGCGGCGCGTACGCGTGCGTGGCGATGATCATCGGGCATGGCATGGTGGCCTTCCGCGACCCTAACGGCATTCGTCCGCTGGTGCTGGGTAAACGTGACGTTGGCGACGGTCGCACCGAGTATATGGTGGCCTCGGAGAGCGTGGCCCTTGATACGCTTGGTTTTGAATTCCTGCGCGATGTCGCGCCGGGCGAAGCGGTCTATATTACCGAGAAGGGCCAGCTCTATACCCGTCAGTGTGCCGATAATCCGGTCAGCAACCCGTGCCTGTTCGAGTACGTCTATTTTGCCCGTCCGGACTCGTTTATCGATAAAATTTCCGTCTACAGCGCCCGCGTCAACATGGGGACTAAGCTGGGCGAAAAGATTGCCCGCGAGTGGGAAGATCTGGATATTGACGTTGTTATTCCGATCCCGGAGACCTCCTGCGACATCGCGCTGGAAATCGCCCGCATTCTCGACAAACCTTATCGTCAGGGCTTCGTGAAGAACCGCTACGTCGGCCGGACGTTTATCATGCCCGGTCAGCAGCTGCGTCGTAAATCTGTTCGCCGTAAGCTCAACGCCAACCGTGCGGAATTCCGCGATAAGAACGTGCTGCTGGTCGATGATTCCATTGTACGCGGCACCACCTCGGAGCAGATCATTGAGATGGCGCGTGAAGCAGGGGCGAAAAAAGTGTATCTCGCCTCCGCTGCGCCGGAAATTCGTTTCCCGAACGTGTACGGTATCGATATGCCGACCGCCAACGAACTGATCGCCCATGGCCGCGAAGTGGATGAGATCCGCCAGATCATTGGCGCCGACGGCCTGATTTTCCAGGATCTCAACGATCTGATCGACGCGGTGCGCGCGGAGAACCCGGATATTCAGCAGTTTGAATGCTCGGTGTTCAACGGCGTATATGTGACCCGGGATGTCGACCAGCAGTACCTCGACTATCTTGACTCCCTGCGTAACGATGATGCCAAAGCGGTCCAGCTGCAGAACGAAGTCGAAAACCTCGAGATGCACAACGAGGGTTAAGCCGTTCACGCGTCGCGGGCCTGCCGTACCGAAAGGACGGCGGGCTTTTTTTCGCCCCTCAACTGTGCGTCAATAGTTGCGCCAGAGGCTATAATCCGGCAAAGTCTGCGGCACACGCGCAAGGGGTAACAGAACGTGAAACGACTGATTATTGGCATTTCCGGCGCCAGCGGCGCCATTTACGGCGTGCGGATGCTGCAGGTGCTAAGAGATGTGCCGGATATTGAAACTCATCTCATCCTCAGCCAGGCGGCGCGCCAGACGTTGGCCATGGAGACCGACTACTCCGTACGTGAGGTGCAGGCGCTAGCCGATGTGGTGCATGACGCCCGCGATATCGCCGCCAGTATCTCTTCCGGTTCGTTTAAAACCGCCGGGATGGTGATTTTACCCTGCTCAATGAAGACGCTCTCGGGCATTGTCCATAGCTATACGGATGGCCTGCTGACCCGGGCGGCGGATGTCGTGCTGAAAGAGCGTCGTCCGCTGGTGCTCTGCGTGCGGGAAACGCCGTTCCATTTGGGCCATCTGCGTCTGCTGGTTCAGGCTGCAGAGCTGGGGGCGGTGATAATGCCGCCGGTACCGGCTTTTTACCACCGGCCACAAAGCCTGGACGATGTCATCAACCAGACCGTCAATCGGGTACTCGATCAATTTGATATTAGTCTGGAGCACGACTTGTTTACCCGCTGGCAGGGGGCCTAGCGTCGCACTATAGTGGTGCATGAAATGTACGCTTGCGCTGCGGTGGTGCAAATTTGTTGCCGCGATCAAATCCTCGACATTTATTTCGTCTTTTTGCGCTCAGGCGCTGCGGTTTCGCCAGTAATGCTGGTATCTTCCCTTTTAAGACAATCCTGCAACTTTATTTTAACAAATTTAACCCTGTTCCCGGCACGCACCTGGAAGATGGCACAAAAACTGCAGGATTGATCGGCAATCACCATAACAAGCAACGCACCACATCACGACACGACACTTAAGGGTACTGTATGAAGAAGACGATTCTGGCTCTCTCTTTACTCGTGGGAATGAGCAGCACGGCCAGCGTGTTTGCTGCTCTGCCGCAGAGCATTCGCATTGGCACTGACGCGACCTATGCGCCATTTTCGTCGAAAGACGCGAAAGGGGACTTTGTTGGTTTTGATATTGATTTAGGCAATGAGTTGTGCTCCCGAATTAAGGTGAAATGTACCTGGGTCGGCAGCGATTTTGACTCCCTGATCCCCTCCCTGAAGGCGAAGAAGATTGACGCCATCATCTCTTCCCTCTCTATTACCGAGAAGCGCCAGCAAGAGATCGCCTTCTCTGACAAGCTATATGCCGCTGACTCGCGTCTGATCGCCGCCAAAGGGTCGCCGATCCAGCCGACGCTGGAGGCGCTGAAAGGCAAGCACGTCGGCGTGCTGCAGGGTTCTACTCAGGAAGCCTATGCTAACGACCGCTGGCGCAGCCAGGGCGTTGACGTGGTGGCTTACCAGAACCAGGATCTGATCTATTCAGACCTCGCAGCTGGCCGTCTGGATGCGGCGCTGCAGGATGAAGTCGCCGCCAGCGAAGGCTTCCTGAAACAGCCTGCCGGGAAAGATTTCGCCTTCGCCGGCCCGTCCGTTAAAGACAAAAAGTACTTTGGCGACGGCACCGGTATCGGCCTGCGTAAGGACGACGCCGAGCTGAAAGCCGCGTTTGATAAAGCGCTGGGCGAAATGCGTAAAGACGGCACCTACGACAAAATGGCGAAGAAATACTTCGATTTTAACGTGTACGGCGACTAAGACTGCTGCAGGCCCGCACAATGGGGTGGGCCTGCCGCCAGGTTCGTATCCATGCACCCAAAAGGGTGCATCTAAACGCGCTATGGATCATTTCAGTGCAAAAGCAGCCAGTTTTTTGGCTAAAAAATGCATAGTTAAGCGTTTCTGATGCAAAAAATCGGCCTTTCTGGTGCATAAATCTTTGCTCTTAAGGGGCGAATAATGGCACGATAACTGGCGTAAATAGTTCTAATAAACCCGTTAGAATGACAGTCTGTCGAGGATAGTTATGAAAAAACTGGCGTTGTCTCTCTCTTTAGCGCTGGCCCTTTCCAGCGTTTCCACGGTCTTTGCCGCCATCCCGCAAAAAATTCGTATCGGTACCGATCCGACTTATGCTCCCTTCGAATCGAAGAATGCGCAGGGAGAATTGGTCGGTTTTGATATCGATCTGGCAAAAGAGCTGTGTAAGCGTATTAATACGCAATGTACCTTTGTTGAAAACCCGCTGGATGCGCTGATCCCCTCCTTAAAAGCGAAGAAAATCGACGCGATTATGTCTTCGCTGTCGATTACTGAAAAGCGCCAGCAGGAAATTGCCTTCACTGACAAGCTGTATGCGGCAGATTCGCGTCTGGTGGTGAAAAAGGGCAGCCCGGTAACGCCGGATCTCGCCACCCTCAAGGGTAAGCGCGTGGGCGTGCTGCAGGGGACGACTCAGGAAACCTATGGCAATGAGCACTGGGCGCCGAAAGGTATCGAAATTGTCTCCTATCAGGGGCAGGACAATATCTATTCCGACCTGACCGCCGGCCGGATCGACGCCGCGTTCCAGGATGAGGTCGCGGCCAGCGAAGGGTTCCTGAAACAGCCTATCGGTAAAGATTACCAGTTTGGTGGCCCGTCAATCAAAGACGAGAAACTGTTTGGTGTTGGCACCGGTATGGGGCTGCGTAAGGAAGACAACGAACTGCGTGAAGCGCTGAATAAGGCGTTTGCAGAGATGCGTAAGGACGGCACCTACGACAAGCTGGCGAAAAAATATTTCGATTTTAACGTATACGGCGAATAATTCTCACGCCTCGCCATTGCGCGCGTTTCGCGCGCAATGGTGAATGACAGACAGGGTAGGCAGCATGCTGTATGGGTTTTCACAGGTTATTTTGCAGGGTGCGCTCGTCACCCTGGAGCTTGCGCTCAGCTCGGTCGTTCTCGCCGTCCTGATAGGGCTGGCGGGCGCTGGCGCAAAGTTATCGAGCAATCGTCCACTGGCGCTGGTGTTTGAAGGCTATACCACTCTGATCCGCGGCGTGCCCGATCTGGTGCTGATGCTGCTGATTTTCTACGGCCTGCAGATTGCGCTAAACAGCGTTACCGACGCGCTGGGCATGGCCCAGTTTGATATCGATCCGATGATCGCCGGGATTATTACCCTTGGCTTTATCTATGGCGCCTATTTTACGGAAACCTTCCGCGGCGCCTACCTGGCGGTGCCGAAGGGGCATATCGAAGCGGCTACCGCCTTTGGCTTTAGCGGCGGGCAGACGTTCCGGCGTATTCTCTTCCCGGCGATGATGCGCTACGCGCTGCCGGGGATAGGCAACAACTGGCAGGTTATCCTCAAGGCGACGGCGCTGGTCTCGTTGCTGGGGCTGGAGGATGTGGTCAAAGCCACGCAGCTGGCCGGGAAAAGCACCTGGCAGCCGTTCTACTTCGCCATCGTCTGCGGCCTGATTTATCTGGTGTTTACCACCGTTTCTAATGGCGTACTGCTGCTGCTCGAACGCCGCTATACCGTTGGCGTGAAGAGGGCTGACCTGTGATTGAAATTATTCAGGAGTACTGGAAATCACTACTGTGGACCGACGGCTATCGCTTTACCGGCGTGGCGATTACCTTATGGTTGCTGATCTCTTCAGTGGTAATGGGGGGCATCCTGGCGGTGTTTCTGGCCATCGGCCGCGTCTCGAGCAATAAGTTTATCCAGTTCCCCATCTGGCTGTTCACTTACATATTTCGCGGCACGCCGCTGTATGTGCAACTGCTGGTTTTTTACTCCGGCATGTATACCCTGGAAATCGTCAAAGGCACGGAGCTGTTGAACGCTTTTTTCCGCAGCGGGCTAAACTGCACGGTACTGGCGTTAACCCTGAATACCTGCGCCTATACCACTGAAATTTTCGCCGGCGCGATCCGCTCAGTACCCGCCGGAGAAATTGAAGCGGCGCGGGCCTACGGCTTCTCGTCAGTCAAAGTGTATCGCTGCATTATTCTGCCTTCCGCGCTGCGGATTGCGCTACCGGCCTACAGTAACGAAGTGATCCTCATGCTGCACTCTACCGCGCTGGCGTTTACCGCTACGGTACCGGATCTGCTGAAAATCGCCCGCGATATCAACTCGGCCACCTATCAGCCGTTCACCGCGTTTGGCATCGCCGCGGTGCTCTATTTAATTATCTCGTATGTGCTGATTAGCTTGTTCCGTAAAGCGGAAAAGCGCTGGTTGCAGCATATCAAACCTTCTTCGACGCATTGAGAACGCCATGTCCGACAATAAATTAAACGTTATCGATCTGCATAAACGCTATGGGGAACACGAGGTGCTGAAGGGCGTCTCGCTGCAGGCGAAAGCCGGGGACGTTATCAGCATCATCGGTTCATCGGGTTCCGGAAAAAGTACCTTTTTGCGCTGTATTAACTTCCTTGAAAAACCGAGCGAAGGCACGATCGTCGTCAGCGGCCAAAATATTGGTCTGGTACGGGATAAAGACGGCCAGCTGAAGGTGGCCGACAAGAACCAGTTGCGCCTGCTGCGCACCCGGTTGACCATGGTGTTTCAGCATTTCAATCTGTGGAGCCATATGACGGTGCTGGAGAACGTCATGGAGGCGCCGATTCAGGTGCTGGGCTTAAGCAAACAGGAAGCGCGCGAACGGGCGGTAAAATATCTGGCCAAGGTCGGGATAGACGAACGTCAGCAGGCGAAGTATCCGGTGCATCTTTCCGGTGGCCAGCAGCAGCGTGTCTCTATTGCCCGCGCGCTGGCGATGGAACCGGAAGTGCTGCTGTTTGATGAGCCGACCTCCGCGCTGGATCCGGAACTGGTGGGCGAAGTGTTACGCATTATGCAGCAGCTGGCAGAAGAGGGAAAAACCATGGTGGTGGTGACCCATGAAATGGGCTTTGCCCGCCACGTCTCTTCACATGTCATTTTTCTGCATCAGGGTAAAATTGAAGAAGAAGGGCATCCGGATGCGCTGTTTGGCGCGCCGAAAAGCCCGCGCCTGCAGCAGTTTCTGAAAGGTTCGCTGAAATAATCGGCTCATCCGGCGTCTGCGGACGCCGGATGAGCTTCCCGCTCCAGCCGATAGATCCAGTCATCGTAATCGACGCCGTTCAGATGATAGGCTTTCTCCAGCACCTGGGTGCGCACAAAGCCTTGCTTCTCCAGCAGGCGCGATGAGCCACGGTTTTCACCCAGCACCCAGGCATTGATGGCCTGCACCCCCAGGGTGGTGAAACCATACTCGCAGACCGCCCGCAGCGCTTCGCTGGCATAGCCTTTTCCCTGAGCCTGAGGCAGCAGCGCGTAGCCGACGTCAGCTTCGTGCGGATTTTTCGGACTGATGCGGAGCCCAATATCGCCCAGCGCCTCGCCGAATTTATCGCGCAATACAAACACCCCGGGATCGGCACAGCGACTGACGAAGACGCTGCGCAGCGCCTCCTCGCTTAACACCTCCCCCATAAAACGCATCACCTGCGGATCCTGGCGCAGGCGCAGAAAAAAGGGCCAGTCATCGGTAACAAAGCGGGTAAGCGAAAGGCGTGGTGTGGTGATGGTCGTCATAAAGCAGTCAATACGCAGAAAGAAAAGCCTACCTTAGCACTTTGCTTTGCCAGGTAACACCGGCGAACCGGCCGGCTGGCGGTGAATTCAGGCGATTAAGGGCGCTGGTTGTCCTGAATATGGCGATGCTGCAGCGCCAGGGTGAGGCCATCCAGGCGTGGAGCATGAGCCAGCAGAACGGAATCAGGGGAGCCAATGCTCCCCTGTGTCAGCCATTAACTCAGCACATCCTTTAGCGCTTCGTCCAGATCGTACCAGCGGAAGGCAAAGCCGGCGGCCTCCAGACGCTTTGGCAGCGCGCGCTGGCCGCCGAGCACCAGGACGGCGGATTCCCCCATCAACAGGCGGATAGCGGCGGCGGGAACGCGGAAAATCGCCGGTCGATGGAGCGCATGACCCAGCGCATGGGCGAACTGCTCGTTATGCACCGGGTAGGGAGAAACCATATTGAACGGACCGCGCAGATCGTTATCCAGCAGCCACAGAATGCCGTTAACCATATCGTCGATATGGATCCAGGCCAGGTACTGTCTGCCGTTGCCGATAGGCCCGCCGAGGCCGAGCTTAAAGGCGGGTGTCATTTTGCCGAGAATACCGCCCCGCGGAGCCAGTACCACGCCGGTGCGCAGCAGGCAGACGCGGGTGCGCTCGCTTTGCGCTTCGCAGGCAATTTGCTCCCAGCGGGCGCACAGCTTATGGGTAAACTCATTGTGCGGTGGCTCTTCTTCGGTCACCACCACCTCGCCGAGGTCGCCATAGTAGCCGATGGCAGACCCGCTGATCAGCACGGAGGGAGGGGTGTCGCTGGCGTGGATCAGGCCCACCAGCCGCTGCGTGAGATCCCAGCGGCTATGGCACAAGCGTTGTTTCTGCTCGGCCGTCCAGCGTTTATCAGCGATGGGTTCACCCGCCAGATTGATGACGGCATCAATGTCATTGAGGTGGTGATGGCCCTCGAAATCGCGCCACAGGGTGACGCGCGGATCGAGACGGGCGCGGGCGGTATCCGGATGTCGCGTGGAGACCGTGACGCTATGCCCGAGCTCCAGCAATCTGGGTATCAGATGTCGGCCAATCAGGCCGGTACCACCAGTAAGCAGGATCTTCATACCACCTCCCTGACATGGTTAGCGACGCCAGCTCATGGTCATGGACACCGAGTCGGCATAGCGCAGCGCATGAAGTTTATCAATCTCCACTTCAGCATATGTGACCCAGTGATGTTCGCATGCGATATTCAGCACATCCTGAGTTAATTTTTCCAGCAGCGAAAAACGGCCATTCTCAAGATGGCTGATTATGCGCTTGGTAATGGTGCGATAGTTCAGCGCATCATTGATGTCCTCGCTGTCGCGCGCTTTATCGGCAGGGTAGTGAATGGCTACATTCACTACCACGTCCTGGCGGTTGGCGATCTCTTCCTCTTTAATACCAATAAAAGTCCGCAGGCGCAGGTTCTTAATACGAATAATGGCGTCTGGTTGAGACATTGCAGGCTTCCTCCGTGGTGTAAGTCCTGCAATCATACAACAAAGAGCGACGGGCGAGCAGGGGGTTAATAAAGCTGAATTTTTAACATCGCTTCCGCCGTTGCCGGCCGCTGCTTAATGCGCTCATACCAGTTGTGCACCGCCGGATAGTTCGCCAGATCGATACGCTGTCGGACATGGCAGTTCACCCAGGGCCAGGCGGCGATGTCGGCGATACTGTAGTGGTCGCCGCCAAGCCACGGGCTGCATCCCAGACGCTGATTTAGCACCCCATACAGTCGTTGGGTTTCCACCTGAAAACGTTCAATAGCGTAGGGCACGGTTTGCGGCGCGGAGTGGGAAAAATGTTGATTTTGCCCCAGCATCGGCCCCAGCCCGCCGACCTGCCAGAACAGCCACTGCAGCGTGACGTAGCGTTCCCGCAGCTCGCCGCTCAGCAGCTTACCGCTTTTTTCCGCCAGATAGAGCAGGATGGCGCCGGACTCGAAAACGCTCAACGGCGCCCCGCCGTCAGCAGGCATGTGGTCGACGATAGCCGGAACTTTATTATTCGGCGAAATCGCCAGAAACTGCGGATGAAATTGTTCCCCTTTGCCGATATCGACCCGAATTAGCCGATAGGCTAGCTCCGCCTCTTCGAGGAACAGGGTGATTTTGTGGCCGTTTGGGGTGGGTGCATAGTAAAGATCGATCATAATATTTCCCGCCGTCGTGGGTCGCAAACTGTTCGAGTATAGGTGAAGCTGCGCCACCCGGGAGAAATTCCGCAAGCGACCCGGCAGCCAGGCGACAAGTCGTCCGCGCTCGAGCAGTGACATCGCCTGTAAGACAGGCTATGTTGGCTTATTGTCCTGTCTACCACCCTTGAGGAAGCTATGAGCCAGCCTGTCATTACCCTGTGGTCCGATGCCGATTTTTTCTCACCGTACGTGATGTCTGTCTATGTCGCTCTGCAGGAAAAAAGCCTGCCTTTTACCCTTAAAACCGTCGACCTGAACCGCGGCGAACATCTGCAGGCGGGCTGGACAGGCTATGCCGCCACCCGTCGCGTACCGCTGCTGGAGGTTGATGATTTCGCGCTAAGTGAGTCTTCGGCGATTACTGAGTATCTGGATGAGCGTTTCGCGCCGCCGGAGTGGGAGCGCATCTACCCGCATGATCTGCAAAAACGAGCCCGCGCCCGGCAGATCCAGGCCTGGCTGCGCAGCGATCTGATGCCAATTCGTGAAGAGCGATCCACCGCCGTGGTGTTTGACGGGGCGAAAATGCCGGACCTCAGCGAGGCCGGCAGGCAATCTGCGGAAAAGCTGTTTGCCACCGCCACCACGCTACTGGCCCACGGCGGGAAAAATTTATTTGGCGAATGGTCTATTGCCGACGCAGACCTGGCGCTGATGCTCAATCGCCTGGTTCTCAATGGCGATAAGGTACCGGAGGCGCTGGCTGATTATGCGTCTTTCCAGTGGCAGCGGGCCTCAATCCAGCGTTACGTGGCGCTTTCCGCCAAACGCTGAGGCTGATAACCCGCCGCGCTTCCGCTATCATAGAGGCATCGTAACCAGTGGAGATGGAACCTATGAAGCTGATGTTTGCCTCCGATATTCATGGTTCGCTGCCCGCCACGGAACGCGTGCTTGAACGGTTCGCGCAAAGCGGCGCCAGGTGGCTGATCATACTCGGCGATGTGCTCAATCACGGTCCGCGTAACGCGCTGCCTGAGGGGTATGCGCCGGGTGAGGTGGCGGAGCGGTTGAACAGCGTGGCGGAACGCATTGTTGCCGTTCGCGGCAACTGCGACAGCGAAGTGGATCAGATGCTGCTTCGTTTTCCAATGACCGCGCCCTGGCAGCAGGTGCTTAGCGAACGCTATCGCCTGTTTCTGACCCACGGGCATCTCTATAGTCCGGATAATCTGCCGCCGCTGGCCGCTGGCGATGTCCTGGCATATGGCCATACTCATATACCGGTCGCGGAAAAACGCGGCGCAATTTACCTCTTTAATCCCGGCTCAGTGAGTATCCCGAAAGGGGGATATTCCGCCAGCTATGGGCTGCTGGATCAGGGGCGGCTGCAGGTTTTAGCACTCAATGATAATCAGGTTATTGCAGAGGTTGCAATTTACCCGTAATTTAGCCCTCAATCATAAAGACGCGCCGCGAGAGCGCATTTAAAGTAAGGTTTCCTGATGGCGGAACAGAATCATTTGGCAAGCACAGAATGGGTCGATATTGTTAATGAAAACAATGAGGTGATAGCTCAGTCCAGCCGCGAGCAAATGCGCGCGCAGTGCCTGCGCCACCGGGCGACCTATATCGTCGTTCATGACGGAATGGGGAAAATTCTGGTGCAGCGACGCACCGAGACAAAAGACTTTCATCCGGGCATGCTGGATGCCACCGCTGGCGGCGTCGTGCAGGCTGATGAGCAGCTGCTGGAATCGGCCCGTCGCGAGGCGGAAGAGGAGTTAGGCATCGCCGGGGTGCCGTTTGCCGATCACGGCCAGTTTTATTACGAAGACAAATTCTGCCGCGTCTGGGGAAGTCTGTTTAGCTGCGTCTCCCACGGGCCGTTCGCCCTGCAGGAAGAAGAGGTCAGCGAGGTGTGCTGGTTAACGCCGGAAGAGATCACCGCCCGCTGCGATGAGTTCACGCCGGACTCCCTGAAAGCGCTGGCGCTGTGGATGACCCGCAACGCCGGTAATGAGTATGATGATGCGGAAGAGAGCGAGCGCGAATAAAGATCGCAAACGCGCGACAGCAATCGTCGCTCGCCTCCTGACGACAAAAAGGCAGCCATTCGGCTGCCTTTTGCTTTGACCACAGCGGCAGATTACTTCTGCTGCTGAGCCGATTGGATCGCGGTCAGTGCGATGGTATAGACGATATCGTCTACCAGCGCGCCACGGGACAGGTCGTTGACCGGCTTGCGCATACCCTGCAGCATCGGCCCGATGGAGATCAGGTCGGCAGAGCGCTGTACCGCTTTGTACGTGGTGTTACCGGTGTTCAGATCCGGGAAGATGAACACGGTCGCGCGGCCAGCTACCGGTGAGTTCGGCGCTTTGGACTTCGCTACGTCAGCCATCACCGCGGCGTCATACTGCAGCGGGCCGTCGATCATCAGGTCAGGACGTTTTTCCTGGGCCAGACGGGTCGCTTCGCGGACTTTCTCGACATCGCTACCCGCGCCGGAGGTACCGGTGGAGTAGGAGAGCATCGCCACGCGCGGCTCGATGCCGAAGGCAATCGCGGATTCAGCGGACTGAATAGCGATTTCCGCCAGCTGCTCGGCGGTCGGGTCCGGGTTGATCGCGCAGTCGCCGTAAACGTAAACCTGTTCCGGCAGCAGCATGAAGAACACGGAGGAGACCAGCGAGCTGCCCGGCGCGGTTTTGATCAGCTGCAGCGGCGGACGAATGGTGTTGGCAGTGGTGTGAACCGCGCCGGATACCAGACCGTCGACTTCGTCCTGTTCCAGCATCAGGGTGCCGAGAACCACGTTGTCTTCCAGCTGCTCACGCGCGACCGCTTCGGTCATGCCTTTGTTCTTACGCAGTTCGACCAGGCGACCCACATAGCTTTCGCGAACCACTTCCGGATCGACGATTTCAATGCCGGCGCCAAGCTCAACGCCCTGGGCCGCGGCTACGCGGTTGATCTCATCCGGGTTACCCAGCAGGACGCAGGTGGCGATCCCGCGTTCAGCGCAAATCGCCGCCGCTTTCACGGTACGCGGTTCGTCGCCTTCCGGCAGAACGACACGTTTGCCGGCTTTGCGCGCCAGCTCGGTCAGCTGGTAGCGGAAGGCTGGCGGAGAGAGACGGCGGCTGCGCTCGGATGTCGCGGTCAGCGATTCGATCCAGTCGGCGTTGATGTAGTTGGCCACGTATTCCTGAACTTTCTCGATACGCTCGTGATCGTCAACAGGTACTTCGAGGTTAAAGCTCTGCAGGCTCAGGGAGGTCTGCCAGGTGTTGGTGTTGACCATGAATACCGGCAGGCCGGTCGCGAAAGCGCGTTCACACAGCTTGCTGATGCGCGCGTCCATTTCATAGCCGCCGGTCAGCAGAATGGCGCCGATTTCCACGCCGTTCATTGCCGCCAGGCAGGCCGCAACCAGCACGTCAGGACGGTCTGCGGAGGTAACCAGCAGAGAACCAGGGCGGAAGTGTTCCAGCATGTGCGGGATGCTGCGCGCGCAGAAAGTCACGGATTTCACGCGGCGGGTATTGATATCGCCTTCGTTAATGATGGTCGCATTCAGATGGTGAGCCATGTCGATCGCGCGGGTCGCGATCAGATCGAAGCTCCATGGCACTGCGCCCAGCACCGGCAGCGTACTGCCTTTCTGCAGCTGAGCCGGGTCAATCTTCACGATTTTTGCTTTCGACGAGTCGTCGAAAATTTCCGACAGGTCAGGACGGGTACGGCCCTGATCGTCGACAGGGGCATTCAGTTTGTTGACGATAACGCCGGTGATGCTGGTATTTTTGGCGCCGCCAAAGCTGTTACGGGTCAGTTCGATACGCTCGTTCAGCTGTTCTGGCGTGTCGGTGCCCTGAGACATCACGAAGACGATTTCAGCGTTCAGCGTTTTGGCGATTTCAAAGTTCAGCGCCTGGGCGAACTGATGCTTACGGGTCGGTACCAGGCCTTCCACCAGCACCACTTCCGCGTCCTGAGTATTCGCGTGGTAGTTGGCAATGATCTCTTCCATCAGCACATCTTTCTGATTGCTGGAGAGCAGAGACTCAACATGGCTCATCTTCAGCGGTTCAGCGGCGGTGGTGGTGGAGGAGCTGGCGCGAACGATGGTGGTGGTCTGGTCTGGGGCATCGCCACCGGAACGCGGCTGGGCGATAGGTTTAAAGACGCTCAGACGAACGCCTTTGCGTTCCATAGCGCGGATCACACCGAGGCTGACGCTGGTCAGACCTACGCTGGTACCGGTAGGAATTAACATGATAGTACGGGACACGGTATATCCTCTTTCGTTACCGCCAGTATCAGGCGGGATACAAAACAGCACCGCCAGCTATCCGTCATATTTCAAGTTGCACGTGCGTTGGCTCTACTTGCTCACCCCGGTGGCGTACGCGCTGTACGCGGCCGGGGTTTTGCTGTGTCGCCGCCTTCCTGCAGCTCGAATTATTGCGGGTCAGGGCTGGCGATGTGGAATTATGCGGTCAGACGGCTGGCGTCTTGCGCGATGACCAGCTCTTCGTTGGTCGGGATAACCACGGCAGGACGGGTGCCTTCTTTGTTGATGAAGCCAGACTTGCCGAAGCGGGCAGCAAGGTTACGCTCATGGTCAACTTCAAAGCCCAGTACGCCCAGTTTACCCAGCGACAGCTCACGCACCATCGCGGCGTTTTCACCGATACCACCGGTGAAAATAACGGCGTCAAGACGGCCGTCCATCAGCGCGGTGTAGGAACCGATGTATTTCGCCAGGCGGTGGCAGTAAACGTCCATCGCGCGTTTAGCGTCGGCTTTTTCCTGATAGTTGTCTTCCACGTAGCGGCAGTCGCTGGTGACTTCGGTCAGACCCAGCAGGCCGGACTCTTTGGTCAGCATTTTGTTGATCGCGTCAACGCTCATGCCCAGGGTGTCGTGCAGATGGAAGATGATGGCCGGATCGATGTCACCGGAGCGGGTACCCATCACCAGGCCTTCCAGCGGGGTCAGACCCATGGAGGTGTCAACGCATTTACCGTTACGGATAGCGGAAACAGAACCACCGTTGCCGAGGTGGCAGGTGATGATGTTCAGCTCTTCCACCGGCTTGTTGAGGATCTTAGCGGCTTCCTGAGTCACGTAGAAGTGGCTGGTGCCGTGCGCGCCGTAACGACGAACGCCGTGCTCTTTGTACAGGCTGTACGGCAGGGCGTAGAGATAGGATTCTTCCGGCATGGTCTGATGGAACGCCGTATCGAATACAGCCACGTTTTTGTCTTTCAGGTGCGGGAAGGATTTCAGCGCTTCAGCGATGCCGATCAGGTGTGCCGGGTTGTGCAGCGGTGCGAAAGACGCGGCGTCTTTAATACCCTGAATTACGGACTCGTCGATCACCACGGAGCTGGTGTATTTTTCACCGCCGTGTACGATACGGTGGCCGATTGCGGTCAGCTGAGCAGACAGTTCTGGTTTTTGTGCCAGAATAGTGTTAACGATAAAGTTCAGCGCTTCACTGTGCGCGGCGCCCGCGCCTAACTCGGCTTCTTGTTTGCTGCCGTCCATTTTCCATTTGATACGGGCTTCCGGCAGGTGGAAGCATTCCGCTAAACCGGACAGATATTCGTCGCCGTTCACGGCGTCAAGGATAGCAAATTTCAGAGAGGAGCTACCGCAGTTCAGAACCAGTACTAACTTACTCGACATGGAAGTACCTTTTTATGATACGTGGCTAAAAAAACGTCAGTGTGTCATTAGCGTAGCGCAGGATGACCTCGACATTTATGATTAACATCATGCCTTGTTCTGTTTTCGGGCACGATGAGAGAAGTACATTTGATTTTATGCCATTTTGCATAATTTTCAGCCAATGGCAGAATATGCGATAATTTGACTAGCCTGGCAAAGAGTCTAACCGCCCTTTCAGGCGGGCACAGGATACCTGATTGCGGCATCCTTTGCCAAAATCTTTTGAACGATGTCATGCATAGTTGGTGTTTTGCACGAATTTTTTAAGTTTTATATGTAAAGTTGAGGTAAAGCCATGTCGACCCCTGAGAAACGCCCCGTTAGCTTCTTTAGCTTGTTCAACCGCGGGCAGCATTACGCAAAGACCTGGCCTCTCGACAAGCGCCTCGCACCGGTGTTTATTGAAAACCGCATTATTCGTGCCACCCGCTATGCCATCCGCATCATGCCGCCAATCGCCATTTTTACCCTCTGCTGGCAGATAGCTCTTGGCGGCCAGCTGGGCCCCGCCGTCGCTACCGCGCTGTTTGCGCTGAGCCTGCCGATGCAGGGACTCTGGTGGTTGGGTAAGCGTTCGGTGACGCCGCTGCCGCCCTCCATTCTTAACTGGTTCTATGAAGTGCGCGGTAAACTGCAGGAGGCGGGGCAGGCGCTGGCACCGGTCGAAGGCAAGCCCGATTATCAGGCGCTGGCTGACACGCTTAAGCGCGCCTTCAAACAACTGGATAAAACTTTCCTTGATGATTTGTAATTCACTACGGAAAACGCATATAAAAGAAGGCGCATGATTTATGCGCCTTCTTTATTTCACGCCCTACCGTGCTACAGGAGTCACAACATGGAAATGACCAATGCGCAGCGTCTGATTTTATCCAATCAGTACAAAATGATGACGATGCTCGACCCGGATAATGCGGAACGCTACCGTCGTCTGCAAACCATCATAGAGCGAGGGTATGGGCTACAGATGCGTGAACTGGACCGCGAGTTTGGCCAGTTGACGGAAGAAACCTGCCGTACCGTTATTGATATCATGGAGATGTACCACGCGCTGCACGTCTCCTGGACCAACCTGAAAGACGCGGCGGGTATCGATGAACGCCGGGTCACCTTCCTCGGATTTGATGCCGCCACCGAAGCGCGTTATCTCGGCTATGTGCGTTTTATGGTCAACGTTGAAGGCCGCTACAGCCATTTTGACGCCGGTACCCATGGCTTTAACTCGCAGACTCCGATGTGGGAGAAATATCAGCGGATGCTGAGCGTCTGGCACGCTTGCCCGCGCCAGTATCATCTGAGCAGTAATGAAATTAATCAAATTATCAACGCCTGAGGGAGGTGCCCGTGCAGTGTAAAGGTTTCCTGTTCGATTTAGACGGGACGCTGGTGGATTCCTTGCCGGTGGTGGAGCGTTCATGGTGCAAGTGGGGGGATCGTTTCGCCATTGACCATGATGAAATTCTCAGTTTTATTCACGGCAAGCAGGCCATTACCTCCATTCGCCATTTTATGCCGGGGCGCAGCGAGGAGGATATCCAGGCCGAATTTCGCTACCTCGAGCAGATAGAAGCCACTGATATTGAGGGTATCGTCGCGCTGCCGGGGGCATTAGCCCTGCTGAATACGCTCAATGAGGCCGGGATCCCGTGGGCGATTGTCACCTCCGGCTCGATTCCGGTTGCCCACGCGCGTCACCGCGCGGCGGGCCTGCCGATGCCTGAGGTGTTCGTCACCGCCGAGCAGGTGAAACACGGCAAACCGGCGCCGGACGCCTATCTGCTGGGCGCCGAGCGGCTGGGTCTGCCTGCCGGGGAGTGCGCGGTGGTGGAAGATGCGCCGGCGGGGCTCCTCTCCGGACTGGCGGCCGGCTGTCGCACTATCGCGGTCAACGTGCCCGCCGATGCCCCTCGCCTGGATGAAGCCGACCTCGTGCTGAGCAGCCTGGAAGATCTGGTGGTTGAACGCCAGACTGACGGCGTGGTAAATGTGCGTCTTAAAGCGTAAACCCATGATTTCGCCCCGCGTCGTCGGGGCTTTTTTATGCCACTATGTCGACTCCCACTTGTGACAAGGAAACGTTGTGAACGGTGAATTGATTTGGGTTTTATCCCTCCTGGCCATCGCGGTTGTGCTGTTTGCTACCGGCAAGGTGCGCATGGATGCTATCGCCCTGATGGTCATTGTCGCCTTTGTCCTCAGCGGAACGCTGACGTTAAATGAAGCTTTTTCCGGATTCAGCGATCCTAACGTGATCCTGATTGCCGCCCTGTTTATTATCGGCGATGGCCTGGTGCGCACCGGAGTCGCCACCAAAATGGGGGCATGGCTGGTGAGCGTGGCGGGGAACAGCGAAACCAAAATGCTGATCTACCTGATGCTCACCGTCGCCGGTCTGGGCGCGTTTATGAGCTCCACCGGGGTGGTCGCCATTTTCATCCCGGTGGTACTTAGCGTCTCGGCGCGGATGAATACCTCGCCATCGCGGCTGATGATGCCGCTGAGCTTCGCCGGGCTTATCAGCGGGATGATGACCCTGGTGGCGACGCCGCCCAACCTGGTGGTCAACAGTGAATTGCTGCGCGAGGGACTGCACGGCTTCAGCTTTTTCAGCGTCACGCCGATTGGCCTGGTGGTGCTGATCCTGGGCATCGTCTATATGCTGGCGGTGCGCTTTATGCTGAAGACGGATAATGGCGACTCCGCACGCGATGGGCGAAAAAGAAGCACCTTCCGCGATTTGATCCGCGAATATCACCTCACCGGCCGCGCTCGCCGGCTGGCCATCCGCCCGGGTTCGCCGATGATCGGTCAGCGGCTGGATGATTTAAAGCTGCGTGAGCGCTACTGCGCCAACGTGATCGGCGTTGAACGCTGGCGGCGGTTCCGCCGGGTAATTGTCAACGTCAACGGGGTATCGGAATTTCGCGCCCGCGACGTCCTGCTGATCGATATGTCCGCCTCCGATGTCGATTTACGCCAGTTCTGCGGCGAGCAAATGCTTGAGCCGATGGTATTGCGCGGCGAGTATTTTGCCGATCAGGCGCTGGATGTGGGGATGGCGGAGGTGGCGCTGATCCCGGATTCAGAGATGATTGGCAAAACGGTGCGTGAGATAGCCTTCCGCACCCGGTTTGGTCTCAATATCGTCGGCATGAAGCGCGATGGCAAAGCGATGGATGGTTCGGTGGTCGATGAGCCGCTGCAGCTCGGCGATATCCTGCTGGTGGTCGGCAACTGGCGGCAAATTGCCCTGCTGGCGAAGCGCGGCCGGGATTTCGTGGTACTCAATATGCCGGTTGAGGTCGATGACGCTTCGCCGGCCCACAGCCAGGCTCCGCATGCGATTTTCTGCCTGGTGCTGATGGTAGCCCTGATGCTCACCGATGAAATTCCCAACCCGATTGCCGCGATTATCGCCTGTCTGCTGATGGGCAAATTCCGCTGCATCAATGCCGAAAGCGCCTACAAGGCGATCCACTGGCCGAGCATTATTTTGATTGTTGGGATGATGCCGTTTGCCCTGGCGCTGCAAAAAACCGGCGGGGTGGATCTGGTGGTGAAGGGACTGATGGATGTCGCCGGAGGCGAGGGGCCTTATCTGATGCTCGGCTGCCTGTTCATGATGTGCGCGGCGATTGGGCTGTTTATCTCAAACACCGCGACGGCGGTGCTGATGGCGCCTATTGCCTTAGCGGCGGCGAAGTCAATGGGCGTCTCTCCCTATCCTTTTGCCATGGTGGTGGCGATGGCGGCTTCGGCGGCGTTTATGACCCCGGTCTCCTCGCCGGTTAACACCCTGGTGCTTGGCCCTGGCAAGTACTCATTTAGCGATTTTGTCAAAATAGGCGTGCCCTTTACCATACTGGTGATGGTGGTCTGCGTCCTGCTGATCCCGGTACTGTTTCCGTTTTAAGATATTCTGGCCGGGTAGAGCACAACCGCCGCCCGGCCAGAACCTTACAGCGGCGAATCCTGGCTAATTTCGTCCAGCGACAGCTGGAAGCTTGGGACGAACACTTGCATAAAGTAATCCATCTCCGCGCTGCGCCGCGATGCCAGGGTCTTTTCCAGCCGACCTTTGGCCAGCAGAAATTCGTTATTGCCTGCAGACAGCTCTTCGAGGCACTTCAGGTAAGCGCAGAGGGCGTCAGCCTGTTTAACGATCGACTGCTCTTCCTCACTGTAGTGATGCTCATCAATCAGCGGCTCGAAAATATCGCGCAGCTCGTCAGGGACCATATCCACCAGCTTTTGCTGAGCAATTTTCTCAATCGCCTTATATTCCTGGGCAATCTGGGAGTTGAAATATTTCACCGGAGTAGGGAGGTCGCCAGTTAGTACTTCCGAGGCGTCATGGTACATCGCCAGCAGGGCGATACGCTCGGCGTTGACCTGGCCGCCAAATTTGCGGTTTTTAATCGCCGCTAGCGCGTGGGCGACCATCGCCACCTGCAGGCTGTGTTCGGAGACATTTTCGGTGCGCACGTTGCGCATCAGCGGCCAGCGGTTAATCAGTTTCAGGCGGGAGAGGTGGGCAAAGAAATGACTCTGACTCATAGGGACCCTTAATCAGTGACAACATCGGGTTCCATTGTGCGCAGGGATCGCCGCCGGATGCAAATGCCGGCGGCGGCGCGATTAAAGCTGATGGTAGCCGGAGAGGAAGCGGCCAAAGCGGGAGATAGCCATCTCCAGGTCGTCTTCGCGCGGCAGGGTCACGATGCGTACGTGATCCGGCCACGGCCAGTTAAAGGCGGTGCCTTGCACCAGCAGGACTTTCTCCTGCAGCAGGAAGTCGAGCACCATTTTCTGGTCGTCATGAATATTGAAGCGTTTGGCGTCGATTTTCGGGAACATATACAGCGCGCCTTTTGGCTTCACGCAGGAGACGCCCGGAATATCGTTGATAAGCTCCCAGGCGCGGTTGCGTTGTTCATACAGGCGTCCGCCGGGGATGATGAATTCGCTGATGCTCTGATAGCCGCCCAGCGCCGTCTGGATAGCATGCTGGGCCGGCACGTTGGCGCACAGACGCATTGAAGCCAGCATCTCCAGCCCTTCGATATAGCCCTTCGCGTGTTTTTTCGGGCCATTCAGCACCATCCAGCCCTGACGGAAGCCGGCAACGCGATAGGTTTTCGACAATCCGTTAAAGGTCACCGTCAGCAGGTCCGGCGCCAGGGCGGCAATAGAGTGATGCTGGGCTTCGTCGTAGAGGATCTTGTCGTAAATTTCATCGGCGAAAATGATCAGATTATGCTGACGAGCGATCTCCACGATCTCCTGCAGCAATTCTTTGGAATAGACCGCGCCGGTGGGGTTGTTAGGGTTAATGATCACGATCCCGCGGGTGCGCGGTGTGATTTTTGCGCGGATGTCGTCCAGATCCGGGAACCAGTCAGAGGATTCGTCACACAGATAGTGCACCGCTTTGCCGCTGGAAAGCGACACCGCCGCCGTCCACAGCGGGTAGTCCGGGGCGGGAACCAGCATCTCATCGCCGCTGTTTAACAGCGCCTGCATCGCCTGCACAATCAGCTCGGACACGCCGTTGCCGATATAGATGTCTTCCACCGTGACATCGCGCATACCCCGGGCCTGGTAATGCTGCATGATAGCTTTACGCGCCGAGTACAATCCTTTCGAATCGCAGTAACCCTGGGCGGTAGGCAAATTGCGGATGACGTCGACGAGGATCTCGTCAGGGGCCTCGAAGCCGAATGGCGCCGGGTTGCCGATGTTCAGTTTCAGAACCTTATTGCCTTCTTCTTCAAGACGTTTGGCTTCTTTCAGAACCGGGCCGCGGATGTCATAACAGACGTTCTCTAACTTGCTGGATTTTTCGATGGGGGACATGAATCTTGACCTTTTAGCTGTTATCGCCACTCCCTGCCGTGGAAGTCAGCACGGAACAATGTACTCCCCCTCCCCGCTGTTTTGAAGGCTTTGCAGGAGAAGATTTTGCTAACGCCGGATTTTAAGTGCAATTGATTTATCTACCGATTGCGGATTTGGTCTGTAGCTTATGCCTTTTTATGTCTATTTTTTGGTCTTAAATATAGATTTAATAGCGATTTTGCCATCATTTATCTCGTTTGTTTGCCCGGTAATATGGGGAGGGAGAAGGGGGAGTCGCTAAAAAACGCTATCCTGCATACAAGCGCGATTGGCTTGTAATTTTGATGTTAAATAATTTTAATAAAAAACAGCGTGCGACCACATTATTATTATTTTTAGCGGGTAATAATCTGAGGTTTGTTAATTAATATAAAATGTTGAAAAAAATTTAAAATTGTCTCAGTTAATCCTTATTAAGGCTTATAAAAAGGAGGGGGATAGGTTAGAATATCACCGTTAATATCCGTGTTAACCGCCAAGAACTGCGGTTGCATTGAGAATTAATATATTGTTATTACAGGATTTTATTGTTCCTTTTCTGCCGGAAAGCTACGCCAGAAGAGCGATTTTCTCAGCATCACTGACCGGGTTCCCGCGGCGACGTATGGCGCCTGGCTGGTCGTGGTAATAAATAATAATGAGAAATACGAACAATATATTACTCCGCAGTTCTGCGCATTTGCCCAGACGAGTACTTTGGCATGTAATAACGTTCGTCCAGTTGTTTATCCGCCGTCAGACGGTGAGCACGAGGCTCAGGGAATAGCCGGAAACCTGGCGTAAAGCATCAACAAGGCAGGTCAGCGTTAGCCACCTGTAAGTGAAGAAAGATGATTAATACAACTCGTCCCATACTCAACCTCGATCTCGATCTGCTGCGTACCTTTGTCGCGGTCGCTGATTTGAACACTTTTGCCGCCGCCGCCGCCGCAGTGTGTCGTACTCAGTCCGCGGTCAGTCAGCAAATGCAACGCCTGGAACAGCTGGTGGGCAAAGAGCTTTTCGCCCGCCACGGCCGCAATAAGCTGCTGACCGAGCAGGGGATCCAGCTGCTGGGCTATGCCCGCAAAATTCTCCGTTTTAACGATGAAGCCTGTATGTCGCTGATGTATGGCAGCCTGCAGGGGGCTCTGAGCATCGGCGCGTCAGAAGAAACGGCTGACACCATCCTGCCGTTTTTGTTAAACCGCATCGGCTGTTTCTATCCCAGAATGACGTTGGAGATCAAAGTTCACCCCCATGCCGCCATCATGGAGATGCTGGCCGAGGGGCTGGTCGATCTGGCGTTGACCACCCATCAGCCTCCCGGCTTTACCTCTTTCACCCTGAGAACATCACCTACTCTCTGGTATTGTGCAGCGGAATATGTGCTGGCGAAGGGGGAATCTATCCCCCTGATCCTGCTCGAAGAGCCAAGTCCATTCCGCCAGGATATTATCGCCGCGCTGGAAACTGCTCGCATCAGTTGGCATCTGGCCCACGGAGCTTCCTCGCTATCGGGCGTGAAAGCGGCGGTGAAGGCCGGGCTGGGCGTGACGGCACGCCCGGTCGAAATGATGAGCCCGGATCTACGCGTGGCTGGCATCAGTGAGGGGTTACCGGCGTTGCCGGACACCCGGTACGTCGTCAGCTGCAATCCGCGGACGGTGAGCGAACTGCCGCAGGCGATTTTTCAGTCTCTGAGCCAGGAGATCCATCCCTGGGAAACGGGCACAGCACTTACTCCGGAAGAGGGAGGGAATACCTTGGTTTTGTAAGGGTATTCTTGCTAACAAAGATCACAAAAACTGGTAACAGAATGTAAGTGCCCAAAAAGAGCCTCAGGAGTTGGTTTCCCGCCTGACGGCTCTTTTTTTTGCACTCTTATTGATGTTTTGAATCTTTTTTGTATTTCTTTGCAGAAAAATCAGCGTATTGGCGTGACAAGGCGCTCAGCTTGTCGACTTTTCCCTGCACTTTCAACACTTCCTGCTAATGTTAAAAAACCGGATGGATTGTTGCCGATTTCCTGGGGTAATTAACAAAACCGTGTCGCAGATCAAGAAAATACCCCTCTTTGGGGGGAGGAATCGAGGCTAAATCCTGTCAAAGTAGAAGGGATTTTTGATTTACGACGGAAACGGACACGATTCAACAACACTAAAACCGAACAGTATGCAAGGTTATTTCGCAGAAAAGGGCATTTAATGTTAATGAAAAGATTCCAATGTAAATTAATGTTATGAAAACTTTTGTTAAAGTTGACAAAAGGTTAAAGAAAGGGGTAAAAAGCCACGGCATCTGGGCTTCTCACATCGACCAGGGACGCTTTTTTGCACGGTTATTTTTTATTCCTCCCGTGAAACGCTGTGGCGTTCATCTGCCAGTAAGAGCAGAGGGTTTTGGCGCTACACTTTTTTGGTTAAGCAATGCGTATGTCAACATCCACTGAAGTCATCGCTCATCATTGGGCATTCGCTATATTTCTCATCATCGCTATCGGCCTGTGCTGCCTCATGCTCGTCGGCGGCTGGTACCTTGGCGGTCGCGCGCGCGCGCGTAGTAAAAACACGCCGTTTGAATCGGGGATCGACTCCGTCGGTTCGGCCCGCTTACGTCTTTCTGCGAAGTTTTATCTGGTTGCCATGTTCTTCGTTATCTTCGACGTGGAAGCCCTGTATCTCTACGCATGGTCGACCTCTATCCGCGAGAGCGGCTGGGTCGGCTTTGTGGAAGCCGCAATTTTCATTTTAGTGCTACTGGCTGGTCTGGTTTATCTCGTTCGCATCGGCGCACTGGACTGGACGCCTGCGCGTTCCCGTCGCACGCTGGTTAACCCGGAAACAGACAGTCCCACTAACCGTCATATGCAGTAAAAGCGAGGCAATAAGATGGATTATACGCTCACCCGCATAGATCCTAACGGTGAGAACGACCGTTACCCCCTGCAGAAACAGGAGATCGTTACCGATCCTCTGGAGCAGGAAGTCAATAAAAGTGTGTATATGGGGAAACTCGAACACGCGCTGCATGACATGGTGAACTGGGGCCGTAAGAACTCAATTTGGCCGTACAACTTCGGCCTTTCTTGCTGTTATGTGGAAATGGTGACGTCATTCACTGCGGTGCATGACGTTGCGCGTTTTGGGGCAGAAGTTCTGCGCGCCTCTCCGCGTCAGGCGGACCTGATGGTGGTCGCGGGAACCTGCTTTACCAAAATGGCGCCGGTTATTCAGCGTCTCTACGATCAGATGCTGGAGCCGAAGTGGGTGATCTCCATGGGCGCCTGCGCCAACTCAGGCGGGATGTACGACATCTATTCCGTCGTCCAGGGCGTGGATAAATTCATTCCGGTCGATGTGTACATCCCGGGCTGCCCGCCGCGTCCGGAGGCCTATATGCAGGCGCTGATGCTGCTGCAGGAGTCCATTGGTAAAGAACGTCGTCCGCTCTCATGGGTGGTTGGCGATCAGGGCGTTTATCGCGCCAATATGCAGTCGGAACGCGAGCGTAAACGCGGCGAACGTATTGCAGTGACCAATCTGCGGACGCCGGACGAGATTTAATTTGCGCCTGCGGGCGGGAGAACCACTTCGCAAATCAATCTACAACAGCGCGAAGTTTCGCCGGCAGTCACCACGGACCTTTTGCAATGGTGAACAATATGACCGATTTAACCGCGCATGACGCCGCACCAGCCTGGCAAACCCGCGATCACCTTGATGACCCGGTGATTGGCGAACTGCGCAACCGCTTTGGGCCGGATGCCTTTACCGTTCAGCCAACCCGTACCGGCGTACCGGTGGTATGGGTGAAGCGTGAACAGCTGCTGGAGGTGGGTGATTTCCTGAAGAAATTGCCGAAGCCTTACGTGATGCTGTTTGACCTGCACGGCATGGACGAACGTCTGCGCACGCACCGCGATGGCCTGCCCGCCGCGGATTTTTCCGTTTTCTATCACCTGATCTCCATCGATCGCAACCGCGACATCATGCTCAAGGTGGCGCTGTCGGAAAACGATCTGCATCTGCCGACCTTCACCAAACTGTTCCCCAACGCCAACTGGTATGAGCGTGAAACCTGGGAAATGTTTGGCATTACCTTCGATGGTCACCCGAACCTGCGTCGCATCATGATGCCGCCGACCTGGGAAGGTCACCCGCTGCGTAAAGATTATCCGGCGCGTGCCACCGAGTTCGACCCGTTTGAGCTGACCAAAGCCAAACAGGATCTGGAGATGGAGGCGCTGACCTTTAAACCGGAAGAGTGGGGCATGAAGCGCGGCACCGACAACGAGGACTTCATGTTCCTCAACCTCGGTCCGAACCACCCATCGGCGCATGGTGCGTTCCGCATTATTCTGCAACTGGACGGCGAAGAGATCGTCGACTGCGTACCGGATATCGGTTATCACCACCGCGGCGCCGAGAAGATGGGCGAGCGTCAGTCCTGGCACAGCTACATCCCGTATACCGACCGTATTGAATATCTCGGCGGCTGCGTCAACGAGATGCCGTACGTGCTGGCGGTGGAAAAACTGGCTGGGATCACCGTACCGGATCGCGTGAACGTGATCCGCGTGATGCTCTCCGAGCTGTTCCGCATCAACAGCCACCTGCTGTATATCTCGACCTTTATTCAGGACGTCGGCGCGATGACGCCGGTCTTCTTCGCCTTTACCGATCGGCAGAAAATTTACGATCTGGTGGAAGCGATTACCGGGTTCCGTATGCACCCGGCGTGGTTCCGCATCGGCGGCGTCGCGCACGATCTGCCGCGTGGCTGGGATCGCCTGCTGCGTGAGTTCCTCGAGTGGATGCCGAAGCGTCTGGACTCCTATGAGAAGGCCGCCCTGCGCAACACCATTCTGAAAGGCCGTTCCGTCGGCGTGGCAGCCTATACCGCCAAAGAGGCGCTGGAGTGGGGCACCACCGGCGCAGGCCTGCGCGCCACCGGTATCGACTTCGACGTGCGTAAATGGCGTCCTTACTCTGGCTATGAAAACTTCGACTTCGAAGTCCCGACCGGGGGGGGCGTCTCAGACTGCTACACCCGCGTGATGCTGAAAGTAGAAGAGCTGCGCCAGAGTCTGCGCATTCTTCAGCAGTGCCTCGATAACATGCCGGAAGGCCCGTTCAAAGCGGATCACCCGCTGACCACGCCGCCGCCGAAAGAGCGCACGCTGCAGCATATCGAAACCCTGATCACCCACTTCCTGCAGGTATCGTGGGGCCCGGTGATGCCGGCCAACGAATCTTTCCAGATGATTGAGGCGACCAAAGGGATCAACAGTTACTACCTGACCAGCGACGGCAGCACCATGAGCTACCGCACCCGCGTGCGTACGCCGAGCTTTGCGCACCTGCAGCAGATCCCGTCGGCGATCCGCGGCAGCCTGGTATCCGACCTGATCGTCTATCTGGGTAGTATCGATTTTGTTATGTCAGACGTGGACCGCTAATTATGCACGAGAATCAACAACCACAAACCGAGGCTTTTGAGCTGAGTGCGGCAGAGCGTGAGGCTATTGAGCACGAGAAGCACCACTACGAAGACCCGCGTGCGGCGTCCATCGAAGCGCTGAAAATCGTTCAGAAACAGCGCGGCTGGGTGCCGGATGGCGCGATCTACGCCATCGCCGATGTGCTGGGGATCCCGGCCAGCGACGTGGAAGGCGTGGCGACGTTCTACAGCCAGATTTTCCGCCAGCCGGTTGGCCGTCACGTGATCCGCTACTGCGACAGCGTGGTATGCCACATCACCGGCTATCAGGGTATTCAGGCCGCCATTGAGAAGAAACTGAATATCAAGCCGGGGCAGACCACCTTTGATGGCCGCTTTACCCTGCTGCCGACCTGCTGCCTGGGTAACTGCGACAAGGGACCGACCATGATGATTGATGAGGATACTCACAGCCATCTGACGCCGGAGGCAATTCCTGACCTGCTGGAGCAGTACAAATGAAAACCGTAATTCGTACTGCGGAAACGCATCCGCTCACCTGGCGCCTGCGCGACGACAAGCAGCCGGTGTGGCTGGACGAGTATCGCAGTAAAAATGGCTATGAAGGGGCGCGTAAAGCCCTGACCGGGATGGCCCCGGATGAGATTGTCACGGCGGTAAAAGACGCTGGCCTGAAAGGGCGCGGCGGCGCGGGCTTCTCCACTGGTCTGAAGTGGAGCCTGATGCCGAAAGACGAATCCATGAACATCCGTTACCTGCTGTGTAACGCCGATGAAATGGAGCCGGGCACCTATAAAGACCGCCTGCTGATGGAGCAGCTGCCGCACCTGCTGGTGGAAGGCATGCTGATCTCCGCGTTTGCGCTGAAAGCGTACCGCGGCTACATCTTCCTGCGCGGGGAATATATTGAAGCGGCCCAGCATCTGCGTCGCGCGATTGCCGAAGCCACCGAAGCGGGTCTGTTGGGGAAAAACATCCTCGGCACCGGGTTTGACTTCGAGCTGTTCGTGCACACCGGGGCAGGGCGCTATATCTGCGGCGAAGAGACGGCGCTGATCAACTCTCTGGAAGGCCGCCGCGCCAACCCGCGATCCAAGCCGCCGTTCCCGGCGAGCTCCGGCGTCTGGGGCAAGCCGACCTGCGTCAACAACGTAGAAACCCTGTGCAACGTGCCAGCGATCCTCGCCAACGGCGTCGAGTGGTACCAGAACATTTCCACCAGCAAAGATGCTGGCACCAAGCTGATGGGCTTCTCCGGCCGGGTGAAGAATCCGGGCGTCTGGGAGCTGCCGTTCGGCACCACTGCCCGCGAGATCCTCGAAGATTACGCCGGCGGTATGCGCGATGGCCTGAAGTTTAAAGCCTGGCAACCGGGCGGAGCAGGGACCGACTTCCTCACCGAAGCGCACCTCGATCTGCCGATGGAATTCGAAAGCATTGGTAAAGCGGGCAGCCGTCTGGGCACCTCGCTGGCGATGGCCGTTGACCACGAGATCAACATGGTCTCGCTGGTGCGTAACCTTGAAGAGTTCTTTGCCCGCGAGTCCTGCGGCTGGTGTACGCCGTGCCGCGATGGTCTGCCGTGGAGCGTGAAGATCCTGCGCGCCCTGGAGCGCGGCGAAGGCCAGCCTGGCGATATCGAAACCCTTGAGCAACTGTGTCGATTCCTGGGCCCGGGTAAAACCTTCTGCGCGCACGCGCCGGGCGCGGTCGAGCCGCTACAGAGCGCGATTAAATATTTCCGCGAAGAATTCGAGGCTGGCATTAAGCAGCAGTTCAGCAATACCCATGCAATCAACGGGATTCAGCCGAACCTGCTTAAGACGCGCTGGTAATCTAAAGGTTTTTTATTTTTGGAAGCACGCAAATGGCTACGATTCATGTAGACGGCAAAGAATACGAGGTCAACGGGGCGGACAACCTGCTAGAGGCTTGTCTCTCTCTTGGTCTTGATATTCCCTACTTTTGCTGGCACCCGGCGCTAGGGAGCGTCGGTGCTTGCCGCCAGTGTGCGGTGAAGCAATATCAGAACGCGGAAGACACGCGTGGTCGCCTGGTGATGTCCTGTATGACTCCGGCATCCGACGGCACCTTTATTTCTATCGACGACAGCGAAGCGAAGCAGTTCCGCGAAAGCGTGGTGGAGTGGTTGATGACTAACCACCCGCACGACTGCCCGGTCTGCGAAGAGGGCGGCAACTGCCACCTGCAGGATATGACGGTGATGACCGGTCATAGCTTCCGCCGCTATCGTTTCACCAAGCGTACCCACCGCAATCAGGATCTGGGGCCGTTTATTTCACACGAAATGAACCGCTGCATCGCCTGCTACCGCTGCGTGCGCTACTACAAAGATTATGCCGACGGCACCGATCTGGGCGTCTATGGCGCGCACGACAACGTCTACTTCGGCCGCCCGGAAGATGGCACCCTGGAGAGCGAGTTCTCCGGCAACCTGGTGGAAGTCTGCCCGACCGGCGTTTTCACCGACAAAACCCACTCCGAGCGCTATAACCGTAAGTGGGACATGCAGTTTGCGCCGAGCATCTGCCAGCAGTGTTCCATCGGCTGTAACATCAGCCCGGGCGAACGCTATGGCGAGTTGCGTCGTATCGAAAACCGCTATAACGGTACCGTGAACCGCTACTTCCTCTGCGACCGCGGTCGTTTCGGCTATGGCTACGTGAACCTGAAAGACCGTCCGCGTCAGCCGGTGCAGCGCCGCGGCGACGATCTGATCACCCTTAACGCCGAGCAGGCGATGCAGGGGGCGGCGGATATCCTGCGCCAGTCGAAGAAAGTGATCGGCATCGGCTCCCCGCGCGCCAGCATTGAAAGCAACTTCGCGCTGCGCGAGCTGGTGGGCGCCGACAACTTCTATACCGGCATCGCCAAAGGCGAACAAGCGCGCCTGCAGATGATGCTGAAAGTGCTGCGCGAGGGCGGGATCCACACGCCAAGCCTGCGCGATATCGAATCCTACGATGCGGTACTGGTGCTGGGCGAAGACATTACCCAGACCGGCGCGCGCGTGGCCCTGGCGGTACGCCAGGCAGTGAAAGGGAAAGCACGCGAAATGGCGGCGGCGCAGAAAGTGGCCGACTGGCAGATCGCCGCGATCCTCAACATCGGCCAGCGCGCCAAGCACCCGCTATTCGTCACCAACGTCGATGACACCCGCCTGGATGACATCGCGGCGTGGACCTACCGCGCGCCGGTAGAAGATCAGGCGCGTCTCGGCTTTGCTATTGCCCATGCGCTGGACGACAGCGCGCCGGCGGTTGACGGCCTGAGCCAGGACCTGCAGGGTAAAGTCGACGTTATCGTTCAGGCGCTGGCCGGGGCGAAAAAACCGCTGATCATCTCCGGGACCAACGCCGGCAGCATGGAGATCATCCAGGCCGCCGCTAACGTGGCGAAAGCTCTGAAAGGCCGCGGCGCCGATGTCGGGGTGACCATGGTCGCCCGGGCGGTTAACAGCGTCGGACTGGGCATGATCGGCGGCGGCTCGCTTGAAGAGGCGCTGGACGAACTGGAAAGCGGCGCCGCAGACGCGGTTATCGTGCTGGAAAACGACCTTCACCGTCATGCTTCCGCCGCGCGCGTTGACGCTGCGCTGGCGAAAGCGCCGCTGGTGATGGTGGTGGATCATCAGCGCACCGCGATTATGAACAAAGCGCACCTGGTGCTCTCCGCGGCAAGCTTTGCGGAAAGCGACGGTACCGTGGTGAACAACGAAGGCCGCGCCCAGCGTTTCTTCCAGGTTTACGATCCGGCTTACTACGACGCGAAAACCGTAATGCTGGAAAGCTGGCGCTGGCTGCATTCGCTGCACAGCACCGTCAACAACCGTCAGGTTGACTGGACTCAGCTGGACCACGTCATTGATGCGGCGATTGCCGCGCTGCCGCAGCTGGCGGGCATTAAAGACGCCGCGCCGGATGCGACCTTCCGCATTCGCGGCCAGAAGCTGGCGCGTGAACCGCACCGCTACAGCGGCCGCACGGCGATGCGCGCTAACATCAGCGTGCACGAGCCGCGTCAGCCGCAGGATAAAGACACGATGTTCGCCTTCTCCATGGAAGGGAACAACCAGCCGTCCGCCCCGCGTTCGCAGATCCCGTTCGCCTGGGCGCCGGGCTGGAACTCCCCGCAGGCATGGAACAAGTTCCAGGATGAAGTGGGCGGGAAACTGCGCCACGGCGATCCGGGCGTTCGTCTGTTTGAAGCGTCCGCCAGCGGACTGGAGTACTTCACGGCGGTGCCGGCCAGCTTCCAGGCGGAAGAGGGCAAATGGCGAATTGCGCCGTACTACCATCTGTTCGGCAGCGATGAGCTGTCTCAGCGCGCGCCGGTGTTCCAGAGCCGGATGCCTGAGCCGTACATCAAGCTGAACCCGGCGGATGCCGCGAAGCTTGGCGTCAACCCAGGGGCAATGCTCTCCTTTAGCGTGGAAGGCCAGACCCTGCGTCTGCCGCTGGTTATCTCTGAAGGCCTGACCGCGGGACAGGTTGGCTTACCGATGGGCATGCCGGGCATTGCGCCGGTGCTGACCGGATCGCGTATTGATTCACTGCAGGAGGCGAAAGCATGAGCTGGTTAACGCCGGATCTTATCGACATTCTGTTAAGCATCCTGAAGGCCGTGGTCATTCTGCTGGTGGTTGTCACCTGCGGCGCGTTCATGAGCTTCGGCGAGCGTCGTCTGCTCGGCTTGTTCCAGAACCGCTACGGACCTAACCGCGTCGGCTGGGGCGGTTCGCTGCAGCTGGTCGCCGACATGATCAAGATGTTCTTTAAAGAGGACTGGATCCCGCGCTTCTCCGATCGCGTGATCTTTACTCTGGCGCCGGTTATCGCCTTTACCTCGCTGCTGCTGGCCTTCGCTATCGTGCCGGTTAGCCCGACGTGGGTGGTGGCCGACCTGAACATCGGCATCCTCTTCTTCCTGATGATGGCAGGCCTGGCGGTCTACGCGGTGCTGTTCGCCGGTTGGTCGAGCAATAACAAATACTCGCTGCTGGGGGCGATGCGTGCTTCCGCGCAGACCCTGAGCTACGAAGTGTTTCTCGGTCTCTCCCTGATGGGCGTGGTGGCGCAGGCGGGGTCATTCAATATGACCGATATCGTTAACAACCAGGCGCATCTGTGGAACGTTATCCCGCAGTTCTTCGGCTTCGTGACTTTCGCCATCGCCGGCGTGGCGGTGTGTCACCGTCACCCGTTCGACCAGCCGGAAGCGGAGCAGGAACTGGCCGATGGTTACCACATTGAATATTCCGGCATGAAATTCGGTCTGTTCTTCGTCGGGGAATACATCGGTATTGTCACCGTTTCAGCGCTGATCGTCACGCTGTTCTTCGGCGGCTGGAATGGCCCGTGGTTACCTCCTTTCATCTGGTTCGCGCTGAAAACCGCGTTCTTCATGATGATGTTCATTTTGATCCGCGCATCATTACCGCGTCCGCGCTATGACCAGGTAATGTCCTTTGGCTGGAAGGTATGCCTGCCGTTAACGCTGGTCAACTTGTTGGTAACGGCGGCTGTCATTCTCTGGCAGGCGCAATAAGGGGTGAATTGAACATGACCTTAAAAGAATTATTGGTGGGGTTCGGCACCCAGGTCCGTAGTATCTGGATGATTGGCCTGCATGCCTTCGCCAAACGTGAAACCCGGATGTATCCGGAAGAGCCGGTCTACCTGCCGCCGCGCTATCGCGGCCGCATCGTGCTGACCCGCGATCCGGACGGTGCAGAGCGCTGCGTCGCCTGTAACCTGTGTGCGGTAGCCTGCCCGGTGGGCTGTATCTCGCTGCAGAAAGCAGAGACGGTAGACGGCCGCTGGTATCCGGAGTTCTTCCGCATCAACTTCTCACGCTGCATCTTCTGCGGCCTGTGCGAAGAAGCGTGCCCGACCACGGCGATCCAGTTGACCCCGGACTTCGAGCTGGGTGAATACAAGCGTCAGGATCTAGTGTACGAAAAAGAGGATCTGCTGATTTCCGGTCCGGGCAAATACCCGGAATATAACTTCTACCGGATGGCGGGTATGGCAATCGACGGCAAAGATAAGGGCGAAGCGGAAAATGAAGCTAAGCCAATCGACGTCAAGAGCCTGTTACCGTAAGGAGAGGGGCAATGGAATTCGCTTTTTATATCTGTGGCCTGATAGCCATCCTCGCAACCTTGCGGGTCGTCACCCACACCAATCCGGTGCATGCGCTGCTGTACCTGATTATTTCGCTGCTGGCGATTGCCGGGGTGTTCTTCTCGCTGGGCGCGTACTTCGCCGGAGCGCTGGAAATCATCGTCTACGCCGGGGCCATTATGGTGCTGTTCGTCTTCGTGGTGATGATGCTCAACCTGGGCGGCACCGAGATCGAACAGGAGCGCAAGTGGCTGCAGCCGGGGATCTGGATTGGCCCGGCCATCCTCTCCGCGGTGCTGCTGGTGGTTATCGTTTACGCCATCCTGGGCATTAACGACCAGGGTATCGACGGTGCGGCGATTAACGCCAAAGAAGTGGGCATTGCGCTGTTTGGGCCGTACGTCCTGGCGGTGGAGCTGGCCTCCATGCTGCTGCTGGCGGGCCTGGTGGTTGCCTTCCACATTGGCCGCGAAGAGCGCGCCGGCGAGGTGCTGAGCAACCGTCTGAACGACAGCGACAAACGAAAAACGGAGGAACACGCATGATCCCCTTAACACATGGACTGATCCTCGCGGCCATCCTGTTTGTGCTTGGTCTGACGGGGCTGGTGATCCGCCGCAATCTGCTGTTTATGTTGATTAGCCTGGAAATCATGATTAACGCCGCCGCGCTGGCCTTTGTGGTGGCGGGTAGCTACTGGGGTCAGGCAGATGGTCAGATAATGTATATCCTCGCCATCAGCCTCGCGGCTGCGGAAGCGAGTATCGGCCTGGCGCTGCTGCTGCAGCTCCATCGTCGCCGCCAGAACCTGAACATCGATTCAGTAAGTGAGTTGCGTGGATGAACATGCTTGCCTTAACCATTCTTTTGCCATTGATTGGCTTTGTGCTGCTGGCCTTCTCCCGCGGGCGCTGGTCGGAAAATCTTTCCGCCACCGTTGGCATGGGCTCGGTAGGCCTGGCGGCGCTGGTCACCGCGTACGTTGGCGTCGACTTTTTCGCTAACGGCAAACAGGCGGTCAGCGTGCCGCTGTGGACCTGGATGTCGGTCGGTGATTTCAACATCGGCTTCAACCTGGTGTTGGACGGCCTGTCGCTGACCATGCTCTCCGTAGTTACCGGCGTCGGCTTCCTGATCCACATGTTCGCCTCCTGGTACATGCGCGGTGAAGAGGGATATTCCCGCTTCTTCGCCTATACCAACCTGTTTATCGCCAGCATGGTGGTTCTGGTACTAGCCGATAACCTGCTGCTGATGTACCTCGGTTGGGAAGGCGTGGGCCTCTGTTCTTACCTGCTGATCGGTTTCTACTACACCGATCCGAAGAACGGCGCCGCAGCGATGAAAGCGTTTGTGGTGACCCGCGTCGGCGACGTGTTCCTCGCCTTCGCGCTGTTCATTCTTTATAACGAACTGGGCACCCTGAACTTCCGCGAAATGGTGGAGCTGGCGCCGCAGCACTTCGCTAACGGCAGCACCACGCTGCAGTGGGCGACGCTGATGCTGCTTGGCGGCGCGGTCGGTAAATCCGCCCAGCTGCCGCTGCAAACGTGGCTTGCCGATGCGATGGCGGGTCCGACGCCGGTCTCTGCGCTGATCCACGCCGCGACCATGGTCACCGCGGGCGTCTATCTGATCGCCCGTACCCACGGCCTGTTCCTGATGACGCCGGAAGTGCTGCATCTGGTCGGTATCGTCGGGGCGATCACCCTGGTGTTGGCGGGCTTCGCCGCGCTGGTGCAGACCGATATCAAACGCGTTCTCGCCTACTCTACCATGAGCCAGATTGGCTACATGTTCCTCGCGCTGGGCGTGCAGGCATGGGACGCGGCGATTTTCCACCTGATGACTCACGCGTTCTTTAAAGCGCTGCTGTTCCTGTCGTCTGGTTCGGTCATTCTGGCCTGCCATCACGAACAGAACATCTTCAAGATGGGCGGCCTGCGCAAATCGATTCCGCTGGTATACGTCTGCTTCCTGGTGGGGGGCGCGGCGCTGTCCGCACTGCCGCTTATCACCGCAGGCTTCTTCAGTAAGGATGAGATTCTGGCAGGCGCGATGGCCAATGGCCATATCAATCTGATGGTGGCAGGCCTGGTCGGCGCCTTTATGACCTCGCTGTACACCTTCCGGATGATTTTCATCGTATTCCACGGTAAAGAGCAAATTCACGCGCACGCAGGGAAGGGGATTACCCATCATCTGCCGCTGATTGTGCTGCTGGTACTATCCACCTTCGTTGGCGCGCTGATTGTGCCGCCGCTGGAAGGCGTGCTGCCGCAGACCACTGAGCTCGCCCACGGTAGCGTGATGACGCTGGAGATTGCCTCCGGGATCATCGCCATTGCCGGGATTCTGATCGCTGCATGGCTGTGGCTGGGCAAACGCACGCTGGTGACCTCCATCGCCAACAGTGCGCCTGGCCGCTTCTTCGGTACCTGGTGGTTCCATGCCTGGGGCTTCGACTGGTTATACGACAAGGTGTTCGTAAAACCATTCCTCGGTATTGCCTGGCTGCTGAAACGCGATCCGCTGAACTCGTTGATGAATATCCCGGCGATCCTTTCCCGCTTCGCAGGCAAAGGCCTGCTGGTGAGCGAGAACGGTTATCTGCGCTGGTATGTGGCTTCAATGAGCATCGGCGCGGTGGTGGTGCTGGCGCTGCTGATGGTATTGCGTTGATTTGATCGCGCGGTTTTGCCCGGTGGCGCTTCGCTTACCGGGCCTACGAGACCGTAGGTCGGGTAAGCGAAGCGCCACCCGACACAACAAACCGCACTCAAACGTGAATGTAGTCGAATTCGTTGAAAATCGGTCCTGAACGGGACTTTAACAAGGAATAAAAATCGCCATGTTACTACCCTGGCTAATATTAATTCCCTTTATCGGCGGCTTCCTGTGCTGGCAGACCGAACGCTTTGGCGTGAAAGTGCCGCGCTGGATCGCGCTGATTACCATGGGACTGACGCTGGTGCTTGGCCTGCAGCTGTGGATGCAGGGCGGCTATTCTCTGACGCAATCCGCGGGTATTCCGCAATGGCAGTCGGAATTCGTGCTGCCGTGGATCCCACGCTTCGGCATTAGCATCCATCTGGCGATCGACGGCCTGTCGCTGCTGATGGTGGTGCTGACCGGTCTCCTCGGCGTGCTGGCGGTGCTCTGTTCGTGGCGTGAAATCGAAAAATACCAGGGCTTCTTCCACCTCAACCTGATGTGGATCCTGGGCGGCGTTATCGGCGTGTTCCTCGCCATCGACATGTTCCTGTTCTTCTTCTTCTGGGAAATGATGTTGGTGCCGATGTACTTCCTGATCGCGCTGTGGGGCCATAAAGCCTCGGACGGTAAAACGCGTATCACAGCGGCTACCAAGTTCTTCATCTATACCCAGGCGAGCGGTCTGGTGATGCTGATTGCCATTCTGGCGCTGGCCTTCGTCCACTTCAACGCCACCGGCGTGTGGACCTTCAACTATGAAGATCTGCTGAAAACCCCGATGTCTCACGGCGTGGAATACCTGCTGATGCTCGGCTTCTTCATCGCCTTCGCGGTGAAAATGCCGGTGGTGCCGCTGCACGGCTGGCTGCCGGACGCTCACTCCCAGGCGCCGACCGCCGGCTCTGTCGACCTCGCGGGGATCCTGCTGAAAACCGCCGCCTACGGCCTGCTGCGCTTTGCGCTGCCGCTGTTCCCGAATGCCTCCGCCGAGTTTGCGCCCATCGCCATGTGGCTGGGCGTGATCGGTATCTTCTACGGCGCGTGGATGGCCTTCGCCCAGACCGATATTAAACGCCTGATCGCCTACACCTCCGTGTCCCACATGGGCTTCGTGCTGATTGCTATCTACACCGGCAGCCAGCTGGCCTATCAGGGAGCGGTGATCCAGATGATTGCTCACGGTCTGTCCGCGGCGGGTCTGTTCATTCTGTGCGGCCAGCTGTACGAACGTCTGCACACCCGCGATATGCGCCAGATGGGCGGCTTGTGGAGCAAAATTAAATGGCTGCCGGCGATGTCGATGTTCTTCGCTGTCGCCACCCTGGGGATGCCGGGCACCGGTAACTTCGTCGGCGAATTTATGATCCTGTTCGGCAGCTATAAAGTGGTGCCGACGATCACCGTCATCTCCACCTTTGGTCTGGTATTCGCGTCCGTTTACTCGCTGTCGATGTTACATCGCGCTTACTTCGGTAAAGCGAAGAGCGAAGTGGCGGCGAAAGAGTTGCCGGGGATGTCCCTGCGTGAACTGTCTATCATCCTGCTGCTGGTGGTGCTGCTGGTGCTGTTGGGCTTCTTCCCGCAGCCGATCCTCGACACCTCGCATGCTGCGATGAGCAACATTCAGCAGTGGTTTGTTAATTCTGTTTCTACTACAAGGCCGTAATTCGCCATGACAATAACTCCACAACAACTGATCGCACTGCTACCGCTGCTGATCGTCGGCTTGACGGTGGTGGTTGTGATGCTCTCCATTGCGTGGCGACGCAATCATTTTCTCAATGCCACGCTGTCGGTTCTTGGACTTAACGCCGCGCTGGTCTCGCTCTGGTTCGTCGGCCAGAACGGGGCGATGGACGTCACGCCGCTGATCCGCGTTGACGGCTACGCCATGCTTTACACCGGTCTGGTGCTGCTGGCGAGCCTCGCGACCTGTACTTTCGCCTACCCGTGGCTTGAGGGTTACAAGGACAACAAAGAAGAGTTCTACCTGCTGGTGCTGATCGCCGCCCTGGGCGGCATTCTGCTGGCCGGTGCGAATCATCTGGCGGCGCTGTTCCTCGGTATTGAGCTGATTTCGCTGCCGCTGTTCGGCCTGGTTGGTTACGCCTTCCGCCAGAAGCGTTCGCTGGAAGCGAGCATCAAATACACCATCCTCTCCGCGGCAGCTTCGTCCTTCCTGCTGTTCGGTATGGCGCTGGTGTATGCGAACTCCGGCAACCTGTCCTTCCTCGCGCTGGGCAAAAGCCTGGCGGACAACATGCTGCACGAGCCGCTGCTGCTGGCGGGTCTTGGCCTGATGATTGTCGGTCTTGGCTTTAAACTGTCGCTGGTGCCGTTCCACCTGTGGACGCCGGACGTTTACCAGGGGGCGCCTGCGCCGGTCTCCACCTTCCTGGCGACCGCCAGCAAGATCGCTATCTTCGGCGTAGTGATGCGTCTGTTCCTGTACATGCCGGTGGGCAACAGCGAAGCGGTACGCGTGGTGCTGGGCCTGATCGCCTTCGCCTCTATCATCTTCGGTAACCTGATGGCGCTGAGCCAGACCAACATTAAGCGCCTGCTCGGTTACTCTTCCATCTCCCATCTCGGCTATCTGCTGGTGGCGCTGATTGCCCTGCAGAGCGGTGAAATGTCGATGGAAGCCGTGGGCGTCTACCTGGCCGGTTACCTGTTCAGCAGCCTCGGCGCGTTCGGCGTGGTCAGCCTGATGTCCAGCCCGTACCGCGGCCCGGATGCTGACTCGCTGTTCTCCTACCGCGGCCTGTTCTGGCACCGTCCGATCCTGTCGGCTGTGATGACGGTGATGATGCTCTCCCTGGCCGGCATCCCGATGACCCTCGGCTTTATCGGTAAGTTCTACGTGCTGGCCGTCGGTGTGCATGCGCATCTGTGGTGGCTGGTTGCCGCGGTGGTTGTCGGCTCGGCGATCGGTCTCTACTACTACCTGCGCGTGGCAGTGAGCCTGTACCTGAGCGCGCCGGAGCAACTGAATCGCGATGCGCCGTCAAACTGGCAGTACAGCGCCGGCGGTATCGTGGTGCTGATCTCCGCGCTGCTGGTGCTGGTGCTCGGTATCTGGCCGCAGCCGCTGATTAGCATCGTGCAGCTGGCGACGCCGCTGATGTAAGTTGATTGACTCAATAAAAAACCGCCGGGATGGCGGTTTTTTTATGCCCGGATTTTACGCCATCTTGTAGACCATAAAGTCTTCCGCCAGCAGCGTGTTAGGGAAAATCTCCCGGCATTCCGCCAGCATACGCAGACAGCCTTCGGCATCGTAGCGCGAGCTAAAGTGGGTGGCGATCAGCGTACCGACCCCCGCTTCTTTGGCAAGCGCCGCGGTCTGCTGACTGGAAGAGTGGCCGCGGCTATTGGCTTTCTCCGCCATCGCCTGCTCAAGGGTGGTTTCGTGGACCATCACATCCGCCCCGCGAGCCATCTCCAGCGCCTGCGGGCAGGGGGCGGTATCGCCGAAGATGGCCAGCGTTTTACCCGGGGTCGCTGGCCCCAGATAGCGGCTGCCGTCGATGACCCGGCCATCTGCCAGCTCGACGCGCTGTCCGCGCTTGAGTTGATGGAACAGCGGCCCGGGAGGCACGCCATCGGCAATCAGCTGGGCGGCGTCGAGGGTGCCGGGCTTGTCATGCTGCTCAATGCGATACCCATAGCACTCCACCGGATGGCTGAGCGGATACGCGGTGACCCGATAGCCCTCTTCGTCGAACACCAGACCAGGGCCGACTTCGATGATGGTGAGCGGATAGTCGGTCCACGAACCGCTCAGGCGCAGCGCGGTCTCAACAAACTCTTTGAGTCCTTTTGGCCCGTAGAGGGTGAGGGGCAGAGAGTTTCCCTGCATCGAGCGGCTGCACAGCAGACCGGGCAGGCCGAACAGGTGGTCGCCGTGCAGATGGGTAATAAAAATCTTATTCAGTTTGCCGGGATGGTAGGGCGTGTGAAGAAACTGATGCTGGGTCCCTTCGCCGCAGTCAAACAACCACATTTCAGCGCGGGTCGGCTGTTGCAAATTCAGTATTATCGACGTCATATTACGCGTGCGGGTCGGCACCCCGGCGGATGTCCCCAAAAAAGTTAATTCCATCGTCCAGTGTCCTCAGGGCGAGTCGCAAAGTATCAGTATATCAATAAGGAGCAGCAGATGATGACCTGGCAGGATCTCCACCATAGTGAACTCACCGTTCCCCAGCTGTATGCGCTGCTGAAATTGCGCAGTGAAGTCTTTGTCGTAGAGCAGCAGTGCGTCTATCAGGATGTCGACGGCGATGATTTGGTTGGTGAAAATCGCCATCTGCTCGGCTGGCGCGATGGCGAACTGGTGGCCTACGCGCGGATCCTCAAAAGCGAAGAGGAGTTTGCGCCGGTGGTGATTGGCCGGGTCATCGTCAGCCCCGCCGCCCGCGGTGCGAAGCTCGGCTATCAGCTGATGGAGCAGGCGCTGGCCAGCTGTCAGCAGCACTGGCCGCAAAAGGCGATTTACCTCGGGGCGCAGGCGCACCTGCAATCCTTTTACGCCTACTTTGGTTTTACGCCGGTGACTGAGGTCTATGATGAGGATGGCATCCCCCACATTGGCATGGCGCGAGAAAAGCGCGCTGTCTGACTCCTCTGCACCCTCGTCCACACGCTGCTCTGGCCCGGCGAGCAGGTAAGATAAAACCCGCTCCCTCATCATGGGTACTGCTATTCCGCCGTCGAACCCCTTATAATGTGGGGTTTTACTACCGTGGAGGTTTGCGTGCTGTCTGTTTCCACTGCGCTGGCCCGTTTGCAAGACGGCCTGGGCGAGTCATTTCCAGACTCGCCCGGCACGCGAATTATCGATGTTGCCTTTCCGCTGAATGATGCCTTCGATCCGCTACTATGGTGCGGCCAGCAGGCGCAATGGCCGCAGTTTTACTGGCAGCAGCGCAATGGCGATGAGGAACTGGCGACGCTGGGGGCGGTAAAAACCTTTACCTCGCTCGACGCGGCGAACCGCTTTTTACGCCAGGCCGGCCGGCAGGATCTGCGTATCTGCGGCCTGAATGCGTTTGAACCGCAGCAGGGCAGCCTGGCGCTGCCGCGTCTGGAGTGGCGCCGGTGCGGCGGCAGGGCCGTGCTGCGGCTGGTGCTGCATAGTGATATCTCCCTGCGTGAGGATGCCGCGACGGCCCGCGCGTTTCTCGCCAGCCTGACAACCACTCAGGCGACTCCCGGCGCCATACCGCCGTTGCTGAGCGAGCGCCACTCATCCGACTATCCTCAATGGCAGGCAATGATTGCGCGGGCGGCTAAGGCGATCAGCGCCGGTGAAATGGATAAAGTAGTGCTGGCGCGGGCAACCGACCTGCAGTTTGCCGCCCCGCTGGACGCCGTGAGCATCATGGCGGCTAGCCGGCGCAGCAATCTTAACTGTTTTCATTTCCTGATGGCGTTCAATGCCCGGCAGGCATTTTTCGGCTCCACGCCGGAACGGCTGTGGCGCCGGCGCGGCGCGCTGCTGCGCACCGAAGCGCTGGCGGGGACCGTCGCGAACCATCAGGAAGACGCGAAGGCGCAGCAACTGGCCGACTGGTTGATGAAAGACGACAAAAACCAGCGGGAAAACATGCTGGTGGTAGAGGATATCTGCCAGCGCCTGCAGAGTGAGGCCTCGACGCTGGACGTCCTGCCGCCGCAGGTGGTGAGGCTGCGTAAGGTGCAGCATCTCCGACGCTGCATCTGGACCGAGCTGGCGGCGCCTGACGACAGCCGCTGTCTGCTGCAGCTGCAGCCCACCGCCGCGGTGGCCGGCCTGCCGCGCCGGGCGGCGCTGGCGTTCATTCAGCGCCATGAACCGTTTTCCCGCGAATGGTACGCCGGGTCCGCCGGGTATCTGTCACTGGCGCAAAGCGAGTTTTGCGTGGCGCTGCGTTCGGCGAAAGTGAACCACGACACCCTGCGGCTGTATGCCGGGGCGGGGATCGTCAGCGGCTCTGATGCACAGCAGGAGTGGCAGGAGATTGACAACAAAGCGGCCGGGCTGCGCTCGCTGCTGTGTCCATAAAGCTTGAATGACGATGCATATCAAAACGACGTCACTTTGCCTTATCTATACTTAGCATCAATATTTGATACCGGACAATTTCATGTCAGTAAGCGCATTTAACCGACGCTGGGCGGCGGTGATCCTGGAAGCTTTAACGCGCCATGGCGTGCAGCATATCTGCATCGCGCCGGGCTCGCGCTCGACACCCTTAACCCTGGCGGCGGCGGAAAACCGCGCCTTTATCCATCATACCCATTTCGACGAACGCGGCCTCGGCCACCTGGCGCTCGGCCTGGCGAAGGCCAGCCGGCAGCCGGTGGCGGTGATAGTCACCTCCGGGACCGCCACCGCAAACCTCTATCCGGCGCTGATTGAGGCAGGGCTCACCGGTGAAAAGCTGATCCTGTTAACCGCCGACCGTCCGCCGGAGCTGATCGACTGCGGCGCGAACCAGGCTATCCGCCAGCCGGGGATGTTTGCCTCCCATCCTGCGCAGACGATTTCTTTGCCGCGTCCCTCGCAGGATATTCCTGCCCGCTGGCTGGTCTCAACCATCGACCAGGCGCTGGGGGCGCTGCACGCCGGCGGGGTGCATATTAACTGTCCGTTCGCTGAACCGCTGTATGGTGATATGGATGAGACCGGCGTGGAGTGGCAGCAGCAGCTCGGCAACTGGTGGCAGAGCGACAAACCCTGGCTGCGCCAGGCGCTGCAGTTAGAGAGCGAGAAGCAGCGCGACTGGTTCTTCTGGCGACAAAAACGCGGCGTCGTCGTGGCGGGCAGAATGAGCGCCGCGGAAGGGAAAAAGGTCGCTGAGTGGGCGCAGACCCTCGGCTGGCCGCTGATCGGCGATGTCCTGTCGCAGACCGGGCAGCCGCTGCCGTGCGCCGACCTGTGGCTGGGCAACGGCAAAGCGGTCAGCGAGCTGGCGCAGGCGCAGATCGTCGTGCAACTCGGCAGCAGCCTGACCGGCAAACGCGTGCTCCAGTGGCAGGCGACCTGCGAGCCGGATGAATACTGGCTGGTGGATAATCTGCCCGGTCGCCTCGACCCGGCGCAGCACCGCGGTCGCCGTCTGCTCTCAAGCGTTGAGCGCTGGCTCGAATTACATCCGGCGGAGAAACGCCAGCCGTGGGCGACGGTGATCCCACAGCTTGCCGGGCAGGCGTGGCAGGCTGCGGTCGCCAGCAACGAGCCTTTTGGCGAAGCGCAGCTGGCGCAGCGTATTCGGCGCTATCTGCCGGAGCAGGGCCAATTGTTTGTTGGCAACAGCCTGGTGGTGCGCCTGATCGACGCCCTGGCGCAGCTACCGGCCGGGTATCCGGTCTACAGCAACCGCGGCGCCAGCGGCATCGATGGCCTGATCGCCACTGCGGCCGGCGTGCAGCGCGCCAGCGCCCGACCGACGCTGGCCATCGTTGGCGATCTCTCCGCGCTCTACGATCTCAACTCGCTGGCCCTGCTGCGCCAGGCGTCGGCGCCGCTGGTGCTGATCGTGGTGAATAACAACGGCGGGCAGATTTTTTCTATGCTGCCGACGCCGCAGGACGAACGCCGTCAGTTCTATTTAATGCCGCAGGACGTGGATTTCAGCCACGCGGCGGCGATGTTCGGCCTGGCCTATCATCGCCCTGATGACTGGCCGTCGCTGGATGAGGCGCTGGCCGGCGCCTGGCGCAGGGCAGGGGCGACGGTGATTGAGCTGGCGGTCAATGAGACCGACGGCGCGCAGACCCTCCAGCAGCTGCTGGCGCAGGTAAGTCGCCTGTGATCCTCAGCGCTGCTGTCGACAACGGCCAGCCGGGCTATCCCTGGCTGGTGTTTCTGCACGGTTTTTCCGGCGACCGCAACGAGTGGCGGAAAGTGGGCGACGCCTTTCCCGCCTGGCCGCGGCTGTACCTCGATCTGCCGGGGCACGGCGGCTCCGCGGGTATCGCGGTGCAGGACTTTGCCGGGGTCAATACCTTGCTGCAGTCTACGCTTAATAGTTACAACATACATAAGTATTGGCTGATCGGCTACTCGCTGGGCGGCCGGGTGGCAATGAACTTCGCCAGCCAGCCGCGCGCAGGCATGCGCGGGCTGATCGTTGAAGGCGGCCATCCGGGCCTGCAGGATGTAGAGGCGCGGCAGGTGCGGCGCAGCAATGACCGCGCCTGGGCGGAACGTTTTCACCGCGAGCCGCTTGAGCAGGTCTTTGCCGACTGGTATCAGCAGCCGGTCTTCGCTTCGCTGAATGCCGCGCAGCGTGAGTCATTGGTCGCCTTACGCAGCCGGAACAACGGCGCGACGCTGGCGGCGATGCTGCAGGCAACCTCCCTTGCCGCGCAGGCCGATCTGCGCGCGTCTCTGCAGGCGCGCGATTTTCCTTTTCACTACCTGTGCGGCGAGCGCGACGCGAAGTTTCGCGCCATCGCGCAGACGCTCGCGGCGGATCTCCATCTTATTCACCATGCCGGACACAACGCGCACCGGGACAACCCGGCGGCGGTGATTGCCTGTCTGGCGCAGATTCTGGCAAGTTAACTGAAGGACATTCTATGATCTCTCTTGATGAAGCAATGCTCTACGCCCCCGTTGAATGGCACGATTGCTCCGAAGGCTATACCGATATTCGCTATCACAAATCGACTGACGGGATTGCCAAAATCACCATTAATCGTCCGCAGGTGCGCAACGCCTTCCGCCCGCTGACCGTCAAAGAGATGATCCAGGCGCTGGCGGATGCCCGGTATGACGACAATATCGGCGTCATCGTGCTGACCGGTGAAGGTGAGAAAGCCTTCTGCGCCGGCGGCGACCAGAAAGTCCGCGGCGACTACGGCGGCTATCAGGACGACTCCGGCGTTCATCATCTTAACGTGCTCGACTTCCAGCGTCAGATCCGCACCTGCCCGAAACCGGTGGTCGCGATGGTGGCCGGCTACTCTATCGGCGGCGGTCACGTGCTGCATATGATGTGCGATCTGACTATCGCGGCGGAAAACGCCATCTTCGGCCAGACCGGGCCAAAAGTCGGCTCATTCGACGGCGGCTGGGGCGCCTCCTATATGGCGCGGATCGTCGGGCAGAAAAAAGCGCGCGAAATCTGGTTCCTGTGCCGCCAGTATGACGCTCAGCAGGCGCTGGACATGGGGCTGGTGAATACCGTGGTACCGCTGGCGGATCTGGAAAAAGAGACCGTGCGCTGGTGTCGTGAAATGCTGCAGAACAGCCCGATGGCCTTGCGCTGCCTGAAAGCGGCGCTGAACGCCGACTGCGACGGCCAGGCTGGTCTGCAGGAGCTGGCGGGCAACGCCACCATGCTGTTCTATATGACGGAAGAGGGGCAGGAAGGCCGCAATGCCTTCAACCAGAAACGTCAGCCGGACTTCAGCAAATTTAAACGGAATCCATAATGCGCGTTTCGCAGGTTTACCGCTGGCAGATACCGATGGACGCGGGCGTGGTGCTGCGCGAGCGGCGGTTAAAAACCCGCGACGGGCTGTTCATCCGCCTGCAGGAGGGGGAACGCGAAGGCTGGGGCGAAATTTCTCCCCTGCCGGGATTCAGTGTCGAGACGCTGGAAGAGGCGCAAATGGCGCTGTTAGCGTGGGCACAGGCCTGGCGCGACGGCGCCGAGCCGCCGCTTCCCACGCAGCCCTCCGTCGCGTTTGGCATCAGCTGCGCGCAGGCGGAGCTTAGCGGCGGACTACCGCAGGCCGCGGATTATCGCGCGGCGCCGCTCTGCTCCGGCGATCCGGATGAGCTATTCGCCAGACTGGCGGCGATGCCCGGCGAGAAGGTCGCTAAGGTCAAAGTTGGCCTCTGGGAGGCGGTCCGCGACGGTATGGTGGTCAATCTGCTGCTGGAGGCGATCCCCGACCTGCAGCTGCGGCTCGATGCCAACCGCGCCTGGACGCCGCTCAAAGCGCAACAGTTCGCCAAATACGTTAATCCGGCGTACCGCCAGCGCATTGCTTTTCTTGAAGAACCTTGCAAAACGCGGGAGGATTCTCGGGCCTTTAGCCGCGAGACAGGGATCGCTATCGCCTGGGATGAAAGCCTGCGCGAGGCGGATTTCCGCTTTGTCGCCGAGCCGGGCGTACGTGCGGTGGTGATCAAACCGACGCTAACCGGCAGTTTGCAGAAGGTGCAGCAACAGGTCGCCGCGGCGCATGCGCTGGGGTTGAGCGTAGTGATCAGCTCGTCGATCGAGTCCAGTCTCGGCTTGACCCAGCTGGCGCGGATTGCCGCCTGGCTGACGCCGCAGACTATTCCTGGGTTGGATACGCTGTCGCTGATGGGCGCCCAGCTGGTACGGCCGTGGCCCGAAAGTGTGCTGCCGGTGCTCAACATTGATGCGCTGGAACCGCTGCTGTGACCTTTAACGACTGGCCCTGGCGGCATTGGCGTCAGCGGCGCGGAGAGGCCCTCGCCTTACGTCTGAATAACCAGCCGCTGACCTGGCGGGAGCTATGCGCGCGGGTTGACGCGCTGGCGTCTGGTTTTGCCGCGCAGGGCGTAATGGAAGGGCAGGGCGTGGCGCTCCGGGCCTATAACCAGCCGGAAACTCTGCTGGCATGGCTGGCGCTGCTACAGTGCGGGGCGCGGGTGCTGCCGCTGAATCCGCAGCTGCCAGCGGTGTTGCTGCAGGAACTGCTGCCTGCGTTAACCGTACAGCATCAACTGGTGCTTAACGGTGATACGCTGCCGGGGAATTTACCGGCGTTAACTCTGCAGGCGGCAGAAGGCGCTTGTGCCGTTTGTTGGCATGGCGATCGGTTGGTGTCGATGACGTTGACCTCCGGTTCAACCGGCCTGCCGAAAGCGGCGGTACATAGCGCCAACGCCCATCTGGCCAGCGCGGCTGGCGTGCTGGCGCTGATGCCGTTTGCCGCAGGAGATGACTGGCTGCTGTCGCTGCCGTTGTTCCATGTCTCCGGTCAGGGGATCGTCTGGCGCTGGCTGCTGGCCGGCGCGCGACTCACGGTACGTGACAAACAGCCGCTGGCGCAGATGCTGCACGGCTGTACCCATGCTTCGCTGGTGCCGACTCAGCTATGGCGCCTGCTGAATGATGATGCTGCGGTTTCCCTCAAGGCGGTGCTGCTCGGCGGCGCGTCGATCCCGGTCGAATTGACTGAACGGGCGCGAAAGCAGGGCATACGCAGCTTCTGCGGCTATGGCCTCACCGAATTCGCCTCCACCGTGTGTGCCAAAGAGGCCGACGGCGCTGCGGATGTTGGCGAAGCGCTGCCGGGGCGAGAGGTGAAAATAGTCGCCGGCGAGATCTGGCTGCGGGCGTCGAGTATGGCTGCAGGCTACTGGCGGGATGGTCAATTGTTGTCATTAACCAACAATGAAGGCTGGTTTGCGACGCGCGATCGCGGAGCATTGCATAACGGTCGGCTGACGGTTGTTGGGCGACTGGATAACCTCTTTTTTAGCGGTGGAGAAGGTATTCAACCGGAAGAGGTCGAGCGTGTGATACTCGCCCATCCACAGGTACAGCAGGTGTTTATCGTGCCGCTGGATGATGCGGAATATGGCCAGCGCCCGGTAGCGGTGGTGGAATGCGATGACGGCTGCGAGTTGAGCGCGCTGGCGGCATGGAGCGCTGAGCGGTTAGCGCGTTTTCAGCAGCCGGTGCGTTGGCTGCGGTTGCCGGAAACGTTAAAAAACGGCGGGATTAAGATTTCGCGCCGGGCGCTGTGCGAGTGGGTCAGGCAGCAGACGCATGCGACCGTATCGTAGCCACCCGCATTATCCCGCGGCATAACGCCGGGTGGGTTGAACGCGGTATGCTGGACTAAAGTAGCCCTTTCAGGCTGAGAGTAACGCGGGTGGCGGCATTAAGATCGTAGTTTTTGAGATCTTCGGCTTTGACCCAGGCGTAATCGTCAAACTCCTCGTTGATCGTCACATCGCGATTGGCGCTCACGCAGTCGAAGATGAGATAGATCATGTAGATCGTTTCCTGATGCCCGTCGGGGTAGGTTTTGACGCGGGTATCGTCGCGAAAGCACCATGGCGCGATATGGGTAAGGATGAGTTTTTCGCCTAGCTCTTCGCGTATTTCCCGCCGCAGCGCCTCTTCAATACGTTCCCCTGGCTCCACGCCGCCGCCGGATAAGGCCCATTGCCCGGGAAAAACCCCGCGGTCGGCGGCCATTTTGCAAAGCAGATAATGGCCTTCATTCTCGATCAGCGGGCAAACAATCGTCCTTTGGCGCATGGGTTTTCTCCTGCAGAGGGATGGGGCGGTATGCTGGTGAAATAGTTTGCGAACCGCCTCGGTAAACTGCAAGCGAAATACAGTTCAGGTCTTGTTGAGTGCTACGTTAAGCGAAAATGATTGTATGGAGCACCGCCATGGAAAGGGCGACGAATTCCCCCCACGATGCTGTATTTAAACACCTGCTGTCGCATCGGGCGACGGCCAGGGATTTTCTGGACATTCACCTTCCCGCACCGCTGCGCGCGTTATGTAACCTGAACACGCTGCGGCTGGAGTCCGGGAGCTTTATCGACGACGAACTGCGGGCGAGTCATTCCGATATCCTTTACTCGCTGCAAACGCAGGCGGGGGAGGGCTATATCTATCTGTTGATAGAGCACCAAAGCTCGGCGGACCGCCATATGGCATTTCGCCTGATGCGCTATGCGATAGCCGCGATGCAGCGTCATCTGGATAAAGGGCATCCGCAGCTGCCGCTGGTGATCCCGCTGCTGTTTTATCATGGTCGCGTTTCTCCCTGGCCTTACCCGATGTGCTGGCTGGCAGGCTTTGCCGATCCGGACATCGCGCGGCGGATCTATGGTGAAGATTTTCCCTTAATTGATATCACTAGCACCCCGGACGATGAAATCATGCGCCACCGGCGCGTGGCGATGCTGGAGCTGCTGCAGAAGCATATTCGCCAGCGGGATTTGATGGCCCTGCATGAGCAGCTGGTCAGGCTCCTGGCGCTGGGATACACTAGCCGCAGGCAGCTTAAGACGCTGTTGCACTATTTATTACAGGCAGGAAACGCCGCCGATCCGGTTGCTTTTTTGCGCCATCTTGCGCAAAACGTTCCCCGGCGGCCGCATAAGGAGACGCTAATGAATATTGCCCAGTTTCTGGAACAACGCGGCCATCAGCAAGGATTAAAGCAAGGTCTTGAACAAGGTCTACAGCAAGGTATCGAGCAAGGTGAGCAGCAGACCGCGGAGCGTATCGCCCGGGCGATGCTTGCTAACGGACTCGACCTGTCGCTGGTGGCGAAACTGACCGGCCTCGCCCCGGAATGTCTGGCCCGGCTGCAGCATTAATTATTCCCTTATCCACCCGCGCCGCGCCGATCGTGCGGCGCCAGCTCTCTGTTTTCGTCAATGTGTCAGCGTTAATCATAATAAACATGAATATTACTGGCGTTGAATAGGCTGTTCGTGGTTCTGGCAACGCTCGATGCCGTAAAAATACGCAACTGGTTACACTCTTGTGAAAATTCATTTCGCCAGGTCATTGATTCCTGATGGGTGCGCAGTAGAATTTTCAGGTTTTTTCGGGACTTCTTTGATTTTAATTTTCTGGATAGAGTAAATAATGAAAAAAAGCATTTTTATGGCGCTGGCGGGCGTGATGATGATTTCTTCGGCGGCCCATGCGATTAGCGTTACTGGTGAAGCCGGCGAGCATTACACCAACCTTGGCGTCGGCTTCGGCACCGAGTCCACCGGCCTGGCCGTTTCGGGTAACTGGCTGCACAGCGATAACGACGGCGACGCCGCGGGTTTAGGCCTGGGACTCAATATTCCGCTGGGGCCGTTCCTCGCGACCGTGGGTGGTAAAGGTATTTACACCAATCCGAAACAGGGCGATGAAGGTTATGCGGCCGCGGTCGGCGGCGGCCTGCAGTGGAAAATCGGCGACAGCTTCCGCCTGTACGGCGATTATTACTACTCTCCGGATTCGCTCTCCAGCGGCATTGATAGCTACCAGGAAGCCAACGTCGGCGCCAGCTGGACCATTATGCGTCCGCTTAGCATCCAGGCCGGCTACCGTTACCTGAACCTGGCGGGCAAAGATGGCAACCGCGATAACACCATCGCCGACGGCCCATACATCGGCGCCAGCGCCAGCTTCTAATCTCTTCCGGCGCGGCATCTTCTTGCTGCGCCAGATTTTCCTCCTCGTCAGCATCCCGCTTTGCGTTATAGTATTTCTCACCTGGCAGGCAAGGAGTGAGCAATGTTGAATGTGGAAATGCTGTCCACCGGCGATGAAGTGTTGCATGGTCAAATCATTGATACCAATGCGGCATGGCTGGCGGATTTCTTTTTTAATCAGGGTTTACCGTTAACGCGCCGCAATACCGTTGGCGACGATCTCGATGCGCTGGTGGCGATTCTGCGCGAACGCAGCGAACAGGCGGATGTGCTGATCGTCAACGGCGGCCTCGGCCCAACCAGCGACGACCTGAGCGCGCTGGCCGCCGCCACTGCGAAAGGCGAGGGGCTTATTTTGCATCCGGAGTGGCTGGAAACCATGACCCGCTTTTTTGCCGAGCGCGGCAGGCCGATGGCGGAAAGCAACCGTAAGCAGGCGGAAATCCCGGCCAGCGCCGAGATGATCAACAACCCGGTCGGTACGGCCTGTGGCTTTGCCATCCAGCTCAACCGCTGCCTGATGTTTTTCACTCCCGGGGTCCCCTCTGAATTTAAGGTGATGGTCGAGCAGGAAATTTTACCGCGCCTGCGCCAGCGCTTTACGCTGCCGGACCCGCCGGTATGCCTGCGTTTGACCACCTTTGGCCGCTCGGAGAGCGAGCTGGCGCAAAGTCTTAATCCGCTGACGCTGCCTCCGGGCGTGGTGATGGGTTACCGCTCGTCGATGCCGATCATTGAACTCAAGCTAACCGGACCGGCCAACCAGCGCGACGCCATGCTGGCTCTGTGGCCGGAGGTGCGTAAGGTGGCTGGCGACAGCCTGATTTTCGAAGGTACGGAAGGGTTACCCGCGCAAATCGCCCGCTGTCTGCAGGAGCGGCAGCTGAGCCTGACGCTCAGCGAGCAGTTTACCAGCGGCCTGCTGGCGCTCCAGCTGTCCCGCGCCGGCGCGCCGCTGCTGGCCAGCGAAGTCGTTCCGGCGCAGGAGGAGACGCTGGCGCAGGCGGCCCGCTGGGCGGCCGAGCGGCGCATAAACCATTTTGCCGGCCTGGCTCTGGCGGTGAGCGGTCAGGAAAACGATCATCTTAACGTGGCCCTGGCCACCCCGGACGGCACCTTCGCGCTGCGGGTGAAGTTTAGCGCCACCCGCCACAGCCTGGCGGTACGCCAGGAAGTCTGCGCTATGATGGCGTTAAACATGCTGCGTCGCTGGCTGAATGGTCAACCACTGGCCAGCGAACATGGCTGGATTAACGTGGTGGATTCCCTCTCGCTGTAAGTCATTCCCCCCGGCGCACCGTATCCTCGGGGCGCCGGTCGTCCAACCTGTTGTACTTCTCTGAAAAAATTCTGTGCGTTAAGTCGCAATTTTCTGCTGCGAACGGTCCAGTATACGGGAAAACGATTGCCCCGCGATGTCGCTCACACTTTACCGCCCGGACAATCGCAACACTGATTCCAGTATTCAGGATTGGAGTCCAGTATGTTGGAATCAACGAAAGTCCCGGCGCTGACCCGCGCGATTGAGATCCTCAATTTAATTGGCCGCATCGGCCCCTGCAGCGCGGCGACGATAATAGCGGAGCTGGGGATCCCGAAAAGCACGGTGTATCTGCTGCTGGGCGAGCTGAAAAAGCAGCGCTTCATCAGTATGGATAATCAGGATAACTACTGCCTGTGGACCAAGCTGGTGGAGCTGGCCGGGCAGGCGCTGAGCAAAATGGACCTGCGCGAGCTGGCGCGGCCGCGCCTCACCCGGCTGATGGATGAGTGCGGCCTGCTTTGTCACTTGGGCATTATCGATCAGGGTAACGCCTACTACATTCTGAAAATTGAGTCTCCCGCCACCATCAGCGTGCGCTCGCATGAGGGTAAGAGCCTGTCTCTTTACCGCTCCGGGATCGGCAAATGTTTGCTGGCCTGGCAGCCCGCCAGCGTTCAGGCGTCGATTATCGAAGACCTACAGTGGGAGCGGGCCACGCCAACGACCATCACCGATGCTCAACAGCTGCGGGAGGAGCTGGGGCGGATCCGCGCCCGGGGCTGGAGCTTTGATAATGGCGAGGACTATCCGGATGTGCGCTGCGTGGCTGCCCCGGTATTTAACGCCAATAACGACCTGACCGCCGCCATCTCGGTGGTGGGTACCCGTCTGCAAATCAATGAAGACAATCGCGATTACCTGGCTGGTAAGGCGATTGCCTGCGCGAAAGATATTTCACGTCTGCTGGGGTGGAAAAGCCCCTTCGAACAACTCGCCTCATCATAAGGAGAACATCATGACCCTACCGAAAATTAAACACGTCCGCGCCTGGTTCATCGGCGGCGCCACAGCAGAGCAGGGCGCCGGCGGCGGCGATTACCATGACCAGGGGGCTAACCACTGGATTGACGATCATATCGCCACCCCGATGAGCAAATATAAACAGTATGAGCAGTCCCGGCAGTCGTTTGGCATCAACGTGCTGGGGACGCTGATTGTGGAAGTGGAAGCCGACAACGGACAGACCGGCTTTGCGGTGTCGACGGCCGGGGAGATGGGCTGCTTTATCGTCGAAAAACATCTCAACCGCTTTATCGAAGGCAAATGCGTCAGCGATATCAAACTGATCCATGACCAGATGCTTAATGCCACCCTTTACTACGCGGGATCCGGCGGCCTGGTGATGAATACCATCTCCTGTGTCGACCTGGCGCTGTGGGACCTCTTCGGGAAAGTGGTTGGCCTGCCGGTCTACAAACTGTTGGGTGGGGCGGTGCGCGACGAAATCCAGTTCTATGCCACCGGTGCACGTCCGGACCTGGCGCAGGAGATGGGCTTTATCGGCGGCAAAATGCCTACCCACTGGGGGCCGCACGATGGCGACGCCGGGATCCGCAAAGACGTCGCCATGGTGGCGGATATGCGCGAAAAATGCGGCCCGGATTTCTGGTTAATGCTGGACTGCTGGATGAGCCAGGACGTTAACTATGCCACCAAACTTGCCCATGCCTGCGCCCCTTATAACCTCAAGTGGATCGAAGAGTGTCTGCCGCCGCAGCAGTATGAAGGCTATCGCGAGCTGAAGCGCCAGGCGCCGGCCGGGATGATGGTGACCAGCGGCGAGCACCACGGCACGCTGCAGTCCTTCCGCACCCTGTCGGAAACCGGCATCGATATTATGCAGCCCGACGTCGGCTGGTGCGGCGGCTTAACCACCCTGGTGGAGATCGCGGCCATCGCCAAAGCGCGCGGGCAGCTGGTAGTGCCCCACGGCTCGTCGGTTTACTCACATCATGCGGTGATCACCTTTACCAACACGCCGTTCAGCGAGTTTCTGATGACCAGTCCGGACTGCGCCACGCTGCGCCCGCAGTTCGACCCGATCCTGCTCGGCGAGCCGGTGCCGGAGAGAGGGCGCATTCATAAATCGGTCCTGGATAAACCCGGCTTTGGCGTCGAGCTCAATCGCGACTGCAACCTGAAGCGTCCTTATCAACACTGATTGCGTCAGGCCGCCCGGCGGCCCGCGCCTGAGGATATTATGATGAGCAACACTCTGCTGGAGAGCGTGGTGAAGAAAAACCGCGCCCGCTTAATCCCCTTTATGCTGGCGCTGTACGTGCTGGCGTTTCTTGACCGTTCTAATATCGGTTTCGCCAAAGAGACCTACCAGCTGGATACCGGACTCAGCAATGAGGCCTACGCGCTGGGGGCCGGTATCTTCTTTGTGGTCTATGCCTTCCTCGGGGTGCCGGCCAATCTGCTGATGCGCAAATTTGGCGCCAGGCGATGGATCGGCTGCACCACGCTGCTGTGGGGCGTGCTGTCGGCGGCGATGGCGTGGGCGGATACGGAAGCGAAATTCCTGCTGGTACGTACCCTGCTGGGCGCGGCGGAGGCGGGCTTCTTTCCCGGAATGATCTACCTCACTTCACAGTGGTTTCCCCAGCAAAACCGCGCCAGCATTATGGGGCTGTTTTATATGGGCGCGCCGCTGGCCCTGACGCTGGGATCGCCTTTATCCGGTGCGCTGCTGGAGATGCATGGATTTATGGGCCATCCCGGCTGGTTCTGGATGTTTGTCATTGAAGGCCTGCTCGCCGTCGCCGCGGGAGCGTTCACCTTCTTCTGGCTGGACGATTCGCCGCAGCATGCCCGCTTCCTGAGCGCAGCGGAGAAACAGGCGCTGATAAGCGAGCTGGCGCGCGAGGAGGAGAAAAAGATTGCCTCGCGCCTGTCCGATGCGCTGCGTAACGGGCGGGTCTGGCAGCTGGCGCTGATTTATCTGACCATTCAGGTGGCGGTCTATGGTCTGATTTTCTTCCTGCCCACCCAGGTTGCTGCGCTGCTGGGCACCAAAGTCGGCTTCGTTGCCTCGGTGGTGACGGCCATCCCGTGGGTGGCGGCGCTGTTTGGCACCTGGCTTATCCCTCGCTACTCCGATCGCACCGGCGAGCGACGCAATATTGCCGCCCTGACGCTGCTGGCGGCGGCGGTCGGGATTGCAGTGTCCGGACTGGTGGCGCCGGTGCTGGCTATCATCGCGCTGTGCGTGGCGGCGGTCGGGGTGATCGCCGTGCAGCCGGTCTTCTGGACGATGCCGACGCAGCTGCTGTCCGGCACGGCGCTGGCCGCAGGGATTGGCTTTGTTAACCTGTTTGGCGCCATCGGTGGTTTTCTGGCGCCGATCGTGCGCGTGCAGGCCGAAACGTTGTTCGCCAGCAGCGCCGCCGGACTGTTAACCCTGGCCGGCGTCGCCATTGTCGGGGTGGTCATTATCTTTTCATTGAGCCTTACCCGCGCGGTACCCCAGCGCGGCAGCGTACAGCATTGAATAAAGGAATCGCTATGAACGCACTGTTATCTAACCCCTTCAAACGGGGATTATTACGTGGTGAGACGCAAATCGGCCTGTGGCTGAGCTCCACCTCATCCTACATGGCGGAGATCGCTGCGACGTCGGGATACGACTGGCTGCTGATCGACGGCGAGCATGCCCCGAACACCATTCAGGATCTTTATCATCAGCTGCAGGCGATTGCCCCCTATGCCAGCCAGCCGGTCATTCGCCCGGTCGAGGGCAACCGCAGCCTGATAAAACAGGTGCTGGATATTGGCGCCAGAACCTTGCTGGTGCCGATGGTCGATACCGCCGAGCAGGCTCGGGAGGTGGTCTCAGCGACCCGTTATCCCCCCATCGGGAGCCGCGGCGTTGGCGCCGGCGTGGCGAGAGCGGCGCGCTGGGGAAGGGTGGAGAATTATATGGCGGAGGCGAATGACGAACTCTGTCTGCTGATTCAGGTCGAGAGCCGAACCGCGCTGGAGAACCTGGACGCTATTCTCGAGGTGGACGGCATTGACGGGGTGTTTATCGGTCCGGCGGATCTCTCCGCCTCGCTGGGCTACCCGGACGATGCCGGTCACCCTGACGTGCAGCGGGTGATCGAGCAGAGCATCCGGCGCATTCGCGCGGCGGGGAAAGCGGCCGGATTTCTGGCGGTCGACCCGGCGATGGCGGAAAAATGTCTTGCCTGGGGGGCCAACTTTGTCGCCGTCGGGGTGGATACCATGCTGTATACCCAGGCGCTGGACCGCCGGCTGGCGATGTTTAAATCTGCCAGCGCCCAGCCGCAAGAGAAAACGAGCTATTGACGGCACAGGCTGGCGCTGGGCTCAGACGAGCGCCTGCGCCAGCACCGTCAGCGGATGCTCGCAGCGTTTGCTGGTGGACATCTCAATCTGCCATTTGCAGGTCTCGCAGTCGGTGACGACGAGGTCGGCCCCGCTCTCCTCAATCTGACGGAACAGCGGGGCGCCGATAGCCTGGGATACCGCGTAATTCTCAGTTTTAAACCCGTAGGTGCCTGCGATGCCGCAGCACTGGGAATCCAGCACCTCCAGCTGCAGGCCGGGGATCAGCCGCAGCAGCTCGAGGGTATACAGCGACCAGCCCATCTTTTCCATATGACACGGGGTGTGATAGACCACCTTCAGCGGCAGCGGGCGCAGCGGTAGCGTCCTGCCGGCAGCCAGCTGTTTCCAGATCCAGCGGGTGGCAAGCTCGACCCGATCGCGAAGATCGCTGTTATCGACATCGAGGAGATGGGGGTATTCATCACGTAGCGTAAAGGCGCAGGTCGAGGAGGTGGCAATGATCGGTAGCGTGTTTTCCCGCATCGCGGCGACGTTGCTCTGCGCCTGCTTACGCGCCTTGTCGCAAAAACCGTTGGCGATCAGCGGTACGCCGCAGCATTTTTCTTTTGATAACAACTGCACCCCGGTACCCAGCGCGTTGACGACGCGAATGAGATCTTTACCTAGCTGCGGATGGTTATAGTTGACGTAGCAGCCGTGAAAGAAAGCCACCTGTTCGCTGTATTGCTTCTGACGGGCGGCGAGCTGGCGGTAAGCGCGGCGGAAGGTGCCGAAACCATATTTCGGCAGCGTACGCCGGTGATCGATGTTGAGCGTCGCGTCGAGCAGACGGCGCACCGGTTTTAAGCCGGTGGCGGCGTTGACCAGGGGGGCAAAGGGGGTGGAAAGGGTACCCATCAGGTCGGTATGGCTGAGGATGGCGTCGCGCAGGGTCGGCTTTTGCTGGCCGTACTGTGCCCGGGCGCGTTGAATGATATCGCCAATTTTCACATCCGACGGGCAGGCGACCTCGCAGCGCTTGCAGTTAATGCAGTACTTCAGCGCCTCGTCGTACAGCGCGCCATCCTTCAGACGCAGGCGTTCGCCGTCCGGCCCCGCTTGTTTCGGGCCCGGATAGCGCGGATTGACCCGACTTACCGGGCAGGTGGTGGTACAGACCGTGCACTTAATGCAGCTTTCAAAACGGGTATCGTTCATGGCCGGCCTCCGGCAAGGGCGTGGATCTGTCTGGCGGCGTGCAGCGCGGTAACGGCGCAGACGCCGCCGCCACAGCCGAGCTGAATGGCATCGAACCCGCCGAGCAATGAGCCGATGGCGAACAGATTATGGAACGGCTGCCCGCCCAGCAGGGGGCGCAGCAGGGCATCGGTTTTCACGCCGAAGCGCTGCCACGGTTGTGAGGCGAAGAAATCGCGCTGGTACCAGCTTTCCCGTGGCAGGGTCTGGTGAAGGTCGAGGCCGAGGATCGGCTCGCGCACGCTATCGCGAGTGGCGACAAGACCGTTGCTGAAAAAGCTGCCGCTGGCCAGCACGGTAAAGCGCGGACGCAGCGCAATATCGCCGTGATTGCGCGTCCAGACCGCCTCGACGGCGTCCTGTCGATGGCTGATTTTCACCACCTCATCGCCTGCGAGCCAGGCGCCGCCCTCGCGAATGAACTGGCGTTGCAGCTGAGAATGCAAACGCATCCCGGGAACCGAAGGCGGCAGCGTCGGCAGCAGACGCAGCGGGCAGGGTAGACGCGCCTGCAGCCAGTGGTACAGGCGATCGTCGGCGAGGCCAAAACAGGCGGGCATGATCAGCAGGTCATACTGCTGCGCCAGCGGTAGCAGCGCTGCATGCAGGGCCGGCCACATATTCTCATCATCCAGGACGCGGGCGATATTGGCGGCGCGAAACTCGGTCGGGTTGTCACGCAGCACATCCAGCAGCGGTAACTCGATTTCCACCGCCGCGGCGGTAACTCCGTGTTGACCGAGCGCGGCGGCGGCGAGATGCGGCTGAAAATCAGCAAAGCCGCTGATCCCCACCAGACAGGCGCCCTGCGACGGCAGGGGCGCGACAGGCACCTCAAGGGGCGACAGCCATGCCGGGCGCAACGTCCCCAGCGGCGTTACCCGCCGGTGCGGCCGACGCGCATCGCCCTGCATCACCGCGCCGCAGGCGGCCAGCAGGGCTTCGGACTGCGTCGCGTATTCGAGCACCGCCTCGGCGCCGAGCCGGGAATAAGGGTGTTCAGGAAGCTCTTCAGCGAGCTGCTGCAGACCTTGTGCGACGTCAGTGACGTTATCGCCGTTGGGCAGCGCCGAGAGCAGGTCTAACGACGCGGAGGAAAAATGCAGCGCGCTCTGCCCGCGGCTGATGATGACGCTGCGCAGGCCGTGCTGATTCAGGGCCAGCCCGCACAGTAGGCCGGCGAGCCCGCCGCCGATAATCGCGCAATCAAACTTCATCCCGGTGCTCCTGTGGCAATCCGCACAGGCCGAGGTAGACCCAGCGGGTGAATTCGCTTTCGCGCAGCGCATCGCCCCAGGCGATGGGCTGCACGCCCTTCCAGCGTTCATTGAGAAATTCCGAGAGCTGGGTTAACGACTGCGCGGGCGTGGTAACGTTAAAGCGCTGCAGCAGGCCGGCAGCGCGGCAGGCGCAGAGTTCCCCCTGACAGGTCCCCATGCCAATCCGGGTGCGGCGGCGCAGGTCGAGCAGGGTGTTGACCGCCAGGTTTTCCACCGCGTATTTCACTTCTCCGGCAGTGACGGCTTCACATTCGCAGACCAGGCTACGGTGCTGGCGGCTGTCGCCAAGCCAGGACGGGGTGCGATCGCCGTGACGGTAGACGGCCGAGCCGCGCAGCGGGGTGGGGAGGGAGATAATCTTTTGCAGGGTACTTTCCGTTGGCTCCTGTGAACCGGGCAGCGGGGCTTCGGCCGTGGTACAGGGGGTGGTGTTTCCCAGCTTACGACAGACGGCGTCGGTGGCCCACTCGGCCATCAGGCGATAGGTCATCAGCTTGCCGCCGGTGATGGTAATGAAGCCTTCCATACCGTCACGCTGGGCATGGTCGAGCAGGACGATGCCGCGGCTGACGCTGCGCCCGTTGGGATCGTTATCGCTGGCCACCAGCGGGCGGACGCCGGAGTAGGCGCGGAGGATCCGGGTGCGGCCCATGACCGGCGCCAGCTTTTCCCCTTCGCGCAGCAGGGTATCGACCTCCGCCGCTGTTACCCGGTTGTCGTCAATTTCGTCATAAGGAATATGCATTGAGGTAGTGCCGATCAGCGAGATGGTATCGCCGGGCACCAGAATATCGGCGTCGGCCGGCTTACGGCAGCGGTTGATCACCAGGTTGTTAATCCGATGATCGAGGATCAGCAGCGATCCCTTCGCCGGGAACATGGTGATGCGCAGGTCGGCATATTCCGCAATACGCTGCCCCCAGATCCCGGCGGCGTTAACCACCATCCCGGCGTACAGAGTGCGGGCCTGGTGAAGTTGGCGGTCGTATACCTGGACGCCGCAGACGCGATCGCCCCGGCGCAGCAGGCCTGTTACTTCACAGCCGGTAAGGATCTGCGCGCCGTGTTCGCGGGCGTCGAGCATATTGGCCGCGGTGAGGCGAAACGGGTCGATGGTACCGTCCGGGACCTGCACCGCGCCCAGCAGCGTCGGGTTGACGGCGGGCTCCCGGCGCAGCGCTTCCTGCGGCGAGAGCGGCGTGGCCTCTATGCCAGCCTGCTGACAGGCGTCGATAAAGGTTTGCTGCCATGCCAGGTCATCTTCAGGCAGGGTGATAAACAGCCCATTGGTCGGTTCAATACAGTGGCGGGCGATGCGGCGCAGGATGCGGTTCTCACTGATGCATTCGCGGGCGGATTCGTTGTCGGTCACCGCGTAGCGGGCGCCGCTGTGCAGCAGTCCATGATTCCGGCCGGTCGCCCCGGTGGCGATATCATGGCGCTCAATGAGCAGCGTTCGTAATCCGCGCCGGGCGCAGTCGCAGGCGATACCGGCGCCGGTTGCTCCGCCGCCGATGATAATGACCTCGCTATCAAGACGTCCCGTCATCTTCAGCTCCTCTGCTTTCGTTTAACGCCATTTAGCCACAATTAGTAAGGTTATTGTTTGATTTCGAGCATATTCGCGCGTTATTTGAGCGTGTTATGTGATTTCGTGCTCACATTGGAACGTTTTGTCATATTTCTGTAACAAATTGTGCGATGTTTCACAGTATCAACTCTACGTATTGCCTACCATCGCGACCATATTTGAAGTTGGTGATTAATCTGGGATTTTGTCGTGACGTCAGTAGAAAACAGCAAGGGCCACGGAGGCTGATATGTTAAGTATTTTTAAACCCGCCGCGCATAAAGCGCGTTTGCCAGCAGCGGAGATTGACCCGCTATATCGCCGATTACGCTGGCAGATTTTTATTGGCATCTTTTTTGGTTATGCCGCCTACTATTTGGTTCGTAAGAACTTTGCCCTGGCGATGCCTTATCTTATCGAGCAGGGGTTCTCTCGTGGCGACCTCGGCTTCGCCCTTTCCGGTATCTCCATCGCCTATGGATTTTCGAAATTCATCATGGGATCGGTCTCTGACCGCTCGAATCCGCGCATTTTCCTGCCGGCTGGCTTGATCCTCGCCGCGCTGGTGATGCTGGTGATGGGCTTCGTGCCGTGGGCGACGTCCAGCATCATGATAATGTTCGTGCTGCTGTTCCTCTGCGGCTGGTTCCAGGGGATGGGCTGGCCGCCGTGCGGCCGGACCATGGTGCACTGGTGGTCGCAGAAAGAGCGCGGCGGGATTGTCTCGGTGTGGAACTGCGCGCATAACGTCGGCGGCGGCATTCCGCCGCTGCTGTTCCTGTTAGGGATGGCGTGGTTTAACGACTGGCACGCGGCGCTGTATATGCCGGCATTCGGCGCCATTCTGCTGGCGATTTTCGCCTTCGCAATGATGCGCGACACCCCGCAGTCCTGCGGTCTGCCGCCGATTGAAGAATATAAAAACGACTACCCGGACGATTACAGCGAAAAGCACGAAGAAGAGCTGACGGCGAAGCAGATCTTTATGCAGTACATTCTGCCGAACAAGCTGCTGTGGTACATCGCTATCGCTAACGTCTTCGTTTATCTGCTGCGCTACGGCATTCTCGACTGGTCGCCGACCTACCTGAAAGAAGTTAAACACTTCGCGCTGGATAAATCCTCCTGGGCCTATTTCCTGTACGAGTACGCGGGGATCCCAGGCACGCTGCTGTGCGGTTGGATGTCGGACAAAGTGTTTAAAGGCAACCGCGGCGCCACCGGCGTGTTCTTTATGACCCTGGTGACCATCGCCACTGTCGTTTACTGGCTGAACCCGCCGGGTAATCCGGGCGTCGATATGGCCTGTATGATCATCATTGGCTTCCTGATCTACGGCCCGGTGATGCTGATTGGTCTGCATGCCCTCGAGCTGGCGCCGAAAAAAGCCGCCGGGACCGCCGCGGGCTTCACCGGCCTGTTCGGCTATCTTGGCGGTTCCGTGGCCGCGAGCGCTATCGTCGGCTACACCGTCGATTTCTTCGGCTGGGACGGCGGCTTTATGGTGATGATCGGCGGCAGCGTGCTGGCGGTTATCCTGCTGGTTATCGTGATGCTCGGTGAACGTCGCCATCACCAACAGCTGAAACAAGCCTAAGGAGCGGCGATGAAAATGAAACTTACCGCGCTGATGAGCGGAATGATTCTGTCCAGTTCGGCGCTGTGCTTCAGCGCGACAGCGGCTGATAAAATGGTCATCGCCCACCGCGGCGCCAGCGGGTATCTGCCGGAACATACCCTGCCGGCGAAAGCGATGGCTTACGCTCAGGGGGCGGATTACCTTGAGCAAGACCTGGTGATGACCAAAGACGACCGGCTGGTGGTGTTACACGACCACTATCTCGATCGGGTGACTGACGTTGCGCAGCGTTTCCCGCAGCGGGCGCGTAAAGATGGCCGTTTCTACGCCATCGACTTTACCCTGGCCGAGATTAAATCGCTGAAGTTTACCGAAGGTTTTGAGCCGAAAAATGGTAAGAACGTGCAAACCTATCCCGGTCGATTCCCGATGGGCAAATCCGATTTCCGTATTCATACCTTTGAAGAGGAGATTGAGTTTGTCCAGGGGCTGAACCATTCAACCGGCAAAAACATCGGTATCTACCCGGAAATCAAAGCACCGTGGTTCCACCACCAGGAAGGCAAAGATATTGCCGCCAGCACATTGAAGGTGCTGAAGGAATATGGCTATACCAGCAAGCAGGATAAGGTTTATCTGCAGTGCTTTGACGCCAACGAGCTCAAACGCATTAAAAATGAGCTGGAGCCGAAGATGGGGATGGATCTCAATCTGGTGCAGCTCATCGCCTATACCGACTGGAATGAAACCCAGCAGAAACAGGCCGATGGTAAGTGGGTGAACTACAGCTATGACTGGATGTTCAAGCCAGGGGCGATGGCGCAGATTGCGCAGTACGCGGACGGCATCGGCCCGGATTATCATATGCTGGTAGCGGAAGGCTCGAAGCCGGGGGCGGTGAAGCTGACGGCGATGGTGAAAGAGGCGCACGCCAGCCATCTGCAGGTGCATCCGTACACCGTGCGCGCGGATCAGTTGCCGGAGTACGCGACTAACGTTAATCAGCTCTATGACGTACTGTATAACCAGGCGGGCGTCGACGGCTTATTTACCGATTTCCCGGATAAAGCGGTGCAGTTCCTGGACGCGAAACAGTAAAAAGCCGGGTGGCGGCTACGCCTTACCCGGCCTACGGTCTGTGCGGCCTGCCTTTAATTTATTCACGATGCTGGCTGAAACTGCCGGTGTTGGTGGCCTCAAAGTCGCTGAGACGTACCCGGCAGGCCGGGGCAGCCCGCATGGATGCGGGCTGAGGGCCGTGATTTGCAGGGACGCTGCCTCGGCCCGACCCGAAGCCTGCCGGGATAAGTCGAAGGAACCACGAAGTGGCGATTTTGGCGGCCAGAGCCCGGGAGTACAGAGGGCGGCGGCGATTGGCCGCCCTCTGTGCGCTCCCTGCGCCACGGAAAACATATTGCATAAAAATTAACCGGGAGCGCAATATCCTCTGAAGCGACACGCGATAAACGTTTTTCTCAAGCGAAAAAGTTGCAAACCGATAACAGTATCTACGAACTGCGGTTTTGTAGGTCAGGTAAGCGTAGCGCCACCTGACAAGACTACATCTCGATCTCAATATCGCCTTTCGCCCGGCAGCAGCAGGGCAAAATTTCTCCCGGCTGGATAAAGGCCAGCGGCTCGGTCAGCCAGTCAACCTGGCCGGAGACCAGGCGCGTGCGGCAGGAGCCGCAGTAGCCTTCGCGGCACTGATATTCGACGTCGATATTATGCGACTCCAGCGCCGCCAGCAGGGAAGGGTGTTCATCCTGACACTCAAGGCGAGTGTCAGAGATTTTCAGGAAGATCCGCTTCATTACAGCTGGAAGTTACTCAGATCGTCGGCATCGACTTCAGAATCGATCTGGCCGACGAGATAAGAACTGACTTCCACTTCCTGCGGCGCCACCTGAACGTTGTCGGAGACCAGCCAGGTGTTGATCCATGGGATCGGGTTGGAGCGGGTCTGGAACGGCAGATCGAGGCCCACCGCCTGCATGCGGATATTGGTGATGTACTCGACGTACTGGCAGAGAATATCTTTATTCAGGCCGATCATCGAGCTGTCGCGGAACAGGTAGTCCGCCCACTCTTTCTCCTGCTGCGCCGCCAGCACGAACAGGTCATAGCACTCCTGCTTGCACTCTTCGGCGATTTCCGCCATTTCCGGATCGTCGCTGCCGGAGCGCAGCAGGTTCAGCATATGCTGGGTGCCGGTCAGGTGCAGCGCTTCATCGCGGGCGATCAGGCGGATAATTTTGGCGTTGCCTTCCATCAGTTTGCGTTCGGCAAAGGCGAAGGAGCAGGCGAAGCTGACGTAGAAGCGGATCGCTTCCAGGGCATTAACGCTCATCAGGCACAGATACAGTTTCTTTTTCAGCTCGCGCAGATTCACGGTCACGGTTTTGCCGTTGACGGTGTGGGTGCCTTCGCCCAGCAGATGCCAGTAGCTGGTCATCTCGATCAGCGAATCGTAATAGTGAGAGATGCCTTCCGCACGTTTCTGGATCTGCTCGTTGGTGACGATGTCGTCGAACACGGTCGCCGGGTCGTTGACGATGTTGCGGATGATGTGAGTGTACGAACGCGAGTGAATGGTCTCGGAGAAGGCCCAGGTTTCTACCCAGGTCTCCAGCTCCGGGATGGAGATCAGCGGCAGCAACGCCACATTCGGGCTACGGCCCTGGATGGAGTCGAGCAGCGTCTGGTACTTCAGGTTGCTGATGAAAATATGTTTTTCATGTTCCGGCAGCGCCTGGTAGTCGATGCGATCGCGGGAAACGTCAACCTCTTCCGGGCGCCAGAAGAAGGAGAGCTGCTTTTCAATCAGCTTTTCAAAGATGTCGTATTTTTGCTGATCGTAGCGGGCCACGTTAACCGGCTGGCCAAAAAACATAGGTTCCAGCAGCTGATCGTTTTTCGTCTGTGAAAAAGTGGTGTATGCCATTGAAGTGAGTCCTGTTGAACTGTATTGCCCGGCGGGAATGGGTTGGCCGGGCCTACACAAACGTAGGCCGGGTAAGCGTAGCGTTACCCGGCAAAAATACCTTAGATCTTACAAGCGCCGCTTTCGCAGCCGTCGTCCTGGATGGACGGGGCCAGGTCATCCTGGGCGTCTTCAGCGCCATCACGGGTGTTGTGATAGTACAGCGTTTTGACGCCGAATTTATAGGCGTTGAGCAGGTCTTTGAGCAACTGCTGCATCGGCACTTTTCCGGACGGGAAGCGCGTCGGATCGTAGTTAGTGTTGGCAGAGATCGACTGGTCGATAAACTTCTGCATGATACCCACCAGCTGCAGATAACCGTCGTTGTTCGGCATCTCCCACAGCAGCTCGTAGGCGTTCTGCAGGTTTTCGTAATCCGGCACCACCTGGCGCAGGATACCGTCCTTGGACGCTTTGATACTCACGTGGCCGCGCGGCGGCTCAATGCCGTTGGTGGCGTTGGAGATCTGCGACGAGGTCTCGGACGGCATCAGCGCGGAGAGCGTGGAGTTGCGCAGGCCGTGGGTTTTAATGGATTCGCGCAATGCTTCCCAGTCGTAGTGCAGGGGTTCGCTGACGATGCCGTCCAGATCTTTCTTATAGGTATCGATCGGCAGGATGCCCTGCGCATAGGTGGTTTCGTTGAACCACGGGCAGGCGCCTTGCTCGATAGCCAGCTCGTTAGAGGCCTTCAGCAGATAGTACTGAATCGCTTCGAACGTTTTGTGCGTCAGGTTGTTGGCGCTGCCGTCGGAGTAGCGTTTGCCATGCTTCGCCAGATAGTAAGCGAAGTTGATCACGCCGATACCCAGCGTACGACGCCCCATCGCACCGCGTTTAGCCGCCGGGATGGGGTAATCCTGATAGTCGAGCAGCGCATCCAGAGCACGCACCGCCAGCACCGCCAGCTCTTCCAGCTCGTCGAGGCTGTCGATAGCCCCGAGGTTGAAGGCCGACAGGGTGCACAGCGCGATTTCGCCGTTTTCGTCGTTGACATCTTCCAGCGGTTTGGTCGGCAGGGCGATCTCCAGGCACAGGTTAGACTGACGCACCGGGGCGACTACCGGATCGAACGGGCTGTGGGTGTTACAGTGGTCGACGTTCTGGATATAGATGCGGCCGGTAGAGGCGCGCTCCTGCATCATCAGCGAGAACAGCTCAACGGCTTTAATACGCTGCTTACGAATGCTGTCGTCCTGCTCGTACTGGGTGTACAGGCGCTCAAACTCGTCCTGATCGGCGAAGAAGGCGTCATACAGGCCCGGGACGTCGGAAGGGCTGAACAGGGTAATATCGCCGCCCTTCAGCAGACGGGTGTACATCAGCTTGTTGATCTGTACCCCGTAGTCCATGTGACGAACGCGGTTGGCGTCGGTACCACGGTTGTTTTTCAGCACCAGCAGGCTTTCCACTTCCAGATGCCACATTGGGTAGAAGAGGGTTGCCGCGCCGCCGCGCACGCCGCCCTGCGAGCAGGATTTCACCGCGGTCTGGAAATGCTTGTAGAACGGAATGCAGCCGGTGTGGAAGGCTTCGCCGCCGCGGATCGGGCTGCCCAGCGCGCGAATGCGCCCGGCGTTGATGCCGATGCCGGCGCGCTGGGAAACGTATTTCACAATCGCGCTGGAGGTGGCGTTGATGGAATCCAGGCTGTCGCCGCACTCGATCAGCACGCAGGAGCTGAACTGACGGGTTGGGGTACGCACGCCGGACATGATCGGCGTCGGCAGCGAGATTTTAAAGGTGGACACCGCGTCGTAGAAACGCTTGATATAGTCCAGACGCGTTTCGCGCGGATAGTTCGAGAACAGGCAAGCGGCGACCAGAATATAGAGGAACTGCGCGCTCTCATAAATTTCGCCGGTGACGCGGTTTTGTACCAGATACTTGCCTTCCAGCTGCTTAACGGCTGCGTAGGAGAAGTTCATGTCGCGCCAGTGGTCGAGGAAACCGTCCATCTGCTGGAACTCTTCTTCCGTGTAGTCTTCCAGCAGATGATGATCGTATTTACCTTTCTCGACCATCTTCACCACGTGATCGTAGAGCGCCGGCGGCTCAAACTGACCGAAGGCTTTTTTACGCAAATGGAAAATCGCCAGACGCGCGGCGAGGTACTGGTAATCCGGTGCGTCGCGGGAGATCAGATCCGCAGCGGCTTTAATAATGGTTTCGTGGATGTCCGCGGTTTTGATGCCGTCATAGAACTGGATATGGGAGCGCAGCTCTACCTGGGAAATCGAAACGTTATTCAGTCCTTCTGCCGCCCAATCCAGTACGCGATGGATTTTGTCGAGATTGATGCGCTCGGTGGTCCCGTCGCGCTTTGTCACCAGCAGACTCTGATTCATGTGGATTTTACCTGTCCGTGAAAGAAAATATCCCCCGTTTATCCACAGAAGTCCGTTGTGACTAACTCTGTGGATAAATACTATATGTAGGGGGTTGTCGATAAAAGAAACGCTATATGGTGAGTATTTTAGTAAGGAATCTTTTGAGTACAAGGGTTGATTTTGACGTTAAATTGAGGTTGCGGAAGGGTAATAATCCGCAAGTCCACGTCGCATAAGGCCTGGAGAAGAAGTCAATAAAACAGAAAAAAAAATGAAAATTTGATCGAGTGCTGATTTCTTCATCGGAAGAAATAATCACGCGGCTTGATGCCGCGCAATCATCATAAGCGGAGGTGTTGACCTCAGTCCTGTTTGGCGGTGGTATGCAACATATAGTTAACATCAACCCCTGGCGCTAACTTGAAGGTATTGGTCAGCGGATTGTAATGCAGACCGATGATATGCTGCTCTTTCAGAGTAGTCTGATCTACCCAGCCCAGCAGCTCGGCCGGTTTGATAAACTTCTTCACATCATGAGTGCCTTTGGGCACCATCTTCATGACATATTCCGCCCCGACTACCGCCATCAGCCAGGCCTTGCCGTTGCGGTTGATGGTGGAGAAGAAGACCTGGCCGCCGGGCTTCACTAACCGCGCGCAGGCGTGCACCACCGACTGCGGGTCGGGGACGTGCTCCAGCATCTCCATGCAGGTCACGACGTCATACTGCTGCGGGTGCTTCGCGGCATGTTCCTCAACTGTTTCCTGAACATAGTCTACCTGAATACCGCTCTCCAGGGCGTGCAGCCTGGCGACCTGCAGCGGTTCGGCCCCCATGTCCAGCCCGGTGACCGTCGCGCCTTCGCGCGCCATGCTCTCGGCGAGGATGCCGCCGCCGCAGCCGACATCGAGGACTTTTTTACCGAACAGGCCGCCGGAGCGTTCGGCAATATAGCCCAGCCGCAGCGGGTTGATGCGGTGGAGCGGTTTGAACTCGCCCTCCAGATCCCACCAGCGCGAGGCGACGGCTTCGAATTTGGCGATTTCAGCATGATCGACGTTAGGGGCTACCGACGTTTTTTCGGCATTCATGGGCGCTTTTACTCCTTTTCTGTTCAGACCTGCGAGTATATCAGCAGCGCGCCATGAATAAACCGTATTGCTTTACCTCTATTAGCGCGGCTGTGTTATAATTTGCGACCTTTGAATCCGGGATACAGTAGAGGGATAGCGGTTAGATGAGCGACCTTGCGAGAGAAATTACACCGGTCAACATTGAGGAAGAGCTTAAGAACTCTTATCTGGATTATGCGATGTCGGTCATTGTTGGCCGTGCGCTGCCGGATGTCCGAGATGGCCTGAAGCCGGTACACCGTCGCGTACTTTACGCCATGAACGTATTGGGCAATGACTGGAACAAAGCCTATAAAAAATCAGCCCGTGTCGTTGGTGACGTAATCGGTAAATACCACCCGCACGGCGACTCCGCGGTATACGACACCATCGTGCGTATGGCGCAGCCGTTCTCGCTGCGTTACATGCTGGTGGACGGCCAGGGTAACTTTGGTTCCATCGACGGCGACTCCGCCGCGGCGATGCGTTATACCGAAATTCGTCTGGCGAAAATCGCTCATGAGCTGATGGCCGATCTTGAAAAAGAGACGGTCGATTTCGTCGACAACTATGACGGTACGGAGCGTATTCCGGACGTCATGCCGACCAAAATTCCTAACCTGCTGGTGAACGGCGCCTCCGGGATCGCCGTAGGGATGGCCACCAACATACCGCCGCATAACCTGACGGAAGTGATTAACGGCTGTCTGGCGTATGTTGACGATGAAGACATCAGCATTGAAGGGCTGATGGCGCATATTCCTGGCCCTGATTTCCCGACCGCCGCCATTATCAATGGCCGTCGCGGTATCGAAGAGGCCTACCGCACCGGTCGCGGTAAAGTGTACATCCGCGCGCGCGCGGAAGTGGAAGTGGACGCGAAATCCGGCCGCGAAACCATCATCGTGCACGAAATTCCGTATCAGGTGAACAAAGCGCGCCTGATCGAGAAAATCGCCGAGCTGGTCAAAGAAAAACGCGTGGAAGGCATCAGCGCGCTGCGTGACGAGTCTGATAAAGACGGGATGCGCATCGTGATTGAAGTGAAGCGCGATGCGGTAGGGGAAGTGGTGCTTAACAACCTCTATTCCCAGACCCAGCTGCAGGTCTCCTTCGGCATCAACATGGTTGCGCTGCACCATGGTCAGCCGAAGATCATGAACCTGAAGGACATCATCGCCGCGTTTGTACGTCACCGCCGTGAAGTGGTGACCCGTCGTACGATTTTCGAACTGCGCAAAGCGCGTGACCGGGCGCATATCCTCGAAGCGCTGGCCGTTGCGCTGGCCAACATCGACCCGATTATCGAACTGATCCGTCGCGCGCCGACCCCGGCAGAAGCGAAAACGGCGCTGGTTGCCCAGGCGTGGGATCTCGGTAACGTTGCGGCGATGCTGGAGCGCGCCGGGGATGACGCCGCGCGTCCGGAATGGCTGGAACCAGAGTTCGGCGTGCGCGACGGTAAATACTACCTGACCGAGCAGCAGGCTCAGGCGATTCTGGATCTGCGTCTGCAGAAACTGACCGGCCTTGAGCATGAAAAACTGCTCGACGAATATAAAGAGCTGCTGGAGCAGATCGCAGAGCTGCTGCACATTCTCGGCAGCGCCGACCGTCTGATGGAAGTGATTCGCGAAGAGCTGGAGCTGATCCGCGACCAGTTCGGCGACGAACGTCGTACCGAAATCACCGCCAACAGCGCTGATATTAACATCGAAGATCTGATCAACCAGGAAGATGTGGTGGTCACCCTGTCGCATCAGGGGTATGTGAAGTATCAGCCGCTGACCGACTACGAAGCACAGCGTCGTGGCGGTAAAGGCAAATCGGCAGCGCGCATTAAAGAAGAAGACTTTATCGACCGCCTGCTGGTGGCTAACACCCATGACACCATCCTCTGCTTCTCAAGCCGCGGCCGTCTGTACTGGATGAAGGTCTATCAGCTGCCGGAAGCCAGCCGCGGCGCGCGCGGTCGGCCGATCGTCAACCTGCTGCCGCTGGAAGCCGATGAGCGCATCACCGCCATCCTGCCGGTCCGCGAGTACGAAGAGGGCGTCAACGTCTTTATGGCGACCGCCAGCGGTACCGTGAAGAAAACCGCGCTGACCGAGTTCAGCCGTCCGCGTTCCGCCGGTATCATCGCGGTCAACCTGAACGAAGGCGATGAGCTGATCGGCGTCGATCTGACCTCTGGTCAGGATGAAGTGATGCTGTTCTCCGCGGCCGGTAAGGTTGTACGCTTCAAGGAAGACGCCGTTCGCGCCATGGGCCGTACCGCCACCGGCGTACGCGGTATTAAGCTTGCGGAAAACGACAGCGTCGTCTCGCTGATTATTCCACGCGGCGAAGGCGCGATCCTGACGGTGACGCAAAACGGTTACGGTAAACGTACCGCGGCGGCGGAGTATCCGACCAAGTCGCGTGCCACCCAGGGCGTTATTTCGATCAAAGTCACCGAGCGTAACGGTTCCGTGGTCGGCGCCGTGCAGGTGGATGACTGCGATCAGATCATGATGATCACCGACGCCGGGACGCTGGTGCGTACCCGCGTTTCCGAAGTGAGCATCGTGGGCCGTAACACCCAGGGCGTGATCCTCATCCGCACCGCGGAAGATGAAAACGTGGTAGGTCTGCAGCGCGTGGCTGAGCCGGTGGATGATGAAGAGCTGGATGCCATCGACGGTAGCGCGGCGGAAGGCGATGACGATATCGCCCCGGAAGCGGATACCGATGACGACATCGCCGAAGACGAAGAATAATCGTCCGAGGTAAATGTTCTGGAAGGGCCGGGTATTTTCCCGGCCCTTTTTGCATTAACATTGCGGCAAAGCCGGTTTACCGCTACCTTAACCGCATTCTGTTGAGTCCCTGACGGCCGAGCATCGCCACATTGAAATATCTTGCCTCTTTTCATACAACCCTGAAGGTTTCACGTTATCTGTTCAGAGCGCTGGCGGTATTGCTGTGGCTGCTTATTGCGTTTGTCTCTGCGTTTTATATCGTCAACGCGCTGCACGAGCGGGAAGCCGAAATCCATCAGGAGCTTAATCTCAACGCCGATCAGGCCCAGCGCTATATCCAGCGTACCGCGGATGTAATGAAAGAGCTGAAGTATGTCGCCGGTAATCGCTTGTCGGCAGGGGACGCGGTAGCGCAAGGGCAAAACGGCGATATGGCGGTGCCCAACTTTGAACCCCTGTACCCCGATTCCGACTGCAGCGCGATGAGCGCCACCTGGCGTAATTCGCTGCAGTCGCTGGCATGGTTTATGCGCTACTGGCGGGATAATTTTACTGCCGCCTACGACCTTAACCGCATCTTTCTCATCGGCAGCGATAACCTCTGCATGGCCAACTTTGGCCTGCGGGACGTGCCGATTGAGCGCGATCAGGCGCTGAAAGTCCTGCATCAGCGCATAGAGCAATATCGCAACGCGCCGCAAAACGAGCGCGGCAACAACCTGTTCTGGATAAGCCAGGGCGTTCGCCCCGGGGTGGGCTATTTTTACGCCCTGACGCCGGTCTATATGGCCAATCGCCTGCAGGCGATGCTGGGCGTGGAGCAGACCATCCGCATGGAAAGCTTCTTTACGCCGGGCAGCCTGCCGATGAGCGTGACGATCTTTGACGATAACGGGCAGCCGCTGATTTCGCTGGCCGGTGCGGAAGGTAAAATCCAGAGCGAAGCGAAGTGGATGCAGGAGCGGATGTGGTTTGGCTACAGTTCGGGTTTCCGCGAGCTGGTGCTGAAAAAAAGCCTCTCGCCGTCCTCCCTGAGCATCGTCTATTCCGTCTCGGTAGATCAGGTGCTGGAGCGGATCCGTATGCTGATCATCAATGCTATCGTTCTTAATATCCTCAGCGGCGCGATGCTGTTCGCGCTGGCGCGGATGTATGAGCGGCGCATTTTTATCCCCGCGGAGAATGACGCCCAGCGCCTGGAAGAGCACGAGCAGTTCAACCGCAAAATTGTGGCTTCTGCCCCGGTAGGGATCTGTATTCTGCGCACTGCCGACGGGACCAATATTCTCAGTAATGAACTGGCGCACAACTACCTGAACATGCTGACCCACGAGGACCGCCAGCGGCTGACGCAGATCATCTGCGGCCAGCAGGTCAATTTTGTCGACGTGCTGACCAGCAACCATACCAACCTGCAGATTAGCTTTGTTCATTCACGCTATCGCAATGAAAACGTCGCCATTTGCGTGCTGGTGGACGTTTCCGCCCGCGTGAAAATGGAGGAGTCGCTGCAGGAGATGGCCCAGGCGGCGGAGCAGGCCAGCCAGTCGAAATCGATGTTCCTGGCGACGGTTAGCCATGAGCTGCGTACCCCGCTGTATGGCATCATCGGTAACCTCGATCTGCTGCAGACCAAAGCGTTGCCGAAAGGCGTCGATCGCCTTGTGACGGCGATGAACAACTCCTCCAGCCTGCTGCTGAAAATCATCAGCGATATTCTTGATTTCTCGAAAATCGAGTCCGAGCAGTTGAAGATCGAGCCGCGGGAGTTCTCTCCGCGCGAAGTCATGAACCATATCTCCGCTAACTATCTGCCGTTGGTGGTGCGCAAGCAACTGGGCCTGTACTGCTTTATCGAGCCGGACGTTCCGGAACAAATGTCCGGCGACCCGATGCGCCTGCAGCAGGTGATCTCAAATCTGCTCAGCAATGCGATAAAGTTCACCGATACCGGCTGTATTGTCCTGCACGTCCAGTGCGCGGGGGATTATCTGCAGATTAGCGTTCGCGACACCGGAGAGGGGATCCCGGCGAAAGAGGTATTGCGCCTCTTCGATCCTTTCTTCCAGGTGGGGACCGGCGTGCAGCGCAATTTTCAGGGCACCGGCCTTGGCCTGGCGATCTGTGAAAAACTGATCAGCATGATGGATGGCGATATTGCTGTCGAAACCGAGCCGGGGATGGGTAGCCGCTTTACCATCCGTATTCCTCTGTATGGCGTGCAGAATACCTCACCGGTGAGCAGAGACGGTTTCGCTGGCAAGACCTGCTGGCTGGCGATTCATAACACTTCGCTGGCGATGTTCGTCACCTCGCTGCTCAGCTACCACGGCCTGACGGTCCGCCGCCATGCCGGCGAAACGCCGGACGCCGAGGATGTCTTACTCACTGACGATGAGGCGCTGAGCGGATGGCAGGGAAGGGCCATGGTCATCTTCTGTCGCCGTCATATCGGTATTCCGCAGGAGCGGTCCGCCGGCGAATGGCTGCACAGCGTGACGACTCCCCACGAACTGCTGCCGCTGCTGGGGCGTATTTTCCATGTTGCGCTCGCCAGTGCGGAAAATAGCCCGGCGCTGATGGCCCCGGAGGCGCAGGCCGGCAATAACGACGACATGATGATCCTCGTGGTCGACGATCACCCGATCAACCGCCGCCTGCTGGCGGATCAGCTGGGTTCGCTCGGCTACCAGTGCGTGACCGCGAACGACGGGATCGACGCGCTCAACGTCCTTAGCAAGCAGCACATCGATATCGTGCTCAGCGACGTCAACATGCCTAATATGGATGGTTATCGCCTGACGCAGCGCATTCGTCAGCTTGGCCTGACGCTGCCGGTGATTGGCGTAACGGCCAATGCCCTGGCGGAAGAGAAGCAGCGCTGTCTGGAATCGGGGATGGACAGTTGTCTGTCCAAGCCGGTCACCCTCGACGTACTGAAGCAAACGCTGACGGTATATGCGGCGCGGGTGCGTAAAGGGCGGGAATAATGGGGAGCTCCGTCTCGCCGGGGCGAGACGGAGAGGGCGAAGAGATTACTCTTTGTCCGTCGCGCTCAGCGAGACGGAAGAGAGGTAGTTCAGCAAGGCGATGTCGTTTTCGACGCCCAGCTTCATCATCGCCGATTTCTTCTGGCTGCTGATGGTTTTAATGCTGCGATTAAGCTTTTTGGCGATCTCGGTTACCAGGAAACCTTCGGCGAACAGGCGCAGCACTTCGCTCTCTTTCGGCGACAGGCGTTTATCGCCATAGCCGCTGGCGCTGATTTTTTCCAGCAGGCGAGAGACGCTTTCCGGGGTGAATTTCTTCCCTTTCTGCAGCGCGGCCAGCGCTTTTGGCAGGTCGGTCGGCGCCCCCTGCTTGAGGACGATCCCTTCGATATCCAGATCCAGCACCGCGCTGAGGATCGCCGGATTGTTGTTCATGGTCAGAACAATGATCGACAGATCCGGGAAGTGGCGCTTGATGTATTTAATCAGCGTGATCCCGTCGCCGTATTTGTCACCGGGCATGGACAGATCGGTGATCAGCACATGGGCGTCCAGCTTCGGAAGATTGTTGATAAGGGCCGTGGAGTCTTCAAACTCGCCAACGACGTTCACCCACTCAATTTGCTCAAGTGACTTACGAATACCGAACAGTACGATCGGATGGTCATCGGCAATAATTACGTTCATAGTGTTCATGTATAAGGCTACCTTCTACAGCAAGCTCTTGACGTAAGCGTCAATGTCGCTGATATATTTTTCTATGCCTTGCGCATCCTTTTCGCGAATCAGATGCTCAAGCGTTTCACATAACTGCTTGCCGGGTATCAGATTAAGCATAGCAAATGCCCCTTTGAGGCGGTGGGCGGTTTGCGCCAGAGCAGCAAAATCGCCCGCTTCGATTTCAGTATACAATCTCTGAACATCATCCGGTACCGTATCGGCAAACAGTGCGTAATAGCCGCTGGCATGGAGTTCGGCGTTACTCTCGTTTCCTGAGGTGACGGGCTGAACCGCCTCCTCCGCCAGCTGCTGCTCAATAAGCTGCAGGATAGCCTCCTGCATCGCCGTGCTAATATTAAAGTTGACCCGCAGTTGGCCCGGGCCGATCTTGCGTATCCCGACCTCATCATCGCTTAAAAGCAAGCCTGAAGCAGTAAGATTAGACGGATTATCCGTTAAATAAAGATCAAAGGCTTGACTGGTCGCCCGATCGTCCGGTGTGATGCAGGACGCTCCCCAGCTCTCCAGCTGGCGAGTGACAATCCGCCGCACTTCGCTGGAAGTCACATCCAGCAGGACGATAACGTCATCCAGCAAATGCTCTCCCGCCTCTGGCGCCTCTTCGCTGGCCGGCATTTTCAGATGCAGGGTATAGCGCGTCCCCAGCGACTCCCGGGCTTTAATGGTCAATTGCCCGCCCAGCTTGCGCGTCATGCGGTCGCATAGCCAGAAGGTAAGGGCGTTTGCTTTGCCGTACAGGTCGCTCTGGGTCTCGTTGAGATACGGGAAGTGCATATTGTCGATCTCGTTTGCCGAGACGCCGTTGCCGGTATCCAGAATGCGGAAGGTCAGGCGATCGCTGGCCGACTCATCCTGACAGACGTCGAGGGTGATCTTGCCGATAGGCGTGGTGGTCACTGAATATTGGATTAACAGCACCAGCGTGCGCCGCAGAGCTTCACGGTCGCCATAGCGCTGCTCGCCGGCCGGGAGCGCATTGTTGATGAGCAGCTGCAGACCCTTGCGTTTCATCGCCGGCAGCACTTCCGGCACGACGTCGTCAATAAGCTCCTGCACCGAGAACAACGTCTGGTTGGTTTTCCAGGCATCGCTTTCCAGCAGATTGGCGAGCTGAATGTCATCGATGAGTTTGACCAGCTCATCGGCATGCTGGGCCAGCGTCCGATTCTCTGTACTACTGAGCGCCGCCGCCTCTGCCGCCAGCGTCAGCGCGGGCTGCTTCAGGGCGCTGCCGATGTGCTGCATAAAGGCGGCCCGTCCCTGCTGGTTTTTCTCATACAAGCGCTGGGCCTGCTTGAGCTTTTTATTGACCAGCACTTCGCGGTCCTGATCACGGATGATCAGGATCTGGGTGCGCGGCGCTACCTGGCTGCGATACTGGCGGATTTCATACTGCTCATTATTGACGGTGGCCTGAATTACCCCCTGATGCTGGTCCGCCATATTGGTGATGTTCTGCAGATTCAGGTGCGGAAGCAGATGGTCGGCAATTGGATTGCTGATAACCGTTCGGTTGGCTTCCTGATCGTGAACGAGCAGCCCCAGCGGCAGCAGAGAAACAATCTCTTCGTTAATGGCGCGCAGCAGACGCAGTTCGCTGTTGGCGGCGGAGGGGAGCCCGGCGCCAGACGAATGGCTGCGTCCTTTATAGTGGCGAAAGGTGGTAAAACCAAACAGCGCCAGCGCTAGCAGACCAATGTTGAGCAGCAGCGGCAGAAGAATGTTCTGCATGGACTCCAGCAGCATGGTGCTCATTGGTACCGTCCACAGCAACTGCATACCGGTGGTGCTGATGTCGGTGGCGATGTCAATCTGCATGCCGTTAAAGGTGATCCCGATATGATCGGCGCTCTCTTTATCCGGCGTGGTGGCGAGATTTTGCGACGGGTCAGGCTCGATACGGAAGCTGTCGATGGTCATGCCCGGCGGGATCAGATCGTTAATCGGCAGGTCGAAGGCGACCACCGTGGCAAGGTGTCCGGGCTGGTTGAAGGTGGTGCGTAACGTAAAATAGTGCGCGTTCTGCCAGGCGAGATGGCGCAACGGCGAGAACGTCTCGCGCTCATCAAGGGTATTAGCCTGCAGCAGCATTTCCGCGCGCCGCGACTCCACGACGCTGCTGATCGTTGACTCTTTGAAGCTCGAAGAGAGGTCCTTCAACGGCAGGGTGGAGACCAGGATCAGACTATTGTCCAGGCCGTTGAGATAGTACATCGACCACGGAATGGTCTCCGCGCCCCACAAAATATCGAGATAATCGGACATTTTCTGCGTCATTTCGAGGGTGGAGCTGTCATGGGAGCCAAAGATCAGGGCTTCGGTTTTACGCCGGGGTTTCTCCAGGTAGTAAACGTCCTGTTTTAAACGCGTCTCCTGCAGACCGCCGCTTGCGGTGTTGACTGAGGTGGCGGCGATATTGTCGTAGATCTGCCAGGTGGCATAGCGCCAGGCGTCAATGCGCTGGTGCAGAGCGTGGGAGACATCAACCACCTGATAGCTTTTCTCCTTCAGCCAGGCATTGACGGCGCTTTGGATCATCACCCCCATTGTCGCCAGCAGGACAATAACCATCAAAATGAAGAAGCGGCTGATGTTGCCGGGGATCAGGGAGAATTTTTTCGGGGTCATCTTGTGGCTGAACGACTCATCATTGTTTGTAAACAGGATGTAGCGCCAGAGTAACTGGCAACAAAGCAGATGCTGCTGGCAGTATAAAGGCTAATGGCGTAAATCCATACTACAGATTGGTGCCAGCGGTGCGATGCCGCCCAGGAATTATCTTAGAAACGAAGCGTAAATGAAACCGCGCCGGGAACGTTAACCGGCGACGATATTGACGGAAACGAAAGGGAAGAATCGCACGAAATAACAAGACATTGGCAGAATATGCACCACTGATGGCCTAATTGATTGATTAATAGTCGTTAGGGAATCATTAGCCGTAGCACAGATAAATTAAAGTTGTGTAAAGAAGGGTAAAAAAAACCGGATGCGAGGCATCCGGTTGAAATAGGGGTAAACAGACATTCAGAACTGAATGACGGTAATAAATAAAGTTAATGATGATAGCGACTCTTATTTTAGCCACCAATGATCATTTTGTTTTACCATTCAGTGCTATAGATATGATGTCGTCTATCACTTTGATTATAAAAGGTTAAATATTTTTTTTGATGATTAGTGCGTATTTCCCTGACCATTTTGCGGTGAAAAAAGTTCCGCTGAATTTACAAATTGAAACATCTTGTGGGAGCTTTGAAACATCTTAGAAGTTTTAGTATCATATTCTTGTTGGATTATTCTGCATTTTGCAGCACAATGAAATAGCCGACTGATTAGAAGGGTAATCAGTAAGCAGTGGCATAATAAAAGGCATATAACAAACAGAGGGTTAATAACATGAAAGTTAAAGTACTGTCCCTCCTGGTACCGGCTCTGCTGGTAGCAGGCGCAGCAAATGCGGCTGAAATTTATAACAAAGACGGCAACAAATTAGACCTGTACGGTAAAATTGACGGTCTGCACTACTTCTCTGACGACAAGAGCGTCGACGGCGACCAGACCTACATGCGTGTAGGCGTGAAAGGCGAAACCCAGATCAACGACCAACTGACCGGTTACGGCCAGTGGGAATACAACGTTCAGGCGAACAACACTGAAAGCTCCAGCGATCAGGCATGGACTCGTCTGGCATTCGCAGGCCTGAAATTTGGCGACGCGGGCTCTTTCGACTACGGTCGTAACTACGGCGTAGTATACGACGTAACGTCCTGGACCGACGTTCTGCCGGAATTCGGCGGCGACACCTACGGTTCTGACAACTTCCTGCAGTCCCGTGCTAACGGCGTTGCAACCTACCGTAACTCTGATTTCTTCGGTCTGGTTGACGGCCTGAACTTTGCTCTGCAGTATCAGGGTAAAAACGGCAGCGTCAGCGGCGAAGGCGCGACCAACAACGGTCGTGGTTGGAGCAAACAGAACGGCGACGGCTTCGGCACCTCTCTGACCTACGATATTTGGGATGGCATCAGCGCTGGTTTCGCGTACTCTCACTCCAAACGTACCGACGAGCAGAATAGTGTTCCGGCACTGGGTCGTGGCGACAACGCTGAAACCTACACCGGTGGTCTGAAATACGACGCCAACAACATCTACCTGGCCTCTCAGTACACCCAGACCTACAACGCAACTCGCGCCGGTTCCCTGGGCTTTGCAAACAAAGCGCAGAACTTCGAAGTGGTTGCTCAGTACCAGTTCGACTTCGGTCTGCGTCCGTCTGTGGCTTACCTGCAGTCTAAAGGTAAGGATCTGGAGCGCGGCTACGGCGACCAGGACATCCTGAAATATGTTGACGTTGGCGCGACCTACTACTTCAACAAAAACATGTCCACCTATGTTGACTACAAAATCAACCTGCTGGATGAAAACGACTTCACTCGTAAAGCCGGTATCTCTACCGACGACGTGGTTGCACTGGGCCTGGTTTACCAGTTCTAAGTTGCAAGCTGCATAACAAAAAGGCGCCTCTGGCGCCTTTTTTTATGTCCGGTTTAACCTCGCTGGTATACTCTTGTCGCCCTGGTAAGAGGAGCCTCGATTAATGGATATGACTTTCTTTCGCGCCGCGCTGCTGGGCGCCTGCGTTCTGCTCTCTGGCTGCGATTCAGCTACCACTCCTGCGACCCCCACCGCGACGGCCACCGTGCTGGATGGCAAAACGATGGGCACCTTCTGGCGGGTCAGCGTCATTGGCGTGGATGAGGCAAAGGCCCAGGCGTTGCGCGCCAAGGTTCAGGCCCAGCTGGACGCCGACGATCGCCTGCTGTCGACCTGGAAAAACGACTCCGCGCTGATGCGCTTCAATCATGCCGCCACTACCGAACCATGGCCGGTGAGCGAAGCGATGGCGGATATCGTCACCCTGTCGCTGCGGATTGGCGCCAAAACGCACGGCGCGATGGATATTACCGTGGGGCCGCTGGTCAACCTGTGGGGCTTTGGCCCGGATAAACAGCCGGTCACCACCCCGGATGCCGAGGCGATAGCCGCGGCGAAGGCGCGCACCGGCCTGCAGCATCTGCAGGTTATTAATCAGAGCGGCAGGCAGTTCCTGCAAAAAGATATTCCCGATCTGTTTGTCGACCTCTCCACCGTGGGGGAAGGCTATGCCGCCGACCACCTCGCGCGGTTGATGGAGCAGGAGGGGATCTCCCGCTATCTGGTGTCGGTGGGCGGAGCGCTGGTCAGCCGCGGGATGAACGGCGAAGGCAAGCCCTGGCGGGTAGCGATCCAGAAACCGACCGACCGCGAAAACGCCGTTCAGGCGATTGTCGACATCAATGGTCACGGCATCAGCACCTCCGGCAGCTATCGCAACTACTATGAACTCGATGGCAAACGCATCTCGCACGTTATCGATCCGCAGACCGGGCAGCCGATAACCCATAAGCTGGTCTCCGTGACCGTCATTGCGCCAACGGCGCTGGAGGCGGACGGCTGGGATACCGGACTGATGGTGCTGGGGCCGGAAAAAGCGCAGCAGGTGGTGCGCGAGGAGGGGCTGGCGGTCTACATGATCGTTAAAGAAGGAGAGGGTTTTAAAACCTGGATGTCGCCGCAGTTCCGCACTTTCCTTGTCGGCGAGAAAAATTAAAAAGCAAGATTGCGGGTTTTTTACTGGGGGCTTTACCACAGACTGAGGGTACACTTACAGCTGGAGACCCGTCATGAAACCGATAGTTGCCGATACCGATGATCGCCGCTGGCAGGCGGTCTGCGAACGTGATACCCGGGCCGATGGTCAGTTCGTCTTTGCGGTACTGACCACCGGCATCTGCTGTCGTCCCTCCTGCCGCGCGCGACGCGCGCGGCGGGAAAACGTACGCTTTTTTGCCGACGTCGCCGCCGCCGTGGCGGCGGGATTCCGCCCCTGCAAACGCTGCCAACCGGATAAAGACTACCCGCAGCAGCAAAGGGTCGACAAAGTGGCGCAGGCCTGTCGGCTGCTGGAGCAGGACGCGCCCCTGACCCTCGAGGCGCTGGCAGGCCAGCTGGCGATGAGCCCGTTTCATTTCCACCGTTTATTTAAATCCGTCACCGGCATGACCCCTAAAGCCTGGCAACAAGCGTGGCGGGCGCAGCGCCTGCGGGAAGCGCTGGAGCAGGGGATACCGGTGACCCGCGCCGCGCTGGCGGCTGGTTTTCCCGACAGCAGCAGCTATTATCGCCAGGCCGACGCAGCGTTAGGGATGACCGCCAGCCAGTTTCGCCGCGGCGGCGCCGCCACCGTGGTAACCTGGACCACGGGCGACTGCGCGCTGGGTCGTTGCCTGGTGGCGCAGAGCGAGCGCGGCGTCTGCGCGGTGCTGCCGGGTGATAACGATGCGGCATTGCTCGACGACCTGCGCCGGCGCTTTCCCAATGCCGAGCTGCGTGAAGGCGACCCCGATTTTTGTCAGCAGATGGCCGAGATTTTCGCCCACCTCGACGACAGCCGGCGGCCGGTATCGCTGCCGCTGGATCTGCAGGGCACCGCATTTCAGCTGCAGGTCTGGCAGGCGCTGCGGCAGATCCCGGCGGGTGAGACCCGCAGCTACCGCCAGGTGGCAGAGCATATTGGCCAGCCGCGGGCGGTTAGAGCCGTGGCCGGCGCCTGCGCGGCGAATTCGCTGGCGGTGATTGTTCCCTGCCACCGGGTGGTGCGTGAAGATGGCGCCCTGTCCGGTTATCGCTGGGGAACGGCGCGAAAAGCGCAGCTGCTGGCGCGCGAGGCCCAACATGAGGAGGAGTAATGCTCGATCTGTTTAGCGATATCCCACCGTGGCAGGAGCCGCTGGCCCCCGGCGCGGTGGTGCTGCGGCGATTTGCCCGCGAACGCGCCCCGGCGCTGCTGCAGGCGATAGCCGACGTCGCCAGTCAGTCGCCGTTTCGCCAGATGGTCACGCCGGGCGGGTACACCATGTCGGTCGCCATGACCAACTGCGGCGCGCTGGGCTGGACTACCGATCGCCACGGCTATTTGTACGCCCCGGTCGACCCGGTAACCGATCAAACCTGGCCGCCGATGCCTGCCGTCTTTCATGAACTGGCGCTGGCGGCCGCCGCCGCCGGCGGCTATCCGGAGTTTTCCCCCGACGCCTGTTTGATTAACCGCTATTGTCCTGGCGCAAAACTGTCGTTGCATCAGGATAAAGATGAACAGGATCTGCGGGCGCCGATTGTCTCGGTCTCGCTGGGCTTGCCGGCCATCTTTCAGTTTGGCGGCTTGCAACGCAGCGACCCGCTGCAGCGGCTGCTGCTGGAGCATGGCGATGTGGTGGTCTGGGGCGGCGAGTCGCGCCTGTTTTATCATGGCATTCAGCCGCTGAAAGCGGGGCATCATCCGAAAACGGGCGACTGTCGTTACAATCTCACCTTCCGACAGGCGGGCGGTCGCCAGTATTAAAATAAGAATTATTCTTGATGTCATCGGCGAGCCGTTTAAACTGCTGGCTGTTTTGCTTTTGCGGATAGCCTGTTATGGAACTTCTCTCTCTCGTCTGGCGCCAGTACCGCTGGCCGTTTCTGGGCGTTATTGCTCTCAGCCTGCTCAGCGCCGCGCTGGGTATCGGCTTAATCGCTTTCATTAACCTGCGTCTGATTACCGCTGTCGATACCTCGCTGCGGGTCCTGCCGGAGTTTCTTGGTCTGCTGGGGCTGCTGATGGCGGTGACCCTGGGCTCGCAGCTGGCGCTAACCACCCTCGGCCACCATTTTGTCTATCGTCTGCGCGGTGAGTTTGTTAAACGCATCCTCGATACCCAGATTGAACAAGTAGAGAAGATCGGCAGCGCGTCGCTGCTTGCCGGGCTGACCAGCGATATCCGCAATATCACCATCGCCTTTGTGCGCCTGCCGGAGCTGGTGCAGGGGATCATTCTCACCTTCGGCTCCGCGGCCTACCTCGCCTGGCTGTCAGGAAAAATGATGCTGGTGACGGCGCTGTGGATGGCGCTCACCATCTGGGGCGGCTTTGTGCTGGTCTCGCGGGTGTACAAACATATGGCCAGCCTGCGCGAAACGGAAGATAAACTGTATCACGACTATCAGACGGTGCTGGAGGGGCGTAAAGAGCTGACCCTCAACCGCGAGCGCGCGGAGTATGTGTTTAACCAGCTCTACCTCCCGGACGCCCGGGAGTACCGGCACCATATCGTTCGCGCCGATACCTTCCACCTCAGCGCGGTCAACTGGTCGAATATTATGATGCTTGGCGCCATCGGGCTGGTGTTTTGGATGGCCAACAGCCTCGGCTGGGCCGATACCGCCGTGGCGGCGACCTATTCCCTGACGCTGCTGTTTCTGCGCACGCCGCTGCTCTCCGCCGTCGGCGCGCTGCCCACGCTGCTCAGCGCCCAGGTGGCGTTTAACAAGCTGCGTCAGTTCTCCCTCGCCCCGTACCGGGCCGACTTTCCCCGGCCGCAGGCGCATCCTGACTGGCAGACGCTGGAGCTGCGCGATGTCACCTTCCATTATCCGGACCAGCGCTTTGCGGTAGGGCCGCTTAATCTGACGCTGAAGCGCGGCGAGCTGGTGTTTCTGATAGGCGGCAACGGCAGCGGCAAGTCAACGCTGGCGATGCTCCTGACCGGCCTGTACCAGCCAATATCCGGTCAGATCCTCGTCGACGGCCAGCCGCTGGCGGCGGAGAGGCCAGAGGAGTACCGCAAACTGTTTTCCGCAGTGTTTACCGACGTCTGGCTGTTTGACCGCCTGCTCGGGCCGCAGGGCGAGGAGGCCGATCCGGCGCTGGTGGCGACATGGCTGGAGCGTCTGCAAATGGCCCACAAGCTGCAGCTGGAGAACGGAAAAATCGCCGACCTGCGGCTGTCGAAAGGGCAGAAGAAGCGCGTGGCGCTCCTGCTGGCGCTGGCCGAGTCCCGGGACATCATTCTGCTGGATGAATGGGCGGCGGATCAGGATCCGCATTTCCGCCGCGAGTTCTACCAGGTCCTGCTGCCGCTGATGCAGCAGATGGGCAAAACCGTGTTCGCCATCAGCCATGACGATCACTACTTCCAGCACGCCGATCGTCTGCTGGAGATGCGCGCCGGCCAGCTCGCCGAACTTACCGGCGAAGAGCGGGAACAGGCTTCCCGCGATGCGGTGGCCCGTACGGCCTGATTCACAACGCGCGCCCGGAAAAGCCCGGGCGCCGCTGAAATTTTCAGCGTCTACATCGCTGACGGTTATTATTTCCCCCTCCTCGCGCTATGCTTAAGGCTTCCGGCCCGCAGGCCGGCTCACCATTCTCAAAAGGATTGCCCGATCGATGTCCGTTTTGCATAAAAAAAGCGCCCGCTTGCGTGACGAAGAGCGCGCCCGTCTGATTTGGCTCTTGAGCACCGATAAAGCGGTGACTTCCGCGCTGCTGGGCAAACTGACGCTGGCTGAACGATATGATGAAGGGACACTGGCCGATGACCTGGCCGAAGTGGAAATGCTGGTCTCGCATCTGCCGCCGCCGGATCTCGCCGATGCGCTGGAAGCGCTTCCCTATGACGCCCGCACCGCGCTATGGTGCCTGGTGCCCGACGATAAACGCGGCGAAGTGCTGCTGGAGGCCTCAGAGAACGTCTGGGGCGACCTGATCGACAAGATGAGCGACCCCGAGCTGCTGCAGGCCATGCAGCCGCTAGATATCGATGAACAGGTTTACCTGCTGCAGCATCTGCCGCGCAACCTGACCGGACGGCTGCTGGCGACCCTGCCGGCCGAGAAGCGCGCCCGTATTCGCCAGATTATGCGCTACGCCGACAACAGCGTCGGGTCGATCATGGAGTTTGAGGTCATTACGGTGCGACCGGAGGCCACCCTGGCGGCGGTGCAGCGCTATCTGCGGCGTCTCGGTAAAATGCCGGAAAACACCGATAAGCTGTTCGTTACCACCCGTAACAAGCTGCTGCTCGGCGAGCTGGAGCTGCAGACCATTCTGCTCAATGATGCGCAGAAGCGGGTGGGGGAGGTGATGGAGGGCGATCCGGTCACCTTTCAGCCGCACGAAGAGGCGGAGAAGGTGGCGCGCACCTTCGAACGTGATGACTTGCTCAGCGCCGCCGTCATTGATGCCGACGGCAAGCTGATCGGGCGCCTGACCATCGATGAGATCGTCGATGTGGTTTATGAAGAAACCGATAACGATCTGCGGCGGATGGGCGGCCTGAGCGATGAAGAGGATGTCTTCGCCCCGGTCAGCAAAGCGGTGAAAACCCGCTGGGCGTGGCTGGCGGTCAATCTGTGTACGGCGTTTATTGCTTCCCGGGTCATCGACGGCTTCGAACACACCATTTCACAGCTGGTGGCGCTGGCCTCGCTGATGCCGATCGTCGCCGGGATTGGCGGCAACACCGGCAACCAGACGATCACCATGATCGTCCGGGCGATGGCGCTGCAGCAGATCCAGCCCGGCAGCTTTACCTTCCTGATCCTGCGTGAAATGGGGGTCGCCCTGATTAACGGTCTGGTGTGGGGCGGGATTATGGGGGCCATCACCTGGTGGCTGTATGACGATCCGCAGCTCGGCGGGGTGATGACGTTGGCCATGATGCTCAACCTGCTGATGGCGGCGATGATGGGCGTGATAATCCCGATGGTCATGGTGAAGCTGGGGCGCGACCCGGCGGTCGGCTCCAGCGTAATGATCACCGCCATTACCGACACCGGCGGCTTCTTTATTTTTCTGGGTCTGGCGACGCTGTTTCTAATGTAGCCTGCGCTTTTGCCCGCAGGCGGCGGGGGATGATCGCCATCGCGACAATCCCCGCCAGCACACCGATCGCCAGATTGCTGGTTCCCACCGTCGCGGCGACGGTCACCAGCATCACCAGCGTTTCCGGCCACGGATTACGCGCCAGCTCGCCCGGGCGAATGCTGTGCCAGCTAAAGGTTTTCACCGCCACGATCACCATCACCCCGGCCAGAACCGCCATCGGGATCTTCGCCATCACCTGGCTGAGCGCTGTCACCAGCAGGAGCAGCACCAGGCCGGCGATTACCGTTGAGAGGCGGCTGCGGGCCCGGCCCATTTCCACGTTCACGATAGTCTGGCCGATCATCGCGCAGCCGGCGATGCCGCCATAGCAGCCGGCAAGGATATTGGCGATACCCAGCCCGGCGCTTTCCCGCGATTTGTTCGACGAGGTATGAGTGAGATCATCCACCAGCTTAGCCGTCAGCAAGGACTCCATCAGGCCGACAAAGGCGATGCTGAGGGCGCACGGCCAGATTATCTGCAGGGTGGTCAGGTTCAGGGGAACGGTCAGGGCGGTGAACCCCGGCAGGCCGCCGCTCATTGACCCTTCATCGCCGACGGTCGGCAGCTGCTGGCCGGTGGTCGCGGTATAGAGGGTGAGTGCGACGATGGCGATCAGCGGCGCCGGGATAGCCTTAATAACGCGCGGCGCCCACAGGACGATAAGCAGCGTCAGGACGAACAGGCCAACGATTAGCGGTTGTCGACTCCAGAAATGCGGCACCTGAGCAAAGAAAATCAGGATCCCGAGGGCGTTGACGAACCCGGTCATCACCGCCGGGGGAATAAAGCGCATCAGGCGCGCCATGCCGCACAGACCAAACAAAATTTGAATAATACCCGCCAGAATGACAGCCGGTAAAATGTACCCCACGCCGTGCTGATGCACCATCGGGCCAATCACCAGCGCCACCGAGCCCGCGGCGGCGGTGACCATCGCCGGGCGTCCGCCGAAGACTGACATCGCCAGGCAGAGCACCACCGAAGCAATCAGGCTTACCTGCGGGTCAACGCCGGCAATGACTGAAAACGAAATCACTTCAGGGATGAGCGCCAGGGCGGTGAGCACGCCGGCCAGCACTTCGCGCGTCAGTAAAGACGGGGAGCGGAGGATGGGACGCAGGTTGCCGGAAGCGGCGGGGTCAGAAACTGGGGGCATAAAAAAAGTTCGCAGCTTATAAAAAAAGAGAGAGCGGTGTCAGGCCCTGCTTCCGTGCGGTCTGTCACAAAACCAGGGATGATAGCGCGGAATCTGTCAGCGCACCAGTACAAAAAGTGATTTGGTGTATACATTTATTAAACATTTTTATAACGGATCTCAAAACAGAACTTAAAATTTAAACAATATTTAAATTTTTGAGCTTCGGTGGTAACGTGAGGGGTGAGAATCGTATCACCTGCGCTAAATAAAAACAGCGAGTAAAGTAAGGCTCAAATCCGATGAATAAAAAGATGGCCGTACCACGCTCACAGGCGGTTGGTCCCAACAGCACTCGGACCAACACCCGCCATGAGCAAGAGACGGATGTATTGTTGATTGGCGGCGGCATTATGAGCGCCACACTGGGAACCTGGCTGCAGGAGCTTGAGCCAGACTGGTCTATTACCATGGTTGAGCAGATGTCCAGCGTGGCGGAAGAGAGCTCAAACGGGTGGAATAATGCGGGTACCGGCCACGCGGCGCTGATGGAGCTGAACTACACGCCGCAGACCGCCAACGGCATCAATATCGACAAAGCGGTCGACATCAACGAAGCCTTCCATATCTCGCGTCAGTTCTGGGCGCATCAGGTGACGCGCGGCGTCCTGAACAAACCAAAATCTTTCATTAACAGCGTGCCGCACATGAGCTTTGTGTGGGGCGAAGATAACGTCAACTTCCTCCGTGCGCGCTACGCGGCGCTGCAGCAAAGTGAACTGTTCCGCGGTATTCGCTATTCTGAAGACCATCAGCAGATCAAAGCCTGGGCGCCGCTGGTGATGGAAGGCCGCGACCCGCTGCAAAAGGTCGCCGCCACTCGCTCAGAAGTGGGAACCGACGTCAACTATGGTGAAATTACCCGCCAGCTGATCGCCGGTCTGCAAAAGCATGATAATTTCTCCCTACAGCTGGGCACCGTGGTGCGTCGCTTCAAGCGCAACGCCGACAAGAGCTGGACGGTCACCCTGGCGGATGCCGACAATCGTCGTCAGAAGCGGGTCATTAAAGCCAAATTTATCTTTATCGGCGCCGGCGGCGCAGCGCTGACCCTGCTGCAGGAGACCGGCATTCCACAGGCCAAAGAGTATGCGGGCTTCCCGGTCGGCGGCCAGTTCCTGGTCTGCGAAAATCCGGAGGTGGTGAACCACCATCTGGCGAAGGTCTACGGTCAGGCCGAAGTGGGCGCGCCGCCGATGTCGGTGCCGCACATCGATACCCGTATTATCGACGGTAAACGCGTGGTGCTGTTCGGACCATTCGCCACCTTCTCGACCCGTTTCCTGAAGAACGGTTCGCTGTGGGATCTGCTGGCCTCGACGAATACCTCAAATATTTTGCCAATGCTCAACGTCGGCCTGGACAACTTCGATCTGGTAAAATATCTGATTAGCCAGGTGATGCAGAAAGATAAAGATCGTCTGGCCGCGCTGTGCGAATATTATCCGGAAGCGCGGAAAGAGGACTGGCGGTTGTGGCAGGCCGGTCAGCGCGTGCAGATCATTAAGCGCGACGCGAAGAAGGGCGGGGTACTGCGCCTGGGCACCGAAGTGGTCAGCGATGATGAAGGCACCGTCGCGGCGCTTCTCGGCGCGTCGCCAGGGGCCTCCACCGCGGCGCCTATCATGCTGCAGCTAATGGAAAAAGTGTTTAAAGATAAAGTCAATTCGCCGGAATGGCAGGCCAAGCTGAAGGCGATCATCCCAACCTACGGTATTCGTCTTGACGGCAACCCGGCGGAGATCGAGAAAGCGCTGGCGTGGACCAGTGAAGTGCTGGAGCTGAAATATCAGCCAGCTGGGGCGGTGGATGAGGTACCGCAGGCGGAGCTGAAGCCGCTGAGCGGCGGCAAGCCGATGGCGGATATCGCGCTCTGATAAACGCTCTGACAAAAACGGCAGCCTGCGGGCTGCCGTTTTTTATTGCCGTTTGCGCTGTTCGCCTTAGCGGACGACGGCGTTGCCGATAGTCTCGTCGGCGCGCCAGATGCGATATTTCACATCGACATTGCTCGGCGTGTATACCACGATCGGCAGTTTGCTGTTGTAGCGCAGCATGGCGTCATCCCCGAGGCCGGCAGTGACAAATTTCTTCTCTTTTTTGCCGTCCGGGCAGGCCATCATGGTGGATACCGGGCCGCTCAGCTTCTCAAAGACATAGTAATCATAGCCCCAGCCTTCCAGGGTTTTACTTTCCAGTTCCCCGCCGAGACGATGATGGTTGCAGTCGACTTCCAGCGTCTGGCCGATCATCAGCTCAACCTTGAGCGCCGACTCATCCTGCTGCTGCGGCAGCTGAATAACCTGACGCTTCATGCCTTTTTCCGCTTTCGGGAACGGCGCGACTTTTTCCAGCGGCTGGTCTGCGGCCAATGCGCCAGCGGACATGCAGGCGGCGGTCAGCAGAGAAACGGCTAGCGTAGTGATTTTTTTCACGGTTGATCATCCTTTATTTTCGTTCCTGACAGAGATAGCCTATCATCACTCAGCTGAATGTTAAGATTTATTTACCAATTTTTGCAAAATGAATAGTGTTATCTACTGGTAAGACATCGGCCGCGCAGAGCGCAACAGAGGCGCTGGCGGGCCGCCAGCCCCCTGCCGGGAAAGCTATTCATTACGGCTATTTTTCGCTTCCTCAATAAACTCTTCATCGATTTCATCGGTATTGCCGGCATGTTCTCGTCCCGACAGCAGGTTCCAGCAGGCGATAAACAGGGCGGCGATCAGCGGCCCGATCACGAAGCCGTTGATACCGTAGATCTCCATGCCGCCCAGAGTGGCGATAAGGATCAGATAGTCCGGCATCCTGGTATCCTTGCCCACCAGCAGTGGACGCAGAATGTTATCCACCAGGCCAATCACAATCACAAAGAAGCCGACGATAAAGGCGCCCTGCCACAGCTGGCCGGTGGCGAAGAGGTAGATGGCCGCTGGCACCCAGATAATGGCCGAGCCCACCGCCGGGATAAGCGACAGAAACGCCATCAGCGCTCCCCAGAGAATGCTGCCGTCCAGACCGGCGATCCAGAAGGCAAAGCCACCCAGCGCCCCCTGCGCCAGCGCCACGGCGACGGTACCTTTTACCGTGGCGCGGGCCACAGCGGCGAATTTAGCGAACAAATGCTGCTTCACATAGCTTGATAACGGTAGAGACTCGAGGATCAACAGCACCAGATAAGGTCCATCCTTCAGCAGGAAAAACAGCAGATACAGCATGATGCCGAAGCTGACGGTGAAGCCAAAAGTCCCTTTGCCAATCAGAAACGCGCTGCCGGCCAGATACTGACCGCCTTTCAGAGCGGCATCAGAGAGCTGCTGCTGGATCTGCTGCGCGCTATCAAGGTTATGATCGGCGAGGAAGCTTCTGGCCCAGCCGGGGAGATGGGCGAACAGGCTGGCGACCACCGTCGGAAACTGGGTGTCGTTATGCTGCAGTTTGCTGTACACCAGGTTGAGCTCGTAGGCCAGCGAGGAGAGAATGATAGCCAGCGGCGTAAAAACGATAAGACAGATAATGACGATGGTCATCAGCGCCGCGAGGCCATTGCGCTCGCCGAGGCGGGTACGGATCTTGTTTTTGACCGGATTAAAAATCACCGCGAGGATCGCAGCCCAAAGGATGGCGGAATAATAGGGTGAGAGAACATCAAAAAAGGCCAGGGTTACAATGAAGACGATAAGGATGAAAAATCCTTTGGTAAGTCCATTAACTCTCATGTTATCCGCTCCTGCTTATGAGTCATACGGTCGAATAATAGATGCTACGACGTAGTTTACCATCAGGATAGTCGTACATCTTCACGATACGTTGAAGAAAGGGCACAAATTAAGCGAGCGGGCGGCAACAGGGGAAAGAGGCATAAAAAAACCAGCCTTAAGAGGCTGGTTTCTGTGGAGTTTTTGGTCGGCACGAGAGGATTTGAACCTCCGACCCCCGACACCCCATGACGGTGCGCTACCAGGCTGCGCTACGTGCCGACGCGTGGGGAACAATATTACCCGTTCCCCAGGCGAATGCAAGCGGGTCACGCGCGATTGATTCATAATTAATCAATCAGTTAGCGATAAAGCGTTTTTCGTCAGTCAGGACCTGCAGCAACAGGCTGAGCTGCGGTTTCTGATCTTTAATTTTCTCGCCGTCGCGGCTCCAGGTGGTATAGGTGCCGTTATGGTTGAGGACCACGGTGATGGTCGGGGTGGTGATGGCCAGCGTATCGCCGTTGGCCGCGGTGACCCAGTTACGACGCCGCGCGGCGCTGAACAGATCTTCTCCCTGCGAGTACTCATTGGCCGGCGTCGAAACGTGAAGCAGGCGCTGCATCAGCGTAGTCATCACATCTTTGTTATCGGTCAGGGTGGCAATCTCCTGCGCCGGCGTGCCCGGCCAGTGAATAACCAGCGGCACCTGCAGCTGCTCGCGCGACCAGTCGAACGCGTCGTGTTTCGCATTCAGCGGCTTGCCGTGGCCGCCGGTAATAATTACCACCGTATTATCGAGTTTGCCGGCTTCGCGCAGCGCAGTCAGCACCCGATCGATCTGGGCATCAACGTCGCCAGCCGCCTTGCTGTAGCGGCGGACAAAGCCCTGCTGCTGCGTGTCGTCGAGGGTGGTGCCATTGAGCGAGATCCACGAGAACCAGCGATTCTCATCCTGCGCGTAACGGTCCAGCCAGCCGATCCACTGATTGGCCGTTTGCTCGTCGCTCTGGGTCTTCGCGCTCGGCAGCGAGAAATCGGAGAGCAGCGCCTGGCGATACAGCGGGCTGCTAAACCCATCGGAGGAGAAGAGGCCCAGCTGGTAGCCTTGCTGGTTGAGGGCAGTAATCAGCGCGGCGGGAATACGCGCCGAGAGGACACCGTCCATATAGCCAGGCGAAATACCGTAGAACAAGCCAAACAGGCCGCTGTCGGCGGTATTGCCCGAGCTCATATGCTGGGTAAAGTTAACGTTTTCTTTGGCAAATGCCGCCAGCGCCGGCATGGTCTTTTCAAACCGCGAGTAGTTCAGGTTGTCGACGGTGATCAGCAGCACGTTGTAGCCCGCGCCGAGGTCACGGTAGCGCAGGTTGCTAAGCGGATACTGGACCGATACCGCCTCCGGCGCCCCTTGCTCCACCAGACGACGCTGATAATCCTGGGCGTCGAGCAGGCCATGTTTCTCAAGGAAACGACGGGCGGTCATCGGATAGGAGAGCGGCAGATTCGCCCGCTGCATAGTGATCGGGCGATAGAAATTGGCATCCGCCCAGATATAGACCAGGTGGCTGCTGACGAACGACAAAAAGAAGAACCAGGCGACCGGGCGGGCGTAATGGCGGCGGCGCGTCAGGCTGCGCAGCTTTTGCCAGCTCCAGGTAGCGAAGAGCATTTCAATCAAAAAGATGACCGGGACGCTGATAAACATCAGCTGCCAGTCGCGCGCCATCTCATTCTGGTCAGGGTTGATGACCAGCTCCCAGACGACCGGGTTTAAGTGCAGATGGAAGCGGGTAAAAACCTCGCTGTCTATCAGCAGCAGCGTCATCCCGGCGGTGGCAAGGATCACCGACAGGAAGCGCATCAGGCGCTGCGAGACCACGATAAAGGTCAACGGAAAGAGGATCAGCACATAGCTGGTAAACACCAGAAAGCTGAAATGCCCGACGAGACTGACGTACGAAAACAGTCGTCCGGCAAGCGTCGTCGGCCAGTCGGCGACAAAAAGGTAGCGGCTGCCGAGCACCATGGCCAACAACATGTTGAACAGGGCGAACCAGTGCCCCCAGCTAACCATCTGGGAGACTTTTTCTCGGTAGGGCTGACGTAGAGTCACCATATACTGTTGCTGTTATCCTTAATGCGCTGGATCGTCGTTAATCGAAGATTGCAAAGCCTGCGCGAAAGAACGGGCGATGGCCTGACGCTGCGCCGGCGCGACGCTACTGTTGATCAGGTTGGTCACCATATTGCCTAACACCATCAGTGAAAGGTCCACCGGGGCTTTGTGTGATTCCAGGACGTTCGTCAGCTCGCTGAGCAACTGTTCGACCTGTTGATCGCTATAGCGGGAAATTTGCGGCATAAACTCAAAATCTGTTTGTTCGTGAAAGGGCAACATATTACCGTAGCAGCAGCTTTTTTTCCGCATTTTTTCGCCGCGGCGCAAAAGCGCATCAATCGACGTTAACGACGTCGAAATGTGTGGCGCCAGTTGCGTCGGCCACCCGGCGGTGGTTGAATACCGCCCGGTCTAAAAGGAGAGTTTAACATGAGTCTGGATATCGACCAGATTGCCCTGCATCAGTTAATCAAACGTGATGAACAAAATCTGGAGCTGGTGCTGCGCGAGTCACTGCTGGAGCCGAACGCGACGGTCGTCGAGATGATGGCTGAACTGCACCGGGTCTATAGCGCCAAAAGCAAAGCCTATGGCTTGTTCAATGAAGAGAGCGAACTGGCCCAGGCGCTGCGCCTGCAGCGTCAGGGGGAAGAAGAGTTTCTGGCGTTTAGCCGCGCGGCGACCGGTCGCCTGCGCGATGAGCTGGCGAAATACCCGTTCGCCGAAGGAGGCATTGTCCTCTTCTGCCAGTATCGTTACCTTGCGGTCGAGTATCTGCTGGTGGCGGTACTCAATAACCTGAGCAGTATGCGCGTCAACGAAGAGCTGGATATCCGCTCGACCCATTATCTGGATATTAACCATGCCGATATCGTCGCGCGCATCGATCTCACCGAGTGGGAAACCAACCCGGAGTCGACCCGCTATCTGACCTTCCTGAAAGGGCGGGTAGGGCGCAAAGTGGCCGATTTCTTTATGGATTTCCTCGGCGCCAGCGAAGGGCTTAACGCCAAAGCGCAGAACCGCGGCCTGCTGCAGGCGGTGGATGACTTCGCCGCCGATGCCCAGCTTGATAAATCCGAGCGACAGAACGTGCGCCAGCAGGTCTACGCCTACTGCAACGAACAGCTGCAGGCTGGGGAAGAGATTGAGCTGGAGTCGCTGTCCAAAGAGCTCGCCGGCGTCAGCGAAAAGAGCTTCCAGGAATTCACCGCTGAGCAGGGCTATGAGCTGGAAGAGAGCTTCCCGGCGGATCGCAGCACCTTACGTCAGCTGACCAAGTTTGCCGGCAGCGGCGGCGGATTGACCATTAACTTCGACGCCATGCTGCTGGGCGAACGCGTATTCTGGGATCCCGCCACTGATACCCTGACCATTAAGGGTACCCCGCCGAACCTGCGCGACCAGCTGCAGCGCCGGACGTCAGGCGGCAATTAAGCCCTGCGCCCCGTCGGCGCTACCGCTGAACGGGGACGATCTCCACGCCGCTCTGCACCAACTGTTGGCGTAGCGCGGCGTCGGGGTCTCCATCGACAATCAGCGTACTGGCGAGGCTCAGCTCGCCGATGGCAAAGGCCGACGCGGCGTTGAGCTTCTCCCGGGAGGCCATTACCACGGTTTCTGCCGCCCTGGCCGTCAGCGCGCGCTTGATGCCTGCCTCTTCGTAATCACCGGTGGTGAAACCCGCCCGCGGGTGGACGCCGGTCACCCCCATAAAGAACAGATCGGCGTTGATCCGCGCCATTCCCGCCAGCGTCTCGGCGCCGACGGCGACAACCGAATGTTTAAATACTCTGCCGCCGAGCAGGATCACCTCGATTCGCGGGTGGTCCACCAGCGCCACGGCGATGCCCGGGCTGTGGGTGACCACCGTGCAGCTGAGGTCGGCGGGTAAAAAGCCGATCATCGCCGCGGTGGTGGTGCCGCCATCGACAATCACCACCTGTCCCGGCTGGATCAGGGCGGCGGCGGCGCGGGCGACCGCCTGCTTGGAGGCGATCTGCACGCTTTTGCGCGTTTCAATTGGCGCAATGGCGGCGGATACCGGCAATGCCCCGCCATGGACCCGCTGCAGTTTTCCCTCCGCCGCCAGTTCGCGCAGATCGCGGCGAATGGAGTCCTCGGAGACGTTAAACCGCTGGCTTAGCTCCCCGGACATCACCTGTTTTTCCTCGGTGAGGATCTGGAGGATCTGCTGTTTTCTCTGACTGGCGAGCATCGGTTTTCCTTCATCGAATGATCTTGTTTGTGCACGATTATGCATGTTATGGTCCCTGCTGTCACCTCAAAGGGGAAATAACATGCAAACACACGCACCGCACGTCCGCCACGTTCGCGAGACGCTGCTCTCGGATAACTGGTACACGTTGAAAAAATATACCTTCGAACTGCTGCGTCGGGACGGTCGCTGGCAGGAGCAGAGCCGCGAGGCCTATGACCGGGGCAACGGCGCAGTCATTTTACTCTACAACCGGGAAAAGCGGACGGTGGTCCTGACGCGCCAGTTCCGATTTCCGGTATTTACCCATGGCCACGATGGGTATCTGATTGAGGCTGCCGCCGGGCTGCTGGATAACGCCTCGCCGGAGGCGCGGATCGTTGCCGAAGCGGAAGAGGAGACCGGCTTTCGCGTGACCCGTGTCGAACCCGTCTTCACCGTCTTTATGAGCCCCGGCTCCGTCACCGAAAAACTCTACTTTTTTATCGCCGAATATCAGGCCGATGACCGTCGGGGCGACGGCGGTGGACTGGCGGCGGAAGGTGAGGACATTGAAGTACTGGAGTGGCCGCTGACGCGGGCGCTGCAGGCTATTCGCGATGGCGAGATCATGGATGCTAAAACCATTATCCTGCTGCAACACCTGGCGCTGAATGCCGACACGCTCCTCGCCGGCTGAGCGGCAAGGAGCGGGGAGTTAACGCAGCTCGCGGGCAATGGCGCTGTACATCAGCGCCGCTTCCAACGGCTGAGCGTTGAAGGAAGGTTCCGCCTGCGGCCAGGTCGACCACTGGACGATCACCAGGTGTTCCGCGCGGTTCACCATGATCACCTGGCCGTAGATCCCCAGCGCCCACAGCGACCCTTTAAGCCCTTCCTGCGGCGTCGGCTGTACGTTTTGCGCATTCGCCGGAATCGCGTTATTCCACCACTGATAGCCGTAAATACCCTCCGGATGCGCTGCCGAGACCGAGTTTAGCGCCTTGGTCCAGCTGGCGGCTTGATCGAACCAGCCAGTCGGCACCAGCTGTTTGCCATTGCTTAACCGACCGTCACGGGCGACGAATTCACCAAAGCGGCCCCAGTCTTCAAGGGTGGCGTTAAAGCCGTGGGCGCCGACGTCGTGCTTCCCTTGCTGATAAGCATGCCACACGCCGTCGTAGGCCATCCCGGCCGGCTGCCATAGAGCCTGTTCAAGCCAGGCGGCCAGCGACATGCCGGTGGCGCGCTCCAGGATATCCCCAAGCAGCCAGGCGCCGCCGGAAGAGTAGGACCACTGCTCGCCCGCCGGGTGTTGACGCGCCAGGCCGGTGACGATCTTACGCACGCAGGCATAGACGCCGGGGTGCGCTTCACACTGGGTCAGGCGGGCGAAATGCGACTGCGGGTCGGTGTAGTCTTCATTCCATTCCACCCCGCTGGTGTGTTGAATCAACTGCTTCAGCGTTACGCCGTCCCAGGCGGTGCCTTTCAGTTCGGGTTCATAAACGGTAATCAGGTCATCAAGGGAGTGGATTTTACCCTGTTGAATGGCGATACCGACCAGCGTCGAGACCACCGATTTGCCTACCGAGCGCGAGGTCCACAGGGTGGTGTCGGTATTACCTTCGGCGAGATATTTCCAGGCGACTTTACCATCTTTCAGCACCAGCATACCGCTGACGTTCTCGCGCTTCAGGTAATCCTGCAAATTCCAGGTGTGGCCGTTGAGCGTATAGCGGGCATCGGTCAGTTGTTTTTCAGCGCGCTCCAGCGGCGTCGAGGCGCCGTGGCGGAAGACATCGCCGGCATAGTTGCGATAGTCATTGCGAAAGCCAATCACGCGTGAAGTCTGATCCCAGCTGAGCATGTCTTTGGCCGCGGGTAGCGTTTGATCGTAAGGCGTTGGGCAGACATCCAGCGTCAGGCTGCCGCAGTGTTGCGCCATTGCCGCCGCCGGCAGCGCCGCCAATATTAACGCCAGGGCCAGTGGTTTTCTTATCATTGTCATTTCCTCGTTTGCCATAGATTCGCTGCGCAGTATATAAATCGGCGCGCGCCGGCTAAAATCAGCACATGGGGGATTTTCCCCCTTAAGGGAGAAAAAGGATGAAAACCCTACAGTATTCATTCGCACAGATTGAAGCCTTCGCGACGATTGCTGAGACCGGCAGCCTGTCGCAGGCGGCCATTCGTTTAGCTAAAGACCGGACCACGCTGCGCGATCTGCTGGACTATCTGGAAGATGCGCTGGGCTACCGGCTGTTCAGCCGTGAAGGACGTAGCCTGACGCTAACCGCCGAGGGCGAGCAGCTGTTTCGCCAGGCGCATCTGCTGTTGCGTCAGGCGCAGGCTTTCGAGTCTTTTGCGCAAACGCTGCCGCAAACCGCCGGGCAGGCGCTGCGTCTGGTGTACGATCCCTTCGTGCCGCGTGAATTTCTCTGTGCGCTGGCCGATAACCTGGCCCGACGGCAGATCCGCCTGAGCTGCTGGAGCGCCTCGCGTCGCGAAGCCGAGCAGGCGCTGAGCGATGGCGTGGCGGAGATGGCGATTTGTCAGGCTAACAACCGCACGCTGGGGAGCGAAATGGAGTGGCGGGCGCTCGGCACCGTGGATCTGCGTTTCTACGCGGCGGACAGCCTGTTCCACGACGCTCCGCGGCCGCTGACGCTATTGAATCTTTCGTTGACGCCGCAGTTAGTGATGCACCGGCGCAGTGACGATCAAATCGCCCGCCGGCTGCAGATTTCCGGCCATACGCTGTATATGAATGAGATTACCCTGTTGCGCCATGCGCTGGAGCAGGGGAGGGGCTGGGGGTTTTTACCGGACCATTTGCGGCCAGGCGAGTGGCAGGGAGTCAGTGAAATCGCGACGGAGGTCGGCAGTCAGGGGCTGAACGTCACTATGGTGATGCTCTGGCTGCCCGGAATGAATAAGCATCGGATGCTTAGCGACATCATGCACGAGGCGCCGGAGCTTTGGCAGCGCAGATAACAAAACGCCCCGGAGCCTGAGACTCCGGGGCGCTTGCCATACAACTTGCTATCGGCGATTACGCGCGAACGAAGTCGATGTGAGTCAGTTTCGGCTTGAACGCGTGGCGCTGAACAGCCTGAACTTTGACTTTTTCTTCTTTGCCATCAACAACGACGGTCAGAACTTCGCTGTAAAACTCAGCTTTGTCCTGCATGTTCCATACTTTGTCGTGGTCCAGTTCGATAGCAACCGGAGCAGCTTCGCCACCGTAGATGATTGCCGGGAACTTGTTAGCTGCGCGCAGGCGGCGGCTCGCACCCTTACCCTGCTCTTTACGTACTTCTGCGTTGATAGTAAACATTGATGTCTCTCTATATATAAAGCCTGCTACAGGCGACCCAGCAACAGGCGGATTATCTGCTTTGCGAATGCAAAAGCGGGCGGCATTATAGCCGCCAAACGACACCCGGGCAATCAAAACCTCAGCTTTCCGGTAATTAACGCAGCTCGTTGGCGCGACGAAAACGCCCCTGATAATCGAACACTTTTTCCCGCACCTGCCAGTACTGCCCCTTCATGCGGGCGACGACAAAGTCCGGATGGCGCAGCAGCGCCTGCTGGGTCACGATATCCGCCGGCGTTATCCAGCGCAGCGGCACCCCGGGGGTGCGGGTATGCGGGCGAATAAACAGTTGTTCGAAGGCGGTGCGCTGGGCGGGGGTCTGCAGACGGAAGCGCTCACTGACATCCGCCCCGTCTTCATCGTAGTAGGTGATTTTCAGCCACGGGCCCTTCTCGTCGCCGCCGTGCTGCAGGGCCATGCCGCTGCAGCGCAGCACCAGCGCGTCCTTCAGTTTCAGCGCCGCCTTCAGCATATCGTCCGGGTCAACCAGTATAGTGTCGCACTCCCGGCAGCGGCGGGCGGCGATGTCGTTTTCCGCATTACACTGCGGGCAGTTTTTAAAGCGAAAGCGGAAGTCGCACTGTTCGCGGTGGCCGTCGTCATCTTCGAACCACCCCTGGCAGCGGCGGCCAAAGTGTTCAATCAAGGTGCCGTCGGCGGTGGTTTTGCCCCAGAAGGTATTGGCGAAGCCGCAGGCCGGGCAGAAGACCTGCACCGGCACGTTGTCGCTTTTGCCCTTCGGCGTCCCCACTTCCGGGGCGTACAGGTCATGCGGATTGCCGGCGTAGTCGAGGATCAGACAGTCGGTTTTCCCCGGCGCCAGGCGCAGACCGCGGCCAACGATCTGTTGGTAAAGACTCACCGACTCGGTGGGGCGGAGGATGGCGATCAGGTCGACGTGCGGGGCGTCGAAGCCGGTGGTCAGCACCGCGACGTTCACCAGATAGCGATACGCCTGCGCTTTAAAGGCCTCGATGATGCGATCCCGCTCCGGCCCAGGCGTTTCGCCGGTGATCAGCGCCGCCTGGCCTACCGGCAGCAGGCCGGTCACTTCCCGGGCGTGTTCCACGGTGGCGGCAAAGATCATCACCCCTTTGCGGTTTTCGGCGAACTCCACGATCTGGCTGACAATATGCGGCGTGATACGCTGTTGTTTTTTCAGCTCATGGTTAAGATCGGCTTCGCTGAACAGGCCGTTGCTTTGCGCCTGCAGGCGACTGAAATCGTACTGCACCACCGGCATATCGAGGCGCTCCGGCGGCGTCAGATAGCCGTGTTTAATCATATAGCGCAGCGGTAGCTCATAGATGCAGTCGCGGAACAGGGCCTTTTCATCGCCGCGCACCATCCCATGATAATGGAACTGATAGATCCAGCCCTTGCCAAGGCGGAACGGCGTGGCCGTCAGGCCGAGCAGCCGGATCTGCGGATTGACCTGCCGCAGGTGACCGATGATCTGCTGATACTGGCTGTCGTCATCATCGCTGATGCGGTGGCATTCATCGACGATGAGTAGCGAAAATTCGCTGCGAAACTGGTCGAGATTGCGCGCCACCGACTGCACGCTGCCGAACACCACTTTGCCGTGGCTCTCTTTTCGCTGCAGACCGGCGGCGAAGATATCCGCCTCGAGGCCAAGGGCGCAGTATTTGGCATGGTTCTGCGCCACCAGCTCTTTGACATGGGCCAGCACCAGCACGCGGCCGCGCGCCAGCCTGGCAAGCTCGGCGATCACCAGACTTTTGCCCGCGCCGGTGGGCAGGACAATCGCCGCCGGCTCGGTATGGCGACGGAACCAGGCGAGGGTGGCATCGACGGCTTCTTGTTGGTAAGGACGTAATGTAAAAGTCATGAATTCACGGGGCTAATTAACTGGCGAATAGTATGCCATGAATCTTTTCCCTTGAGTGGTGTTAAGAGCCCGTTATACTAGCCGGTGAAATTCTTCTTTTTCGGGCGATTTGCCCGCTCCAGCACTATGACAGGCTAAAAAAATCTCATGCGACTTGATAAGTTTATCGCTCAGCAGCTGGGCGTCAGCCGGGCTATTGCCGGGCGTGAAATTCGCGGCAGCCGCGTTACCGTGGACGGCGACATTGTGAAAGATGCCTCTTTTAAGCTCCAGCCGGAGCACGAGGTGGAGTATGACGGAAATACGCTGACCCAGCAGAATGGCCCGCGTTATTTTATGCTCAACAAGCCGCAAGGGTACGTCTGTTCCACCGACGATCCCGATCATCCGACTATCCTTTATTTCCTCGACGAGCCGGTGGCGCATAAGCTGCACGCCGCCGGACGGCTGGATATCGACACCACCGGGCTGGTGCTGATGACCGATGACGGCCAGTGGTCGCATCGCATTACCTCGCCGCGCCACCACTGTGAAAAAACCTATCTGGTGGCGCTGGAAAGCCCGCTGGCGGAAGGGACCGCGGAGCTGTTCGCCAAAGGCGTCCAGCTGCATAACGAAAAAGATCTCACCAAACCGGCGTTGCTGGAAGTTATCACTCCGACCGAAGTGCGCCTCACCATCAGCGAAGGCCGCTACCATCAGGTGAAACGCATGTTCGCCGCCGTGGGCAACCACGTGGTTGGCCTGCATCGGGAACGCATCGGCGACATCCTGCTGGATGAATCGCTGGCGCCGGGTGAATATCGTCCGCTGACGGAAGCGGAAATCGCCAGCGTGGGCGCCCCGCAGCCACGGAGTAAAACGTGACGCTGAAGCAGAATTCTTCACTGGGGATTGTGTTTATCCTTGGCCTGCTGGCCATGCTGATGCCGCTGTCTATTGATATGTATCTTCCGGCCCTGCCGGTGATTGCCGCCCAGTATAACGTCCCGGACGGCAGCGCGCAGATGACGCTCAGCACCTATATCCTCGGCTTTGCGCTGGGTCAGCTGCTGTACGGCCCGATGGCGGACAGCCTTGGCCGCAAACCGGTGATCCTCGGCGGGACGCTGGTCTTCGCGGCGGCGGCGGTAGCCTGCGCCCTGTCGCAAACCGTCGATATGCTGATTGTCATGCGTTTCTTCCACGGTCTGGCAGCCGCGGCGGCCAGCGTGGTGATTAACGCCCTGATGCGCGACATCTATCCGAAAGATGAGTTTTCGCGCATGATGTCGTTTGTCATGCTGGTCACGACCATTGCGCCGCTGGTGGCGCCGATGGTCGGCGGGGCGGTGTTGGTCTGGTTCAGCTGGCATGCCATCTTTTGGATCCTCGCCCTGGTGGCCCTGCTGGCCTCGCTGATGATCGGCCTGTTTATCCGCGAAACGCTGCCGGCTGAAAGGCGTCAGCCGTTCCATCTGCGCACCACGCTGGGTAACTTTGCCACTCTGTTCCGCCACAAGCGGGTACTGAGCTATATGCTGGCGAGCGGCTTTAGCTTCGCGGGCATGTTCTCTTTCCTTAGCGCCGGTCCCTTTGTCTACATCAATATAAACCACGTTGCGCCTCAGCACTTTGGCTACTATTTTGCGCTGAACATCGTTTTTCTGTTTCTGATGACCATGTTCAACAGCCGGTTTGTGCGGCGGGTAGGGGCGTTGCGTATGTTCCGCGCCGGGCTGTGGATCCAGTTTGCCATGGCGGTGTGGATGGTGGTCTGCGCGCTGCTGGATGTCGGCTTCTGGTCACTAGTGATCGGCGTAGCGGCCTTTGTCGGCTGCGTATCCATGGTGTCGTCTAACGCCATGGCGGTGATCCTCGATGAGTTTCCGCATATGGCGGGCACTGCTTCGTCGCTGGCGGGGACTTTCCGTTTCGGTATCGGGGCGATTATCGGCGCGCTGCTGTCGATGGCGACGTTTACCACCGCCTGGCCGATGCTGATCTCTATTGCCTTCTGCGCAACCTGCTCTATTTTCTTTTCGCTTTACGCATCCCGGCGGCGAAAAATCGCACGCTAGGTCACATTTTCAGGGGCGAAATCGCCCCTTTCTTGATGCATGTCAACCGCAATGGGCTTCAGGGTTCTGCCATTTGTTTCCTTTATGTAAAATCAATTAGTGTAAAAAGTCGCATTGTTGCGATAAAAAAGTTGTTTTGGATCACAGAAACGGGTACATATAGCGCCAATCGGCTCGCCGGGTATAAAAAATAAAGCGCTGGATTATAAGCGCTTAACCCTGGTCCGCCGCCGCTGTAAACGTTTTCTGCCTCAAGGCAGGACTATTTGTCAACAGTGTGTTAATATTGATGTAAATTTATTGTGAAGCCTTTTGCTTCCGGGGAAACCAAGTGAATACACAACAACTCTCTATCGTACACCGTCTGCCGCAGAGCTATCGCTGGCTGGCCGGTTTTGCGGGTTCCAGAGTTGAACCGATTCCGCAAAACGGCGCGCAGAACGAGAACAGTCTCGTTGCCCTTAAATTGCTGAGCCCGGACGGTGAGAAAGCCTGGCCGGTGATGCATAAGCTCAGTCAGGCGTTAAGCGACATCGAAGTCGACTGTTCCGTGCTGGAGTGCGAAGGTGAACCCTGCCTGTTCGTTAACCTGCAGGATGAGTTTGCCGCCACCTGTCGTCTGAAAAACTTTGGCGTGGCCATCGCCGAGCCCTTCTCCGGCAATAACCCTTTCTGACCGTCAGCTTAGCGCCAGCAGCTGGCGGGTATACTCATGCCGGGGTGCGCTGAAGACGGACTTGCACTCGCCCTGTTCGACCACCTCTCCCTGACGCAGCACCATCACCTGGTGACACAGCGCCCGCACCACGCCTAAATCATGGCTGATAAAAATATAGGCCAGCTGATGCTTTCGCTGTAAGGCTTTCAGCAGGTTCAGGATCTGCGCCTGAACGGTTTTGTCCAGCGATGAGGTCGGTTCATCGAGGACGATCAGCTGCGGTTTGACGATCAACGCTCTGGCGATGGCGATACGCTGTCGCTGGCCACCGGAGAACGCCGCCGGATAGCGCTGGCGGCTGGCCGGGTCGAGGCCGACCTCCTGCATGGCAAGGATCACCGCCTGTTCGCGTTCGGCCGCCGTCAGCGTCGGCTGGTGGACGCGCAAGCCTTCCTCAATGATCTGCTGCGCCGTGAGGCGCGGATTGAGCGACGAGTTCGGATCCTGAAAAACCACCTGCATCTGTCGGCGCAGCGGTAGCAGCTGTCGGCGGTTACGGCCCTGAATCGGCTGGCCGGCGAAGGTTATCTTGCCCCCGGACGGGATCAGGCGCAGCAGGGCCAGGCCGGTGGTACTTTTACCGGAACCCGATTCCCCCACCAGGCCCAGCGTCTCGCCGGCGCGCAGCTGAAAGCTAAGGCTGTTGACCACCCGATGATGATCGACCACCCGACGCAGGATCCCTTTGCGAACGGGAAACGCCACCTTTAAATCGTCCGCCTGCAGCAGCACCGGGGCATCGGCGGCCAGCGGCACCGGCTCCCCGTCCGGCTCGCTATCCAGCAGGCGTTGGGTGTAGGGATGCGCTGGCGCGCTGAACAGCGCCCGACAGTCATTGTGTTCCACGCAGCGGCCGTTCTGCATTACCGCCACCCGGTCAGCCAGCTGGCGGACGATGCTCAGGTTATGAGTGATAAACAGCAGCCCCATGTTCAGCTCCTGCTTCAGCTCGCGCAGCAGTTGCAGAATTTGCGCCTGCACCGATACGTCCAGGGCGGTAGTCGGCTCGTCGGCGATCAGCAGCTCCGGGCGCGTCAGCAACGCCATGGCGATCATCACCCGCTGGCGCTCGCCGCCGGAGAGCTGATGCGGATAGTCCGCCAGCCGCCGCGGCGCCTGACGGATCCCGACGCGCTCCAGGCAGTCGAGGATCTCCCCGCGCGCCGCCTGTTTGCGCATTCCCCGGTGTAATGACAGCACTTCGTAGAGCTGTTTTTCCAGGGTATGCAGGGGGTTGAGCGATACCATCGGCTCCTGAAAGATCATCGCGATCCGGTTGCCGCGCACGCCGCGCAGGGTCGCCTCATCCGCATGCAGCAGCGACTGGCCATGAAAACGGATGTCACCGCTGGGGTAGCTGGTCGGCGGGGTAGGGAGCAGCCGCAGCACCGACAGGGCGGAGATGCTCTTACCTGAGCCGGATTCGCCCACCAGGGCCAGCGTTTCGCCGACCGCCACCTCGAGCGACAGATTGTGCACCACGGTCTGCGTCTCACCCTGCTGGCGAAAGGCAATAGAGAGATTGTCGATAGCTAACAGCGGGTGGGTCATATTACACCGCCTTACTGGGATCAAAGGCGTCGCGAACCGCTTCACCAATAAAAATCAGTAGCGTCAGCAGCACGGCGACGGAGAGAAACGCGGCAATGCCCAGCCAGGGCGCCTGCAGGTTGTTTTTGCCCTGCAGCAGCAGCTCGCCGAGGGAGGGGGAGCCGAGCGGCAGGCCGAAGCCGAGAAAATCCAGCGACGTCAGGGTGGTAATGGAGCTGCACAGGATAAAGGGCAGGAAAGTGAGGGTCGCCACCATCGCGTTGGGCAACATATGCCGCAGGATGATCTGCCGGTCGCTAACCCCTAACGCCTGCGCCGCCCGAACATAGTCGTAGTTGCGGGTGCGGAGAAATTCCGCGCGCACCACGCCCACCAGCGTCATCCAGCCAAAGAGAACGGTGATTGCCAGCAGCCACCAGAAGCCCGGCTGCACGACGCTGGAGAGCAGGATGATCAGGAACAGCGTTGGCATGCCGGACCAGACTTCGATAAAGCGCTGTCCCCACAGGTCGATTTTACCGCCGTAGTAACCCTGTATCGCCCCGGCCAGCACCCCCAGCACGCTGCAGAACAGCGTCAGCAGCAGACCGAAGAGCACCGAGATGCGTGTCCCATAGAGGATCCGCGCCAGCACATCGCCGCCGTTGGCGTCGGTGCCGAGCCAGTTGCTGGCTGAGGGCGGCGATGGAAAGGGAACCGTGCTGGCAAAATTAATTGTCGTCGCGCCGAAGCGTACTGGCGGCCATAGCGCCCAGCCGTGAGTCGCCAGCTGCTGCTGCAGCCAGGGATCCTGATAGTCGGCGGCGGTGGCGAACGCGCCGCCGAAGGTTTGCTCGGTGTAGTTTTTTAACACCGGGACGTACAGCTGGCCCCGGTACTGCACCAGCAGCGGGCGATCGTTGGCCAGCAGCTCGGCGCCCAGGCTGCAAAGAAAGAGAATTAAAAACAGCCACAGTGACCAGTAGCCGCGACGGTTGTGGCGAAAGCGCGCCCAGCGGGCCTGATTAACGGGACTGAAGAAAGACATTAGCGGCCCTCAAAATCAATGCGCGGGTCGACCAGCGTATAGCTGATATCGCTGACGATATTCAGCAGCAGGCCAATCAGAGTGAAAATATAGAGCGTGCCGAACATCACCGGATAGTCGCGGGAGACCGTCGCTTCATAGCCCAGCAGACCCAGGCCGTTTAGCGAGAACATCACTTCGATCAGCAACGAGCCGGTAAAGAACATACTGATAAAGGTGGCCGGGAAGCCGGCGATCACCAGCAGCATGGCGTTACGGAACACGTGTCCCCAGAGGATCTGTTTCTCACCAACGCCTTTGGCGCGGGCGGTGACCACATACTGTTTGCGGATCTCGTCGAGGAAGCTGTTTTTGGTCAGCATAGTCAGCGCGGCAAAGCCGCCAATTACCGTCGCCAGCACCGGCAGGGTGATGTGCCACAGGTAGTCGAGGATCTTCTGATACCAGGGGAGGGTGTCGAAATTTGGCGAGACCAGACCGCGCAGCGGGAAGAGGTCGAAATAGCTGCCGCCGGCAAAAATCACGATCAGCAGGATGGCGAACAGAAAGGCAGGGATCGCATAGCCAATGATAATCAGCGTACTGCTCCAGATATCAAAGCGGCTGCCGTTGCTGACCGCTTTGCGGATGCCCAGCGGAATGGAGACCAGATAGATAATCAGCGTGCTCCACAGCCCGAGGCTCACCGAGACCGGCAGGCTGTCTTTAATCAGCTGCAGCACGGAGGCGCTGCGAAACAGGCTGTCGCCGAAATCAAAGCGCAGATAATCGCCCAGCATCTTCAGATAGCGCTCGTGGAGAGGTTTATCGAAGCCGTAGCGGTGGGTGATCTCGGCGATGACTTCCGGGTCGAGGCCGCGCCCGCCGCGATAGTGAACCTCGCTGATATTTCCTGCGCCGGTGCGGGCATGGCTGGCGCCCATGCCGCCGTCGCCAGCCCCCGGCATCCCGCCGCGCTGATTAAACTCGATGGCGGCGATGGCCTGATCGACCGGGCCGCCAGGCGCGATCTGGACAATAAAAAAGTTAATGGTGATGATGGCCCACAGGGTGGGGATGACTAACAGCAAACGGCGGATCAGGTAGCTGCCCATGGGATGTCCTTAGCGTCTGTCCGCAGGGAGGGTGGCCGCTTTGTTCACGTCGTACCACCAGGTATCGAGGCCGGACGAATAGATGGGGCGGGTCGCGGGGAAAGAGAACTTATTCCACCACGCGGTGCGGTCCTGCGCCATATACCACATCGGCAACATGTAGTTATTCCAGGTCAGCACACGATCCAGCGCCCGACCGAGAGGGATCAGTTTCTGCTTATTGCCCTGCCACTGCAGGATCTGCGCAATCAGCTTATCCACTACCGGGCTTTGCACCCCCGGCGCGTTGTAGCTGGAGTGAATATAGTCGGACGCCCAGGAGATTTGCAGGTCGGTCCCCGGCCAGGGCATGGCGCGCCACAGGCTTGGCATCATGTCGTAATCCCGGCTGCGGCGGCGGTTGCTGTACTGCGAATTATCAACCTGACGAATATCCATGACGATCCCCAGACGCTGCAGGTTGTGCTGAAACGGCAGCACCCAGCGGTCATTGCCCCCGGCTGGCAGCAGTAGCTCAAAGCGCAGCGGCTTGCCGGTGGCGGCGTTGACCCGGCGCTGGTTCTTCACCGTCCAGCCCGCCGCATTGAGCAGGGCGTCGGCTTTGAGTAAGTTGGCGCGGTCGAAGCCATCGCCGCGGGAGACCGGCGGCTGGTAAACCTGGCTGAAGAGCTCCGGGGGCAGTTCGTTTTTCATCGGCGTCAGCAGGGCCAGCTCGGCTGCGTCGGGCAGGCTGCGGGCGGCATATTCGGTGTTCTGGAAATAGCTGTTGGCGCGCTGATAGGCGCTGTAAAACAGCGCCTTGTTCATCCATTCGAAATCGAACGCCAGGGTAATGGCCTGCCGCACCCGGCGATCGGCAAAAATCGGGCGCTGAATATTGAACGCCAGCCACTGGGTATCCTGCGCCGAGGTATTGTTATGCTCATCTTTAATGATGTAGCCGCGGCTGAAGTTGCGACCGACGTAGCGGGTAGCCCAGTTTTTGGCGACGGTCTCTTCCCGGCGATCGACGGCTCCCGCTTTAAAGGCTTCGAAAGCGACATTGTCGTCGAGATAATAGTCATAGCGCAGCGTATCGAAATTCCAGCGACCGCGGTTGACCGGCAGGTCGGCCGCCCAGTAGTCGGCGACGCGGGAATAGGTAATATATTGCCCCATTCGCCAGGCGCTGATGCGGTATGGCCCGCTGGCCAGCGGCGGCTTCGACAGCGGGTCGCTGAGTTTGTGCTGGCGCCAGAACGCCTCGGGCATCACCGGCAGGCTCAGCAGACTCAGCATGTTCTCTTTGCCGGGCTGGCCGAGGTCAATACGCACGGTCAACGGCGCGATGGCCTTCACGGTGGTGCCTTTATAAAACAGGCGAAACTGCGGCACCCCTTCGGTCATAAACTTGTTGAAGGTAAACGCCACATCGCGGGCGGTGATCGGCGTGCCGTCATGGAAGCGGGCGCGCGGGTTGAGCGCGATCTCCATCCAGGAATAGTCCTCGGCATAGCGCGCCCGCTCGGCAATCAGCGGGTAGTAGCTGCCGGGCTCATCATCCGAGGTGGTGAACAGGGTATCGTAGAGCGCCTCCGTGCGTACCGCGGGGTTGCCGCGCAGCGCATAACGGTTGAAGTTATCAAAGGTGCCGATCGCCGCCAGGGTGAGGGTGCCGCCTTTCGGCGCCCTGGGATTGACGTAATCAAAATGACTGAAACCGGCGGCGTATTTCGGTTCGCCGATAATCGCGAAGGCTACGCTTTCCTGAATGGTTTGCGCCTTAGCGTCCAGGCTAAACAGAGCCAGCAGAATCAGAAAGAGGCGCGCATACATAGGCGGCAGAATACCCTGTCATGGCCGGCCCCCATGGCCGACATCCGTTCCCGCATCATAAGTGAGACTTAGCGCGTTGTGAAATAGTTCGCGGGTTCATCGTGCGCAGCCACCAGCCCGGCCAGCGACAGCGGTCGGCTGATCCAGTACCCCTGCAGGAAATGAACGCCCTGGCCGCGAAGCCACTCCGCCTGTTCCTGGGTCTCCACCCCTTCGGCGACGGTCATTAATTTCAGCCGGCGGCTGAGGGTCAGTACCGCATCCAGCACCGGCGAGGTTACTGTTTCAGTACCAATCGCCTGCACAAAACCGCGATCGATCTTCAAATAATCGAAGTTATAGCGTTCGAGATAGATCAGCGCGCTATGCCCGGTGCCGAAATCATCAATCGCGATTTCGAATCCCTGGCGGTGGAGCCAGGCGAAGTTAGCCATCGATTTTTCTTTATCAATCATCGCCCGCTCGGTTACCTCCAGCACCACGTGAAAGTGGTCGGCTGGCAGCGCGGCGGCGAAGCGCAGCATATCGTCGCGGAAGCTGTCGGCCTGCAGATGGGCAGGGGAAATATTCAGCCCCAGCTTCACGCCGCGCGGCAGAATACGCTTCAACACCGCAGCGTCGCTGGCGATCAGCGCGAGCAGGTGATGGGTTAGCGGCACGATCATCTGCTGGGTTTCGGCCAGGTTAATAAAAACGTCGGGCGGAATTTCACCAACCACCGGATGGCGCCAGCGCATTAGGACCTCCACGCCGCTGATACGTAGAGTCTGAGCATTAACCACCGGCTGATAAACGATGTAGAACTGGTTATTTTTGATCCCCAGCAGAATGGATTTTCGCGGATCCGATTTGATCGTCAGCACGTAATAGCAGAGCAGCCCCGCCAGCAGGCCGCAGACGACCCCGAGCAGCAGAGCAAACTGCGTATTTTCCGCCAGCCAGCTGTTGGCATACAGATAGACCTTCAGCGGTAAGCCCTCGATCTGGGCCTGGCGGATCGGCGCGTTATGCAGCGTTTGCGGATCCACCAGCCGATTACTGAAGGTGGAGATAGCGGTGTGATCGATGGCCAGCGCAATGCCGCTGAAATCGTTTTGCCGCGCGGAATAGAGGATATACGGTGTGAGATTAGCGTTAATCGACACGAAAATGCCGCTGTTTTGATCGCCGGGTTTACCTACCCACAGCGCCAGCGCCGCGCTCTTCGGCATCATCGGCGTGCCTGGTAAAATCGCCATAGCAACGGGTTTGCTGATATCGATGGCCGGGATCAGCTGGCTGAGGGGCGTATTCATGGCTCCCGTAGCCGATGAGCAAAAGGCGATGCCGTTTTTGACCAGCAGGAAAGCGCGGACGTTGGGGCTGAACGCGGCGTGGGAGGTAAGCCCGGAGTCAATATTCTCGCAGGGCTGGTCCACCAGCGGCTGCAGGCCGTCAATGGTCTGGCGCAGGTCGTGAAAATAGCTTTTCAGATAGGTATTAACATTGTTGATAATGGCGTCGAAACGCTCGGCCCGGTTATGGTAGATCACCATAAACTGAATGCTCCCGGCCAACAGCGCGACGATGATCCCCACGCTCAGGCTGGTTAACCAGGTTTTACGCTGGGGCGAAAAGTAGCGAGTAAGCATAGCCAGATTCTTTCCGTATTATTGAAGCGCATCAACGGAGTGTCGGTCGTCGTTTTTCTCATTCCCACTTAAAAGACATAGCTTATTTTGCGACGTTGAGAACCAGGTGGCAAAAAAAAACACTGCCTGGGGCAGTGTTTTTTATCCCGCAGCCAGCCAAGGGATAACCGGCGGCGGTGGAGGACAGTTTACGAGCGGCTCAGGACTCGACGCGCTTCATTGTAGCGCTTTTTCCAGTATGGCTCATCCATGCTGGAGATAGTCACCCCGCTGCTGGTGGAGGCGTGAACAAACTGGTTGTTGCCGAGGTAGATCCCGACATGGCGGCCGGTAGAGCCGGCGCGAAACAGAACCAGATCGCCTGTACGCAGTTGGGCACGAGAAATCGATTTTCCGGTTTCCTGCTGTTCAGAAGTTGAACGCGGCAGTTCCAGACCAAATTGTTCGCGGAAGGTGCGCTGCACAAACGCTGAGCAGTCGATACCCTTGCGGGTGCTGCCGCCGAGGCGGTAACGCACGCCTTTCCAGCTGGCATACTGATCCATTAAACGGGACTTTACGTCCAGGTTACGGACCATCGTTTCAAATTCATCCTGAGAGGCTTGCAGTGATGATAAATCGCCACTACCCACAGCATGCGTCTCAGAATGCATATTCCTGGCGGTACTTGTTGAACTACACGCGGAAAGCAGAACCGCTACTGCAATCGCGGGGGCTACCCGCAAGATATATCTCAAAATCGGCTGAGATTTGACCATGCTGTTTATTTTCCCTTGTTGTCCTTAACGACAATGTCGTTATAAAAAATGCCAAACGTGTTAGAGCCTAAATACCCATCCGCAATGAGACAATTCCTTAAGCTTAAATTTGTGCAGTCACGCACAATTTTATTCATGCCCTGAATTAATGCTGCGGAAAAGGCAAAACGAGAACGAGATTACCCTATCAAACGCCGCATGGCGAGCGGTTTTGCGCGATTTCTTATAAGTATTTTGGTGACAAAAAGTGAATCATCGGGAAAGGCCAAAATTACGGCAATATCGGGCAAAAAACAGACAATTCCTTCATTTGTCACGGGATTAATGTGACAAGAAGATGAACGTCATGTTGAAAAAAAGGGAAAATGTAAAAAGGGACCCAAAAGGTCCCCTTATAGTTAATGACTCTGGCGGCTGCCGGAGACATTATTTGGCCGATATTCTACTGGGTAAGTAGCGATCGAAAAAGGCGATCAATTTATCGCTCAGCGGGGTCATCAATACCCAGGGCGCGCCGATCAGCACGGCGGTCAGGGAGCCGACGGCAATATCGCTAAACCAGTGGGCGCCAATCATTACCCGCGGGAAAGCAAAGACCACAAAGATAATCAGCGCGACGCCCAGCGCGCGACGGCCAAAATAGCGCCACATAAAGCTCGCGAAGATCAGCAGCATCATCCCATGATCGCCAGGGAAGCTGTCCTTCGACGCATCCTTAGTGGGGAAGTTAACGACGTCGCTGACGCGGGTAATATCGCTAAAAAACAGCGACGGGCTGGCGCGCTGTACCGGCATCAGGTGTTGTGCGAGCTGGTTGATGATCACCGCCGCCAGCAGCATCACCAGGCCCATGATGGCGATCTGACGACGGCCTGCAGTCGGCGCCTTTAGCCAATAGCTCAGCATCAGGCAGCCCATCGCCAGCAGCGAACAGGCGTCGAAGGCGCGATTGTTGATGATCGCCAGCAGCCAGGCATAAGCATGGCTGACGCTGACGCCATGGTTAAAGAAATGGAAGATCGCGGAGTCGACCGGCAACCACGCGCCATGGTTGGCTGGCAGATACCAGGAGCAAAATAGCGCTACACCCGCGATGTTAAGCAGCAGGATTAAAGGAATTCGGTTTTTCATCATAGCCATTGCGATTTTGTGACAGTCGGCGGCAACCTTAGCCGCCTTAACTTAAACGAAGCCTCAACAACGAGGTCTGGAGTGCGTTCCAGTCGGCTTCATTCGCGGAAATAAGCTCGATCCGACTATCGGGCGGAGCGACGCTGAGGGTCTCGATATGGAGATCCTCCCCCTGACGGTTGATTCGTACCGCCCCCTCGGCAATGCGCATCACGCCTTTAACGCGCCCCACTGGCGCCAGCCTGGCCCATTCGAGCAGGCCGATGGTGTCAAAAACCGTCTCCGCGTCGAAGATCCAGCCGCAGCCCTGATAGCCCTGGCCATTGTTGAGATGGCGGCGCCAGCGCTGGTGTTCCGCCAGGCTGAGCGCGGCGAGGCCGGAAGTGGGGGAATGGCGGTGGGCGTGCTCCGCGCTCGCCGGCAGCGGGGCGGTGTTCCGTCGTGGCTCATCGAGCAGGGTCAGATCGATATTGCCCTGGATTGCCGACACCTTGCGACGCTCGCCGCCCCAGCGCTGCCACCAGTCGGCCAGCGCCCGGGCGCTTTCGGCGGTTTCCCGATCACTTTTATTCGCCACAATGATGTCCGCCGCGGCCAGCTGATCGCGGAAGTTGTCGTTGCTGACGGCTCTTTCATCCAGCAACTGGCGGGGATCGAGGATGCACAGGGTGGCGCGCAGATCGATCCAGGGCTCATACACCGCCGCGGTGAGGATATCGAGGATCTGCTTTGGGTGGCCCAAACCGGTGGGTTCGATCAGCAGGCGATCGGGTTTGCCCTGGCGCAGCAGGGTGTTCAGCCCAACCTGCATCGGCAGGCCATTGACGCAGCACATGCAGCCGCCGGGGATCTCTTTGAGCAGGGCGCCGCTGTCGGCCAGCAGCGCGCCGTCTATCCCGACTTCGCCAAACTCGTTAACCAGTACGGCCCATTTTTCATCCGCAGGCTTCTGCGCCAGCAGATGAAGAATCGAGGTCGTCTTACCGCTGCCGAGAAAGCCGGTGATCAAATTGGTTCTGGTCACTCTTTTCTCCAGGATAAATGTAATGTTGTAACAGTTACGCCTATCCTGACGAAAAAAGGGGGAAAAGAGAAGTCCTGAGGCGGACAGAAGAGAATTCTGTCCGCATAAGCGCAAATATTGTTAAGAATTCAGCGCGCGGGCGACGGCCTCGCGGGCGCCGTGCGTCGCCAGCTGTTGCCAGGCGGCGCGGATCCCGGCGACAAACTGGGCGTTGTGCGGCAGGTCGCGGCCAAATATTTCCTCCAGCCCCAGCAGGGCGTCGACGCGCTGCTGCTCATCGCTCTGGGCCACCCGCTGCCGGATCTTGTCGACCAGCGGATCGCGCACGTCGATCGTCTGACCGGCGTCGTCCGTGCCGCTGACGTAGCGCATCCAGCCGGCCACGCCGAGAGCCAGCAGCGGCCAACGGCTGTCGCGCGCCAGATGTACGCGGATGCCATCGAGCATGCGCTGGGGCAGCTTCTGGCTACCGTCCATGGCGATTTGCCAGGTGCGGTGTTTGAGCGCCGGATTGCTGAAGCGGGCGATGAGACTGTCGGCATAGGCCAGCAGATCAACGCCGGTAATGGTCAGCGTCGGAGCCTGTTCGTCAAGCATCAGCTGGCGGGCGGCGCGGCGGAAGACGTCATCCCGCATGCAGTCGCTAATGTGCGCATGCCCTGCCAGATAGCCAAGCCAGGCGAGGAAAGAGTGGCTGCCGTTGAGCATCCGCAGCTTCATTTGCTCCCAGGGCAACACGTCATCGGTCATCTGCACGCCCGCCGTCTCCCAGGCGGGTCGCCCGGCGACAAAGTGATCTTCGACCACCCACTGAATGAAGGGTTCGCAACTGATGGCGCAGGGATCGTCGACCCCCAGCACGGTGGCGATTTCCGCCAGCGACTCCGGTGTGGCCGCGGGAACAATACGATCCACCATGGTGCCCGGGAAGCTGACGTTGTCGGCGATCCAGTCCGCCAGCGCCGGGCTGCGTTTTTCCGCCATGCCGAGGACGGCATTTTTTACCACGTGACCGTTGTCGGGGATATTATCGCAGGAGAGTACGGTAAAGGGCGGAAGGCCTCGTTCCCGGCGGCGGGCCAGCGCTTCAACTAAAATACCGGGAGCCGACTGCGGCAGCGTCGGATTCTCCAGATCGTGAATAATGCGCGGATGCGTCGGATCCAGTTTCCCGGTCGCCGGATCGATGCAGTAGCCTTTTTCCGTGATGGTCAGCGAGACAATCGCTACCTGCGGCTCGCAAAATTTTTCGATAATCGCCGCCAGCGAATCGAGCCTGGCGTTCAGACATTCGTGCACCGCGCCGACCACAATGGGCTGGTTGCCGTCGGCGCCTTTTTCCAGCACGGTAAACAGATGGTCCTGTTCGCGAAGCTGGCTCATCAGCGTGTCGCCGCTGAACAGACTGATTTCACAGATCCCCCAGTCGCCGCCGACGTTATTCAGCACGCGATCGGTGAGCAGCGCCTGGTGCGCGCGGTGAAACGCGCCAAAGCCGAAATGGACAATACGCGAGCGGAGCTGGCTGCGATCGTATTGAGGGTATTGCACGTTCTTCGGTAGCGTAGCGGTTGCAATTGTTGTCATTCTTCCCACACCTGTTTAACTGCTTATTAACAATGCCAGTCTAAAGTTATATGACAGGAAGTTAAATTGGTAAGCCGAAATTATCCGCTGACTGTGAGCTGGATCAATCAATAGGCCATCACTGTTTGCAGCCAGGTGAGAAACATGTATGGTAGTCGTCATGAGTGTCGCCATTATTGGTATAACAACTTTTGTGAGGACATAGCGATGGAGCAAACCTGGCGGTGGTATGGGCCGAACGATCCGGTATCGCTTGATGATGTACGGCAGGCGGGGGCGACCGGCGTCGTCACTGCGCTGCACCATATTGCAAACGGTCAGGTATGGCCGGTCGACGAGATTAAAGCGCGTCAGGCGCTGTTAGCGGCAAAAGGGTTGACCTGGTCGGTCGTCGAAAGCATTCCCGTCCACGAGGATATTAAAACCCACAGCGGGCAGTATGCGACCTGGATTGCCAACTATCAGCAGAGCATCCGCAATCTCGCGGCCTGCGGCATCGATACCGTGTGCTACAACTTTATGCCGATCCTCGACTGGACGCGCACCGATCTGGAATATGAGCTGCCGGACGGCTCCCGGGCGCTGCGTTTCGATCAGATCGCTTTCGCCGCCTTTGAGCTGCATATCCTTAAACGCCCGGGAGCGGAAGCGGATTACAGTGAAGAAGAGCAGCGTCAGGCTGAGGTCTATTTCAAGGCGATGAGCGAAGCAGAGATCGATAAACTGACTCGCAATATCATCGCCGGCCTGCCGGGAGCGGAAGAGGGCTACACCCTTGACCAGTTCCGCGCGCGTCTGGCGGAGTACGACCACATTGATAAAGCGCAGCTGCGTGAAAATATGGCCTATTTCCTGCGCGCCATCGTGCCGGTATGCGAAGAGGTAGGGATCCGCCTGGCTGTGCATCCGGACGATCCGCCGCGGCCGATCCTTGGCCTGCCGCGTATCGTGTCGACCATCGAAGATATGCAGTGGCTGAAGGAGACGGTGGACAGCATTAATAATGGCTTCACCATGTGTACCGGATCGTATGGCGTTCGCGCCGATAACGATCTGGTGAAGATGGTGGAGACCTTTGGCGATCGCATCCATTTTACCCATCTGCGCTCTACCTGCCGTGAAGCAAACCCAAAAACCTTCCACGAGGCGGCGCACCTTAGCGGCGACGTCAATATGGTGGCGGTGGTGGATGCTATCCTGCGTGAAGAGCAGCGGCGTAAACAGGCCGGCGATCTGCGCCCGATCCCATTTCGGCCGGATCATGGTCATCAGATGCTCGACGATCTGCGCAAGAAAACCAACCCAGGCTATTCGGCGATTGGCCGTCTCAAGGGGATGGCGGAAGTGCGCGGCGTCGAGCTGGCGCTGAAAATGACCAAATACCCTGAACTGCTGTAATCGCGGCAATGGGGATAATAAAAAGGACAGCCAGCGCTGTCCTTTTTTACTGTCGGGGCGTTACCGATGATTAATCCGCGCGGCCCATATAGCGGCACTCTTCGATATGAATGCGGATTTTCTCACCGGTGGTCAGGTATTCCGGCACCTGAATCACCAGGCCGGTGCTCATGGTGGCTGGCTTGGTGCGGGAGCTGGCGGACGCGCCTTTAATACCCGGCGCGGTTTCGATAATTTCCAGGTCAACGGTCTGCGGCAGCTCCAGCGCCAGCAGCTGGCCGTCCCAGGTCAGCACCTGCATGTCCGGCATCCCACCTTCCGGAATAAACTGCAGCTCTTCTTCAATCTGCTCTTTGGTAAAGGTGTAAGGGGTATAGTCTTCTTTATCCATGAACACGTATTCGTTGCCATCGACGTAGGAGAAGTCGACGAAACGGCGGGTCAGGGTGACGGTATCGACGATATCGTCGCCTTTGAAGCGCTCTTCTACTTTCAGGCCGGTGCGCACATCGGAGAAGCGCATTTTATACAGTGTCGCAGCACCGCGGGCGCTGGGTGACTGAATATCAATATTTTTCACAATCAGCAGCTTGCCGTTGTAATTCAGCACCATACCTTTTTTAATTTCATTCGCTCTTGGCATTGCAGTAATCCTGTCACTTAACGAGTCAAAAATATCGCGTAAAACTACTCGCGCCCGGGCGTTCAGGCAAGCGGATTTCGCGAGTTTTGCTATCTTCTGGCAAAACGTTTAGGCTGTGGCGCAAAATGAGCGTTTGGGAGTCGGGTTGTGGAATGTCGTACTGATTGTGGCGCATGTTGCATCGCCCCCTCTATATCATCGCCGATCCCCGGCATGCCGCAGGGCAAGCCGGCTAATGTCAGGTGTGTTCAATTATCTAATGACAACCTATGTAACATTTTCGGTTCGGAACTGCGACCAAAAGTGTGCGGCAATCTTCAACCTTCGCCAGATATGTGTTCGACGGATCGTGACGCCGCTATAACTTACCTGCTTCACTTGGAGTCCAGCACGGCACCATAGGTATTTGTAGAACATTGCTTATAAGTATATAACCTATGGTGGTGTTTATTTTGTTTTATATCAACAGGATAGGTGGCTCCTCTGAGAGGATAGCTATCACGCAGCCATTTAATCTACCAACACGTCTTCCAGGTTTTGTTGTTGAAATCTATCAGTGGCATCGACATTGAGGTCTGGCTTCAACTGCTCAATATCAAATTGAACACGAAAGCCTGTTTTCTCTGCAATATAGTCACTAAACATATTTGTACCATCAATATCCCATCCTCTGCAGACTCGCGCTCGGGAGGAAGGGGGATAAATATCGACTTGATGAGGATAATGTTATCTGAGCGTGACAGCAGTAGGCAGTGTGAATTTTTGTATTGCTTACAAATTGTCAATCTACAGCTGAAAGTATAACGTATACACCAGTAATCAAGTGATAGGTGTTGTGATATGGATATTAATGAGTTCCCTCCGGGAGTTATCGAACATCTCGGTTGGTATGTATATCGACTGATTGATCCACGAGATGGAAGCACTTTTTACGTGGGTAAGGGAAAAGGCAATCGCGTTTTTGCTCACATGCGCGGCGAAGTGGCAGCCGCTGATGATGATGAACTGCTCAGTAATAAACTCAAGCAACTTCGTGAGATTAGATTAGCTGGTCTGGAGGTCATCCATGTAATCCATCGGCATGGTATTGCCGATGAAAAGACTGCTTATGAGGTGGAGGCTGCTCTAATCGATGCCTACCCAGGTTTGACCAATATCATGAACGGTGCTGGCAGTAACGAGTATGGCGCTGCACATATTAAAGAATTAATTGCAACGTACCAGCCTGAGACAGTGGAGTTTAAGCACAAAGCGCTGATGATATCTGTTAACAGAAGTTCAAAGGATGTTGATCTCTATGACGCAGTACGCTTCAGTTGGCGTGTAAGCCTCGAACGTGCAAGCAAAGCTGAAGTTATCCTGGCTACAGTAAAAGGAATTGTCAGAGGGGTATATGTTGCTGATGAGTGGTTAAAATCTACCCGTGACAACTTTCCTGAAATGCGCCAATGGGATGAAGATGATGAGTTTGAAGCTACTCAAAGTTCACGCTTTGGTTTTCGAGGTCGCGCGGCATCTCCTGAAATTACACAGCTCTATCTTGGTAAGAAGATCCCTGATGACCTCAGAAAGAAAGGGTCAATGTCTCCTGTGAAGTATTCACCAAATTTTGATTCCTGAACGCTAATATTTCAGTATAACTGCTTAAAGGGCGATCCGGCGTTGAATATGGGTCGCCTCCAAAACATCGAATAACTTATTGTATTTTAAATACATTTGTTTTATCTCCCGGCATTTTTTGAGCCCCGGACCAAATAATGGTGCTGTCGATATTACTCTGGTGTCATATTGTTCAGTTATTAATGCGGAAATCCAAAATTATATTAAGATCAATAAGTTAATCATAAAGGGCAACTGCACTATAGCACTGACGACACGGATGCCTGCGCATGGCTGAAACATCTGCAGGCCGAGCTGGCTGCATTGACTCTATCATGATCATTAATCTGCATTGCCCGGCTCTGGCCGGGCAATGTGCTTACACGTCTCTTATCCGCCACAGGCAGGCCTGAGTGACAACGCCCATCGCCAGCGCAATCCAGAACACCGCGTGATAGCTCCAGATCTCCGCCACTACCCCCGCCAGTGAACCGGCGATGATCCAGCCGACGCGGGTAGTATTGGTATAGAGGGTGGTGGCCGCGCCCGCCTGCCCCGGCATCAGGTCCTGGAAATAGAGCATGCCGATCCCGGCGAGGATCCCGATATAGATGGCGTTCAGCACCTGCATCGCCAGCAGCAGCGCTGGCGTATGCACCGTCAGCATGCCGACGTAAAACAGCACCCCGGCCACTGCAGAAAGACGCATCAGAAAGCGTTTGCCGAAACGCCGGGCGTAGTAACCGGCAATCAGCATGGTCGGAATTTCCAGTCCGGCGGCGGTGCCCATCATCAGCCCCGCAAGCTTCTCCGGCAGATGCAGCTCGTTAATGATAAACAGCGGCATGTTAATGATGTACAGGCTGTTAGTACCCCACATCAGGGTGCAGATGCTGAACAGCAGCAGCGCATCGCGGCGATGCGTGCGCGGAGCTTCCAGCCGGCCGGTCGCTACCGGCTTTGCTTTGCGCATGCTGGGCAAGAATAGCCAGACCATGATCCCGCAGACGATAAACGCCGCCGCGGCGCTGAGATACATCGCTGTAAAACCAAACCCCATCGCCAGGGCGTAGGCCAGCGGGGGACCAATCACCCATGCCAGGGAGACCTGGGCACGTAAAATGGAGCTGAACATCACCGCTTCGCGGCCGGTCCTGTCGGCATGCTCCCGCGCGAGGGCAAACATCTGCGGGTTGGCGGTCGATCCAAAGCTGCTGAGAAAAACGCCGATGAACAGCAAAATGAAATAGTTGCGGTTCCAGGCAAAGAGGACGCAGGCCAGCACCCCCAGCAGACAGCAGACGACAATCAGCTGCTTGCGATCGCCCTGACGGTCGGAGCGGCCGGCGAGGAACTGACTGACCAGAATGCCAATAACCGCGCTGCCGGTAAAAAAGAAACCGACCATCGCCGGGCGGACGTGCACTTCGTTGGTCAGAAACAGGCTCAGGGTCGGGGTTTGCAGCGCCCCGGCAATGCCCGTCAGAAAGGCGACGATTAAGAAGGCGGAAGAGGTGACATCGAACCCGCGTCGGGGGAGAGCGGCGCTACGGTTTTCCATGGGTTTGGTTTTCTGTAGTTTCAGGAGACGGCGCGGAGTTTACGCCTGCTGGCTAAAAATAAACAGTAGTATGGCACGAATAATTAAAAAGGCGTTTCAAAATATAGGGTTCAGCAAAAAGCTGACGTTCGAGGCGGTCGACAGCTAAGGCTTCAGCAAAAGTGTGCAGTACCTCTAAGTTCTGCAATCAAGTCGCTGACGTACCTTGCGCGTTGAGCAAGAAAGGTACAAAATTCTTGAAACGTTTCAGCGTCATTCGGCAATCCGTTCCCCGTCAGATGGCGCCTTTTTTCTCAAGTTAGCTGAAACGATTCAATTCAGCAGGAGAGGAGAACCATGTTCCAGTTATCTGTGCAGGATATTCATCCCGGCCAGCAGGCCGGTAATAAAGAAGAGGCCATCCGGCAGGTCGCCGCCGCGCTGGTCAGCGCCGGCAACGTGGCCGATGGCTACGTGAACGGCATGCTGGCGCGCGAGCAGCAGACCTCGACCTTCCTCGGCAACGGGATTGCGATCCCGCACGGCACGACGGATACGCGTGACCAGGTGCTGAAGACCGGCGTTCAGGTGTTTCAGTTCCCGCAGGGCGTCACCTGGGGCGAAGGGCAGACCGCCTATGTGGCGATCGGGATTGCCGCCAGCTCAGATGAGCACCTCGGCCTGCTGCGTCAGCTGACCCACGTGCTGAGCGATGACGCGGTCGCCGCGCAGCTGCAGTCCGCCACTACCGCGGAAGAGCTGCGCGCGCTGCTGATGGGAGAGAAGCAGAGCGAAGCGCTGAAGCTGGATAACGAGACCCTCAGTCTCGACGTCGCGGCCAGCGATCTGCTGACCCTGCAGGCGCTGAACGCGGCGCGTCTGAAAGAAGTTGGCGCTGTCGATGCCGCCTTCGTTAGCCACGTCATTAACGATACGCCGCTGAACCTCGGTCAGGGCGTCTGGCTGAACGACAGTGCGGAAGGCAATTTGCGCAGCGCCGTGGCGGTCAGCCGCGCGGCTAACGCCTTTACCCGCGACGAGCAGCCGGTTTCCCTGCTGGTCACGGTGGCGATGGCCGACGAGCAGCCGACCGCAGTGCTGAACCGTCTGAGCAAGCTGCTGCTGGACAAGAAAGCTGAACATTTGCTGAAAGCCGACGCCGCCACCGTGCTGGCGCTGCTGACCAGCGACGACGCCATTGCCGAAGATGTGCTGAGCGCCGAATTCGTGGTGCGCAATGAACACGGCCTGCATGCCCGTCCGGGCACCATGCTGGTCAACACCATTAAACAATTTTCCAGCGACATCACCGTCACCAATCTCGACGGTTCCGGCAAGCCGGCTAACGGTCGCAGCCTGATGAAGGTTGTGGCGCTGGGTGTGAAAAAAGGTCACCGTCTGCGTTTTACCGCGCAGGGTGAGGATGCGCAACAAGCGCTGGATGCGATTGGCGAAGCGATCGCCGCAGGCCTTGGGGAGGGCGCATAAATGAGCAGACGTGTAGCAACGATTACGTTAAACCCGGCATACGACCTGGTGGGATTCACCCCGGAGATTGAACGCGGCGAAGTGAACCTGGTGCGCACCACCGGCCTGCACGCTGCCGGGAAAGGCATTAATGTGGCGAAAGTGCTGAAAGATCTCGGCATTGACGTCACCGTCGGCGGTTTCCTGGGTAAAGACAACCAGGACGGCTTTCAGCAGCTGTTCAGCGAGCTGGGGATCGCCAACCGTTTCCAGGTGGTGCAGGGCCGGACCCGTATCAACGTTAAGCTGACGGAAAAAGATGGCGAAGTGACCGATTTCAACTTCTCCGGCTTTGAAGTCACCCCGGGCGACTGGGAACGCTTCGTCAACGACTCCCTGAGCTGGCTCGGGCAGTTCGATATGGTCTGCGTCAGCGGCAGCCTGCCGTCCGGCGTTAGCCCGGAAGCCTTCACCGACTGGATGACCCGTCTGCGCAGTCAGTGCCCATGCATCATTTTCGACAGCAGCCGCGAAGCGTTGGTTGCCGGACTAAAAGCGGCGCCGTGGCTGGTGAAACCGAACCGTCGCGAACTGGAAATCTGGGCTGGCCGCAAGCTGCCGGAGATGAAAGATGTTATCGACGCCGCCCATGCGCTGCGCGAGCAGGGTATCGCCCACGTGGTGATCTCCCTGGGCGAAGAGGGCGCGCTGTGGGTCAACGCCTCTGGGGAGTGGATTGCTAAACCACCTTCAGTGGAAGTAGTCAGCACCGTTGGCGCCGGCGATTCGATGGTCGGCGGCCTGATTTACGGCCTGCTGATGCGTGAATCCAGCGAGCATACCCTGCGCCTGGCGACCGCCGTCGCTGCCCTGGCCGTCAGCCAGAGCAATGTAGGAATTACCGACCGTACCCAGTTGGCCGCGATGATGGCGCGCGTCGACTTACAACCCTTTAATTGACAGCAGGAGAGGCATAATGAAAACGCTGCTGATTATTGATGCCGGACTCGGACAGGCGCGCGCCTACATGGCGAAAACCCTGCTGGGTGCCGCGGCGCCGAAAGCGCACCTTGAGCTGATTGATAACCCGAATGACGCCGAACTGGCCATCGTGCTGGGAACCGCGCTGCCGGCCGATAGCGCGCTGAATGGTAAAAACGTTTACCTGGGCGATATTAACCGTGCTGTCGCCCATCCGGAGCTGTTCCTGGGAGAAGCGAAAGACCACGCTAAGCCCTACGTTGCGCCAGCGGCGGTAGCCGTTCCGGCCGCCGCTCAGGGGCAGAAACGCATTGTCGCGGTCACCGCCTGTCCGACCGGCGTCGCCCACACCTTTATGGCGGCAGAAGCCATCGAAACCGAAGCCAAAAAACGCGGCTGGTGGGTGAAGGTGGAGACCCGCGGCTCCGTTGGGGCGGGCAATGCCATCACCCCGGAAGAGGTGGCCGAGGCGGATCTGGTGATCGTCGCTGCCGATATCGAGGTGGACCTGGCGAAATTCGCCGGCAAGCCGATGTACCGCACCACCACCGGTCTGGCGCTGAAGAAAACCGCCCAGGAGCTGGATAAAGCGGTGGCGGAAGCCAAACCGTACCAGCCATCCGGCAAACCTCAGGCGGCTGCTGAAGGGAAAAAAGAGTCGGCGGGCGCCTATCGCCACCTGCTGACCGGCGTCTCCTATATGCTGCCGATGGTAGTGGCCGGGGGCCTGTGTATCGCGCTCTCCTTTGCCTTCGGGATCAAAGCGTTTGAAGTGAAAGACACCCTGGCGGCGGCGCTGATGCAGATCGGCGGCGGCTCGGCCTTCGCGCTGATGGTGCCGGTACTGGCAGGCTTTATCGCCTTCTCCATTGCCGACCGTCCGGGTCTGACCCCGGGCCTTATCGGCGGTATGCTGGCGGTTAGCGGCGGCTCCGGCTTTATCGGCGGGATCATCGCTGGTTTCCTTGCCGGTTATGTGGCGAAAGCCATCAGTACGAAGCTGAAACTGCCGCAGAGTATGGAAGCCCTGAAACCAATCCTGATCATTCCGCTGGTCTCCAGCCTGATCGTGGGTTTGGCAATGATCTATCTGATCGGTAAACCGGTAGCCGGTATCCTCGCCTGGCTGACCCACTGGCTGCAAACCATGGGCACCGCCAACGCGGTTCTGCTGGGCGCGATCCTCGGCGCGATGATGTGTACCGACATGGGCGGGCCGGTAAACAAAGCGGCCTATGCCTTTGGCGTTGGCCTGCTGAGTACCCAGACCTATGCGCCGATGGCGGCGATCATGGCGGCCGGTATGGTGCCACCGCTGGCGATGGGTATCGCGACGCTGGTAGCGCGCAATAAGTTCGATAAAGGGCAGCGGGAAGGGGGCAAAGCCGCGCTGGTTCTTGGCCTGTGCTTTATCTCGGAAGGGGCGATTCCTTTTGCCGCCCGTGACCCGATGCGCGTTCTGCCGTGCTGTATCGTCGGCGGCGCGGTAACCGGCGCTATCTCCATGGCGGTCGGCGCGAAACTGATGGCGCCGCACGGCGGGCTGTTTGTTCTGCTGATCCCGGGGGCGATTACGCCGGTGCTGGGCTACCTGCTGGCGATTGTTGCCGGAACGCTGGTGGCGGGCCTTGCCTACGCCGTGCTGAAACGCCCTGAGGCGCAAACAGCGGAAGTTGAAAAAGCGGCATAATCCTACCGCAATAAAAAAGGGCCGACTGTTCGGCCCTTTTTTTGTCTCTATTTACGCCACTTCGGCAATCTGCTGCGCCCGCAGCCAGGCAATCTCTTCCGCCCAGATATCCGGGTTGATGGTTTCCAGAATCAGCGGAATACCGTCGAAGCGGCTGTCCTGCATGATCCAGCTGAAGCAATCGTGGCCGATGTTGCCTTCCCCCAGGCTGTGGTGACGGTCGACCCGGCTGCCGAAGGCGCTCTTGGCATCGTTGAGATGCATGCCGCGCAGATACTGAAAACCGACGATGCGTTCGAAGGCGGCGAAGGTTTTTTCGCAGGCTTCGGCGCTGCGCAGGTCGTAGCCGGCGGCGAAAGCATGGCAGGTATCGATGCAGACGCCGACGCGGGATTTATCTTCCACACCGTCGATGATGGCCGCGAGGTGCTCGAACTTAAAGCCGAGGTTGCTGCCCTGGCCAGCGGTGTTTTCGATCACCGCAGTAACGCCTTCGGTCTTCGCCAGCGCGATATTGATCGATTCGGCGATGCGCGCCAGGCACTCCTCCTCCGGGATCTGCTGCAGATGGCTGCCGGGGTGGAAGTTGAGCAGCGTCAGTCCCAGCTGCTGGCAGCGGGTCATTTCATCAATGAAGGCATCACGGGATTTTTCCAGCGCTTCTTCCACCGGGTGGCCAAGGTTAATCAGGTAGCTGTCGTGCGGCAGGATCTGCCCCGGGCCAAAGTGATACTTTTCACAGGCGGCTTTGAATTCGGCGATGGTCTCGTCGCTGAGCGGCGCGGCGCGCCACTGGCGCTGGTTCTTGGTGAAGAGGGCGAAGGCGGTTGCTTCGATTTCGGCGGCGCGAATGGCGGCATTGGCCAGTCCACCTGAGGCGCTCACGTGCGCTCCTACGTATTTCATAAAAAAAACTCCAGTTAAAGCCGCTGGGGGGTGGGTAATGATAGCGGCTTAACTGGAGAAAGATGTAGTGCTTTATGCCATCAGGCTGTAGATAGCGACGTTAATGACCCCGCCGCCGACAATCAACCAGACGAACAGCATCAGCGCCATCAGCAGCGGTTTCGCCCCGGCTTTTTTCAGCGCGCTGACGTGGGTGGTGACCCCGAGGGCGGCCATTGCCATCGCCAGCAGGACGGTATCCAGCGTCACCAGCATATCCACCACGGCTTTCGGCAGCAGATGGAAGGAGTTAAACACCGCCACCAGGATGAACATAATGGCGAACCACGGAATGGTGATTTTGCTTTTCTCGCCGTTGCCTGCCGGGGTCAGCTGTTTAACACGCGCCGCCAGGAACAGCAGGAACGGAGCCAGCATCATGACGCGCAGCATTTTGGCGATAACCGCCGCGTTCTCCGCGTCCGGGCTGACCGCATGGCCGGCGGCAACAACCTGCGCCACTTCATGCATGGTGGAGCCCATATAGATCCCGTAGGTCTCCGGGGTAAACCAGTGCGCCAGCAGCGGGTACATCGCCGGGTAGAGGAAGATGGCGATGGTACCGAAGATAACCACTGTAGCGACGGCAACCGTCACTTTACTGGCTTCGGCTTTGACCACCGGCTCGGTGGCGAGCACGGCCGCCGCGCCGCAGATGCTGCTGCCGGCGCCGATCAGCCAGCTGGTGTGTTTATCGAGACCAAACACTTTCTGGCCAAGGAAGCAGGCGATGAAAAAGGTACTGGAGAGCGTCAGAACGTCAATCAAAATACCGCTCACGCCGACGTCGGCAATCTGGGCGAACGTCAGGCGAAAGCCGTAGAGGATGATCCCCAGGCGCAGCAGATGCTGCTTGGCGAAGATCACCCCGCCGTCGCAGGGCTGCCAGATTTTCGGGTAGACCGTGTTGCCGACGACCATCCCGAACAGGATAGCGAGGGTCAGGGCGCTAAAGCCCGCGCCGGCGATGGCCGGGAAACTACCGGCCCACAGGGCGGCGCCGGTCAGAGCGGCGGTCAGCGCCAGGCCTGGGACAAAATGCCACAGGGAACGATGTTTGGTGGGTAAAGTGAGTGCTGTCATAACCTTCTCCTTTGTCTGCCTAAAGGTTACGCCGCGCGGGATTAAATATAAAATTGATTATATGTTTATAATCAATCGTAATAAGTGGTTAATGGCCGCTTCGCCGGTTACAACGGGGCGGGAGCGGGTTAGGCAGAAGCGGGGCGGTCTCGCCGGCAAGACGATGATTTTGTGATATAAGCGGATTTTCCTTCCGTCAGCCGCCTCGATTTGTGTCACCATAGTAAGGAAGGTTATTCAGGTTGGATTACTAAACGGGTGGGTTATGCATATTACGCTGCGGCAGCTGGAAGTGTTCGCCGAAGTCCACAAGAGTGGGTCGACCACTCAGGCGTCACAGATGCTGGCGCTTTCGCAATCCGCGGTCAGCGCCGCGCTGACCGATCTGGAAGGGCAGCTCGGCGTGCAGCTGTTTGACCGCGTCGGTAAACGACTGGTGGTGAATGAGCATGGACGGCTGCTGTACCCGCGTGCGCTGGCGCTGCTGGAGCGGGCCCTGGAGATCGAGCAGCTGTTTCGCGGCGATAACGGGGCGATCCGAGTCTACGCCAGCAGCACCATCGGCAACTATATTATGCCGGAGATTATTGCCCGCTATCGTCATGACTTCCCGGATCTGCCGGTCGAGCTGAGCGTCGGCAACAGCCTGGACGTCATCAACGCCGTCGCCGACCTGCGGGTGGATTTCGGCCTGATTGAGGGGCCGTGCCATGCCGCCGATATTATTGCCGAGCCGTGGCTGGAGGATGAACTGGTGGTGTTTGCCGCGCCCAACTCACCGCTGCTGGCGGGGGAGGTGACCCTGCAGCAACTGGCTGAGGCGCCGTGGATCCTGCGCGAGCATGGCTCCGGCACCCGGGAGATTGTCGATTACGTTCTGCTGTCGCATCTGCCGGCGTTTCATCTGGGCATGGAGCTGGGTAATTCAGAGGCGATCAAGCACGCGGTCAGGCATGGCCTGGGCATCAGCTGTCTATCGCGGCGGGTGATTGCCGAACAGCTTGCCTCGGGCACGCTGGCGGAGCTGAAAGTGCCATTGCCCCGTCTGACGCGCACGCTGTGGCGGATCCATCACCGGCAGAAGCATATTTCTAAAGCATTACAACGTTTTCTGCACTATTGCCAGGTGTAGCAGCCCGGTTTTATCGCCTGATTACGGGGGGAATTCGCTGGCAATTCCGCAGGTTAGTGCTTTACTAATAATTTGCGGGCGATCATGAAGCTCTCTTATAACTTTGCATTTGTACCGGATGGAACCCCGATCGTCTGCTACAATCGCGCCTCATTTTTTGGATGGATAGCATTATCACATGGTTTCGGAAACTAAAACCACAGAAGCGCCCACGCTACGTCGTGAACTGAAGGCGCGCCACTTGACCATGATCGCCATCGGCGGTTCCATCGGTACGGGTCTTTTTGTTGCCTCTGGCGCAACCATTTCGCAAGCAGGTCCCGGCGGGGCGCTGCTGTCTTATATTCTGATCGGTTTGATGGTCTATTTCCTGATGACCAGCCTCGGCGAGCTGGCGGCGTTTATGCCGGTATCCGGTTCCTTCGCCACCTACGGGCAGAATTATGTTGAAGAAGGCTTCGGCTTCGCGCTGGGCTGGAACTACTGGTACAACTGGGCGGTGACGATCGCCGTTGACCTCGTGGCCTCACAGCTGGTGATGAGCTACTGGTTCCCCGACACTCCGGGCTGGATCTGGAGCGCCTTGTTCCTCGGCATCATGTTCCTGCTGAACTGGATCTCGGTGCGCGGCTTTGGCGAGGCGGAATACTGGTTCTCGCTGATAAAAGTGGCCACCGTCATTATCTTTATCATCGTCGGCGTGATGATGATTGTCGGCATCTTCAAAGGGGCGCAGCCAGCCGGCTGGAGCAACTGGGGGATCGCGGATGCGCCGTTCGCCGGCGGTTTCTCGGCGATGATTGGCGTGGCGATGATTGTCGGCTTCTCGTTCCAGGGCACCGAGCTTATCGGCATCGCTGCCGGTGAATCTGAAAATCCGGAGAAGAACATTCCGCGCGCGGTGCGCCAGGTCTTCTGGCGTATCCTGCTGTTTTACGTCTTCGCGATCCTGATTATCAGCCTGATCATTCCGTATACCGATCCGAGTCTGCTGCGCAACGATGTGAAGGATATCTCCGTCAGCCCGTTCACCCTGGTGTTCCAGCATGCTGGTTTGCTGTCGGCGGCGGCAATCATGAACGCCGTTATCCTGACTGCCGTGCTGTCGGCGGGTAACTCCGGGATGTACGCCTCCACGCGTATGCTGTACACCCTGGCCTGCGACGGTAAAGCGCCGCGTATTTTCTCGAAGCTGTCGCGTGGCGGCGTGCCGCGTAACGCGCTGTACGCGACCACCGTGATCGCGGCGCTGTGCTTCCTGACTTCCATGTTTGGCAACCAGACGGTGTACCTGTGGCTGCTGAACACCTCCGGGATGACGGGCTTTATCGCCTGGCTGGGTATTGCGATCAGCCACTATCGTTTCCGTCGCGGCTACGTCCTGCAGGGTAACGATATTAATAATCTGCCGTATCGTTCCGGGTTCTTCCCGCTGGGGCCGATCTTCGCCTTCGTGCTGTGCTTGATCATTACTCTCGGACAGAACTACGAAGCGTTCCTCAAGGACACCATTGACTGGGGCGGCGTGGCGGCGACCTACATTGGTATTCCGCTGTTCCTCGTTATCTGGTTTGGTTACAAGCTGGCGAAAGGCACCCGCTTTGTTCGCTACAGCGAAATGACCTTCCCGGACCGCTTTAAGCGTTAATCTTCGCGATTGTGCGATAAAAGCCCTCTGTGAAGAGGGCTTTATATTGCTGGCAAAGTGCAATCTTCAGGGATTGCCCGGCTGCGCTGCGCTTGCGCGGGCCTACAGATAACCGCGTAACTGATTGATATTGCGATGTTTCGTAGGCCTGGTAAGGCGGAAGCCGCCACCCGGCAGACATGTGAGCACAATAACGAAGACAGATTTGTCACCACCCGGAAGCCCTCTGAACAGAGGGCTTTTTTTATGTTTGTGCGGTTACAGCTTGTCACAATTCTTCATAATTATATTGATAATCGTAATCATTATCTTTATCATTTTCGCCCATTACGGATGAAGCCACTCCCCGTCTCTGCCGCTTGTACAGACTGACACCGGGCGACCAGCCACATCGACGAGAAAACAGCGCGAGCATGCCGCCGACAGAGCGGCAAGCCGCCAGCGCGTGTGAGCAGCACCTTGTTGTTTGTTTGGTTGTACACCTCATGGAGATTTGGAATGTTCAGGTTAAACCCTTTTATCCGGGCGGGATTGTCTGCGTCCGTCGTATCGTTGGCGTTTCCGGCTCTGGCCGATGTGAATGAAGAAACGCTGGTGGTGACCGCCTCGGCCACTGAACAGAATGTCAAAGACGCGCCGGCGAGCATCAGCGTCATCACCCAACAGGATTTACAACGCAAGCCTGTTCAGAACCTGAAAGACGTGCTGCGCGATGTGCCTGGGGTCCAGCTCACCAACGAAGGGGATAACCGCAAGGGCGTTAGCATCCGCGGTCTGAGCAGCAGCTATACCCTGATCCTGGTCGACGGCAAGCGCGTTAACTCGCGGAACGCCGTCTTCCGCCACAATGACTTCGACCTTAACTGGATCCCGGTGGATGCTATTGAGCGTATCGAAGTGGTGCGCGGCCCGATGTCCTCCCTTTACGGCTCCGATGCGCTCGGTGGGGTGGTCAACATTATTACCAAAAAAATCGGCCAGAAATGGACCGGGACGCTGAGTGCTGATACCACTATTCAGGAGCACCGCGATCGCGGGGATACCTATAACGGCCAGTTCTTCACCAGCGGCCCGCTGATCGACGGCGTACTTGGAATGAAGGCCTACGGCAGCCTGGCAAAACGCGCCAAGGACGATCCGCAGTCATCCAGTAATGCCACCGGCGAGACGCCGCGCATCGAGGGCTTCACCAGCCGCGATGGCAATGTTGAATTCGCCTGGACGCCGAACGAAAACCACGATTTTACCGCAGGCTACGGCTTTGACCGTCAGGATCGCGATTCCGATTCCCTTGACCGCAACCGCCTTGAGCGGGAGAACTACTCTCTGAGCCATAACGGCCGCTGGGATATCGGCAACAGCGAGCTCAAGTTCTACGGCGAAAAGGTGGATAACAAAAATCCAGGGCAGAGCGGGACTATTACCTCGGAAAGCAATGCCATCGACGGCAAGTATGTCCTGCCGCTGGGCATGATTAACCAGCTGGTGACCTTCGGCGGCGAATGGCGCCACGACAAACTGAAAGATCCGGTCAACCTGAGCAGCGGCGGCCAGTCAACGTCGGCCAGCCAGTACGCCCTGTTTATCGAAGACGAATGGCGCATCATCGAGCCGCTGGCGCTGACCACCGGCATTCGTATGGACGACCATCAGACCTATGGCGATCACTGGAGCCCGCGCGCCTATCTGGTGTATAACGCCACCGATACCGTCACCGTCAAAGGCGGCTGGGCGACGGCGTTTAAAGCCCCGTCGCTGCTGCAGCTTAACCCCGACTGGACCACCAACTCCTGTCGCGGCTCGTGCAGCATCGTCGGTAACCCGGATCTGAAACCGGAAACCAGCGAAAGCTTCGAGCTCGGTCTCTACTACCGCGGGGAAGAGGGCTGGCTTGAAAATGTCGAAGGCAGCATCACCACCTTCCAGAATAATGTCGACGACATGATCGACGTTCTGCGCACTTCCAGCGCCAGCGAAGCGCCGGGCTACCCGAACTTTGTCGGCTGGAAAACCGTCAACGGTAAGCGTGTGCCGATCTTCCGCTATTTCAACGTCAACAAAGCCCGCATCAAAGGGGTGGAGACGGAGGTGAAGATCCCGTTTGGCGATGAGTGGAAGCTGACGGTGAACTACACCTACAACGATGGTCGCGATCTGAGCAATGGCGGCGACAAACCGCTGCAGACGCTGCCGTTCCATACCGCCAACGGCACGCTCGACTGGAAACCGCTGGACGACTGGTCCTTCTACGTGACGGCCAACTATACCGGCCAGCAGCGCGCGGTGAGCGCCACCGGCAAAACGCCGGGCGGCTACACCCTGTTTGACGTTGGCGCGGCATGGCAGGTGACCAAAAACGTGAAACTGCGCTCCGGGGTGCAGAACGTGGGTGATAAAGATCTGAGCCGGGACGACTACAGCTATACCGAAGAAGGCCGTCGCTACTTTATGGCGGTGGATTATCGCTTCTGATTGCCGGCGCTAAAACGCGTCCTGTAGGCCTGAACATGCGCCGCGAAGCAGCTTCGCGGCGCATTGGCGTTTAGCCAAAGAGATGCTGCGCATGGAAGCGCAGATGGTCTTCAATAAACGAGGCAATAAAGTAATAGCTGTGGTCGTAACCGGGCTGGATGCGCAGCGTTAACGGCCAGGCCTTCTGCCGCGCGACCTCCGCCAGTACCGCCGGCTGCAGCTGTCCGGCAAGGAATGGATCGTTGTCGCCCTGATCGATAAGCGTCGGCACGGCGTCCTCCGGCCGGCTGGCCTGCATCAGCGCGCAGCTGTCCCAGGAGTGCCATGCCGATTCATCCGCGCCGAGATAGGCGGTAAACGCTTTCTTGCCCCACGGGACCTGGGAGGGATTGACGATCGGCGCGAAGGCGGAGACGCTGGCGTAGCGGCCGGGATTTTTGAGCGCCATAATGAGCGCGCCGTGGCCGCCCATCGAGTGGCCGCTGACGGCGCAGCGTTCGCCGACGCTAAACTCGCTACGAATAAGCGCGGGCAGTTCGTCACGCAGGTAATCGTACATTCGGTAGTGCGCCGCCCAGGGCGCCTCGGTGGCGTTCAGGTAGAAGCCGGCGCCTTGTCCGAGATCGTAACCGTCGTCGTTGGCCGCCTCGTCACCGCGCGGGCTGGTATCCGGCATCACCAGCGCGATGCCCAGCTCGGCGGCAATGCGCTGGGCGCCCGCCTTGGTGGTAAAGTTCTCATCGTTACAGGTCAGCCCCGACAGCCAGTACAGCACCGGCGGCGGCGTTTCGCGCTCAGGCGGTAAAAAAATGCTGAACGTCATGGCGCAGTTCAGGACAGGGGAGTGATGACGCCAGCGTTGTTGCTGGCCGTCAAAACAGCGATGCTCTTCAAGCAGTTCCATGCAAGGCTCCTCGGAAGGGATGTGCGCGTAAACGTTCATAATACAGATATTTCATTAGCCGGTGAGCAACTTTCACTTTCTCCTTTTGAGAACTTACTGCATCATTAATGCAACTTATAGCCAACATGCCGGTGTAGCGACGGCGCTTATGAATGCGTACAGCGGTTGGAACATTCCGGATACGGCGATAAGGATTTGGCGTTGCGCCTGAGGCATGGCTTCGCTCCCCAATAAAAGGCAGCGCCAATTTCAATAATTATCGTTACGGCTACTGGATTCTGTGCGCCACCTCACGCACAATGAATACAAACTTTGCCCCCAGAAAAAGCAAAGAGCGCCACACCTGCAGGAGAAACATAAATGTCATCACTGAGTAAAGAAGCCGTCCTCGTTCATGAAGCGCTGGTCGCTCGTGGGCTGGAGACGCCGATGCGTGCGCCAGTACAAGAAATTGATAACGAAACACGCAAGCGTTTGATTACCGGTCATATGACCGAGATTATGCAACTGCTGAATCTGGATCTGAGTGATGACAGTCTGATGGAGACCCCGCATCGCATCGCCAAAATGTATGTCGATGAGATCTTCTCCGGGCTGGATTATTCTCGCTTCCCGAAAATCACCGTCATTGAAAACAAAATGAAGGTCGATGAAATGGTCACCGTGCGCGATATCACCCTGACTAGCACCTGCGAACACCATTTCGTTACCATCGATGGTAAAGCGACGGTAGCCTATATCCCGAAAGATTCGGTGATCGGCCTGTCGAAAATCAACCGCATCGTGCAGTTTTTCGCCCAACGTCCGCAGGTCCAGGAGCGTCTGACGCAGCAGATCCTGATCGCGCTGCAGACGCTGCTCGGCACCAACAACGTGGCGGTATCCATTGACGCGGTGCATTATTGCGTGAAGGCGCGCGGCATTCGCGACGCGACCAGCGCCACCACCACCACCTCTCTCGGCGGCCTGTTTAAATCCAGCCAGAATACCCGCCAGGAATTCCTGCGCGCAGTACGTCACCACAACTAAAACGGAGCAGGGTGCATGGAGAGAAATGTCACGCTGGACTTTGTCCGCGGCGTCGCCATCCTCGGTATCCTGCTTCTCAATATCAGCGCCTTCGGCTTGCCGAAGGCCGCTTATCTCAATCCCGCCTGGTCAGGAAGCGCGTCCCTTAGCGATGCCTGGACCTGGGCGCTCCTCGACCTGCTGGCGCAGGTGAAGTTTCTCACCCTGTTCGCGCTGCTGTTTGGCGCCGGTCTTCAGCTATTGCTTCCGCGAGGGAAGCGCTGGATCCAGTCGCGGCTGACGCTGCTGGCGCTGCTCGGTTTCATTCACGGTCTTTTTTTCTGGGATGGCGATATTCTGCTGGCCTATGCCCTGGTGGGGCTGGTGAGCTGGCGCATGGTGCGTGAGGCGCACCATATCAAATCGCTGTTCAACACCGGGGTGGTGCTCTACCTCACCGGCATTGCGGTGCTGGTCCTGTTGGGGATGATCTCCGGGACCGCGGCGAATCGCTCGTGGGCGCCGGACGCGGCGAACCTGCAGTATGAGCAGTACTGGAAGCTGCACGGTGGCATGGAGGCCGTCAGCAACCGGGCGGATATGCTATCTGACAATCTGCTGGCGCTGGGCGCGCAGTATGGCTGGCAGCTGGCGGGGATGATGCTGATGGGCGCGGCGCTGATGCGCAGCGGCTGGCTGAAGGGACAGTTTAGCCTGCGTCACTACCGGCGTACCGGCGCGCTGCTGGTGGCGGCCGGCATGGCGGTCAATCTGCCGGCAATATTCGCCCAGTGGTATCTGGCCTGGGACTATCGCTGGTGCGCGTTTTTACTGCAGGCGCCGCGCGAACTTAGCGCCCCGCTGCAGGCTATCGGCTATGCCGCGCTGGCCTGGGGCTACTGGCCGCAGCTCTGCCGTTTCCGCCTGGTGGGCGCTATCGCCTGCGTCGGACGCATGGCGCTGACCAACTACCTGCTGCAGACCCTGATCTGCACCACCCTGTTTTATCATCTTGGGCTGTTTATGCGCTTCGATCGTCTGCAGCTGCTGGCCTTTGTCCCCCCCATCTGGGCCGTTAACCTCCTTGTCTCATCGCTCTGGCTGCGCCGCTTCCGCCAGGGGCCGGTGGAATGGCTGTGGCGTCAGTTAACCCTGCGTGCGTCAGGCACATCATTGAAAGACACATCCAGATAACGATCTCGATCACAATCATTAACAAAACGGATGTAAACGTTTCCAGCCGTGTGACCTCACTCACGCAGCGGACCGCGGGTCGCTGCCAGAATAGCCTCCTTGCTAAGCACAGGAGGTGAATGTGACGTGCTGTAATTCTCTTAAGGTTGCTGAGTATGATCACCATTCGTGATGTCGCCCGCCAGGCGGGCGTTTCCGTGGCCACCGTGTCGCGGGTGCTGAATAACAGCGCGCTGGTGAGTCCGGATACGCGCGACGTGGTGATGAAAGCGGTGACCCAACTGGGCTACCGGCCCAACGCCAACGCCCAGGCGCTGGCCACCCAGGTCAGCGATACCATCGGCGTGGTGGTGATGGACGTCTCCGACGCCTTCTTCGGCGCGCTGGTGAAAGCAGTGGATACCGTTGCTCAGCAGCATCAGAAATATGTGCTGATCGGCAACAGCTATCACGAGGCGGAAAAAGAGCGTCACGCCATCGAGGTGCTGATCCGTCAGCGCTGCTCGGCGCTGATCGTCCATTCGAAAGCGCTGAGCGATGATGAACTGAGCGACTTTATGCAACATATCCCGGGGATGGTGCTGATCAACCGCATCGTGCCGGGGTATGCCCATCGCTGCGTCGGACTCGACAACGTCAGCGGCGCGCTGATGGCCACCCGTATGCTCCTCAATCATGGTCACCAGCGCATCGGCTATCTCTCCTCAAACCACGGTATTGAAGATGACGATATGCGCCGGGAAGGGTGGAGCAAAGCGCTGCAGGAGCAAGGCATCATCGCCCCGGACAGCTGGATCGGTTCCGGCTCCCCGGATATGCAGGGCGGTGAAGCGGCGATGGTCGAACTGCTGGGGCGCAATCTCGGCCTCACCGCGGTGTTTGCCTATAACGACAGCATGGCGGCCGGCGCGCTGACGACGCTGAAGGACAACGGCATTGTCGTGCCGCAGCATCTGTCGCTGATTGGCTTTGATGATATTCCTATTTCCCGTTACACCGATCCTCAGCTCACCACCGTGCGCTATCCGGTAATGTCGATGGCAAAGCTGGCCACCGAGCTGGCGCTGCTGGGGGCGGCCGGCAAGCTGGATCGCGAGGCAACGCACTGCTTTATGCCGACGCTGGTGCGCCGTCATTCCGTTGCCCAGCGGCAAACTGTGGGGCCGATCACTAACTGACGCGATCGCGGGATGTAACCGCTTTCAATTTGTGAGTAAATTCACAGTATATTAACATTCGCCTGATTATGATGGCAGCGTTTACCAGTCTGAACCACGAGGTGATGGATATTCCTCACTTTATTTAGTAGGAACAAGGCGTTAAGCGAGTTTTACAGTCGTATTTTTCTGGAGCGTTACCTGACACGGAAGACCGAATTTTCGTCGTGAAATGCGTTGTGCGGTAACACTAATGCAACAAATCCCGCCTGCATTTTCTCACAATAATGACCCTGCATAATAAAACCGGAGATTCCATGAATAAGAAGGTGTTTACCCTGTCTGCTGTAATGGCTGGTCTGTTATTTGGCGCCGCCGCACACGCAGCAGATACCCGTATCGGCGTGACGATTTATAAATATGACGACAACTTTATGTCGGTAGTGCGTAAGGCGATTGAAAAAGATGGCAAATCCGCGCCAGACGTCCAGCTATTGATGAATGATTCGCAGAACGACCAGTCGAAACAAAACGATCAGATTGACGTGCTGCTGGCGAAAGGCGTGAAGGCGCTGGCGATTAACCTGGTTGACCCGGCCGCCGCAGGTACGGTGATTGAAAAGGCGCGCGGGCAGAATATTCCGGTGGTGTTCTTCAACAAAGAGCCTTCCCGCAAAGCGCTGGATAGTTATGACAAGGCTTATTACGTCGGTACCGACTCGAAAGAGTCGGGGATTATTCAGGGCGATCTGATCGCCAAGCACTGGAAAGCCAACCCGAACTGGGATCTGAATAAAGACGGTCAGATCCAGTACGTCCTGCTGAAAGGCGAGCCGGGCCATCCGGATGCGGAAGCGCGTACCACTTACGTTATTAAAGAGCTGAATGATAAAGGTCTGAAGACCCAGCAGCTGCAGCTGGATACCGCGATGTGGGATACCGCCCAGGCGAAAGACAAAATGGACGCCTGGCTCTCCGGCCCGAATGCCAACAAGATTGAAGTGGTGATCGCTAACAACGACGCCATGGCGATGGGCGCGGTTGAAGCGCTGAAAGCGCACAACAAGAGCAGCATTCCGGTGTTCGGCGTTGATGCCCTGCCGGAAGCCCTGGCGCTGGTGAAATCCGGCGCGATGGCCGGTACTGTGCTGAACGATGCCAACAACCAGGCAAAAGCGACCTTCGAGCTGGCGAAAAACCTTGCCGACGGGAAAGACGCCGCGGCAGGCACCAACTGGAAAATTGACAACAAGATTGTTCGCGTCCCCTACGTGGGCGTCGATAAAGACAACCTGAGCCAGTTTACCGGCAAATAATCGTGATGTGAGTTGCGGGCGTGGGTTATCCACGCCCGATTATTCCTGATACAGAACCAGACTCCTGCTGGCGCTAGTGCGCCGGACGGGGCTTGCATGAACGCAGCCAGGTATAACTATGGTCAGCAATAATAGCGAACGGTCAGGCGAATATTTGTTGGAGATGAGCAACATCAACAAATCGTTTCCTGGCGTCAAGGCTCTTGATAATGTCAACCTGAAGGTTCGTCCGCACTCCATTCATGCGTTAATGGGTGAGAACGGCGCCGGTAAATCGACATTATTAAAATGCCTTTTTGGGATCTATCAAAAAGATTCCGGTAGCATTCTTTTTCAGGGAAAAGAGATCGATTTCCATTCGGCGAAAGAAGCCCTGGAAAACGGTATTTCGATGGTGCATCAGGAATTAAACCTGGTATTACAGCGTTCGGTCATGGATAACATGTGGCTCGGGCGCTATCCAACTAAAGGCATGTTTGTCGATCAGGACAAAATGTACCGGGATACCAAGGCCATTTTTGATGAGCTGGATATTGATATCGATCCGCGCGCCCGCGTCGGTACCTTATCGGTATCTCAGATGCAGATGATTGAGATCGCGAAGGCGTTTTCCTATGACGCCAAAATCGTCATCATGGATGAGCCGACGTCATCGCTGACGGAAAAAGAGGTCAACCATCTGTTTAAGATCATCCGTAAGCTGAAAGATCGCGGCTGCGGTATCGTCTATATCTCGCATAAAATGGAAGAAATTTTCCAGTTGTGCGATGAAATAACCATCCTGCGCGACGGCCAGTGGATCGCCACCCAGCCGCTGGAAGGGCTGGATATGGATAAGATCATCGCCATGATGGTCGGGCGTTCGCTTAACCAGCGTTTTCCGGATCGCGAAAACACTCCGGGCGAAGTGATCCTCCAGGTGCGCAATCTCACCTCGCTGCGCCAGCCCTCCATTCGCGATGTCTCCTTTGACCTGCATAAGGGCGAAATTCTCGGTATCGCCGGCCTGGTGGGCGCTAAACGCACCGACATCGTGGAGACCCTGTTCGGCATCCGTGAGAAGGCCAGCGGCACCATCACGCTGCACGGCAAGAAGATCAACAACCACAGCGCCAACGAGGCGATTAACCACGGTTTTGCGCTGGTGACCGAGGAGCGGCGCTCTACCGGGATTTACGCCTATCTGGATATCGGATTTAACTCGCTGATCTCCAATATTAAGAAATATAAAAACAGCATCGGCTTGCTGGATAACTCGCGAATGAAGAGCGATACCCAATGGGTTATTGACTCGATGCGCGTCAAAACCCCCGGTCAGCATACGCAGATTGGCTCGCTTTCCGGTGGTAACCAGCAAAAGGTCATTATAGGCCGCTGGCTGCTGACCCAGCCGGAGATCCTGATGCTGGATGAGCCAACGCGCGGTATCGACGTCGGCGCCAAGTTTGAAATCTATCAGCTGATTGCCGAACTGGCTAAAAAAGACAAAGGGATCATTATTATTTCTTCCGAAATGCCGGAACTGCTGGGGATTACCGACCGCATTCTGGTGATGAGCAACGGCCTGGTCGCGGGCATTGTTGAGACTAAAACCACCACGCAAAACGAAATACTGCGTCTTGCGTCATTGCACCTTTAAGATCAGGGGCTTCACATGAGTGCGTTAAATAAAAAGAGTTTTCTCACTTACCTGAAAGAGGGTGGGATATATGTTGTCCTTCTGGTCCTGCTGGCCATTATTATTTTCCAGGATCCGACATTTTTAAGTCTGCTCAATCTGAGTAATATTCTGACCCAGTCCTCGGTGCGTATTATTATTGCCCTCGGCGTGGCCGGACTTATCGTCACGCAGGGGACCGACCTCTCCGCCGGCCGTCAGGTGGGTCTGGCGGCGGTGATTGCCGCCACCATGCTGCAGGCGGTGGATAATGCCAATAAGGTATTCCCGGATATGGCGACCATGCCGATCCCGCTGGTGATCCTGCTGGTGTGCGCCATCGGGGCGGTCATCGGCCTGATTAACGGGATCGTCATCGCCTACCTGAACGTGACGCCGTTTATTACCACCCTCGGCACCATGATTATCGTCTACGGCATTAACTCGCTGTACTACGACTTCGTGGGCGCGTCGCCGATCTCCGGCTTCGACAGCCACTTCTCCCATTTCGCGCAGGGGTTTGTGGCGCTGGGCTCCTTCCGCCTGTCCTACATTACCTTCTACGCGCTGATTGCCGTCTTCTTTGTCTGGATCCTGTGGAACAAGACGCGCTTTGGCAAAAACATTTTTGCTATCGGCGGTAACCCGGAAGCGGCGAAGGTCTCCGGGGTTAACGTAGCGTTAAACCTGCTGATGATCTATGCTCTCTCCGGCGTGTTCTACGCCTTCGGCGGCCTGCTGGAAGCCGGTCGTATCGGCTCGGCGACCAATAACCTCGGCTTTATGTACGAACTGGACGCCATCGCCGCCTGTGTGGTGGGCGGCGTATCGTTCAGCGGCGGGGTAGGGACGGTGTTTGGCGTGGTGACCGGGGTGATTATCTTCACCGTCATCAACTACGGCCTGACCTATATCGGCGTCAACCCTTACTGGCAGTACATTATTAAGGGGGCGATTATTATCTTCGCCGTGGCGCTGGACTCCCTGAAATACGCCCGTAAGAAATAAGATTGAACGCATCAAAAACCCGCGCCTGGCGCGGGTTTTTTTATATCTGAAACGAATGCGTTGATGGAGGCTACTTTTCTTTCTGCAGCTCCAGCAGCTGCTCCGGGGTGACGGCCGGGTAGGACTGGGCGTCATCCGGCACATCATGCTGCTGCGCCGGAATCGGGATGAGAGGGCCGAGAAAGCGCGGTTCCCGTTTGAAGATATAGAGATCCGCCAGCGCGCCAAAGCGGGCGCCGAACTCGCGCAGCCGCACGCTCCACATATCCTTCGGCGACGGCACCGCGTAGCACTGGGCCTGGATCCCCATATGCAGGGCGATAAACAGCGCCCGTTCGCAGTGGAAGCGCTGGGTGATGATAATGAAGTCGTTGGTGTCGAACACTTTCCGGGTACGGACGATCGAGTCGAGGGTACGGAAACCGGCATAGTCCAGTACGATATCCGCGGGATCGACGCCGCCTTTAATCAGGTCCCGACGCATGGTCATCGGTTCATTGTAGCTTTGCAGAGCATTATCGCCGCTCAGCAGGAGATAGTTGACCTTGCCGCTGTTGTAGGCGTTCAGCGCACCCTGGATGCGGTAACGGTAATACTGATTGATGACGCCGGTGCGGTAATATTTGGCGGTGCCCAGCACCACACCGACCTGACGGTAGGGCAGGTCCTGCAGTTCATCATAGATATAGGGCGCGGTTTTCCAGCTCATCCAGCGGTCAAGGCCCAGCACGGTCAACAGCAGCAGGCCGAGCAGGACTAACAGGCTGTAGAACGCACGCTTTAACATGAACTTGGCTCAATAATAGACAACGGAGTCTTCAGGCTACTTTACCCGCCGGGTAAGCGCAAGAAACCCGCGTTTGATTGCGGGGATTTTCAGCAATATAGACAGATCGCCGAATGCAGGCCGGGTAAGGCGTGAGCCGACACCCGGCATAGGGATCTTCAGCTCGCCATGGCGCGAACCGTAGGTCGGGTAAGCGTAGCGCCACCCGACACCTAACGGTATAAAAAGTCGGCCGGATAAGCCGAAGACGCCGTCCGGCAATCTGCTCAGGCTGATCAACCTAACAGGACGCGCTCAATATTGTGGCAGCCCAGCGCCTTCAGGGTGGCGACGGTGGCATCCCACTGGATCAGCGCCGCGTCGGCTTTCTCCGCCAGGATTGCCCGCTGGATAGCGGGATAATCATAGCCGTTGAGGCTCAGGAGATTCAGCGCCCCCTGCAGCGGCGGCAGCGTCGGGTTGAACGCTGCGTTTTCCGCATAGCTACCGCTGAAAATGGTACCGTCTTTCAGCTCTAGCGCCACGCCGGAAGGCGAGTGGCTATAGGGCGCATGGCAGCGGTTGGCGGCCTGAATAGCTGCCTGGGTTAGGGCATCGCCGCTGACCGGGAAGCCATGGTCCTGTTCATCCATCAGCAGGGTTTTGATCTCGAGGTCTTTCGGGCCAAAGGCGTCCGGCAGATAGTGCTCCAGGGCATGCGCTTCGCGACCCGGCAGATGAATGCGCAGCGCCAGCCCGCTGTTCAGTTCGTTCATAAACTGACGGCAATGACCGCACGGCGTGTAGTTCACCGTGATAGCGCGCAGGGAGGTCTCGCCGCGCAGCCAGGCGTGGCTGATGGCGCTCTGTTCCGCGTGAACGGTCTGCTGCATGGTAGCGCCGAGAAACTCCATATTGCCGCCAAAGTACCAGCGGCCGCTGACGCCGCGGGCGATAGCCCCGACGTTAAAATGAGAAAGGTCGGGGCGCGCGCAGGCAGCGGCAAGCGGCAGTAGCGCAAAAGCCAGCGCGTCTTCGTCCAGACCTGTCGCATGCTGCAGCGTCGCCACCTGATCGGCTTCGAGCAGCGCCGGGAAATGCGGGTCGGCGAGCATCGGGGCGATGGCCGCCTGCAGATCTGCTGCCAGAGTCGTCAAAGCAGCTTGAAAACGTGAGTGCATAGCGTTGCCTCATAACAGTGTAATGGGAAGCCAGTGTACGGGCGGCCAGCGGTTCCATATGTGATGAATATCTCATTCTTTATGCAACTCTGATTTGTTGCATTAAAAAATGTGATTTAAATCACGATTAACCTACCACTGCGAGGATCAGCGGAAATAAGAACGGCGCCATCAACGAGGTGATGATCCCGCACAGCACCAGCGCCAGTGAGCTAAACGCGCCTTCCTGATAGTCCAGCTCGGCGCAGCGGGCCGTGCCGAGGGCGTGCGAGGCGGTGCCCATTGACAGGCCGCGCGACGCTTTGGTGCGAATGCGCATCAGGTTAAGCAACGTATGCCCAAATACCGCGCCGAGGATGCCGACAAAAATTACGCACACGGCGCTGATGGCCGGAATGCCGCCGATGCTGCCGCTAACCGCCATAGCAATCGGCGTAGTGACTGACTTAGGCAGAATAGAGGCGGCGATTTGCGGCGTGGCGCCCATCAGCAGAGCGACGGTGGTGCCGGTGATCATCGCCACGCAGCTGCCGATAAAGCAGATGGTAATGATAGATTTCCAGCGGGCGCGGATCTGGTGCAGCTGTTCATACAGCGGGAACGCAAGGGCCACTACCGCCGGCTGCAGCAGATCGTTCAGGACTTTGCTGCCGGCAAAATAACGCTCATAGGAGATCCCGGTCAGCAGAAGAAATGGAATAATCACCACCATCGCCACCAGCAGCGGGTTGAGCAGCGGGAACTTAAAGCGGGCCGCCAGTTTGCGGGCGAGAAAAAAGACGATCAGGGTTAGCGGTAGCGACCACCAGATTTCATGCATCATTCTTCTTTTCCTTTTTGGCCAATCACTTTACGTTCGCCATGCACCAAATGGGAGCTCCAGCTCACCACTACAAACACCACCAGCGTACTGATGGCGCAGGAGATAACGACAGGCCCCAGCTGGGCGCGCAGCAGATCCCAGTACTGCATCACCCCAACGCCGATCGGCACGAACAGCAGCGCCATATAGCGGATCAGGATATTACAGCCGGGGTTGACCCATTGCGGCGGCATAATTTGCAGCGCCAGCAGCACGAAGAGGATCAGCATGCCGATGATGCTGCCGGGGATAGTGATAGGCAGCAGCCCGGCGATAAAAATTCCGGCGTACAGGCAGGCGTAAATCAGGACGAAAGCCCGCAGGTACTGCCAGATAATAGTCAGCGATTTACTCATGGTAATAACCCTTGATGAAGTGCATTCATCATACAATTAATCCCTAAAATGTGCTACCGATCACATCATGAATTCTATGCATAGCGCTGATAGCTTACGGGAACCATAGTCTCACCCGTCAGGGCCCGACACCTTGCGGCTCAGGCGGGATCGCTCACCACGCTACCTTGCTGGATGAGGCGCGGCAAATAAAGGCGAATGGGACGCCACAGACCCCTGTAAAGCATAGAGATTATCTCGCCGCTTTGCCGCATCGAGCGTGCGGGGAACGGCGTGCGTCTGGTCCGACGCATTGAGCGCTTTCAACCAGCGCCCGGAGGCGCTACCATAGCGCCTCTTTTTTTTCCGGGTAACGATATGCGTGTTCTACTGGCGCCGATGGAGGGCGTGCTCGATTCGCTGGTGCGCGAGCTGCTGACCGAGGTTAACGATTACGATCTCTGCATCACCGAATTTCTGCGCGTGGTGGATCAACTGCTGCCGGTAAAATCGTTCTACAGGCTATGCCCGGAACTGCATCACCAGAGCCGCACGCCGTCCGGAACCCGCGTGCGCGTCCAGCTGCTGGGACAATATCCCGAGTGGCTGGCGGAAAATGCCGCCCGCGCGGTGGCGCTGGGTTCATGGGGGGTGGATTTAAACTGCGGCTGTCCGTCGAAGCTGGTAAACGGCAGCGGCGGCGGGGCAACGCTGCTGAAAGATCCAGAGTTGATCTATCGCGGCGCGAAAGCCATGCGAGAGGCGGTTCCCGAGCATCTGCCGGTGACGGTGAAAGTTCGTCTTGGCTGGGACAGCGGTGAACGGCGCTTTGAAATCGCCGACGCGGTGCAGCAGGCGGGGGCCAGCGAACTGGTGGTTCACGGCCGTACCAAAGAAGATGGCTACAAAGCCGAACGCATCAACTGGCAGGCGATCGGCGAGATCCGCCAGCGCCTGACTATCCCGGTGGTCGCCAACGGTGAAATCTGGGACTGGCAAAGCGCCCAGGATTGTATGGCTGTCACCGGCTGCGATTCGGTGATGATTGGCCGCGGGGCGCTCAATGTGCCGAACCTCAGCCGGGTGATCAAATACAACGAACCGCGCATGCCGTGGCCGCAGGTGGTCCAGCTGTTGCAAAAATATACCCGCCTGGAAAAGCAGGGTGATACCGGCCTGTATCATGTGGCAAGAATTAAGCAGTGGTTAGGCTATTTACGCAAGGAATATACCGAGGCGCTGACCCTGTTTAATGAAATTCGCGCCCTGCAAACGTCTGCTGAAATAGCGGCGGCGATCGGCCGCTATTAACCGCCATACTGTTATTCGCTTCACATATTATTACTTGCATGCCTATTGATGATAGGCATGGGTTGAATAAAGTGATAATGTGCGGTCAATCAATTCAGGATTGCTACTGAACTCAGGCAAAACCTAAGCACTTTCGTCATTCGTGGCGCAAAGTGCTTAGGTTTTTTTTTGGTAAAAATTCAGGGTGGATAAAATGATGATGTAAAACAATGAGATGTGAATAACGATTTCTCTGGCATTGTCGCGGTTTTATTACCGACGGACGCTTTTTGCCATTCATTTTTTAAAAAAAGAAAACGGGTAAATAAATAGCCTGGGGATCCCCTTTGTTTTTATTCAGTCACGGTGGATATCACAATGCATAACAAAAAAATAAATCAGCTTTTGATCGGCGCTATGCTGGCGGCCATGGCGCCTGCCGTGAGCGCCGCGGACATCCCGGCGTGGAACGGCAGCGCGCTGGGGTTTGAAGCCGGGCAGCAAGGGCTGCTGGGCGATATGCTAGGCATTCGTCCGATCCTTGAAGAAAACGGCTTTCATTATAATCTCGGCTATCTTAACGAGATGGCCTACAACGCCGGCGGCGGCTATAACCATGATAAACATCTGGCCTATATTGACCAGGTGTCATTGACCTTTACCCAGGATCTGGAGCGCTGGACCGGCATACCGGACGCGCGGCTTGAGGGCAATATCGTCAACCGCAACCATGATGATAACCTCACCACGAAACGGCTGCAGGATCCGCGGGTGAGTTTCAACGATCTATCGCAGGAGAGCTGGGGCGGCGGGTCGATTACCCGCCTTGGCTGGCTCACCTTTGCCCGCAGCTTTGACGACCGCCGCCTGACCTGGCGCATCGGCATGATGAACAAGGTGCAAACCTTCGACCAGATCATTCCCTGCGATTTTCAGCTGCTGACCCAGTGCGGTGGGAAATCGGCCAACTCGCTGACCTGGAATAACTGGAACATTCACACCTGGGGCACCACCCTGGAGTACAAGCTGACGCCGACGGTCACCCTGAAAGGCGGGGTGATGGAGCAAAACTCGCAGGCTACCGCGCGCAGCCACGCGTGGAGCTGGTCGACGAAGGGTAGCAAAGGCATCTTACTGCCGATGGAGATCGAAACCCGTCCGCTGATTAATGGCCTGCCGGGAGCCTATAACCTTGGCGTGGTCTGGACTAACGCGCCGCAGAGCGACCTCTACAGCGGTAAATCCGGCGGCGCCGGGGCGACCGATCCGCAAGGTTACGCCGAGCACGACAGCACCTGGTTTATGTACGCCGGCCTGAACCAGCAGATCACCCGCCACGCCGACGACCCGCTGCGGGGAATGAGCGTCTCACTGAGCGGCAGCCTCAGCGACCAGCGCAGCAACTATATCCACTCCGCCGTCGCCGCCTCTATGCGCTACCGCGGTCTGTTTGACGCCCGCCCGGAGGACTGGATTAGCTTCGGCCTGACGTGGATCGACATGAGCAGCCACTACGCACGTAATCAGCGCTATATGAATCAGATAAGCGGCGCCACCGACTATAACGATCCGGCTTACCAGCCGGTGGCCGGTCATTCGCTGAACGGTGAGCTCTATTATCGCTTCCGCCCGGTCTCCTGGCTGGAGCTGCAGCCGGGCCTGCAGTACTGGCACCGTCCGGGCGGCGTCGCGCAGACCCAGGACGCGTGGGTAGTGGAGTGGAAAACCGTCGTGACCTTCTGATAGTCGCGATCTTAATCACGTTTTTTCACTTGTCAGGTTGAGCGCGCAGCAGAAGTTGTTACAGTGCGGGTGTTGGATTGCAACTGCTGCGGCAGGCAAAACCTGATCACCTGGCGTTTCGTCGGGGGTCAGGTTTTTTTGTTTCTGGGGTCTATATGCAAATCGCCAAAGTACTCAATAACAATGTGGTGGTGGTTCTCGACGAGCACCGGCGCGAACAGGTGGTGATGGGGCGAGGGCTGGCCTTTCAGAAACGCCCGGGCGACGTGCTGGACGACAGTAAAATTGAAAAAGTTTTCGCCTTACAAAGCGATGAGCTGGTCGGCCGCTTAGGCGAGCTGCTCAGTCAAATACCGTTAGAAGTGATGACCACCTGCGATCGCATTATCGACCTGGCACGCGGACGGCTGGGCAAGTTACAGGAAAGTTTGTACATCACGTTAACGGATCACTGTCATTTTGCTATCGAGCGGCAGAAAAAGGGCATCGCACTGCGTAACGTGCTGCTGTGGGAGATTAAGCGGCTGTATCCGAAGGAGTTCGCGCTGGGCCAGGAGGCAAGGGCCATCATTGCCAAAAGGCTCGGCGTGGAGCTGGCGGAGGACGAAGCCGGATTTATCGCCCTGCATCTGGTGACGGCGCAGCTCAACAGCGAAATGCCGGAGGTCATGCACGTGACCCGGGTGATGCAGGAGATCCTGCAGCTGGTGAAGTATCAGCTGCAGCTTAACTACGATGAAGAGTCGCTGAGCTATCAGCGTTTCGTCACCCACCTGAAGTTTTTCGCCCAGCGGATGCTGACGCGCACGGTGGTGGAAGATGACGACGTCTCGCTGCACAGCGCGGTGAAAGATAACTACGCCAAAGCGTGGAAGTGTGCGGAAACGGTGGCGACGCATCTGCAAAAGCAGTATCAGCGGTCGCTGACCACCGAAGAAATTATGTTTCTTGCCATTCATATCGAACGGGTAAGAAAAGAGGGGCGTTAATTCTCCCCAACAAAACTGGATTGTTACTGCATGATGCAGGCAAAACCTGAGCGCGACGCCCACCGGCGTGGTTCTCGGGTTTTTTTATTTTTTACTACTCAGTCGCCGGTTGTCTGCGGGCAGCGGCAGTAAGGAAAAGAGCATGGAATATAAAGCACTCGCGCAGGATATTCTCAACCGCGTCGGCGGCAAAGAGAACATTGTGAGTCTGGTTCACTGTGCGACACGTCTGCGTTTTAAACTGAAGGATAACGGCAAAGCCGATGCCGAAGGGCTGAAGGCCAATCCGGGCGTGATTATGGTGGTGGAGAGCGGCGGCCAGTTTCAGGTGGTGATTGGCAACCACGTTCACGACGTCTGGCTGGCGGTGCGCCAGGAGGCGGGGTTAAGCGATGACAACGAACCGGTTGCCGAGGAAAAAGCGGCCAAAGGATCGGTGTTAAGCCAGCTTATCGACATCATCTCCGGCATCTTTACACCGTTTATCGGCGTGATGGCGGCAACCGGTCTGCTGAAAGGCCTGCTGGCGCTGGCGGTGACCTGCGGCTGGCTTACGCCGGAGCAGGGGACTTATAAAATCTGGTTTGCCGCCAGCGATGCGCTGTTCTTTTTCTTCCCGCTGTTTCTTGGCTATACCGCCGGGAAGAAGTTTGGCGGCAACCCGTTTATCTCGATGGTGATTGGCGGGGCGTTAACCCACCCGCTGATGATTCAGGCCTTTGAGGCCAGCCAGGCGCCGGGCGCGGCGGTGGAGCACTTTCTCGGCATTCCGGTGACCTTTATCAACTACAGCTCATCAGTGATCCCGATTATTCTCGCCTCATGGGTCTCCTGCTGGCTGGAGCGCAAGAGCAATGCGCTGTTGCCGTCATCGATGAAAAACTTCTTCAGCCCGGCGATCTGCCTGGCGGTGGTGGTCCCGCTCACCTTCCTGGTGATTGGCCCGGTCGCCACCTGGCTGAGCCATCTGCTGGCCAACGGCTACCAGTTTATCTACGCGTTTGCGCCATGGCTGGCGGGCGCGGTACTGGGCGCCATGTGGCAGGTGTGCGTTATTTTCGGCCTGCACTGGGGGCTGGTGCCATTGATGATCAATAACATGACGGTGCTTGGTCACGACTCCATGCTGCCTATTATCCTCCCGGCGGTGATTGCCCAGGTGGGCGCCGTGCTCGGTATTTTCCTCGCCACCCGCGATGCGCGCCAGCGGGTGCTGGCCGGTTCCGCCTTCTCCGCCGGGCTGTTCGGCATCACCGAGCCGGCTATCTATGGCCTGACTCTGCCGCTGCGCCGTCCGTTTATCTTTGGCTGTGTCGCCGGGGCGATTGGCGGGGCGATCACTGCCTTTAGCAACAGTTATGCCTACTCGTTTGGCCTGCCAAACATCTTTTTCCCGGCGCAAATGATCCCGCCCGGCGGGATTGACGCCAGCGTCTGGGGCGGGCTTATCGGCACCGGCGTGGCTTTCGTGCTCGCCTGCGTGCTGACCTTCTTCGCCGGCCTGCCGCGCGCCAGCGCCGCACCGGGCGCCGTGACGGTAGCCCCGGCCTCGGCAAACGATATTCTGGCGCCGATGAGCGGCAGCGTTATCGCCCTCGAGCAGGTGCCGGACAGCACCTTCGCCAGCGGCCTGCTGGGTAAAGGGGTCGCCATTATCCCGGCGGTGGGCCAAGTGATTGCCCCGTTCCCGGGCGAAGTGGCCTCCCTGTTTCAGACTAAACACGCCATCGGCCTGCAAAGCGACAGCGGCATTGAGCTGCTGATCCACGTCGGCATCGACACGGTCAAACTCGACGGCGTGCCCTTTACCGCGCATGTGAAAGAGGGCGACAGGGTACAAGCCGGCGATCTGCTGATTGAGTTTGATCGCCAGGCGATTCTGGACGCCGGCTACGACCTGGCGACCCCGATCATTATCAGCAACAGCGACGACTACCGGGAGATTGATACGGTGGCGTCCAGCGCCGTCGAAGCCGGTCAGCCGCTGTTGACAGTCAGCCATTAATCACAGGAGAAAGAGATGAAAACATTCCCGGCGGATTTTTTGTGGGGCGGCGCGACCGCGGCCAATCAGGTGGAAGGTGCTTATCTGGAAGATGGCAAAGGCTTATCCACCTCCGATGTGCAGCCGCACGGCGTGTTCGGCGAAGTGGTCGAGCGCGTACCCGGCGACAGCGGCATAAAAGATGTGGCGATCGATTTTTACCATCGCTATCCGGAAGATATCGCCCTGTTTGCCGAGATGGGTTTTAACTGCCTGCGAGTCTCTATCGCCTGGACCCGCATCTACCCCAACGGCGACGATGCCGAGCCGAACGAAGCCGGCCTCGCGTTCTACGACAAGCTGTTCGACGAGATGGCGAAGCACAACATCACCCCGCTGGTGACGCTGTCGCATTATGAAATGCCATGGGCGCTGGTAAAAAACTACGGCGGCTGGGGCAGCCGGGAGGTGATTGGCTTCTTTGAGCGCTACGCCCGGACGGTGTTCAGCCGCTTTAAAAATAAGGTCAAACTGTGGCTGACCTTTAACGAAATCAATATGTCGCTGCATGCCCCGATGACCGGCGTCGGCCTGCCGGCCGGCAGCAGCAAAGGCGAGGTGTATCAGGCGATTCACCACCAGCTGGTGGCCAGCGCGCTGGCGGTCAAAGCCTGTCATGAGCTGGTGCCTGAGGGCAAAATCGGCAATATGCTGCTCGGCGGGCTGATGTATCCCCTGAGCTGCAAACCGGAGGATGTGTTCGAGACGCTGCAGGAGAACCGCAGCTGGCAGTTCTTCGGCGACGTACAGGCGCGCGGCGCGTACCCGGGCTATATGCAGCGCTATTTCCGTGACAACGGCATCACGCTCACCATCACCGACGCCGATCGTGAAGCGCTAAAAACCACCGTCGACTTTATCTCCTTCAGCTACTACATGACCGGCTGCGTCACCGCCGACGAGGCGCTGAACCAGCAGGCGCGCGGCAATATTCTCAGCATGGTGCCGAACCCGCACCTGGCGAGCTCGGAGTGGGGCTGGCAGATAGATCCGCTGGGCCTGCGCACGCTGCTGAACGTGCTGTGGGATCGCTACCAGAAGCCGCTGTTTATCGTGGAAAACGGTCTGGGCGCCAAAGATAAGGTGGAAGCCGACGGCAGCATTAACGATGACTACCGCATCAGTTACCTGAACGACCACCTGGTGCAGGCGCGGGAAGCCATTGACGATGGCGTTGAGCTGATGGGCTTTACCAGCTGGGGACCGATTGACCTGGTGAGCGCCTCAAAGGCGGAGCTGTCGAAGCGCTACGGCTTTATCTATGTCGACCGCCATGATGACGGTACCGGCACCCTGGCGCGCAGTAAGAAGAAGAGCTTTGGCTGGTATAAAGAGGTGATTGCCAGCCGCGGCGCCAGCCTGAAAGCCTAAAGGATGCCCGCCCGGCCATCGCCGGGCGGGAGATTAGCCGGTTTACGCGCGCGCAGTAAAAAGGTCATCGGAGGTTCTTTCTCTTCATCCAGAGCGGGCAGGGTGGAAAAGAGGTGCGGCTCGTTAAAAGATGCCGGCTTATATTCATCCCTTGAATTGATAAGGTTGTTTATTTTTAGCAAGCTAATAATTTAGTCACACGCTTTACTAAACGCGTTTAATTCAATTAACTTATGATAACCAACCTGATTAAGTTATCTGACCTGTCCAATGAAATTGATATTAAATAAAAGCGTGCTGGCGGCATTGCCCCTGGCCATCGCGCTGGCTGGCTGCGCGCCATCTCATGAGGTTGCTAATCCGCCGCAGCAGCAAATTCCAGCCTCCCATGTTTCCATGGATCTCCCTGCCGCCGTGAAAAATGGCTGGCCGCAGACTGACTGGTGGAAAGATTACCATGACCCACAGCTTAATAATCTGATTCAGCGAGCGTTGGCCAACGCGCCGGATATGCAGATTGCCGAACAGCGCATCAGGCTTGCCGAAGCGCAGGCGCGAATGTCGCAGGCGAATCTTGGCCCGGAGATGGATTTCTCCGCCGATATTGAACGCCAGCGCATGTCGGCCGAAGGCCTGATGGGACCGTTTGCTACCGACACCGACGGCAATACCGGCCCGTGGTACACCAACGGTACCTTTGGCCTGACCGCTGGTTGGGATCTGGACCTGTGGGGCAAAAACCGTGCGCTGGTGAAAGCGCGTATCGGCGAGCTGAAAGCCCAGGTTGCTGAACAGGCCCAGACCCGTGAGCTGCTCTCCGGCAGCGTGGCGCGTCTGTACTGGCAGTGGCAGACGGAAGCGGCGATCAAAGCGGTGCTGCAGCAGGTGAAAAACGAGCAAAATAATATCGTGACGGTCGACAAGGCCCTGTATCAGCGCGGGATCACTAACTCCGCCGAAGGGGCGGAGAACGATATTAACGTCAGCAAAACCGACCAGCAGCTGGCGGACGTGACGGGCACGATGAAAGAGATTGAAGCGCGGCTGATGGCCCTGACCAACAGCCAGAGCCAGTCGCTAAACCTCAAACCCGCCAGCCTGCCAACGGTCAGCGCGCAGCTGCCAGATACCCTCGGCTATGAGCTGCTGGCGCGCCGCCCGGATCTGCAGGTCGCCCACTGGTATATTGAGGCGTCCCTGAGCGAAGTGGACGCGGCGAAAGCGGCATTTTATCCGGACATCAATCTGATGGCGTTCCTGCAGCAGGATGCCCTGCACTTAAGCGATCTTTTCCGCCATTCGGCGCAGCAGATGGGCGTTACTGCCGGGTTGACGCTGCCGATCTTTGACAGCGGCCGCCTTAACGCCAACCTGGATATCGCCAGCGCGCAGAATAGCCTGTCGATCGCCCAGTACAACAAAGCGGTGGTGGATGCCGTTAACCAGGTGGCGAAAACCGCCAGCCAGGTCGAAACATTAATGGCCAAAAGCCAGCAGCAGCAGCAGGTTGAAAAAGACGCTCAGCGGGTAGTAGATCTGGCGCAGGCCCGAATGGCGGCGGGGATCTTACCTGGCTCCAGAGTCAGTATGGCGAAGCTCCCGGCGCTGCAGGAGCGGATCACCGCATTGCGCCTGCACGGCCAGTGGATTGACGCTAGCATTCAGCTGACCTCGGCCCTCGGCGGCGGCTACCACCAGACGGTGAAGTAACCGCCAACCACGGTGCGCCCGCGGGCGCGCCGCTTAGTCTTTCTTCTTACTCTCGCGCCGCCTGAGCCACCAGTGGGCGGCCACCACCACCACCACCGCGAGGATCAGCCAGATCCAGTGCTTCAGATGGGCGTCCAGATGGTGCAGCCACGGGCCAACCACCTCGCCGCCGAGATAGCCAATGGTGGTAAACAGCAAGGCCCACACCAGCGCTCCGACAATATTCAGCGGCAGGAAAATGCGCGGCGGCAGGCGGCTGGCGCCGATCAGCAGGGGGCCGATTACCCGGAAGCCATACATAAAGCGGGTGCCGATGACAAACAGCCACGGCCGGTGCTGGATCATACGCTGCGCTTTACGGATCCGCGCTTTCTGACTGGCGAAACGGCGCAGGATGCGTCCCCCGAAGCGGCGACCGACCAGATAGAGGAGCTGATCGCCAATCATCCCGCCGAGGGCGACGGCGATCACCACCAGGGGAAATTTCAGTAGCCCCTGATGCGCCGCGACGCCGCCCAGCAGGGTAATGGTCTCACCTTCCGCCATGCTGCCGACGATCAGCGCCGCGTAGCCATACTGGGAAATCAGGTGATTGATATCCATAAAAAGCTTTTCTCCTTACCTCATCACCTCTTAATCATACACCCTGCTGACCAAAACGCGGCGACGCAGAATTTTCTGTGCTGTACATAAAATAATCTACAGGGTGAATTATACTTGGATCAGTGCAGTACGAAGCCGTGACAAGGGGGACGCTATGAACCATGTCTGGGGGCTCTTCGCTCATCCCAACCGGGAAATGAGCGTGATTAAGAGCGAGAATGAAACCATTTCTCATCACTATACGCATCATGTGCTGCTGATGGCGGCGGTTCCGGTAATCTGCGCCTTTATCGGCACCACGCAGCTGGGCTGGAACTTCGGCGATGGCACCGTGATTAAACTGTCGATGCTGACCGGACTGGCGCTGGCGGTGCTGTTTTACGCCGTGATGCTCGCCGGGGTGGCGATCATGGGGCGGGTCATCTGGTGGATGGCGAGGCAGTATCCGCAGCAGCCTTCCCTGAAACGCTGCATGGTGTTTGCCGGCTACGTCGCCACCCCGCTGTTTCTGAGCGGGATTGTGGCGCTCTATCCGCTGGTCTGGCTGTGCGCGCTGGTCGGTACTATTGCGCTGTTCTATACCGGGTATCTGCTGTATCTCGGCATTCCGACCTTCCTGAGCATTAATCGGGAAGAGGGGTTAAGCTTTGCCAGCTCGACGCTAGCTATTGGGGTACTGGTGCTGGAAGTGCTGCTGGCCATCACCGTGGTGCTCTGGGGGTATGGCTACCGACTCTTCTGATCGGGCAGCACGGGTAAATATGCATTGCCGGCAAATATGTATTTTATGTCGGCAATGCAGCATTTCTTCACGATTCTTATTAGGCACAGGGCCTTACGGCGCGGTATGATGGCGTTTGCCAGCGAAGTTGCCCACTTAACCTCGCGGCGTACGTTCCATAACGTGCAAAAATACTTTTCAGAATGCCCATGATGCCGAAATTTCGAGTCTCTTTGCTCAGCCTGACCTTGCTGCTGGCTGTGCCTTTTGCGCCCCAGGCGTTAGCAAAAACCCCGACGGCGGTGACCGCCTCGCAGCCGGAAATTGCCTCCGGCAGCGCCATGATCGTCGATCTGGCCACGAAAAAAATCATTTATGCCAGCCAGCCGGATCTGGTGCGCCCGATGGCGTCGATCACCAAAGTGATGACGGCCATGGTGGTGCTCGATGCCCATCTGCCGCTGGATGAGATGCTGACGGTGGATATCAGCCATACGCCGGAAATGAAGGGGATCTACTCCCGCGTGCGCCTCAACAGCCAGATTAGTCGCCGCGATATGCTGCTGCTGGCGCTGATGTCTTCCGAGAACCGCGCGGCCGCCAGCCTGGCGCATCACTATCCGGGCGGCTACGACGCTTTTATTCGCGCGATGAACGCCAAAGCCCAGGCGCTGGGCATGACCCATACCCGCTACGTGGAGCCCACCGGCCTGTCGGTGCATAACGTCTCCACCGCCCGCGATCTGACCAAACTGCTGATCGCCAGCGAGCAGTATCCGCTGATCGGCCAGCTGAGCACCACCAAAGAAGAGACCGCCACCTTCGCCCATCCGGCCTACAGCCTGCCGTTCCGCAACACCAACCATCTGGTGTATCGCGATAACTGGAACATTCAGCTGACCAAAACCGGCTTCACCAACGCTGCCGGCCACTGCCTGATTATGCGCACGGTGATTAACCAACGTCCGGTGGCGCTGGTGGTGATGGATGCCTTCGGCAAATATACCCACTTCGCTGACGCCAGCCGCTTGCGGACCTGGATTGAAACCGGGAAGGTAATGCCGGTACCCGCCTCGGCGCTGAGCTATAAAAAGCAGCGCGAAGCGCAGATGGCGGAGGCGATGCTGAAAGGCGGCGCGCAGACCGCGCAGAACGATTAATCTGCATGTCTCCCGGATGGCGGCGCATTGCGCCTTATCCGGGCTACGTGATTTGGCGCCGGGTTCGCCCCTTTCGTATGCCCGGCAAGCGCAGCGCCGCCGGGCAATATACCCGACACCGTGCCGCGTGTGTGCCGGATGGTGGCTCGCGCCTTATCCGGCCTACATGATTTGGCGCCGGGTTCATCCCCTTCGCAGGCCCGGCAAGCGCAGCGCCGCCGGGCAATCAGGCTGAGTGCCGGTGTTTGTGCAGGATGGCGGCTGACGCCTCTACGGAACCGCGCTGAACGGTAGCCCGGCTAAGGCGTTTACGCCGCGAGCCGGGGATTTGGCGCCGGATATCACTCCGGCAGCGTCCAGTCGCCGTCACCCAGCGCGCGCTGCATAATCAACGTATCCCGCCAGTCGCCCATCTTGTAGCCGACGCTGCGCAGCTGACCCGCCACGGTAAAGCCGAACTTTTTATGGATCGCCAGCGAGCCGGCATTGTTATGGCCATCGCCGATGATCGCCAGCATCTGCCGCCACGGGCCTTTTTCGCACTCAGCGATTAGCCTGGACAGCAGCGCGCTGCCGATGCCGCGTCCGCCCATTCCGGATTCCACGTATATCGATTCCTCGAGGGTGTAGCGATAGGCCGGACGCGGGCGATAGAAGGTGGCATAGCAGTAGCCCACGATAGCTCCGCGCCACAGCGCTACCAGCCACGGCAGCCCGTTGTCGCGCACGGTCTGGATCCGTTTACGCATTTCGTCAACGGTGGGGGGGATCTCTTCGAAGGAGGCGCGGCCATTAAGCACGTGCCAGACATACAGCGCGGCGATGGCGTGCGCATCGTCGGGCAGCGCTTCGCGAATTTCTAAATCACTGTCGAGTAACGGGGCCTCTGCGGGCATGGCGGCGCTCCTGAATCTGCCGGAGAAACATTCTCCGGCGTGCAGCGTAATACAGAAGCGCCAGGCTGAATAGTCCTGCCGTCGATTATTGCGGATCCGCCGGAGAGGCTGGCGTCGGGGCCGCTTCACCCCAGTATTTCTGCTTGCTGGTTTTACCAATCCCCGGGTTCATGCTGTTGGTCGGATCGTTCTGGCGATAGAACTGCTGCAGGCTCTCCGGGGCCTCATACAGATGACCCACGTTATGCTCCGCCGGGTACTGGGCGCCGCGCGCTTTCAGTAACTCCAGCATTTTTTCCTTCAGCGCGTGGGCGTCGACCCCTTTCCTGACGATGTAATCCTGATGGAACACATGGCACATAAAGTGGCCATAGTAGAGCTTATGCACCAGCTGGCTGTCGATTTCGGGCGGCAGATGTTCGAACCACTCGGTATCGTTACGGCGCAGGGCGATATCCAGCGCCAGAATATCTTCGACTTCGTCGGCATGCACCGCCTGATAGCGGATCGCCGCGCCGGCGGCGGCAAAGCGATGGAGGAACGCCTTGCTGCCTTCCTCCGGCGTACAGGCGAAGAAATCCCCCTCGGCCTGCTGGAAGTACTCCGTCAACCAACGCTGCGCTTCTTCGATGCCGTCGCCAGCCATCTTCAGCAGCAGATGATGTTCATATTTATCACGCCAGGTTTTCATCCGCTCCGGTAAATGCGCCGGGAAGACGTGGCCGAGCTTCTGCATAAAGCGGTCGGTAAAGTGCGGCTTAAACAGCGAGACTTTCTCCAGCATCGCGTCGGTGCGCCCCTTCATGGTGAAGAAGAACGGCATTTTGTCGGTGCCGAGCTTGTCGATCATCAGGAAGGTGTCTTTGCCATACTTCTCGGCGATATCGTAAATATCGCGGTGCATATATTCCCCCGCCACCGGCAGATGCTGGAACTCAGCGAGGATATGACGGCGGATCTCGGTCAATACCTGCGGCTGGTTGGTGCCAATGTAAAACACCTGCTGGCGCTTTTCCGCCGGGAAAGTATCGAGACGCACGGCGAAAACAGCCAGCTTGCCGGCGCAGCCGGAGGATTCGAACAGGCGGTCCGGGTCGGCGTTATAGCGCGCCGGGGTGTCGGCATCGACATCGCGCACGCGGGTGACATAGTCGTGATCGTGGGCGTGGCGGCCGTCGTGCAGCACATCGCTATCGCTAATCCGTTCGTCATCGAGGCGGCTGAGGATCTGCTCCGGCGTGCTGCCGAGATCGATGCCCAGATGATTGACCAGCTTCAGCTTGCCGTCGGCGTCAATCTGCGCGAACAGCGACATCTCAGTGTAGGCCGGCCCGCGCTGCACCAGCGAGCCGCCGGAGTTGTTGCAGATCCCGCCGATGACCGATGCGCCGATGCATGACGAACCGATCACCGAGTGCGGTTCGCGTCCCAGCGGTTTGAGCGCTTTTTCCAGCGAATAGAGGGTGGTGCCGGGCCAGGCCAGCACCTGCTCGCCTTTGTCCAGCAGATGCAGTTTGTCCAGGCGCAGGGTGCTGATAATCACGATCTCGCGATCGTAATCATTGCCGTTGGGGGTCGAACCTTCGGTCAGGCCGGTGTTGGCCGCCTGCATCAGAATAATTTTATCGGCGTCTACGCAGGCGTTGAGCACGCGCCAGAGTTCCAGCAGGGTGCCGGGAAAGACAACCGCCAGGGCCTCGCCCTGACCGGAGCGGAAGCCTTTGCGGTAGCGCTGGGTTTTTGCCGGGTCGGTCAGCAGATGCGAAGGGCCAACCAGGCGCGCCAGGTCAGCCAGAAACGTTTTATGGGTGTCAGTGGGTGCAGATGACATGTTCCACTCCTTGTGGTGGTGCGCGAAATATCGAGGATAAGCATAGCGCTTTGTATGACAATTTGATGCATGAATGTTTCGCAAAAATCAGAGAAGAACCTTAGCATTCTGCGGGCGCGTTGTTTATATATATGGCAAACTGCGGTTTTTATTATGTTTTACCGAGTCCCCGTCTGAGATAAAGCGAGATAACAATGAAATGGCTCTGCACTGTAGGCGTCGCCGTGAGTCTGGCGCTGCAACCCGCGCTGGCGGATGAACTGTTTGGTAACCACCCCCTGACCCCGCAGGCGCGGGATGCCTTTGTCACCGACCTGCTGAAAAAAATGACGGTGGACGAGAAAATCGGCCAGCTGCGTCTGATAAGCGTTGGCCCGGATAACCCGAAAGAGGCGATCCGTGAAATGATCAAGAACGGTCAGGTGGGGGCGATTTTTAACACCGTTACCCGCCCGGATATCCGTGTAATGCAGGATCAGGTGATGCAGCTTAGCCGCCTGAAGATCCCGCTGTTCTTTGCCTACGATGTGCTGCACGGTCAGCGCACCGTGTTTCCGATAAGCCTCGGCCTGGCCTCGTCGTTTAACCTTGATGCGGTGAAGACCGTGGGCCGCGTGTCAGCTTATGAAGCCGCCGATGACGGCTTGAACATGACCTGGGCGCCGATGGTCGACGTCTCCCGCGACCCGCGCTGGGGACGCGCTTCCGAAGGGTTCGGGGAAGACACCTATCTGACCACGATGATGGGCCAGGCGATGGTGGAGTCGATGCAGGGCAAGAGCCCGGCGGACCGCTATTCGGTGATGACCAGCGTCAAGCATTTCGCCGCCTACGGCGCGGTGGAGGGCGGGAAAGAGTACAATACGGTCGACATGAGCCCGCAGCGCCTGTTCAACGACTATATGCCGCCGTATAAAGCCGGGCTTGATGCCGGCAGCGGCGCGGTGATGGTAGCCCTGAACTCGCTGAACGGCACCCCGGCGACCTCTGATTCCTGGCTGCTGAAAGACGTCCTGCGCGACCAGTGGGGCTTTAAAGGCATCACCGTTTCCGACCACGGCGCCATCAAAGAGTTGATTAAGCACGGCGTGGCCTCCGACCCGGAAGACGCGGTGCGCGTAGCGCTGAAGTCCGGCATCAACATGAGCATGAGCGACGAGTATTACAGTAAGTACCTGCCGGGGCTGGTGAAGTCCGGCAAGGTGACCATGGCCGAGCTGGATGATGCCACCCGACACGTGCTCAACGTGAAATATGATATGGGACTGTTCAACGATCCCTACAGCCACCTGGGACCGAAAGATTCTGACCCGCAGGACACCAATGCGGAAAGTCGTCTGCATCGTAAAGAGGCGCGCGAAGTGGCTCGCGAGAGCCTGGTGCTGCTGAAGAACCGTCTTGATACGCTGCCGCTGAAAAAATCCGGCACTATCGCGGTGGTGGGCGCGCTGGCGGACAGCAAGCGCGACATGATGGGCAGCTGGTCCGCGGCCGGGGTGGCCGACCAGTCGGTGACCGTCCTGACCGGCATCAAAGAAGCGCTGGGCGATAACGGCAAAGTGATTTACGCCAAAGGGGCGAACGTTACCGATGACAAAGGCATTGTCGATTTCCTCAATTTGTATGAGAACGCGGTGCAGGTTGACCCACGCTCGCCGCAGGAAATGATCGACGAAGCGGTCGCGGCGGCGAAGCAATCCGATGTGGTGGTCGCCGTGGTGGGCGAGGCGCAGGGCATGGCGCATGAGGCCTCCAGCCGGACCGATATCACCCTGCCGCAGAGCCAGCGCAATCTGATTGCCGCTCTTAAAGCCACCGGCAAACCGCTGGTGCTGGTGCTGATGAACGGGCGTCCGCTGGCGCTGGTGAAAGAGGATCAGCAAGCCGATGCGCTGCTGGAGACCTGGTTTGCTGGCACCGAAGGCGGCCACGCCATCGCCGACGTGCTGTTTGGCGACTACAACCCGTCGGGCAAGCTGCCGATGTCTTTCCCGCGCTCGGTGGGCCAGATCCCAACCTACTACAGCCACCTGAATACCGGCCGGCCGTATAATCCGGAGAAGCCGAACAAGTACACCTCGCGTTACTTCGATGAAGCCAATGGCCCGCTGTATCCGTTTGGTTACGGTCTGAGCTACACCACCTTTAGCGTCTCCGATGTCACCATGTCGTCGGTCACCATGCCGCGCGATGGCAGCGTGACCGCCAGCGTGCAGGTGACCAACACCGGCAATCGCGAAGGGGCGACGGTGATCCAGCTCTACCTGCAGGACGTCACCGCCTCCATGAGCCGGCCGGTGAAAATGCTGCGCGGCTTTAAAAAGGTCAACCTCAAGCCGGGCGAAACGCAAACCGTCAGCTTCCCGATTGACGTCGACGCGCTGAAGTTCTGGAACCAGCAGATGAAATACGTTGCTGAGCCGGGCAAATTCAATGTCTTTATCGGCGTGGACTCCGCCCGGGTGAAGCAGAGCGAGTTTGAGCTGCTGTAAGGCATCGCTCTTAAGTCCAACGTCACGCTTTAAAGGCCGATTAATCGGCCTTTTCTTTTTCGCATCGCTGGCAAATGGGCTACGCTTTTCTCTTAAGCTTCTGTAAGCGAAGCGCAAAAGAACTGAGGGATGCGGGATGAAGATGGCAACGACATGGTCCGGCGCGCTGGCGCTGGCCGCCCTGATAAGTTTACCGCTGCAGGCGGCGGAGCCGGTGAAGGTCGGCTCGAAAATTGATACCGAAGGCGCGCTGCTGGGCAATATGATCCAGCAGGTGCTGGAAAGCCACGGCGTAAAAACGATTAATAAAATCCAGCTCGGCACCACGCCGGTGGTGCGCGGGGCGATTGTCGCCGGCGAGCTGGATATCTACCCGGAATATACCGGCAATGGCGCCTTCTTCTTCAAAGATGAAAACGACCCGGCGTGGAAGAATGCCCAACAGGGCTATGAGAAGGTGAAGCGCCTCGATCAGGAGAAACATCAGCTGGTATGGCTCACCCCGGCGCCGGCCAACAACACCTGGACTATCGCCGTGCGCCAGGACCTGGCGGAGAAAAATAAGCTGACCTCGCTGGCCGACCTCAGTCGCTACCTGAAGCAGGGCGGCGAATTTAAGCTGGCGGCTTCGGCGGAATTTATTGAGCGCCCGGACGCGCTGCCGGCGTTTGAAAAAGCGTATGGCTTCAACCTCAACCAGAACCAGCTGCTGTCGCTGGCCGGGGGCGATACGGCGGTGACCATCAAAGCGGCGGCGCAACAGACCTCCGGCGTTAACGCGGCGATGGCCTACGGCACCGATGGCCCGGTGGCGGCCCTGGGGTTACAGACGCTGAGCGACCCGCAGGGCGTGCAGCCGATATATGCCCCGACGCCGGTGGTGCGCGAGGCGGTGCTCAAGGCCTACCCGCAGATTGCCGACTGGCTGCAGCCGGTCTTCGCCAGCCTCGATGAAAAAACGCTGCAGCAGCTGAATGCCCGCATTGCGGTGGAGGGCCAGGATGCGAAGCGCGTGGCGGCAGATTATCTGCAGCAGAAAGGCCTGCTGAAGTAATCCACCGGTGACCATTCGCTGTACTCACCGCGTCGGCCTGCTGCTGACAGGTCTGCTGCTGGTTACGCTGGCGCTGCCGTTTGTCACTTATGCGCCGAATCGCTTACTCTCCGGGGAAGGGCGCGGGCTGTGGCAGGCGCTGCCCTGGCTCGCCGGCGTTCAGCTGGCGGCGGCTCTTGCCGGGATGCTGCTCTGCTGGCTGCCGGGCAGGATCGTGCCGTTTCTCCACCTGCTGCTGGCCGAACTGATCTTCCCGCTGCTTATCTGGGGCAGCGGCCAGGCGGCGCTTGAGCTCTCCCGCCACGGCTCGCCGCTGGCGCGCACCTCGCCCGGCAGCGGCCTGTGGCTGTCGCTGGCGCTTTGTCTGCTGCTGGCCAGCGAGGCCATCCGTCATCTTACCGTCCGGCCGCTCTGGCGCTGGCTGCTCAATGCGCAAGTCTGGCTGTTGCCGATCATCCTGCTCGCTATCGGGGCGCTCGATCAGCTCTCCTTGCTGAAGGAGTATGCCAACCGTCAGGAGGTATTTGATGACGCCCTGCGCCAGCATCTGCTTCTGCTGTTCGGCACCCTTCTGCCGGGCCTGCTGATTGGCCTGCCGCTGGGGGTATGGCTGTGGCGGCGTCCGCGCTGGCAGGCGCCGGCTTTCACCGCGCTCAATGTGATCCAGACTATTCCGTCGGTAGCGCTTTTTGGCCTGCTGATTGCGCCGCTTGCCGGTCTGGCGCGTTATTTCCCGACGCTGGGCGAGCTGGGCGTCTCCGGGACCGGCGTGGCGCCAGCCCTGATCGCTCTCACTCTCTATGCGCTGCTGCCGCTGGTGCGCGGGGTGGTGACCGGCCTGCAGCAGGTGCCGCAGGATGCCCTGGAAAGCGCGACGGCAATGGGCATGAGCGCCGGGCAGCGCTTTCGTCAGGTGCAGCTTCCGCTGGCGATGCCGGTACTGCTGCGCAGCCTGCGGGTGGTCAGCGTGCAAACCGTCGGCATGGCGGTAGTGGCCGCGCTGATCGGCGCCGGCGGCTTTGGCGCGCTGGTTTTTCAGGGGCTGCTGAGCAGTGCGCTGGATCTGGTGCTGCTGGGCGTGGTGCCGACCATTGCCCTGGCGGTGGTGGTGGATGCCCTGTTCGCCCTGTGGGGCGCCTGGCTAAAAGGAGAGGCCAATGATTGAATTTCAAGGGGTCAGCAAAGTGTTTGCCGGCCACCCGGCGGTGAAGGACCTGACCCTGGAGCTGCGCGAAGGCGCTTTCTCGGTGCTGGTGGGGACTTCCGGCTCGGGCAAGTCGACGACGCTGAAGATGATCAACCGTCTGCTGGAGCCGGACCGGGGCACCATTCGCTTTGCCGGCGAGGACATTCGCCAGCAGCCGGTCCTGACCCTGCGGCGGCGGATGGGCTATGCCATCCAGTCCATCGGCCTGTTTCCCCACTGGACGGTGGCGCAGAATATCGCCACCGTGCCGCAGTTGCAAAGATGGCCGCGGGCAAGGATCGCCGACCGGATCGACGAGCTGATGGCGCTGCTGGGGCTGGAGGCGACGCTGCGCGACCGTTACCCGCATCAGCTCTCCGGCGGTCAGCAGCAGCGGGTGGGGGTGGCGCGGGCGCTGGCGGCAGATCCGGAGGTGCTGTTGATGGATGAGCCCTTCGGCGCCCTCGACCCGGTGACCCGCGAGGCGCTGCAGCAGGAGATGCTGCGCATCCACCGTCTGCTGGGACGGACGATTGTGCTGGTGACCCATGATATTGACGAAGCGCTGCGTCTGGCGGACCACCTGGTGCTGATGGACGGGGGCGAGGTGGTCCAGCAGGGGGCGCCGCTGGAGATGCTCCTGCGACCGAAAAATAGCTTTGTACAGACCTTTTTTGGCCGCAGCGAGCTGGGTGTGCGCCTGCTGTCGCTGCGCGAGGTGGGGGACTATTTGCGTCCCGACGAACGGCTGGCGGGCGAGGGGCTGACCATCACCATGACCCTGCGGGAAGCGCTGTCGCAGTTTGTCGCCCGGCGCTGCGAGACGCTGCCGGTGGTCGATGCCGAAGGCAGGCCCTGCGGTACGCTGCATTTTGCCGATCTGCTGCGCCAGGAGATGAGCCATGAAGGCGCTTCGTGAGCCGCTGTGGTGGCTTATCGCGCTGTTTATCGGCCTGCTGGCAGGGCTGCCCTACAGCGCGCCGCTGTTCAGTCGGCTGTTCCCGGAGCTGCCGCGGCCGGTCTACCAGCAGGAGAGCTTCTGGGCGCTCACTCTCGATCACGGCTGGCTGGTGGTGGCGTCCAGCCTCGCGGCAACGGCAATCGGGCTGGGGGCTGGGGTGGCGGTCACCCGGCCCGCCGGCAGCGCGTTTCGTCCGCTGGTGGAGACCATCGCCGCTATCGGGCAGACCTTTCCGCCGGTGGCGGTGCTGGCGATGGCGGTGCCGGTGCTGGGCTTTGGCTGGCTGCCCGCGCTCATCGCCCTCGCGCTGTATGGCATACTGCCGGTGCTGCAGGGGACGCTGGCCGGGCTGGGTTCGATACCGCCTGGGGTGTCAGGTGTGGCTGAAGGGATGGGAATGACCGGCTGGCAGCGTCTGTATAAGGTGGAGCTTCCGCTGGCGGCCCCGGTGATCCTGGCGGGGATCCGCACCTCGGTCATCGTCAATATTGGTACCGCGACCATTGCCTCGACGGTGGGGGCCAGTACGCTCGGGACGCCGATCATCATCGGCCTGAGCGGCTTTAATACCGCCTATATTGTTCAGGGGGCGCTGCTGGTGGCCCTGGCGGCGATTATCGTCGACCGCGCGTTTGAGCGTCTGACCCGCTGGATCAGCCGACACCGCCACGCACAATAAAGGAATAGCCGGCCAGCATTACGCCGCTGATCCCGCCGATGGCCATAAGTAAGAAGAGAGTGACGACCGCGATTTTCGCTGGCTTCATAATAGGCTCCTGATGTTAACAGGGGGATTATACGGTGAAGCGCAGGTGTTAATGAAACATTAATTGCGGTTTAGCGCGCCGCGCCGGGCTTTTTGCCGCGTTTGCTGCGCAACGCGCCGCAAAAAGTGTGATCCTGGCCGTCGTTTTTCATTTTTATGCAGGGCTTCAAAGAAAGTTTTCGCCAGGCAGGGTATGGTACGCGCTTTCAGGCATGTGTGGTTTGCGGGTATGTACGAGTTTGATCTGGTGTTGCTGCTGCTTCAGCAGATGTGCGTATTTTTGGTCATCGCGTGGTTGATGAGCAAAACCCGACTGTTTATCCCCCTGATGCAAGTCACCGTTCGCCTGCCGCACAAGCTGCTGTGCTACGTCACTTTCTCCATTTTCTGCATTATGGGGACCTATTTCGGTCTGCATATCGAAGACTCGATCGCCAACACCCGCGCCATCGGCGCCGTGATGGGCGGCCTGCTCGGCGGGCCGGTGGTCGGCGGGCTGGTAGGGCTCACCGGCGGCCTGCACCGCTACTCGCTGGGGGGAATGACCGCCTTAAGTTGCATGGTCTCCACCATCGTTGAGGGGCTGCTGGGCGGTCTGGTGCACAGCGTGCTGGTCAAACGCGGCCGGCCGGACAAAGTCTTTAGCCCGCTGACCGCCGGGGCGATCACCTTCGTGGCCGAGCTGGTGCAGATGATGATCATTCTGCTGATTGCCCGCCCGTTCCAGGACGCCCTGCATCTGGTGCAGAGCATTGCCGCGCCGATGATGGTCACCAATACCGTCGGTGCGGCGCTGTTTATGCGCATTCTGCTGGATAAACGGGCGATGTTTGAGAAGTACACCTCCGCCTTTTCCGCCACGGCGCTGAAGGTGGCGGCGTCCACCGAGGGGATCCTGCGTCAGGGATTCAACGAAGAGAATAGCATGAAGGTGGCCCAGGTGCTGATCCAGGAGCTGGACATCGGCGCGGTGGCGATCACCGATCGCGACAAGCTGCTGGCGTTTACCGGCATCGGCGACGACCACCATCTGCCGGGCAAGCCTATTTCCTCCTCGTATACGCAACGGGCGATTGAGACCGGGGAGGTGGTCTACGCCGACGGCAACGAGGTGCCTTACCGCTGCTCGATTCATCCGCACTGTAAGCTGGGGTCGACGCTGGTGATCCCCCTGCGGGGCGAGAATCAACGGGTGATAGGCACCATTAAACTGTATGAGGCGAAAAATCGCCTGTTCAGTTCGATCAACCGCACCCTCGGGGAGGGGATTGCCCAGCTGCTGTCGGCGCAGATCCTCGCCGGACAGTACGAGCGGCAGAAGGCGCTGCTGACCCAATCCGAAATCAAGCTCCTGCACGCCCAGGTCAACCCGCACTTCCTGTTTAACGCGCTTAACACGCTGAAGGCGGTGATCCGCCGCGACAGCGATCAGGCCGGCCAGCTGGTGCAGTATCTGTCGACCTTCTTTCGCAAGAACCTGAAACGGCCGACGGAAATTGTCACTCTTGCCGATGAGATCGAGCATGTTAACGCCTATCTGCAGATTGAGAAGGCTCGCTTTCAGGCTAACCTGCAGATCCAGATGGCGGTGCCGGAAGGGCTGGCGCATCACCAGCTGCCGGCCTTTACCCTGCAGCCGATCGTGGAGAACGCCATTAAGCATGGTACATCGCAACATCTTGGCGTCGGCGAAATTACCATCCGCGCCAGCCAGGACGATCGCTGGCTGCAGCTGGATATCGAAGATAACGCCGGGCTGTACCGGGCCAACCCCCAGGCCAGCGGGCTGGGGATGAATCTGGTGGACAGGCGGCTGCGGGCGCGTTTTGGCGCCGACTGCGGCATCAGCGTCACCTGCGAGCCGGAGCGCTTTACCCGTGTCACCCTACGTCTGCCCCTGGAGGAGAATGCATGCTGAGAGTATTGATCGTCGATGATGAGCCGCTGGCGCGGGAAAACCTGCGCATTTTGCTGGAGACACAGCGCGATATCGAGATCGTCGGCGAGTGCGGCAACGCGGTGGAGGCCATTGGCGCGGTGCATAAGCTGCGTCCCGACGTGCTGTTTCTCGACATCCAGATGCCGCGCATCAGCGGTCTGGAGATGGTCGGGATGCTCGACCCGGAGCACCGCCCCTATATCGTGTTTCTCACCGCCTTTGATGAATACGCGGTGAAAGCCTTTGAGGAGCATGCCTTTGACTATCTGCTGAAGCCGATTGAAGCTGCCCGGCTGGAGAAAACCCTCGCCCGCCTGCGCCAGGAGCGTAATCTGCAGGATGTGTCGCTGCTGGATGATGCTCAGCAGACGCTGAAATACATTCCCTGTACCGGCCACAGTCGTATCTGGCTGCTGCAGATGGAGGATGTGGCCTTCGTCAGCAGCCGGATGAGCGGCATCTACGTGACCGACCGCGAGGGAAAAGAGGGCTTTACCGAACTGACCCTGCGCACCCTTGAGAGCCGCACGCCGTTGCTGCGCTGCCATCGCCAGTATCTGGTGAATATGGCGCACCTGAAGGAGATTCGCCTGGAGGAGAATGGCCAGGCGGAGCTGCTGATGCGCGCCGGGCAAACGGTGCCGGTGAGCCGGCGCTATTTAAAAAGCCTGAAAGAGGCGATTGGCCTGTAAAGCTGGTACACTGCGCCCCATTGCATCATCGACAGTAAAAGGCCCTCATGCTCAGTAATGATATTCTTCGTAGCCTGCGCTACACCCTGAAAGTCAATAATAACGATATGGTGCGCATTCTCGCGCTCTCCGCTATGGAATCCACCGCCGCCAGCTTCGACACCTGGACGACGAAAGAGGATGAAGAGGGCTTTGTTCGCTGCCCGGACATTATCCTGTCGGGTTTCCTTAACGGCCTTATCTATGACAAGCGCGGCAAAGATGATTCGGCCCCGGAGCTGGCGCTGGAGCGTCGGGTGAATAACAACACGGTGCTGAAAAAGCTGCGGATCGCCTTCTCGCTGAAAACGGACGATATCCAGGCGATTATGAGCGAGCAGAAATACCGGGTGTCGGTGCCGGAGATCACCGCCATGATGCGCTCGCCTGACCACAAAAACTACCGCGAGTGCGGCGACCAGTTTCTGCGCAATTTCCTGCGCGGACTGACCCAGCGGGTGCATAACCCGAAGGCATGATTTTTTGCCAGGTGGCGGCTTCGTCTGACCCGGCCTACAACGACTGCCCCCGGGCGCGTGCTAGCATAGCGCCGCCGGGCAAAAAAAAGCCGGAGATACTCTCCGGCTTTTTTGTTATTTCACCTGCTGACCCGGCTTGGCGCCGTCGTCAGGGCTTAACAGGAAGATATCCTTCCCGCCAGGGCCGGCGGCCATCACCATGCCCTCGGAGATGCCGAAGCGCATTTTGCGCGGCGCCAGGTTGGCGACCATCACCGTCAGGCGGCCAATCAGCGGCTGCGGATCCGGGTAAGCGGAGCGGATGCCGGAGAAGACATTGCGTTTTTCGCCGCCGAGATCCAGCGTCAGGCGCAGCAGCTTGTCGGAGCCCTCGACGAATTCCGCGTTTTCAATCAGCGCCACGCGCAGATCGACTTTGGCGAAATCGTCAAAGGTGATGGTCTCCTGAATCGGATCGTCCGCCAGCGGACCGGTGACCGGCGCCGCGGTGGCTTTCACCTCTTCTTTAGAGGCTTCTACCAGGGCTTCCACCTGCTTCATCTCGATACGGTTGTACAGCGCCTTGAACGGATTGACCTTATGCGCCAGCAGCGGCTGCTGAATGGCGTCCCAGCTCAGTTCGCTGTTGAGGAACGCTTCCGCACGCGCGGCCAGCTGCGGCAGGACCGGCTTCAGCCAGGTCATCAGCACGCGGAACATATTCAGGCCCATGGTGCAGATGGCCTGCAGGTCGGCGTCGCGGCCTTCCTGTTTCGCCACCACCCACGGCGCCTGCTCGTCGACGTAGCGGTTAGCCACGTCGGCGAGGGCCATGATTTCGCGGATGGCCTTACCGAACTCGCGGCTGTCCCATGCTTCGCCGATGCTTTCCGCCGCGTCGGTGAAGGTTTTGTACAGCGCCGGGTCGGCCAGCTCAGCGGCCAGCACGCCGTCGAAACGCTTGCTGATAAAGCCGGCGTTGCGCGAGGCGAGGTTAACCACCTTGTTGACGATGTCGGCGTTCACGCGCTGCACGAAATCTTCCAGGTTCAGGTCGATGTCATCGATGCGTGAAGAGAGCTTGGCGGTGTAGTAGTAGCGCAGGCTGTCGGCATCGAAATGATTTAACCAGGTGCTGGCCTTGATAAAGGTGCCGCGCGACTTGGACATCTTGGCGCCGTTAACCGTCACGTAGCCGTGCACGAACAGGTTAGTCGGCTTACGGAAGTTGCTGCCTTCCAGCATCGCCGGCCAGAACAGGCTGTGGAAGTAGACAATGTCTTTGCCGATAAAGTGATACAGCTCGGCCGTAGAATCTTTCTTCCAGTATTCGTCGAAGCTGGTGGTGTCGCCGCGCTTGTCGCACAGGTTCTTGAAGGAGCCCATGTAGCCGATCGGCGCGTCCAGCCAGACGTAGAAATATTTGCCCGGCGCGTTGGGAATTTCGAAGCCGAAGTACGGCGCATCGCGGGAGATGTCCCACTGCTGCAGGCCGGATTCGAACCACTCCTGCATCTTGTTCGCGACCTGCTCCTGCAGGGCGCCGCTGCGGGTCCACGCCTGCAGCATTTCGCTGAACGACGGCAGGTCGAAGAAGAAGTGCTCGGAGTCACGCATCACCGGCGTGGCGCCGGAGACCACCGATTTCGGGTCGATAAGCTCGGTAGGGCTGTAGGTCGCGCCGCACACTTCGCAGTTATCGCCATACTGGTCCGGAGATTTGCACTTCGGACAGGTGCCTTTCACAAAACGGTCCGGCAGGAACATGCCTTTTTCCGGATCGTAGAGCTGAGAGATGGTGCGGTTTTTAATAAAACCGTTCTCTTTCAGGCGGGTGTAGATAAGCTCCGACAGCTCGCGGTTCTCGTCGCTGTGCGTCGAGTGATAGTTATCATAGCTGATGTCGAAGCCGGCGAAATCGGTCTGATGCTCCTGACTCATTTCGCCAATCATCTGCTCCGGTGTGATACCGAGCTGCTGCGCTTTGAGCATGATCGGCGTGCCGTGGGCGTCGTCGGCGCAGATGAAGTTGACCTCGTGGCCGCGCATTCGCTGGTAACGGACCCAGACATCAGCCTGGATGTGCTCCAGCATGTGGCCGAGGTGGATGGAGCCGTTGGCGTACGGCAGGGCGCACGTTACCAGAATTTTCTTCGCGACTTGAGTCATAGTGAGCATTACATCTTCTGTTGTAAAAAGGGCTTCCGATATTACCAAAAGGGCTGTGGGTGCGCCATAAATGGCTGCCCATATATGGATAATCGTTACCTGTGATAAACTCTGTGATTACTGAAAGCATCTCAAAACAACAAAGGAGTCGGGATGAATTCGCAATCCCAGGCCAAATCCCCTGAGCGCCTACGTGCGATGGTCGCCGGGACGCTGGCCAATTTCCAGCACCCAACCCTGAAGCATAATCTCACCGCCCTTAAGGCGCTGCACCATGTCGCCTGGCTGGACGATACCGTCCATATTGAACTGCAAATGCCGTTCGTCTGGAGCAGCGCCTTCGAAGCGCTGAAAGAGCAGTGCAGCGCCGAACTGCTGCGCATCACCGGCGCGAAGGCCATCGACTGGAAGCTGACCCACAGCATCGCAACCCTCAAGCGGGTGAAAAACCAGCCCGGGGTCAACGGCGTGAAAAACATTATCGCCATCAGCTCCGGCAAAGGCGGCGTCGGTAAATCTTCTACTGCCGTAAACCTGGCGCTGGCCCTGGCGGCGGAAGGGGCGAAGGTGGGCATTCTGGATGCCGATATCTATGGTCCGTCGATTCCGACCATGCTGGGGGCGGAAGACAGCCGCCCGACCTCGCCGGACGGCACTCATATGGCGCCGATCATGAAATATGGTCTGGCGACCAACTCCATCGGCTATCTGGTGACCGACGACAACGCCATGGTCTGGCGTGGGCCGATGGCCAGCAAGGCGCTGATGCAGATGCTGCAGGAGACCCTGTGGCCGGATCTTGATTACCTGGTGCTGGATATGCCGCCGGGCACCGGCGACATCCAGCTGACCCTGGCGCAGAACATTCCGGTGACCGGCGCGGTGGTGGTCACCACGCCGCAGGACATCGCGCTGATCGACGCCAAAAAAGGCATCGTGATGTTCGAGAAAGTGGAAGTGCCGGTGCTGGGGATCGTGGAAAACATGAGCATGCATATCTGCAGCAACTGCGGGCACCACGAGCCTATCTTCGGCACCGGCGGCGCGCAAAAACTGGCCGAGAAATACCACACCCAGCTGCTGGGCCAGCTGCCGCTGCATATTACGCTGCGGGAAGATCTGGATAACGGCACGCCGACGGTGGTGGCGCGTCCGGACAGCGAATTTACCGACATCTACCGCCAGCTGGCGGGCCGGGTGGCGGCCCAGATGTACTGGCAGGGAGAAGTGATCCCTGGTGAGATTGCCTTCCGCGCCGTTTAAGGCCGCGGCGAGCGCATCAGCCAGTATCTGCCCTCGGGCGACGCGCCCTGTGCTTCAATGGTCCAGCCATGACGCTGGTAGAAGCGCAGGGCGTTTTTATTTTCCATCAGGCACTTCAGCGTTCCGCTGGCGGTAAAGGTCCGTTCGACCTGCGCCAGCAGCGCGCTGCCGATATGTTTGCCCTGCCAGTCGGGGTCGACAAACAGATGGTGAAGGAAATTATCGGCGGTCCATACGGCGGCAAAGCCCACCGGCTGGCCGTCGCATTCCGCGACCCACAGCTGTTCATCCGCGGTGGCGGCATCGAAATCTTCCAGCCGCCACGCCGCGGCGGGAAGCCAGGTCCACGATAAACTGCGCGCCCGCAGGAAGATCTGGCGCAGCGCCGGAGAGTCCGCTGGCTCGCCGGGGCGGACGTGGAGATTGCGCGGATCAACGATGGTAGAAGATCTCGCCATCGTACACTTTGAGGATTTTGCCTTCGGTATCGGTAATCAGCACGTAGTTACCGCCCATATAGGTCCAGTGGCTGCCGGCGTCCGGCGCAGGCAGGTTACGCTGCTGCCACTGTTTAATGTTGTATTCCGGGGTGAGATACATCGCCGGAACGGTGTCGCCGATGTGAAACTGGGTGAAATCGGCGGTGAACTCTTTCAGCGCATACTGATCGATCCCCGCGGCAGTAGCCGTCCAGCTGGCGCCAGCGGTGGCAAGAAGTACGCCCAGAAGCATCATTTTTGTTTTACGCATAGTTTCCTCAATATTACCTGGACTCAAAATAGCAGCCTCGTATCATTCCTGATGCGTTGCTGAAATGGCAAGCACTGGATTTTTAAAAAGTGTAAGCAAAACGCGGCGCAAGTCTTGTGCCGCTTGCGTTGCAGCGACGGTGATGCGTATTTTGGGAGCAATCTGAAGCAGGGGAGAATCAGCATGTTCAGGCTGGAAGATCTGACCTTATTTGTCCGCGCCGCGGCGCTGGGCAGTTTTAGCGACGCGGCGCGCGAGGCCGGGCAGCAGCCGGCGCAGGTCAGCGCGGCAATTAAGCGTCTGGAGACGATCCTCAATATTCGCCTGTTTGCCCGTTCGACCCGCAGCCTGCGCCTGACGCCGGAGGGGGAGACCTGGCTGCCCTACGCCACCCAGATGCTCGATACCCTCGAGGCCGGTCTGCAGAAGATCCAGACCCCGGATGATGAAGTTCGCGGCATGTTGCAGATTGCCGTGCCGTCGGACCTCGGGCGTAACCTGCTCCTGACCCTGTTCCGCGATTTCCGCCAACGCCACCCGGCGCTGCGCCTGCGGCTGCTCTTTTCCGATCAGCTGACCGACGTGTTTAAAGATCCGGTGGACGTTGCGTTTCGCTATGGCAATAACGACGATGCCTCGTTTATCTCGCTGCCGGTGGCGCCGGAAAATCGTCGGGTGCTGGTGGCCTCGCCTGAGTGGATCGCCCGCCATGGCGAACCGCAGACCCTCGAGGAACTCAGCCAGCACAATGCGTTGATCTACATTTTGCGCGGCCGTCCGTTCGACCGCTGGTCGCTGAGCCTCGACGGCGTGGTTCAGCAGCAGAAGGTTTCCGGCACGGTGATGAGCGACGACGCCGAGGTGATCCGTCGGCTGGCGATCGCCGGGGAGGGCATTGCCTATAAATCGATGCTCGACGTCAGCGACGATCTGCGGGCGGGGCGCCTGCGGCGCCTGCTGCCGCGTTATCAGGGGGATGTAGTGCCGTTGAATCTGATTTGTCCGCACCGCAAACAGCTCTCTGCCGCGGTGCGTTTGTTATATGAAGAGGTGAAATCACATTGTGAAGGGCTTAATGCCTGACTAAGGTCGCGAAGTAATACACCAGCGGGACGGCCAATACCCACAGGCCAATCGGGATCTCCCGCCACTTACCGGCGATAGCCTTGATCACAATGTAAAACAGCAGCCCGCCGGCAATCCCGGTGCCAAAGCTGTTGGCGATAAGGGTGATCATCACCATCATCAGCACCGGCAGCCCGTCGGTGAAGTTGCCAAGATCCACTTTGCGCAGGCCGCTGAACATGTTGAGGCCAATCAGGATCAGCGCCGGGGCGGTGGCTTCTTTCGGGATCATCAACGCCACCGGCGTGAACAGCAGCATCAGCAGGAACATTACCGCCGCCGACAGGGCGGTGAGGCCGGTTTTGCCGCCCGCTTCCGCTGCCGCCGAAGACTCAATCAGCGCCGTCGCCGCCGGAATGCCCACCCACGGGCCGAGCGCGGCGGCAATCGAATCGACCATGAACGGGCGATTAATCTGCGGCATGTTGCCTTCTTCATCCAGCAGACCCGCCTCGCCGCCCACCGCCAGCGTTGTCCCCATGGTGGAGAAAAACTCAGATGCGAAAAAGACGAACAGGAACGGCAGGAAGGCGATGTTTAACGCCCCCAGCAGGTCAACCTGTCCCAGCACCGGCGCCAGCGAGTGGGCGGCATCGATAAAATGCGTCGGCAGTTTAGTCACGCCGAACGGGATACCCACCAGCGTGGCGCACAAAATAGCCCACAAAATCGCGCCCGGTACCTTACGCGCCTGCAGGGCTATCGCCAGGAACAGGCCGCACAGCGCCACCAGCGCGCCGGGGGCGAGAAAGTCGCCGAGCATCAGGGCGTTGGTTTTCGCATTGGCCAGCACCAGCCCGGCATTGCGAAAACCGAGGACGGCGACAAACAGGCCGATGGAGGCCGTCAATCCCAGCTTGATCGACTGCGGCACCGAGCGGGTGACCACTTCGCGCAGGCCAAAGCGGGTCAGCAGGAAGAAGAGGATCCCCGACCAGCAGGCAATTCCGAGGCCAGTCTGCCAGCCAATCCCTTCGCTACCGGCCAGCGTCACCCCCACCAGCACCGAGCCGCCAATGCCCGGGCCGACGATAAACGGCAGGTTGGCATAAAACGCCATCAGCAGCGAGCCGACGACGAAGACCAGAATGGTGCCGGTGGTGGCGGCGCCTTTATCCATCCCGCCGATCGCCAGCAGCCCCGGGATAACCACCAGTAAATAGGCGGCGGCGAGAAAGCCGGTGATCCCGGCCAGGCATTCGGTGCGTAGCGTGCCGCCGCGCGAGCGCAGCGCAAAGCGGCGCTCCAGCCAGTTAGCGCGGGCGGAAGAGTGAAGTGTGTTATCGGCCATGCTCAGGCTCCCTGAGGATTATTGTTGTGATCGGTTGGCTCCGGGATCTCCCGGCAGGCTATCAACGGGTCGACTATCTGGCGGCTGCCGCCGTCGGTCAGACCCAAATCGGTTAAATGCGGCCCGGCGTTACAGGCAAGGCAGGTGCCTTCAATGGCCTTGAAGACCCGGTACGGCGGCTCCCAGTCGGCGACTTGGCTGCTCAGATCGCGCAGCTCGCGGAACTGACGCGCCAGTTCCGCGGCCGGGAGATCCGACAGCATGCCGGCAATCGGCATCGCCACATGGGCGAGGATCTCGCCCTGTTGCGCCAGCGCCATCCCGCCGCCGGAGGCGATAAGCTGGTTGGCCGCCAGCGCCATATCATTAGCGTCGCGCCCGAGCACCACCAGATTATGCGAGTCGTGGGAGTAGCTGGTGGCGATGGCGCCGCGCAGCTCACCCCAGCCTTCAAGCAGGGCGATTTGCGGCGTCGCCTGATGGCGGCCGTGGCGGTGCTTGACCCAGATCAGACTGAAGCCGGCGGGTAGCTGGACTTTCCCGTCACGAACCTGCACTTCCACTTCGCCCCACTGGGTGAAGCGCGCGCCGCGGATATGGCGCAGGCGGGCGATGCCGTGACGAATGCCCTGGACGCGCAGAATAAAGTCATCGGCGCGGAGGGGGGCGATCTGCAAAGTATCGCGCGGCGGCGTGACGCCCGCGGCGGGCGCGATCGGTCTCAGCAGGTTGCCCGCGCGGGCCAGCAGCTTACCGCCTACGTAGACTTCGCGGGCCACCAGTTTCTCCAGGGAATCAAACACCACCAGATCCGCGCGCCGCCCGGCGGCAATCAGCCCGAGATCGTGGCGCTGCAGGCGAATAGCGGCGTTGAGGGTGGCGAATCGCAGCGCATCAACCGCCGGTAAACCGTGCTCGATCAGCAGGTTAAGCAGGGCGATGATGCCGCCTTTCTCCAGCAGCATATCCGGCGGCACGTCATCGGTGCAGACGGTGATCTGCGAGGAGAGGTGCGGCAGCGTTTTTAACGCCGCGACGATATCTGGCAGCAGATAGGGGTGCGAGCCGCGGATCTCGATCGTCAGCCCGGCGCGCAGTTTTTCCAGCGCGTCGTCCGCCGAGGTAAGTTCGTGATCGGAGGTGACGCCGGCGGCGAGGTAGGCCTGCAGGTCAGCGCCGCTCAGGCCGCGGGCGTGGCCTTCAATCAGTTTGCCGCTGTTGAGACCGGCCTGGACAATCTCCTGCATCCGCTCGCTACCGTGCAGCACGCCGTGCATATCCATCACCTCCGCCACGCCGCGCACTTCCGGCCAGCCGAGCATGGTCTCCATCTCCGCGCCGGCAAAATCGGCGCCGGACATTTCGAGACCCGGCGTGGAGGGAACGCTGGACGGCGCGGCGACCATCACCTGCAGCGGCAGATGGCGGCTGGCGTCCACCGCATAGCGCACGCCAGCGACGCCGAGGACGTTGGCCAGCTCATGCGGATCCCAGAACACCGCGGTGGTGCCCTGGGTGAGGACGATTTCCGCATAGCGCTCCGGCGGCAGGTGCGAGCTTTCGAGATGCACGTGGGTGTCCATCAGGCCGGGGGACAGGTAGCCACCGGCCAGGGAACGCACTTCATGGGCGTCTTCGCGACTGCCGCGCGGATGGACGCTGGCGATCATCTCGCCGACGATACCGACGTCAGCGGGGCGAATTTCGCCCGTGGCCATATCGACGATCTGCGCATCGATCAGTAGCAGATCAAACGGGGATTCACCGCGCGCGGCCTGCACGGCGCGACGGCGGACTTGAGCATTGCTGGACATAACCACTCCGGCACAAGGATAATGCGGATACTCTAGGGGCACAGCAAACGTTTGCCCAGATGAATAAATTTATCACCCGATAAGCTCGGGTTATTGTGCAGGACCACCGTAGCGAACCCGATGATGAACGAACCTTGGCAGCGGCTGCCCGCGCTCTCTCTTAAACAGCTTCAGTATTTCGTCACCCTGGCCCAGCTGCGCCATTTTACCGATACCGCCAGTCGGCTGGCGATTAGCCAGCCGGCGCTGAGCAGCGCCCTTCGGCAGATTGAAACGGTACTCGGCGGCAAACTGGTCAACCGTACCGCTGCGACGGTCACTCTGACTGAACTGGGGGCGGCGATTTTACCCCACGCCCAGCGGATCCTCAGCGTGGCGCAGGCGGCCTTTTCCGATATGCAGCAGATTGTCGAGGCGGGTGGCGACGGGACGGTGCGGATCGGTCTGGTGCCGTCGGTCAGTTCGCTGCTGTTTCCGCTGCTGCCGCAGACCCTGGCTGAGGCCTTTCCGCGTCTGCGCATTGAATTTCACGATCAGACCAACGATGCGCTTATCCAGGCGCTGCAGCGCGGCGAGATTGATTTCGGCATCGGGGCGATCGACAGCTCACTGCCCGCAGAACTGCTGGTCTATCCGCTGCGCGAAGATCCCTTCGTGGCGGTGCTGCACCGCGACGATCCGCTGGCCGCGCAGGCGCATCTGCCGTGGAAACAGCTGGTGGGGCGGGATATTGCTGTGTTCTCGAAGGGCAATATCCAGCGGCTGGTGGCGGCATTAGTGGAGAGCCATCGCCTGACGCTGACCACCCGCTACCAGGTGGACTATATCGAAACCCTGTATGGTCTGGTGCGCTCGCGCTTAGCGGTGGCGATTCTGCCGGCGCTGTACACCACCCATTTGCAGGACCCGGCGCTCAGGGTCGCCCACCTGCAGCAGCCGGCGCTCGCCCGCACAGTGGCCCTGATGCGCGGCCCGCAGGCGCTGCCCCCGCTAATTGAAGACTGTTTTTCCCTGCTGCAGGCCGCCTTGCGCTAGGGCAGGTGCTTGATCAGTACGTCCAGGTTTAAGTGGTTGATATACTCCAGCGAGTGTGAGGAGAGGACGCCCAGCAGCCGGTTATGGTGCCCGGCAATAATTAAATCGATCTGCCGCTGCCGAACGCAGGTTTCCACGTCTTCAAACCGGCGGGTGGTCACCAGCGAGAGGGTATCCACCGGCAGGGAGACGGTGCAGGCCAGCTCGTTGAGCAGGGCTTTGGCCTGGATCACCTCCTGCGAGACCCGATCGTCGCGCAGGCTGTCGGAAACATAGTTCAGCGCCCGGTAATCGGTGCTGATGTGGGCGATGGTGATGCGCATGCCGTTCTCTTCTGCCATTCTGGCGGCATGCTGGAGCAGCGGGACGCCGTCCTGACTGCTGTTAATCAGTACCAGCGCATGGTGATAAACGGCCATGGCGTATATCCTCGGTAGGCTAAATAGCGCATGATGTCATTATTTTCTGCCCGCCAGCAGCGGAATGCAATCCCGTCCGGTTGCCTGATGAGCATGATGGCCGCGAAGGTGTCGTATCCAGGGCTAAAGGCTTGTTGTATGAACCGGTGAGTTGCGGTAAATTCCACAACGCTTAACAATTTCACTATTTTGACTCGGGGTGCCCTTCTTCGTTGAAGGCTGAGAAATACCCGTACCACCTGATCTGGATAATGCCAGCGTAGGGAAGTCAGAGACCGCAGGGTCATTGCTTCTACCTCGTCTGGCGGGAGCAAACTATGCCTGAGCTGTTGAATCCCGCGCCTGTCGCGCACCTGCGCCATCTGCTGCGCGCCCATTCCCCCCTTGTGCACTGCATGACTAATGACGTGGTGCAGACCTTTACCGCCAACGTTCTGCTGGCCGTCGGCGCCTCGCCGGCGATGGTGATCGATCCCCGCGAAGCGGCGCAGTTTGCCGCTATCGCTGATGCGCTGTTAATTAACGTCGGTACCCTGACCGAAGATCGCGCCGTGGCGATGCGCGCTGCGGTGGAGCACGCCCGTCAGGCCGGCAAGCCCTGGACGCTGGATCCGGTGGCGGTCGGCGCCCTGACCGTGCGCACGGCCTTTTGTCACGAGCTGCTGGCCCTCCAGCCGGCGGCCATTCGCGGCAATGCCTCTGAAATTCTGGCGCTGGCCGGGATGAGCGCCGGCGGGCGCGGGGTGGATACCACCGATACGGCCGCCGCGGCGCTGCCGGCGGCCCAGGCGCTGGCTCGTCGGCTGGCCACCGTAGTGGCGGTCACTGGCGAGGTGGACTACGTCACCGACGGCGAGCGGGTGCTCAGCGTGGCGGGGGGCAATCCGCTGATGACCCGGGTGGTGGGCACCGGCTGCGCGCTGTCGGCGGTGGTGGCGGCGAGCGCGGCGCTGCCGGGAGACCGGCTGGAAAACGTGGCCGCCGCCTGCGGGCTGATGAAGCAGGCCGGGGAGATCGCCGCCCGTCAGGGAGGCCCAGGCAGCTTTATTCCGGCGTTTCTCGACGCGCTGTATCAGGAGGTGCAGGGATGAAACGCATCAACGCCCTGACCATCGCCGGCACCGATCCCAGCGGCGGGGCCGGTATCCAGGCCGATCTGAAAACCTTCTCCGCGCTGGGGGCCTATGGCTGCTCGGCGATCACCGCCCTGGTGGCGCAGAATACCCGCGGCGTACAGTCGGTCTATCGCATCGAACCGGATTTTGTGGCCGCGCAGCTCGACTCGGTGTTCAGCGATGTGCGTATCGATACCACCAAAATCGGCATGCTGGCGGAGACCGATATTGTGGAAGCCGTGGCCGAGCGGCTGGCGCGCTACCGGGTGGCCAACGTGGTGCTGGATACCGTCATGCTGGCGAAAAGCGGCGATCCGCTGCTGTCGGCTTCGGCGGTAGAGACCCTGCGTCAACGATTGTTGCCGCAGGTGTCATTGATCACCCCGAACCTGCCGGAAGCGGCCGCGCTACTCGATGCCCCCCATGCGCGTAACGAACGAGAAATGCTGGAGCAGGGACGGGCGCTGCTGGCGCTGGGCTGCGGCGCGGTATTGATGAAGGGCGGCCATCTCGACGATGCCGAAAGCCCGGACTGGCTCTTCACCCGCGAAGGGGAACAGCGGTTCACCGCGCCGCGAGTGCAGACCAAAAATACCCACGGCACCGGCTGTACGCTCTCCGCCGCGCTGGCGGCGCTGCGCCCGCGTCACGCGGACTGGGCGGCCACCGTTATCGAGGCGAAGGCCTGGCTGTCGGCGGCTCTGGCGCAGGCCGACTCTCTGGAGGTGGGCCACGGTATCGGGCCGGTGCACCATTTCCACGCCTGGTGGTAAATGGCAGCGCAACGGGACAGCAGAATCTCCTGAAAAAATGGCCCCCCGGCTGGAAAATAGGCTAAGTCGGTACCAAGCTTAACCTGCCCAAAAAAATTGGGTTGGGATAATGCATGCCGGCTTCGGCCGGCCTTACGGGAGATTGCTATGACTGATATTACGCAGTTGCTGGGCAAAGATGCCGAGAGCCTGTTGCAGCACCGTTGTATAACCATTCCGTCCGACCAGCTGTATCTGCCTGGCGCAGATTATGTTGATCGGGTGATGGTGGATAACAACCGACCACCGGCGGTGCTACGCAATATGCAGACCCTGTACAATACCGGACGCCTGGGGGGAACCGGCTACCTTTCCATTCTGCCGGTTGACCAGGGCGTGGAGCACTCGGCGGGCGCCTCCTTTGCCGCCAACCCGCTGTACTTTGATCCGAAAAATATCGTCGAGCTGGCGATCGAAGCCGGCTGTAACTGCGTGGCGTCGACCTACGGCGTGCTGGCCTCGGTGTCGCGCCGCTACGCGCATCGCATCCCTTTCCTGGTGAAGCTCAACCATAACGAAACGCTGAGCTACCCCACCGAATACGACCAGACCCTCTACGCCAGCGTTGAGCAGGCGTTTAATATGGGGGCGGTGGCCGTGGGAGCGACGATCTATTTCGGCTCGGAACAATCGCGTCGTCAGATAGAAGAGATTTCCGCAGCCTTTGAGCGGGCCCATGAGCTGGGCCTGGTCACCGTGCTGTGGGCCTATCTGCGCAATTCGGCGTTCAAGAAAGACGGCGTCGACTATCATGTTTCCGCTGACCTGACCGGTCAGGCCAACCACCTGGCGGCCACCATCGGCGCCGATATCGTTAAGCAAAAGATGGCGGAGAATAACGGCGGCTACAAAGCGGTTAACTTCGGCTATACCGACGACCGGGTATACAGCAAACTGACCAGCGATAACCCCATCGATCTGGTGCGCTACCAGCTGGCCAACTGCTATATGGGCCGCGCCGGGCTGATCAACTCCGGCGGCGCGGCGGGCGGGGAGACCGACCTTGCCGACGCGGTGCGCACGGCGGTGATCAATAAACGCGCCGGCGGCATGGGGCTGATCCTTGGCCGCAAAGCGTTTAAGAAATCGATGGCCGACGGCGTGAAGCTGATCAATGCCGTGCAGGATGTTTATCTGGATGGCAAAGTGACTATTGCATAAGGCAAAAATCCGGGCGGCACCGCCCGGATTGCGCATTGTTTGTACCAGATGCGGTTTATTAAGACTCTGCCGCGTTGGCGGTAAACGGTTTCGCATGCTGATCGCTGGTAAAGCCAGGCTGTTCAACGCGGATTAACGGGCACAGGAAGAAGGCCAGAATATATAAGGCGGTATAGGCTATTACCACGCCGATAGTGCTGAAGTAGGGCAGCAGTACCACAGCAATCGCCGGCGCCAGAAAGTTCGACAGCCCGGCTGACAGGTTATAGACCGAAATCGCCGCGCCTTTATGGTTCGGCTCCAGCGCCGGGAACACCGCCGCCATCGGCACAAACGCGGCGACAAAAATCCCCAGGGCAATAGCCGGTACCAGCGCCATGGCAAAATTATGGCCGAAGTGCTGGGGCAGGTAATAGAACGCCAGGCTGGAAAGCGCCATCCCGATGCAGCCGAACCAGCGGATAACCTTCATCCAGCCCATTTTCTCCGCCACAATCCCCCAGAAAACGTTCGAAAAGATCGTGGTGAAGAAGAATGCCGCCCATACCTGCAGCCATTCCGAGGTGGTAAATCCCAGCTCATCAACAAACATCATCGGCATGATCACCGCAAAACCAAACAGCGACACGGTGTTGATAATGCGCACAATGCTCGAGAACAGAATGCTGCGGTTGGTATAGAGCAGCGTCGCCGCGCGCCCCAGTTCGGCGAATTTTTCACGAGTGGTCAGGTTCTGCATATGGCGCGGCGTTTCGGTATGACGCATCGACACCAGCGCAATAATGCCGCCGGTGGCGCAAAAGAGCAGCGCCAGCCACAGGGTGCCCATTTCGCCAATGTGGGGAATGGTAAAGCTCGGAATATAGCTGCCGAACACGCCGATACCCACCGAGTAGACCGCCCAGAACCAGCCCAGCGCGGAGCTGGAACTGTCGCTGCGGACGTTGTGGATAATGGCGACGATAAAGGAGTAGAGGAACAGCGGGTAGGCCAGGCCGCGGATGCCATAAAACAGCAGGATCAGCGCATAGTTGGCGCGACCGAGGCCGAAGACGAGGAACAGTACGTGGAATACACACCATAGCACGAAGCCAATCAGCATGGCTTTACGTGGGGTAATGATTTCCGCCACCACGCCGGAGACCCACGCCGACAGGGCGGCAGCCAGACCGTAGAGGGTAAAGGCAAAGGAAGCCTGCGCCGGGGTGAATCCGAGTGCTTTGATGTAGTGCGACAGAAAAGCCAGCTCAAAGCCGTCGCCGGTCATAAACACGGCGATGGCGACATATCCCCAGATGAGGTTGAGCGGTAGACCGTACCACTGTTTGTTATTAACGGACATGTTGACCTCGATTTCAGAGTGCAGATGAGTGTCTCCGCTGCACAGCAGCGGAGCATTATTGTTATAAAATAAGGAGGTATGTTATTCGCGAATCAGCCTGCCGGCCTGTTGTAGCGCCTTATAGGCCGCATACCTGCGCTGATGAAGCGGGCTAAACGCCGTCTCGCTGTGATAGGTGGCATCCACCTGAGTAAACTGCTTCATGGCCTCCGGCAGCGAAGCCGCGACTCTGCCCGCCACCGCGCCGAGGATGGCGGACCCTAACAGCACCGGCTCGCGGCTGGCGGTGCTCACGACGCTAACGCCGCAGGCGTCGGCCAACAGCTGACGCACCAGCGGATGCTGCCCGGCTCCGCCGCTGATGACGATATTTTCACTCTCAATTCCGCAGGCGCGCTGGGCGTCAATGATCTGTCGCAGACCATAGCCAATCCCGCATAGCCCGGCAACGTACAGCGCGGTCAGGTTATCCAGGTCCCGCTCCATCCCCAGCCCGGCAATCAGCGCTTTCGCGTGGGGATCGGCAAGCGGCGCGCGATTACCGAGAAACTCCGGAACGACGTGCAGACCGGCGGCCAGCGTTACCGCTTCAGAAGGCGAAGCAACTTGCGTCAGAACGCGATCCGCCAGCCAGACCGGTAGAGGGACGCCTGCGGCTTTCGCTTGCTCGCGCGCTTCCGCCGCCGCCGGATGGAAGCTCAGCAGCTGGTCGATAGCCGCGCCGGCGGCGCTTTGCCCGCCTTCACTTAGCCAGTAGCCCGGCACCATCGCCGAATAGTAAGGGCCCCAGACGCCCGGGACGAATACCGCTTCCTGAGTGGTGGTCATGGTGCAGGAAGAAGTGCCGAAGACATAGGCCATATTGTTGACCGCGCCGTTAAGCACGCCGACGGTACCGATGCCGCCCGCGTGGGCGTCAATCATCCCCACCGCCACCGGCGTACCGATCGGCAGGCCCATCTCCTCTGCCGCCGTGGCGCAAAGGCCCTCGCCGCAGGGGGTGCCTGGATCGACAATCCGCTGGCCGATGCGGACAAAATCTTCATCCGCCAGCTCTTCGAGGCCAATCTGGCGGAAGTAACCGGCATCCCAGCGTTGTTCATGCGCCAGGTAGGTCCATTTACAGGTCACCGTGCAGACCGAGCGGGCTTCATCGCCGGTTGAGCGCCAGGTGAGGTAATCGGCGAGGTCGAAGAAGTGGCGCGCCTGCTGATAGATGTGCGGGCGATTCTCCTTCAGCCACAAAATTTTCGGCGTTTGCATCTCCGGCGAGATTTTGCCGCCAACGTACCGCAGTACCGGGTGGCCCGTGGCATTGATCTTTTCCGCCTGCCCGGTGGCGCGATGATCCATCCAGACAATAATGTTGCGGTCCGCATCGTCCGAAGGCCCGACCGCCAGCGGCGCATCGTTATCGCCAATCACCACCAGCGAGCAGGTGGCATCGAAGCCGATCCCGGCTATCGACGACGGCGAAACGCCGGCGCTGGCCACCGCCGTTTTAATGCAGTAGCACACCGCCTGCCAGATCTCACGGCTCGACTGCTCGACCTTGTTTCCGGCGCTGCGAAACAGGGTTATTTCCCGGGTCGCGTGGGCGAGGAGCTCGCCCCGCAGATTGAATACCCCGGCGCGCACGCTGCCCGAGCCGACATCCACGCCAATAATGTTTTGCGTATCGTTTTGCATCACATCCTCTCACAGGCTGGCCAGGGTCAGAGATCCACGCTGTTCGGCAGGATCACAATGTCGCGCACGGTGACGTTTTTCGAACGCGTCACCATAAACAGCACCGACTCCGCCACTTCAATCGGCTGCATCAGGCTGCCGTTGGCCAGCGCTTCGTCCATTTTGGCTTTTGGCCAGTCGTCCAGCAGAGCGGTAACCACCGGGCCCGGCAGTACGGCGCCGACGCGCACGCCATACTGCGCCACCTGGCGACGAGTGGTGTGCACAAATGCCTGCACCGCGAATTTCGACGCGGTATAGACAGGCTCCCAGATCACCGGCACCACGCCCGCGATCGAGCTGGTGAAGATAATATCCCCGGATTTTTGCGCGATCAGATGCGGCAGGACGCTGCGCACGCAGCGGAAGGCGGCGTTGATATTGAGGTGCAGCACGCGGTCCCAGACGTCCGGGTCGCCCTCGGCCACCGGCCCGCCGATATAGGCGCCGGCGTTGGCGTGGAAGATATCGAGACGCCCGGTAAGCTGCAAAATGCCCTGCAGTAGGTTATCGACCTGGTCCGCCTGCATCAGGTCGACCTGCAGGGCGAAGGCGTTTTCGCCAAGTTCGGCGACCAGTTTGTTGAGCTTTTCGCCTTCGCGGTCGATCAGTACCACTTTCGCGCCAGCCCCCAGCAGGGTCCTCGCGCACTCGAGGCCGATACCGGACGCCGCGCCGGTGATCGCGGCGACTTTACCGCTGAGGGAAGTATTCATAGAGGAGACAGAGTGGTTCATTTTATAATCCTTTGCCGTGTCTGGTTAAAACTATCGAACGCGAGGGCATCACGTTCGAGGTGATAGACTAAAACTGGTAACATATTGAATATCAGCATCTTAATTCAGGCTTGCTGGCATGTTGAGGCGGTATGCGCGCGTACTTCCTGGCGTGAAAAGGATGCTCAATCGATGAAGCTATGTTGCTCTCGCTTCATCGATTGAGCAAGTGGGGAAATTAACAGCGACATGATTTTGTGACGCAAGTTGGAAAAATGAAGAAGATAACGATTTACGACCTGGCGGAACTTTCCGGCGTTTCGGCGAGCGCGGTGAGCGCTATCCTCAACGGTAACTGGAAAAAGCGCCGCATCAGCGCCAAGCTTGCGGAAAAGGTGACGCGGATTGCCGAGGAGCAGGGCTATGCGATTAACCGTCAGGCCAGCATGCTGCGCAGTAAAAAATCACACGTCATCGGTATGATTATCCCCAAATATGATAACCGCTACTTCGGTTCCATCGCCGAACGCTTTGAGGAGATGGCCCGCGAGCGCGGCCTGCTGCCGATTATCACCTGTACGCGCCGGCGTCCGGAACTGGAGATCGAAGCGGTAAAGGCAATGCTCTCCTGGCAGGTTGACTGGGTGGTCGCGACCGGGGCGACCAATCCGGATAAAATTTCCGCGCTATGCCAGCAGGCGGGCGTGCCAACGGTCAATCTCGACCTGCCGGGCTCTCTCTCGCCGTCGGTGATTTCGGATAACTACGGCGGCGCGAAAGCGTTGACTCATAAGATCCTGGCTAATAGCGCCCGCCGCCGCGGAGAGCTGGCGCCGCTGACCTTTATCGGCGGGCGCAGCAGCGACCATAACACCAGCGAGCGTTTACGCGGCTTCCACGATGCGCATCGCGAGCTGGGGCTTAGCGTGCCGCAGGCGAATATTCTGGCCCCCGGCTATTCGAAAGGCCACGTTGAGGACTGTCTGCAGGAGCGGTTTGGCAGCGCGAAGACGTTGTTGCAGGGGATATTTGTTAACTCGACGATATCCCTGGAAGGGGTTGTGCGCTGGCTGTCGCAGGTGGGTCTGACCGGCAGCGAGCAGCCGCCGATGGGCTGCTTCGACTGGGATCCTTTTGTCTACCTGCTGGGGCACGATATCGACATGGTGCAGCAGGACGTGCCGGCGATGCTGGACGCTGTTTTTTCGATTATTGACGCCGGCGAAGCCAGCCAGCAGCGGATTGAAATTCCCCCGCGACTGATGAGCAGCAGCTGAGTCGCTGTCTGGCTGTTAAACGTTACCGCGTCAGCAGCCAGCGGGCGGTATGCTCATCGGTCACCAGGCCATTGATCCAGCCGCCTTTAAGGGCGGCCAGGATCGCCGGGCGTTTATGTTCTCCACAGGCAGCGGCAATCCGCGGGCAGTGGCTCTGGCGGATATCATAGCTGGTGATCATGCGGTTGATCTCGCTGTCTACCACGTCGCCTTGCGCATCAATAAACCGCCCGAGGATCTCCCCGATGCCGCCGCGGGCGGTCAGCTCATCCATCTGCGCCTGATTGATAAAGCCGTCTTTAAAGATCGGACTTTGCGTGCCCAGCGGACCAATGCCGACAAAAATCACGTCCGCCTCTTGGGCGACGCCGGAGACGCTGCGGAATAAGCGGTTGGTGCACCACATCTCATGCTCCTCCGCGCTCTGGGCGTAGCGCGGCGCCGGCCACTGATAGTACTTGGCCTTAATTTTGCGGGTCAGCAGCAGGGGCACGTCATCGTAATAATTGCACTGCCCGTCGGCGTTCATGGCGCTGATCAGCGCCACGCAGCGGGTATTCAGGCTGTCAAAATCGATGCGCTGCAGCGCTTTTTTCAGGGTCAGGCCCGAGCCCAGACCGATAATTTTCTCTTTATCATCCTGCAGATAGCGAGCCATCAGCTGATAGCAGCCAAATGACACACTGTCGAGGGTGCTTTCTTCGCTAAAGGCGGGGACCACATTGCACTCGATCAAGCGGTATTTTTCCTGCAGCAACTGCGCATAATCGAGGCAGTTCGCTACCGGATGGTGCAGATTAATCGACACAATCCCTTCTTCTTTCGCGGCGGCGATCAGCCGTTGCACCACCGGTCTGGAGGTGCCCAGCTGGCTGGCAATCTCGCTCTGATTCTGGCCGGCGATGTAGTACATCCATGCGGCACGCACCTTCTGATCCAACCGGATATCGTCTTCTTTACTCATGGTTTCCAGCCCTAAGTTGCTGGCCAGGGCACGCAATTGGCCCGGCGAATACCCGCATTCTCGCCGTGGTTGGCATAACTGGCAAGCTTTTGCTCTTTACTGGTCATTTGTAATTTAATTGGGTAATTGCTCTTTTGTGATCCATGGCTCTTATTTTGGTCAAATGATCAATTACAGTGGCGCCATCAACTCAAGGAGAGCAGAACATGAACAATCAATTCACATGGCTTCATATCGGTCTGGGTTCTTTTCATCGCGCGCATCAGGCGTGGTATCTGCATCGTCTGATTGCTTCCGGGGATAATCGCTGGCGCATCGCGGCGGGGAATATTCGCAACGACGCCGAGCAGGTGGTCCAGGCGCTGGCGGCGCAGGGAGGACGTTACGTCCTCGAGACCGTCAGCCCGGAAGGGGAGCGCGAATATGAAGAGATCACCTCAATCCAGAAACTGCTACCGTGGCAGGCCGGGCTACAGCCGCTGATTAACGAAGGGGCAAACCCGCAGACCAAAGTTATCGCCTTTACCGTGACGGAAGGGGGGTACTACCTGAACACTCGCCATCAGCTGGAAACCAGCAACCCCGATCTGCAGGCCGACCTGCAAGGCGAGTGCAAAACCATTTACGGCACCCTCGCGCGGATCCTGGAAAAGCGCATGGCCGACAACGCCGGGCCGCTGACCCTGCTCAACTGCGATAACGTGCGTCATAACGGCGAGCGTTTCCACGACGGTATGGTCGAGTTCCTGCAGCTCACCGGCAAACAGGCGGTGATTGACTGGATGGCGGCCAATACCACCTGTCCGAACACCATGGTGGACCGCATCACCCCGCGTCCGGCGGCCGATCTGCCGGCCCGCATCAAAGCGCAAACCGGAATTGATGACAAAGCGCCGGTGATGGGGGAGACCTTTATCCAGTGGGTAGTGGAGAACAACTTCCGCGATGCCCGCCCGAATCTGGAGGCGGTCGGCGTGGAGATGGTGGAGTCGGTCATCCCGTATGAAGAGGCGAAAATTCGCATTCTGAACGCGTCGCACAGCTGCATTGCCTGGGCGGGAACCTTAATCGGCCAGCAGTATATTCATGAAAGCACGCTGACCGATGTTATCTACGCCATTGCCGACCGCTACGTTACGGAGGACGTTATTCCGTGTCTCGGCGACAACGGCATTGATCTGCCGACCTACCGGGATGTGGTGCTTAAGCGCTTTACCAACCCCTATATCCAGGACACCAACCAGCGCGTCGCCGCCGACGGCTTCTCGAAAATTCCGGCGATGATCGCGCCAACCTTGCAGGAGTGCTACCAGCGCGGCGTCCGCCCGGAAGCGACCGCCATGCTGCCGGCGCTGTTCTTCGTCTTTATGGAGCAGTGGCACAAGGGAACTCTGCCGTATCAGTACCAGGACGGCATCCTGGATGCGCAGGCGGTGCATGAGATGTTCGAGGCTCAGGATCCGGTGGCTGTCTTCGCCCGTGATAAAGCCCTGTTTGGTGATCTCGCCAACAACGCGGATTTCCTGGCGCTGATGCGCGAGAAAGTCGCCGCCGTTTACACGCTGATTAACTAAGAGGTGGCTATGTATCTGGGTATCGATCTCGGCACATCGGAAGTCAAAGCGCTGGTCATTGATGAGAACCATGAGGTTATCGCCAGCCATAGCGCGCCGCTGAGTATTCAGCGGCCTCATCCGCACTGGTCAGAACAAGCACCGGAGTTATGGTGGGAGGCGACGGAGTACCTGATGGCCACGCTACGGGAAAAATGCGCCCAGCATTGGCCGGCCATTAAGGGGATTGGCCTCTCCGGGCAGATGCACGGCGCGGTGTTGCTGGATGCAGAGGGGGAGGCGATCCGTCCGGCCATTCTGTGGAACGACACCCGCTGCGCCGCAGAGTGCGCCGAGCTGGAGGCGATGGCGCCGGAGCTGCATCAGATGGCGGGCAACCTGGCGATGCCGGGCTTTACCGCGCCGAAGCTGTTGTGGGTGCGCCGTCACGAGCCGGAACACTTTCAGCGCACCGCCACGGTGCTGTTGCCCAAGGATTATCTGCGCTACCGGATGACCGGGAAGAAAGTCTCCGATATGTCGGACGCCGCCGGGACGCTGTGGCTGGACGTGGCGAAGCGCGACTGGTCCGACGCTCTGCTGGACAAGTGCGGCCTGTCGCGTAGCCAAATGCCGACGCTGGTCGAAGGCTGCGAGGTTTCCGCCACCCTTGACCCGCAGGTGGCTGCGCGCTGGGGGCTGAACGCCTCGGTGATGGTGGCCGGGGGCGGGGGGGATAACGCGGTCAGCGCCATTGGCGTCGGCGCGGTCTCGCCGGGGGATGCGTTTATTTCGCTCGGCACCTCCGGGGTGCTGTTTGTGGTGACCGACGCCTATCGTCCGGCGCCGCAGTCGGCGGTACATGCGTTTTGTCACGTGCTGCCGAACCTGTGGCACCAGATGAGCGTCATGCTGAGCGCCGCCAGCTGTTTGCAGTGGTTCTGCCGCCTGACCGGCACCACGGAGGTGGCGCTGCTGGCGGAGATTGCCGAGCTAAGCGAGGAGGATAAAGCCAACGCGCCGTTCTTCCTGCCCTATCTCTCCGGGGAACGAACCCCGCATAACGATCCTGACGCGCGCGGCATCTTCTGGGGCATGACCCACGCCAGCCTGCGCGCGCAGCTCGGCTACGCGGTGCTGGAGGGGGTGAGCTTTGGGATCAACGACGGCCTGCAGGCATTGAAAGAGAGCGGGACGCCGATCGCGCAGTGCTCGCTGGTGGGCGGGGGCGCCCGCAGTCCGTTCTGGGCCCAGCTGCTGGCCGATATTCTCGCTATGCCGGTGGTGACCCACAAAGGCGGAGAGACCGGCGGCGCGCTGGGCGCGGCGCGGCTGGCCTGCCTGGCGGCGGGCAAACCCATTGCCGCGGTGTGTGAAAAACCGGAAGTCTGGCAGACCTGGCGTGCGGATCCCATTCGCCACCACACCCTGATGCAACGCTACGCGCAGTTTAAAGCCCTGTATTTAAACGATCTGCACTATCGACAGCACTGATTTTCATCATAACCGCCGCTTCGTTGCACGTCGCGGAGCGGCCACCCTGTACCCTGAAAACGAGGTCATTATGTCTATCAATAATAAACAGTGGCTCGGTTTACCCCTGAACCTGCTCTGGGGATACATCGCCATTGCCGTATTTATGACCGGCGACGGTTTTGAATTAGCCTTTCTGTCGCACTATATCAAAGCCCTCGGCTTCTCTCCGGCGGAGGCTTCCTTTGCCTTTACCCTCTACGGCCTGGCCGCCGCGCTGTCGGCGTGGATTTCCGGGGTGGTGGCGGAAATTATCACCCCGCTGAAAACGATGATGATTGGCTTCGTGCTGTGGTGCGTATTCCACGTGCTGTTCCTCGTTTTCGGCCTCGGTCACGCCAACTATGCGCTGATCCTGCTTTTCTACGGCATCCGCGGCTTCGCCTATCCGCTGTTCCTCTACTCGTTTATCGTGGCGATTGTCCATAACGTCAAAAGCGACAACGCCAGCTCGGCCATCGGCTGGTTCTGGGCGGTGTATTCCATCGGCATCGGGGTCTTCGGCAGCTATATTCCGAGCTTTACCATTCCGCACATTGGCGAAATGGGCACCCTGTGGCTGGCGCTGGCCTTCTGCCTTACCGGGGGCGTGATTGCCCTGGTTTCCCTGCGCCATATTCAAACGCCGCAGCATATGCAGAATCTCACCACCCGTGAGAAGTTTTCCGAGCTGGGACGCGCCGCGACGCTGCTCTATACCAACCGCAATATTCTGCTGTCGAGCATGGTGAGGATTATCAATACCCTCTCGCTGTTCGGCTTTGCGGTCATTATGCCGATGATGTTTGTCGATGAGCTGGGCTTCAGCACTTCAGAATGGCTCCAGGTATGGGCAGTCTTCTTCTTCACCACCATTTTCTCTAACGTGCTGTGGGGGATCCTCGGGGAAAAACTGGGCTGGATGAAGGTGGTGCGCTGGTTCGGCTGCATCGGGATGGCGCTCTCCAGCCTGGCGTTTTACTACATTCCTCAGCACTTTGGCCATAGCTTTGCGATGGCGCTGATCCCCGCCATCGCCCTCGGGATCTTTGTCGCCGCCTTCGTGCCGCTGGCGGCCGTGTTCCCGGCGCTGGAGCCGAAGCATAAAGGTGCGGCCATTTCGGTCTATAACCTGTCGGCGGGGATGTCGAACTTTCTCGCGCCGGCGATTGCCGTGGTGCTGCTGCCGTTCTTCAGCACCATCGGGGTGGTGATCGCCTATACCGCATTGTACGTGGTGGCCTTTTTCCTCTGCGCCTTTATCCGCGTGGAGCAGCCGGGGTTCTCCCACAAGGAAGCAACCGCCCGCGAGCAGGTTGAATTCTCATAGGTACTGCGGCTGGCATGCGCTTCATGCCAGCCTTAATGAGGTGAACGAATGAGTATGCAGGCGGTTATTTTTGACATGGATGGCGTGATTATTGATTCCGAGGCGCTGTGGCGTCAGGCGCAGATTGACGCCCTCGCGCAGTGGGGGGCAACGGCGAGCGTTGCTGAATGTGAAACCCTGACCAAGGGCAAGCGCCTCGACGACATTGCCGGCACCTGGTGCCGCTATTTTCAGCTTGATCTCGCTCCGCAGCGGCTTGAAGACGCCATCCTGCAGCGCATCACCCGCCTGATTGCCGCGAAAGGCGAACCGATGCGCGGGGTGCAGGAGGCGTTACGCTATTTTCGCGAAGCGGGTTATAAGATTGCGCTCGCCACGTCATCATCTCGTCAGGTTATTGCCGCTGTGCTGAACAAGCTTTCGCTCTGGCACTTTTTTGACGCGATCTCCAGCGCGGATGATGAACCACGCGGCAAACCGCACCCGGCGGTGTACCTCACGACGCTGCGGAAGCTCAATCTCAACGCCAGCCAGTGTCTGGTGATTGAGGATAGCTTTACCGGCTTTTGCGCGGCCCAGTCGGCGGGGATTGCCACGATAGTGATTGCAGAAGATAGCCAGCACGCGCGTTTTCAGGCCGCCGCTGGCCGCTATCAAACCTTACCTGAACTGCTGGAAGCGCTTAGCGCGGAGCCAGCGGCGGCGGTTTAAGTCAGCCATTTGTGGGCGCAGACATTCCCGGGATGTAGCTGGTCGGTTAATCTCTTGTCTGCGCTCACGCCCTTTTTTCTCTTGGTCGATCTGCCTCACATTTCGCTCATCTTTTGTGAAAACAGTCACGTCTTGTTGTGCCAATGCCCAAATTTATGGCCTTGCTTAGCGGTGTTTGTCCGAGGCACTACTACGAAGTTGTGCTTAGATTATATATTGAAACGTATTTTCAATAATGTGAAACCGCTTTGCCGATCTGCTTGTGTCGATCGGATTTGGCCGTGATAAGGACCGAGCATGAAAATTGAATCTGTGAATGTCACCGTTTTCCAATATCCCACTCGTCGGGTTTCCGACAGCGCCGGGCACTCCCATCCGGGGGTTGAAAGCATGGCCAAAATGGCGATGCTGACCATCACCGCTGATGATGGGGCGCAGGGCTTTTCGTTTGCGCCTCCGGAAGTCGTGCGCCCGTTCGTGGTGAATACTTTTTTTCGCAAAGTGCTGGTGGGACAGGACCCGTTTAACCGTGAGCGTATCTGGCAGGATCTTAACCACTGGCAGCGCGGCAGCGCACATCAGCTAACGGAGCGCGCGCTGTCGTTTGTTGAACAGGCGCTGTGGGACCTGATCGGCCGCAGCCTTAAGATGCCGGTTTATAAGCTGCTCGGCGGCTATCGCGACACTGTCCCGGCTTACGGTAGCACCATGTGCGGCGACGATCTGCCGGGCGGCCTGTCGACCCCGGAAGAGTATGCCGCTTTTGCTGAGAAGCTGGTCGCCCGCGGCTACAAGGCCATCAAACTGCACACCTGGATGCCGCCAATCTCTTTTGCGCCCAATCCCAAAATGGACATTAAAGCCTGCGCGGCGGTGCGCGAAGCCGTAGGGCCGGATATTGACCTGATGATTGATGGCTATCACTGGTACAGCCGCGCCGAGGCGCTGTGGATCGGCAAAGAGCTGGAAAAACTCAATTTCGCCTGGTTTGAAGAGCCGATGGAGGAGGATTCGATGTCCTCCTATGCGTGGCTGGCGGAAAACCTGTCGATTCCCATCGTCGGGCCGGAGAGCTTCGGCGGCAAGCACCACATGCGCGCCGAATGGGTGAAAGCCGGGGCCTGCGACATTCTGCGCGCCGGCGCTAACGGCGTGGGGGGGATTACACCGACCATGAAGGTGGCGGCGCTGGCGGAATCTTTCGGCATGGATTGCGAAGTCCACGGCAACGGAGCGGCAAGCCTGGCGGTGGTGGGCGCGATCCGCAACTGCCGCTGGTACGAGCGCGGCCTGCTGCATCCGTTCCTCGACTACGATGAACCGGCGGCCTATCTCAACAGCATTGTCGACCCGATGGATGACCAGGGATTTGTGCATTTGTCACAACGTCCGGGTCTCGGTGAAGACATTAATTTTGCGTATATCGAAGCCAATACCGTTAGCCACGACTGATTTAAAAAAATAAATACCCGATGGCGCTGCGCTTATCGAGCCTGCGGCCCGGTAGACCGGATAAGCCGAAAATGCCGCCATCCGGCAACATGTACCCTACAGTACAGGCAAACAGAGATATGAAAAAAACCTCCTTACTGGGAGCGTGTATTCTCGCGCTCGCCATGTCGATGGGGAGCGGGGAGGCGGTGGCGAAAACGCCGCCCGACCAGCTGATCATCGGCATGAATATGAATAACCTGCTCACCCTTGACCCGGCGGCGATGACCGGTAACGAAGTGGTGGGGATCGTGGTCAACCTCTACGACTCGCTGGTGGAGCTTGACCCTGAGCAGCTCACCACCGTCAGGCCCGCGCTGGCGAAATCCTGGGATATCAGCCCCGACGGCAAAACCCTGACCTTTCATCTGCGCGATGACGTTAAGTTTCACTCCGGCAACCCGCTGACCGCCGCCGACGTCGTGTGGTCAATGCGGCGCATCCTGCACCTCAACCTGGCCCAGGCCTCAGTATGGAAATCCTATGGCTTCAGTAAGAAAAATATCGACAGCCAGGTCAGCGCGCCGGACCGCTTCACGGTGCAAATCGTATTACCCAAAGATAACGATCCGCAGCTGGTGATTTACTCGCTGGCGGCGCTGGGCAACCTCGGAGTGCTGGACAGTAAAACGGTGCAAAGCCACCAGCAGGATAACGACTGGGGTAACCGCTGGCTAACCACCCATGAAGCCGGTTCCGGGCCGTTTATCCTCGAAACCTGGCAGGCGAAAGATGTGCTGCGCATGAAGCGCAACCCTGACTACTGGCGCGGCGAGGCGAAAATGAGCCGCGTGGTACTGCGTCATTTCCAGGAGTCGCAAACTCTGCGCCTGATGATCGAAAAAGGCGACCTTGATATTGCCAACAATATGGCGGTTTCCGATATCAACGCCCTGCGCAGCGACCCGCAGCTGACCGTCGATGCGGTGCAGCGCGGCACCATGTACTACGTGGCGATGAGCATGAAAGAGGCGCACTTCGCCAATCCGAAAGTGCGCGAGGCGGTGCGCTATCTGATTGATTACCAAGGTATCAATAAAGCGCTGATGCCGGGCTACGGCGTGCTGCACCAGCGGCCTATCAAAGCGGGAATGCCGTCCACGCTACCCGATCCCGGCTACAGGCTGGACGTGGCGCGGGCGAAAAAGCTGCTGGCGGAAGCGGGATATCCCAACGGCTTTGATACCACGCTGCGGGTACTCTCCGATCAGCCATTTCTTAACATCGCTATCGCCGTGCAGTCGACGCTGATGCAGGCGGGGATTAACGCCAAAATCATCACCGGCACTGGTAACCAGATCTACGGCGCAATGCGCGAGCGTAAATTTGACCTGCTGGTAGGTCGCGGCGGCAGCGGGATGGAGCCGCATCCTCACTCCAGCCTGCGCGCGCTGGTCTATAACCCGGATAACAGCGATAAGGCGCGTCTGACCAACTTCCAGGGATGGCGTACCGGTTTTTACGACCCGCAGCTTAATACGATGATTGACCAGGCCCTGCTGGAACGCGATCCGCAAAAACAGGTGGCTGACTACCAGGCCATCCAGACACGCTACGACCAGCTGGTTCCGGCTTTAATTCCGCTTTCACAGATGGTTGATTCGGTCGTCGTGCGCAACGAGGTACGGGAGTATCAGCCGCACCCCTCCGCCACCACTTTTCTGCGTGACGTCTATAAAGTCCGCGAAGGAGAGAAAGGATGAGTACCGCAATCCTTGCGCCCGGCTCACGCGGCCGGCGCTTATCAAAACGGCTACTGCAGGTGGTGATTACACTGTTCGGCCTGCTGCTGCTGACCTTTACCATTGGCCGCGTCATGCCCATCGACCCGGTGCTGGCGATTGTCGGCCCGGATGCTGACCAGAGTACCTATCAGCAGGTTTACCAGCAGCTGGGGTTTGATAAATCGCTGACCACCCAGTTTGGCATCTATTTCGTCAACCTGTTGCACGGCGATCTGGGCAACGCGCTGCTGACCGGGAAACCGGTGGTGGACGATATTATCCGCGTCTTCCCGGCCACCATGGAGCTGGCAACGATGGCGATTATTGTCGGCGCGGGTCTTGGTATTCCGCTGGGCGTGTTGGCGGCGGCGCGGCGCAATAGCGTCTCCGATTATGTGGTACGCATTATCAGCCTGGCGGGCTACTCGACGCCGATCTTTTGGGTCGGGATGATGGGGCTGCTGGTGTTCTATGCCTGGCTTGGCTGGGTAGGCGGCGCCGGGAGGGTAGACCTCGGGCTGGATGGTATGGTGCCGCGCCGCACCGGGCTGATCACCGTTGATGCGCTGCTGGCCGGCAACGGCCAGGTGTTCTGGAACGCCATTAATCATCTGATTCTTCCCGCCTCGCTGCTGGGTTTTCACTCGCTGGCTTATATCAGCCGTATGACCCGCAGCTTTATGCTGGCCCAGCTGTCGCAGGAGTTCATTATTACCGCCCGGGTGAAAGGGCTGACCGAGCGCCAGGTTATCTGGAACCATGCGTTTCGTAACATCCTCGTGCAACTGCTGACGGTGGTGGCGCTGGCCTACGGCGCGCTGCTGGAAGGCGCGGTGCTGATTGAAACCGTCTTCTCATGGCCGGGGTTTGGCTCCTACCTTACCGGAAGCTTGCTGCTGGGCGATATGAATGCGGTGATGGGCTGCGTGCTGCTGGTGGGGGTGATCTTCGTGATGCTCAACCTGCTCTCCGACATGCTGTATCAATTCTTTGACCCGAGGACAAAATCATGACCGTTTCTCTGGATTCGCCGCTTTCGGGTGGTGCGGGCGAAGGCCGTCAGCGGCTGCAACGCGCGGCGGCGCGGGCCGTCGGGTTTATCGGCAAAATGGCGCGCAATCCGCTCACGGCCATCGGCGGAGGAATTATCTTTATGCTGCTGGTGGTGGCGATTTTCGCGCCGCTGATTGCGCCTTATAACCCGCTGGTACAGGACCTGAATAGTGCGCTGGTCGCGCCGAATGCGCAGCACTGGTTCGGCGCCGATGAGTTTGGCCGGGATATCTTTAGTCGCCTGGTGTACGGCTCCCGCATCACGCTCTATATCGTGCTGCTGGTCTCGGTGACTGTCGGTCCGCTCGGACTGCTGCTGGGCGTCAGCGCCGGCTATTTCGGCGGTAAAGTCGATATGGTGCTGATGCGCGTCACCGATATTTTCATCTCCTTCCCGAGTCTGGTCCTGGCGCTGGCGTTTGTCGCCGCTTTAGGACCGGGGCTGGAGCACGTGGTTATCGCCATCACGCTGACCGCCTGGCCGCCGATTGCCCGTCTGGCGCGCGCCGAAACGCTCTCTCTGCGCCAGGCTGATTTTATCTCCGCCGTGCGTCTGCAGGGCGCTTCATCGGCCCGCGTCCTCTGGCGCCATATCGTGCCGCTGTGTCTGCCCTCGGTCATTATCCGTATCACCATGAATATGGCCGGGATCATTCTGACCGCGGCCGGCCTAGGCTTTCTCGGCCTCGGCGCGCAGCCGCCAGAGCCGGAGTGGGGAGCGATGATCTCCAGTGGGCGCACTTATATGATGGAGTGCTGGTGGGTCGTAACCATTCCGGGGCTGGCGATTTTGATCAATAGCTTAGCGTTCAACTTCTTAGGAGATGGCCTACGTGACATCCTCGATCCCCGTAGTGAATAATGCACCGCTGCTCGACGTGCGCGATTTGTGCGTCGACTTTGTTAACGGTAGCGCGGTGACCCACGCCGTGCGCGGCGTCTCCTTCCAGCTGGGGCATGAGAAGCTGGCTATTGTCGGCGAGTCCGGTTCGGGTAAGTCCACCGTTGGGCGCGCGCTGCTGCAGCTGCATCCGAAAAAAGCCCGCGTCAGCGCCAGCCGGATGCAGTTTGCCGACCTCGATCTGCAGCATCTTAGCGAAGCGCAGATGCGCGGCGTACGCGGCAAACGTATCTCGATGATTATGCAGGATCCGAAATATTCGCTGAATCCGGTGGTCTGCGTGGGTAAGCAAATCGCCGAGGCCTGGCTTACTCATCATCCCGGGCGCAAAGATGAGGCGAAAGCCAGGGCGCTGGAGATGCTGGAGGTGGTGCGTATTCGCCAGCCGGAGCGCGTTTATCAGCTTTATCCGCATGAAATATCCGGCGGACAGGGACAGCGCATCATGATCGCCATGATGCTGATTACCGACCCGGAGCTGATCATTGCCGATGAGCCCACCTCCGCGCTGGACGTGTCGGTGCGCCTGCAGGTGCTGGGCCTGCTGGATGACCTGGTTCAGTCGCGCGGGCTGGGGCTGATTTTTATCAGCCACGATATCAACCTGGTGCGCAGCTTCTGCGACCGGGTGCTGGTGATGTACGCCGGACGGGTAGTGGAGTCCATCGCCGCTAAAGATCTCGATCACGCCCGTCACCCCTACACTCAGGGATTGATTAACTCGCTGCCGGATATGCAGCATCGTCGCCCGATACTGCCGGTGCTGCAGCGTCAGGCCAGCTGGTTAACGGATTAAGGAGCGGATAATGATTGAAGTTCAACATCTCAACCTCGCGTTTGGCGAGGGGGAGAAGCGTAACCAGGTGCTGTATGACGTCAGTTTCCACGTTAAGCCCGGCGAGATCTACGGTCTGGTAGGAGAGTCCGGTTCCGGTAAAACGACGGTGCTCAAGTGCCTGGCGGGGCTGTTTACCCACTGGCAGGGGGAACTGACCATCGATGCTCAGCCCTTAGGGCATGAAATTAGCCGCGAGCGCTGCCGTCAGGTGCAGATGGTATTTCAGGACCCCTACGGATCGCTGCATCCCCGTCACACCATTGGCGATATCCTCGAAGAGCCGCTGCAGATCCATCGTATCAACGACCGCGACCGGCGGATCAATCTGCTACTGGATAAAGTTGGCCTCAACCGCGCCTTTCGCGAGCGCTATCCGCATCAGCTCTCCGGCGGGCAGCGGCAGCGCGTGGCGATAGCCAGAGCGCTGATTCTTGAGCCTCAGGTGCTGCTGCTGGATGAGCCGACGTCGGCGCTGGATGTGTCGGTGCAGGCTGAGATCCTTAACCTGCTGGCGGAACTGCAGCGGGAGGCTAAGCTCACTTACCTGATGGTCACCCACGATCTTGGGGTTATTGCCCACTTATGCCAGAAAGTGGCGGTGATGCAGTACGGGAAGATCCTCGAAACCCTGACGGTCGATGCGCTGGTCAGCGGCCAGGCGCAGACGGCCTATACGCAGATGCTGGTTAACGCCAGTCGGCAATATACGCGCGAAATGGCGCGCGAGGTGGCGGAATACTAAGCTTTATGGCGCATTGTCTCACGGCAGATGCGCCCATTTTAATAGGTAACTATTTGATGTTATAGGTTTTTTGTGGTTGTGGGTATCGTCTATTAATGTAAGCGCGGTGCTTGGATCGATATCCTGCCCAGGTTTTTCCTGCAGCCGCAGGTGCCGTTTTACCTTAACATTCAGAGTCTCAATCAACGAACCCGGCTGCTGTATACCAGCCGGGCGCCGTCTTTGCTTTGCGAAGCCTGATCAGCGTAGCAGCGGGCAGTCGGGCGGCAGCCGGCAGCGCAGGGCCGCCGGTAACAGCTCCATGCGGAAGGTTTTGCCGCTGAGCGGCTCGCCGTCGAGGTTAAACGTCATCTCATGGGGCGCGGTTATTTCAAACCACGAGGAGACACCGTCAACAATATTCGGCGAGTTTTCCGGATTCGCCAGGGTGCTGAACAGGGCAGGGATCAGCTCTTCGCCGGTGAAAATGCGCAGATGCAGCAGACCATCGTTAATCAACGCCTCCGGACACAGCTGCTGGCCGCCGCCGGCCTGGCGGCCATTGCCGATGCCGATGACCAGCGCATCGCCCTGCCAGTGAAAGTTCTCCCCGCGGATCTCGCAGCGGTCCGGCTTCAGGGTATCCATGCGCATCAGACCGTGGATTAAATAAGAGACACCGCCGAGCGCGGCCTTGAGTTTTTCCGGCGTTTCGGTGGTGATCCGGGTGCCGAACCCGCCGGTCGCCATATTAATAAAGCCGGTTTTATCATTCACCCGGGCGATATCTATCGGCACATCGCGGCCGACGATCGCCAGCTTGAGGGCGCTGGCCAGGTCCTGCGGAATACCGACGCTGGTGGCAAAGTCGTTAGCCGTGCCCAGCGGTAAAATCCCCAGCGCCATCTTGCCGCCGCGCTCCACCAGCGCGGTCGCCACTTCATTAATGGTGCCATCGCCACCGCCGGCGATCACCGTTTCAACGTTCAGCTGCAGGGCTTCATCGATAAACCGAGCGGCATCGCCCTTTTCCCAGGTCACGCGGACGTGAATATCAATCCCTTCATCGCGTAACAGGTTAACCGCTTCGCGTAGCTGCGGTTCATTGGCACCTTTGCCGTTAAGGATCAGTAAGCTGGCAGGAAACGTAGACATCATCAAGGGAACCTTTATTGCTTAATGTTGCATAAAGTGTACCGCATGACGCAAGCGAAGACCGGAGGAGAGGCAAAAAAATAAGCCCGCGTAAGGGAGATTACGCAGGCTAAGGAGGTGGTTCCTGGTACAACTAGCATTTATGGGTTATGTTTTTCAGCGAAATGGATGATACCTGTTTCGATCGAAACGGTATGTGATCCGATTCTAATATCCTTACATCGTGAAAAAATAACGCAAATTAACTAGTTACCGTGCGGATTTCTGGTTGTTTGACCAGTAAAGTTGCGCATCAGCAGGGCATACTGCAGGGGCAGGTCGTCCGGCACAGGCAACCAGACGGTATAGCCATCGCCCGGGGCCACCGGCATGGTTTCGCCTTTGCCATTCTCCATATGCTCAAGGGTGAAGTTGACGTTACCCTGCGGGGTCATCAGCTCAAGGCTGTCGCCGACGCTGAACTTATTTTTGACCGCCACGGCCGCCAGCGGGCCGTTACGCTCTCCGGTGAATTCGCCGACAAACTGCTGGCGCTCGGAGACGGAGTAGCCGTACTCGTAGTTCTGATAATCGTCATGGGTATGGCGGCGCAGGAAGCCTTCGGTGTACCCGCGGTGGGCCAGTCCCTCCAGGGTCTCCAGCAGGCTGGTATCGAACGGTTTGCCGGCGGCGGCATCGTCGATCGCCTTGCGGTAAACCTGAGCGGTGCGCGCGCAGTAGTAGAAAGATTTGGTGCGGCCTTCGATCTTCAGCGAGTGAACGCCCATCTGGGTCAGACGCTCAACGTGGGCGATAGCCCGCAGATCTTTCGAGTTCATGATGTAGGTGCCGTGTTCGTCCTCAAAGGCGGTCATGTACTCGCCCGGACGTTTGGCTTCCTCAATCATAAAGACTTTATCGGTCGGCGCGCCGATGCCGAGGGTGGGCTCCACGGTCTGCACCGGGATCGGCTCATATTTGTGGACGATGTTGCCGACGTCGTCCTCTTTGCCTTCCGCCACGTTGTATTCCCAGCGGCAGGCGTTGGTGCAGGTCCCCTGGTTCGGGTCGCGCTTGTTGATATACCCGGAGAGCAGGCAGCGGCCGGAGTAGGCCATGCACAGCGCGCCGTGGACGAAAATCTCGATCTCCATCTCCGGCACCTGGCGGCGAATCTCTTCGATTTCATCCAGCGACAGTTCACGCGACAGGATCACGCGGGTGAGCCCCACCTGCTGCCAGAATTTGACCGTCGCCCAGTTGACGGCGTTGGCCTGCACTGAAAGATGGATCGGCATCTCCGGGAAGTGTTCCCGCACCAGCATGATTAAACCCGGATCGGACATGATCAGCGCGTCCGGACCCATCTCCACCACCGGCTTCAGATCGCGAATAAACGTTTTCAGCTTGGCGTTATGCGGGGCGATGTTGACCACCACATAGAATTTTTTACCCAGCGCGTGGGCTTCATTGATGCCGAGCTGCAGATTTTCGTGATTGAATTCGTTGTTACGCACGCGCAGCGAGTAGCGCGGCTGGCCGGCATAGACGGCATCGGCGCCATAGGCGAAAGCGTAACGCATATTCTTCAGCGTTCCCGCCGGGGAGAGGAGTTCTGGTTTAAACATGGTGTTCTCGTTCTGATGACAGGTCAGATTCGCCGCACCTGGTGCGGCGAGTTGGGGAGTGTCCCCACATTAAGGGCGGGCATTGTAGCGCCGCGGCGAAGGGGAGTAAATATCAGATAGGTATCTTTCAGTATGGCTAATTTGTTTGCCATTTTGAACCTGGGCAGTACTCACACTGACAGCGTTAATAACGCCTGGTGGGATAGGCTCTAGGGAGTTCCCCGGGTTGCGGCGTAAACGCCTTACCCGGGCTACGGATTGCAGATGGCGGTGAACGTGTAGCCCGGCGAAGCGCAGCGCGAGCCGGGAAAAGGCTAACTACGCCAGCCGGCAGGCGTCCGCTTCCCAGCGGTAGCCAACGCCATACACCGCGCGGATAAACGACTGCTCGGCGTCCAGCGCCTCCAGCTTACGCCGCAGGTTCTTGATGTGGCTGTCGATGGTGCGATCGGTGACTACCCGATAATCGTCATACAGATGGTTGAGTAGCTGTTCGCGGGAGAACACTTTGCCCGGCTCCTGGGAGAGGGTTTTCAGCAGCCGGAACTCGGCGGGAGTGAGGTCCAGCAGCTTGTCGCGCCAGGAGGCCTGAAAACGACCTTCGTCGACAATCAGCGGGCTCTGGGCGTCCAGCGCCTGCAGATCGCGCTGCGGTTTGCAGCGGCGGAGGATGGTTTTTACCCGGGCGACCACTTCCCGCGGGCTGTAGGGCTTGCAGATATAGTCGTCGGCGCCTATTTCCAGCCCCAGCAAACGGTCGATCTCTTCGATTTTCGCCGTCACCATCACCACCGGAACATCGGAGAAGCGGCGAATTTCCCGGCACAGCGTCAGACCGTTGGTACCGGGCAGCATCAGATCCAGCAGGATCAGGTGCGGCGGCGTCTGCCGGACGTAGGGCAGGACCTTGTCGCCGTGGTTAATCAACGCAGGCGCATAGCCGGCGGCCTGCAGATAATCAATCAGCAGTTGGCCGAGCTTCGGTTCATCTTCCACGATAAGGATGCGTGGGGTGTTTTCATCTACAGGCAATTCAGTCATACGTCTCTCGGTAAATCATGTTCCAGAGGTAACTCAACTTTAATGCTAACCCCGCCAAAAGGCGAATGGTCGGCACGCAGGGTGCCGCCGTGGGCCGCTACGATATTGAGGCAAATCGCCAGCCCGAGGCCGGAGCCGCCGCTGGCGCGGTTGCGCGATCCTTCCGCCCGGTAAAAGCGTTCGCACAGGCGGGCCAGCTGCTCATCGCTGACGCCGGGGGCGCTGTCGGCGAAGTCAATCACCAGCATCTGGCCGCTGCGGCGGGCGGTAATGTGCAGGCTGCCGCCGCTGTCGGTATAGCGCAGGCTGTTCTCCAGCAGATTGTTGAAGAGCTGCATCAGGCGGTCGCGGTCGCCGAAGATCATCGCCTGCTCCGGGAGCGACACCTGAATGCTTAGCTGCCGGCTGGCGAAGCGCTCGCGAAAAGCGCCCGCCGCCACTTCCAGCAGGGTGATGATATCCAGTGAGGTTTTCTGGTAGGCCAGCGCCCCCTCGTCGGACATCGACAGCTGATGGAGGTCGTCCACCAGCTTGGTGAGGGTAGCCACCTCGGCCTGCAGAGAAGGAATCGACTCGGGGGTAAAGCGCCGGACCCCGTCCTGAATCGCCTCCAGCTCGCCGCGCAGCACCGCCAGCGGGGTACGCAGCTCATGGGAGATATCGGCCATCAGATCGCGACGCATCTGCTGGTTGCGCTCCAGGGTGCTGGCGAGCTGGTTAAAATCCTGCGCCAGGCGGCCGAGCTCATCGCCGCCGGTCACCGTCACGCGGGTGGAAAAGTCGCCTGCCGCCAGCTTATGGGTGCCTTCCACCAGCCGCTTCACCGGCGCCAGCAGACCGCGGGCCAACGGGAAAGTGGCCAGCGCGGCAAGCAGGGTGGCAAGGGCGACAATCAGCCAGCTGGTGCGCTTTTGCTGCCGGTCGAAGTTAATGTCGGTATTGCGCGTCAGCCGCTCTACCGGCGAGGCGATCACTTTGCCCACCTCCGCGCCGTTGACCACGACGCTGCGCTGGGTGCCGTCCTCCGGGACGCGCTCACGCGGCCCCACCAGCACGCGCCCCGACTGATCCACCACCCAGAACATGGTGCGCCAGCCGTGGGGCGGCATTTCCGGCCTCGGGCGCGGGCCGTCAGGGGGGCCATCCGGCGGCGGCCCGTCCGGGGCGGCGTCCGGCTTCATGGCGTGCCCCGGCGGCGAGCGGTCGTCGTTATCCCGTTCGAAGGTGCGCAGCAGCTGGAAGATAAAGCGGTCATTGTTGCGCAGAAACGCCCAGCTGCCATGCTGGGCATACTGCTCGCTCAGCGCGTCGCTGAGCATGGTTAAGCGCTGCTCATTGCCGCGCTTGATATAGTCGATAAACCCGCGTTCAAAACTAATGCGCACCGCCCAGTGCATGCTGATCAGCAGCACGATGCAGGTGGCGAATATAGCGAGGAACAGCTTGCCGGTAATACCCGGGCGCCAAAATTTCACGATCCACTCCTGTTGCGTCGACGGAGGACGGTATTGCTGCCGACGTCATCCGGTACCCGGGAAAAGATGAGCGCCGGCAGGGCGATGATCGCCGCCATGCTCAGATAGGTGTAGAGAAAGACCTGATGGGTGCTGGCGGCGTCGAGGCTCATATGCTGCTGGCCATACAGCCCCAGCAGCAGCCCGGCGATGGTCACGCCGATACTCATCGACAGCTGCATCACCATCGACAGCAGGCTGTTGCCGCTGCTGGCCAGATCGTCCGGGAGATCTTTCAGCGTCAGGGTATTCATCGAGGAGAAGCGGCTGGCGTTGATCATCCCCTGCAGAAACAGGACCAGCGGCAGCGCGTAATACCACCCGGCCAGGGCGCTAAACATAAACAGCAGGCTGACCGCCGCCAGGCCCAGGGTGCTGGCGACCAGCACCCGACGGTAGCCAAAGCGGTTGACCACCTGGACCACGATCCGCTTCATGCCCATGCTGCCGAGCACCATCGGGATCATCATCAGCCCGGCGTGAAAGGGGGAGAAGCCAAGGCCGATCTGCAGAAACACCGGGGTCATAAACGGCAGCATGCCGCTGCCGATGCGTCCCGCGAAGCTGCCGCCGAGGCCGAGAGAGAAGGTGCGGTTGCGAAACAGGTTAAGGCTAAACAGCGCCCGGGCGTTGCCGCGGGCGTGCCACAGGTAGAGCAGCAGGGCGCAGAGGCCGACGGCCACCAGCCCCGCCAGCCAGGCAGGGGAAATGCCGAGCCCTTTCTGGCCGTCGAGCGCCAGGGTCAGGGTCGCCATTCCGGCGGCCAGCAGCAGAAAGCCGGAGAGATCGAAGCGCCGGGTCTGCATGGTGTAGTTGGGCATCAGACAGAGGGTGGCGATAGCGCCGACGATCCCCACCGGGATATTGATGAGGAAGATCCAGTGCCAGGAGGCGTACTCCACCAGCACCCCGCCCAGCGCCGGGCCGAGCAGCGGACCGACCTGGCCCGGCAGGGTGACGAAGGTCATCGCCGCCATATACTGATCGCGCGGGACGATCTTCATCACCGTCAGGCGGCCGACCGGCACCATCATCGCGCCGCCGACCCCCTGCAGCACCCGCGCCATCACCAGCTGGTCGAGGGTGCTGCCCTGGGCGCAAAACAGCGATCCGGCGGTAAACAGCACGATGGCGGTGAAGAAGATATTGCGCACCCCGACCCGGTCGGCCAGCCAGCCGCTGGCCGGCAGCATCACCGCCACCGTTAACACATAGGAGACGATAATCATATGCATATGCAGCGGACTCTCCCCGAGGCTTTTGGCCATCGAGGGGAGGGCGGTGTTAACGATGGTGGTGTCCAGCGACTGCATAAAGAAGCCGAACGCCACTATCCATAGCTGCCAGCGCACGCTGGCCGGGAGGTCTGTCATGTTATTCGCTTACCGGTTGAGAGGAATGACGCGAAAAACGCAGCCGCAGACGGTCAAAGAAAAGATAGACCACCGGCGTGGTGTAGAGCGTTAACAGCTGGCTCATCACCAGACCGCCGACGATGGTGATCCCCAGCGGCTGGCGCAGCTCAGAGCCATCGCCCCCGGAGAGCACCAGCGGCAGGGCGCCGAACAGCGCGGCGAGGGTGGTCATCATAATCGGCCGGAAACGCAGCAGGCAGGCCTGGAAAATCGCCTCTTCCGGCGTCAGGTTGCCGTTACGCTGCGCCTCCAGGGCAAAATCAACCATCATGATGGCGTTTTTCTTAACGATGCCAATTAATAACATAATCCCAATCAGGGCGATTAGGCTGAACGGGGCATCGAAGATCTCCAGCGCCAGCAGAGCGCCCACCCCGGCGGAGGGCAGCGTCGAGAGGATGGTCAACGGATGCACATAGCTCTCATATAGCACCCCCAGCACGATATAGACCGTGGCGATAGCCGCGAGGATCAGGATCACCTGCGCGTTCATGGTCTGCTGGAACACCTGAGCGGTACCGGCAAAGGAGCCGCGCACGCTCGACGGCACCCCGAGCTGGGTCATCGCGCGGTCAATGGCCTCGCTGGCTTCCGACAGCGAGCGGCCGGTGGGCAGGTTAAAGGAGATAGTGGATGCCGCCGACAGCCCCTGGTGGTTCACCGACAGCGGGGCATTGGCCGGCTGCCATTTGGCGAAGTAGGCCAGCGGGATCGGCTTGCCGTCGCTGTTAATGACGAACATCTTATCCAGGGCGCTGACGTCCTGGGTGTAGGCCGGATCCACCTCCATCACCACCTTATACTGGTTGAGCGGCTGGTAGATGGTAGAGATCTGTCGCTGGCCAAAGGCGTTGTTCAGTAGGTTGTTGGCGTCCTGGACGCTGATGCCGAGGCGCGACATGGTGTCCCGGTCATAGACCAGGTCCATTTCGGCGCCATTGTCCTGCTGATCCGAGTTGACGTCCGCCAGCTCCGGCAGCGCCGCCAGCGCTTTGCGGATCTTCGGCTCCCACTCGCGCAGCGCCGACAGGTCGTCGGACAGCAGGGTGTACTGATAGCTGGCGTTCGACTGCCGGCCGCCGACGCGGATATCCTGCACCGCCATCAGGAACAGGTTGGCCCCGGGCTCGTTGGCCAGCTTTTTGCGCAGCCGGTCGATCACCTGCTGCGCCGTCTCGTGGCGCTGGTCGCGCGGCTTGAGGGTGATAAACATCATCCCGCTGTTGACCCGCGAGCCGCCGGTAAAGCCGGTGACGTTATCCACCGCCGGATCTTCGCGAATGATCTTCATAAAGTCCTGCAGCTTGCCGCGCATCGCCTGGAAGGAGATGCTCTGGTCGGCCTGAATGCCGCCCATCAGCACCCCGGTGTCCTGCTCCGGGAAGAAGGTTTTCGGGATCGAAATGTAGAGCCAAACGCTGAGGGCGATGGTGCCCAGCACCACCAGGCCGGTCAGCCGGCTGTGCTTCAGCACCCATTTTAACGATTTACCATAGCCGCCCTGCACGGCCACCAGCAGGCGGCCAAAGCCGCGGTTGCGCGTCGGCTGGTGGGGCTTGCCGCTTTTCAGCAGCCAGCCGCACATCATCGGCGTCAGGGTGAGGGAGACCGCTAGCGAGATGCCGATCGCCACCGACAGGGTGACGGCGAACTCGCGCAGCAGGCGGCCGGGCAGGCCGCCCATCAGCAGCAGCGGCAGGAACACCGCCACCAGCGACAGGCTCATCGACAGCACGGTAAAGCCCACCTCGCGGCTCCCCTGCAGCGCCGCCTGCAGCGGTTTCATCCCCGCCTCAAGATGGCGGGAGATATTCTCCAGCACCACGATAGCGTCATCCACCACGAAGCCGGTGGCGATGGTCAGGGCCATCAGCGACAGGTTATTGAGGCTGAAGCCGCACAAATACATCGCGGCGAAGGTGCCGATTAAGGAAACCGGGACGGCGACGGCCGGGATCAGCGTGGCGCGCCCCGAGCGCAGGAACAGGAACACCACGAGGATCACCAGCGCCACCGAAATCACCAGCGTCTGCTCCACCTCCTCCAGCGAGGCGCGGATGGTCGGCGAGCGGTCCTGGGCGATCTGCAGGTCGATAGCCGCCGGAATGGTCTGCTGCAGCTCCGGCAGGCGGGCGCGGATGCTGTCCACCGTCTGGATAATATTGGCTTCCGGCAGTTTGCGGATCATCAGCAGGATCGCCGGTTTGGCGTTGGTCATCCCGGCGTTGCGTACGTCCTGCACCGAATCCGAGACGGTGGCGACATCTCCCAGCCGCACCGCGGCGCCATTTTGATAGTGGACGATCAGTGGCTGATAGTCGGCGGCGGTCTTCAGCTCATCGTTGGTCTGCACCTGCCAGCGGTGCGCGCTGTCCTCCAGCGCCCCCTGCGGTTTGCGCACGTTGGCGTCGCTGATGGCGGTGCGCACCGCGTCCAGCGACACGCCCTGGTTGAACAGCGCCTGCGGGTTGAGGTCGACGCGCACCGCCGGCAGGGAGCTGCCGCCGACGTCGACATCGCCCACGCCGTCGATCTGCGCGATGGTCTGCGCCAGCTGGGTGGAGGCGAAATCATACAGCTCACCCTGGGAGTAGGTGTCCGAGGTCAGCGTCAGGATCATGATCGGCGCATCCGACGGATTGGCTTTGCGATAGGTCGGCCGGCTGGGCATTCCGCTCGGCAGCAGGCTTTGCGCGGCGTTGATCGCCGCCTGAACGTCGCGCGCCGCGCCGTTGATATCGCGGTCGAAGTTAAACTCGAGAATGATGCGGGTGCTGCCGAGCGAGCTGGAGGAGGTCATCTCATTGACCCCCGCAATCCGCCCCAGGGAGCGCTCCAGCGGGGTGGCCACCGACGAGGCCATGGTCTCCGGCGAGGCTCCCGGCAGCGAGGCGCTAACCATGATCACCGGGAAGTCCACCTGCGGCAGCGGGGCCACCGGCAGCAGCCGGAAGCCGAGAATGCCGCACAGGGTGATGGCCAGTGAGATGAGGATCGTCGCCACCGGGCGGTAAATGAAGAGGGCGAAAAACTTCACTTACGCCTCCTCTTCCTGACGCGGGAAGCGGCGCTTCAGGTGCAGCGACAGGCGGTCGAACAGCAGATAGATCACCGGGGTGGTAAACAGGGTCAGCACCTGGCTGAGCATCAGACCGCCGACCATGCCGATCCCCAGCGGACGCCGCAGCTCGGCGCCGACGCCGGTGCTCAGCATCAGCGGCAGGGCGCCGAGCAGGGCGGCGAGGGTAGTCATCAGGATCGGCCGAAAACGCAGCAGACAGGCCTGGTAGATCGCTTCCCGCGGCGGCATGCCCTGCTCGCGCTCAGCGGCCAGCGCGAAGTCGATCATCATGATGGCGTTCTTCTTCACGATGCCGATCAGCAGAATGATGCCGATGATGGCGATCACGTCCAGCTCGCTGCCCGCCAGCCACAGCGCCAGCAGCGCCCCGACCCCGGCGGTGGGCAGGGTGGAGAGAATCGTGATCGGATGGATAAAGCTCTCGTACAGCACCCCCAGCACGATATACATCGCCACCACCGCGGCGACCACCAGCCAGACGGTGCTGCCGAGCGCCGACTGGAAGGCCAGCGAGCTGCCCTGGAACTGGGTGCGAATATCGGTCGGGAAATCCAGCGACTGTTCGGCGGCGAGGATCGCCTCCACCGCTTCGCCCAGCGAGTAGTTGTCCGGGACGTTAAATGAGATGGTGGTCACCGGGAACTGATCGAGGTGGTTCACCGACAGCGGGGTAAAGCGCTGCTCCACCGTGGCGATGGCGTTCAACGGCACGATGCCGCCGTCGCTGCTGGTGAGGCGGATATTCTCCAGCGCCGCCAGGCCCGGCGTCGCCTCGGTATCCTGCTCGAGCACCACGCGATACTGGTTCGCCTGAGTGTAAATAGTGGAGATCAGCCGCTGGCCGAAGGCGTTGTACAGCGCGTTATCGACATCGGCCATTGAGATGCCGAGGCGGCTGGCGCTGTCGCGATCCACCTTGATATAGGCGGCCAGGCCTTTGTCCTGCCAGTCGCTGCTGACGTCGGCCAGCTGCGGCTGGGCCTGCAGGCGGCTGAGCAGCGGCGGCACCCAGGTGCTCAGCGCCTCGAGGGAGTTTGCCTGCAGGGTGAACTGATACTGGGTGCGGCTCACCGTGGTGTCGATGGTCAGGTCCTGGGTCGGCTGCAGGTAGAGCGCCACGCCGGGGACGCCGTCCACCGCCTGCTGCAGGCGGCTAATCACCGTCTGGACGCGGTCGTCGCGTTCGTCCAGCGGCTTGAGGTTGATCTGCAGGCGGGCGCTGTTCAGCGCCGGGTTGGTGCCGTCGACGCCGACGAAGGAGGTCAGACTCTCCACCGCAGGATCCTTAAGGATAATGCTGGCCACCTGCCGCTGGCGCTCGGCCATGCTGGCGAAGGAGACCGACTGCGGCGCCTGGAGGGTACCCTGGATAATGCCGTTATCCTGGATCGGGAAAAAGCCTTTCGGGATAAAGACCCACAGGATAATCGACAGCGCCAGGGTGCTCAGGGCGACGCCGAGCGTCAGCCACGGATGATTCAGCACCCGGCTCAGCCAGCGGCCATAGATGGCGATCACCCGTTCGAAGAAACGCTCGCTGGCCCGCGAGAATCGGTTCTGCTTACGCAGCGATTCGTGGCTTAACATGCGGGCGCACATCATCGGCGTCAGGGTCAGGGAGACCACCGCCGAGATAAGAATAGCGACGGCAAGGGTGACGGCGAATTCGCGGAACAGGCGGCCGACGATATCGCCCATAAACAGCAGCGGGATCAGCACCGCGATCAGCGAGAAGGTGAGGGAGATGATGGTGAAGCCGATCTCCCCCGCGCCCTTCAGCGCGGCGGCCAGCGGCTTCTCGCCTTTTTCGATATAGCGCGAGATGTTCTCGATCACCACGATGGCGTCATCCACCACGAAGCCGGTGGCGATGGTCAGGGCCATCAGCGTCAGGTTATTGATCGAGAAGTCGAGGAACACCATCACCGCGAAAGTGCCCACCAGCGACAGCGGCACCGCGACGCCGGGAATAATGGTCGCTGGCACGTTGCGCAGAAACAGGTAGATGATCATCACCACCAGGGCGATGGCCAGCATCAGCTCAAACTGGGTGTCGCGCACCGAGGCGCGGATGTTAGTGGTCCGGTCGGAGAGGACCTGCACCTTCACCGATTTCGGCAGGCTCCCGGTGAGCTGCGGCAGCATCTGGCGAATGCTGTCAGCGGTGTCGATGATGTTGGCCCCCGGCTGGCGCTGGACGTTCATCACGATGGCCCGCTGCTGGTTGGCCCACGCCCCGAGCCAGCTGTTTTCGGCCCCTTGTTCGACGCTGGCGACATCGCCGAGCCGGATCGGCGCCCCGTTCTGATAAGCGATAATCAGCCGGCGATAATCCTCAGCGGACTGCATCTGATCGTTAGCGGAAAGCGTCACCGCGCGGGCCGGACCGTCGAGGCTGCCTTTCGCGGAGTTAACGTTGGCGCTGGTGATAGCGGTGCGCACGGTTTCGCTGGTCAGGCCGAGGGCGGCGATGGCCTGGGCGTTAAGCTTCACCCGCACCGCCGGGCGCTGGCCGCCGGCGAGGGTCACGAGACCGACGCCGGAAACCTGGGAGATCTTCTGCGCCACCCGGGTCTCCACCATGTCCTCAACCTGGGTCATCGGGATGGCGGAGGAGGTGACGGCGAGGGTCATGATCGGCGGATCCGCCGGGTTCACCTTGCTGTAGACCGGCGGATTCGGCAGATCGCTCGGCAGCAGATTGGTGGCGGCGTTAATGGCCGCCTGCACTTCCTGCTCGGCGACGTCCAGCGGCAGGGTCAGCTGGAACTGCAGCGTGACTACCGAGGCGCCGCCGGAGCTTTGCGACGACATCTGCTTAAGGCCTGACATCTGGCCGAACTGGCGCTCCAGCGGGGCGGTGATGGCGGAGGTCACCACGTCCGGGCTGGCGCCCGGATAGAGGGTGACTACCTGAATGGTCGGGTAATCGACCTCCGGCAGGGCGGAGACCGGCAGAAAGCGATAGCCGATGATCCCGGCCAGCAGGATAGCCACCATCAGCAGAGTGGTGGCCACCGGACGCATAATAAACAGCCGGGACGGGCCGCCGGTGCGGCCTGGGGGTAACACCTGCATCAGGAACGCGCTCCGTGTTTACCGCTCTGGCGCGGGGCGGGCTGCGCCTGCTCGCCGCTGCTGGCGGTGACAACTTCCACCTTCGCCCCCTCGGTCAGGCGGTCAATCCCGTCGGTGACCACGCGATCTCCGGCGGAAAGCCCGGCGCTGATGACTACTTTCTGGCTGTCCTGGATGCCGGGCGTCACGCTGTGTTTGCTGACCTTATTCTCATCGTTCAGCACCCATACGAAATGCCCTTCGTTGCCCATCTGCAGCGCGGCGGCAGGGATCACCACCGCGTTCTGCTGGGTGTCCACCAGCAGGCGGGCGTTAACGAACTGATTGGGGAACAGCGCGTCGTCCAGATTGCTAAAGCGCGCCTTCAGCTTGATGGTCCCGGTGGTCGCATCGATCTGGTTATCGAGGCTCAGCAGCTCGCCGACGCTGATTTTCTGCTTATTGGTGCGATCCCAGGCTTCGACGCTGAGCGTTTTGCCCGCTTTCTGCGCCTGCACCACCGTGGCGATGCTGCTTTCCGGCAGGGTAAAGACCACGTCGATCGGGTGCGTCTGGGTAAGGACCACGATCCCGGTGGTATCCCCGCTGGAGATCTGGTTGCCGATATCGACCTGCTTTAAGCCGACGCGGCCGTCAATTGGCGCGGTAATGCGGGTCCAGTCGAGCTGCAGTTGGGCGCTGGCGACGGCCGCTTCATCAGCTTTCACCGTGCCGGCGGATTCCACCACCAGCGACTGCTGAGTGTCGAGCTCCTGGCGGGAGACGAGGTTGGTCTTCACCAGCTGCTGGTAACGAGCGAGATCGCGGCGGGCATTGGCAAGGGTGGCCTGATCTTTCGCCAGCTGACCCTGCGCCTGGGCGAGGGCGACTTTAAACTGGCTGGGGTCGATCTGCGCCAGCAGGTCGCCGGCTTTGACCTGCTGTCCCTCCTGGAAGTGAAGGCTCAGCAGTTGGCCGTCGACCCGGCTGCGGACGGTGACGGTGTTGGCCGCCGCCACCGTACCCAGCCCGGTGAGATAGCGCGGGACCGCTTCTTCGGTGGCGGTGGCCGCCTGCACCGGCGCCAGCGCGGCGCCAAAGCGGCCATGGCGTGCGCCGCCCGGCCCCTGCGGGCCCTGTCCGGCGGCGGGAGCCCCGCTGCCGCTCGTCCCGCGATCGTGCCAGAACCAGTAGGCGGCCCCGGCGATAATCACTACCGCCAGCGCGGCGCCCCAACGACGTATGTTACTGCCTTTCATTAGTTTACGGTCTCATCCTGAAGCGTTTCGCTGAATGATACTAGTTTAGTGAGGGAAGGGGCCGTAAAAATGGAGGAATTATGAAAAGAAGGTTGAGAAATGTCTGGATAACCGCCGCGACGCCGGGCGCTCCCGCGGCCGATATCCGGGGTGATATCAACTTTTAGTTTAAAAAAGCAAAAAATAGTTGTATCCGCGGGGGCTTTAATTAGATTTATGCGGTGAATAAATCAGTGCATTCCCATAATAATAAAATATGCACTTAAAAATCAACGTGTTAAATAATCAGGGGTCATTGCTGTGGCAAACGCAAACAAACTCACGCTCTTCATCGTCATTTTTATGCTGATGGGGATCCTCTCCGGCGCGGCTATCCATGCCTACGCGACGCCAACCACCGTATCCGCCTGGGCGGACAACATTACGCTGCTTACCGATCTGTTTCTGCGGTTGATCAAAATGGTCATCGCGCCGTTGGTGTTCAGCACCCTGACGGTCGGCATTATGCGCCTCGGCGAGACGGCGACCATCGGCCGGGTAGGCGGCAAGGCGATGGTCTGGTTCATCACCTCCTCGGTATTATCCATTCTCGTCGGGCTGGTGATCGTCACCTTCCAGCACCCGGGCGCCGGGTTAAACCTGGCGGTGCCGAAAGAGGCGGTGGATACCGGCCTGGCGGTCAGCGGCATGAGCCTGAAAGGGTTCCTGTCGCACACTATCCCCACCAGCATCACCGAGGCGATGGCCAACAACGAGATCCTGCAGATCGTGGTGTTCTCGATGTTCTTCGGCATCGCCGGCGCGTCGCTGGGGGAGAAGTTTAATGCTCCGCTGGTGGCGGCCCTTAACGTGGTGTCGCACATTATGCTGAAGGTGACGGGCTATGTGATGTACGTTGCGCCGCTGGCCATCTTCGCCGCCATCTCGTCGGTGATTGCCTCCCAGGGGCTGGGGATCCTGCTCAACTATGCTTCGTTCATCGGCGGCTACTACCTGGCGGTGCTGTTGACCAGCGCGGTGCTGATTGCCGTCGGCTATATGGTGCTGAAAAAAGAGGTTTTCCGCCTGCTGAACATGCTGAAAGATCCGGTGCTGGTGGCCTTTACCACCAGCAGCTCGGAAGCGGCCTATCCGAAGACCCTTGAGCGACTGGTGAAGTTTGGCTGCTCGCGCAATATCGTCTCGTTCGTCCTGCCGATTGGCTACTCGTTCAACCTCGTTGGCTCGATGGTCTACTGCTCCTTCGCCGCGATGTTTATCGCCCAGGCCTATAACGTGCCGCTGAGCTTTAGCGAGATTACGGTCATGATGCTGACCCTGATGCTGGCCTCGAAAGGTATCGCCGGGGTGCCGCGTTCGGCGCTGGTGGTGCTGGCGGCGACGATCCCCAGCTTCAATATACCGGTCGCCGGGATCCTGCTGCTGATGGGTATCGACCATTTCCTCGACATGGGGCGCTCTGCCATCAACGTGCTGGGTAATGGCATCGCCACCGCGATGCTGTCGAAAAATGAAGGGTTGCTGACCGACGAGGAAGCGCAGCCGGACTGGGAAGTGGAGAAAGCGGAAGCCTGATCCTGCCGCGCCCTTTCACTGAGGGCGCTATTCCACACGGAAAAAAGACCCCTGACAGGCACGTCAGGGGCAATGTGACGAAGTATCAGTTTTCCTCGTGTAGCGTGTTTTTTATTATATAAAGACGGGCGGTAACGTCTTTATACCGAGGAAGCGTCAGAGTTTAACGTTATGTCCGCCAGCGCTGGATATTTTTTAGCATCCTGCGGCTATTTTCGGATTTCCGACAATATAGCCAGGTCAATATCTTATTTTTTTGTGCTGCTGTTTGCCTACCAGCGCTCACGTAAAAGATTCATAAACTGGAAAAATTCATGATTATTATTCAGGCTGTATTTTTCCATGATCTTATTCTTATGATAGGCGGCGGTGCGGGGACTCACACGCTGCAGGGCGGCGATTTTACTCATATCCAGCCCTTCGAGAATACCGTGCACTACGGCGGTCTGCGATCGCGATAACACGCGATGCGGACAGCTGGCGCAGCTGAGTTCCCGGCCTGCGGCGTCGGTAGCTGTGGGGGTCATACAATGCTGGAGCTCGCTTTTAATGATCGTCAGCAATTGCGGAATACTGGCCGCTTTTAGCGAAACAAAAATGACCCCTTTCAGGCAATTAATCATGAACTCATCTTCCGGCAGCTGGTCATAGCTATGGAGAATAATCAGCGAGCTTCCTCTTTTTCTGTTCTTAATCAGGGTATTACACAGGTATATTTCCCCGGGGATCACTTCGCAGATAATGATATCTTCAGCTGACAGATCGGTGTTACGCCAGGAAAAACGCGCCCGCAGATCGCCCCGGGTGAGGTCATTGACCATGGCTACCAGCGATTCACGGACAAAGGCGTTGCGGGTGTTGATGGTGACATTAATGTTTCTCATGGCGTTATTTCCTTACGCAAAACATAACGCCATGCTGTGACAAATCCTCCGGGCGTATGCGGTGTGTTGAAGATATAAAAGCACCTACAATAATTTTTTATTATTTTAAAGTGAATTATTTACGACGCATCGAACGCTTATCGTTAAAAGTAAATTTCTGCCGCCTCCTGTCTTTCAGATAGGAAATAAAACTGTATACAGAGATGCTGAAGAAAAAAATGCATAGCAATAAAACTAACCACGTTTGCATGGCCATCGTTTTTACCCTGATTGTGTTGCATGGTGTCAGAATTTGCCGCGAACGGCTAATACGTTTTGTTATATGCTTTTCTGTCCCGTGAAAATCTTACGCCATCATCCTGATGTGCTAGCACTATAAGAAAGTTCTTAAGGTCATCGTCAGTCTCATTCCTCTCATTTCTCTCAGAAAATGAGAAAAATTAACACTTACGAGTTTTTTATATCCCGCGCGGCCGCCGACGCGCCCCGTCGTTCAGGAAATAAAGGCCAGTCCCTTACCAAAGATTGCGCGAACGGGCAGGTGGATCCCCTGCTGGCGTGCCTTGTGACGCAGGCGGCTAACCACCACGTCGATCCGGTGCAGGTCAGGCTCGCTTTCATGGGAAAATAGGCAGGCATGGAGATCCAGTTTGCTGCACACTTCGTTGCGATTGCGCATCAGGAGCTCCACCAGGCGATATTCCTGCTGGGTTAATTCCAGCGTCCGGGCGTCGGGTGAAATCAGTTTATCCTCTTGCAGACGCCAGCTGCCGGGGGAGACGGCCGGCGGCGTGCCGATCGCCTCCGCAGGCGGAGCCGCCGGACGGTCCTGGCGCAGGCGCGCGCCGAGGGCGGTGAGGGTCTCGGCAAGATGGGCGAAGTTTACCGGTTTGATCAGATAGGCATCGGCTCCAAGGCTCAGCGCCTGCAGTTTATCCTGTTGCTGACCGCGGGCGCTGACCACCACCAGACCGTAGTGCCCCAGCTCATGCAGATAGTTCAGTACGCTGAAGCCATCCTCGCCGGGCAGGCCGATATCAACCAGCACGATATCCACCGGATGGCTGTGCAGTTGCCGCCAGAAGGCTTCGGCGCTGCGCGTCCCCCACACCTCGAAGCCGCGATAGCCCAGCCAGGCCAGCAGTTCATCCAGCAGATCGGCGTTATCTTCAATTATCGCCAGCCGTAAAGCCATACGTCGTTCTCCTCTTAAGCAACCGTGGGGAGGGTGAGAATAAAGGTGCAGCCGTCCGGGCCATGCTCGGCCAGCCACAGTTTGCCATCATGAGCCTGCACTATCTGACGCGCAACATACAGTCCGAGACCGGTGCCGCCTGGCACCGGCGATGTGTGCTCGCCGCGGCGGTAGCGCTCAAAGATCAGTTCCGCCTGTCCGGCGGGGAGTCCCGGGCCGTGGTCGCGAATGCGTAGCTCCGTTTGCCCGGCATCGGAATGAATATCGATGGCGATTTCACCGGGGGGCGAATACTTGACGGCGTTATCCAGCAGATTAGCGATGGCGATGCACAGCAGGCCGGCATCGGCCTGCAGCTGCGGGCTTTCCACCGCGCCGTGCTGGCGGATGTTCAGGTAGTGATCATGGGAGATGGCCACCACCGAGGCGGCCATGTTGATCACCGTCAGCAGGGCGGTCTGCTGGCGCTCGACGTGCAGATCGTGGGAGGCGAGCCGGGCGTCGGCAAGGCAGTTATCGGTGAGCTGCACCAGGCGGGTGGCGGCGCGGCCGATGCGATCGAAGCGCGCCTCTTGGCTGGTCGAGGCCGCCGAGAGGCGAAGATTCTCCAGCGCCGCCTGGATCACCGCCAGCGGGGTACGGAATTCGTGCGCCACCATGCCCATAAACTGCCGCTGGTGGAAGCTGGCTTCACGCTCAATCTGCAGTTCGCGCGCCAGGCGTTGCTTCTGCTCCAGCTGGCGGTTTTCAGCACGCACCCGCAGGATGGCAATGATCAGCACCGTAATGATGTGGACGATCAGCGCGTACTGCCAGAGGGAATAGATCGCCATATGGAACGGGATAATCCCATGGATCGACAACTGCACCAGCACCGCGGCGACGACATAGAACGGCGGCAGCAGACCCAGCAGCAGGGTGGTACGGTCGATAGCTTTTTTGCGCCACAGCCACCAGGAGGTGAACAGCAGCACCGGGGTGATAATGATGAATACTACCCCTTCAATCTGCATCGCGAAGCCGTAAAACCCGAGCGGAATACTGACCTGCAGCACCAGGTTGAGTATCACGGCGGCGATCAGCAGCTGATGAAGTCGCGGCATATTCTTCTTCAGATCAAAAATCTCGCTGTGCAGCCAGAGGGCGGTGGCATAGCTGAACAGCGAGAGGCTACTGATCATAAAATCCTGGAAGGGCAGCGCGGCGTGGCCGAAGAACCACTCCGGGAAGCCGTGCAGGGCAGCCACCAGCGGATAATTGAGAGAGAAAAGACAGATCCCCCATAGCAGACGCCGGCGCAGGGCCAGCGCCAGCCAAAGCGCCACACCGCTGGCGACAGCGGCCAGGCCGAAGTAGAAGCTCCAGAAAGCGGTGTCAGCGGTGGCCCGCTGCACAAACGCCTGCGCAGAGGAGAGCGAGGCCAGCAGGATCAGGGTGCTGGTGCTCTGCAGGCGAAAGACCAGCTCATAGCCGGCGGCGGTTGGCGGCGGGGGCAGTATCAGCACCCTTTCCCGATAATGCAGATCGCTTCCGCGGGCGCCGTCGCGATCGCCAAAGATGCGCTGCGTCCACAGGCCATCGCTGCCCAGTGGCCGGTAGTAAATGGTCAGATGGTCGACGAAAGTGGGGCCCAGCTGCAGCCAACGCGGCTCCCCGGCAAACCACGTGCCCGGCAGCTCGCTGCGCAGCCACCAGGTTTTTCGCGAATAACCAAAGGAGGGGATCTGCCGGGTGGTGGCGAGCTGGTCTGCGGGCAGGGCGGCAAAACGATCGAGGGTCATCTGGCCGCTGTCGTCGGCGTACCACTGGACCGGAATATCAATCCCCACCTGGCGCGTCGCCGCCTGCGCCTGCGGGGCGACCAGCAGCAAGAGTAATCCACAGCTGAGCAGCCAGCCTGCCAGGAGCCGCGGCCGGCAACGCCGGACCGCCGCGAAGATCGCAGACACCCTTTTCAATCACGCCCCCTTGCGGCATGCAAAGATTACTGACCGCAGACGTCTGGCTACGGTATGGATAATACGCCCCCGGAAGCGGGGGAGAGTGGACAGGCCTGTCCGGACGAACAGGCCATTTTGCGTGGGAGACCAGGAATATTCCAGCGTAATCTGCAGCGTCAGGATCAGGACAGACCTGCTGCGCGGCAGCGCCGGGCGAGGGCTAGCGGAAAACCACCTGCGCCCAGCGGGCCAGCCCGGCGGTCACCGAGCCAAAATCATCGCCGCCGGCCAGCGGAATACCCGGCAGCTGAGCGGCCAGCGCCTTTTTGATCAGCGGCGAACGGGCGCTGCCGCCGGTAAGATAGATCACATCCGGGATGGTCTGGCTGCTGTCGAGCGCGAGCCGCACCTGTTCCATAATGCGAGTCAGGGGCTGATCCAGCGCGGCTTCCAGACCCTGCTGGGCGATGGCGGTGGCCAGATCGTCCTGAATAAACGGCAGCGCGGTTTCGACGCTGGCGGCGCTGGAGAGAGCGATTTTGCTCTCTTCGGCGCTGCGCACCAGACGATAGCTAAGACGCTGGCGCCAGACCTTCAGCAGTAGAGCCACCTTGTCGGCATCCCGGGCGCTGCGCAGCAGATCGTTCAGCAGGCGGCCGTTGGCAGTGCTGTAGAAATCGCTCTGCGCCGGCACGTCGTTGATCGCCACCGCGTTCCACCACGGGAGGATCGGCAGCGCGGTGCCTTTTTCCGTTTCGCCGCCCATGCCGAGGAGGGGCATCAGGCATTTGAAGGCCAGGGCAATGTCGAGATCGTTACCGCCGATGCGGCAGCCGCTGTGGCCGAGCAGGCTCTGCTGGCGGTCGGCGCGCTCCCGCCACTGCGGGCCCATCAGCAGCAGGGAGCAGTCGGTGGTTCCGCCGCCGATATCGACGACCAGCACCCGCTTTTCTTCACTGAGGGTCGCTTCGAAATCGAGCCCGGCGGCCACCGGTTCAAACTGAAAGACCACATCGCGGAAACCGGCGCGGTGGGCGGCCCGCTCAAGGATCCCCTGCGCCTGGGCGTTCGCCTCATCGCCGCCGAGGCCCTGGAAGTTAATCGGCCGGCCAATCACCGCCTGGTCAATCTGCTCGGGCAGCTGGCTTTCGGCCTGCAGTTTAATGTGGAGCATCATGGCGCAGACCAGGTCTTCAAACAGGGCCACCTGCTGCGGCTTCAGCCCGCTGGCGCCGAGGAAGGATTTGGGCGATTTAACGAAGTAGACCTCTTCTGGATCTTCAACATACTGCTGCAGGGAGGCGAGACCGAACTGCACGCTGTTGCGCAGCACCTCGATGTCTTCGTCGCGGTTGGCGGCGATGGCCCGACGCAGCAGCGCCTGGTTTTCGTCGCTGTGGGTGGGGACATCATGATGGCGATAGAGCCACTCGCTGACCGCTTCGCGCGTCGGCGCGCAGAGCATGGAGGGCAGCAGGGCGCTGCCGTTTTCCAGCGTTAACAGCTGCGGGGTATTTTCCCGCATCACGGCCACCGAACAGTTGGCGGTGCCGTAGTCAAAACCAATAAACATCGTCTGCAAAATCCCCATGCCGGTGAAGAAGGGGGGCGACTTTAGCGGATCGTCGCCATGCCGACAACCGGAATTTAAAAGCAAGGCGCTGACGGTCAAGGGCGACTATCATTGAAACGCTATATAAAGGAGAGCTTATGGTGCTGTTACCCTGGACCCCGCCCTATGACTGGGCGTGGATGGTTGGTTTTCTGCAGGCGCGCGCGGTTGCCGGCGTCGAGCGTTTTCACGATGGGGGCTACAGCCGCAGCTTTGGCGTGGAAGGCCACCGCGGGCTGATTCATCTGGCGCCGGACGAAGAGGCGCAGGGCCTGCGGGTGACCCTTTCCCCCGGGCTGCAGCCGGTGGCGGAGATCTGCTATGCGCGAATTGGCCAGCTGTTTGATTTAGCCTGCGACCCGCGGCAGGTCGCTCGCACGCTGGGCGACCTGCCGCAGGCGCGGCCGGGGCTGCGCCTGCCGGGGGCGCTGGATGCCTTCGAGCAGGCGGTGCGCGCGGTGCTGGGCCAGCTGGTGAGCGTGGCGATGGCCGCCCGGCTCACCGCCAAAGTGGCGGCTGGCTGGGGCGAACCGCTGGCGGAGGCGCCTGGATATGTCTTGTTCCCGACGCCAGAGGCCCTGTCCCGTGCCGATCCGCAGGCGCTGAAGGCGCTGGGGATGCCGCTGCGACGCGCGGAGGCGCTGATCCACCTCGCCCGGGCGGCGCTCAGCGGCGAGCTGCCCCTGACGGCGCCGGCGGATATTGACGCCGGGCTGCGTCAACTGCAGACCCTGCCCGGGATTGGCCGCTGGACGGCAAACTACTTTGCCCTGCGCGGCTGGCAGGCGAAAGATATCTTTTTGCCGGATGATTACCTGATTAAACAGCGCTTTCCGGGAATGACCCCGGCCGCCATCGCCCGCTATGCCCGCCGCTGGCAGCCGATGCGATCCTACGCGCTGTTGCATATCTGGTATACCGATGACTGGGCGCCGGCGGCGGAATAGCCGCCCGGGGCGCATACCACTGGTATCGGGACGCTGAAATCCCTATAATTGCCGCGTTTGGCGGTCCGCCGCCACCCTCCATCTCTATCCAGGTTAATCAGGTCGCAAAAATTTATGACTGATATGTCCCATCAGTGCGTCATTGTAGGCATCGCCGGCGCATCGGCTTCTGGCAAAAGTCTTATCGCCAGTACTCTCTATCGCGAACTGCGTGAACAAGTTGGCGACGAACATATTGGCGTCATTCCGGAAGACAGCTATTACAAAGATCAAAGCCATCTGTCGATGGAAGAGCGCGTCAAAACCAACTATGACCACCCGAGCTCAATGGACCACAGTCTGTTGTTCCAGCATTTGCAGATGCTGAAAAGCGGCCAGCCGATTGAACTGCCGGTATATAGCTACGTCGAGCATACCCGCACGCCGAACACCATTCACGTCGAGCCGAAGAAGGTGATTATCCTTGAAGGGATCCTGCTGCTGACCGACGCGCGCCTGCGTAACGAGCTCAACTTCTCTATTTTCGTCGACACCCCGCTCGATATTTGCCTGATGCGCCGTATTAAGCGCGACGTTAACGAGCGCGGCCGCTCCATGGACTCGGTGATGGCCCAGTATCAGAAAACCGTGCGCCCGATGTTCCTGCAGTTTATTGAACCGTCGAAGCAGTATGCCGACATCATCGTGCCGCGCGGCGGCAAAAACCGCATCGCTATTGATATTCTGAAGGCCAAAATCAGTCAGTTCTTTGAATAACCTGGCCGAATTGTGTAACGTGCAAAGAGTAGCCCTGTTGCCCTCTCCGCCGCGAAGCGTGCGGGAAGCAGCCTTATAAGGAGAAAGCCCATGCGTCTGTGTGACCGAGATATCGAAGCCTGGTTGGATGAAGGGCGACTCGCCATCAATCCGCGTCCGCCCGTTGAGCGTATTAATGGCGCGACGGTTGATGTACGGCTGGGTAATAAATTTCGCACCTTCCGTGGCCACACGGCGCCGTTTATCGATTTAAGCGGCCCGAAGGCCGAGGTCAGCGCCGCGTTGGACCGCGTGATGAGCGAAGAGATCGTCCTGCCGGAAGGGGAAGCCTTTTTCCTGCATCCGGGCGAACTGGCGCTGGCGGTGACCTACGAGTCTGTCACCCTGCCTGCCGACCTGGTAGGCTGGCTGGACGGACGCTCCTCGCTGGCGCGCCTGGGGCTGATGGTGCACGTTACCGCGCACCGTATCGATCCAGGCTGGTCCGGCTGCATCGTGCTTGAGTTTTACAACTCCGGTAAGCTGCCGTTGGCGCTGCGCCCGGGGATGCCCATCGGCGCGCTGAGCTTTGAACCGTTATCGGGCCCGGCGGCCCGGCCGTATAACCGCCGTGAAGACGCCAAATATCGCGACCAGCAGGGCGCGGTGGCGAGCCGAATCGACAAGGATTGATAACGTCAACGGGGTGTTGCTGAGGGTGCCATGAGACGAATACTGACAACGCTGATGATCCTGCTGGCGGTCATTGTCGCCGGGCTTACCTCGTTGGTATTGCTGGTCAATCCCAACGATTTTCGCGCCTATATGGTGCATGAGGTGGCAGAGCGCAGCGGTTATCAGCTTGACCTTGATGGCCCGCTGCGCTGGCACGTCTGGCCGCAGCTCAGCATTCTCAGCGGACGGATGACGCTGACCGCCCGAGGCGCCGAAGAGCCGGTGATCCGCGCCGACAATATGCGCCTCGACGTGGCGCTGCTGCCGCTGCTCTCGCATCAGCTGCAGGTTAAGCAGGTGATGCTCAAGGGCGCGGTGATCCAGCTGACCCCGAAAACCGAGGCGGTTCGCGACAGCTCAGCGCCGGTGGTGCCGCATGACAACACCCTGCCGCTGGCCCCGGAGGATCGCGGATGGTCCTACGATGTGCGTCAGCTGCAGGTGGCCGACAGCGTGCTCTTCTTCCAGCACGAGAACGGCGAGCAGGTGACCGTGCGCGATATCCGTCTGCAGATGGAGCAGGATGAGAATCACCGGGCCACCGTGGATTTCTCCGGCCGGGTGAACCGCGACCAGCGCGACCTGGCGCTGAACTTCTCCGCCACCGTGCAGGGCGGCGATTATCCGCACTCCTTAAAAGCCGACTTTACCCAGCTTAGCTGGCAGCTGCGCGGCGCCGAGCTCCCACCGGACGGCATTAATGGTCAGGGGAGTCTGCAGGCCAGCTGGCAGGAAGATGACAAGACCCTGCGTTTTGACAACCTGAATCTGATGGCTAACCGCAGCACCGTTACCGGCAGCGGCAGCGTGGTGCTGGGGGATCGCCCGGACTGGTCGCTGGATTTGCACGCCACCAATCTCGATCTCGATAGTCTGCTGGCGCAAAGGTCGCCGGCGACGGACAGTAGCGCCAGTCAGCAGGGCCAGAGTCAGACGCGACCGCTGCGCCCGGTGATCGCCGACAGCGATGAGCGCGAAGATTACCAGAGCCTGCGCGGCTTCAACGGCCGAATGGCCCTGAGCGCCGACCAGCTGCAGTGGCGCGGTCTGAACTTCACCCAGGTGCAGAGCGAAATCAGCAACCAGCAGGGGCTGCTGACGGTCAGCAAAATGCAGGGCAATCTTGACGGCGGGCAGCTCTCTCTCCCTGGCACCCTGGATGCCCGCGGCGACACGCCGCTGGCGACGTTCCAGCCGGCGCTGCAGAATGTGGAGATCGGTTCGCTGATCAAAGCCTTTAACTATTCCTTAAACCTGACCGGCAAGCTGTCGCTGAGCGGCGAATTTTCCGGAACGCGCATTGACGCCGATGATTTCCGTCGCCACTGGCAGGGACAGGCTCAGCTCCAGATGGCCGATACCCGCACCGAAGGGCTGAACTTCCAGCAGCTGGTGCAGCAGGCCGTGGAGCGCAGCACCAACGTGCGGGCGCAGGAAAATTACGACAATGCCACCCGCCTGGATTCCGTGAGCAGCCGGCTGACGCTGGATAACGGGCTGGTGACGCTGAACCGCCTGCAGGGGCAGTCCGACGTGATGGCGATGACCGGCGAAGGACAGCTCGATCTGCAGAAAGAGAACTGCGATATGCGCTTCAACGTGCGCGTGCTCGGCGGCTGGAAAGGGGAGGGCAAGCTTATCGACCGCCTGAAACAGACCGCTATCCCGCTGCGCATCTACGGCGAGTGGCAGTCGCTGAGCTACAGTCTGCAGGTCGACCAGATCCTGCGCAAACAGCTGCAGGATGAAGCGAAGCAGCGCCTCAACGACTGGGTTGAGCGTAATAAAGGCAGCAAAGACGGCAACGATGCCAAAAAGCTGCTCGATAAGCTGTAATTCCTACCGCCGCGGCCCGGAAGTTTCCGGGCTGCGTGCTTATCGTCAACGTCTGATTTCACGATGATGCCGGGTGGCGGCTGCGTCTGACCCGGCCTGGGATGTGCGCAATATCATCCGTTTGCGTCGCCACTTAATGTAGGCCTGATAAGCGCAGCGCCATCAGGCAGTGTGGCGGCTACGCCTGACCCGGTCTGGATTATACGGTGGGTGTCATACCCCGATTAGTTCGCCATCCCGTAGGCCTGATAAGCGAAGCGCCATCAGGCAGTGTGGCAGCTACGCCTGATCCGGTCTGGATTATACGGTGGGTGTCATCCCCCGATTAGTTCGCCATTCCGTAGGCCTGATAAGCGCAGCGCCATCAGGCAGTGTGGCAGCTACGCCTGACCCGGTCTGGATTACACGGTGGGTGTCATACCCCGATTAGTTAGCCATCCCGTAGGCCTGATAAGCGAAGCGCCATCAGGCATTAAACAGGATACCTGGCTATCAATTTTACGGCCCGGGATACCCCGGGCCGTTTTATGCCTGACGATTACACCTCATAATCCACCTCATCCTGCTTTACCGGCGGGACGATCTGCACCTTCTGCACCCGATGGCTGTCGACTTGCAGCGTGCGCAGCGTATAACCGTCAATCTCAATGGTTTCCCCCACCTGCGGCACATGCTGCAGATACTCCATCAGCAGACCGGCGACGGTGTGGTACTCACGTTTATCATCCAGCGGCAGCGGAACGTACTGCACCAGGTCCTCCAGCGGCATATGACCGTTGACCGTCCACGAACCGTCCTGATGATGCTGAATATCGTGCCGGGCATCGATCTCCTCCACCTCATTGGGCAGATTACCGGCGATGGTCTCCATCACGTCGCTGAGGGTCACAATCCCCTCGACGGAGCCAAACTCATCGACCACAAAGGCAAAATGGGTGCGGGCCTGGCGGAACTGCTCGAGCGCCGAGAGGAGCGGCAGACCCTCCGGGAAGACCAGCGGTTGACGCACCAGCGCCTGCAGATCCAGCGGCTCCTGGCGCAGGGACTGCTGGAGCAGGTCGATAACATGCACCACCCCCAGCAGATCTTCATTATCTTTCCCGCCGGTGATCACCAGCCGGGTATGCTGATTTTTCTCCACCAGGCTGCGGATCTCTTCCTCCGGAGCGCTGAGGTTGATGCGCTCGATATCATGGCGCGACGTCATAATACTGCTGACGCTGCGCTGATTAAGGTTCAGCACCCGCTCAATCATCAGTCGTTCCTGCGGATTAAACAGAGGATGTTGATCCTGATCGGCGACCAGCGACGCCGTGTCAGCATCCAGTTCAGCTTTTTCTTTCTGCCCGCTCAGCAGATTCATCACCGCTTCGGTAGTGCGCTGACGCAGCGTCATATTGGCGGAGAGGAAGCGACGGCGGTTAAACTGCGCCAGCTGATTAAGCGCTTCAATCATGACCGAGAAGCCAATGGCCGCATATAAATAGCCTTTCGGAATGATAAAGCTGAAGCCTTCAGCAATCAGGCTGAAGCCGATCATCAGCAGGAAGCTCAGACAGAGGATCACGATGGTCGGGTGGCTGTTAACGAAGCGCGTCAGCGCCTTGCTGGCCATCAGCATCAGGCTGATGGCGATAACCACCGCGGCCATCATCACCGCCAGGTGATCAACCATGCCGACGGCGGTGATCACCGAGTCAAGCGAGAAGATGGCATCGAGCACCACGATCTGCGCCACGACGGCCCAGAATTTCGCCCCTTTGCGCTGGGTGGGGTTATCGCTGTCTTTCCCCTCCAGCCGCTCATTAAGCTCGACGGTCGCTTTAAACAGCAGAAACAGGCCGCCAAACAGCATAATTAAATCGCGAGCGCTAAAGCTGAAGTCGTGAAAAACAATCAGCGGTTTGGTCAGGGTGACCAGCCAGGAGATAGAGGCCAGCAGCAGAAGACGCATGACCATCGCCAGCATCAGGCCAGTGATCCGCGCGCGGTCGCGCTGGGCGGGAGGGAGTTTCTCGGCGAGGATAGCGATAAAGACCAGGTTATCGATACCCAACACCAGTTCGATAACCACCAGCGTGACGAGACCTGCCCAGATTGACGGATCGGCAATCCATTCCATATGTATTAAAACCTGTACGACTGGGGTATGTGTTACCACGATCATGGATAAGATGAGTCTAAAATGCAATAACGACGCGGATATCGCCCTGCCGTGGGTGGATATATTTCCAGCGGATTAAGCGAACCGATAAGAATTATGTTCCGGAAAAGAACAGTGAAAAAATAACACCATGGCGGCGACCATGGAATAAGCTTGCCGATATCAGAACTTTTTCCGCTGCGTTTCAGCGAGGGCGGCAAAAGGGCTTCCTCCCGCGGTTCGTCACGGCGAGCGCGGATGCGCAGAGCAGAAGCGAAGCGCGAAGCCCGCTCACAAAACCGGCATAATTCATATTATGAAGTGAGTGCAGAATAGGGCGGATCGCAGTTCACCGTCGCGGATTCAGGCTAATATGTCGTCATATCCGGCTGTTTATGCTGAAATATATTGCCTGGCGAAATTTATTATCTCTATCTATTCTTTCCAGGCATACGCGCGGCGCGGCGGGGCCGGCGGCCAACAGACCCCGATAGACGGGCCTCTCAGCCACATCGCGCGGCGCAAAGGAACGAGCCGCTGAATAACCTGAACGAAAATAAGATTATTCTCACTTCTAACTGTTGGTAAAAGGGAGTTGTGTGTATTCTTTTACGTGACAGTGAATTTAAGAATTTGGCGGGCAGATGCCCGGGCAGTATCCGTGTATTATCAGTTCCAATGGATTTGTGACATGTACAATTTTGCAAAACCGCGTGTTTTGCAACCAAACAGGTGAAGATGAATATGGCGAATTTGAAAGCGGTTATTCCGGTCGCAGGACTAGGCATGCATATGCTGCCGGCCACAAAGGCAATTCCAAAGGAGATGCTGCCGATCGTTGATAAGCCAATGATTCAGTACATCGTTGACGAAATCGTCGCCGCCGGGATCAAAGAGATTGTTCTGGTGACGCACTCCTCGAAGAACGCGGTGGAAAACCACTTCGATACCTCCTACGAGCTGGAAGCCCTGCTGGAACAGCGCGTGAAGCGCCAGCTGCTGGCGGAAGTGCAGGCCATTTGCCCGCCGGGCGTAACCATCATGAACGTGCGTCAGGCGCAGCCGCTGGGCCTGGGCCACTCCATCCTCTGCGCCCGCCCGGTAGTCGGCGACAACCCGTTTGTGGTGGTCCTGCCGGATATCATCCTTGACGGCGGCACCGCTGACCCGCTGCGCTATAACCTCGCCGCTATGATCGCCCGCTTTAACGAGACCGGCCGCAGCCAGGTGCTGGCGAAACGCATGCCGGGCGATCTCTCCGAATACTCCGTCATCCAGACCAAAGAGCCGATGGTGGCTGAAGGCCAGGTGGCGCGTATCGTCGAGTTTATTGAAAAACCGGACGAGCCGCAGACCCTGGACTCCGATCTGATGGCGGTGGGGCGCTACGTGCTGTCGGCGGATATCTGGGCCGAACTGGAACGTACCGAGCCGGGCGCATGGGGCCGTATCCAACTGACCGACGCCATTGCCGAACTGGCGAAGAAGCAGTCCGTCGACGCGATGCTGATGACCGGCGAAAGCTACGACTGCGGGAAGAAAATGGGCTACATGCAGGCCTTCGTCACCTACGGAATGCGTAACCTGAAAGAAGGCGCCAAATTCCGCGAAAGCATTAAAAAACTGCTGGCCTGAGCGCCAGCGTAGTGCCGGGGGGCAGGGCGTGAACATTCGTCCTGCCGCTCATAACGTTATGCAGAAATTATTCATAACGTAAATGTTATAACGATTGTAAAGAAACGTATGGCTTCGGAGACTTCTGGTAGTTTGTCTCTGGCCTCTGTGGTGCAATGGTCGGAGTAGCGGCAATAATGCTTTATGAATAGTCACTTAGTGCGACAATTCCTAAAGCACAGGGAAAGCGGTCAACGTCAGCCAAAAATAAAACTTGACTGCGATCATGTTTCCGCTTTAAACATCTCACTTGCATGCATAAAAATGTGAAATGAATTGGCATGCGAGCTGGTACAGACATTACGGATAATCCCTGAGCACGGCAGTGGACATCATCGAAGGATCACAGGTATATGAACTGGCAACTCATCTCATTTTTTGGCGATAGCACCGTTTTGCTGCCCAGCGCAGCGGCGCTGTTTATTGTCCTGATGCTGCGTAAAACGTCGCGTTTGCTGGCGTGGCAGTGGAGTTTGCTGTTCGGCATCACCGGCGCTATCGTCTGCGCCTCCAAACTGGCCTTTATGGGCTGGGGTCTGGGTATTCGCGAGCTGGATTACACCGGCTTCAGCGGTCACTCCGCGCTCTCCGCGGCCTTCTGGCCTATCTTCCTGTGGCTGCTCAGCGCCCGTTTCTCCGTCGGTCTGCGTAAAGCGGCCGTTATTACCGGCTATGTTCTGGCCGCCGTGGTGGGCTATTCGCGGCTGGTCATCCATGCGCATTCCGTCTCGGAAGTGATTGCCGGCCTGCTGCTGGGCGCTGCTGGCAGCGCTTTGTTCCTGGTGTTGCAAAAACGTACCTCTGATCCGGAAAGCGTGAATATCTCATGGGGCGGTGTCGCATGCCTGGTGATGGTTCCACTTATCCTTTTACATAGCGGTAGCAAAGCGCCGACACAGTCCCTGCTGGGACAAATCGCCACCGCGGTGGGGCCGCTGGATAAACCCTTTACGCGTACCGATCTGCACAAGCAGGCCTGGTAATCGCCATTTGTTTTACAGGGGAAATTAAGTTTTCGCCGGTTAATTAGACAAATAAGAAAATAATCTACTATATACCCGGTAATTGATAATTCATATTTATGAAATAATGAAGTGCTACTACATTGTTATTGCATATTTGCCTGGATATAGCCTTGATCAGACGTTTCTTAAATGCGCTGAGACGTTACCTGATGCACATTCAATGAATATCCAGACACAGGAAACTATTAGAAATTGTAGTTGACTATAACGCCATCATCTGATTTTTGCATGATGATGAGCTATGGAAAAAGACGTTTTTTTACAGTCAGTTAGCTGCATGTGTGATGTTGTAGCAGTACCGGGAAGATTTCTAATCCTGGAAATCAGTGAATAATCTTAATTGGTGACCCGCTTATTTTTTGTCAGTAGAACGACAGGTGGCATTAATTGGCAGATATTCGGTAACAACACTCCCAATTGTGACCGAAATCCCGTAAACTTAACGCCGCCAAAAATAATGGCCTGACCAATTATTCATCCACAGGTCGATAAAATTAAGTCGTTCAGGTAGTCAGTGCGCTGGTAGCTGTTAAGCCAGGGGCGGTAGCGTCGCTGAAGCCGCTTGCTGCTGCACAGAGGTTCTCTTCAACGGCTGTAAATATCGACCCGGTCAGGATGATCATCATCAATAGATATCTATCAATTTTCTACGGATATCCTCAGAAGTTGGCCAGGAGCGGCAGCTGATATCGCCTGGACATTAACTTTCCTGTCTCATCCATAGCCTGTAGGGTAAAATTCGCCTACATTGTGAGCTGAGTGGATGTTATAAGGCTAACAAGCAGCTTAGGGTAAATGTACTTGCCTCGCCGGTGTTGCACAGCGAAGTCAGCTGGTGCCGCGAGCGCTTTCTATCTTGGTATTCCCCTCATTCTCATTGAGATACGACAGCGGGGCTGAAAATGGATCTTGTACAATGATAAAAATTGCGCGCATTGCCGTGACGCTGGGTTTGCTTTCCTCCCTGGGAGCCCAGGCTTACGCGGCCGGGTTAGTGGTAAATGACAACGACTTGCGTAACGACCTTGCCTGGCTTTCCGATCGCGGGGTCATTCATCTGAGCCTGTCGACGTGGCCGCTGAGCCAGGAAGAGATAGCCCGGGCGCTAAAAAAGGCCAAACCGTCCTATTCTTCTGAGCAAGTAGTTCTGGCCCGTATCAACCAGAGACTATCTGCCTTAAAAGCGGATTTCCGGGTCACAGGCTACACTTCAACCGATCAGCCAGGCACTCCGCAGGGGTTTGGCCAGACGCAGCCGGCAGATAACTCGTTAGGCCTGGCGTTCAACAACAGCGGCGAGTGGTGGGACGTACACCTCCAGGGTAACGTTGAAGGGGGAGAGCGGATCAGCAACGGATCGCGCTTCAACGCCAACGGCGCCTACGGCGCGGTGAAATTCTGGAACCAGTGGCTCTCCTTTGGTCAGGTTCCGCAGTGGTGGGGACCGGGCTATGAAGGCAGCCTGATCCGCGGGGATGCGATGCGGCCGATGACCGGCTTCCTGATGCAGCGGGCAGAGCAGGCGGCGCCGGAAACCTGGTGGCTGCGCTGGGTGGGGCCATGGCAGTATCAGATCTCTGCCAGCCAGATGAATCAATATACTGCGGTGCCCCATGCCAAAATTATCGGCGGACGCTTCACCTTTACACCGTTTCAGTCATTAGAATTAGGTGCATCGCGCATTATGCAGTGGGGAGGGGAAGGGCGCCCTGAATCGTTCAGCAGTTTCTGGGACGGCTTTACCGGGAAAGACAACACAGGGACGGATAACGAACCGGGGAACCAGCTGGCCGGGTTTGATTTTAAATTCAAACTCGAGCCGACCTTGGGTTGGCCAGTAAGTTTCTACGGCCAGATGATCGGTGAGGATGAATCAGGTTACCTGCCATCGGCCAACATGTTCCTGGGTGGGGTCGAAGGGCACCACGGCTGGGGTAAGGATGCGGTTAACTGGTACCTGGAAGCGCATGATACGCGTACTAATATGAGCCGGACCAATTACAGCTATAACCATCACATCTATAAAGATGGTTATTACCAACAAGGGTATCCACTGGGCGATGCGATGGGCGGGGATGGTCAACTCATTGCCGGTAAGATTGAGCTCATTACCGAAGATAACCAGCGTTGGAGTACGCGCCTCGTTTACGCCAAGGTTAATCCTGAGAACCAGTCGATCAACAAAGCATTCCCACATGCAGACACCTTGAAAGGTGTACAGCTGGGCTGGAGCGGGGATGTATATCAGTCTGTTCGACTGAATACCTCATTGTGGTACACCAACGCTAACAACAGCGACAGCGATGACGTTGGGGCCAGCGCAGGGATAGAGATACCGTTTAGTTTATAAGGCTGAATGCTGAAAATAGAGGAGAGAAGGTGGTAGCGCTGCAGGACGCAGTCAGTTTTTATCTCTCCACAAGCCGGCAGGGAAGCAACGGCTATGACAGCTGCTCAGAAATTGGCAAATTTTGATTTACTGATGATGTGACATTATGAAGAATAAACTTGTTAGATTTTCGGCATTAGCGTTGGCAATTGGGTTTTTATCGGGTTGTACAATCATTCCTGGTCAGGGATTAAATAGTCTGCGGAAGAACGTAGTGGAGCTTCCGGACAGCGACTACGATTTGGACAAGTTAGTGAACGTGTATCCAATGACACCTGGCCTGATCGATCAGCTCCGTCCGGAGACTGTACTCGCTCGTCCAAACCCGCAGCTTGATAATTTACTACGCAGTTATGAATATCGCATCGGTGTGGGCGATGTACTGATGGTCACCGTTTGGGATCACCCGGAATTGACCACACCTGCTGGTCAGTACCGTAGTGCCAGCGACACCGGTAACTGGGTTAACTCCGATGGTACCATTTTCTATCCTTATATTGGTAAGGTGCAGGTAGCGGGAAAAACTCTCGCTCAGGTACGACAGGATATAGCAAGTCGTTTGACCACTTATATTGAAAGCCCGCAGGTTGATGTAAGCGTAGCTGCGTTCCGTTCACAAAAGGCCTATGTGACTGGAGAAGTTGAAAAATCAGGCCAGCAGCCAATCACTAATATCCCTTTAACAGTTATGGATGCGATAAACGCTGCCGGGGGACTATCCGAAAACGCTGACTGGCGTAATGTTGTGCTGACACATAATGGTAAAGATACTAAAATCTCTCTCTATGCTCTAATGCAAAAAGGGGATTTAACCGAGAACCGGTTGCTGTATCCAGGAGATATTTTATTTGTTCCACGGAATGACGATTTAAAAGTATTCGTTATGGGTGAGGTGGGCAAACAAAGCACAATGAAGATGGATCGTAGTGGCATGACGCTTGCAGAGGCACTGGGTAATGCTGAAGGTATGTCTCAAGCCTTCAGCGATGCTACAGGTGTTTTTGTTATTCGCCAATTGAAAGGTGATAAGCAAGGTAAAATAGCAAATGTTTATCAATTGAATGCTCAGGATGCTTCGGCAATGGTGCTCGGCACTGAATTTCAGCTACAACCCTATGACATTGTGTATGTGACGACTGCGCCACTTGTTCGCTGGAACAGGGTCATTTCTCAGTTGGTACCAACGATCAGTGGCGTACATGACATGACTGAAACCGTTAAGTTTGTCAAGGATATGCAATAATGTTTGATTCTATTCTTGTCGTTTGTACGGGAAATATATGTCGTTCTCCAATTGGGGAACGTTTTTTACAGAAAGCCTTGCCTACAAAGAAAATTGATTCTGCAGGGACTAATGCATTGATAGGCCATAAAGCTGATGATAGTGCAATTAAGATTGCGGAAAAACATGGTATTTCATTAGCGGAACATGTAGGACGTCAGTTTACTTCTGTTATTGGTCGACAATATGATCTGATTTTAGTAATGGAAAGATATCATATTGAAAAAATTGGACAGATTGCCCCGGAGTTGAGAGGTAAAACAATGCTTTTTGGCCAATGGCTTAACCAAAAAGAAATTCCTGATCCATATCGCAAAAGTGATGAAGCATTTGCATCTGTATATCAGTTAATCGAGTTAGCTGGCTTACGTTGGGTTGAGAAATTAGGCGCATAATAACTATCAGGAAAATTGCATGTCATCAGTAAAAAATAGAACTGTTGAGAAAGAGGCAGATGAGATCGATTTAGGTCGTTTAGTTGGAGAGCTTATCGATCATAGAAAACTCATTATTTCGGTTACGGCGTTATTTACTTTAATCGCTCTGCTTTATGCACTTTTTGCAACGCCTATCTATCAGGCTGATGCGTTGTTACAAGTAGAGCAAAAGCAAGGTAATGCTATTCTGAATAGTCTAAGCCAAATGTTACCTGACAGTCAGCCTCAATCTGCACCAGAAATTGCATTGTTGCAATCTCGTATGATTCTGGGAAAAACTGTAGATGATCTAAATTTACAAGCTAAGATCGAACAAAGTTATTTTCCGTTATTAGGTAAAGGATGGGCTCGTTTGGTAGGAGAAAAAAAAGGGATTTTAGTTGTTAGCCGACTCTATTTGTCATCTGATAGCAACACAGAAATACCAAAATTAAAACTGAAGGTAAAGGACGCGAACAACTATATTGTTACTTTTAATGATCACGAGTTCGAAGGCAAAGTCGGGGTTTTGCTCGATTCAAATGGCATTTCGCTTAAAGTTGATAGTATTGAGGCTAAACCTGGAACTGAGTTTGTTATATCTTATGTTAGTAAGCTGCAAGCTATAACTGACTTACAAGAAATTTTTTCAGTAGCAGATCAAGGAAAAGATACTGGAATATTAAGCCTATCTTTAACTGGCCCAGATCCACTTTTGCTAGAGAAAACGCTAAACAGCATCAGTAATAATTATCTTGCACAAAATGTAGCGCGCCAAGCAGCACAGGATGCTAAAAGTCTAGAGTTTTTAAACCAACAACTGCCTAAAGTACGCAATGATTTAGATATTGCTGAAGATAAGCTAAATCAATATCGGCGCCAAAAAGATTCTGTAGATCTTTCGTTAGAAGCCAAATCAGTACTTGAACAAATAGTTAATGTCGATAATCAGCTTAATGAATTGACATTCCGTGAATCAGAAATCTCGCAGCTTTATACTAAAGAACATCCAACCTATAAGGCGCTTATGGAAAAGCGTAAAACTTTGCAGGATGAGAAAGCAAAGCTTAATGAACGTGTTTCAGCAATGCCGAAAACACAGCAAGATATCTTACAGTTAAGCAGAGATGTAGATTCTGGGCAAGCTGTTTACATGCAGCTTCTTAATCGTCAACAGGAACTCAATATTGCAAAATCTAGCGCTATTGGCAATGTTAGAATTATTGATGATGCTGTTTCCCAACCGAAACCAGTAAAACCGAAGAAAATAATAATTGTACTTGTTGGGATTGTTCTGGGAGGTATGATATCTATAGGCATAGTATTGTTAAGGATCTTCTTACGTCGAGGGATCGAAAGTCCCGAGCAACTAGAAGAACTTGGAATTAACGTATATGCGAGTATACCTATTTCTGAGACTTTTGCTAATAAGACTCTTCAAAATACAAAATTGAGAAGAAAGGCAGGCAGTGAATATCAGAGCTTTTTAGCGGTTGATAACCCTGCGGATTTGGCAATAGAAGCTATCCGCGGTTTGCGTACAAGCCTGCACTTCGCAATGATGGAAGCACGAAACAATGTCTTGATGATTTCTGGAGCTAGCCCTAATGCCGGGAAGACTTTTGTTAGCTCTAATCTTGCTGCAATAATTGCTCAAACTGGAAAAAAAGTACTTTTTATAGACACCGATATGAGAAAGGGTTATACCCACAAGTTGTTCAATTTGAGTAATGATAATGGACTTTCGGATGTATTGTCGGGAAAAATTGAAGTAAGTAAAGCAATTAAAAAAGTATCTTCTGCAGGCTTTGATTATATTTCACGAGGTATGGTCCCACCTAATCCAGCAGAATTATTAATGCATCGTAGATTAGGTGAGCTAATAACGTTGGTTAGTCAAAGTTATGACATCGTTATATTAGATACGCCACCAATACTAGCGGTTACTGATGCTGCTATTATTGGGAATTATGTTGGAACAACATTATTGATAGCCCGATTTGAACAAAATACGACAAAAGAAATTGAAGTTAGTTTTAAGCGTTTTGAACAGAGCGGTGTCATTGTTAAAGGTTGTATACTAAATGGTGTAGTGAAAAAAGCCAGTAGTTATTATAGCTATGGCTATAGCCACTATGGTTATTCCTATACCGATAAGAATTAAATAGCAACCGGGTCTAAATGATCCGGTCATTATCTCTTGACTTATTATGCAAAAATTTTAATTCTTTTTCAAAGAAATATTACTAATATTGAGAGGAAAATATGATACTCCTCAGTAGGAATTTTCTGGTGAGTATATCACTTGCGTTAAGTGATTTCGTCAGTTTTACTATATCGATTTATCTAGCCATAGCAATACTATCTGTATCTGCTAACCCAACTGAGAGCACTTTTAATATTGGGCAGATCGATGGGTGGATTTTATTACATTGGTTGCTTGCAGTTTGTTGCGTAGGTTGGTATTCGATTCGGCTTCGTCATTATTTTTATAGGAAAACCTTTTGGTTTGAATTGAAAGAAATACTGAGAACATTGGTAATATTTGCCATTATCGAAATAGCTGTTATAGCTTTTACCACTTGGTCATTTTCTAGAGCTCTTTGGGTAATTACATGGATCTTTATTCTCCTTTTAGTGCCGTTTTCACGTATATTAACTAAATATTTGTTAAATAAGTTAGGTTATTGGCAACGTGACACTTGGATCATTGGTAGTGGAAATAATGCAATAGAGGCATATAAGGCTATTATAAGTGAACAAAATTTGGGCTTGAAAATTATTGGTTTTATTGCAAGTGAAGGTGGAGTTCGTGCTGGCGAGACTATTAATGGTATTAAAGTCATATCTAATGATATTGATTGGTTGAGAGGAGAAGATAAGAAAACTCAATTCATAGTGGCTGTTGAATCACATCAAAGTGAAATGCGAAACAGCTGGTTGCGTAATTTTATGATTCAGGGTTTTCGTTATGTTTCAGTAATCCCTACATTGAGAGGAATGCCACTTGATAGCACGGACATGTCATTTATTTTTAGTCATGAAGTAATGATATTTCGTGTACAGCAGAATCTGGCGAAATTGTCATCGCGGACTTTAAAACGCTTGTTTGATATAATTGCATCAATAGCAATTATTATTCTTTTATCTCCGGTATTGCTTTATATTAGCAGACAGGTAAAAAAGGATGGTGGGCCAGCAATATATGGACATGAGAGAATTGGGAAAGATGGGAAACCATTCAAATGTTTAAAATTTCGATCTATGGTTACGAATTCAAAAGATGTTCTCAATGAGTTATTACAAAATGATCCCGAGGCGAAAAGAGAATGGGATACTACATTTAAATTAAAAAACGATCCCAGAATAACAAAAATAGGTGCGGTTTTACGGAGAACTAGCTTAGATGAATTACCTCAGCTATTTAATGTATTAAAGGGAGAAATGAGTCTTGTTGGTCCGAGGCCAATTATCACTGCTGAATTAGAAAGATATAATGAAGAGGTCGATTATTATCTGTTGAGTAAACCTGGAATGACTGGTTTATGGCAAGTAAGTGGACGTAGTGATGTTGATTATGAGACAAGAGTATATCTTGATGCTTGGTATGTAAAAAATTGGTCTATGTGGAATGATATAGCGATCTTATTTAAGACAGTTGGTGTTGTTTTGAAAAAAGACGGCGCGTATTAAATTATTTATTACATTAAAATATAATGGATTTCCGTAATTATGAAATATTATGTTGCAATCCCAACATATAATGGTGGGGAGTTATGGAAAACGACTGTTTTTTCTATTAAGAAAAATACCCCAAAAGAAACTCTAGTACAGGTTATCGACTCGAGTAGCACCGATGGTACCGACAGTGTTGCTCTCAATGCAGGTTTTGAGCTGCTGAGTATCCCGGGCCGCGATTTTAACCATGGAGGAACGCGGAATTTGGCTGTTGAAATGCATCATGGTCAATATGAACTGGTCATTTTCTTGACACAAGATGCAATACCACAAATGGGATTCCTCGAGAAAATTATTGATGTATTTAAGGATGAACGTGTAGTGTGTGCGTATGGAAGACAAATTCCTCATGATGATGCTAACCCGCTTGCTCAGCATGCAAGAAAATTTAACTACACCGACAAGAGCTACATTTGTAGTCAGGAAGATGTATCGAGAATGGGTTTAAAGACAGTTTTTATGTCAAACTCATTTTCCGCGTATAGATTATCTATATTTAATGAAATTGGGAGGTTTCCTTCTAATACAATACTATGTGAAGATATGTACTACACGGCAAAGGCTATTCTTGCAGGATATAAAGTAGCATATGTAGCAGATGCGGTGGTCAAACATTCACATAATTATTCTCCAATTGACGAATTTAAAAGATATTTTGATATTGGGGTTTTTCATGCGAATGAAAAATGGATCCGAGAAAATTTTGGTGGCGCTGGTGGCGAAGGGAAGAAATTTATACTATCTGAATTTTCTTATTTATATAAGAATGGAATTTTATGGATTCCTGCTGCTATTATTAATAATTTCATGAAAATTTGCGGTTATAAGTTAGGGCTTATTTATAAAAAACTCCCCAAGAAACTAGTCATACGTCTTAGTATGCATAGGCGTTATTGGTTATGAAGAAAATATTAATTATATATCGCTTCTGCATAAGTTGATGTTATTTATGAGAGAATTAACTCTGTAAAATAAAGTATTGCTATTTATTATATTTTGTTAAAAAGATGTTATTTTTAAAGTTTATGGGGGGCTTGTATGACTGTTTCTGTTGTAATTCCTACTATAGGAAGGGATAGTGTTTATTCTGCGTTAAAATCAGTGTTTTCTCAGACATATAAAGTCTCTGAGATAATAATATGTTATGACGGAGATAATTTTTCTGAATTCCAAAATGGCTTAGATACGTTTTTAGAATTACAAACCGATAATTATAATGTTTCTTCAATAAACGTTGGTCCTTTTTCAGGTGGAAATGTTGCACGTCAAAAAGGGGTCACATATTCCTCATCAGAATATATTGCGTTATTAGATGATGATGATATTTGGTTGCCTGATCATATAGACGACTATATGAAATTTATCCATAGCAACCGAAACAAAATGATCCTATGTTCTTGTTGCGCATTGATTAACGGAGATGATTTTAAGAACTCTGTACTCCCTACTAGGTTAATTAATCCTGGGGAATTAATTTCAGACTATTTATTTAAAGTAAATGGCATTAAAATAGACTGTGGATTTATCCAATCCTCATTACTTCTTTTCTCTAGAGAACTTGCTATAAAAATACCATTTAATCAACAATTAAAATTTCACCAAGATATCGATTGGTTATTAAGAGTTGAACAAAGTGAAGAAAAATTTGAGTTCTATCAGTCACCTGAAAAGACAGTTGTATACAACTCTACTCCGTTGAGTGTCTCTAAAAAAATCCAGCCTAATAAATCTTGTGAGTGGGCTGTAAACACATTTAATCCAAATAAGAAAAGATGTCTTGGAGACTTTATTTTGACTCAGTCTTATCATTACGCCAGACAGAACGGGACTTTTAAAGATGAGATTTTATTAATCTTGAAATCATTTAAATATGGAAAGCCTGGTATTTACTCGTTAATTAGAGTGCTGTTAAAAATTCTAAGAGTAGATTGCTTTTTAGCTAATATAAAACATGCCGCAACAACTAAGAAAACATAATAGAGTAATCTTATCTTAATCTTTATAATTGAAGCCAAAAGTGTGGGTTTGATAATATTTAGGCAGAATTTGAGATGGTGATTATGAATGAAGTTAATAAGTCACAAAATAAGAAGCATTGGCATATTATAATATATGTATCAACGGCTTTTTTTGCTATATATGGAGGGTTGTCATTAATTTATTTAGCAACAAATAAATATTTATTTCAAGGATATGGTCTATTTACAAACGACCAGCCTTATTTGTATATGCTTGTTGTTAGTTTATTTTCATTGTTTTTTGTTTTTTTTGCTTTTATCTCGTCTACTAAAAGTATTGTCAAAGACTTTAGGCTTTTAATCCCCAATGCATTGAAAAATATAATATTCATATTTTACGTCTTGGTTTTTATATATGCCTGTATTGATTATGTTAACCGTTACAGTTTATTTTCTCTTAGTTTGAATATTGCTAATATTAACGCATCAATGTCCCAACTCGGATATGATGTTGCTCACTCTGATGGTAAATTGAGCTATACTCTGATCTCGCTTTTTCCTTTTCTTTTATTATTTTATAGTTATGATAAAAATAAAAGGATAAAAATATTTTCTTTTTTTCTATTTTCAATTTCACTATTTATTTTATTTATATCTGGACGAAAAGAGCAATTGCTTGCTGCGATTTTAGCACTTGTGTTTAGATTCAAAATCACGAGGAATATAAAAGTAATTACTTTTGCAGGACTCCCTTTACTGATATTTCTTGTATATTTTATGAATTCAGTAAGGGGGGGGTTATCATCGGAAAGCTTCTTTTATGTTTTATTTCAATCACAGGAAAGTTATCCACTCGCTCTTGGTGCATATTTATTTGTAAATCCGTTAGATGTACCGCTTGATACGTTGTTTAATTCAACGATGCCTTATACTATATTTGTTAACATGCCAACAATTACAGGCGTCATCAATCAACAATTATTTAAAACACACGAATATGGCCCTGTCTATTCGGTATTGGGTTTTTCATATTATTATTTCCCTATTTCATTTTTTATTCTGTTTTTCATTATTAGAGCATTGTCTCTGAAAGTTAATACGTTATTATCATGGGGAGGTGAATATACTCCTTTTGTCGTTTTTTATTGTATTAAGTTATTTATTTTTTTAAGAAATGGTTATCTCAATTTTTTTACTTGGGATATTATATTTTCATTGGCAATGTTTTCATTGTGTTTATTTTTTAAATATAAGGAAGGAAAGTAATGAAATTTGGTGTTGTTGTTGTATTATTTAATCCAAGTGATGAGAATATTAAACATCTTGAGTATCTAGCAAAAAATGATATCACGTTAGCTGTTGTAGATAACTCTCCAGTTAGTAAAAAAATAGAGATGGGAAATATATCCTACATTTATAATCAAAACAAGGGAGGGATTGCAGGTGCTTTGAATAAAGGAATCAACGCGTTAATAGCACGTGGATGCGAATTTTTCTATACATTTGATCAGGATTCGATCTTTGATATATCTTATTTTAATAAGATGAACGATTTTAGATATCAGGAAAATGCTGAAATTATATGCCCTGATTTTTACGATGTTAACTCTAAAACCCATGGCATGTTTATCCAGTTAGGTCGCTGGGGATACAGTGATGTAAGAGGAAAGAAAACAGCAAGTTTTGCCATAACTTCAGGTATGGGAATATCTAAAAATGCATGGGATACCATTGGTGAGTTTAACGAGTTGTATTTTATTGATCATGTCGATACTGAGTATTGTTTACGTGCAGCTAATAAGGGGATCGATATTTATGTAAATTATTCTGTTTGTATTGATCATGAAATTGGCAAGAGAGAAAAACATAACTTTTTAGGTTTGACATTAAAACCTAATAATCATAACTTTATAAGGAAGTATTATATTGTTAGAAATGGTACACATTGTGCTTTTAAAATGTACAAACAATTTCCATCATTTTTCAAACTTAATTTTTTAAGAGTTAGCCATGAACTTGTGTGTGTTATTTTATATGAGGATAATAAATTTAAAAAGGTTCATTATATGATTCGTGGGCTTAAAGATGCTATCTTTGGTAATTTGGGTGACATCAAAGAAATATACAAGATTTAGATTTTATATTGTATGATGAAAAGGTGAATGATATGACAATTACCAGAAGGAAATTTTTAGGGTTTTTTATTCCCACATCTCTTACTTCATTTTCCTTTTCTTCTTCAGCTAATAACAATCAAACGAAGGTTCTGGATGAGGATTTTTTTAAGCTGGATGGGGAATATAATGGTGATGATGTATGTTCATCATTCGAAAAGCTTTTAAAAAAAAAGAACGCTATATTTATTAACAATAATCTATCTTTTCATAAGCGTATATCTTTTTCGCGTGATGAATCTTTATTTTTGCTTACGTCACCAAATGCAAATGTGAGTGGTACTGGTTTTTTCCCGAAACTTAAAACAAATCCGAACCATGTTATCGCTGGAAATACAATTAGACGAGTTTTAAATCGTGATAATTTAGTAAATTTATATGATAGAGTTTATTCACATCAAGTTATTGCCTTTGAAGCATTAGTTAAAAATGTCGAAAATAGCCATGTTCGCTCTGAGAACTTTGTATCACTTTACTCAGGGATTGAATCGGTGGATTGTGAAGAGCAGCGGATGTGGGCTATCAATACTGTAACTAATGCGCATAACTTAAGGTCTGGGGATGAAGTTTATGGTATTGAAGTAGATACTAATATTGATGGTGATGTTACCGGTGGACACTATGTAGGTTTATATATCGCAGGCATAGGCGATTTAACTGGTACAGCAAACTCTGATGGTATTAGAGTTCAAAGGGTGAGAGACTCTGCATCAAAATGGCAATATGGGCAAAGAATATTTGATTCTGTCGTAGGGATAGGCATTTATGATGCAACTACATTTTCAATTGCAGCCCATGGAAAAGGTGCGATCGCAAGATTCGACCCCAATAATGATGGAAGTTGGTCATTTGCTCACTATGGCCCATCAAATAAAATACTATGGGGCATTGATAATAATGGTTATTCATATAGTGAAAGATTGTACCTTGGTGATGGAGTTGGAAAAGATAAAAAAAGGATTAATCTCGAGGGAGGAGTGTATTTCTTTAAAAGCAAAACCAAAATAGTATTTAAAAAGTTATTGCCAAGAACCTTTAACGATTATGATTTTGAGGATGTGTTTAATGTTGATGTGGAAATCGATTATTCACGTGCATCTATAGTTATTACTCCTGTTATGGATGCATGTGATTTCCCTTTGATGAGTTTTATTGGTTATTATGTTCGTCAGCAAAAAAAATTCTATATCAGAGCTTTAAATGTTGGTAATGCTGAAATATCTAACCTTAGTGTATCTTTGAATGTTATGGTATGTGTTCATTCAATTTAAGTTTGTCTTCTTATCACGCAAAAGAATATTTTATATTTGTTGCTGATTCGTAGGTTAATCTTCTTTATTTGAAGAAAGTGATAATTTAAAAAGCAGGAGTTTATTGAAAGGCGAGGTTATTCGTTCGGTATTTTCCTGCTGTTTATGTAAGTAATATGTTTGTTGATTTCTTGTTGCGGGTGATAAATGATTGTAATATGACATAACTTTAGGCTAGATGTATTACATATGAGGGAATAATTGTATAAATGGGATTTATTATAACATTACAATTTGTTCCATATTCATATGAATAAGTAGGAAGTGAGGCCTTTAGTTAGGTTAAGTGACAAGCCGATCCTGAGATATTAAGCTAATATCTTGTAGATGTCTTTCGTTACATATTATTTTATACGCAATGGATTGTTTATACATTAATTAGTAGGGGGCTGGTAGATATATATCGGTGATTTATTATTGCATTTGTTAACATTCTTCGCAGGCTCATCTGTTTTATCATTTTTCGAGGGAAAACTACTTGAATAAAAGAATACTATCAAATTCAATATGGATGATGTCTGAAAAAATTATATCACTATTTGGATTGATTTTTGTTACATCATTTGTTGCGAAATATGTAGGTGCTGAAGTATTTGGTCAAATAGCTTTTGCAACCTCACTTTTTCAGATTGCAATGATAATAGCTCAATTAGGCAGCGATGTTATAATTTTTAAACGCGTAAGTAAAAAAATAGATTCTGGTGTAAGGCTTATTACGTCAACAATCTATTTAAGAGCTATAACTTATATTTTGACAGCTATCCCAATAGTTATTGTAAGTTATGAGAAAAATGATGTTAATGCACTTTTTTTTATTATTGCCTGTGCAATCTCATGCTTTTTCAATGCAATGGATGTTTTTGGTATATATTATGACGCAAGATTAGAATCAAGAAAAAATACAATTATTAATATGTTAGGCTTGATTATTAGTTTATCTTTGAGATGGCTTATTGCTTTTGTTCACCTTGAGCCAGTATATTTGTGTTTGCCAATTATTCTAACTGGTTTTATTCCTTGCGCCTTTAGATGGGGTCTTTTCCGAAAGGAACATCAATTTGATAGTATTAAATTGAAACATAAAATAAAGTACATGAAATACTTGCTAGTTGCAGGTCTTACATTTGTTGTATCAACAATCTCTGTCGCCATATATACTAGGGTTTCAATGCTATCTCTAGGTTTCTTTTACGATAAATCAATTGTTGGGGTTTTTTCAATTGCTGTTTCTTTAGCTGCATCATGGTCATTTGTCTGTAATTCACTTATCACTTCGTCATTACCATCAATTTTTTCTGAAAAAAATGATAGCGTTGCTACCCATAAAGCATCAAAACTTAATTTGCTTGTTGTAATTATTAGTTTGCCAATAATCTTATCTACATATGCTTTTGGTTCAATGATTATAAATGCCTTATATGGTGAGGCTTACAAAGCAGCATATATACCTTTAATGATTTTGTCATTTTCGACTATGATTTCATCACTTGGTGTTATTTCATCAAGATTTATTGCGAGGTACTCGGGCTATGCTTTTCTTTCTAAAAAAATGTTCGCCATACTTATATTTAGTTTGGCTGTGAATATACCATTTATATATATGTATGGGATGTGTGGTGCAGCTGCTGCGACTTTATTAACAGAGTTGTTTTCTCTTACAGTTTTCAATTATTTATTTAGGCGTGGGCTTGTATTAAAAATGCATCTGCAAACATTCATTCCAAGAGCTGGTAATAGATAATTTTGACCTCTTGTATTGCAGAATAAAAGATTTGTTGATTTCGTTAAATATCAATTGTATAGTGTTGAAACTATGCAGTTGATAAATTGAAGTTTATATTGGCGCATTTATCATTTATCTATGTTTAGTAATGCCCAGTCGTATAATATCGAAATGAGCTGCGTACTTGTCGCGGCGATCAAACCAGACAGGAGTATGTAATGTCTAAGCAACAGATCGGGGTTGTAGGTATGGCAGTGATGGGGCGTAACCTTGCGCTGAACATCGAAAGCCGTGGTTATACCGTCTCTGTCTTCAACCGCTCCCGTGAAAAGACCGAAGAAGTGATTGCTGAAAATCCTGGCAAGAAACTGGTCCCTTACTACACAGTACAAGAGTTTGTTGAATCCCTTGAAACACCACGCCGTATCCTGTTGATGGTGAAGGCTGGGGCTGGTACAGATAGCGCCATCGATTCCCTGAAGCCTTACCTTGATAAAGGCGACATCATCATTGATGGGGGCAACACCTTCTTCCAGGACACCATCCGTCGTAACCGTGAATTGTCTGCCGAAGGTTTTAACTTTATCGGTACCGGTGTTTCCGGTGGTGAAGAGGGGGCTTTGAAAGGGCCTTCCATCATGCCAGGTGGGCAGAAAGAAGCCTATGAGCTGGTTGCTCCGATTCTGAAGCAGATCGCGGCGGTTGCTGAAGACGGCGAGCCGTGTGTGACTTATATAGGTGCTGACGGTGCTGGCCATTATGTGAAGATGGTTCATAACGGCATCGAGTATGGTGACATGCAGCTGATTGCTGAAGCTTATGCGCTTTTGAAAGGTGGTCTGGCACTATCCAACGAAGAGCTGGCGCAAACCTTTACCGAATGGAACGAAGGTGAACTGAGCAGCTACTTGATCGACATTACCAAAGATATCTTCACCAAGAAGGATGAAGAGGGTAAATACCTCGTTGATGTTATTCTTGATGAAGCCGCAAATAAAGGTACCGGTAAGTGGACCAGCCAGAGCTCACTGGATCTCGGCGAACCTCTGTCTCTAATCACCGAGTCCGTATTTGCTCGTTACATCTCTTCGCTTAAAGACCAGCGCGTAGCTGCTTCGAAAGTGCTGAGTGGCCCGCAGGCTCAGCCGGCTGGTGATAAAGCTGAATTTATCGAAAAAGTGCGTCGCGCGTTGTACCTCGGTAAAATCGTTTCCTATGCTCAGGGCTTCTCCCAGCTGCGTGCTGCTTCTGATGAATACAACTGGGATCTGAACTACGGCGAGATCGCTAAGATTTTCCGCGCTGGCTGCATCATTCGTGCGCAGTTCCTGCAGAAGATCACCGATGCTTATGCGCAAAACGCTGGCATTGCTAACCTTCTGCTGGCGCCGTACTTCAAACAGATCGCTGATGACTATCAGCAGGCGCTGCGTGATGTCGTGGCCTATGCCGTGCAGAATGGTATTCCGGTACCGACGTTCTCTGCCGCAATTGCCTATTACGACAGCTATCGTTCCGCAGTTCTGCCAGCTAACCTGATTCAGGCTCAGCGCGATTACTTTGGTGCGCACACCTATAAGCGTACCGATAAGGAAGGCGTTTTCCACACTGAGTGGTTAGATTAATATTTATATTATTAGACCTTCATGACTTTATTGGAGGTCTAATAAAAAGCTTGAGTATTATCAAGATCTATTATGATGAATAGTGAAAAATTAAGAATTTCGCTATTTGTTTTTAAAGTGTTCCTCCGATATTATCCCCATGAAATTACATCTCAATCATTTTAATATGGAGATGTATGCAATTATTTTCTTTTTGCATGAGTAATCAAAGGTAAATAAAATATGAAGATTCTTGTCACCGGTGGCGCAGGCTTTATCGGCTCTGCCGTGGTTCGTCATATCATTGAAAATACCCGGGATGAAGTCCGCGTGCTGGACTGCCTGACCTACGCCGGCAACCTCGAATCCCTGGCGCCGGTGGCCGGGAGCGAACGCTACTCGTTTTCCCAGACTGATATCACTGATGCTGCTGCCGTGGCGGCCCAGTTCAGCGAGTTTCGCCCGGATATCGTGATGCACCTGGCGGCAGAAAGCCATGTGGACCGTTCCATTGATGGCCCGGCCGCCTTTATCCAGACCAACGTGATCGGCACCTTCACTCTGCTGGAGGCGGCCCGTCACTACTGGTCCGGGCTTGGGGAAGCGCAGAAGCAGGCCTTCCGCTTCCATCATATCTCCACCGATGAGGTGTACGGCGACCTGCACGGCACCGATGACCTGTTCACCGAAGAGACTCCGTACGCCCCGAGCAGCCCGTACTCTGCCTCCAAAGCGGGCAGCGACCATCTGGTTCGTGCCTGGAACCGCACCTACGGCCTGCCGGTGGTGGTGACCAACTGCTCCAACAACTATGGTCCGTATCACTTCCCGGAGAAACTGATCCCGCTGACCATTCTCAACGCCCTGGCGGGTAAACCGCTGCCGGTATATGGCAACGGGGAGCAGATCCGTGACTGGCTGTATGTTGAGGACCATGCCCGTGCACTGTACAAAGTGGCGACCGAAGGCAAGAGCGGCGAGACCTACAATATCGGCGGTCATAACGAGCGTAAAAATATCGATGTGGTGCGCACCATCTGCGCCATTCTCGACAAGGTGGTGGCGCAGAAGCCGGGCAACATCACCCACTTTGCTGACCTGATCACTTTTGTCACCGACCGTCCGGGACACGACCTGCGCTACGCCATTAATGCCGCGAAAATTCAGCGCGATCTGGGCTGGGTACCACAGGAGACGTTCGAGAGCGGGATTGAAAAAACCGTGCACTGGTACCTGAACAACCAGACCTGGTGGCAGCGCGTGCTGGACGGCTCCTATGCCGGTGAGCGTCTGGGCCTCAATAACTGATATCTGACTGATTAAGGAATAGATTTATGAAAGGTATTGTTCTGGCCGGCGGCTCCGGCACGCGTTTATATCCGATCACTCAGGGCGTCTCCAAGCAGCTGCTGCCGATCTATGACAAGCCGATGATTTTCTACCCGGTGTCCGTCCTGATGCTGGCGGGTATTCGCGACATCCTGATCATCTCCACCCCGGACGACATGCCTTCCTTCCAGCGCCTGCTGGGTGACGGGTCGCAGTTCGGGGTGAACTTCAGCTACGCCATCCAGCCGTCGCCGGACGGCCTGGCGCAGGCCTTTATCATTGGCGAGAAGTTCATCGGCAACGATGCCTGCGCCCTGGTGCTGGGGGATAATATCTACTTTGGCCAGAGCTTCGGTAAAAAACTGGAAGCGGCGGCGGCGAAGACTTCCGGTGCCACGGTGTTTGGTTATCAGGTGCTGGATCCGGAGCGTTTCGGGGTGGTGGAGTTTGATGAGAATTTTAAGGCGCTGTCCATCGAAGAGAAACCGCTGAAGCCGAAATCGGACTGGGCGGTGACCGGGCTCTACTTCTACGACAACAATGTGGTGGAGATGGCGAAGGACGTTAAGCCTTCTGAGCGCGGCGAGCTGGAGATCACCACCCTGAACCAGATGTATCTGGAGCGCGGCGATTTGCAGGTGGAACTGCTGGGGCGCGGATTTGCCTGGCTGGATACGGGCACCCATGACAGCCTGATTGAAGCTTCTCAGTTTATTCATACCATTGAGAAGCGCCAGGGGATGAAGGTCGCCTGTCTGGAAGAGATAGCCTACCGTAATCAGTGGCTGTCGGCGGAAGGGGTGGCGGCTCAGGCGGAGCGTCTGAAGAAAACCGAGTACGGTGCCTACCTGAAACGTCTGCTCAGTGAAGACTGAACCCGCATGGCCAGTAAAGGAAAATAACAAGATGAAGATATTACTGATTGGCAAGAATGGTCAGGTGGGCTGGGAGCTGCAGCGCTCCCTGTCCACGCTCGGTGATGTGGTCGCGGTGGATTACTTTGATAAAGAGCTGTGCGGCGATCTGACTAATCTGGACGGTATCGCGCAGACCGTGCGTACCGTCCGCCCGGACGTGGTGGTGAATGCCGCCGCGCACACGGCAGTGGACAAGGCCGAAAGCGAGCGGGAGCTCTCCGACCTGCTGAACGACAAAGGGGTGGCGGTGCTGGCGGCGGAGTCGGCGAAGCTGGGTGCCCTGATGGTGCACTATTCCACGGACTATGTGTTCGACGGCGCCGGCAGCCATTATCGCCGGGAAGATGAGGCAACAGGCCCGCTGAACGTCTACGGTGAAACCAAACGTGCCGGTGAACTGGCGCTGGAGCAGGGCAACCCGCGTCACCTGATTTTCCGTACCAGCTGGGTGTATGCCACTCGTGGCGCCAACTTTGCCAAAACGATGCTCCGCCTGGCGGGTGAGAAAGAGACGCTCTCCATCATTGACGACCAGCACGGGGCGCCCACCGGCGCAGAGCTGCTGGCAGACTGCACGGCGACGGCAATCCGTGAAACGCTGCGTGATCCGGCGCTGGCCGGTACCTATCATCTGGTGGCCAGCGGCGAGACCAGCTGGTGCGACTACGCCCGCTATGTGTTTGAGGTGGCGAGAGCGCACGGTGCAGAGCTGGCGGTTCAGGAAGTGAAGGGCATTCCGACGACGGCCTATCCGACGCCGGCGAAGCGTCCGCTCAACTCTCGCCTGTCGAATGAAAAATTCCAGCAGGCATTTGGGGTGACTCTCCCGGACTGGCGTCAGGGTGTGGCTCGCGTGGTAACAGAAGTCCTGGGTAAATAAACGGGTGGCAAACGATGAACATTATTAAAACAGAGATCCCTGACGTGCTGATTTTTGAACCGCGCGTGTTTGGTGATGCGCGGGGCTTCTTCTTCGAGAGCTTCAGCAGCAAGGTGTTTAATGAGGCGGTGGGCCGCCAGGTGGATTTTGTTCAGGACAACCACTCCCAGTCCCAGAAAGGCGTATTGCGCGGGCTGCACTATCAGCTGGATCCGCACGCTCAGGGCAAACTGGTCCGCTGCGTGGAAGGTGAGGTATTTGACGTGGCGGTGGATATCCGTCGTTCATCGCCAACCTTTGGCAAATGGGTGGGCGCGGTGCTCAGCGCAGAGAATAAACGTCAGCTGTGGATCCCGGAAGGGTTCGCCCACGGGTTTATGGCGTTGAGCGACACGGTGCAGTTTGTCTACAAGGCGACGAACTACTACGCGCCGCAGTCAGAGCGGAGCATCATCTGGAACGATCCGGAGATAGGGATTGACTGGCCGGCGCTGGGCGACTGCGCGCTGTCGCTGTCGGAGAAAGATCTGCAGGCACATACTCTGGCCACTGCAGAAGTATATAAATAATTAGGTTGTTTTTTCCTAAAATGGCGGGTTCCAAATGGAACTCGTCATGTTTATTCGTTTACAAGCCGGGTCAACCAACCGACTTGACTTACCTTCCTTCTCAGCGTAAAACCGCGCACAGCATTATTTAAATTCGTGGCTAGCCGCCATTACCCAGTTAACTGATTAAAGTGTAATCGAATGAAAATTACTATTTCCGGTACAGGTTATGTTGGTTTATCGAACGGTGTCCTGATTGCGCAAAACCACGAAGTGGTGGCCCTGGATATCGTACAGGCCAAAGTGGATATGCTTAACCAGAAGATCTCTCCGATTGTCGATAAAGAGATTCAGGAATATCTGGCAGAAAAACCGTTAAATTTCCGTGCCACCACGGACAAGCACGACGCCTATCGTAATGCCGACTACGTGATCATTGCGACGCCGACCGATTACGATCCCAAAACCAACTACTTCAACACCTCTACAGTGGAAGCGGTTATTCGCGATGTCACAGAGATCAACCCGAACGCGGTGATGATCATTAAATCGACCATCCCGGTGGGGTTCACCCGCGACATCAAAGAACGTTTAGGGATTGATAATGTTATTTTCTCTCCTGAGTTCCTGCGTGAAGGACGTGCGCTGTACGACAACCTGCACCCGTCGCGTATTGTCATCGGTGAGCGCTCTGCGCGTGCCGAACGTTTTGCTGATCTGCTGAAAGAAGGCGCGATCAAGCAGGATATCCCAACCCTGTTTACCGACTCCACCGAAGCGGAAGCGATCAAACTGTTCGCTAACACCTATCTGGCGCTGCGCGTTGCCTATTTCAACGAGCTCGACAGCTATGCTGAAAGCCAGGGGCTGAACAGCAAGCAGATTATCGAAGGGGTATGCCTGGATCCGCGTATCGGCAACCATTATAACAACCCGTCCTTTGGCTACGGCGGCTACTGCCTGCCAAAAGATACCAAGCAGCTGCTGGCGAACTACGAATCGGTCCCGAACAATATCATCGCGGCTATCGTCGATGCTAACCGTACCCGTAAAGACTTTATCGCGGATTCTATTCTCGCCCGTAAGCCGAAAGTGGTGGGTGTGTATCGCCTGATCATGAAGAGTGGTTCGGACAACTTCCGCGCCTCTTCTATTCAGGGCATTATGAAGCGCATCAAGGCGAAAGGTATTCCGGTTATTATCTATGAACCGGTGATGCAGGAAGATGAGTTCTTCAACTCCCGCGTCGTACGCGACCTGGATGCCTTCAAACAAGAGGCGGATGTGATCATCTCTAACCGTATGGCGGAAGAGCTGGCGGATGTGGCGGACAAGGTATACACCCGCGATCTGTTTGGTAACGATTAATTCTGCCTGTCTGACACTGGCGGTTCCCTGCCGCCAGTGTTCTTCTTTCTCTCCCCCGTTATATCCCTCACTACGCGTATTTCTCGCTCATTCAGATTAACCTCAATAAATTGTGATGGACATTACGATCCTGCTCAAAAGCCGTTGCGGGTTGAAAACAGGTCCGATAAGTTAAACTTACCTTGTGAAGAGCTACCGTCACTGTGATGTAGATGCCGGAGATAAGCGCCGGGAGGTAAAACAAAGCCTGCAACGCAGGCTTTTGTTATTTCTGTGTGCAGGGAAAATGATGAGCATGGCCAGCCAAGAGTGCTTTTCTCATGCCTTTATGCCATGGCAAATCACAGAATGAATAGTCATTCTGTCATAAAGTTATTTTATCTCTTAATATTATCTTAATGTCATTGTAATATGAAGCCAGCCTTACCACTTGCGTTTATTAAACGTCAGTTTCGTTTTTTTTCTGTCTTTTAAATAAGAAATTAAAAAATAAACGGAAATAGCAAGTAGTATGGCAGCCACCACTAAGAAAAATAGGTTTTCCATAATATCTACCACATAGCGTATGTTGATTAAATTATTAGCTTGATAAGCAATGCGCCAGTTTTGTTCTGTAGCATGGCTTGCTCTAACATATCCTGGATTTAGGAAAATTCCTACAGAGTGTAATGTTTTTTATTACTCAGTATTTCATGCTACTTTTTCGATTGGAAACGGCATGGATACAGTCGAAGTGCAGTACTGTGGCATGTGGAGATTTGCTTTTTTAACAAAAGCTGGATGAAACTGGTTTCAGTTAGGCCAACTAAAGGGTAAAAAAATACGCTATAGCATAAAATATTATATATAACGTAATGCAGCTGCAGTTGATTCACATAACGTAAGAGTATGCAGAGTAGCTGCAAGAAGTTGCCGCAACCTGACGATTGCGGCAGGGCAGGGGGATTAGATCTGATAGTAATCCTTGTACCATTCCACGAAGTTCTTCACGCCGTCCTTCACTGACGTTTGCGGCTTAAAGCCCACCAGGTCATACAGCGGTTGGGTGTCTGCGCTGGTGTCCAGCACATCGCCCGGCTGGATCGGCATCATATTCTTCTGCGCTTCCATTCCCAGCGCTTCTTCCAGAGCGGTGATGTAGTCCATCAGTTCCACTGGTGAGCTGTTGCCAATGTTATATACCCGATACGGCGCGGAACTGGTGGCCGGGGAACCGCTCTCAACGGTCCAGTCGGCATTGGCCTGCGGGATCACATCCTGCACCCGAACCACCGCCTCGACGATGTCGTCGATATAGGTGAAGTCGCGCTTCATTTTGCCGTAGTTGTAAACGTCGATACTTTTTCCTTCCAGCATCGCTTTCGTGAACTTGAACAGCGCCATATCCGGGCGACCCCACGGACCATAAACTGTAAAGAAGCGCAGCCCGGTGGTCGGGATGCCGTACAGGTGAGAATAGGTGTGCGCCATCAGCTCATTAGCTTTCTTGGTGGCGGCATACAGGGAGACCGGATGATCGACGGAATCTTGGGTGGAGAACGGCATTTTACGGTTGAGGCCGTAAACCGAGCTGGAGGAGGCATACACTAGGTGTTTTACCTTGGTATGACGGCAGCCTTCCAGAATGTTCAGGTACCCCATCAGGTTAGCGTCTGCGTAGGCATACGGGTTTTCCAGCGAGTAGCGCACCCCGGCCTGGGCAGCCAGGTGGATCACGCGATCAAATTGCTCTGTGGCGAACAGCTTTGCCATACCTTCACGGTCGGCCAGATCCAGCTGCTGGAAATGGAATGCCGGAGAAGCCAGGCGATCCAGACGGGCCTGCTTCAGGCTGACGTCATAATAGTCGTTCATGTTGTCGATTCCGACAACATCATGCCCTTCATTCAGCAGGCGCTGCGCGATATGGTAGCCGATAAAACCTGCGGCACCAGTGACCAAAAACTTCATATTTTTCCTCCGGGGTGTGGATATCCCGTTCTACATAAGTGCCGATTTTACACTGGCTTGCGGTTGGGATCACTTGGTTTACCATGACAAGATATGCAAGTACCTGTAAACAGCGGCGTCAGAGAGTAAATGTCATGTAATTAATTATCATTCGCGAAAGACATTAAGACATTCAGAAGTTGAAAATAATATAAAACCCAATATAAACAATGGGTTGTGTGATTGCTGCGGTTTTATCGAGTATTACGAGGTTTAGACGCGGTCTGGTCTCGTAGAGTAAAGATGGTTACTTTAGTTTGCCCGGTGTGTTTGTTTGCCGAGAGCTCATTTAGCGATAATGCCATGATATCGTCTAAAGTGTGTCCATTTTTACATTGAAAAAGCCATGCACCGGATTTTTACTTTAATTCCTTACTTGCAGAGTTATAATACGCTGCCGTTCTATTTAGCAGACTTAGGTATTGCTTGATAAATCATCACCAAAAGTTGTTATTAATATGCAAGAAATTATTTCAGAATTTCATGCTGTCCTTAGATGGTTCTTTTGCATGTAAGGGCGTGATGAGCAGGCGAGGGGAGTGCTACGCCAGGCATGCTGCTTGCGGAAATGAGAAAGTCCTGATAGCTAACGGAGAAGGGAAACGCCAGAGTAAAGCCTTTTTGCAGCTAAGGTAACGAGATGCATGGCTGTACTGAACAGTAATGCCATCTACAGTGCGGTTTGAACGGATGTGAGTGCTAAAAACTCGGTGGATCACGCATTTTGGTTGCGATAGCCAATGGCGGTAGCGTGGAAGAAAACACCAGGTGATTTTTTAATTTATTGAATCAAAAGGATTTTTATCGTTTATGGCTGGGGTGTCGCTTGCGCTTCCGTTCAAATCAATGGTTGCAGTCGATGAATGGCAGCTGACCTGATAAACTTTGCCCGCAGCACAAAGCAGTCAGTTTCTCGATTGTTGAGCCTGACAGGATCGGCGAGGTAGACCTGGTATGACTAACTCATTCAGTGGATATTTGCAGAATAATTTATGAGTATAAAGATGAAGTACAATTTAGGGTATTTATTTGATTTACTTGTTGTGATAACAAATAAAGATCTAAAAGTGCGCTATAAGAGCAGCATGCTAGGTTATTTATGGTCAGTAGCAAATCCATTGCTTTTTGCCATGATTTATTATTTTATATTTAAGCTGGTAATGAGAGTACAAATTCCAAATTATACAGTTTTCCTCATTACCGGCTTGTTTCCGTGGCAATGGTTTGCCAGTTCGGCCACTAACTCATTATTTTCATTCATCGCTAACGCTCAAATTATCAAGAAGACAGTTTTTCCGCGGTCCGTGATTCCGCTAAGTAATGTGATGATGGAAGGGTTGCATTTTCTTTGCACCATCCCGGTTATTGTTGTCTTTCTTTTTGTTTATGGCATGACGCCGTCCTTGTCCTGGGTTTGGGGTATACCTCTCATTGCTATTGGCCAGGTGATTTTCACCTTTGGTGTTTCAATCATCTTTTCAACGCTGAACCTGTTTTTCCGTGACCTGGAGCGCTTTGTCAGTCTGGGGATTATGCTGATGTTTTATTGTACGCCGATTTTATATGCGTCTGATATGATTCCGGAAAAATTTAGCTGGATAATTACCTACAATCCGCTAGCGAGTATGATTCTTAGTTGGCGTGATTTATTCATGAATGGGACTCTTAATTATGAGTATATTTCTATACTCTATTTTACGGGAATCATTTTAACGGTTGTCGGTTTGTCTATTTTCAATAAATTAAAATATCGATTTGCAGAGATCTTGTAATGCACCCAGTTATTAACTTCAGTCATGTTACAAAAGAGTATCCTCTGTACCATCATATTGGCTCAGGAATCAAAGATTTAATTTTCCATCCGAAACGTGCTTTTCAGTTGCTGAAGGGGCGGAAATATTTAGCTATCGAAGACGTATCCTTTACAGTTGGCAAAGGTGAGGCTGTTGCCCTGATTGGACGTAATGGGGCAGGAAAGAGTACCTCGCTTGGCCTGGTTGCCGGCGTGATTAAGCCAACTAAGGGAACCGTCACCACTGAAGGACGGGTGGCATCGATGCTTGAACTCGGTGGAGGATTTCATCCGGAACTTACCGGGCGTGAGAATATTTACCTGAATGCTACTCTGCTGGGCCTTCGACGTAAAGAGGTCCAACAACGTATGGAACGTATTATTGAATTTTCGGAACTGGGAGAATTCATCGACGAGCCCATCAGAGTATATTCAAGCGGAATGCTAGCTAAGTTAGGTTTTTCGGTCATCAGTCAGGTTGAACCGGATATTTTAATTATTGATGAAGTTCTGGCAGTAGGTGATATCGCTTTTCAGGCTAAATGTATTCAGACCATCAGAGATTTTAAGAAAAGAGGCGTGACGATACTGTTTGTTAGCCACAATATGAGTGACGTTGAAAAAATCTGCGATAGAGTCATCTGGATCGAAAATCATAGACTCAGAGAAGTGGGGTCTGCCGATCGAATCATTGAACTGTACAAGCAAGCAATGGCTTAATCATTGGGTAATATAATGAACAATAGCGTTAAAATCTATACCAGCCACCATAAGCCTAGTGCTTTTCTTAATGCTGCAATTATCAAACCTCTGCATGTCGGCAAAGCTAATTCTTGTAATGAAATTGGTTGTCCAGGAGATGACAGTGGCGATAATATTTCCTTTAAGAATCCGTTTTATTGCGAACTAACTGCGCATTATTGGGTTTGGAAAAACGAAGAGCTGGCAGACTATGTCGGTTTCATGCACTATCGCCGTCATCTTAATTTTTCCGAAAAACAAACATTTTCTGAGGATACCTGGGGGGTCGTGAACCATCCATACATTGATGAAGAATATGAGAAGATCTTTGGATTAAACGAAGAAACAATTCAACGGTGTGTCGAAGGTATTGACATCTTGCTGCCAAAAAAATGGTCTGTCACTGCGGCGGGAAGTAAAAATAATTACGATCACTATGAACGAGGTGAATACTTACACATTCGTGATTATCAGGCTGCCATTGCCATCGTTGAAAAACTATATCCAGAGTATAGCACGGCAATAAAAACGTTTAATGATGCCAGTGATGGCTATTACACAAATATGTTTGTCATGCGCAAAGATATTTTTGTTGACTATTCTGAGTGGCTCTTTTCCATTCTGGATAATCTCGAAGATGCCATCTCGATGAACAATTATAATGCCCAGGAAAAACGCGTTATTGGGCATATAGCTGAACGGCTGTTTAATATTTACATAATTAAGCTGCAACAAGATGGTGAGCTTAAGGTAAAAGAATTACAGCGTACCTTTGTCAGCAATGAAACATTCAATGGTGCACTGAATCCAGTTTTTGATTCTGCGGTTCCAGTGGTTATCAGTTTCGATGATAATTACGCAATCAGCGGTGGCGCATTAATTAATTCCATTATCCGACATGCGGACAAAAATAAAAATTATGATATCGTCGTACTCGAAAACAAAGTTAGCTATTTGAATAAAACGCGGTTGATAAATCTAACCTCTGCTCATCCGAATATTTCTCTTCGTTTTTTTGACGTTAATGCCTTCACTGAAATTAACGGTGTGCATACCCGAGCGCATTTTAGCGCATCAACGTATGCGCGTCTTTTTATTCCTCAGCTGTTCAGACGATACGATAAAGTCGTATTTATTGATTCGGATACCGTTGTAAAGGCTGACCTGGGTGAACTGCTTGATATCCCCCTGGGCAATAATTTAGTTGCAGCGGTTAAGGATATCGTCATGGAAGGTTTTGTAAAATTTTCTGCAATGTCGGCATCAGATGATGGCGTTATGCCGGCAGGCGAATATTTACAGAAAACTTTAAACATGAATAACCCTGATGAATATTTTCAGGCAGGGATTATTGTTTTTAATGTCAAACAAATGGTCGAAGAAAATACTTTTGCTGAATTGATGCGGGTATTAAAGGCAAAGAAATACTGGTTCCTCGACCAGGATATCATGAATAAAGTATTCTACTCTCGAGTCACATTTCTGCCATTAGAGTGGAACGTTTATCATGGTAATGGCAACACGGATGATTTCTTCCCTAATCTTAAGTTTGCAACGTATATGAAATTTTTAGCAGCTCGCAAGAAGCCTAAAATGATTCATTATGCGGGTGAGAACAAACCATGGAATACCGAAAAAGTCGATTTTTATGACGACTTTATTGAGAACATCGTTAACACTCCATGGGAGATGGAAATCTATAAACGTCAGATGTCGTTAGCGGCTTCGATTGGTTTAACCCATAGCGAGCCGCAACAACAAATCTTGTTCCAGACCAAAATCAAGAACGTACTGATGCCTTATGTTAATAAATATGCACCAATAGGCACCTCAAGAAGAAACATGATGACTAAATATTATTACAAAGTACGCCGTGCTATTCTTGGATAATAAAAGAGACAACAGATGAAAAGTAAAAAAATATTGATCGTAGGTGCTGGCTTCTCTGGTGCAGTTATCGGTCGCCAACTTGCTGAGAAGGGACATCAAGTCCACATTATCGATCAGCGTGATCATATTGGGGGAAATTCCTATGATGCACGCGACTCTGAAACGAATGTGATGGTACATGTTTATGGACCCCATATTTTCCATACTGACAATGAAACAGTGTGGAACTATGTCAATAAGCATGCAGAGATGATGCCCTATGTGAACCGGGTTAAAGCGACAGTTAATGGTCAGGTATTTTCCCTACCTATTAATTTGCATACTATCAATCAGTTTTTCTCAAAAACTTGTTCGCCTGATGAGGCCAGAGCGCTCATTGCTGAGAAAGGGGACAGCACTATTGCTGATCCACAAACTTTTGAAGAGCAAGCGTTACGCTTTATTGGTAAAGAGTTATATGAGGCCTTTTTTAAAGGATATACGATTAAACAGTGGGGGATGCAACCCTCGGAACTGCCCGCATCTATTCTTAAACGTCTTCCTGTTCGTTTTAACTATGATGATAATTATTTTAACCACAAATTTCAGGGCATGCCGAAATGTGGTTATACGCAGATGATTAAGTCCATTCTCAATCATGAGAATATCAAGGTTGACTTACAGCGGGAATTTATCGTTGAAGAGCGAACTCATTACGATCACGTATTCTATAGCGGTCCATTAGATGCGTTTTATGGCTACCAATATGGCCGTCTGGGCTATCGAACATTAGATTTTAAAAAGTTTATCTATCAGGGTGATTACCAGGGATGCGCAGTGATGAACTATTGTTCTGTGGATGTCCCCTATACTCGCATCACTGAACATAAATATTTTTCTCCCTGGGAACAACACGATGGGTCTGTTTGTTATAAAGAGTATAGCCGTGCTTGTGAAGAAAATGATATTCCTTACTATCCTATTCGTCAGATGGGAGAAATGGCTCTTCTTGAAAAATATTTGTCACTGGCCGAGAATGAAACCAATATCACTTTTGTCGGTCGTCTTGGAACCTACCGTTACCTTGATATGGATGTGACCATCGCCGAAGCATTGAAAACGGCAGAAGTCTATTTAAATTCACTCACTGAAAATCAGCCAATGCCTGTGTTTACGGTTTCTGTACGATGAAATATACGGCATTGATAGTGACATTCAATCGGCTCGGTAAACTGAAAAAAACCGTTGAAGAGACCCTCAAACTTGAATTCACTAATATTGTTATTGTCAATAACGGGTCCACGGATGGGACCCAAGCCTGGCTTTCGTCAATTGTTGATACACGAGTCATTGTATTAACCCTCACCGAGAATACCGGTGGGGCGGGGGGCTTTAAAACCGGTAGTCAGTATATCTGTGAACAGCTGGCAAGTGATTGGGTATTTTTCTACGATGACGATGCTTACCCCTATCCAGACACGTTGAAGTCCTTTTCACAGCTGGATAAGCGGGGATGTCGGGTATTTAGTGGACTAGTGAAAGATCCGCAAGGAAAACCGTGTCCGATGAATATGCCGTTCTCGCGTGTGCCAACCTCCCTTGGCGACACTGTACGCTATTTACGCTACCCTGCAGAATTTATCCCGGCAGCTAATCGTTCTATGTTCGTACAAACGGTTTCATTTGTAGGGATGGTCATACATCGTGATCTGCTCACGACCAGTCTTGACCACATCCATGAACAGCTCTTTATCTACTTTGATGATCTTTACTTTGGCTATCAGCTATCATTAGCTGGTGAGCAAATTATGTATAGCCCGGAGTTGCTTTTTTATCATGATGTGAGTATTCAGGGCAAACTTATTGCACCTGAATGGAAGGTTTACTATCTATGCCGTAATTTGATCCTGTCCAAGAAAATATTCCAGAAAAATGCCGTGTATAGCAATTCAGCGATAGCGATACGCATCCTAAAATATATATTAATCCTGCCATGGCAACGTCAAAAATATTCCTATATGAAATTTATTCTTCGTGGAATTTCACATGGCATAAAAGGTATTAGTGGTAAGTATCATTAAGTGGGCATAGCAATGAGAAAATTGTGTTATTTCATAAATTCGGATTGGTACTTCGATTTACACTGGATCGATCGTGCCATCGCCTCCCGTGATGCAGGTTATGAGATTCACATCATCAGCCATTTTATTGATGACAACATAATAAATAAATTCAAAACATTCGGCTTTATTTGCCATAATGTTACTCTTGATGCTCAATCTTTTAATGCATTAGTTTTCTTTCGTACTTACCATGATGTGCAAAAAATTATTAAAAATATAAAACCGGATCTCTTGCATTGCATCACTATCAAGCCATGTTTGATTGGTGGTGTGCTCGCGAAGAAATTTAATCTGCCGGTCATCGTAAGTTTTGTTGGGCTTGGAAGAGTATTTTCTTCAGACAGCATGCCTTTAAAATTATTACGGCAGTTTACTATTGCTGCATATAAATATATTTCCAGTAATAAGCGCTGTATATTTATGTTTGAACATGACCGTGACAGAAAAAAACTGGCTAAGTTGGTTGGACTCGAAGAACAACAGACTATTGTTATTGATGGTGCAGGCATTAATCCAGAGATATACAAATATTCTCTTGAACAGAATCACGATGTCCCTGTTGTATTGTTTGCCAGTCGTATGTTGTGGAGTAAAGGACTGGGCGACTTAATCGAAGCGAAGAAAATATTACGCAGTAAGAATATTCACTTTACTTTGAATGTTGCTGGAATTTTGGTCGAAAATGATAAAGATGCAATTTCCCTTCAGGTCATTGAAAATTGGCATCAGCAAGGATTAATTAACTGGTTAGGTCGTTCGAATAACGTTTGCGATCTTATTGAGCAATCAAATATCGTTGCTTTGCCGTCAGTTTATTCTGAAGGTGTTCCGCGAATTCTTCTGGAAGCATCTTCTGTGGGTCGCGCTTGTATTGCTTATGATGTTGGTGGTTGTGATAGCCTTATTATTGATAACGATAATGGAATTATTGTTAAAAGCAATTCACCTGAAGAGCTGGCTGATAAACTTGCCTTTTTGCTTAGCAATCCTAAAGCACGCGTTGAAATGGGTATTAAGGGGAGGAAACGTATACAAGATAAATTTTCTAGTGTTATGATTATCGATAAAACATTGCAAATATATCATGATGTAGTTCGATGATGTGTAAGTTTCACATTTATTATTGCGAAAAACCTTCATATTGATAATAGTAATGTTTATATAATGTAATTCAATTTACTACTAATGGTATTTTTATGGCTCATGAAAAAAGTGATATAATTGTTTCGGTCGTTATTCCTGTTTACAACGCCGAAGAGTATATTGCAGATACTCTAAAAAACATTGTTTCACAGTCATTGTATGAAATTGAAATTATAATAATCAATGATCATTCGAGTGATAATACATTAGATATCCTTAAGGAGATTGCATCCAGCGATGAAAGAATACGAATTATTGATAACGCTGTAAATATTGGAGCTGGCATATCACGTAATATAGGTCTTTCAGAAGCAAAGGGAGAATATATAATATTTCTTGATGATGATGATTATGTCGATACGAACATGTTGAAGCACATGTCTGAATGTGCGGAGCTATCAGGGGCAGATATCGTTGTATGCAGAAGCCGCTCATTTAATCTACAATCTCTCCAGTATGCTCCACTGCCAGATTCAATTCGAAAAGATTTATTACCTGAAAAAGCAGTTTTCTCGCCTGGAGATATTGAGCGAGACTTTTTCAGGGCATTTATATGGTGGCCATGGGACAAACTATTCCGACGTGAATTTATTATTCAGCACTCGTTGAGCTACCAAGATTTAAGAACATCAAATGATCTGTTTTTTGTGTGTGCATCTATGCTTAGTGCCGAAAAGGTAACTATTCTTGATGAAATATTGATTGCTCATACGATTAATCGAAAAACATCATTGTCTTCAACTCGCTCCGTTTCCTATCATTGCGCACTTGATGCTCTTGTTGCTCTAAGGGATTTTCTTTTTAAAAATGGCATGATGCAAAAGCGACAAAGGGATTTTTATAATTACATTGTCGTATTCCTTGAGTGGCACTTAAATACGCTATCGGGTGAAGCCTTTAATAAACTGTTTCAAGATGTCAAATTATTCATCAGCAGTTTTGATATCAATAATGAAGACTTTTATGATGAGTTTATTCTTTCTGCTTATCGACGAATCGCTGATATGTCTGCTGAAGAGTATCTTTTTTCATTAAAAGATCGGGTTCTTAATGAATTAGAGGATGCCCAACGAAATATTTTGACCTTACAAAACGAAGTTGAGGAGATAAAACAGCAACTTCAACAAAAGGACGAAATGATTGCTTCTATGAATAGGGAGAATTTAGCTATTAAAGCAGATAATAAAATTCTCGAAAATTACAATGAAGAACTAAAGACTATTCAAACAAAGTTTCTTAAACTACTCTCAAGCAAAGACTAGTATTTAAATGCGTATTTTATGATTGCTGTAATAGCGCCCCCATAAAAAATGAGGGCGGCACAGAAATTACTAATAATTTATCGTTGACCTTCGCATTGCATCTGACGTTTTGATAACCATACAATCATCAATACATCGATTGGTCTCAGAAATTATAACGTTGTTAGATAGTTTGAAATTAAATCCTTTCATAATTCTGATCTCTTCAGCCATACCTTTGAGCGCCCAGGGCGCTGCTAATGAAATATTCCCAAACTCATCATATCTCTGTGTTTTTGTAAAGGCATTGTAAGCAGGATCTGTGAGATCGAACATTAATTTTCCTGTGTAATTCTTAGGTATTTTATTAGTTATTTCCGCAGCAAGTGCCTGAATTTCAGAGCGTTGAGGAATAATAAATCCATTTATAATATTATACTGAGCTATTATCATAATTGTTAAAGTGATAAGAGGCCAGACAAATGCTTGCTTAAAAATTCTACTGACAAGGCTATTTATGCCAATAAGAAATAGAGTTGATATAATAAGTTCTAAGGCCACTAACGAGCGGAATGCTGCCCAATTCTCTTTTGTCGCTAAATTTGGAGCGTAGGAACCTATCCCGATCGCTATGACTATGAACGTTTTCCATCTGCCTGATTTTCCCACTAAAATAGTGTATAAGCCGATTAAAATTGCAAGCGAGGAGAACCAAGAATATATTTTTACTGGTTGTATGTTATAGTTATTTACAGCGTTTATTAGTGATTCATTTATGAACCATTTCATCTTTCCACCGATATCTGCGGTTAACTCGGCTCTCGATAATGATTCCCCATATAGCCAGACAGGAAGTACTTTTGACATTATAAAACTGCCTGCAACACCGATAACTAAAATGATAAAACATGTCGCAACTTTTTTCACAGTTAAACTACTTTCTTTTTTTATACAACTATCAAGCATAAAAAAGAATAAGAATGTAATTGCTGTCGGTTGATATATTGCAAATGCCACCCATAAAACAACAATGGATGCTAATTTTTCTGGCAATGACGACCGCTGCTTCGAATGTGGGAAACATTTATTATAACTAATACCTGCCAGCAATACTGAAATAGTGAACGGGAAACATGTTGCCCATGAAGCATAAACTTGAAACGTAGGGAGTAAGCAAATTAACAGCGGAAATATTACTTTGAATACGGGGTTATCAAATATTTTTCTGCTGTCTATGAAGTTGTAAATAAAACCACTTAAGACAACCAGACTTAATATATTAAAAAGCCGCAAATACGAAAATGAAGAAATATCATTAATTAACATTTGTCCATAGTAACGGAACACAGCATAAACGGGACGACCAGATTGAACATCCCACTGAAACGAAGAACCGTTTCTTGTTATAGCATCAAAGAATGTTGACCAGTCGTCTGAAAATGCATATGAAAAGAAAATTACCGGTGAAAATGTTAACATAATCAGAAAGAAATAAAAAATGTAAACGTTTTTTTTATTTCCCTCTGCTAAAGAATTGATCAGATTTTGCATATTATTTTCCATTGCTATCATTACCTACGCTTTCATCAATGAAATATTTAGGTCTATTTTTCGTCTCTATATAAATTTTCCCGACATATTCTCCTATAATACCTAAAGAAAGCATTTGCACACCGCCAAGAAAGAATATAGCGATCATGACTGATGTCCATCCCTCAACTGTAGTACCTGTTGTTTTTTGAATTAAAGCATAAATCGCAGCGATGGTAGATATAATGCAAGTTATAAAACCTGTCATAGCTATAATTCGTAACGGTGTAACTGATAATGAGGTAATTCCCTCGAGAGCCAGCGCAAGCATTTTTTTAATTGGATATTTTGATTCACCTGCAATTCTTTCTTCACGGCTATATTGCACCTCGATCGAGGGATATCCCACAAGAGGCACTAATCCACGTAAATATATATTTTGCTCTTTATATTGTTTAAGAGCCTCCAACGCACGATTACTTAATAATCGATAATCTGCATGATTTGGAGTTTGATTTACACCCATGTGGGACATTATTGCGTAAAATGCATTAGCTGTTGTACGTTTAAAAAAAGTGTCACTGTCTCGATTACATCTTACGCCGTATACTATGTCATATCCCTGGCTGTAAGCGTCAATCATTTTTTCGATGCAATTTACATCATCTTGTAGGTCCGCATCGATGCTAATGGTTACGTCTGTATCGACCGAGCGTAACCCTGCCATTAAGGCAATTTGATGTCCTTTATTTCTTGATAATTTTATTCCTCGCACATAGTGATAAGCGGTCGAGGCATCTTTAATTTGTGCCCAAGTATTGTCACGACTACCATCATCGACAAACAAAAGATAACTATTGTTGTTAATTTTATTTCTGGCTATCAATGAATTTAGTACATTCGAAAGCTTTTCGAGACAGAAAGGAAAAGCCTCTTGTTCATTATAGCAAGGTACCACAATAGCTAAAGAAGGAGTGCTTTTTATATCAGTTGAGGTTGTCATTTCATCGCCCAGAACTTGTTTAAAATAAAACCTGTGATAGTGTATGTGAACATCCCAAGGATTTGTGCTGAATATATTTTTTCTGGCATAAAAACGAAAAATATTTTTATGACAATGATATTTGCCACATAACAAATGAAGCAAACACATAAAAATTTTATTAGTCTATTGATACTAATTGGTTGCGTAAATGTAAATATTGTGTTTGCTATGAAGCTGAAAACAATACCTACAACATAACCCATCGCATTGGACAGATAAATGCCAAGACCCAAATGCATTAGCAGGAAAATTACAACTGCCGTAATTAGTGTATTGACTATCCCAACTAACCCATATTTCATTAGTTGCCATAATGGGCCTGAACTTGGCATTATATACTCCGCTAGCGTTCCAATTGGATGTTAAAGGCGGCAGCATTCTAACAAACTACATCTGTCATGTGAATCCAATTCACATCTCAAATATTAGGTTGTAAAGGATATTGGGGGAGTATTTCGAGGGCTGCGTGAAGGGTTCATTTAGAAAGAGTAATTAATGGCGGTTTTATAACCGCCATGTCTTATATTACCTATGCCGTGCTCTTAAATTATCAATCACTTCCCCGAGATTCAGCCCCTGGTCCTGCAGCAGCACCAGCAGGTGATACATCAGGTCCGACGCCTCATTCTTCAGCTCGAAGCGGTCGTTCACGGTGGCGGCCAGCGCGGTCTCCACGCCTTCTTCCCCCACTTTCTGCGCAATACGCTTGGTGCCGCTGGCATACAGCTTCGCCGTGTAGGAGCTCTCCGGGTCGGCGTGTTTACGCTCGGCCAGCAGCTGCTCCAGCTGATAGAGGAACAGCCACTGGTGGCCGGTTTCGCCGAAGCAGCTGGTGGTGCCTTTGTGGCAGGTCGGTCCGATCGGGTTTACCAGCACCAGCAGCGTATCGTTGTCACAGTCCGGCGTGATGCTCACTACATTGAGGACATGGCCCGAGGTTTCACCCTTGGTCCACAGCCGCTGCTTGGTGCGCGAGTAAAAGGTGACCTTGCCGGTGGCTTCGGTTTTCTCCAGCGCCTCCTTGTTCATGTAGCCGAGCATCAGCACTTCGCCGGATACGGCGTGCTGCACGATGGCCGGCATCATGCCGTCCGTTTTTTCCCAGTCCAGCTGTTCAGTCAACATACCCTTATCTCCACGCCCTGTGCCGCCAGGTACGCTTTCAGTTCGCCAATATTAATAATCTGTTTGTGGAATACCGAGGCCGCCAGCGCGCCGTCAACGTCGGCGTCGCGGAAGGCTTCGAGGAAGTGTTCCATAGTGCCCGCGCCGCCGGAGGCGATCAGCGGGACGTGGCACACCGCGCGAACCTTCGCCAGCTGCTTCAGGTCGTAGCCGTTGCGTACCCCGTCCTGGTTCATCATATTGAGAACGATCTCGCCTGCGCCGCGCTTCTGCACTTCCTCCACCCAGTCGAGGGTTTCCCACTGCGTCACCCGGGTGCGGCTCTCGTCGCCGGTATACTGGTTGACGTGATACTTGCCGGTCTCTGCATCAAACCAGGTATCAATCCCCACCACGATACACTGCACGCCAAAGCGGTCGGCAAGGCGGGTGATCAGCGTCGGGTCGGCGAGAGCAGGGGAGTTAATCGAGATCTTATCGGCGCCGAAGGAGAGGATCTGCGCCGCGTCTTCCAGCGACTTGATCCCGCCCGCCACGCAGAAAGGAATATCAATCACCTCCGCTACCCGCGACACCCAGCTCTTGTCGACCACCCGACCGTCGCTGGAGGCGGTGATATCATAGAACACCAGTTCGTCGGCCCCTTCGTCGGCATAGCGCTTGGCCAGCGGGACGATGTCGCCAATGATCTCGTGATTACGGAACTGCACGCCTTTCACTACCTGGCCGTCGCGGACGTCGAGGCAGGGGATTATCCGTTTTGCCAGCATTGAATGGCCTCCGTTACGTTGAATTTACCTTCCAGCAGCGCGCGACCGACAATCACGCCGCGCACCCCGGTGCCGCGCAGGGCGGCAATATCATTGAGATCGCCGATGCCGCCGGATGACTGAAACGCCACCTGCGGGTAGCGGGCGCAGACTTCCTCGTACAGCGAGACGTTAGAGCCTGCCAGCGTGCCGTCGCGGGAGATATCGGTGCACAGCACGTGCTGCAGGCCGACCGGCAGATAACTTTCCACCAGCTCCTCCAGCGTCACGCCGGAGTTTTCCTGCCAGCCGCTGACCGCCACCTGCTTATTGCCGTCGGCGTCGATACGCACGTCGAGGGCGAGCACCAGCCGTTCTGGGCCAAAGCGTTTGAACCAGCCTTTCACTTCCTCCGGGGATTTCACCGCGGTGGAGCCGACCACCACGCGGGCGACGCCGGCCTCAAGCAGGGCCGCGACATCCGCTTCGGTCCGCACGCCGCCGCCGACCTGCACCGGGACGTCAACCCCGGCGACCAGCGATTTCAGCAGCGGGATTTGGCGTTTCGCCGGATCCTTCGCCCCGGTCAGGTCGACCAGGTGCAGGACTTCCGCCCCCTGAGCGGCATAGGCCTGCAGGCGCGGCAGCGGATCGCTGCCATAGTCGCGCTGCTGGCAGTAATCGCCCTGATGGAGACGAACGACGGTGCCGTCGATTAAATCTAAAGCAGGAATAATCATCACATCTCCAGGAAGTTTTTCAGCAGCTGCGCCCCGGCGCTCCCGGAGCGCTCCGGGTGAAACTGCACGCCAAAGAAGTTATCTTTCTGCACCGCGGCGGTGAACGCCTCGCCGTAATTGCACTGGGCGATGGTGTACGGGTTGACCGGCATGGCGTAGCTGTGCACGAAGTAGAAATGCGCGCCTTCTTCAATGCCGCGGAACAGCCGATCGCCAGCTTTGGCATACACCCGGTTCCAGCCCATGTGCGGCAGCGGCAGACCGTGGTCGGTCATCTTCGGCACCTCTTCTTCGATAATGCCCAGCAGATCGACGCCGTTGTTCTCCTCGCTGCGCTTGCCGAGCAGCTGCATGCCCAGGCAAATCCCCAGCACCGGCTGGGTACAGGCTTTGATCAGGTCGATCAGCTCCCGGTCGCGCAGCTGATCCATCGCCGCCTGGGCGGTGCCGACGCCGGGAAGAAACAGTTTATCGGCACGCAATACCACTTCCGGATCGCGGCTGACCACCGGCTCATAGCCGTGGCGGCCAATCGCCGATTTCACCGAATTGAGGTTGGCGCAGCCGGTATCAAGGATCACCACATTCATTACAGCACCCCTTTGGAAGACGGCAGGGCATCGCCCTGGACGCGGATCGCCTGGCGCAGCGTACGGCCAAAGGCTTTGAACAGGCTCTCCACGCGGTGGTGATCGTTCTTGCCCTTGGTTTTCAGGTGCAGGGTCACCGCCATGGTGTAGGAGAGCGAGCGGAAGAAGTGTTCCACCATCTCGGTGCTCAGATCGCCGACGCGCTGATAGGTGAAGTCCGCCTTATACTCCAGGTGCGGACGGCCGGAGATATCCAGCGCGCAGCGGGCGAGACACTCGTCCATCGGCAGCACGAAGCCGAAGCGGTTGATGCCGCGCTTGTCGCCAAGGGCCAGCTTCAGGGCTTCGCCGAGGGCCAGGCCGGTATCCTCCACCGTGTGGTGGTCGTCGATGTACAGATCGCCGCCGACGTTAACCTCCATGCGGAAGCCGCCGTGGGTGGCGATTTGGTCGAGCATATGGTCAAAAAAGCCGACGCCGGTATGGATCTTGCTGCCGCCTTCGCGGTCCAGCCACACTTTCACATCCACCTGGGTCTCTTTGGTGATGCGCTCGACGTGGGCATAGCGGTCGCGGCGGGTCAGCTGCTCGCAGATGGTCGGCCAGTCCAGGGTCTCGCGGTCATAACGCAGACCGATAATTCCCATGTTATCCGCCAGCTCAAGGTCGGTGGCCCGGTCGCCAATCACATAGCTGTGGGTTTTATCCAGCACGCCCTCTTCCAGCCACGGCAGCACCAGCTGCATTTTTGGCTTGCGGCAGGCGCAGTTGTCGCCCGGGAAGTGCGGACAAATCAGCACCTCTTCAAAGTTAACGCCCTGCGAGGCGAAGATCTGCATCATCAGGTTGTGCGGGCCATCAAACGCTTCCTGCGGCAGACTGTCGGTTCCCAGGCCATCCTGATTGGTGATCATCACCAGCTTATAGCCTTCCTGCTGCAGCTTCAGCAGCGCCGGGATCACCTGCGGCTCAAACTCCAGCTTGTCGAACCGGTCCACCTGGAAATCCTCCGGCGGTTCGGAAATCAGGGTGCCGTCACGGTCAATAAAGAGATACTTCTGGGTCATACATTCTCCGCAGTCAAGGCGTCAATCACGCGCTGGCTCTCGGCACGGGTACCGATAGTGATACGCAAACAGCCGCTTAATGAAGGTTGTTTATTCTGGTCACGTAAGATAATGCCCTGATCCCACAAAGATTTAAACACTGCGCTGGAGGCGGTTATCCGCGCCAGCACATAGTTGGTCTCGGAATCGAAGACCTGCTCCACGCAGGCGATGCCGCGCAGCTGTTCCACCAGGTAGCGGCGCTCGTCAAGGATCTGCGCCACGCGCTGGCGCATCGCGGCGATCCCCTCCGGGCTCAGGGCCTGGGCGGCGATATCGGCCACCGGCGTGGAGAGCGGGTACGGGGCGATCACTTTCAGCAGCACGTTGATCACCTCGGCGTTGGCGAGGGTGAAGCCGCAGCGCAGGCCGGCGAGGGCGAAGGCTTTGGACAGCGTGCGCAGCACCACCAGGTGCGGATAGTCGCTGAGCCAGCCGGCGAGCGTCGCCTGCGGGCAGAATTCAATATAGGCTTCGTCGGCCACCACGATGGCTTTGCCGCGGGTCATCTCCAGCAGGTCGCGCATCGACTGCGGGTCGATAATCTGCCCGGTCGGGTTGTTCGGGCTGCAGACGAAGACCACCTTCACGCCGTCCAGCCGCGCTTCGATGCCCGGCAGGTCGAGCTGCCAGTCGGCCAGCGTCGGTACGGTGCGGCACTCGACGCCGATGGTCTCGGCGCTGACGCTGTACATGCCGTAGGTCGGCGGGCAGTAGAGCACCGCGTCTTCGCCGGGCTCACAGAAGGCGCGGATCAGCAGCTCGATGCCTTCGTCGGCGCCGCGGCTGACCAGCACCTGCTCCGGTTTGACCTCGGCGTAGCGGGCGTAGCTCTCAATCACGGCCTTCGGCTGCGGCTCCGGATAGCGGTTCAGCGTCTGTTCGGTAAGCTGGAAGGCTACGGCGGTAGGGAATTCGTTGGCGTTGAGCCAGACGTCGCCTTTGCCGCCCAGCCGGCGAGCGGATTGATACGGGGTCAGCGCGCGGACGTTGGCGCGGGCTAAATCTTCAATACTCATGCTTGCTCCTTCAGGGCGGCAACGCGCAGCGTTACGGCGTTTTTGTGGGCGTCAAGGCGCTCGGCGGCGGCCAGGATCTCAATCGTTGAGGCAAGGGCGGCAAAGCCGTCGCGCGACAGCTCCTGCACGGTCATCCGCTTCTGGAAGTCGGCCAGACCGAGGCTTGAGCAGGTGGCGGTGTAACCATAGGTCGGCAGGACGTGGTTGGTGCCCGAGGCGTAGTCGCCCGCGGATTCCGGTGACCAGTCGCCAAGGAAAACGGAACCGGCGCTGGTGATGCTGTCCACCAGCTCGCGGGCCTGACGGGTCTGAATGATCAGGTGCTCCGGGCCGTACTGGTTGGAGATAGCCACGCACTGCGCCAGATCGCGGGCCACGATGATCCGGCTGGCGGAGAGCGCCACGCGGGCGGTTTCCGCGCGCGGCAGGGCGGCCAGCTGGCGCTCCACGGCTTCGGCGACGCGGCTGCCCATGTCGGCGTCCGGGGTCAGGAGGATCACCTGCGAGTCCGGGCCGTGTTCCGCCTGCGACAGCAGGTCAGAGGCGACAAAGTCCGGGTTGGCGCCGCTGTCGGCGATCACCAGCACTTCCGACGGGCCGGCCGGCATGTCGATGGCTGCGCCGTCCAGACGCTGGCTGACCTGGCGTTTGGCTTCCGTGACGTAAGCGTTGCCCGGGCCAAAGATTTTATCCACCTTCGGCACCGACTCGGTACCGAGGGCGAGGGCGGCGATGGCCTGGGCGCCGCCGACGTTAAAGATGGTTTTTACGCCGCACAGCTGTGCGGCATAGAGGATCTCATCGGCAATCGGCGGCGGCGAGCAGAGCACCACCTGCTGACAGCCGGCGATGCGCGCCGGCGTCGCCAGCATCAGCACCGTGGAGAACAGCGGCGCTGAGCCGCCGGGAATGTACAGTCCGACGGAGGCGATAGGGCGGGTGACCTGCTGGCAGCGCACCCCCGGCAGCGTTTCGACATCCACCGCCTGCAGCTGTTGCGCGTTGTGGAAGGTCTCGATGTTTTTCACCGCCACCGCCATCGCCTGCTTCAGCTCATCGCTGAGGCGCTCGCCGGCGGCGGCGATCTCCGCCTCGCTCACCTGCAGCGCGGCGACGGTGGTTTTATCAAACTTCGCGCTGTATTCGCGCAGCGCCGCGTCGCCGTTGGCTTTGACGTTATTCAGAATCTCCGTCACCGTTTTACTGATGCTGTCGGAGGCGGAAATCGCCGGGCGCGTTAAGAGTTGCTGTTGTTGGTCTGCGCTACAGCCGTTCCAGTCGATGATTGTGTTGAAGCTCATGATTGTATTCCCCTGTGTGTCCCGTGACCGGCTGGCCGATTACTCCATCATTTTCTCAATCGGCAGCACCAGAATGGAGCTGGCGCCCAGCGCCTTCAGTTTTTCCATGGTCTCCCAGAACAGGGTTTCGCTGCTGACCATGTGCATCGCCACGCGCTGTTTGTCGCCTGCCAGCGGCAGAATAGTCGGCCGCTCGGCGCCCGGCAGCAGGGCAACCACTTCTTCCAGGCGTTCGGTCGGGGCGTGCATCATGATGTATTTCGACTCGCGGGCCTGAATCACGCCCTGAATACGGGTCAGCAGGCGGTCAATCAGCTGCTGTTTGGCGTCGGCCATTTCGCCGTCGCGCTGGATCAGACAGGCTTTGGAGCGGTAGATCACTTCCACTTCGCGCAGGCCGTTAGCTTCCAGGGTGGCGCCGGTGGAGACGAGGTCGCAGATAGCGTCGGCGAGGCCGGCGCGCGGCGCCACTTCCACGGAGCCGTTCAGCAGACAGGATTTAAAGGAGATACCTTTTTGATCGAGGTAGCGCTTCAGCAGGTGCGGGTAAGAGGTGGCGATACGTTTGCCGTCCAGCGCCGCCGGGCCGTTCCAGGCTTCATCCACCGGAGTCGCCAGCGACAGGCGGCAGCCGCCGAAGTCGAGACGGCGCAGGGTGAAGTAGCGCGGGTCTTCGCCCTGGGCGCGGCGGCTGAGCAGCTCTTCTTCCAGCACATTTTCGCCGATAATGCCGAGGTCGACAACACCGTCCATCACCAGGCCCGGGATATCGTCATCACGCACGCGCAGAATATCGATTGGCATATTTTCCGCCAGCGCAATCAGACGCTGGGTGTGCAAATTGACTTTAATGCCGCAGCGGCTGAGTAATTCGCGTGAATCTTCGCTTAAACGGCCTGATTTCTGAATAGCTATGCGTAAACGGGTGTTGTCTAACATTGTTCTTTTCCTCTGAATACCTGTCTGAATCTGTCCGAATTTGGTCCAAAAAAAAGCCCCCGGAAGTGAATCTTCCGGGGGCTCTCTGCGCGTTCATGCACCACTGGAAGATCCAAACGTCTTCCAGCACACATCGCCTGAAAGACTAGTCAGGATGATGGTGATGATGGTGGTGTTTAAATTGAACGCGGTTCATAAAAATTCTCTGTGAATGACTATGCATTTGATGTCCTTTAACCTAAACCACTTCCGCCGCAGAAAGCAAGGGCTTTTTTCTATCATTAATTCATTTCATATTGAGCGAAGAAATTGTCAGTTGCCGCTGGCTGGCGTAGCCTGTAATCAGCACAGCGAAAGAGTCAGGAGCCCGGGATGAAAAAGGTCGCGATAGTCGGTTTGGGATGGCTGGGGATGCCGCTGGCGCTGTCGTTGACGGCGCGAGGCTGGCAGGTCACCGGCAGTAAAACTACGCAGGATGGCGTGGAGGCGGCGCGGATGTGCGGGATCGACAGCTATCCGCTGCGCCTGGAGCCGCAGCTGGTCTGTGATACCGAGGACCTCGACGCGCTGATGAACGTCGATGCGCTGGTGATCACCCTGCCGGCCCGGCGTACCGGGGCAGGGGAAGGGTTTTATCTACAGGCGGTGCAGGAGATCGTCGATACCGCGCTGGCGTACCATATTCCGCGGATCGTCTTCACCAGCTCCACCTCGGTGTATGGCAACGTCAACGGTACGGTGAAGGAGAATTCCCCGCGTCTGCCGCAAACCGCCAGCGGACAGGTGCTCAAGGAGCTGGAGGACTGGCTGCACAACCTGCCGGGGACGTCGGTAGATATTCTGCGCCTGGCCGGGCTGGTGGGGCCTTCCCGCCATCCGGGACGTTTTTTCGCCGGCAAGTCGGCGCCGGATGGCCAGCACGTGGTCAATCTGGTGCATTTGCAGGATGTGGTGGCCGCTATCGAACTGCTGCTGCAGGCCCCGAAGGGCGGGCACATCTATAATCTATGTGCGCCCCGCCATCCGGCGCGCGGCCTCTTTTATCCGCAGATGGCCCGCGAGCTCGGTCTGCCGCCGCCGGTGTTCAGCGACAGCCCGGACGGCGGCCAGGGCAAGATTGTAGATGGCAATCGTATCTGCAATGAGCTGGGGTTTGAGTACCAGTACCCCGATCCGCTGGTGATGCCGATGGAGTGATCCGCCAGCGGTGATTCGCATACCGTAAGGGGGTAGCGATGAAACCACTGCTGGATGTCCTCGTGATCCTGGATGCCCTGGAAAAAGAGGGGAGCTTTGCCGCCGCGTCGGCAAAGCTCTTTAAAACGCCCTCGGCGCTGAGCTACACCATTCACCGCCTGGAAAGCGATCTCAATATTCAGCTGCTCGACCGCAGCGGCCATCGCGCGCGCTTTACCCCCAGCGGACAGATGCTGCTGGAGAAAGGGCGGGAGGTGCTGCATATCGCCCGCGAACTGGAGATCCGGGCGGTTAAGCTGCAGCAGGGGTGGGAGAATAGCCTTCGTCTGGCGGTGGACAGCACCTTTCCCGTGGCGCTGCTCTCGCCGCCAATCGCGGCATTTTATCAACAACAGCCGCTGACCCGGCTGCACTTCACGCTGAACCCCTCCCTGCTGGACTGGCGGCCGCTGACTGACGGGCAGGCCGATCTGCTGCTGGGGGCGCTCGGCGAGCCGCCGCCGCTGAGCGGTTATGACTATCTCCCCCTCGGCGAGCTGGAGCTGCTGCTGGTCGTTGCCCCACAGCATCCGCTGGCGCGACACCGCGCACCGCTAAGCTGGCGAACCCTGCGCCGTTACCGGGCGGTGGCCACCGGCGAGGGCGGGGCGCTACTCAGCGATCAGGAGACCCTGACGGTGTGTGACGCCGCGGGGCAGCTGGCGCTGCTGCGCCTGGGGCTGGGCTGGGGGTGCCTGCCGCGCTATCAGGTGCAGGCTCTGCTGGACAGCGGCGAGCTGGTCTGCATGACCGTGCGCGGGCTTTCGCCTCGTCAACGCGCGTGGATCGCCTGGAATGACGCCACCTGCGGTTTGGCTGGCAAATGGTGGCGGGAAACGCTATTAGCAAATAGTGCTATTTTTACAATTTATCATACGGAAACCGTATAGATATTAGCACGTTAAAAATTATGCTTACGCAATGAACTTCATAACATCTTGTCAACGCCGTTGAATTTGTTGCAAAATATGCGGCCTGAAAACCAGAGACTAGCCGACGCTTTTTTTTAAAGTGTCGGTTATTTTTTTGGTCGAAAGACACATCATTCAATACCAAGAGGCCGGGCTTCGTACCGGATAGATATTTACTAAAAACCGACAGTCGTTGTCGCTGAGGAATAGAAAGAAATGGGGCAATTTTTTGCTTACGCGCTGGCGTTCACCGTAAAAGGGGATAACTATGTCGCATAACGCTACTCCAAATACCTCTCGCGTGGAATTACGTAAAACGCTTACGTTAGTTCCGGTTGTAATGATGGGCCTGGCCTATATGCAGCCGATGACGCTGTTCGATACGTTTGGTATCGTCTCTGGTATGACCGACGGTCACGTGCCGACGGCCTACGCCTTTGCGTTAATCGCTATCCTGTTTACTGCCCTGAGCTATGGCAAGCTGGTACGTCGTTACCCTTCTGCCGGCTCGGCGTATACCTATGCGCAGAAATCCATCAGCCCGACCGTTGGCTTTATGGTGGGTTGGTCCTCGCTGCTCGACTATCTGTTCGCGCCGATGATCAACATTCTGCTGGCGAAAATCTATTTTGAAGCGCTGGTGCCTTCGATTCCGTCGTGGGTGTTTGTTATCGCGCTGGTCGCCTTTATGACCGCCTTTAACCTGCGCAGCATTAAATCCGTGGCCAACTTCAACACCGTGATCGTGGTGCTGCAGGTGGTGCTGATCGCCGTTATCCTCGGCATGGTGATTTATGGCGTGTTTGAAGGCGAGGGCGCCGGTACGCTGGCCAGCAGCCGTCCGTTCTGGTCCGGTGACGCGCACGTGATCCCGATGATTACCGGGGCGACGATCCTGTGCTTCTCGTTTACCGGTTTCGACGGCATCAGCAACCTGTCGGAAGAGACCAAAGATGCAGAGCGCGTCATCCCGCGCGCGATCTTCCTGACCGCGCTGATCGGCGGCCTGATCTTCATCTTTGCCACCTACTTCCTGCAGCTGTACTTCCCGGATATCTCGCGCTTTAAAGATCCGGATGCGTCACAGCCGGAAATTATGCTCTACGTGGCAGGTAAAGCCTTCCAGGTTGGCGCGCTGATCTTCTCCACCATCACCGTACTGGCGTCCGGTATGGCGGCGCACGCTGGCGTGGCGCGTCTGATGTACGTGATGGGCCGCGACGGCGTGTTCCCGAAAAGCTTCTTCGGCTACGTGCACCCGACCTGGCGCACTCCGGCGATGAACATCATCCTGGTCGGCGCGATTGCCCTGCTGGCGATTAACTTCGACCTGGTGATGGCGACGGCGCTGATTAACTTTGGTGCGCTGGTGGCGTTTACCTTCGTTAACCTGTCGGTAATTTCCCAGTTCTGGATCCGTGAGAAACGCAACAAGACGCTGAAAGATCACTTCCAGTATCTGTTCCTGCCGATGTGCGGCGCCCTGACCGTCGGCGCGCTGTGGGTCAACCTGGAAGAGAGCTCGATGATTCTGGGCCTGATCTGGGCCGGTATCGGTCTGGTCTATCTGGCCTGCGTGACCAAAAGCTTCCGCAACCCGGTGCCGCAGTACGAAGACGTGGCGTAAGGCGTAGCGTGATGTGATTGAGAAAAGCCGGAGGGAAACCTCCGGCTTTTTTTTCGTCTGCGCCGGTTCGACATCGAGGCCTGATTTTTTTGCAGGGCGGCGCTTGCCGGGCCTGGGGGACATAAGCTGACGGGAGGCCGCCGTAGGCCGGGTCAGGCGCAGCCGCCACCCGGCAGAAGAGCTTATCCTGCCTGCACCATAACTTTCAGCAGCGTATCCAGCAGGCCGGGAAAACGGGCGTCCAGATCTTCCCGGCGCAGCGAAATCATGTTCTCCCGTCCCTGAGGCCGTTGCCAGATCACACCGCTGTCGCGCAGGACGCGCCAGTGGTGGGTCATGGTGGACTTGGCCACCTCCTCCTGGCGCAGGGCGTTGCAGCTCAGCTCGCTGCCGTCGGCCAGCGTACGAATGATCTCCAGTCGCAGCGGGTTTCCGAGCGCGGAAAGGACATTTTCCAGGCGAATTTGTTCTCGTTCGGGGTGATTGGCGATCATAATAATCCTGTGTCGGCGGTGGCGCGGCGCATCGCAGCCGCAGCCCATATCGGCGGCTGGCGGCTACTATACCCAAACTCCGGTTCTGATACCACGCGCGCCGCCGCAACCTGCCCAATCGTAATGATAGCAAAAATAGTTCGAATATACTCGTACAGTTGTACTAAGATAGACGCAGTTAAATGAACTGCGGATCATTCCGACCGCAGACTGACCGTCAAAACGACTAAGGACGCATCATGCCCCGACCCATCCCTCTCGAACGTTATCGCAACATCGGTATCTCCGCGCATATCGATGCCGGTAAAACCACCACCACCGAGCGCATCCTGTTTTATACCGGGATGAGCCATAAGCTGGGTGAAGTACACGATGGCGCGGCAACCACCGACTGGATGGCCCAGGAGCAGGAGCGCGGGATCACCATTACCTCGGCGGCGGTAAGCTGCTTCTGGCCGGGAATGGACCGCAGCTTCGAGCCGCACCGGATCAATATCATCGACACCCCGGGGCACGTGGATTTCACCATTGAGGTGGAACGTTCTATGCGCGTGCTCGACGGCGCGGTGATGGTGTACGACTCCGTCGGCGGGGTGCAGCCCCAGTCGGAGACCGTCTGGCGCCAGGCGAATAAATACCACGTTCCGCGGCTGGCCTTCGTCAACAAGATGGACCGCCCCGGCGCGGACTTCTTCCGCGTGGTGCAGATGATGATCGACCGTCTGAAGGCTAACCCGGTGCCGATTGTGATACCTATTGGCGCCGAAGAGCATTTCACCGGCGTCGTCGACCTGGTGAAAATGCGCGCCATCCTGTGGGATGACGCCACCCAGGGCATGACCTTCAGCTATGGGCCTGTCCCTGACGATCTGCTGGCGACGGCACAGCAGTGGCGGGAGAAAATGGTCTCGGCGGCGGCGGAAGCCAGCGACGCGCTGATGGATAAATACCTGGAAACCGGCGAGCTGGACGAGGCGGAGATCGTCGCCGGTCTGCGCCAGCGCACGGTGAAGGGGGAAATCCAGGCGGTGCTCTGCGGGAGCGCCTTTAAAAACAAAGGCGTGCAGCGCATGCTCGATGCGGTGGTGGAGCTGATGCCGTCGCCGCTGGATATTCCGGCGATACAGGGCGTGGATGAGCAAGGCCAGCCGGCGGAACGCCATCCGAGCGACGATGAGCCGCTGTCGGCGCTGGCGTTCAAACTGATGACCGACCCCTACGTCGGCCAGCTGACCTTTATCCGCGTCTACTCCGGGACGCTGAAGAAAGGCGATGCGGTGTGGAACCCGGTGAAGGGTAAGAAAGAGCGCATCGGGCGTATCGTGCTGATGCAGGCCAACGACCGTCACGAAGTTGACGAACTGCACGCCGGGGATATCGCGGCCTGCGTCGGTCTGAAGGATGTGACCACCGGCGATACGTTATGCGATCCGGATGCGGTGATTACCCTCGAACGGATGGAGTTTCCGGAGCCGGTGATTTCGCTGGCGATTGAGCCGAAGACCAAAGCGGACCAGGAGAAAATGGGCATCGCGCTGCAGCGGCTGGCGGCGGAAGATCCGTCGTTCCGTCTGCATACCGATGAAGAGTCCGGCCAGACGATTATCTCCGGCATGGGTGAGCTGCATCTGGAGATCATTGTCGACCGGATGAAGCGCGAGTTTGGCGTCGAGGCCAACATTGGCCGTCCGCAGGTCACCTACCGCGAAACCCTGCGCAAGAAAGTGACGGACGTGGAAGGCAAATTTGTGCGCCAGTCCGGCGGCAAAGGGCAGTACGGGCACGTTGTGCTGACCCTGGAGCCGCTGGCGCCGGGCAGCGGTTTCGTCTTCGAGGACGCCACCAAAGGCGGCGTGGTGCCGCGCGAGTACATCCCTTCCGTGGAGAAAGGGCTGCGCGAAGCGATGGGCACCGGCGTGCTGGCGGGTTATCCGGTGGTTGACGTGAAAGCGACCCTGACCTTTGGGTCGTACCACGACGTGGACTCCTCGGAGATGGCGTTCCGCATGGCGGCGATCTTTGGCTTCCGGGAGGGCGCGCGCAAAGCGGATCCGGTGATCCTTGAGCCAGTGATGCACGTCGAGGTGGAGACGCCGGAAGAGTACGCCGGGAATATTATGGGCGATCTCTCTTCCCGTCGCGGGATGGTGCAGGGGATGGAAGAGCGCTTCGGCAGCCAGATCATCCGCGCCGACGTGCCGCTGGCGGAGATGTTTGGTTATTCCACCACGCTGCGCTCGATGTCGCAGGGACGGGCAACCTACAGCATGGAGTTCCACCATTACGCGGAAGCGCCGCGTAATGTGGCGGATGAAATCATCGCCAGCCGCGCGAAAATCTAAGCAACGTTCCCGGGTGCGACGCGAGGCGTCTTACCCGGGCTACTCTGGTACCAGCGCCCAGGCCCGGTAAGGCGAAGCCGCCACCGGGCAAAAAGGTAAGCGTGAACTGGGGACGCAATGCCCGGCGGCGCTGCTGGACTGCCCCCCAAAAGTTGGACACCCAACTGAGTTTGTAGCCCGGTAAGGCGTTAGCCGCAACCCGGGAATTTCAGCCAATCAGACAATATCCTGCGCGTACTGCCACAGCGCTTTCAGTTGCGCCAGCTTCTCTTTATCATCCGCATACTGCTGATACAGCATCTGCAGCTCATCGGCATAGGCCTGCAAAAACTCTGGCGTAAACACCTGACGACGGTGCTCTAACCAGCGCTGCTGCTCATGTTCATCGAGCGTGCCGGGGAAGTTGCGCGCCCGATAGTTAAACAGCAGGCGTTCGATGCGCTTGTCGGCGAAGGTGATATCCAGCGCCGGCAGATTGCGCGGTTCGGTTTCGAGCACGATTTTCATCGCCGCGCGGTCGGCATCGCTAAAGAACCCATTGTACAGCTGGGCGTCGACGTTTTCGGACGGCACGAAGGGTTCGGCTTCGGCATAGACCGCCACTACCTTCTCGCGCACCTGCGGATTCGCCCGCAGCAACTGGGCGTTCTCCAGACAGCGCTGAATGGAGATCCCCAGCCGGTCGGCATCCTGCGGGCGCAGGGTATTGGCCTGGGCCAGTACCGGACATTTATTTAAATGCACCAGCTTGATCGGCGCCGCCGGCAGATCGCCAAGCTCGGCGCGCGGGGTGTAAAGCCGCTCGCGCAGGGCATCGGCATCCAGTTCCAGCAGCGGCGCCATATCGCCCGCCAGATCGACCATAATCACCGCATTGCGGTTTTCCGGATGCCAGGCCAGGGGCGCCACCAGGCTGGTGTTGCCGCGCGCGGCGCCAAACATGCCGGAGACATGCACCAGGGGCTTCATCTGCGGCACGTCGATAAGCGTCGCCAGCTTGCGCTTATTGCGGTGGCTGTAGAGATAATCAAACAGCCGCGGCTGCCGGGTTTTCACCAGCTTCGCCATGGCGATGGTGGCGTATACGTCGGCCATCGCGTCATGGGCGTTCTGGTGTTTAATACCGTTGGCGACGGTCAGATGTTCAAGCCGGAAGCTGGGCAACCCTTCGTCATTCTCTGGCCAGGCGATCCCTTCCGGGCGCAGGGCATAGCAGGCGCGCATCACGTCGAGCAGATCCCAGCGCGAGTTATCGTGCTGCCAGCTCCAGGCATAAGGGTCATAGAAGTTGCGATAGAAGATATTCCGCGTCACTTCGTCATCAAAGCGCACGTTGTTATAGCCGACGATACAGGTTTGCGGCACCGTGAACAGATCGTGGATGCGGCGGGCAAATGTGGCCTCATTATCCCCTTTGGCCAGCGCTTCCTGCGGCGTGATCCCGGTGATCATCACCGCCTGCGGCTGCGGCAGGTAATCGTCAGCGGGTTTGCAGTAAAACACTTCGGGCTCGCCGAGCACGTTCAGCTCCGCGTCGGTGCGGATGGCGGCGAACTGCGCCGGCCGGTCGAGGGAAGGGCTGGTGCCGAAGGTTTCATAATCGTGGAATAAAAATCCGGGCTGGTTGACGCTATCTTGCATAGTCTGTTCATTATCCGTGGTGGCGTGCGACCGGTATGGTAAACGATTTGCCCGGTCATCAGAAGGGTCGCGGCAAGCAACTTCCTCCGCTGTGTCATATTTTCTTGCAATTAAACCCTGATATGAAACGCGAAGTTCCGTAAAAAGGACGGCGGATCTGTAAATCTAGAGGATATGCCGTTGAAAGGCCGTTTGTTTATTGCTGTATCTTTGCTCGCTTCGAGCGTTTCCTGCGCATTTGCCGTCGACTTACCTGCTACGGTCGCGCCGCCTTCCATTCAGGCTGGCTCCTGGGTGCTGATGGATTACACCACCGGTCAGGTCCTGACCGCGGGTAACGAACATCAGCAGCGCAATCCTGCCAGTCTGACCAAACTGATGACCGGCTACGTGGTCGATCGCGCCATCGACAGCCATCGTATCACCTTTGACGATATCGTCACCGTGGGTAAAGACGCCTGGGCGAAGGGCAACCCGGTGTTCGACGGGTCATCGCTGATGTTCTTAAAGCCAGGGGATCGCGTCAGCGTCCGCGACCTCAGTCGTGGGCTGATTGTCGACTCCGGTAACGACGCCTGCGTCGCGCTGGCCGACTATGTCGCCGGCGGCCAGCCGCAGTTTGTCGCCCTGATGAATCAGTATGTCGAAAAACTGCACCTGCGGGACACCCATTTCGAAACCGTCCACGGCCTCGACGCTCCGGGCCAGCACAGTTCGGCCTATGACCTCGCGGTGCTCTCGCGGGCGATTATTCATGGCGAACCAGACGTCTACCACATGTACAGCCAGAAAAGCCTGACGTGGAACGGGATCACCCAGCAAAACCGTAACGGTCTGCTGTGGGATAAAACCATGAACGTCGATGGCCTGAAAACCGGCCACACCTCGGGGGCCGGGTTCAACCTGATCGCCTCGGCGGTGGATGGCCAGCGCCGGCTGATCGCCGTGGTGATGGGGGCGGACAGTCCGAAAGGCCGCGAGCAGCAGGCCGCTAAACTGCTGCACTGGGGGCAGCAGAACTTCGACACCGTGCAGGTGCTGCAGAAGGGGCAGAAGGTCGGCACCGAGCGTATCTGGTACGGCGATAAAGAGCAGATTAAGCTCGGCACCGATCAGGATTTCTGGTTAGCCCTGCCGAAGGCGGAAGTGTCGCGCATTAAAGCGAAATATGTGCTGGATAAGAAGGACCTTGAGGCGCCGATCGCCGCCAATCAGCGGGTTGGCGAGATTTCACTGTATGACGGCGACAAGGTGGTGGGGCACTATCCGCTGGTCACCCTCGAAAGCATCAATAAAGGCGGAGTGTTCTCGCGAATGAGCGATTACCTGCATCACGAGCTGTAACTACGCCAACCGCCTCTTTGCAGGCGGTTTTTTTTCGCCTGTCGCTCGTGCTGGCGGGGCGCCTGTTTTTACAGCAGTGTGGTGGCGACTCTGTGAATTCGCGCACATACTGAAGGGGGATCTCCTGTTAAATTAACTGTATATTTATACAGCAATTTATCTCCAAAGGAGGCAAAATGAACTACAGCATCACCACCCTCGGCAAGAAAACCATCGCCGGTTTCCATCTGGTCGGGCCCTGGGATCACACGGTCAAGCAGGGGTTTGAGCAACTGATGATGTGGGTTGAGAACCACCAGGTGCCCGCCCGCGAATGGGTGGCCGTCTACTACGATAACCCGGAGGAAGTGCCGGCGGAAAAACTGCGCTGCGCGACAGCGGTCGCCGTGGATGAGGATTATGTCATTCCCGCCAACAGCGAAGGGGTGATCCTGGCGGCGATTGCCGGCGGGGATTACGCCTGCGCCCGCGCGCGGGTGGTGGAGTACGACTTCGCCACTCCGTGGATGCAGTTTTTCGACAGCCTGCAGCAGAGCACGGCGTATCGCATCGCCCCCCAGCCCTGCTTTGAGGTCTATCTTAACGACGGCAACCACGACGGCTACTGGGATATCGACATGTATGTTCCCGTTGAGCGCGTCGCGTCGTAGCGGTTTACCCCTGTTCCGGACAAGGTTTTTTACATTCCCGGCATGCTCCGGGCGAAAAAGCAGTTACAATTGGCCTTTTCGTTTTGCCGGAGAGGGTTGTGCGCGCTGATAAATCACTCAAGCCATTTGAGATCCGCTTGTATCGCCATTATCGGGTGGTGCATGGTGTGCGGATTGCGCTGGCCTTTGTGCTCACCTTTTTGCTGGTGCGGCTGCTGAACGTGCCTGAGGGAACCTGGCCTCTCATCACTCTGGTGGTGGTGATGGGGCCGATCTCCTTCTGGGGTAACGTCGTGCCGCGGGCGTTTCAGCGTATCGGCGGCACGATCCTCGGTTCGGCGCTGGGGCTGGTGGCGCTGAAGCTTGAGCTCATCTCCCTGCCGCTGATGGTCCTCTGGTGCGCGGCGGCGATGTTCCTCTGCGGCTGGCTGGCGCTGGGCAAGAAACCCTATCAGGCGCTGCTGATCGGCATTACTCTGTCGGTGGTGGTCGGGGCGCCGCCCGGCGATATGCATACCGCGCTGTGGCGAAGCGGCGATGTGATCTTCGGCTCGCTGCTGGCGATGCTGTTTACCGGCATCTGGCCGCAGCGGGCGTTCATCCACTGGCGCATCCAGATGGCCAGCTATGTCACCAACTTTAACCGCCTCTACCAGGCCGGCTTCTCGCCAAATCTGGTGGATCGACCGCGGCTGGAAAAGCATCTCCAGCAGGCGCTGAACGACGTGGTTAAAATGCGCGGGCTGATCACCCCCGCCAGCAAAGAGACGCACATCCAGAAGGCGATCTTCGAGGCTATCCAGACCGTCAGCCGCAACCTCGTCTGCATGCTGGAGCTGCAGATCAACGCCTGGTGGGCAACGCGTCCGGGTCACTTCGTGATGCTCAATGCGCACACCCTGCGGGAGACGCAGCAGATGACCCAGCAGACGCTGTTGTCCATCGCCCACGCGCTGTACGAAGGGAACCCTCAGCCTGTGCGCGCCAACAATGAAAAGCTGACTGAGATCGTCCTCGAACTGCGCCAGCTGCTGAAAGAGCAGGGTGATGACGGCCTGGCGGAAACCCCGGTCCATGGCTATGTTTGGCTCTCAATCGAACTGGCGCGCCAGCTGGAGCTGCTCTCGCATCTGATCTGCCGCGCGTTGCGCAAATAAACATCAGATGCACCGGGTAACCACATGGGTTGTTTCGATTCAGCAGCGTTTAGGGTTATGATAAACGGAAAGGAAAAAACATTGTCATCAGCGGCTGCTAGCAGTTATGTTAGCCCTATAACGCAGTCGCTTTACGAATCCGAATCTCAATTATTAGGGGTGTAAAAATGGAAACAACTAAGCCTTCTTTCCAGGACGTACTGGAGTTTGTTCGTCTGTACCGTCGTAAGAACAAACTGCAGCGTGAAATTCAGGACGTTGAGAAAAAGATCCGTGATAACCAGAAGCGCGTTCTGCTGCTGGACAACCTCAGCGACTACATCAAACCGGGCATGAGCGTGGAAGCCATCCAGGGCATCATCGCCAGCATGAAGAGCGATTACGAAGATCGCGTTGATGATTACATCATCAAAAATGCCGAGCTGTCCAAAGAGCGCCGCGACATCTCGAAAAAACTGAAAGTGATGGGCGAAGCCAAAGTCGAAGGCTAAACCCTGCCGGTCCGGCGGCGTTAAGCGTCGCCGGGCTGTTCCGCGTTTCCCTCTCTTCCCTGCTTTTTTCTGCGAAAACTTTGTTCCGGCAACTGCCTCTCCTCACCGACACTTTGCTATACTGGCCCGCGAAAAACGTATTGATATCGGAAAGGTTTCTCTCATCCTGGCCGGGCATCTGACGCAGCGGCGTCAGGGCGATATCTCAACACCTCTCACCTCTCCGACGATCGATTCGCCAGAAGACAAACTCAGGTGCTGACCGGGCGCGACAGAACTCTTCCGCTGCTTTCGCCGACAGGAGTCAACCTCACGTGATTAAGTCATTCTTTGCTGCACTCTCGTTTATCAGCCGCCTGCCGGTCCCGGCGCGGTTATCTCAGGGCCTGGAGATCGAACAGTACCAGCGCAGTATCGTCACCTTTCCGCTGGTCGGTTTACTGCTCGGCGCCATCGCCGGCGCGGTGGCGCTCCTCCTGCAGCCGTGGTGCGGCGTCCCGCTGGCGGCGCTTTTCGGCGTGCTGGCGCTGGCGCTGCTCACCGGCGGATTCCACCTTGACGGGCTGGCTGATACCTGCGACGGCATTTTCTCCGCCCGCACCCGCGATCGGATGCTGGAGATCATGCGCGACAGCCGGCTGGGCACCCACGGCGGGCTGGCGCTGATCTTCGTGCTGGTGGCGAAAGTGCTGGTGATTGGCGAGCTGCTGCTGCGTGATATCCACCCCATCGCAGCCCTGGCGGCGGCCTGCGCCGTCGGTCGCGGGATGGCGGTGCTGCTGATGTATCGTCATCGCTATGCGCGGGAAAAGGGGCTAGGCAATCTGTTTATCGGCAAAATTAGCCTGCAGCAGACGCTGGTGACGATGGCGATGGCGATCGCGCTGGCCACCGCCCTGCTGGGGCTGCAGGGGCTGCGCGCCGCGCTGATCACCCTGGTGCTGATCTGGGGTCTGGGATGGGCGCTGAAGCGAACCCTCGGCGGGCAGACCGGAGATACCCTCGGGGCGGCGATTGAGCTGGGCGAATTACTCTTTTTACTGGCGCTGCTGTAAGGCCTGACGCCAACGGTGAGGAACAGAATGGAAACACTTTCGGCGTTACTGGCTGCCATTCCGCAGCCCGATGTGGCGGGCATGGCGCGCGCTCAGCAGCATATTGATGGCCTGTTAAAGCCGCCCGGCAGCCTTGGCCGTCTGGAGTCGCTGGCGGTGCAGCTGGCCGGTCTGCCTGGCTTGCAGGGGCAGCTGGCGCTGGCGGAGAAAGCGATCGTTGTCATGTGCGCCGACCATGGCGTCTGGCATGAAGGCGTGACCCCTTCGCCGCAGGGGGTGACGGCCATTCATGCCGGCAATATGGTGCGGGGCAACACCGGCGTCTGCGTGCTGGCGGCGCAGGCCGGGGCCAGGGTGCAGGTAGTGGATGTCGGCATCGATGCCGACCCGCTGCCGGGCCTGATTAACCTCAAAGTGGCCCGCGGTAGCGGGAATATCGCCCGGACGGCGGCGATGAGCCGCCAGCAGGCGGAGACGGTGCTGCTGGCCAGCATGCAGCTCACCCGCCAGCTCGCTGCCGACGGGGTGAAAGCCTTCGGCGTCGGCGAATTGGGAATGGCCAATACCACCCCGGCCGCAGCGACGATCAGTGTCCTGACGGGCAGCGACCCTGACGCGGTGGTGGGCTGTGGGGCCAATCTGCCGCTGGCGCAGCGGGGCCATAAGGTGGCGGTGGTGCGCCAGGCGATAGCCCATAATCAGCCGAACCCGGCCGACGGGCTGGATGTCCTGGCGAAGGTGGGGGGTTACGATCTGGTGGGCATGACCGGGGTGATCCTCGGGGCGGCCTCCTGTGGCCTGCCGGTGGTGCTGGATGGCTTCCTCTCCTATGCCTCTGCCCTGGCCGCCTGCCGCATGGCCCCGTCGGCGCACCTTTATCTTATTCCTTCACACCTGTCGGCGGAGAAAGGGGCGCAGATCGCCCTCGACGCGCTGGGTCTGCGGCCGTATCTCGATATGGACATGCGCCTGGGAGAGGGCAGCGGCGCCGCGCTGGCGATGCACCTGCTGGATGCCGCCAGCGTGATGTACAACCAGATGGGAACGCTGGTGCAGAGCAATATTGTGTTGCCCGATAGCGCGCCGTCGTCCTGATGGTAAAACGCATCGTCCCGCGATAGGGGCGATGCGCCGGGTTTACAGGGCCTGCTGCCAGACCGCCTGGGGCAGGAGATAAACCTTCGCCGGGGCGCGCATGCCCTCAGTGACAATATGGCGGATGCCGCTGGCCATCACCGCCAGGGTGACGTCAAAGGCGTTCAGGCTATCGCCGAAGCCAGCGGTCAGATTGAGCATCGAACCATTGGCCAGCAGATAGACGGTTTTGTCGGCCATGCGGTAGGCGTTGATATACGGCATCACCTCTTCCTGGGGGTACTGGCGCAGGTAATCGCCGTCGATCTCTTCCGCCACGTGGCCGACGTTAAGGATAAATACTCCCGCTTTCGCCCGGTCCAGCGCCTGGCGATTAACCACGTTTTTACCGCCTGTCGCCGTGGCCACCACGTCCGCCGAGGCGATAGCCTCCTGGAGGTCCACCACGTGCCAGCCGTCGTAGGCCGCCTGCAGACGGCGGGCAGGATCGATCTCCGCCACCATCACCTGACCGCCAAAAGCTTTTGCCGCCGCCGCGACGCCCTGGCCGACCAGGCCGTAGCCGATCACCAGCACTTTTTTCTCATGCAGGGTGAGGTGAGTGGTCTGGAAGAAGGTGTGCCAGGCGGTGAGACCGACCATATGGCGGTTGTGCAGCCCCTCTTTGACCGGCAGATCGTCCCAGTTAAAGATCGGATAGCCTGGCTGAATATCCCCCAGCCGATTGACGCCCGAGCCGGTGGCTTCCAGACCCGCCACGATGTTCCCAAACTCGCCGCGCTGATGGAGCAGGGTGGTGATATCGGCGCCCATCTCGCACAGGTGAGTGGGCTGCCAGGCAATCGCTTTTTCCCATGACTGTTGCCAGTCGGCATCGCTCATATTGCGCCACGCGCAGGCCTCGGCGCCGCGCTCCACCAGCCAGGCCACCACGTCGTCCTGCACGGTGGTGGGGTTACAGGTGGTTAAAAAGACCTGAGCGCCCTTGTCGAGGATCCCCTGCACCAGCGGGATCATTTTCATGTCGAGGTGCATACAGCAGGCCAGACGCACGCCGCTGAGGTCGGGCAGCGCGGCGACCTGACGCAGGGTACGCGGCATATTCTGGCTGGCCCATGCCACTTCTTTCGCTAAAGAGATTTTATTATTCACTGGGTTATGACCTTCAATTCGCAAAAGGGGTATCCCCCTGACCGAAAAGGGATTCTATCAGCCCCCGCGAGAATTCACAGCACAATGCCGTCGGACATCGCCGCGCGCGCTATCCCCTGCGAAAGACAGGGTTGTTAATTTAAGGTTAAAAAAAGAAAATAAAATATAAGTAATTCCTATGATTTGAGCGATGAAGCGATGTTGAGTGTTATTCCTGCGGGGATATTTTCACGGCTGCGGATTTTCCTTGGCCGCCTGAAGCCGCACGCGCTGCCGGTGGCCCGCCGGCATATCGTGCTGGGATCCATTGGCGCCGGCACCGGACTGGCGGTGACCAGCATGTTCAGCCACTGGCTGCTCGGCGAAGTCAATCTGTGGTTTATTGCCCCGATGGGGGCCTCGGCGGTACTCCTGTTTGGCGTACCGAGCAGCCCGCTGGCGCAGCCGTGGTCGATTGTCGGCGGCAACGTGCTGTCGGCGCTGATCGGTGTCACGGTGGGTATGCTGGTCCCCGATGCGGCGCTGGCCTGCGGTCTGGCGGCGGCTCTGGCCATCGCCGGGATGTATTTTCTGCGCTGTCTGCATCCCCCCGGCGGCGCGGTGGCCCTGACGGCGATCCTCGGCGGCGCCGGGGTGCACAGCGAAGGCTATCACTTTGTGCTGACCCCGGTGCTCCTCAACTCGCTGATGCTGGCGCTGCTGGCTATTGTGTTTAATAACCTGGTTGGCCGCCGTTATCCGCATCCGCTGGCGGCAGAGGAGGTCAAATCCAGGGCGGTGCCGCTGGGTATTTCGGTCACCCGGGAAGATATTCACGCCGCGCTGCTGGAAGGCCAGTTCCTCGACATTGATGAAGACGATGTCCAGGAGTTGCTGGAGAATATCGAGCAGCAGGCGCGGCAGCGTATCGCGACGGCAGCCCGCCGCTAAGGGTGTACTGCGGGCTGCGGGTTACAGATCGCCGGTAAGATACTGCGCGACCCCGCGGCCAAAGCTCCAGTCGCCTTTCTGGTTACTGATAATCGACACCATCAGGTCATCGCCGCTCAGGCCGCAGTGTTCCGCCAGCTCCTCCTGCAAAATGGCGAAGAAGCGCTGCTTCTGCGCCTCGCTGCGCGGGCTGGTATAGACCCGCACCACCACCAGATCCCGCGTGCGGGTCAGTCCGAGGCCGGTATCTTCAATCACCATATGGTGGGCTTTGTTTTCATGAACAATCTGGTAACGGTCGCGTTCTGGTACCTCGAAGGCGCGTAGCACGGCGCGATGGGCGGCATCCAGCAGGGTTTTGACCTCCTGTTCCGTACGGCCTTCAATCAGGTCAAATGTCAGTAATGGCATGCAGGTGCTCCTTATCGTTAGGGAATAATGATGGGCTCAACAAGATGCTAGCCGATGCCGCCGTCGGCAAAAACCGCTATAGTTGAATACATTGTTTTTACTGGTGAACAATCACATGAGCGAGAGTCGTCCGGAGAGTTACTGGCCCCATCTGTACTGGCTGACGGTGCTGGAAGAACAAAAAAGCTATACCCGGGCCGCGGAAAAGCTGGGGATCAGCAAGTCGGCTATCAGCCAGAAAATCAGCGAGCTGGAGCGGGTGACCGGTAAAACCCTCGTCCATCGCACCACCCGCAGCGTGAGCCTCAGCGACGACGGACTGCGGCTGGTGGCGGAGCTCAACGAGCCGTTTGGTCAACTGCGGGATATATTCACCGGCGCCTGCGATGAGGGCGGGCCGCTGCGGGGAACGCTGCGCCTGACCGCGCCGGTGGCCTTTTCCCGCCAGCAGCTGGTCCCGGCAATCGCGCCTTTTTTGCATCAGCATTCCCAGCTGCATCTGCAGCTTGAGGTCACCGACCGGCTGGTCTCTCTGGCCAGCGAAGGGTTCGATCTCGCCATCCGCCACTGTCGACGCGAGGCGCTCCCGGATACCCACGTCGCCTGGCCGCTGTGTCACACCGCGACGCTTACCGTCGCGTCCGCCGACTATATTCGCCGCCATGGCCGCCCGGAGACCCCCGAAGATCTGCGCCACCACCAATGCCTGACCTATCCCCGTGGGCCACAGCGCCCGCAGTGGACGTTCGCCTCCCGTCAGTCGCCCGATGCTCGGGTGACCATCAACGTGCAGGGGCCATTCGCCACCAATAACAGCGAGTCGCTACGTGATGCGGTGCTGGCGGGGCTTGGGGTGGCGCTGTTGCCGGATTTCAGCGCCCGGGAGGCCATTGGCCGCGGGCTGGTGCAGGAGCTGCTGCCGGCGTGGCAGCCAGTAGATGTGTTTGCCGATCGGCTGTACGTCATCCGGCCCTATACCCCGCGCGTGTCGCGCGCGGTGGAAACCTTCAGCCGCTACCTGAAAGCGACCTTCAGCGAGACGCGTCCAGCTCCTGCGCCAGCGCCTCGCTAAAGCGGGGCAGCAGATGGCGCTCGCCGGGAAGCAGCTGCGCGAGAGTAACGGTCTTGTCAGCGCAATAGACCCGCTCGCTGCCGAGCTGCGCTTCGAAGGCGTTCGCCGCCTGATGCGCCGCGCTCAGATCGGCGTCAATAAGGATCACCGCATGGGCCAGCACCACGTGGCCGCCGCCCGCCGCCAGCGGCCGCCAGTACTGGGCGGTACCGACAATCTTGCGCGCCTCCGCGCCTTCTCCGCAGGCAAGATTATACCGTCCATCGCAAAAGGAACCGCTCACCGCCCGGGGGTGGCTGGCAACGCCGAAGCGCGCGAGGGTGCGCTGCAGCACAGCGCACAGCGAATGATAGATCGGTTCGGCGGCTTCGCCGAGCGGCTGCTGCACCGGCCAGGCGAGGCTAAGGTTGATAATGCCCGGCCCCTGGGGCACCAGACCGCCGCCGGAGCGGCGAAGCCATACCGGCCAGCCGCGCGCGGCAAAATGCGCGCTGACCGCCGGCAGATCCGTAAACTGACGATAGCTCCCCGGCACCACCAATCCCTGCGGCGCCTGCCAGAGCTGGGCGACGGCCTCGCCGGCGCTGGCTTTGGCAAACAGCGGCTGTTCCGCCTGGGTGGGATCCTCGCAAAACTGCAGCGCCAGCGAAGAGGGGGAAAAACGGCGAGGCCAGCAGTCGGCCAGGGTTAACTGAGACATGTATTCTCCTTACCGGAGGGCGCGGGTTACGCCCTCCGCTAGTGGGTCAGTCGACGGGGTGCTTTTTCATCATCAGCGCGGTGAGCGCTGACAGCAGGCATCCTGCGGTCAGATAGAGGGCCACGCTGTGCCACGATCCGCCGGAGAAGGTGACCAGCGCCGCGGCAATAAACGGGGTAAAGCCGCCGCCGACCACGCTCGCCACCTGGTAGCCGACGCCGGCGCCGCTATAGCGATAGCTGGCGCCGAACAGCTCGGTAAACATCGGCTGCTGGACGCAGACCACCATATCATGGGCGATATTGGCCAGCATCAGGGCGAAGAACAGGATCCAGAAAACGGACTGACTCTCCAGCGCCATAAAAAACGGGAAACCGCTCAAAGTGCCGATCAGCGCCCCGGTGATATAGATCCGCCGACGGCCAAAGCGGTCTGCCAGCCAGGCGAAGCAGGGGATAGTCAGGCAGCTAAGACCGCCCACCAGCAGGCCAATGTTGAGAAACAGCTCGCGCGGCAGGCCGAGGTTTTGCGTGGAGTAGTTGAGGGCGAAGGCGGTGACGATATACATCGTCAGCAGTTCACACAGCCGCAGGGCGATAATCAGTAAAAACGCTCCCGGATGGCGAAGTAGCGCTTCCACTACCGGCAGCCGCTTTTTCATCTGCGGCGCGTTGTCCTGGCTCTGCTGCGCTTCAAACTCCTGCGATTCCGCCATGCCGTTACGGATCCACAGCGCAATAAGGACCAGCACCACGCTGAACAGGAACGGTACGCGCCAGCCCCAGCTGAGGAACTGCTGGTTGCTGGTCAGGCTGCTAATCAGCGATACCAGCCCGGTAGAGAGCAGGAGGCCGACGCCGTAGCCCACCTGCACCCCGCTGCTGTAAAAGGCTTTTTTCCCCTGTGGGGCATTCTCCACCGAGAGCAGCGCCGCGCCGCCCCATTCGCCGCCGACGGCGAATCCCTGAACCGCACGCAGGAACACCAGCAGCACCGGCGCCCACCAGCCGATCTGGTTGAACGAGGGGAGCAGGCCGATGCAGGCAGTGGCGATACCCATCATCCAGACGGTCATCATCAGCATCCGTTTCCGCCCGAGGCGATCGCCGAAGTGGCCAAAAATAATTCCGCCGAGCGGGCGAAAAAGAAACCCAACGCCGAAGGTGGCAAAGGCGGCAAGCGTTCCCATCGCCGGGCCGATTTGCGGGAAAAATTCACGGTTGAACACCAGCGCGGCGGTAATGCCATAGAGAAGAAAATCGTACCAGTCGACCACCGCGCCGGCAAAACTACCCCAGGCCGCCCGCCGGGCCCGATGTAGTGAATCTGGCGCCTCGCCGGGCTGCACGCTTATTGTTGAATCCATACCCTGTCCTGTCAGTCACGTACTTCATTGTTATTGGAATGAGACGCTTTTACCGTTGCGTCTGCTCTGAGACTACCGCGCAGCGGCCGTGGAGGAAAGTAGTTTGCCTGCTAAGCGGGGGAGATGGCGCAAAAAAGAATCGATGGGAAAGGCGGTCGAAATCACACCCTGGACTTAACATTCTGGCAATTTGCCATCCAGCTTATACTTTTAATTAAATCAACGGATAACAAAGATGGACACCTTTTAAGAATCGACGTAAATGGTTTACACTTAACGTGTCTCCCTCTCTGGAATGGTGAGTAAAATGCGTCTACTTCTTGCAGTTTTATTTTGTTCTGTCATGTTGCCTTCTGCTTATGCTGAAAAACTGCCTGCGCCGACAGGAAAACCTGTACTGACCATTTCCGGAAAAATCGGAAATATGAATGTCGGCGACAAGGCCGTTTTTGATCTCGCAATGCTGGAAAAACTGGGGATGAAGACGGTAGAAACCACCACCCCCTGGTACACCGGCAAGGTTCGTTTTGACGGCATTCCCCTTAATAAACTCATGGATTTAGTCGGCGCGAAAGGCACATCGGCCCGCGTGCTGGCGCTGAACGACTACACCACCATTATCCCGATTGATGATTTTTATAAATTCCCGGTCATTATGGCGTTAAAAATGAACGGTCAATATATGCGCATTCGTGATAAAGGCCCGTTATTTATTGTCTACCCTTACGACAGCAGTGCTGAATTACAGAACCAGATCTATTATTCCCGATCGGCCTGGCAAGTTTCAAAGATGATTATAGAATAAGGGTTGGATCTTGAATCGAATACTCACGGCTATTATTTTGTCGTTATTTGTTGTCACCGGATATATTACTTATCTGGTGCATGAGCGACAAAGTGAGTTGCAAAAATTTACCCGCTATACGGACTCGTGGTCAATGTCGCAAATGGTGTCGGAATATATGCGGCTGGAGTCTCGTCTGGCGGGAATGGCGATTGGGGCCGAAGGGGCGGACCACGATGAGGTGCGCCTGCGTCTTGAGATCATGATGAGCCAGATCGAGCTTCTGCAAGAGGGCGATCTGGGTAAATTTATCAATAAAAGCGAGCAGCGGAAGACGGTGGTTGCGACGCTGATTCGTAATCTTCATCTGCTCGATAAACAAGTTGATACCATGACGCCGGAGCAGGTCAGACAGATCCTGCCGGTGTTAAGCGAGCTTGATGGTCCGCTGACCTCAATGGCCGCCGCCACCCTGACGCAAGATATCAATATCGTTAATATCACCCATGATAAAATCCAGCATCTCTATTATATCTACTCGGTGATCTCCATTCTGCTGATCGCCATGTGTATAACTCTCGGTCTGCTGATGCTCCGACAGAATAATAATCTGCGTCGCGCCCATGTTCGTATGAAAACGCTGGCCAACGATCTGCAGGCCTCGAAAGAGAAGCTGCAGGTGCAGAACCGCCGGCTGCAGTACGATGCCTACCATGATTCGCTGACCGGTATGCCCAACCGTCTCTCTTTCTGGCAGCGGCTGCAGGAGATCGTCAACCAGGTGCGTCCGTATAAGGGATGCGCCGTGGTGATGCTTTTCGACCTCGACAGCTTTAAGGATGTGAACGATACCCTTGGCCATGATGCTGGCGATAAGCTGCTGCAGGATCTGGCCAGTCGCCTCTCTTTTTTCCGCAAAACCTCCGAGACGCTGTATCGCCTTGGCGGTGATGAGTTTGCGATGCTCTCCTACGATCTCACTGAGGAGATGGCCCTTGAGCGGGCCAATGTTATCCGGGAGAAGATCAGCCAGCCCTATCAGATCTACGATGCGCAGATTAATATCGACGCCTGCATTGGGATCGTGATCTCTGACGGTGAAAGTCGTACCGATTATCTGTACAAGTGCGCCGACCTCGCGCTGTATGAGGCGAAAAAAGAGGGTAGCGGCCATGTGCAAATCTTCCGGCCGGGGATGCTGCAGCGCCTGCAGGAGAACAAATCGTTTGAAGACGATCTGCTGCAGGCCCTGGCCCATGACGAGTTCAAAGTCTACTATCAGCCGATCGCCGATACCGTCACGCGCGAAATCTACGGCTATGAAGCGCTGGTTCGCTGGTTCCATCCGGTGCGCGGCGCCGTGCCGCCGACGGTGTTTATTCCGGTGGCAGAGAAAATCGGTCTTATTAATGCCCTTGGCGAATGGGTGCTGAAAACCGCCTGTGCCGAAGCGGCCAGCTGGGCGACGCCGCTGAAGGTCTCGGTCAACGTTTCACCAATTCAGTTGATGAATACATCGCTGACCGACACCATTATCGAGGTGCTGCATCAGACCGGCCTCGATCCGCGACGTCTTGATCTGGAGATCACCGAGTCGGACGTATTCAATGAGAACACCCGTTCGCTGGAAATTCTCAGCCAGCTGCGCGAGCTGGGCATTCAGATCTCCATCGATGACTTTGGTACCGGCTATTCTTCCCTGTCCCGTTTAAGCTACTTCCCGTTCGATAAAATTAAAATCGACCGCTCGTTTGTCATCAATATTCCGGAGCAAAAAGACGATCTGGATATCGTCCGCCTGATTATCAGCATGGGAAAGAGCCTGCATATGCGCATTGTGGCGGAAGGTGTAGAGACCGAAGAGCAGTTGGCTTCGCTGCAGGCGCTGGGCTGTGACCTGGTTCAGGGATATTTAATCGGCAAACCGAGTCCGCTGCGCTAACAAATTTTTAACGCGTTTATTTTTATTCTCCGGGCGATTTCAGGATCCTGAAATCGCCTTTTTTATTTTCTCTTAGCGCTAATCCCTGCGAGGTATAAAAAGGAGTAGGCGTAAAATTCCACAACAAAATAATATCCTTAACGTTTAAAAGGGGTATATGATATGCATCATATAGGCTATTTCTGAACGTCGCGTTTGAGACGGTAAAGTGAGGCACAATCATGCAGCGAATCATTATTCCCACCCATTACGTTCACACCCGCAGCACGCCGCTGTGGACCAAAGAGACCGCCCCGGCCTCTATCTGGCGCCGCCATCTGGATGCCGGCACCCGGCAGGGCGTCTACCCTCGTCTCTCGGTGATGCAGGGGGCGATCCGCTATCTCGGCTATGCCGATGAAACCAGCCCCGAGCCCGTTGAAACCCTGACTATTGAAGCCGGCCAGTTTGGCGTCTTTCCGCCGGAGAAGTGGCACTGTATTGAGGCCCTCTCAGAGGACACGGTTTTTAATGTCGACTTTTATGTTGATCCAAAAATTCTCATCGAGGGATAACAAGAGATGACCAATGAAAATAAAGGTTATACCTTAGCGCTAGAGAATGGCCGACTTCACCAGAAGCAGGAAAAAATATTTCTTAAACCAATGGTGTTGTATATTCCACAGCAGGCGGTGGAGGCCGTTAATGACCTGCTGAGCAAGTTGCCGGACGACAGGGAAGAGGGGGAGTTTCTGTTGACGGTCACCAATAACAATAACGGCGTCTCGGTTGATAAAACCTTTTCCTCGCTGGCGGCGCTGCGCGACCCGCTCACCGCGGCTGATGCGGTGAAGGATCTGATCAATATCGTTCGCGGCTACGAGTCCGATGAAGAGACCAACGTTTGCGGCTGGTAAGCCCGCTACTCTTCCGCCGGATGGCGACCGTCACCTAATGCCATCTGGCCGACCAGCCACTCCCGCAGATTGATAATATCCGCGCGCTGCGCCGCAGCCTCGGTGGTGACCAGGTAGTAGCGGGCGCCAGGCAATGCGTTGCTGAACGGCGCGGATAATACGCCGCGCTGCAGCAGATCCCGCGCCAGCAGTTCGCTGGCGATCACCACTCCCTGACCGGCCACCGCCGCCTGCAGGGCATGGGTCTCATCGCTAAAGGTTAACCCCGCATCAATATTCAGCGTCGGCGGTCCATAGCGCCGACGCCAGTTCTCCCAGCTCGGCGAATCAGCTGGCACGCGCCGGTTGGCAACGTGAAACAGCGTCACCCGCTGCAGATCTTCAGGCCGGCTGAGGCCCAGAGTCGGGCTGGCGACCACGATAAAGCGATCCTCATACAGCAGCGTGCAGTACAGGTCCGGCTCCGGCGTTTCACGATAGCGAATCGCGGCGTCTACCGTGCCCAGATGCAGATCCACTCGTTCGACGCTGGTGTGTAGCCGCAGGTCGATAGCCGGAAAGCGGGCGGTGAAATCCGCTAGCCGCGGCACCAGCCAGTGGGTGAGAAAATTGGAGGTGGTGGTGACGGTTAAGGATGGCGGCTGACGGGCATGAGCGATCTGGACGACGGCCTGTTCCAGGGCGCTAAAGGCGCGTTGGGTGGCGGCGTAAAGGATCTCGCCATCAGCGGTCAGACTGACGCCCTGCGCGCTGCGTTCGCAGACCCGGCACTCCAGCACCGACTCCAGCAGTTTAATCTGATGGCTGACCGCCGTCGCGCTGACGCCGAGCGCCTCGGCGGCCTGTTTAAAACTGCGGTGGCGGGCGACGGCATGAAAAGCGCGTAGCGCCCCCAGCGGCGGCAGACGGGGTGGTCTCATGGCTGAGTTTTTCTCATCTATGGCTGAAAACTATGCGTTTGTGTAAGGCAATATAGTGGCGATAGGCTACGGGCATGTAAAGACAATGACATGAATTAAATTCATGCAGCTTCGCCTGTCAGGAGTCAACTATGCACGTTGTAAGCCGCTACACCGCCGCGGAAGCCGCGGCAACGATCGACCCCCGCGGCCGCGCTATCGCCCTTAGCGTGGTCATCGCCGCCGGGGCCTTGCTGTTAATCATGCCCCCGGTTATCGGGGTGACCGGCACGCTGAGTCTGCTGACGGCGCTGATTGCGGCCTTTGGCGTCGGGTGGGGATTCACTCGCGGACAATCCTGGCTTTATCGCTCACCCCTGGCGGCGACGCGCTGGGCCTTTCTGCTGTCAGCGGCCGGCTGGCTGCTGGCGCTGGTGGCCTGGTATGGCGGGCAGGACTGGCCGGCACTGCTGCCGGGCGTGGCGTGCGGTGGGGCGGGAGCGGCTGTCGCCTGGCGCATTGCGGCGGGTAGGACGGCGCTGCCGGGGATGCGGGTCAGCGGCGCCACGGTGCTGAGCGTAGCTATCGCCATCGCGGCGACGCTACTGACCTGGCATACTGCGGGAGGAGGACGCCATGGCGTCTGCTTTGCCTTCGCCGTGCTGCTTGACTGGGCGCTGCTCGGCGCGCTGATGGTGCGGATCCGCCAGCAGGAGAGTGCGGCCTGATACCAGACGCGGTCTGGTCCAGGATCGGCGAATCAAGCGAGACAGGGTAAGTTGTCCCGCCCGGCGTTAAATATCTTCTACACTGTTACAGGCATCACATTCCTGTGCGGTCGGCACTCCTGCCGGCCGCCGTCGGCGTTCAGCCCAGGCACGGGCCTGCAGGCTGGTTATCCTGAAAGAGGAGTCTGTAATATGGCATTTGTCACCACCCAAGACGGCGTCAATATTTACTTTAAAGACTGGGGTCCAAAGGAAGCTCAGCCGATTGTTTTTCATCACGGCTGGCCGTTAAGCGCTGACGACTGGGATAACCAGATGTTATTTTTCCTTGCCGAAGGGTTCCGGGTCATCGCTATCGATCGTCGGGGTCATGGCCGCTCCGATCAGGTTAGCGAGGGGCACGATATGGACCATTACGCGGCGGACGTCTCGGCGGTGGTGGAGCATCTGGATCTGCACAATGCGGTCCACGTCGGGCACTCCACCGGCGGCGGCCAGGTCGCACGCTACGTCGCCCGCTATGGTCAGCCGCAGGGGCGGGTGGCGAAGGCGGTGTTAATTAGCGCCGTCCCGCCGCTAATGGTGAAAACCGAGCAGAACCCGGGCGGGACGCCGATCGAGGTGTTTGACGGTTTCCGCAAAGCGCTGGCGGCGAACCGCGCCCAGTTCTATCTCGACGTCGCCTCTGGCCCGTTCTATGGCTTCAATCGTGATGGAGCAGAGATATCCCAGGGGACGATCCAGAACTGGTGGCGACAGGGGATGATCGGCAGCGCCAAAGCCCATTATGAAGGCATTAAGGCGTTTTCAGAGACCGACCAGACGGAAGACCTTAAGTCGATCACTTTGCCGGTGCTGGTGATGCAGGGAGATGACGACCAGGTGGTCCCCTATAAAAATGCGGCCATCCTGCAGGACAAGCTGCTGCCGAACAGCCAGCTGAAAATTTATCCTGGCTTCCCGCACGGGATGCACACCTCCCACGCCGATACCATCAACGCCGATCTGCTGGCGTTTATCCGCGCCTGATCTGCCCTCTTTGCCGGGCAGAGTGCCGTTAATGGCATTCCGCCAGCGCCCTGGCCGCCAGTCGCCTGGGGCGCGCCGGTTGACGTGCAGAGGAAATCTGCTTAACTCATGGGGTACCTGACGACTATTTTCCCCTCGCAGGATAAAACGCCGGGTTTCTCTGCGGAAACCCGGCGGAATTCTGCGCAAGAGACAAGTGAGAGACAATGAAATTAGCCGGACTTCATCCCGACGAGCAGCGTCGCCTGCAATCGCTACGCTCTTCCGGGCTGTTGAATAGCGGAAAAGAAGAACGCTTCGATCGCCTGACCAGGCTTGCCCGTTCGCTGTATAACCTGCCGGTGGCGTCCATCAGTCTGGTGGGGGAAGATCTCCTGCATATCAAGTCCTGTGCCGGTCTCGATGTGGACACGGTGCCGAGAGATATTTCATTTTGCGCCCATACCATTCTGCAAACCGACCCGCTTATCGTCAACGACATGCAGCAGGACGAGCGCTTTCACGATAACCCGCTGGTCATTGAGGCGCCGTTTATCCGCTTTTACGCCGGGTATCCGGTGCAACTGCCGGATGGCGCGACCGTCGGGTCGTTCTGCCTGATGGATCACCAGCCGCGATCGTTTTCCGCCCATGAAATGCAGATCTTAAGCGATCTGGCGGCGATCGTGGAGGATGAGTTCAAGGTGCTGGATGCGGCAACCTCGGATGAGCTGACGGGACTGTTTAATCGCCGGGGATTCCTCACCCTGGCAGAGTATGCCCTGCTGACGGCCCAGCGCCGCCATGAGCCGGTGAGCCTGGCGTTTGTCGACCTCGATCGCTTCAAGCACATCAATGATACCTGGGGGCATGAAGAGGGCGATCGCGCGCTGATCGCCATCGCCGACTTGATGAAAGCGGCCTTCCGCGAGTCCGATATCCTCGCGAGGCAGGGGGGGGACGAATTTATCATTCTGTTCGCCAATACCAGCCGCCACGATGCCGCGACGGCGATGGAGACGCTCAGCCACAACGTGGCGCGTTTCAACCAGCAGGCGGCCAATCCCTGGCAGCTGGCGTTCTCCTGGGGCTGCGTCGAATATGATCCCGCCAGCCATCCCAGTCTCAACGCGCTGGTGGCCACCGCTGACCGCCTGATGTACCAGGCGAAGCAGAAGCAGGGACGCGAGCGCCGTTAATCCTTCGCGGCGGTGGCATTCAACAGGTACTGCTGCGCCTGCTGCCGCTTCTGCGCATAGCTGCTGAGCAGCGCCTGCTGCGATTTCCCTTCGTTATCGTAAAACAGGCCGCCTTCGTCGGCGATAAAGCGATAATGCTGTTCCAGCTGGTTTATCACCCAGTCAATGCGTTGCAGGGTGAGTAAGGTACAGGACTGACCATGCAGGTCGTCTTCAATATCCAGCACATGTGAGCGAAAGGCTTCTACGGCAAACAGCCGGCTCAGCGCGGCAGGGTCCGCCAGCGCCGACTCCCAGCGCGCCGTCAACTGCTGAAAGTGAGCCAGCACCAGCGGGTCAGCGCGCCGGGCGCGAAGCCAGACGAGCTTCCGGCGGTAGCTTTCGACCGCCAGCCGCTTCATCTCGCGATATTGCGCCAGCTGCTGTTCGGCGTCAGGGATCCGGGTCATCAGCCAGCTAAAAAAGAAGCGAGTCTCAAAACGTTCGACAAAGTGGAACAGCGGGTCGGCCAGACCATTGCTGTTGAATTCTCTCAGCGGGTCGAAGGGATACATATAGCCAAAATCGAACAGCCATAACTGCTCCTGCCGGTCCACCAGCAGATTCCCGCTACAGAGATCCCACTCCATCAGCCCCTGTTCTTCGCAGGCTTCCAGAGTAGTAAATAGCTGGGCGATCAGCGGCGGGGTTAACTGGTGTATCGGCTCGCCATCGATCCAGGGGGAGAGCAGGATGCCGAGGCGATAATCGGCATACAGCGTTGGGACGATGTGGGTGAAGCGCGGCGCGGTGACCGGGTCATCCTTCAGCTGTTGCAATGCCTGCCGACGCTGTACCTCATTTAAAAACGACAGCTGGCCGTTGAGGTTGGCAACGCCGGCGACGGCGCGACGTTTCTTTAAATTGTACTCCTTGCCGGCGATGCGCAGACGATAAACCTCGCCGGTCAGGCCTGAGCCGTATACCTGCACCACATAGGGGGAATCGGGGCCCAGTGCGGCGAGGGTCTCCGGCGGCAGCGGGCAGTGGCTGACGTTGCCGACGATAAGAGGTTCTCCGCTGCGATCGAACGCCTGCTGTTGCTGTTGTCTGAGGTTCATTTTGCCTCCGGGTATAACGTTAGACAGAGTGGATAATCCACGCTATCTCACCCGCAAACGGTAGTGAATTCATCCTACTGGCAGGCGCTTTTTCAGGCTGAGCTGGGGTGCGTTCACGGAGGACACGCGGGGCGTAGGGAGGCGGTAGGGAAAGGCAAGCGTCTGGAACGCATACCTGACGTCGTTGTCAACGAGGTGCTTGCCAGGCTGGATGCGATGCTGAGTTAAAGTCAGCGACGCAAAAAAGCAAAAAGCCTGCTCGAAAGCAGGCTTCTTAAATTTGGCTCCTCTGACTGGACTCGAACCAGTGACATACGGATTAACAGTCCGCCGTTCTACCGACTGAACTACAGAGGAATCGTGTGGAGTCGTATCTTAGCGGCGAAAAAACTTTTGTCAAACATCAATTCGCCTGTTCAGGTGCAACTGCCGCTTCCATCGACAATTTGTTGTCATTTCCGACAATTATTACGGAAAATACTTTGCAGGATATCCATTTCTCAATCATCATTTGAAATGTTGTTTCAACATTTCTCACTAAGGTCTCTCTTGAACGTCACCTCCGCCGTACGCCAGGCTGTCGAACGGACATCCTGGTTTAAAAAACGTCAGCGTTATCGTGTGCTGTACTGGCGCGAAATCAGCCCTCTCGCTGTGCCCATTCTGCTGGAAAATGCCTGTGTGCTGCTGATGGGGGTGTTGAGCACCTTCCTTGTCAGCTGGCTGGGAAAAGAGGCCATGGCCGGGGTGGGGCTGGCCGATAGCTTTAACATGGTCATCATGTCCTTCTTTGCCGCCATCGATCTGGGCACCACGGTGGTGGTGGCCTTTAGCCTCGGCAAGCGCGATCGGCGGCGGGCGAGGGCGGCCGCGCGCCAGTCGCTGGCCATTATGACGCTGTTTTCCATTTTGCTGGCGGGGGTGATCCATGCCTTTGGCCAGGAGATTATTGATTTTGTCGCCGGCGATGCCACCGCCCAGGTCAAGGACCTGGCGCTGACCTATCTGGAACTGACGGCGCTGAGCTACCCGGCAGCGGCGATTGCGCTGATCGGCAGCGGGGCGCTGCGCGGCGCCGGCACCACCAAAATCCCGCTGCTGATCAACGGCGGGATGAATATCCTCAATATCTTAATCAGCAGCGTGCTCATCTACGGCATCTTCTCCTGGCCGGGGCTGGGGTTTGTCGGCGCCGGGCTTGGGCTGACCATTGCCCGCTATATTGGCGCGATAGCCACGATCTGGGTGCTGATGGTGGGCCTCAATCCGGCGCTGCGGCTGTCGCTGAAGGGCTACTTCAAACCCTTTAACTTCGCCATTATCTGGGAGGTGATGGGGATCGGCATCCCGGCCAGTATAGAATCGGTCCTGTTCAATGGCGGCAAGCTGCTGACCCAGATGTTTGTCGCCGGGATGGGCACCAACGTTATCGCCGGCAACTTTATCGCCTTTTCGGTGGCCTCGCTAATTAACCTGCCGGGCAACGCCCTCGGCTCGGCCTCGACGATCATTACCGGCAAGCGGCTGGGAAAAGGGCAGATTGGTCAGGCTGAATTCCAGGCCTGGCACGTATTTTGGCTGTCGACGATTATTCTGACGCTGATCGCCTGGGGCAGCGCTCCCTTCGCCGGCTTTATCGCCTCGTTCTACACCCATGAAGAAGATGTAAAAGAAGTGGTTAAACAGCTGCTGTGGCTCAACGCCCTGTTTATGCCGATCTGGTCGCTGTCGTGGACTTTACCCTGCGCTTTTAAAGGCGCCCGTGACGTACGCTACACCATGTGGGTGTCGATGCTCGGCATGTGGGGCTGCCGGGTGGTGGCGGGCTATACCCTGGGCATCGTGCTGGGGATGGGGGTGATTGGCGTCTGGTTAGGGATGGTGCTCGACTGGGCGGTGCGCGGCGTGCTGTTTTATTTCCGCATGGTGAGCGGCCGCTGGCTGTGGAAATATCCGCGCGTGAAGGCTTCATCGGAGGAAAGCTGAGCCGTTTGCGAGGCTAATCGCCATTTTTTGCGCAAAGTGAAGAATAATTCGGCAAACGATTCATTTTATTGAAAACAGGCTTTGACAGCGCCGGGCGTCATCGATAATATGCGCCCCGTTCACACGATTCCTCTGTAGTTCAGTCGGTAGAACGGCGGACTGTTAATCCGTATGTCACTGGTTCGAGTCCAGTCAGAGGAGCCAAATTTAAGAAGCCTGCTTTCGAGCAGGCTTTTTGCTTTTCTGTCTACCGCCTTTCTTCCGTGGACAAACACCGCCGGGTCGTTTGTTTCGCTTATCCGGACGCTGACGCTCCCTGGCGGGTAACGTCAGCGTTTATCTCACGATTCCCACGTCATCGACGATTAACGGAACGGCGGCTCGTTGAAGGTGCGCAGCTTACGCGAGTGCATGTGATCTCCCTCGGCGCGCAGCAGGTCAATCGCCCGGATGCCTATCTGCAGATGCTCGGAGATAGCGCCCTCGTAAAAGCGGTTAGCCTGGCCGGGGAGCTTGATTTCACCGTGCAGCGGCTTGTCCGAGACGCAGAGCAGCGTGCCGTAGGGGACGCGGAAGCGATAGCCCTGGGCGGCGATGGTCGCGCTCTCCATATCGATAGCTACCGCCCGGCTGAGATTAAAGCGCAGCGCCGAAGCGGAATAGCGCAGCTCCCAGTTACGGTCGTCGGTGGTGACCACCGTCCCGGTACGCAGCCGCTGCTTAACCTCTTCGCCGGGCATCCCGCTCACCTGCTTGGTGGCGTCGTAGAGGGCGCGCTGCACTTCGGCAATGCTGGGGATCGGAATATCTGGCGGCAGCACCGCATCCAGTACATGATCGTCACGCAGATAGGCGTGGGCCAGCACATAGTCGCCGATGGCCTGGCTTTCGCGCAGGCCGCCGCAGTGGCCGATCATTAACCAGACGTCCGGCCGCAGTACCGCGAGATGATCGCAGATGGTTTTGGCGTTAGCCGGGCCGACGCCAATGTTAATCAGGGTGATCCCTTTGCCGTCGTGGGTGATCAGATGCCAGGCCGGCATCTGGTGCTTCTTCCACGCCAGATCGGAAATGGCCTGTTCCGGCGCTTCGGTCTCGGCGGTGATCCAGATCCCGCCGGCGCAGGAGAGAGCGATATAGGGGCTGTCGGGATCGAGGATCTGGCTGCAGCCCCAGCTGACGAACTCATCCACGTAGCGGGTATAGTTGGTGAACAGCACGTAGGGCTGGAAGTGTTCCGCCGGCGTGCCGGTGTAGTGACGCAGACGCGCCAGCGAAAAATCGACGCGGCGGGCATCAAAGTGCGACAGCGGATAGAACTCGGTGGGATGGAACAGGCCATCCGCGGTCTCATCGCCAATTTGTGACAGCTCGGTGGTAGGGAAATAGCGCGTCAGACCGGCGCTCATCGAGCGGTCGAGTGTCAGGGTGGAACCATCTATCACGTAAGGATAGGGGATCTCATGCTGCGACAGCTCGACGCTGATATTCGCGCCATAGTCCTGATACAGCAGGGTCAGCTGTTCCAGCAAATAGTTGCGGAACAGTTTCGGATTCGTAATGGTGGTGGTATAGCAACCGGCATGGGTGAAACGTCCCCAGGCGCGCGTTTTGAGGGCTTTATGATCGGCGCCGTCCCAGGAGACCGACAGCTGCGGATAGACAAAAAGACCTTCCGCGCGGGCTTCGGTATCGGGGAGCGTATTATGGTCGATATAGTCGCCGATGGCTTTGCGTAACGCCGTGACCGAGGCTTCATAGCGTGCTTCCAGCTCGGCAAGCGCTTGTTCCGGGGTCAGACTGGCGGCCTTGATATTCATGATTCGCTCCTTGTTTCAGGTCTGCTGACATTCCCGATAGTATGTCACAGCGGGAAAAGGGCGAAGGAGAATTTATCTGTCAAATGCGACGATACTCAGACCATAACCAGTAAAGGGAGCGGGCTCGTGTTATTTGCCGGCGTTTGTCCAACGCTCGCTGCTATAATGAGTGGCGTTGCGGATCTTCAAAGTTTGCGTCGGATTATTATTCAGACAATAGCGCGCATCGGCCAGCGGAGTGAGTTTATCCCCTTCCCGCAGGCGGAGGCGACAGGCTTCAATCTCTGCGATCATCTCTAGCGCACCGCTCTGAAGCACGACGCGGCAGAGGCTGGCCGAAGCGTTGTCCTGTACTTTTTTTACCCACCACTCCATCTGTTTTTTATCCTCTCATAGCGACATGTGCGTCGATAATTCATGTTTCTTAAAAATCTGACAATAAGATTATCCCCTTGGTTTATGCAGTGTTTAAAAATACGCAACCGATTGTTGATCTGTGCGCTAGGTTTTTTTATGCCGGGGGGCAATGATCTGCCGGGTTTAATTTGCAGGAAGCGATGACTATGCTGAAAAGCAGACCGTGAGAATAGCCTGTCAGGAAGAGGGCTGATAAGTCCGGCTACGCAATAAATATAAGAGAGAGCGTCATGAAGCATCTATTTCGACACTGGCGAACGTCCGGCGCCGTTATCGGCTCACTGCTGAAAAAAGGGAGCATTGCGGTACTGGCGCTGCTGGTGGTCTTTCTCGCCGGGCGGATCTATGAGTCCCAACGCGGCCCGGCCCTGCATCGCTGGCATACCTGGAGTGGCAACGAGATGTCGGCCGAAGAGATCGACCAGGCGACCTTTGCCCAGTATCTGGCGCGGGAGAAGACGATTTTCGCCGATCTCCAGCGTGAGGTGACAGAGGCTTTGCCGGAGGAAGATAAAACCCCGGTCAACCGCTTTTATCGTCACAGCCGGGTCTGGCCGGGGCAGTTTAAGCAGGACTGGAACCGTTCTTTTGTGCTGCTGCCGCTGGGCAAGCCGCGCGGCAGCGTGGTGCTCCTCCATGGCCTGACCGATTCGCCCTACAGCGTGCGCTATCTGGCGCAACTCTGGCAGCAGCGGGGTTATGTGGCGGTGGTGCCGCGTTTGCCGGGACACGGCACCGCGCCGGGGGCGTTAACGGCGGTTGACTGGGAGACCTGGCTGGCGGCGACGCGTCTGGCGGTACGCGAAGCGACCCGCCTTGCCGGGGCGGACGTGCCGCTGCATCTGGTCGGCTACTCTAACGGCGGCGCGCTGGCGCTCAAGTATGCCCTCGATAGCCTGGAGGATAGCCACCTGCGTCAGCCGCAGCAGATTATTCTGCTGTCGCCGATGATCGGCGTGACCGCGTTTGCCCGTTTCGCCGGCCTCGCCGGGCTACCGTCCGTCTTCCCGGCGTTCGCCCGCGCGGCCTGGCTGAACGTGGCGCCTGAGTTTAATCCGTTCAAGTACAACTCCTTTCCGGTCAAGGCGGCGAGACAATCGTGGTTATTGAGCCAGGCGCTGCAGCAGCAGATTATCCGCGCGGCCCGGCAGGGCGAGCTGAAAGCGCTGCCGCCGATCCTCACCTTTCAGTCGGTGATGGATTCCACGGTCAGCACCCGCGCGGTGGTGGAGTCCCTGTATCGCTATCTGCCGGATAACGGCAGCGAGCTGGTGGTGTTCGATATTAACCAGGCGGCGGATCTCCGGGTCCTGTTTCGCCCTGCGCTCTATGCGGCGGTGAATACGCTGCTGCCCCCGGCGCCGCGGGCCTATACCACCACGGTGGTGACCAACGCGACGGCACACACGCTGCAGACCGTCGCCCGGACCACGCTGGCCCAGGATCGGGAAGAGCATCGTTATCCTTTACACCTGGCCTGGCCGGCGGATATGTACTCTTTGTCGCATGTGGCGGTGCCGTTTCCCCTGAGCGACTCGCTGTATGGTCGCGAGCCGGACGAGAAGAACCGCTACGGCATTAGCCTGGGCACCATTTCACTGCGCGGAGAGACCGGGACGCTGAGCGTGGGGCTGGAGACGTTAATGCGCGTCACCTCCAATCCATTCTTTCCATGGATGATGACGCGCGTCGATGAGCGCATCGCCTGCGGCGAACAGGCGGCGGTGGCGGCCTGCCTGAAAGCGCAGGCCGGAGCAGAGGCATTAAAACAGGGTCAGGTGCAGAACGGTACGCAGCAGGATACCGACGATCGCCGCGGGAGCCACGAAGCGGAACAGGCGGACAAACCGTGAGCTGATGCCAAGAAAAATGCCGATACCGGGAAGATCAAAGGTCTGGATCAGTAGACCTGCCGAGGCGTTGACCTGGTCCACGGTGACTTTGCCCTGCTGGATCAGCTCGGAAATGACGCCAAAGTAGGCGGTGCCCCCGGCAACGCACTTCACCAGCGCCGGCAGCACAAAGTTCTGGGGGATGTGCAGCCAGCTGAGAAGCGGCTTCAGCAGCTGCTGCAGCAGGTCGATAGCCCCGGCGCCCTGCAGCAGCCCGACGATGGTTAACGACAGGATCAGCATTGGCACCGCGCCGAGCGCCAGGCGGATGGCGTCGGAGCCGGCGCTATTAATCACGGCCAGAATTCCCTGGCTGTTCTGCTCGGCGTTCGGCAGCGCTTCCGCGCGGGGGTTCTCGGCGACCGATAAGCGCCGTCCGGTGACGTGCCAGGCGACGGCGGCCGCGCACAGGCCGCCGACCACCGAGATAACGATCGAGGCCAGCCAGTGCAGACCAAAAGGGGTAAGAGGATAGAAGACGTTGCCTTGCCCCATGGCGAACACCATGGCCAGCGTGGCGGCCATTTGTCGGTCCGAGACGCCGCGTTTATCCATAATCGACAGCGTGGCGAGCGGGGCGGCAAAGCTGACAAAGTTAATCTGGATCAGGGCGAAGGCGCTCATCCCGGTTAAGCCGAAGGGCTTCAGCAGCGGGGCCACCCAGCGAACAATCACATCGAGGATACCGCGGACCTCAAGGTATTTCATGATGATCAGCATGATCACCATGATCGGCAACAGCGTATACAGCGCGACGTCAACGGACGACTTGCCCGCCGCCATAATGATGCTTATGACATCCATTTACTTTTTTACCACTCGCAGAGCTATTCGTTCGCGTCATCATAATCCCGTGGGGAAGGAAATGATATGCCTTGATCCCTCTCGGGATCCGGCGCCGCACGGGCGCCGGGAGAAGAGGATTACTGGCCGATATTGACCAGCGTCCGACCATGAATATTATTGCTGAGGAAATCTGCGGCATACGCTGGCGCCTGCTCCAGCGTGATTTCTGTGGCCGCCTGCTGGTAGTAGCTCTCCGGCAGAAGCTGGGCCAGACGCTGCCAGACAGCGTCGCGTTCAGCGGTCGGCACCATCACCGAATCCACCCCCTGCAGACGCACATTGCGCAGAATAAACGGCATCACGGTGGTCGGCAGATCGAAGCCCCCGGCCAGACCGCAGGCGGCGACGCAGCCGCGATATTGCGTTTGCGCCAGCACTTTGGCCAACACCGGGCCGCCAACGGTATCCACCGCGCCCGCCCACAGCTGTTTCTCCAGCGGACGGGTCTCCGCGAAGTCGCTGCGCGGCAGGATCGTATCGGCGCCCAGCTGGCGAAGGTAATCGTGTGTCGATTCCCGGCCCGATACGGCCGTCACCCGGTAGCCAAGGGCTTTCAGCAACACCACGGCGGTGCTGCCGACCCCGCCGCTGGCGCCGGTGACCAGGATATCCCCGCTGTCAGGGGTGACGCCCGCACTAACGAGAGCATCAACGCATAGCATCGCGGTAAAGCCGGCGGTGCCGATGATCATTGCCTGGCGCGCGCTGAGCGTCTCCGGCAGAGCAACCAGCCAGTCGCCTTTAACGCAGGCTTCGGTGGCCAGGCCACCCCAGTGGTTTTCGCCCACGCCCCAGCCGGTGAGGATCACGGCCTGGCCGGGAACAAAGCGCGGATCGCGGCTTTCTTTCACCTGACCGGCAAAATCAATGCCCGGCACCATCGGAAACTGACGGATAATTTTGCCTTTGCCGGTGATCGCCAGGGCGTCTTTATAATTGAGACTCGACCAGTCGATGGCGACCCGGACGTCGCCTTCGGCAAGAGCGGGCAGGTCGATATCTTTGACGGTGGCGACGGTGCGGTTGTCGATCTGGTCCAGAACTAATGCTTTCATGACAGAGTATTCCTCGTCGGAAGGGGGTTATCGGCGCTAGCGCCGTCCTGTGCAGGTGTTTTTGTTGTCATACTGTGCGCAAAAAAATCCCAGTACTGGTTAAGCGGTGCGGCAGACTGGACCAGCCTGGCGCGCATCACCGCGCCTTCCCAGCCGATCCAGAACACCTGGGCCAGCGCCTGCGGTGAGGCGTCGCTGGCGATGGCCCCGGCTGCCTGCGCTTCGCGCAGGCAGCGCGCCACGCGCGACTCCCATGCCGCCAGGATAGCCATCAACCGTTGGGGAAACGTCTCGGGTAACAACGGGGCTTCCTGCAGCAGGTTGCCCACCAGGCAGCCGCGGCGAAACTGGAATTTCTCCATTCCCTGACCGGCATGACGCACAAAGGCCGCCATTCGTTCCAGCGGCGGCACGGCGTCGTCCAGCAGGAATTTATCTAATTTATGCGCAAAGAAGTCGCCATAGGCGGCAAGCACGGCGAGGCCAAAAGCCTCTTTGCTTTTAAAGCAATGATAAAACGACCCCTTTGGCACGGCGATATTCTTGATCACCGCATCAATACCCGCCGCGAGATAGCCCGTTTCGGTCAGCACTTCAAGGCCTGAGCGAATCAGCGCCTGACGCGTATCGTCAAACTGGCGATCGACCTTGGGTGGACGGCCGCGGCGGGGCTTCAGGACGGCGGAGGTATCGGGATTCATGATTTAGACCGTGTGGTTTAATTGTTGCTCAGGGTACGCCCAATTCAGGGGGAGGGCAAGCATTGCGCGTAGCGTAAGGCTGGCTGACCAATCATCCTGAACTGGGGGGCGTTAAGAATTATTTATCGCAAATACGTGGTTCGCACTGCCGGCGGGGGTACGAAATATAACTCTGTCGGGTATATTAGACTGGTCATTAATATCCATATTCACAATGCATAATACGAATTAATAATATTGGGAATATATAAACAGCGGGGGGCTGGAGCGGTTGAGTGGTTTTGTCCATGTGAAGAGGCTAATTTGCGAAGTCCCCGGTCGACAGTCCCGTGAGGACTTCTCCCAGGAATGCCGGCCGGCGATGATTTGCAGACGATAGCGGATTGACAAACGCGGCTTGATAAAAGACATTGTCACCCCTGATCCGGCACCGGTTGCCACCTCAGTTTAAATATTATCGCCGGCAGACAATGACGTCTGTCTTTAATTATCGGTGACTGGGTAAATAATCTGTTACCGAAACAACACCTGCGAAAAAGGATTAACAGTCTGATGTACAGAATGAATATTGCCGTCAGAGGAGGGGATGAATGTCGCTAATTGCTATCGTGCTGGTCTTTATCATGGCCATCGTGGTGACCGTGTTCCTGTCCCATCTTCTGCCCGTTAAAGTGCCGCTACCGCTGATCCAAATCGCCGCGGGCGCCGCGCTGGCCGCCAGTGGCTTTCAGGTCGATTTTGACCCGCATATTTTTTTACTGCTGTTTATCCCGCCGCTGCTGTTCCTCGATGGCTGGCGCATCCCCAAAGACGCTTTTTTCCGCGATATGAAGCCGATTTTATCGCTGGCGATAGGCCTGGTGATGGTGACTATTCTCGGTATTGGCCTGTTTATTCACTGGCTGATCCCGGCTATCACCGTGGCGGCAGGGTTCGCCCTCGCGGCTATTCTGTCGCCTACCGATCCGGTGGCGGTATCGGCAATGACCGCCAGCTCGCCGCTTCCCTCAAGGATGGCGCATATTCTCGAAGGGGAGTCGCTGTTAAACGATGCTTCAGGGCTCGTCGCCTTTAATTTCGCCATCGCCGCGGTGCTGACCGGCAGCTTCTCCCCGGGAGACGCGGTGGTGAAATTTTTCCTGATGGCCTTCGGGGGCATCCTCAGTGGCCTCGTGGTGGTGTGGGTCACCGGCAAATGTAATAACTTTCTGGTTCGGCGCACCCGCGAGGAGCCAGCCATCCAGATCCTGATCAGCCTGCTTATCCCTTTCGCCGCCTACCTGCTGGCCGAGGCGTTCCATGTCTCGGGCATTCTTGCCGCCGTCGCCGCCGGCATTGCGATGCATTATGAGCAGCTGTCGGGGCCCCGGCTTCCGGCGACGCGCATGAAAAGCAGCGCGGTATGGTCCATGCTGCAGACCACCCTCAACGGGATGATCTTTCTGATGCTGGGCGAGCAGCTGCCGCGCATGCTCAGGACGCTGCCGGCGGTAGCCAGCCAGGCCGGCGTCTCTTCGCCCTGGTATCTGCTGCTGTACGCCGTGGCCATCACCCTGGCGCTCGGTCTGATGCGCTTCGCCTGGGTATGGCTGTCGATGAAGCTGACAATTTTTCGCCGCAAACGTCGAGGCAAGGCCATCACCGTCCGTCCACGCTTCAGTATCCTCGCCGTCATGGCGCTGGCGGGAGTGAAGGGCTCTGTGACCCTCGCCGGTATTCTGACGCTGCCGGTGGTGCTGGCAGATGGTTCGCCGTTCCCGGGCCGTGAACTACTGATCTTTCTTTCGATGGCGGTGATCCTGATGTCGCTGGTGGTGGCGGCTATCGGTCTGCCGTTTATGACTCGTTATCTTGCCGATGATCTACCGCATGACACCGGTAAGGACGACATTGGCGCCGTGATGACCGAGGTGGCCATTAACCGTCTTAACGCGCTACTGGACGAGCCGGTGGAGGATCCCAGTGAGCAGGCCCTGCGGGCCGATGCCGGCAATATGCTGCTCGAAACCTATCAGCGGCGGCTTCACTATAACGACAATGACGAGGGGCAGGATGTCGGGCTGGAGCTGGCTAAGCGCGCCAGGCTGGAGAAATATATGCAACGAGAGGTCATTATCGCCCAGCGTCAGGAGCTGTTCCGGCTGCGCCGCGCCCATAACATCAGCGATATCACTTTTTATGAGGTGCTGCGGGAGATAGATCTGAAGGAAGAGAGTTTACGCTAAAGCCGCAATCGCCGGAGGGTGGCCATTCGCCTTCCGGCAGAAGTACCGGCGCTGAAAAGCAAAAAGCCTGCTCGAAAGCAGGCTTTTTAAATTTGGCTCCTCTGACTGGACTCGAACCAGTGACATACGGATTAACAGTCCGCCGTTCTACCGACTGAACTACAGAGGAATCGTGTGAACGGGGCGCATATTAACGATGCCATCCGGCCTTGTCAAAGCCTGATTCAAAGAATTGCGTTCGACTGCTGACAATTTCAGCAATCGCCACCCACGCGCTGTTTTTTTCACCATGTTGCACCGTTGTAGTGCGAATGTACCCCTAATGGGGCATACCACAATCTGCTTACCGGGCAAATAAAAACCGAATTGCTATCACTATCCCTTATAACACTGCCTGCGGCGGGCGACAGCCGAGGAAATGCAAAGCTGGCAAGCAAATTGCAAAAGCCAGTGCATCATACTCCCAGCGTTGACGCTGGCGTTCCTTACAGGAGGCAAAATGAACTTAAGACGACTGAAATATTTTGTGAAAATCGTCGATATCGGCAGTCTGACCCAGGCCGCTGAAGTCTTGCATATCGCCCAACCGGCCCTCAGCCAACAGGTCGCGACCCTGGAAGGTGAAATGGACCAGCAGTTGCTGATACGCACCAAGCGAGGGGTCACGCCAACGGAAGCCGGTAAAATTCTCTACACCCATGCGCGCACTATCCTGCGCCAGTGCGAGCAGGCGCAGCTGGCGGTCAATAACGTCGGCCAGACGCTGCGAGGCCAGGTGTCGATCGGCCTGGCGCCGGGCACCGCGGCCTCCGCCATTACCATGCCGTTGCTGCAAACGGTGCGCAATGAGTTGCCTGAGGTGATGGTCTATCTGCAGGAGAGCAGCGGCACAGCGCTGAATGACAAGCTGCTGGCGGGCCAGCTGGATATGGCGGTGCTCTATGAGCGTTCGCCGGTGGCAGGCATCGTCAGCCAGCCGCTGCTGAAAGAAGACCTTTACCTGGTCGGCACCCGCGACTGCCCGGGGCAGAGTGTGGATCTCACGGCGGTGGCGGAGATGAACCTGTTCCTGCCGCGCGATTACAGCGCAGTGCGGGCGCGGGTCACCGAGGCATTCACCCTGCGTCGTCTGTCGGCGAAAATTATCGGCGAGATCGAATCCATTACCACCCTGACCGCGGCCATCGCCAGCGGCATGGGGGCGACGGTGTTACCGGAATCCGCTGCCCGTTCCCTGTGCGGGGCGGCGAACGGCTGGATGGCACGGATCAGCACGCCTTCAATGAGCTTGTCGCTGTCGCTGAACATGTCGGCTCGCGGCAGTCTGTCGCCGCAGGCGCAGGCGGTGAAAGAGATCCTGCTGTCTCTGGTGAGCCGCCCATCGCTGGAAAACCGTGAGCTGCAGCTGGTCAGTTAGGGTATATTCTCTTAAGGAATAAGTTGCTGGTTTTTATTATTTGTTACCTGGGACAACAGACTTTAACAATAGCAGATACGTTAAGTCCATTGGCCCGGAGGAAAGGGTGAACTTCCAGCAGCTGAAAATTATCCGTGAGGCGGCCCGTCAGGATTACAACCTGACGGAAGTCGCGAATATGCTCTATACCTCGCAGTCAGGCGTCAGTCGCCATATCCGGGAACTGGAAGAGGAGCTGGGGATTGAGATCTTTATCCGCCGCGGTAAACGCCTGTTAGGCATGACCGAGCCGGGTAAAGCGCTGTTATCGATTGCCGAGCGGATCCTCAATGAAGCCAGTAACGTTCGGCGGCTGGCGGATCTCTTCACTAACGATGCGTCAGGCGTCTTAACTATCGCCACCACCCATACTCAGGCGCGCTACAGCCTGCCGCCGGTCATTAAAGCTTTCCGCGAGCTGTTCTCAGATGTTCGCGTCGAGCTGGTGCAGGGTACCCCGCAGGAAATCGAAGCGCTGCTGCATAACGGCGGAGCGGATATCGGCATCGCCAGCGAGCGCCTGAGCAACGATCCGACGCTGGCGGCTTTCCCCTGGTTCCGCTGGCATCACAGCCTGCTGGTGCCGAAGGATCATCCTTTGACGCAGGTTTCTCCCCTGACGCTGGAGGCGATCGCCCGCTGGCCGTTAATCACCTACCGCCAGGGGATCACTGGCCGTTCGCGCATTGATGAGGCGTTCAACCGCAAGGGGTTGATGCCGGATATCGTGCTGAGCGCGCAGGATTCCGATGTGATCAAGACCTACGTGGAGCTGGGGCTGGGCGTCGGGCTGGTCGCCGAGCAGTCCGGTGATGCCCGGGAAGCGGACACCTTTACGCGTCTTGATACCCGCCATCTGTTCGATGCCAATACCGTGTGGTTGGGACTGAAGCGGGGCCAGCTGCAGCGGAATTACGTTTGGCGCTTTATCGAATTGTGCAATGCCGGACTGTCGCTGGATGAGATTAAGCGTCAGGCGATGGAGCCGGAAGAGGCCGCAATCGACTATCAGATTTAAGTCATTGTGGGTCAGCGGATCGAGGCGAGGAAATAACGCTATAATTCACACACGAGAGTCGCGACTGAGGAAGGGAAAATGACGATGCGGCGTGTGAAATTACTCTGTACGGCGCTGATGCTGCTTGCCAGCCACGGCGCGCTGGCCGTCAGCTATCCGCTGCCGCCGGAGGGGAGCCGTTTGGTGGGCAGCGCATTTACCATTGCCGTTCCGGAGAATAACACCCAGCCGCTGGAAAGTTTTGCCGCCCAGTACGGCCAGGGGTTAAGCAATATGCTGGAAGCCAACCCCGGGGTCGATGTCTATTTGCCGCACTCCGGTTCGACGCTGACTATTCCGCAACAGCTGATCCTGCCTGACACCGTGCGGGAGGGGATCGTCATCAACGTCGCCGAGATGCGTCTCTATTATTACCCGCCGCTGGGCAATAGCGTGGAAGTCCTGCCAATCGGCATTGGTCAGGCGGGACGCGAAACGCCGCGTAACTGGGTGACGGCAGTAGAGCGTAAGCAGGAAGGCCCCACCTGGGTGCCAACCGCCAATACCCGCCGCGAGTATGCGAAAGAGGGCAAAACGCTGCCGGCGATGGTGCCCCCCGGGCCCGATAATCCGATGGGGCTGTATGCGATCTACATCGGCAGGCTCTACGCCATCCACGGTACCAATGCCAACTTTGGTATCGGGCTGCGCGTCAGCCAGGGATGCATCCGCCTGCGCAATGACGATATTAAATTCCTGTTTGATAACGTGCCGGTTGGGACGCGGGTTCAGCTGATCGATCAGCCGGTGAAGTACAGCGTGGAGCCGGACGGCAGTCACTGGCTGGAGGTGCACGAGCCGCTGTCGCGCAACCGCGCGGAGTTTGAATCCGACAGAAAAGTCCCCTTGCCGATGACCTCGGCGCTGCGCGAGTTTACCCAGGGGCCGGGAGTGAGCCCTGCCCAGGTCGAGCAGACCCTGCAGCGCCGCTCTGGCATGCCGGTGAATATCAGCGCCACAGCGGCGCAGGGAGGTTTGTAGCGGGTCGTTTAGTCTGATTAACGGCTATTGTAAGAAGGCTCTTTTGCTGTCGATGCATTCAACGTTGTTGGGAATAAGGATCGGGAAACCGATCCTTAACTTATCAGCAGTGGCGGTGATGGCGTTTTAATGAGGGCGCCAGGAGATGCTCAGGAGGGGATGATAAAGTCTGCAAATATATCTATGGACTTAATATTGTTACTGAGGATCTTTTTTTTGGCTGCCATTGTCCATGAAAGCGAAGATACCGCTTATGATAGCCAATATCCAGAATATAATACTAATGAATTTTGCAGAATCCATATTATCAAAACACTCCTGACCACAGCCACTACCGCTGACCGCCATCCCGACGATCATGAAGCTCATCATGCCGCTCAACAATGCCAGAATCACGAAGACTACAGTGATGAAAATTTTTATACCTTTTATCATAAATTAATATCCTTATTTTATTAAATGCAATTTCCTATCATTATAATGAATGATACGGGAATGGCGATATTAAAGATAAAGTGTACCTCATCGCTAATCCCATGAATACTGTAATTAGGTAAACAGGCTAGTGTTAGGGAAATATTTACAGCGAATCCCGAATAGGACGGCAATTCCGCATTATAGTTCTTGGATTCGTTATAAATATTTAAATTGGGAAAACGATTTCTATTATTCACTTTCGTTCAAAACAACGGGAATGACCCCCATCGCCGCTGATAAGCGAATCAGGGGATGGCGTCACTGATTGTTGGCAATGGGGACATGCTGCTCCATCAATTCAACGATCCAGTCAATAAAAACGCGCAGCTTGGCGTTGACATGGCGGTTCGGTGGAAACGCCAGGTACAGAGGCATTGGGCTAATCCGCCATTGTGTAAATAATGGAATCAAAGCGCCAACGGCCTGATGCGCTGCCGCCATATAGTTGGGCAGCGCAATCACGCCTAAGCCAACTAACCCAGCTTCGAGGTAAGCATTGCCATCATCCACGGCAAGTACGTAGTTGCCCGTGATTTCAATACGTTCATTCTCACTGCACAGTACCAAAGGATCAATCTTACTGGTGCGTGAGGACAAGAATCCCACTATGCAATGGTCAGTATTTTGCAGCTCGCGCGGGTGTGCGGGAGCGCCAAGGCGTTCCACATAGCTGGGGGCGACGTAGACGCCGATTTGCAAATCGCCGACATGGCGTGCGATTAGGGACTGGTCGGTGATTTGACCTCCGCGCAGAACGCAATCCACGTTGTCGCCGATCAGAGCCACTACCCGGTCGCTCACACCCATGTCGATCTGGATATCAGGGTAGCGGGCGTGGAAAGCCGGTAGCGCCGGCACCAGAATAAGGCGGGCCAGCGGACTCGGTACATCCACCCGTAGCCGTCCCCTGGGCGTCATCGCCGCACTGGACAGGCTGTTTTCAGCATCCTCCATGTCTGCTACGCAGCGGCAGACCCAGCGGTTACCGCCGGATCGAAAGTCTGTAGCCATAAGGTTGGGAGCAGCATCGCTGCTTTTCACCTGCGGGGATCACATACGGAACCTTGGGCGGTACCTACGGTACGATGCTGCTTATACCCGCTGGCGGAGAGATGTCAGAAGCGACGGTGTTGCCGATCTTTTTTGGAACCGCGCATTATTGCCTTACACCCAGGTATGGTCCGGCACGGTTAAACCGCCTTTATTTAAGCCTTTGCGGGAGCGTGGGGCTCACGGCCGTTCAGCTTGCCTCATAGCAAGAAAATAGCACCTACACCAGGATAAGATTGCATGCTTGGGGAGCGGAGAGGATCACGGAAAGCAAAAATCCCGCTCAGGTTTCCCTGAGCGGGATTTTTAAATTTGGCTCCTCTGACTGGACTCGAACCAGTGACATACGGATTAACAGTCCGCCGTTCTACCGACTGAACTACAGAGGAATCGTGTGAACGAGGCGCATACTACTGGCCTCGCATTTTTGTGTCAACACTAAAATTAACCTGCTGATTCAAATGGCTAAATTTAGCTCAACACGTTGTTTTAGTGAACAATGCGCCGATCGCCTTCGTCCTGCAGGCCATTCTCACGTCTACGCGCCAGCGGATCCTGGCGGTAAAAGTGGCAAAAACGCTGCCACAGGGCCGGGAAGCGAGGCGCGAACAGTTCAGGCGCACTGAAAAAATATTCCGAGAGGACAGCAAAGCACTCTGCGGGATCGGTGGCGGCATAGGCGTCAATACTGGCGGCGCTTTCGCCGACCAGATCTATCTCATCCTGAATGTTGTTCATCGCGGCGTGGAGATCATGCTCCCAGCCGGCAACTTCACGCAACGGGATAAGCGGCACGCCGCTGGCCCGGTCGCCGTTCCGCGTATCAAGCTTATGCGCCACTTCATGCACCACAAGGTTAAAGCCTGACGCATCAAAAGAGTCTTGAATATCCAGCCAGTTCAGCACTACAGGACCCTGTTGCCAGCTTTGTCCCGACTGTACCACCCGCTGGTTGTGGACCAGACCAATATCATCCTCCCATTCATCATCGACGATGAAAGGGGCAGGGTAGATCAGCACTTCATGGAAGCCATCCAGCCACTCAATGCCCAGCTCAAGCACCGGCAGACAAAAGAGCATAGCAATGCGCGCCTGATGCAGCGGGGTCAGCTCCAGCCCCTGCAATGCCACCAGCCGCTTTTGCTGTAAAAAACGGGCAGCCATCTGCGTGAGCTTGTGCTGCTCAGTGGACGAAAGATGGGCTAAAACCGGAATGGCAAGCGCTTGCTCCCAGGGCATCTCTGCGTTGCCGGACTCATCATCTGCTTTCCAGGGCCATTTAAACATCATATTGCTCGCAAAGTCGTCACTTGAACACAATTACCGAAACGGGAGCTATTAAAATGCCAAAGATCCTGGCATTATAGCAACCATCACAGCGGAGAGATGCCGGAGCGGCTGAACGGACCGGTCTCGAAAACCGGAGTAGGGGCAACTCTACCGGGGGTTCAAATCCCCCTCTCTCCGCCACTATTCAAACACTTACAGCATTCCCTTTCAGTGACCTGCATCTCGATGAGAAAAATTGAGAAAATCCACTGAGAAAAATTCTAGCGCCGAAGCATGCTCCGACGCCAAAGAATCATCTCATTTTCTTGTTCAAAGTCGGGCTGATTTTAACTTTCCTGTCGTAAACAAGTACCTGTGATTCTGTCTTATGACCACTGAATTTTTGCTTATCTCTGCCAGAACCTTCATAGTCTGAAATCCCTTTAGCCTTTAGATCATGGAAGGTGCAATCAAGTGGCCTGCCAAGTTCTTCAGAAGCCGCGTTTCTCGCTTTTCTCCATGCTTCATTAAATCCCTTGTATGAATAACGCTCACCATACATTGTCCTGATAACAGGGCCATCCTGTCCCCATTCCCTGCAAATATCCACAGCCGCACTAAGACGCTCAGTCCAGGCTTTGATCTGTTTAATACCAGTTTTACCTTGCTGTATGAAAATTCCTTTATCAAGAATCTGATTCCAGTTCATTTTAAGAACATCAGATACCCTTGCAGCGCAAAGATACGCAATTTCCATCGCGGCTTTAACTGCAGGTGTCGCATGAGTGAAGATAGCTATGTACTCTTCATCAGTTATGTAGCGGTCGCGCTGGGGTTTAGGAAACTTATCGACACCAACACACGGATTACCTGGTACATAACCACGCTGATAACCCCAGCGGTATACACGAGACATTGAACTATGCTCGTGATTAGCCTGAACACGGCTTTTTTTACCACGTGCATCCATGTAGCGCCGGACGTGTTCAGGTTTAATGGCCTTTGCTTCTGCATCGCCGAAAACCGCTAACAAGTATTTTTCATGTGCCAGGTAATCTTTTTGTGTCCTGGGGGCAAGGTCTGCATAGTCAGCACTATTTAAAAATTTTTTCCACAATTGTTGAAAGGTGAGTAGTTTTTTTCGACCTTCAACGACTTTCTCGTAAGCTAACCAAACCTCCGCTTTAGAAGCGTTTGCTGGGGCTAGATTCTCGGTAGTACCTCCTGGCTTCCAGTAGTAACCGGAAGGGCGGAAAAACACACCCTTCGGCATCCACTCATTACCAGGCGCTCTTTTGCGGCCCATATTATCTCTCTACAGCGTCAAAGTTCATGCCTGGAGTAGGCATATGGCCTGCTGGTGGAAGTATGCGTTGTACGGGATGGTTAATATGAAACCAGGTCGTTTTGATTGCTCCGTCCCGGCGTTCAATAAAAAAGATCCCGTTCTGCGTTAATACCTCCTTCTGCAGTGACTTTTGGGGCGAACCCGTGGCCTCTGTCAGTTCTTCATCAGTCAGGAAGCGATCGCTCATGAGTTGTTCTCCACTGAACCGGCTGCAACCGGTTATCTGCCACTATATGAACAAGACGAACAGCCACCACGCAGTCCGTCATTACACCTTTTACACAGCTGGTGGTCCTCCCTTACACCTTTAAACTGGTTATAAATTTCCGCTGGTACAATTACCGGCATAGGGACCAATAATCGTTGACTCCGTAGTGATGCGATTTCTGTAGTGCGTTCGAGGTACAACGTTTTCCAGTCACTTGCTTCAGTCTTATATGCGGCCAAAGCATCCCGCATGCGCCGCCAGCGGCGACGCTTCAGCTTGTTCGCTTTCACTTCACCTCCTGCGGGGCGGCTGCTAGCATGGTGGCGCGGCAGGTTTTCTCCGCCCACTCCAGATACTTCTCTTTCACCCCTTCATCCAGTCCGCCGCAATCGACGAGATTATCAACCAGTTCGCGAGCCAGTTTTTTGAAATCCGGCGCTACCGGCGCTACCGGCGCTGGCTGCGCGTGGCGATAGAGTGTGAGGAACTCTGCATTTTCCCCGGCATTCTCTTTGAGGAATGAGAACTCGTTTTCGGTAAGCTCTTGCCAGCCTGTGGTTAAGCCGTTGTAGGGATTGCGCTCCCGGTACAATATCACCGGCTCGCTGGCCTTTTTGGCCAGCGCCATACGGGCCAACTCTTTGCTTTCGCCATGCTTCAGGAATCCATCTTCGGCGATTTCCTGCAGGCGCTCTCTGTTTAATTTGCTGGTCACTGGTGTAGCTCCCATGCTTTTGCTTTGGCGCATACCGGGCAATAAAAATCACCTTTGTGCAACACCCAGCCGTTTTTAAGCGAATCATCTTTAAGAAATGCCAGGGCAGCAGAAACACCTTTAACGCTCTCATGTGCTGAGGTCATTGATTCTGCATTCTGGTCAGAAAAACAGCCGTCAACATCACCACGCCCTTCACAGCGCACTTCCATGAAGATAGCCATTACATATCCTCCACAGTGAATCCAGCCAGACGGATCTGCCGCTTCGCGAGCGTAATAGCTTCTTCATACGCCTTTTCTGTCTCAGTCCAATAGCCGTTAGTTTTTGGCAATTGCACCGGATTAGCTAACTTTGACTCCAGCTCTGCGATGCGCTTCTCTACCGCATCCAAGTCTTCCCCTAATTTCTGCGCCATCTGGAACCAGTTAGCACGCTGCTCTTCCTTACGCTCCAGTGCCTCTACCAGCAATAACGCGAGTTTTCGCAGATGGTCTTTACTGCCATTTGCCGGATTTGAAAGCTCAGCACGCAGCTGCGCCAGTTCGGTGATATCCAGTTGTCATGCTGCACGCTCCCGGTCGTTTTTCTTTGAGTAACGGACGTCGGCGTTTCGGTAGTCGATGCTTATATCCCACTCATAGCATCCGCAGGAAGCCTGAAGAATCTCATCGGCTCCCGTCGGGTTCATGTCGTACAACGCCTCAGCTATGACGTGAAGACGCTTCTCTGCTGGTACTTTTGCCAGCTCTGAGCGAATGTTTGATATATGCTCAGCTATCGGTCGCCTGAAGTAATGTCTGATCATTTCTCGGCCCCCTTCACGAAAATTACCCAGTGCGTTTTGTCCGCTTTCCCTGTTCGTTGCCAGATGGCCGGCTTTTCGTCAGTCAGCGCCAGAATCTGGCTCACCGGTATCTGGGTTTCGTTCCATTTGAAGATAAGAACGCCGTGTGGCCGTAATACGCGAAATGCCTCTTTAAACCCAGCACGCAGGTCATCGCGCCAGGTGTCTTTGTTCAGGCGTCCGTATTTCTTACCCATCCAGGCGTTTTCGCCCACTCGTTCAAGATGTGGTGGGTCAAACACGACAATGGGGAAAGAGGCGTCAGCGAACGGCAGCGCGCGGAAGTCGGCGATAATGTCCGGGCTGATAACCAGGCTGCGTCCGTCGCAAAGTTTGTGCTGCTCAGCACGGATATCACTGAATACAGCACGCTCGTCCTGTTTATCGAACCAGAACATGCGGGAGCCACAGCACATGTCGAGAATGGTTTGCTCGGTCATTTGGCCCCCTCGCGCAACTGCTGGGAAAACTCACGGAGTTTGAACCCGATTACTCTGGTACTTGCCACTGTATCGACCCGGTCGAGCTCTACCGCGGCTTCATCAATGGCATCAGCCTTAATCCCGTCCAGGAAGGCGTCGGTGGCGGGGGTTTTAATGCGGCTTGCCGCCAACCCGATTTTCTCTTTCGTGTCGCTACCAATCTCACTTGTCCCAAGCCCGCTGATAAACTGAACTATCTGTTCCGGGAACTGTTTCAGCGCCACATTCTCCGCAGCCAGTTGGACACGCTCGGCACGTAATTTCTCGACCTCAGTGACCAATGCGGCATTACGTTCTGCCAGTTGATTGAGAGTTAATCCGTTGTTGTTCATGCTGTCACCCATTCAATAAACATGCAGATACCAACGGTTACTACGGCAATCAGCACCCAGCAGATCACATCTAACAGGGCGGCGAACCGACGCAGGGTGTATTTGCTGTAATTCTCAGGATCAATATTCATACGGACTCCCCAAGCACCCAACGGAGTGCGCTCGCATACTCACCCTCGGCAGATTCCAGGGCTTTTGTAATTTCTTTGCGGGTTTTCAGGCGCGGCTTTGCATCACCGAGGATCTGACGCTGACGCCGGGCTTTTTCATGGCCTGTTGTGCCAGCAGTTGCCGCTTCGATTTCAGAGACCTTCTCCCGCTGCTCTTCTGGTTTAAGTGATGCCAGCTGACGCGCCTGGGTAACGGTGACTGTGCCAGATTCCACCGCTTCCCTGACAGCCTGAGTAGCATCGAGGAGGGAGAGCGTTGCACGAACGGTCTGAACGCTGCAGCCAAACAACACCGCAATGTCGTCCTCATCGAGCCCGCGGTCGAGCGCATCTGACATTTTTTTAGCCCGGCCAAGCGGTGTATCAGGTCGGCGAATTTCGTTTTCGCTGACCATGTATTTAGCCATCTGATTTGCTGATCCGCGCTTAACGACCCCAGGAACAAGCAGGGGGTCTTTACCCTCTTTCAAAAGAAGCTTATTTGCCTCCAGGGTATGTTTTACGCGCTGACGACCAACAACTACGCAGGTAAGCCCTGATTCTGGGTCTTTCCAGACGATAATCGGCTCCAGTACACCCAGCTCCTTGATGTTAAGAACCATCCCTTCGTCGATAGGAAGGTGGACCCGTTCATCGTAAAGCGGGTGAGTTTTGTCGGTGACCAGATGCAGGCTTTCAGGTTCGAACGTTAAAACATTCGTTTTGCCACTGGCGCCGTATACAAGCTTTGAGTCTTTAGCCATCAGAGAGCCTCCACATTACGGAAGCTGGTGGGGCAAATTGCTTTCAAATCGCGCATAGCCTCTAGAACATGCATATTTGTGCGATTCTTGGTGTGTCGCTCGGTCAGGCGATCACACTCTTTCGCCCATGATTTGACCTCTGCGAGAAGGGCGTCACGTTCGGTGCGCGTCTGGCGCAGAGCTACATTCGAAACATCGAGGACGGTAGCCAGTTCCTTGATGATTGCTGCCTGTTCTGGTGGCATAGTCTTGGCTATTTCGTACGCCTGTTTAATCAGTTGATTTGCTGTCTTAGCCATCTTTTGTTCTCCATCTGACGCGCTGCAACGCGTAAATTTAGGGTGCAGCAACCCAACCCATGAGAATGGGGTAATTGCTGCTGTTCTAATCAGGCTGCTGGTTTTTGTTCTTCTGGTTCTTTGTAAGACAGAAGGTCGCAAAGCTGGTTAATTACTTTACAGAACTGGAACATGTCCGTACCTGCCTGGTGACGCCAGCGGTAGGCTTTGTCGTCATCATCAGAATAATCATTATCCTGTGTATCAATCCGCCGGAAATGGAACTGGTCTGTAAGCAGAAAAGAGACACCACAGCCTTTTAATTCCATGTTATCGACGATAAAACCTGTGTTCAGGCTTTCCAGAATTTCACTGGTAACGGAAGTATGTTCCGCAGAGTAGCGAATAACTTCTTTCTGTTCTGCCAGGCGGGATAGCTGGACATAATCACCGACCTCAAACCCGGCAAAGGCTGATTCTTCGCCGTCCAGATGGTTTTTAAGGCGTGTTGTCAGGCCGTTTTTAATATCACTGATGTTGATCGTGACTGTTTTTACTGAGCCGATCACTTTAACCAGCATCGCCCCGACTAAATTGGCAATATTTTTATTGGCAGAGTTAATGATCAGCAGATTCTCTTCAGTGTTATACAGGACCAGGAAGAGAGACGACTTGATGAATGCCTGTTTGCAGAGCTGAACCTTAGCATCCTGGATAATGTTGTTACGGTCAGCGCGCTTCAGTTTCTGACCACATGCATTTTCGATGCGCTGGATACGCTCATTGGCTTCTTTCATTACAACGTGCTGGGGGATTATTTTCTCATCGCGGCGAACCACGATTGCATAACCGCCAGTAATTGGCGTAACCAGCTCGCCGGTAATCGGATTAGGGACGAAGGAAGCCCGCGCAAACTCCGTTTCTGTAAGTTCAGAGTAGGGCAATTCCTGCAGGTGCCCTTCAACCGCTTCAATGCTGGGCAAAGTAGCCCGATAGACAATGGCGTTACGTAACTTTGATAATTTCATTTCTGTTTCCTCTGCAAAGGATTAGTTAGTTATCTCCACACAACGGAAAGAGCACTGAAGCACTGGAAACTCACTTCACTAACACAGTGCTTTTTCCTGTTGTGTGCCGGGCTTCCACCGGCTCCCATCTGTTTTTAAAGCCACTCAGATATCGTCTGGGCTACGTCGTCTCTTCCGGCTGTCATTCGGGTTGAACTCGCCCGAAACGAGATTGAAGGGTTATAGCCCCTTACGGCATTCACGCCCTATCACGTGTGTCGCGTATGCCACGCCAGCACCTAACGAGTTTTAACGACCTTTGCCGTTTGCATCATCTTGTCGCCGCTGTTATCGATGCGGAACCGCCACTGTCCAGGACATTTAAAAGGACCGTCTCCAAGTGGTAACTCTTCCAGTCCCGATAAACCTCCTCAGTAGAAGGGGACTTATCGGGAATGAATGTTGTGACACCAGATCGCTAATCTGCTTACTTCCCGCCGCTCTGTTTTGGTATTGGCAACCAGCTGCTGTTGCTCAGTCGATTTCCGGGTCTTTGCGTCGAGCGGCGCTGCAGTACGCTTGTACACGTCACAACTGGAAGCGCACTCCTTCAGTTACAAACCGATCCCCACCGGAAAGAAGGGGAATGCGCTTCCATGTTGTGTGCCTGTCTTTTATCCACATCAGGCTCGGTGCATCCTGGTTATTCCCCAACAACAAGGATTCGGTTAATCTGGATATCCCCAACAACAAATGGAGTTTCGATAATGAGCTATGACTACGAAGAGCGGCATATGCCTCCGTTTAAGAGGCCTGAGCCCCCTCCGAAACCTGATGATTCAGACTGAGGTGTGAAATGACCCGCGACGATATGATCTTTGATGTGAACTACTCATTTCATTTAGAGAAAATGTATTTCACTGTTCTTACTAGGATTGACAAAGCAATCACTATGCTTTTAATCGTCTTGGGTTTTTCTGTTTTTGCACCTTTCATGAATTTATTTTTATTCGGTGTAACCGTTGCTTTTTTATCTGTTATTCAACTGGTCTATCAATTTGGACAGGCCGCTGGTCTATCTAAAGAGCAGATGAGGCAATATAGAAGACTGCTTGTAGAGCTAAGCTCTTTAACAGATGAAGAGTTGCGAGAAAAATACATTAAAATTCAAGATGCCGACAGCATTCCATGGCAGTCATTGCAAGAAGCTGCTTTTAAGCGAACCTGTATTTCTTTAGGAAGAAATTGCGAGATTAACTTATCCTTGAGAAAACGTGTTATTGCATGGATTGCCGGGGATATGCCGTGACTTTAAGGACTAGACATGAGCTCCCCTATCATCCCAAACCACGCCCCTCCGTTCCCTAGGCCTCCTGCGCCTCAGCCAAAACCGAAGTAATTTGTTATGGTTGATATCCGGATTTTTAAAGAGCTAAGCGTCCACTGGGCGCTTTTTTCTGCAAATCATCTTGGCAATCCAACGCTTCATCTCGGGAGCGTTGGCATCCAATGATGGTTAATATTAGACATCTTACATTTATAGTCAAGGTTTGTTTGTAAGTATTCTTACTTATGGTGCCGGAGCGAAAAAAAACCCGCTGGTTGCGGGCTTCGGTTTGAGGGAAATGTTAGAGGTCTATAATGATTTGCTTAACAATACCGATCAGGTTTGTATCTTGGGTAACCTCAATAGGTTTAAACGATGGATTTAATGGGATTAGGTAGGAATATGGCGGGTCTATAGCTAACTTTTTCAAAGTCGCCTCGCCACCCGCAACTGTTTGCGCAACCACTATTTTGCCATTTGCATCGTCAACAAACCCGTATTCTGGCTCTACGATTACAATCGATCCATCCGGGATACTAAGCTCATGATTCGATGTCATTGAATGGCCTTTTACTCTAAGAGCAAATGCCGATTCTGACAGTTTACGAGTTGTTTTAACTAATTCATTCCCTGGATTTCCAATGACTTCCGTCCAGTTTCCAGCCTGAACCCATGAGATAACCGGGACCTCTCTGGTTGCGATGAGATTGATATTAATACCATTCTCAATATCGCCATTACCGAAAACCAACCATTCTGGCGAACATTGAAGGCATTTGCATACCAGTATCAGGTTTTCACCAGATAATTTTGTTACATCACTTTCCCATTGGGTGACTGCAGATGCACTGACGCCAGCCCACTCAGCAATATCTCGCTGCGTAAGCTTCTTTTGCTTTCGCCTAAATCTCAGCCTGCTTCCAACGGTATCCATAAATTCTCCTCGGATTGCACGTTAGTAATCTTACATTTAATTGACGTAAGCATGCTGTCCATATACGATGTAAGAATGCTAACTTTAAGGAGGTGGAGCATGTTAAAAAATCAAGTCGTCGAATACTACGGCGGCATTACTAAAACAGCCATTGCGTTAGGGGTTACCCATAGCGCGGTGTGTCAATGGGGGAGTGTAATCCCTCAAAAACAAGCATTTGTCATCGAACGAATTACGAAAGGCAAGCTGAAGTATGACGCCAGCCTTTACCAAAAGGGTACAGATTCAGCCGCTTGAAAGTAACTACAAAAGGAAAATCAATATGGTAGAGCCAAACCTCAAAGAAGCCGTCAAAGCGATGTGCAAAGCATATCCAGGTGGGCGCGAAGCAATGGCTGGCGCACTGGGAATGACGGTGACGCAGTTTAACAACAACCTTTACGAGAAAAACGGCTGTCGTTTCTTCGAAGTCAGCGAGCTGGAAGCGATGGAGGACATTTCCAATACGTCGTTACTGGCTGATTACTTCGCTCGCCGCCGTGGTGCTCTGCTGGTGGATGTGCCGCACCTGGAAGAACTCGATCGCGTGGACCTGTTTAGTCGTGCAATGCGTACCTCGGCAGCCAGAGGTCAGGTTGACCAGATTATCGAACAGGCACTTGAAGATGGGGTAATCGAAAGGCATGAGGCAGAAGAAATCATGGTGCATCACCGCCGCCATCTGGCAGCTCGGGAAGAAGAGATTGCCGCAATTATCACGTTATTTTCACGCAAAAAGAAGTGACGCCAGCGAGTTGCAGCTCCTGGCGTCGTGGCGTGTCGTTATCAGTGGAGATTACTAACGCATGAACAGTTTACCAACACAGTACCGCAGGTCGCAACTTGTGGCGCGTCCGGTTCCTGGTGGAGCAGGGCCGGTGCAGTTCGTGTATGGGGTAAGAGTACCAGGCGGATTCGAACCTGTCTGCTACCAGTTTGCTCAGTGGGTGGTAGGGGACTTTAACGGCCAGGCGGAGAAAGTATGCGAGAACTTAACCGATGGTTCAGAGATCACTACGGTGTCCCGGTCAGGGTCATACGCTGGGAGCCCCAGACACAGCGCGTTATATACCTGCGTGAAGGGTACGAGCATGAATGCTTTAGCCCCCTCGAGCAGTTCAGACGAAAATTCAGGGAAATAGAGGGGTCTTATGAGCCTGTTAATGCCATCAAGGCCGATAGTCATCAATCCTGACCTTGCGTACAGCATAGGCCTGAATGAAGCCATTGCGCTGCAGCAGGTTAACTACTGGCTGCAGGAGACTAACTCAGGGCTGGAGCGTGACGGCGTACGCTGGATCTACAACACAACAGAGCAATGGCTGGAGCAATTCCCGTTCTGGTCTGAGTCCACTCTGAAGCGCACCTTCACCCGGCTGAAGAGCCTGGGCGTGCTTAAAGTTGAGCAGCTGAACAAGTCCCAGCGCGACATGACGAACTATTACACGATCAACTACGAGAGCGCGCTTTTAGATGAGGTCAAAGTGACCAAATCGAAGAAGTCAAAATGCGCCGTTCCATCAGGTCAATATGACACGATGGAAGAGGTCAATGTGAAACGCTCCACCAAGTCAAAACGAACCGATGTCATCAGGTCAAATTGGCACGATGATCTTACAGAGAATACAACAGAGAGTACTACAGAGATTACAGGTAAAGACTCTTGTCCGGTTGCGCTGCAACCAGACCAGACCGATCCGGCTGCACTCGTTCTGGATCATTTTAATCGAGTAACTAATTCGACCTATGGCAAGGGGGGACGAACCAAAACGACGCTGGGTTATATCCGGGGACGGCTGGCCGAAGATTACAGCCCTGAAGACCTGATGCTGGTGGTTGACTACCTGAACGAGAAATGGGCTCAGGATCCGAAGATGAGCGACTACCTGCGGCCCAAAACGCTGTTTGCTCCCGAGAACTGCGTCGAGTATTTCGACAAGGCCAAAAAATGGGAAGCAGCCGGGCGCCCAGCCTGGACTGGCGGAAAGTGGGTTAAACAAGACACAGCGTTCAAGTCCAGTTATTCCGACGTGGATTATTCAGTGCCAGCGGGGTTCCGCTCATGAGCAAGCCATTTCTGAAATGGGCTGGTGGAAAGTATACCCAGCTGGCTGACCTGTTCGTGCATATCCCGGCAGGGAAACGCCTGATAGAGCCATTCGTTGGTGGTGGGGCGGTATTCCTGAACAGCGATAAGCACGCAGATTACCTGCTGGCGGACATTAACCCGGACCTGATTAATCTGTATCAGATGTTAGCGGTGGTGCCGGATGAAGTGGAATTAAAGGCCCGCTGGATGTTTGAGCACATGCGGTCACCAGATGGCTATGAGCTGATCCGTTCCGAGTTCAACGCTCAGACGCTGGATGCTACTGAACGCGCAGCTGCATTCCTGTATCTCAACCGGCATTGTTTCAATGGCCTGATGCGCTACAACCAGGCGAACAAGTTCAATGTGGGCTGGGGAGGCTACAAGGCCCCGTATTACCCGATGGATGAGATGAAAGCCTTCGCGTCTATGGCGCATAACTGCGTCTTCATGACTGCTGACTATCGCCGAACTATCAGCCTGGCCGGAAAAGGGGATGTGGTTTACTGCGATCCGCCTTACGAACCGATGCCGGGAACAACCGGATTCACTGCCTACGCCGCTGGTGGTTTTAGCTGGGAGAACCAGGTAGACCTTGCGAAGCAATGCGTATCAGCCTTTCACCGTGGGGCTCGGGTAGTAATTTCTAACTCATCTGCACCGAAGGTTCTCGACCTGTACCGGGAGCATGGTTTTAACCTGCAATTCATCAACGCACGCCGTTCGATCTCCTGCAAAAGCAGTACGCGGGAAGTCGCAAAAGACGTTGTAGCGATCCTTTAAGGGGGCTAAATGAAACTGACTTTACCATTTCCACCAAGCGTAAATAGTTACTGGCGCGCCCCGAGCAAGGGCCCGCTGAAAGGCAGGCATCTGGTAAGCGAGACAGGGCGCAAGTTCCAGCAGGCAGCGAGAGCGGCGATTATTGAGCAACTGCGAGCCGTTCCCCGGCCATCCTCTGATCTGGCTGAGGTTCACATTGTGTTGTATCCGCCGGATCAGCGCCGTCGGGATATCGATAACTACAACAAAGCGCTGTTCGATGCCCTGACCCTAACCGGCGTCTGGGAGGATGACAGTCAGGTTAAGCGCATGCTGGTGGAGTGGGGGAACATCGTGAAGAAAGGGAAAGTAGAAATCACCATCCGACGTTTTCGTGCAGTGGCCTGACGTGGAGATGATATGAGAGCACTACTAACCCCTGAGATTGCCCCCCGCATGGGCGTTGTTCTTCTTCGCCCAGGTGCTGATCTCATGCCGATGTTCAGGAGAGGGCGGGTACTGATTGAGCCTGCACCGGAAAAATACAGTGACTACGCAACCGGCGCTATCCCTCCCGCCACGCAGCCACTGGCAGAAGATCCGGTTTTGAAGCCAGTCTTCGAAAACAAAGACGTCATTCTGCGCGCGGGTGGTATCAGCTCGCTGGAGGCCGAGCTGGAGCGTCGTTTTGAATGCCAGTACCCGCACGGTTCGTGGCACAGCGAAAATTTTACGCTGTTTCGGCATGAGCCTGGCAGCATCCGCCTTTGCTGGGCCTGCGATAACCTGCTGCGTGATCAGTACACAGAGACGCTGGCAGGCATTGCGCGTGAGAACCTGGTATCCTGGCTGATAACGGTTATCCGCTCACAGCTGGGGTTCAACGAAGACCATCAACTGACGATCCCCGAGTTGTGCTGGTGGCTGGTAATAAACAATCTGGCGCACGTCATCCCTGAATCGCTGGCCCGTAAAGCCCTGCGATTGCCGGAAATTAAGCATCAGCCGGTGATGAAGGAGAGCGATATTGTGCCGGAGCCAGCGGCGAGCGAAGTGGTGCAGAAAAAGGTTCTCGGTCTTCGCGTAGATCCTGAAACGCCGGAATCATTCATGCTGCGACCAAAGCGCCGCCGCTGGGTAAACGAGAGCTGGACGCGCTGGGTTAAGTCTCAGCAGTGTGTCTGCTGTAACAAACAAGCAGATGATCCCCATCACCTGATAGGCCACGGACAAGGTGGAATGGGAACGAAAGCGCACGATTTGTTTGTGTTGCCGCTTTGCAGAGCGCATCACGACGAGTTGCACGCTGACACCGTGGCATTTGAGGAGAAGCACGGCTCACAGCTGGAGCTGCTGTTTCGATTTCTGGATCGTTCGCTGGCAATTGGCGTGCTGGCATAGTGGAGAACGCATAATGATTAACCCGTCCGAGGTTGGAAAAGCTGGTGAAATGGTCAGGCTGAAAACGCTGGAGGCCATCTGGATTCAGGGGAAGCTGCGCATGTGGGGCCGCTGGTCTTACATCGGCGGCGGTAGTGGTGGAAATATGTTCAATCAGCTGTTGGCGTCAGGGAAGATAACGAAGACCGCTATAAACGATGCTTTGCGCCGTATGAAAAAATCAGGCATTACCAAGCCAGAGCTGGAGGCATTCTTTCGTGAAATACTCGCGGGGAAAAATAAAAGCGGCCTGGCTTTTTGTACTGATGAGGAAGGATTGATAATTGATTCTGTGCTTAGTGCTCAGCTTGTGCGCTCCGGGAATAAAGCCCTCTATAAGCTAATCAAGGATCGGTATGTCTATCGCATGAGCAAGAAGGCAATGGCGAAAGAGCTAAACGAAAAGCATCCAGAATGGTGCTTGCGGACCTGTGAGAGCAGGATCGATGTTTGGTTAAATCTTGCAGAATCGATGCTTTACGCACCAATGTGTGACGCATTTGGCACAAATGGCGACAGATTTTACTTGAATAGTTGCGCGGAAAGTGCTTGAATTGTGATAGGCTCGGGACGTTAAAGCGAACTGAGCAGCAGAACAAAACATAAGCCCGCCACCTGTGCGGGTTTTTTCATTTGTGATTTAAAAAACATTTCTGACATAACCGCTTTGGAAATATGCTAAATCCACACATCAACAAATAGGTGGATATATGCAGCAGATTACAAAACATCAAATACCTCTTAATGGCACAAGCCCATCAGATTTCAATACCCTGAAAGGTATCATCGAATGCAATGCGGGTGTGTTCGACGAGCATCTCCTTACTGGTTTTGGTGGTGATGCGCGATACTCAGTCATTGATGGTTCTTTTAAAATCACAATGATAGCTGAAGGCTTTTTTGAATATACAGCTGAGATAAATTTCTACGCTGGGTGCGCAGACATGGACGACACCAGCACTATCAATGGGACTATGGAGTTTGAAATCGAAGGTGACAATATCATCATCGACTTGGATGAAACTGTCTGGGACGTCAGATAAAAAAGTAACTATCTATCAACAGAGCAAGACCTCTTTTTAGAGGTCTTTTTTATTCCCCTCATTCTGAGAGGATTCACAGCAATTGAGGGGGACCGATGTCCGAACCAATAACCGGCACAGGCTTAGCTGGTGGCGCTTTAACTGGGGCGAGTGTTTACGGGCTGTTAACCGGTACTGACTACGGTGTTGTGTTCGGGGCATTTGCCGGTTCTGTCTTTTATATAGCGACAGCGGCAGATTTGAGCGCCCCACGACGGATGGCCTATTTCGTTGTGTCCTATATCGCTGGAGTTCTGTGCTCCGGGCTGGTCGGTTCTAAGCTATCCGACCTGACCGGGTATAACGATAAGCCTCTAGATGCTATTGGTGCCGTAATCATTTCGGCATTAGCCGTGAAAATACTCACTTTCCTGAACAATCAGGATATTGGCTCGCTGGTGGCGCTAATAACGCGCCGGGGAGGTTCCGGTGGTACTAAATGATCCTACTGCAACCATCAATGCGCTGTTATGTGCTGGTGTCGTTGTTACGTTGATGTTCTATCGCCGCAGAGACTCACGACATCGTAAGTGGGTGTCGCGGCTGGCATGGCTGATAACCGTGATATACAGCTCTGTGCCGCTGGCGTATCTGTGCGGCATCTATCCCTATTCATCATGGCCCACCATCGCGGCCAATATCATGATCCTTGTTGTGCTGCTGAGCGTAAGAGGCAATGTAGCGCGACTGGTTGATGCACTGAGGCACTAATGAATCAAACACAATTCCAGAAGGCGGCTGGTATCAGCGCCGGGTTAGCTGCGCGCTGGTTTCCGCATATTACAGCTGCGATAAACGAGTTTGGCATCACTTCCGCTATCGACCAGGCAATGTTTATTGCTCAATGCGGCCATGAAAGCCTCGGGTTTAACAGGGTAGTGGAGAATTTCAACTACAGCATCGCCGGGCTTGCTGATTTTGTTCGTTACGGCAGGTTAACGCAGGATCAGGCCAATTCTCTCGGGCGCAGCCAGTCGGAAACAGTGTTACCTCTGGAGCGCCAGCGGGCTATCGCCAACATTGTCTATAGCAAGCGGTTGGGTAACAACAGGGCAACTGATGGCTGGGTTTATCGAGGGCGCGGACTGATTCAAATAACCGGACTTTCTAATTACCGGGACTGCGGCAACGGGCTGAAGGTCGATCTGGTTGCGAAGCCAGAATTACTGGAGCAGTCCTCCTGCGCGGCCCGTAGTGCAGCATGGTTCTATGTCTCAAAAGGTTGCCTGAAATATCCGGGTGATCTTGTCCGGGTCACGCAGATTATCAACGGCGGGCAAAACGGGATTAATAACCGGCGCGCCCGCTTCCTGAAAGCAAAATCGGTGCTGGTGGGGTGATTATGGGAATCGAAGCTGTCGCTGGGCTGGTGGTTGTCATCCTGGCTGCTATCGCTGGCGCGTTCGGCATTGGTCATGCTCGCGGGACCAGTAAGGCAGAAGCCAAAGCTGATCAGCAGCGTACCGAAGAGAAGGCCGCCGCCACCGTCGCCGCGGCAGAACGTAAGGCAGAAGTCACGAAAGAGGCCAGCGATGTACAGCAGACTGTTAGCCATATGCCTGATGACGATGTTGATCGGGAGCTGCGCGGAAAGTTTACCCGCCCCGGTAGTCGTTGATACCGCGTGCAGCTGGGTGCGGATTATCTACCTGACCGACCACGATATCGACGTGCTGGATCAGCAGACCAAGCGCGATATCCTGGCGCACGATAAGGCGGTTCAGGCTAATTGCGGGAAGGAGTTAAGTAGTGAACGTTGAGAACCTAAGTAACGCGCATTACATCTATAATGAGATGAAAGAACTACAGCGGCAGAAAGGCATACTGGAAAGTGGTGCTGGGCTTGGCGTGACAATCCAGGCTACCTATCAGGATAATACCTTTCTTGAGGCTATACGCCCGCATGCAGTTGCTGAAATTGACCGCCGTATTGAGGAAAAGAAAGCCGTGCTGGTTAATTTTGGAGTTTCCATATCTTAATGCGAGTCATAATAAGGCGGGTGGAAACCCGCCTAAAGCACTTAGAAACTGCGTGGAGCAGTTGAAAGAATGGAAGCCAGCTCTTCCTTCGATAAATCCCAGTCTCGATTTACAGCATCAATTTTCTTGAGCTCATCAAGCATTGCGTTATATAGATGTTCTGTATGTGAATGAGTATTGGCGATGGGCTGTTGCTGTTCAGGGTAACGATCAAATTTCTGATACGCCTCAATGATACTGAAGTAATCGCATTCATTATTACCATCAAAGCCAGGGAGCTGAATTACCCCGTCATGTATTTTAAGATGATGGTCACGGACTAATTCATTTTGCTCGTCATCACTAAGTTTCCTGAAAGCCTTGGAAATTCCGCGGTACATATTTAATACAGCAGTAACAAAATCCCGGGCTTCTTTACTTGGTTCGCCAGCATCCAAAGATGAATATTCGGCCTTGAGAACCCAATCATTACCTGATGACACAGCATATTTAACAAGCTGCGGATCAATATCAGTTTCGATACCCAGGTGAATGGCAATGTCACATAACAGAATGGTATTGATTTTATCCTTAATATCCATGAGCTAACCCTCTAAAGTTAAAGATTAATATCTACACCTGTTGGCTCATGAAGTCTATTGATCTGGCTCACATCAGCAGCAAATCCATTCTATGGAGATACTCAATGTAGGTCACTTTTGATTTCTATAAAGGAGATACATGCCAGCACTAATCCCCCGCGCATGTCGTAAGCGTGGATGCCCTGGAACTACCACAGACCGCTCAGGCTACTGCGAGAAGCACCGAAACGAAGGCTGGCAACAACATCAACAGGGAAAGAGTCGCCACGAGCGTGGCTACGGTAGCCAGTGGGATATCAGGCGTGCGCGCATCCTGAAACGCGACAACCATTTGTGCCAGAACTGCCTTCGCAGCGGGCGAGCTGTCGCAGCAAAGACGGTTGACCACATCAAGGCCAAGGCTCATGGGGGTACCGATGACGATTCGAACCTCGAAAGCCTGTGCTGGCCCTGCCATCGAACGAAAACCGGGCGCGAACGCCTCAAATGATATCGATTCCCATTTGATGCGAGGCAGAGGGGGGGGGCGGGGTCAAATCCCTGACGGCAAAGGCCAAAAGGACCGCCGCCTCAGTCAATTTTTTATACCCGCGAAAAATGAAATTTAACCAGGAGTGACGCTTATGGCTGGAACGGCGGGGCGTTCCGGGAGAAGACCTAAGCCAACGGCGCGCAAGGAGTTGGCCGGAAACCCCGGCAAGCGAGCCCTGAATAAAGAAGAGCCTGTTTTTACACCCATCAAAGGCGTTGAACCGCCAGACTGGTTTGCTGAAGAAGAACTCCCGCTAGCATCCATCATGTGGGAGCTGACGACCAAAGAATTATGTGGACAGGGCTTACTCTGTGTTACTGATCTTGCGGTGCTGGAGCGATGGTGTGTTGCCTATGAGTTCTGGCGCAGGGCGGTTAGAAATATTGCGGTTGATGGGCTATCCATCACTGGCGCTATGGGCGGGAAAATTAAAAACCCTGAACTTACGGCCAAAAAAGAGCAGGAATCGGAAATGAGTTCTACCGGTTCAATGCTGGGGCTGGATCCTAGCAGCCGACAGCGCCTGGTCGGTCTGGCCGGGAAAAAGAAGAATGATAATCCCTTCCTGAAGATGATCACGCCATGAGCCGAAAAGCCTATCCGAACGTAAACGCCGCAAATCAGTACGCAAGACATGTTGTCGCCGGAAAGATTCCAGCGTGTCAGTATGTTATCGATGCCTGCCAGCGACATATCGACGATTTGTCAAAAGCGCAGGGAAAGAAATTTCGGTACCGTTTCGATAAAGACCTTGCTGAACGTGCCGCACGGTTTATTCAACTTCTCCCGCACACCAAAGGTGAATGGGCATTTAAAAGGATGCCTATTACCCTTGAACCCTGGCAATTATTTATTATTTGCTGCGCTTTTGGATGGGTTCATAAAGGCAGCAGGTTACGTCGGTTCAGGGAGGTGTACACTGAAATTCCCCGTAAAAATGGTAAGTCAGCAATAAGCGCCGGTGTGGCGCTTTTTTGTTTCACCTGTGATGGTGAATTTGGGGCGGAGGTGTATTCCGGCGCAACAACCGAAAAACAAGCATGGGAAGTATTTCGCCCGGCGCGGCTGATGTGCAAACGTACTCCACTGCTAACTGAAGCATTTGGGATAGAAGTTAATGCCAAGAATCTTAGCCGTCCTGAGGATGGGGCGAGATTTGAACCTTTGATAGGCAATCCAGGGGATGGGCAGTCACCGCATTGCGCTATTGTTGATGAATACCATGAACATGAAAGTGATGCACTTTATACGACCATGATCACCGGTATGGGGGCCCGCAGACAGCCTATAATGTGGGCTATCACCACAGCAGGTTATAATATTGAAGGCCCTTGCTACGATAAGCGTCGTGAAGTTATAGAAATGCTGAATGGAACAGTGCCAAATGATGAGCTTTTTGGTGTTGTTTATACGGTAGATGAAGGTGACGACTGGACTGATCCTGCTGTTCTTCGCAAGGCCAATCCCAATATGGGGGTATCGGTTTACTCTGATTTTCTCTTAAGCCAGCAAAGCAGGGCCAAAAATAATCCCCGCATGGCCGGGATATTCAAAACGAAACACCTGAATATCTGGGTTGCGGCACGAGCTGCTTATTTCAACCTTTTAAGTTGGCGTAAATGTGAAGACCAGACGCTTACTATTGAGCAGTTCGAAGGTCAGCCGTGCATACTTTCATTTGACCTTGCCCGCAAACTGGATATGAACTCTAAGGTTAAGCTATTCACCAGACAAATAGATGGTAAGCGACATTATTACTGTGTATCACCGCGTTTTTATGTCCCATACGATACTGTTTACAGTAATGATGTGGACGATCACCGTACTGCTGAACGTTATCGTAAATGGGTTGAAGCAGGATATATAACCGTGACTGACGGTGCGGAAATTGATTACCGAGTAATACTTGAAGATGCCAAGCGTGATAACCAGCAAACTCCTGTTGAACAAAGCCCAATTGACCCGCACGGTGCAACAAACCTTTCTCATCATCTGGCTGATGAACAACTTAACCCGATAACCATTATCCAGAACTACACCAATATGTCTGATCCGATGAAAGAGCTTGAGGCTGCTGTAGAGTCCGGGCGCTTCCATCATGACGGCAATCCGATTATGACCTGGTGTATTTCAAACGTTGTAGGTAAGCACTTGCCGGGGAATGATGATGTGGTGAGGCCGATTAAAGAGCAGAACGAAAACAAAATTGATGGAGCTGTAGCTTTAATAATGGCTATAGGTAGGGCGATGCTCAACGAAGAACGCGATTTCCTGTCTACTCTCGATCCTGATGAGGGGCTTTTAATTCTATGAAAACACTTATCACTGATGTTATCGGGTTGGCTGGGTTCGGCTCTCTCGCTGCAGGCGTATATCTCCAGTTCGGGCTGGCACCGGCTCTGATGATGTCGGGTGGACTGCTACTGCTTTATGCGCTGGTGGCGGCAATGAGGGGGAAAAATGCTTCTTGATGCCCTGTTCCGTAGTGAACCGCTGGAAAGTCCCGGTACGCCGATCACGAGTGAATCGGCGGAAACAGATAACATTTTTGCGCGCGACGTGTTTGTTAGTCCTGAAACAGCCATGAAACTGGCTGCTGTTTACGCTTGTATATATGTAATTTCATCAAATATTGCACAGATGCCGCTTCATGTGATGCGGAAAACTAATAATAAGGTTGAAGCTGCTCGAGATCACCCTGTGTTTTACCTGGTTCACGATGAGCCGAATATGTGGCAGACCAGCTATAAGTGGCGCGAGTTAAAACAGCGTCATATTTTGGGGTGGGGGAATGGTTACACCTGGGTGAAGCGTTCCCGTCGTGGTGAAGTTTCCGGGCTGGAATGCTGCATGCCCTGGGAAACGACACTGCTTAACACGGGTGGTCGGTATACCTATGGCGTTTACAACGAAGAGGGGGCGTTTGCCGTCAATCCCGACGATATGGTGCATATCCGTGCTCTGGGTAATAACCAGAAAATGGGCCTCAGCCCAATTATGCAACATGCTGAAACTATCGGTATGGGTATGAGCGGTCAGAAATATACCAGCTCATTCTTTAATGGAAATGCAAGGCCAGCTGGTATTATTTCAGTCAAACAATCTTTAAATAAAGAAAGTTGGGGATGGCTCAAAGAGCAGTGGCAGAAAGCTACTGCAGCTTTACGCAGCCAGGAGAATAAAACATTACTTCTCCCGGCAGAGCTGGATTACAAAGCACTCACCGTTTCCCCGGTTGATGCCCAGATCATTGATATGTCGAAGCTGAACCGGTCGATGATTGCCGGGATATTTAATGTACCGGCGCACATGATTAACGATCTCGAAAAAGCCACTTTCTCAAATATTACGCAGCAGGCCATTCAGTTTGTCCGATACACGATCATGCCGTGGGTAACGAACTGGGAACAGGAACTCAATCGCCGCCTGTTCACCCGTGCTGAACTGGCTGCCGGATATTACGTCAGGTTTAACCTGACAGGCCTGCTACGCGGGACCCCGCAGGAACGTGCCCAGTTCTACCACTTTGCGATCACTGATGGCTGGATGAGCCGCAATGAAGCGCGAGCCTTCGAAGACATGAATCCGGTAGATGGCCTGGATGAAATGCTGGTGAGCGTTAACGCCGCGAACCCCGCAGACGATTTTAAGGCACCTAAAACCGACGAGGAAAAGCCCAATGAATGACCGTGAAACGCGCTGTTACAGCGGGGAGGTCAGAGCCGAGCAACGCACCGATGAACCTACCCGCATTCTGGGCTATGGCTCGGTGTTCAACAGCCGTTCTGAACCCCTATGGGGATTCCGTGAAATCATCAAGCCCGGAGCATTTGACGATGTGCTGAATGATGATGTCCGCGGTCTGTTTAACCATGACCCCAACTTTATTCTCGGACGGAGCGCTGCCGGGACGCTATCCCTGTCTGTCGATGAGCGCGGCCTGCGTTACGACATTACAGCGCCGGATACGCAAACTATCCGCGATCTGGTGCTGGCGCCGATGATGCGCGGTGACATTAACCAGTCATCTTTTGCCTTCCGGGTATCCCATGACGGTGAAAATTGGTACCAGGACGATGAAGGGATCGTTATTCGTGAAATATCGAAGTTTTCCCGGCTGTTTGATGTCAGTCCGGTGACTTATCCCGCATATCAGGAGGCCGACTCCGGCGTCCGATCGATGAAAGCCTGGCAGGAGGCGCGCGACAGCGGTGCGCTAAAGAACGCCATTAATCAACGAATGGCGCGTGAGCGCCTGCTGACCCTTCTTAACGCGTAAGGAAAAATCATGAAACTGCATGAAATGAAGCAAAAACGTAACATCATCGCCCAAGATATGCGTGCCCTGCATGACAAAATTGGTGATACCCCCTGGACCGATGAACAGCGTACTCAGTGGAACGCTGCAAAATCGGAGCTTGACGCCCTTGATGAGCGTATTGCACGCGAAGAGGAACTGCGCCGCCAGGATCAGGACTATATCCACGAAAACGAGCCGGAACAGCGCCAGCAGCAGAATCGTGATCCAGCAAACCCGGAAGCACAGGCTAACGAACGTCGTGCTGCGGCGTTTAATGCGTTTTTGCGCCGTGGTCTTGGCGAGATGAGCGCTGAAGAACGCCAGGCTTTAAAGGAGCTGCGTGCTCAGGGCACGACGCCGGATGAAAAAGGGGGTTACACCGTACCAACCCAGTTCCGCAATAAGATCGTCGAAGCACTGAAAGATTACGGTGGAATTGCCAGTGTGGCGCAAATTCTGAATACCGCCAACGGCCAGGATATTGACTGGGCAACCTCTGACGGTACCACTGAAGAAGGTGAACTGCTTGGCGAAAACACTGAAACCAGTGAAGAAGACGTGTCTTTCGGCGGTGCAACGCTGGGGGCTAAAAAACTGTCCTCTAAAATCATTCGCGTATCCAATGAACTGCTCCAGGACAGCGGCGTAGATATTGAGGCGTTCCTGGCCGCGCGTATAGCCACTCGCATCGGACGTGGTGAAGCGAAGTATCTGGTATTAGGGACCGGCACCGGCACCCCGCTGCAGCCTAAAGGGCTGGCTGCGTCGGTAACTGGCACCAAAAATACCGCAGCAGCGACCACCTTTACCTGGAAAGAGCTGAACGCACTGAAGCACTCTGTCGACCCGGCATACCGTAACGGTCCAAAGGTGCGCTGGGCCTTTAACGATGCAACGTTGCAGCTGGTGGAGGAAATGGAGGACGGACAGGGCCGCCCGCTCTGGTTACCGAACATTATCGGTGGCGCACCTGCTACTGTTCTGCAGGTGCCGTATGTCGTTGATCAGGCTATTCCTGATATCGCGGCTGGTGCCAAATTTGCCTACTTCGGCGATTTTAACCGCTTTATCGTTCGTCGCGTCACTTACATGACCCTGAAACGGCTGGTTGAGCGTTACGCAGAGTACGATCAGACTGGCTTCCTGGCCTTCCACCGCTTCGACTGCGTACTGGAAGATACCGGCGCGATTAAGGCGCTGGTGGGTAAACCGGCATCTGGCGGCTAAGGCAATAATCAGCTTCAACCTCCACCGCTCCGGCGGTTTTTTTATGCCCGCAGTTCGCTGCGGGCCAGGGAAAATACATGAGCACAACGATTGAGATGTTGCGGGCGCAGTGTCGGATCGATATTGACGATGCAACCGAAGATGAACTGCTGACTCTGTATTTCACAGCTGCTCGGCGTCGCGCAGAGAACTTCATTAATCGGAAACTGTATGAAGACTCTGTGCCTGATACCGATCCAGACGGGTTAAAAATTGCTGACGATATCCTCCTGGCGCTGATGCTTCTTGTTGGGCATTGGTTCAACAGCAGGGAAGAAGCTTCCGATGTAAATAAAATGAGCATCCCCTTCGGCTTCACTTCGTTGCTTGAACCCTACCGATATATCCCACTTTGAGGTGATTTATGGCCTGTGAAGGGTGTCTCCGTCGGCGTGAATGGTTAAAAAAGTGGACGAAAATAGCCTATGAACGAGCAACTGGTAAACGCGCTGATAGCAGCGCTGAGAGAACAAACAGCAGCACAGAGAGAGCAGACGGAAGCGATAAACCGCCTGGCTGAATCTAACGTCGCCCTGTCCGATGTAATTATCCAGTCCCTTGCCGGCGATCTCGATGAGACGCCAGAGCAGCAAACCTATCTGAGCGGGAAACCCAGGGGGTGATATGCAGGCCGGGAAATTGCGTCACAGGATTACCCTGCAGGAGCCGGTAAAAGAACAGAACCCGACAACGGGAGCCGTGATTAATACCTGGCGTGATGTCGCAACCCTTTGGGCTGAAGTCGCTCCTTTATCCGCACGTGAGTTCATCGCCGCTCAGGCATCTCAGGGCGAGATTACCACCCGGATAACGATTCGTTACCGTGAGGGCGTCACCCGTAAACATCGAATCCTGTTTCGTGGCCGCATCTACAACATTGAGGGCGTTTTACCTGACCCCCGGAGCGGCAGGGAATACCTGACACTGCCTTGTTCAGAGGGGGCTAACAATGGCTGATGGCGTAGAAGTAAACCTGACTGGCCTCGATTCCGTCCTGGGGAAACTGGATGCCGTCTCACAGGTCACTCGCGATAAATCCGGTCGTGCAGCGCTGCGTAAAGCGGCGAACGTCATCAGGGACAGAGCGCGCAATAATGCCGCGCGGGTTGATGACCCTCTCACCAAAGAGGCTATCTACAAAAACATTGTGGTCAGCTTCAGCAGCAAGGCATTTCGCAGAACCGGCGATCCAACATTTCGTGTCGGGGTGATGGGGGGGGCCAGGCAATACGCCAATACAAAGGCCAACGTCCGAAAAGGCAGGGCGGGTAAAAGTTATAACACTGCCGGAGATAAAGGTAATCCCGGCGGGGATACCTGGTACTGGCGTTTCCTTGAGCTCGGGACCGAGCATGCTGCAGCGCAGCCGATACTTCGCCCCGCTGTAAATGGAGTTGATACGGATGTGATCAACGTTTTTGCTGTGGAGCTGGAAAAATCCATTGATCGCGCTGTGCGACGGGCGGCTAAAAAAGGAACTCCTGTATGATTGCTCCAATATTTGCAGTTTGCGCAGCCAGCCAGGCAGTCAGGGATTTATTAGGTTCTAATCCCGTGCGGCTTTATCCGTTCGGTATGCAGGACGATAATATTGTTTACCCCTATGCCGTCTGGCAAAACATTGGCGGCTCCCCTGAAAATTATCTGAATCAGCGGCCAGACGCGGATCACTATTCTCTGCAGGTTGATGTCTATGGTGATACTGACACCGACGTGATCGCCGTTGCCCGTGCTTTACGCGACGCGATTGAGGGCAAGGCCTATATCACCCGATGGGGTGAACAAAGCCGCGATCCTGAAACAATGCGATACCGCTATTCCTTCGATGTTGACTGGATAACGCCCAGATAACCAACAACCCCAAACTGACCCGCCTTGTGCGGGTTTTTCTTTTATGGAGACAAAACATGTCTGTATTAACGCAAGGCACGCAATTTTTTGTGCTCAAGTCTGGCGTGGTCAGCGAGGTTGAATGCATCACCAGTTTCAACCCCGGCGGCAATCCTGCCGATCAGATTGAAGATACCTGTCTGAGTGAGCGGGATTCCAGAACCTACAAAAAGGGGCTTAAAACGCCTGCGGCCGCAACCGTCGGGCTTAATGCTGATCCGACGAACGCCAGCCACATTATGTTGCATGGCCTCGCTGAAGCGAATGACCAGACGCCGTTAACTTTTGCGGTTGGCTGGTCAGATGGAACCAGTGTCCCGACAGCCGCCGCTTCTGGCGCTGAGGATGCTGTTGATGGTCTGGTGCTGCCATCGGATCGCACCTGGTTCATTTTCCAGGGTTACGTTTCCGACTTCCCGTTTGATTTCCAGGGTAACGCTGTTGTGACGACCTCCGCCACGATCCAGCGGTCTGGCTCTTCCGTATGGGTGCCAAAGGCCGCAGCGTAATTAATATGCCCGGTTATCCGGGCTTTTCTATTCAGGAGCTGAAATGCAACTTACTCTCGATACGTTAAAAGAAACCGGCGCTTTTACCGGGCGTCCCGTGGAAAAAGAAATTAAGTGGAAAGGCCGTGACGGGAAAGAGCATATCGCAACCGTCTATGTGCGCCCGATGGGCTACCACACCACTAAAGCTGAACTGCTGGCGTACAACGGGAAATCGGACCTGATTGCTGAGCGCATTGCGGCGCATATTTGCGATCAGGACGGCGCCCCAGTGTTTACCGCGGCTGACATTCTTGGAACTGCTACCCCGGATCGTGGGGCGCTGGACGGTCCGATCGTTATGGCCCTCCTGGCTGCAATTCATGATGTAAACGAACTGGGAAAGACTACGAGCTAACCGGCGAGGATGAATTCTGGTGCGAACTGGTGATGAACGGCATCGGCGGCCGCACCATCGCAGAGGCTCAGGAGCGGATGAGTCGCAGGGAATTTCTGGTTTGGCTCAAGTACCGTGAGAAGTACGGACCGCTCAATATCATGATGCGTACCGAGTGGGGGGCTTCGCTGGTGGCTTCTGTCCTGGCTAACATTAATAAGGCAAAGAACACGCCGCCGTTCAAGGTTAGTGACTTTGCACCTCACATCAATGAAGTGCCATTATCTCTTGAAGAGGCTATGAAAAGTTGGCATTGATAACTTTTAAATAGCTGTAGGGATCACTATCATCAGTACAACAATAACCAGTGGGATAGGGATATGAAGAATATAGCGATTATGTTATTTGCATTATTATTATCTGCGTGCGCAGCAAATCCACCTAGCCAAGTTCAGATGCACTCGGCTGATTATGGGGTGTTACCGGATAACTATCAGCAGCAGATAAAGGATTGGTGGGGAAGGATGTTAAAAGACCCATATTCTGCTCATTATACTTTTGGTACACCAGAGAAAGCATGGTTTAAGGATGGCATTTTAGCTGAATCAGGTGGGGCTATGCGATATGGATGGCTTATTCCGATAACCATTAATGCTAAAAACTCCTATGGTGGATATACAGGTGCTGAAGCACATACTATTTTTTACTCCCATGGGAAAATAGATTCCGCTGATGCTCAGGTGAATGCGGGCTATACGGGAAAAGTTAAATAATTTTAACCAATATATAAACAAACCAAAACCTCGCTTCGGCGGGGTTTTTTGTTGCCTGGAGAAAATTAAATGGCTGGCAAGTCCCTCGGTACGTTAACAATCGACCTGATCGCTAAAGTAGGTGGATTTGTTCAGGGCATGGATAAAGCCGAAAGATCTTCTCAGAAGTGGCGCGACCAGGTAAAAAAAGACGCTAAAGAGGTAAGTTCTTCAATCATTGCTGTGGGGGCTGCAGCGGCTACCGCAGCTGTTGGTATTGGCGCTGCTGGTTTAGCCATTGTCAAAAATACAGCACAGCAGGTAACAGAGGCTGACCGCTGGGCAAAATCTCTTAAAATGTCCACCCAGGATTTGTTATCCTGGCAATATGCTGCTGAACAAGCTGGTTTAACCGGTGACAACATAGCCGATATTTTCAAAGACATTAATGATAAGGTCGGGGATGCGGTCCTGAATAAATCAGGTGAGGCTGCACAGGCGCTGGATACTTTGGGGCTTTCAGCTCAGAAGCTGGCTCAGCAATCCCCAGATAAGCAGCTGATGGCAATCAGTGAAGCATTACAGAAAATCCCCACTCAGGCCGGGAAAACCAATATTCTCGAAAGCCTGGGTAATGACCTGTCAAAAATGCTGCCGTTGTTCGACAACAACAACGAGAAGCTGAAACAGTTTATCCAGCTATCAAAAGATTTTGGTGTCGCACCACCGCAAGAAGATATTGATAACCTTGTTAAGGTTAATCAGTTCTTTCAGGATATAGAGACTAGCGCCCGCGGTCTTAAAATGGAAATTGCTTCGGGGCTGGCTAGGGTTGACCTTACACCATTGCAGGATGGGCTTGATGACATTCGTGACGTCTTCACCGATCCTGCTGTTCTCCAGGGGCTATCAGACCTGGTTGGTGAAGCCATAAGCCTTGCCGGGGTTGTGGGGCGTATTGCTGGGGGCTTGGGGGCCATTGCTACTTATACCCGCTCTCGTATAGGTGCTGTATCTGGTAATTATAATGCTGCTGATGAAAGTGATATTGCACAGCGCATTGAATTCCTTAACAAACGAGGGAATCAAAGTAAGGAACAAAAAGACGAATTAGAGTTTTTAACTAAACGTCTTCAATTTCTTCGCGCGATAAAGTCAAGCATGACTCCGGAGCAGGCAGATAGAGGCGCGAAAGGACTCACGTCTCTTCTTTCTGATCTTGGTATTGATACGTCTAAAGATAATGATTTTTCGTTGGGGAAAGGGGAGTCTAACCAGAATCAGCCAAAAATAAAACCAAAAAGCAATCCGACTGACAATGCTTTCAAAAGTAGGCTTCTTGATTTACAGAGGCAGGCCGCCCTCATTGAAACAACCGGTAAAAAAACTGCAGAAGTAACAGAGCTGGAGAAAATTAATTTTGATATAACCAGCGGAAACCTGAAAAAAATATCAGAAGGGCAGAAGGAACAACTTCGAACTGCGGCTAAAATCCTTGATTCCAAGAAGGAAGAGTTACGGCTTAATCAGGAAAATGCGAAAGTAGCTGAATATGTTTCAGATCTCGAAAGACAGAATAAGTTAGTCCGCCAAGGGTTTGATAACCAGATAGTTGGCCGTTATTCTGGTAGTCGTGAACGTTCACGCATGCAGGATAATAATGATATTCAGCAAGATTTTGCTTCTCGACAGGAAGAGCTTTTAAATCAATTTCAGTCTGGAGATATTGACAAAAGTCTATACGATAAAAAGAAAGAAGCGCTTCAAAACTCGCTGAATGAAAGGCTAAGAATTCAAGAGGAACACTATAAGAAGTTAGATGAGTTACAAAAAGATGGTGTTGCAGGTTTCGTTTCTGGAATATCAGATCAAGCTGCTGCATATTCAAACCTATATGCAAATATGCAGCAAGTCGGTGCACAAACGTTTAGTAGTTTAACTGATATGGTAATTAACTGGGCTGAAACCGGTAAATTAAATGCTCAGGACTTTGCGGCGACATTCATTCAATCTGTTGGGGCTGCATTACTGCAATATGCGGCTGCTCAGGTAGCAATGGCAGCGTTGAGTGCCTTCACTGCCTGGATTGGTGTTCCCTATGTAGGGCCCGTGGTGGCGCCAACCCAAGCAATAGCTGCGGCTGCTGCTGCTGGCGTGTTCATGACTGCTATCGGATCGGCGCTTCATGGACAGGCTCACGATGGTATCGACTCTGTGCCCGAAACAGGAACCTGGCTCCTGCAGAAAGGTGAGCGCGTTACGACTGCTAAAACCAGCGCAAAACTGGATGCCACTCTGGATCGAGTAGCAAACCAGTCAACCGGTGGTGGAACTGTTTATTCTCCCACGATCACTATCCCCATCAATGGTAACCCTTCCGATGCAACTTTGGCGCTGGTCCGTAAAGCTGCAGATGAGGGGGCAGAAAGGGGATACCGGAAGGCGGTTAACTCAGTCGCAAGCGGTCAGGGTGATTTACATAAGGCTCTGATGGGGAAAACTACCTCGGGGAGGAAAATTAGCTGATGGCAATTTCAACTAATCTCAATTACCCGAAGGATTATCTCCCTTGCCCATTGAAGGAGAACTTTGGTCTTAAAGCGACTTCTCCGCTAAAAAGTACCGCGATGGTTACCGGCAGGCGGCGACAAAGGCGAGCTTATACTTCGGTTCCTACTCAAACGCCAGTTTCATGGATCTTTACTGATGGTCAGGCACAGCTTTTCGAGGCCTGGTACAGAGATATCATTACCGATGGGGCTGACTGGTTCAACATGCCGCTCCTTACCCCTTTAGGTGCGCAAGATTATGTCTGTAGGTTTGTCGATATATACGAGGGACCGACACCAGAGGGCGGTAAATACTGGCGATATAGTGCAACGCTGGAATTATGGGAGCGTCCAATCCTACCGCCTGGCTGGGCGGAGTTCCCTGACTTCATTGTGAACAGCGATATTCTTGATCTTGCAGTTAACAGGGAGTGGCCTGAAGTATGACAAGACTTAACAGGCTCTATGCCAGCAGCGGGCCGGAGGTGATCATTGAAACGCTGCAGATCACCGTTGGCTCAGATGTTCACTACCTGTGCCAGGGGTATGAGGATATTACGGCGACGACAGAGAGCGGCAATACCGTAACGTTTACCGCCTGCGCGATTGACATTGCGCTGCCGGCGCGCAACGCGGACGGTACGCAAGATTTGAAATTCGCCCTGTGCAATGTAGATGGTGTTGTGTCCACGACGATCCGCAATGCCCTGGCTAACAGGTTATCTGCATCGCTGACATACCGCAGTTTTATCTCCACGGATTTAGCCGCGCCTGCGGCGGTACCGTATACGCTGAAAATCAAGTCGGGTTACTGGACGGCAACAGAGGTGCAGATCACTGCGGGCTATATGAATGTCCTCGATATGGCCTGGCCGCGTTACCGCTACACGCTCCCTGTTTTCCCCGGACTACGTTATATCAGCTAAGGAATCCATCATGTTTAACCCTGATAAATACCGTTCAGTCACCTGGCTGAAGGGCGGGCGCTCATGGCCGGATCTCGACTGCTTTGGCATTGTGAACGAGATACGCCGCGATTTGGGCTTGCCTCTCTGGCCTGATTTTGCCGGGGTCACGAAAGACGACGGCGGCCTCGACCGGGAGGCGCGTCAAATGATGCTTACCCTGGAGCGCTGCGACCCCTGCGAAGGGGCTGGCGTGGCTTGCTATTCCGGCTCAGCCGTCACCCATGTAGGGATCGTCGTTAGTATTGATGGCCTGCTGCATGTGGCGGAATGCAATCCAGGTTCTAACGTAACGTTTCTGCCGTTAGCGCGGTTTAAGCGGCGATTTGTAAAAGTGGAGTTCTGGCAATGACCATTCGTTTTTATCCGTCCCGGCTTCCCGGAGAACCACTTGAAACGCATGAGCATGGTGTTACGAGCATTCGCAGCTGGCTGGTTGCCAATGTCGAAAACTATACCGACCGGGACGTCCCACCGCTGACCGTTGAGGTTGAGGGTCAGTCAATTCCGCCAGGCGAGTGGGCGACCTGCGTGATCCACCCTGAAAGTGATGTCCGGCTTTATCCGGTACCCTTCGGGCTGGAGGCCGCCACCATCGCGTGGATAGGTGTCGGTATCTCCGTTGCTGCAGCAGCCTATTCGCTGTTTATGATGAGCAGTATCGATACGGGGGGCTATACATCATCCACGGGGCGCAGTCTCGACCTGAACCCGGCGAAGGCAAATACCGCAAAACTGGGTGATCCGATTCGCGAGATTTTTGGCCGGGTTCGCATCTACCCGGATTATGTGGTCCAGCCTGTGACCCGGTTCGACGTTGCTGATCCAACGAAGATGCGTGTCCAGATGCTGCTGAGTCTTGGGGTCGGTGACCTGGAATATTCCACTGGCGATATCCGGGTTGGCAGCACCCCGGCATCGACACTACCGGGTTTCAGCAGTACCCATTACCCGCCCGGCGCGGATGTTTCCGGCGATGAGCGCAGCGAGAACTGGTTCAACTCGACAGAGGTCGGTGGAACATCAAGCGGAACAGGGCTGGACATGGCCCAGACCTCACCTGATTCCGACGATATTATCGCTGACAGCATGACGGTTTCTGGTGCATCCGTAACGTTTATAGGCCTTGATACGGATGATGGTGACGATGACGACGAGGACGATAATTCTCTCCCGGACAGCTGGGTAACGGGGGCCATAGTTGAAATTAAGGCGCCGACAAATTATCTGATCTCCACCTCTTCTGGTTACAGTGTTTTTGCCAGCTCGTTGCTTACAGAACTTGCTCCCGTAGCGGGTATGCCGGTGACGCTGAGTTTCAACAGTGTCGATTATGACCTCGTCATTGCGTCCTATACCCCGGGTCAGGACGCTGTGCCTGGCGAGGGTGGCAGTGCAGCAAAAATTCAGGCCAGTGCCGCTCCTGTTACATACGACTTTTCGACCAGCTCCAGTACGTTCATGATCACATGGCAGGGCACCACCTATACGGTGTCGCTGGTAGCGAACTACATCTCGATGTCGGGACTGCTGGCGGCCATCACCGAGGGACTCACTGGCTCCGGCCTGGTCGCACGGGACAACGGCGGTACCGTACTGATAACCGAGGCGGCCAGTCCTTACGTGGGTGGGGCAATCACATCCTCCTCGCTGCCTGCAGCCGTTTTCGGTGATGCCCCGGTTTACACCTCCGGCACGGCATCAACCGGCGGCAGTCCGGCGGTAACGGCAAATGTGACGCTCGCCTATACCAGCACTACGGGAACCGCATTCTCGGGCATGCCTGAAGGTGTGCAACGGCTTTCACTTGCTCACCGCGGGAATGAGTACCAGATCGTCTCTGCCGACGGCACAACGGCGACAGTGGGGCGCCTGGTTAATGGGGCCGTTGATGAGTTGTGGCCGGGATTCACCGCCAGGACGATGATCGACTATGAGGCCACTGGTCTTAACGACACGCTGAGCTGGCTGGGGCCGTTCCTGGTGTGCCCTGAAAATGAAACCGTGGATATGTTCGAGGTGAATTTCTCCTTCCCGAACGGTATCTGCGGCTTTGACAGTAAGGGGAAAAAACGCATTCGCCATGTTGAGTGGGAAATTCAGTATCGCGTCTACGGTTCCGGATCGGGGTGGGTGAGTCACCAGGGCGAGTATGCGCTGAAAAACGTCAACGGGCTGGGTTTTACCGAGCGGATCACGCTCAGTTCTCCGGGGCTGGTGGAAGTTCGCTGTCGTCGGCGCAATGAGCAGGGCTCAAACAACGCCAGGGATTCGATGTACTGGCAGGCACTGCGTGGGCGACTGCTGACACGTCCTTCATCCTATCCCGATGTGTCGCTGATGGCGGTGACCGTTGAGACGGGCGGGAAGCTGGCGGCGCAGTCAGACCGCCGCGTAAACGTTGTGGCCACGCGGGCCTATGACTCAGGAACGGCCAGAACTATTTCGGGGGCGCTGCTGCATGTCGGTAACTCGCTGGGGCTGGAGATGGACGTCGATACCATCAACGCGCTGGAGTCCGCGTACTGGACGCCACGGGGCGAAAATTTCGATTTCGCCACCGGCGACAGTATCTCGGCGCTGGAAATGCTGCAGATGATAGCCAGTGCCGGAAAATCCAGCTTCCTGTTAAGCGATGGCCTTGCGACGGTCAACCGCGAGGGGATTAAGCCCTGGACGGGGATCATAACGCCGCATGAGATGGTGGAGGAGCTGCAGAGCGGATTTACCGTGCCGTCCGACGATGATTTTGATGGTGTCGACGTGACGTACATCAACGGCGTCACCTGGGCAGAGGAGACTGTTAAATGTCGGACACCCGACAATCCCACGCCGGTGAAAATCGAGAACTACAAACTTGATGGGGTGCTCTCTCAGGATCACGCCTACCAGATCGGCATGCGTCGCCTGATGAAGTATCTTCAGCAGCGGGTTACATACCAGACCACCACCGAGCTGGATGCGCTCTGCTACAACACAGGCGATCGCATCGTGCTCACGGATGATATTCCGGGTAACAACACGATTTCCTGTCTGGTGGAGGCGATGACAACGGCTGGTGGCGTGACAACCTTCACCGTTACGGAGCCGCTGGACTGGTCTTTCGAAAACCCCCGTGCGCTGATCCGCTATCAGGATGGTTCTGCATCCGGTCTGATGGTGGCGAGCAGAGTGGGGGATTATCAATTGTCCGTTCCCCATCTGAGTGATTTTGATGACCCATTGAAGATTGACCAGACTTCACCAGCCATTGAGCCAGTCCGCCTGGTGTTCTGCGGCTCAACGCGTCATGTCTATGACGCCATTGTTGAGGAGATTGCCCCACAATCAGACGGGACGTGTCAGGTTACCGCCAAAGAGTACCGCGCATCCTTCTACGACTACGACAACGCCAGTTATCCCGGCGACATTGCATAAAACAGAAATAACTCTCAACAACCCGCTTCGGCGGGTTTTTTTGTTATAGGGCGACTATGAGCACATATAAAACGAAAAATCCTTTAGGTTCCGCCGCCGTAAAGGACCTGTACGATAACGCTGAAAACGTGGATAAATTCGTTAACGACAGGACAAAAGAGGAGTTAGAGGACCGGTTAGGTGTGCTTCGCAAAACCTGGCACGGCATGGAGATGATCTTCAGCCGCTTTATCGACTACATCACTGGTCGCGGCGAGCAGGCAGTTGCAGCTATCGGCTGGCAGGAGCTTGGCAACTGGGCTGTTGGTCTGGCTGTCGATAATCGCCAGCAGATCGTCTACTACAATGGCTCCTGGTACAAATACCTTGGTGAGCTTGAACACGTCATTGCCGGAGATTCTCCTGAGAACGATGGCGGTGTGTGGTCGGCTGAAAACCCTACGGGGAAATGGTCTAACATCGGTGATGCGGCTCTTCGCTCAAACCTGGGTTCAGGCGAAGAGGGGGTGGGGGATGCGTTACTTGCTGTCAAACAACCATACACAGGGGCTGTAACCAGGACTCAGCACGACAAAAACTGGGACAGTATTAACCTTCTGGATTTTGTATACGCCACGGACGTTGTTGATGGTTTTGTTGATTATGGTCTTGGGCTTAACCGCGCCATTGCCGCTATGGGGTCTTTAGGCTCAACCAGCGTAGAGCATATTCCCCGGCGCAGAATTAATCTCCCTGCGGGGTTGCTGCACATCAAAACAAAAGTGCAACTTTCTTTTGGCCCTTTCGCATTATGCGGCGAGGGGATGTACCAGACGATATTCACCATACACCCTAGCGCCGACTCTGATGATGACTACCTGTTTGACTTCACTTCATCTGGATGGAGTTCTACTGGACGGGTGCGTATTTCAGAATTGTACCTTAGCGATTTTACGGTACTTGGCGAAACCTCAACGTGGATACGCAAGAAGATTTTCAACTTCTACGGCGTTGGTTGGGACTTTGCTGTTGAGAACGTCCAAATATGGTCGCCACCACTATCTTCGTTTGACATGACCGACACGATGGATGGTGTATTTAATCAGGTTAGAGTGAATTCGGGGGGTAGATTTCTTACCGCAACTTCGGATGTTACCCACCAGATCAATATGCTAAATCTTTATGACAACTGTAACGCTATACGATTTATGGGTTGTCATTTTGAAAATAACTATTCAGGTGTGTCTTATATTCGTGGTGGGTCAAACAACATTCTCTTTGGCGGGATGTGTAAATTTGAAAATAACAGCAGAAACAACCTTGTGCCTGTTAACCAGATTTACGGGGCCACATCAGAGGGCGTCAAATTTGATAACGTATTCGTAAACCATCCAGCTAATATTTCCGTCTACTGGCTGGACAGCAATGCCCGACACGTATCAATCCGTGCCGGCTCGTTTATGAGTCCGTCAGATTTGGGCGGGTACACTGGGTTGCGTTGGTTCAGGATACATCGCACTAACTGGAACTCAGCGACCGCCTGCGTCCAGTTGGTTGCCGATATCGACATGATGCATGTTGATGGGTACGGATATAACGGGGCAAATCAGCTCTCACCGTTTGATTTTGAGGGCGAAGTTATTTTCCGGGCCAAGGCTATCCGCCTGGCTCGGCCTAATACCTTCATGTACATCAACTGGAACTGCAAGATTGACATCGAAAACCTGACATTGTTAGGCGCAGTTACCAGCGATTACCAGACATCGCTGTTTAATGTTGCCGCGTCATCGGTTAAGGCTGACGTTAACGTTGATAAATATAACGGCAGTGTGGCGGGAACCGTTTACACCAATACGGCAATGACCACCGCATCCCGTCGGCAGTCAATAATCAACGTGAGGGGTAAATCAATCCAGTCATCATCACTGACGCTCTCTGAGGGTACAGATCCTCTTGGCTATGATGAGTCCTGGACATGGAACGCCTCAGGAAATGTAGCCACTATCGGATACTGCCACACAGGCAAACGAATGGTTGTCAGATGTGCCGACACATCGAATTGCCTGGCCACTGGCGGCAATATCTTCCTTCCTGGTGGTGCAGTAACGGCTGCATGTACGATAACCCTGCTGGCGATGAACACATCGTTCCGTCAGGGCTGGGTTGAAATTTCTCGTGTAGCAGGAGTCTAAAATGTCATTTACCCTCACGCAAAATCTGAAGTCATATCGAACTATCCCGTACCTGAATCTCGTTGAGCCTCTGGAGGCCGCGCCTGTCACTGTGACATACACGGCGACAGGCGTGGACAATATCAATGGGACTACCGCGACAGTGCTGTTTGATACGCAGGTCGAGGGGCTGGAGGCTACAGGCCAGCTCTACTACTCTTTCGAATTTACTGACCTTGCAACAATTTTTGAGGATGCAGAAACGGCGCTAAAAAAAGAGATTTCAGAGTAAAATTCACCGCCAGTGTTAAGCTGGCGGACATTATTCAAACAAAACTTTTGCAGCAGTGGCTTTATCTATTGCCTCATTCAGCTTTGTTTGATTTTCTGTTGACTCGCTGGCACAAAAGTATCTGGTGAGAAGCTGATAATTGAGAACGCTGTCGCCAATAAACTCTATTGCCTGCGCTGTCAGATTCGTATCCATCCCCAGTAAATTCATTAAGGACAATACAATCTGTTCTTTTTCTGTCAGTTGATTCATTTCTCCCGCCATAATTATTTTCCTCTTTTATTAGTTTGTTGGTGAGTGGCCACATAGTTTGGCATTTAGTCCGACATTACATTCGGACAAAGCCACGCCGCTGATATTGATGATTCGAACGTACGCCTGCGTTTTCGCACTGTTGATATAAACCTGAACAGCCACAACAGGCATTGACCCGGCGTATCCGACTGGCGTCACGTCCAGTGTGTAGTTCGTCCAGTCAGCAATAGAAATGCCAAACAGTGTCGTCACATCTTTTTCAGAATACCCGCCGGCACTTATTGGCCCCCACGCGACAGCTGAGGATGTGGTATGGAATTTCACACCACCGTCGAGGTTTACCCTGTTTTTTGCTTTTCCGTTTCCCGTACCCAAATACAGCCGCCGGGAATACGTATCGCCATAATCATCCACTCCCCACGGAATTACAGATGCTGAAACTGAGTGGATAAACGACCATACACCAGATTGCGTATCGCGCCGCCGGGCAATAGGGGCTATACCTGAAGCGAAGATGGAATAGTTACTCGCGTCGTATATCCCCAGCCCGGTCACTGAATCAAAAATACGCTGACCGTATTGCCATTTATAAACACCATCTCGTAATCGCTGAACGCGAATGCCATCAGAACCGGATGATGCCGATAAGTCCCCAGCACCCGCGATGTAAACCCCACAATAGTTTCCAGCCCCGTCAAACGAGCCATCAACATTGCAGTCAATCTCAATCCCGTACACCTCATCACCAGAGTTTAGGTTGTGGGCATTAGTCAGTATGTTCATGCCCCACAGTTTCTGGCGCTCACAGTTGAATGACTCTATTGCGGCCATCAGAGCAACGAACGGCTCATAGTTCGGACCGCTGGATAGCGTATCGTGGACAGCCATTTCAACAGCCATAGTCTGGTGCTTAACCGACGTTCCATCGATATTCACAGCGCTACATTGTTTTGTTCTGAACGTAGTGCCTGATATTTTGTGGTTCGGGTGTGTTGTTAGTCTCGGCAGAAAATTGGTATTCGTGACAGTAATTCCCGGGGAAAAAATAACAGTGCACGGCTCGGAGCGATCAAATTCTATCGCGCTGGTTAGAGTGACATTGGCATCAAAAGTGATGTTGCTGGATTCATCAAAAGCAGCCTGTACAGCATCCTGGTCGGACAGCCCCTGATTTTTGTAATAACTGATAGCGACAAGAGGTTTATTACCTAACTTTGCGACCAGTGAGGTCCCTTCGCCTGAACCCAGGTTTACGCGAATAATGTCGGCAATTTACAATCAGCTTTTTCAAAGGGTTGCATAATGCTGATTGGCTACGCGCGGGTGTCTACCGGCGATCAAAACCTCGATTTGCAGAAAAACGCGCTGGTTCGCGCAGAATGTGAGCAGATTTTCGAAGACACAGCGAGCGGGAAAAATGCCAGACGCCCAGGGCTGAGACGTGCTATTCGTCGTTTAAAACCTGGTGATTCTCTCGTGGTCTGGAAGCTGGATCGCCTTGGGCGTAGTGTTCGTGACCTTATAAGTCTGGTCTCAGAGCTGCAGGATAAAGGTATTCACTTTCGTAGCCTTACAGACAGCATTGATACCAGCACGCCAGCAGGCCGCTTTTTCTTCCACGTCATGAGCGCCCTGGCGGAAATGGAGCGCGAGCTGATCGTCGAGCGTACCCGAGCGGGGTTAGCCGCAGCGAGAGAGCAGGGGAGAGTAGGCGGGCGCCGCCGGGTAATGACCACTGAGGTTGTGGAGCGGTGTCGCAGAATGCTGGAGAACGGCGCTACCAGGCAGCAGGTGGCTGATGTGATAGGGGTGGGGGTGAAGACGATCTACAAATACTTTCCTGCTGCCGTCCGCGATCAAGGATTCCTGCCCTTCCCGTGATATGTAACATTTGAGATAATAAGTACTTTCAGTTTTGAAACAGTTTGGTTTGTTCGTGAACGGTAAGAAAACAATAAGTTTTGAACAATTTTTAACTATTAACAGCAATCTTGTTTTCATCTCAGATACATGGGCAGACTTGTGGGCGTTAATTTTTCACACAGGTTTAAGCGCTGGAAGGCTGCTGAGTATTCGATATGATGATATTGATGATGGCTTGATACTGATACGAAAACAGGGTCACCTGAAGGAGCTACGTGTTGAATCAACCCCTCCAGTAGAGGGAATCATTGCTCGTAGAAGAGAACGCTATCCAGAAGATGTTTTTTTATTTCAGAGCCATTCTAACCGTGTGAAGTACCAACGCCGGCCGGTCACTATAATTGCTTTCAACGCCGCTTTACGTCGCGCCGCTAGATCATTACCAGACGTTAACGTAAGCAGTAGTAGCGCGAGAAACATACCGGACTAACCGCCTGTCCAGTCGCGTGTGGCCGATGTGACAGGCGTGGGTGTGAAGACTATTTACAAATATTTGCCGGTACAATACGGCGATAAAAAATCCCCTTGAGCAGGCACACTCAAGGGGAAAATACTACATAACATCATTGCTGTGTGCGTCTTCGCACACGCCTATCTTCCAAGAAGACGCCCAAAGCTTCCAGATATTTCTGGTCTGAGCAGTTAAATCATGGGGTCGGTGGTCGATGTGAGAGGAGGGGATGAAGACGATTTATAAATATTTTCCGGTGCAATGCCGCCATTCGAATTGAGGCATCAATGCGTTACGTCTGTGCAGATCATTGATAGCCATTGCCAATATTGATCTGCTGCATACACGCATTTACTGTATTTATATACAGTATGTTTGATAGGGGGAAGTATGCCGCGTTTATACGAAATCGAGACGGCGTGCCGGAACGCAATAGATATCCTGCCTAACGGAAAGCGCATCCTCACCACCAGGCGATTTCTGCAGGAACTGGAGAGATATAACTGGCACTGGTCACCGCGCCAGGCTAACCAGTGGATAGAGCACTACGTGACAACATTCCGCGACGTCTCAACTCAGGAAGGTGACGATCGCACGTTCCAGCTTTACAACCCGAATGGAGGGCTGTAATCGTGGGCTTTCCATCGCCAGCAGCAGACTATGTGGAAGGACGGCTGACCGTCGATAAACTCTGCGGTACCGGCCCTAATACTCGGATCGTGCAAACAGAAACCGGTTATGCCGTGGTTGATTTCTCCGTTAAACCAAAGCAGCAGGACACGGTATTGATCCAGTACTCCGGCGGTACAGATTTTGCGAAAGTTATGGGGCACGCGTTTATTACACGGGATGGTGAGGCGCTGGAAGGTGAAGCACTCGACGACGTGGTAGTGTTAGGAATAGTGACATTCGTTATTACCCGGATAGGGAAGGATGATGATGATTATCCAGTAATATGAAGAAAGTATTCACAGCCAATCATTAAGGGCTAATGTCAAAAATTTCATGAGAAAATGAAGTTTTGAAGATAGCTAACTTATTGAAAAGGTTGTGTGTGAAATTTGAGGTATTTTCTCAGAAAAATAGTTAACTATCTGTTTTTAAATAAAAGTAGTCCGGTCTCGAAAACCGGAGTAGGGGCAACTCTACCGGGGGTTCAAATCCCCCTCTCTCCGCCACTTTTCTTGCTCTAACCTTCCCTTCAATAACACCGTTAGCTTCAGGTATAACGCCTGCGCTGGGGTATCACCATCATCATCGTCCTGGTTTCAGCGTAGAGTCGCGGTAGCGCGCTTTATCCTTTTGGCACCTTATCGCCGCTTTTAGCCCGAACGAGCTTAAACGCATCATAAAGAGGGAAGGTACGCCTGGAAAGCGGCAATGTCGAAAAGAGTGATCTCAACGGAGCGGGAACATAAAAAAGCCCGCTGAACGCGGGCTTTGACGGGGATCAGAACTGATAGACCAGGCCGAGGGCGACGATATCATCGGTCGCGATACCGCTGTTTTTGTAGAAGCGGTCGTCTTCATCCAGCAGGTTGATTTTATAATCCACATAGGTGGACATATTTTTGTTGAAGTAGTAGGTCATGCCCACGTCGACATACTTGACCAGATCCTTGTCGCCGTAGCGAGAATAGGCGTAGAGATCTTTACCCTTCGACTGCAGATAGGCCACGGACGGACGCAGCGGTAAATTAAAGTCGTCGAACTGATACTGCGCGACCACTTCGAAGTTCTGCGTTTTGTTGGCAATTCCGCCAAAACTATCGTTGCCATAGAAGGTCATGTTGCGGGTCTCAGCATACATGGCGGCCAGATAGATGTTATTGGCGTCATATTTCGCGCCGACGGTCCAGGCATCGGCTTTATCGCCGTTGGCATAACGCTGGCTGCTACGCGCGGCCGCCAGCTGGTTATGGGTACGGTCAGAAGACGAATACGCTGCCCCGAAGCTGATGCCCATATCGAGATCGTAGTAGCTGGAGATACCAAAACCGTCGCCATTTTCCCGCGCCAGCTTACGTTTCCCACCGTTATTAGTGCCTTCGCCAGAACCGGCGTTTTCATTATTACCCTGATACTGCAGGGCGAAATGCAGGCCGTCGACGAGGCCGAAGAAATCGCTGTTACGGTAGGTAGCCACGCCGTTAGTACGGCCGGTCATGTAAACGTCGGTCTGGGTGTAGGTATCGCCGCCGAATTCCGGCAGCATATCGGTCCAGGATTCAATGTCGTAGACCACGCCGTAGTTCCGGCCATAGTCCAGCGACCCGCAGTCGGCAAACTTCAGGCCGGCAAAGCCGAGACGGGTCCAGGAGTTCGCGCCTTCTTTTTCGCTGGTGTTCGCCTGAATGTTGTATTCCCACTGACCGTAGCCGGTTAACTCGGAAGTAATCTGCGTTTCGCCTTTCAGACCAAAGCGAACATAGGTCTGGTCGCCGTCCTCTGAAGCGTCGTCAGAGAAGTAATGCAGGCCGTCAACTTTCCCGTAGAGGTCCAGTTTATTACCGTTTTTGTTATAGATTTCGGCGGCATTAGCGGCGCTAGCCATTAATAATGCCGGAACCATGAGTGCCAGTACTTTTCTTTTAATTATATATTCCCTTTTAATAATAATTTCTATGAATTATGACAATCCCTCCGGAATGACGATCCGATACTAACGACTAAGTTCATCTTTATTTGAAATAAAATATGTAAATAAATAATGTTAAACATTTCAAAATATTTCTAAGTGGTTCTTTATATTAAATTTTGATGTTTGTGCAAAATTCATTATTTTCTTATATAGCAATGCTTTATTGTATATTTGGTAGGTTGTTGTTAATTTTATGAAATAAATTGCACAAATAATAATCAAGTACATTATTCATTATGGGAATTTATTTTGTGTGAATGTAAATATCCAGGGGATTATCAACCCAGCTTGCGATAATTAAGGAATGAATAGCTTTAAGCGTACGGGAGATAATAAGGACATCTCTTCAGCCTGTGCGCATTGGCAGCATAAGTCGCGAGAAGGCGCAGAAGACGAAGATGAAACTGCTGCCTGTGACGCAGGTTAGCGGTATAATGTGATGCGTGTCACGTTTTGAGTGACAATAGTCTGTTGTGTCACGGAGAGGAATGAGATGGAAGAGCAGGCAAAACGCAGCCCGGGAGGGAAACTTGCGCTCTGGGCGTTGTATGCTTTTTGCGGATATTGTGTCTGGGTCATTGTGCGTTACTGGTGGGTAGTGGGAAAAATTCACAGCGTTCCCGGCGCCAGCGTGGAGGGTGATTTTGGAACAACGGCCGGGAAATGGCTTGGCGCCCTGTTGGGTATGCTGGTCCTCGGCGGCATTGGCTCTATTCTCGGCGCGGTCGTCTGGTATACGCGTCCATCCCGCGGCGAGCAGGATCATCAGCGCTAAAATTGCTATGCTCGAGGCTGACCCTCAGATAAAGGAAAGCCTATGGACCTGGTTGACTGGCAGCAACGATTTGAGCGCTGGATACTGACGCACCATGCGCAGGATGACGCCGCACACGATCTGTCCCATTTTCGTCGCGTCTGGGCGACCGCCACTCAGCTGGCCGCGGGGGAGGAAGTCGACCGGCTGGTACTCCTCACGGCCTGCTATTTTCATGACATCGTCAGCTTGCCAAAAAATCATCCGGAGCGAAGTCGATCCTCGATAATGGCCGCCGAGAAAACCCTCGCCATTCTGCAGTCGGCCTTTGCTGATTTTCCTGCGGATCGTTACCCGGCGGTCAGCCATGCCATCGAGGCGCACAGCTTCAGCGCGGCGATCCCACCGCGCACGCTGGAGGCGAAAATAGTTCAGGATGCCGATCGACTCGAGTCGCTGGGAGCCATTGGTCTGGCGAGGGTCTTCACTGTCGCCGGCGCCCTGAATACCATCTTGTTTGATGCCGAAGATCCTTTTGCTGATCGGCGGGCGCTGGATGACCGCAAATATGCCCTCGACCATTTCCAGTGCAAACTTCTGCGCCTGCCGGAAACCATGCAAACTGACAAGGGGAAAGCGATGGCGCAGCATAATGCCCGTTTTCTCGTCGAATTTATGGCTAAGCTCAGCGCGGAGCTGCAGGGGGAGCCGCTGGCGCTGGATGAAGCGGTTTTGCGCCGCTTTGCACCGCAGGCGTCAACCGACCGGTGATTTATGGTACTCTCTGCCAAAATCGTCCGCGTTGGTTGAGGATATGCCGCAAAAGTTAAGCAAGGAACACAGGTCGTTGTCGTTGGCTGAACAGGCCGGGGAAGACGCTGAGGCGCTGCTGCGTCAGCTGATGACGATCTACGATGTAAAAACGCTGGTTGCCGAACTGGTGAGCGTCGGCGAACAGCACTGGAGCGCGGCGATCCTCAAGCGCGTGGTGGCGCTTGGCCGCGTGGCGGAGCGTTTGCGCCCGCAGGAAGTTGCTCATCTGGCGACGCTCCTGCCTTCGCCGCCGGCCCATCATCCGCACTATGGGTTCCGTTTTATCGATCTGTTTGCCGGTATTGGCGGGATCCGCAGTGGTTTTGAAGCCATCGGCGGACAGTGCGTTTTCACCAGCGAGTGGAACAAGCACGCGGTACGCACCTATAAGGCCAACTGGTACTGTGATCCGCAGCAGCACCGTTTTAATGAAGATATCCGCGATATTACCCTCAGCCAACGCTCTGACGTTAGCGACGAGGAGGCGGCGCGGCATATTCGCGAATCTATCCCTCAGCATGATGTGCTGCTGGCTGGCTTCCCCTGCCAGCCTTTCTCGCTTGCCGGCGTCTCTAAGAAAAATGCGATGGGCCGTGCGCATGGCTTTGCCTGCGAAACCCAGGGAACGCTGTTTTTTGACGTGGTGAGAATTATCGCGGCTCGTCAGCCAGCGATTTTTGTGCTGGAGAATGTCAAAAACCTCAAAAGCCACGATCAGGGGCGCACCTTCCGTATCATCATGCAGACGCTGGATGAGCTGGGATATGAAGTAGCTGACGCGGGGCATACCGGTCCGGATGACCCAAAGGTGATTGACGGGCGCCATTTCTTGCCTCAGCACCGGGAGCGCATCGTGCTGGTGGGTTTCCGTCGCGATCTGCAGCTGCATGCTGGATTTACGCTGCGCGACATCGCGGCGCAGTACCCGGCGGTGCGGCCAACATTTGGCGAGCTACTGGAGTCGACGGTCGATGCGAAATTTATTCTTACGCCGGTGCTGTGGAAATATCTTTATCGTTATGCCCGCAAGCATCAGGCGCGGGGCAATGGCTTTGGTTATGGCCTGGTTGACCCCGCCAATCCCCACAGCGTGGCCCGGACGCTTTCTGCCCGCTACTATAAAGATGGTGCCGAAATTCTCGTCGATCGCGGCTGGGACCGGCCGCTCGGTGAGAAGCATTTTGACGATCCGCTGAATCAACAGCGGCGCCCTCGCCGGTTGACGCCGCGCGAATGCGCCCGGCTGATGGGCTTTGAATCCCCGCAGGGGGCGCGTTTTCGCATCCCGGTATCGGATACGCAGGCCTATCGTCAGTTTGGCAACTCGGTGGTGGTTCCGGTCTTCGCCGCGGTGGCGAAACTCCTGGCGCCGCGCATCGCTCAGGCGGTGGCGCGCCGCGAAGCGGATGATAATGATGGCGGATGTTCACGATAAAGCGACGCGCAGTAAAAATATGCGGGCGATCGCCACGCGCGATACGGCGATCGAAAAGCGGATAGCGGCGCTGCTGACCGGGGCGGGATTCACCTTTGTTGCCCAGGATCGCGCGCTGCCGGGACGTCCCGATTTCACTTTACCCGACTACCGTTGCGTTATCTTTACTCACGGCTGTTTCTGGCATCACCATGACTGCTATCTGTTTAAGGTGCCGGCCACCCGCACGGCATTCTGGCTGGACAAAATCGCCGGTAACGTGGCGCGCGACGCCCGCGACCGGCAAAAGCTGGCCGAAGAGGGCTGGCGGGTATTAATCATCTGGGAATGCGCCCTGCGCGGGCGCCTTAGGCTGAGTGATGCGGCGCTCACCGAGCGTCTGGAAGAGTGGATCTGCGGCGCCGGACACGACGCGCAGATCGATACGCAGGGGATCCGCGAACTGACGACTACTTCGACGCCTTACAAGGAGTAGCCTCGCTGCGGACGGGGAAGAGATATTTCCCCAGCGTCACCAGCACTACGGCGAAAATAATCACCGCCAGCGCCAGCCACTCAATGAGCGACAGGCTCTCGCCGCCGAACCCAGTACCGAGGAGCACCGCGACCACCGGATTAACATAGGCGTAGCTGGTGGCGACCGCCGGGGTGACATTGCGGATTAAAAACATGTAGGCGTTAATGGCGATCAGCGAGCCAAAGATGGCCAGATAGGCCAGGGCGGCGATTCCGGACCAGGAAGGGACGCGGGTTAAGGTTTCACCGCTCAGCCATGAGGCCGCCAGCAGGACGATCCCGGCGGCGAGCATCTCGATTGCCCCCGCCATCATGCCGGTCGGCAGTACGATTCGCGAACCGTAAACCGAGCCGAAGGCCCAGCTTAGGGAACCAATCAGGATCAGCAGTGCGCCCCAGGGGTTGCCGTTCAGGTTGCCTCCGCTGTTGAGCATCACGATACCCGCAAGGCCAATGGCAATGCCCAGCCACTCCAGTTTACGGGTGGCGATGCCGAAAAAGCGGCTGAAGCATAAGGTGAACAGCGGTACGGTGGCGACCATCACCGCCGCGATGCCGGAGGGGACGTGCTGATGTTCAGCCAGCGTCACGAAGCCGTTGCCAACCGCAAGCAGCAACACGCCGATCAGCGCAGCGTTAAGCAGCGGACGACGCGCCGGTAGCTTATGGCCGGTGGCCAGTAGCCACCCCAGCAACAGCACGCCGGCAGCGAGAAAACGAATGCCGGCCATCATTAGCGGCGGCCAGCTGGCGACCCCGACGGCGATAGCGAAATAGGTAGAGCCCCAGATGATATACAGCGCAAACAGCGCCCCGATGAGCGGTAAAAGCTGACGGGTAGACATACTTCCTCACGACGGTGCAGAGATAGAAAGGGGACATATAGTAAACGTGAAAACTATCGTGCTGGCGAGTGGTTAATTTGCGTCAGGTTGTTAAATTTATATTGACTAATTGTACCTTGGGCACCGGCCGTTTTTTAACGCATACTCGAGGGAGACATTGATGAAAAGAGAAGGAAAATCATTTTGGCAGGAAGTAGTCTTTTAACATTACTTGATGATATCGCCACGCTGCTGGACGATATTTCCGTGATGGGCAAGGTAGCGGCGAAAAAAACGGCGGGGGTGCTGGGCGACGATTTGTCTCTCAATGCCCAACAGGTTACCGGCGTGCGGGCGAATCGCGAGTTGCCCGTGGTATGGGGAGTGGCGAAAGGGTCGTTCGTTAACAAAGTGATCCTCGTGCCACTGGCTTTGTTGATCAGCGCCTTCATCCCCTGGGCGATTACGCCATTGTTGATGCTGGGCGGCGCGTTTCTCTGTTTCGAAGGGGTGGAGAAGGTACTGCACAGTCTGGAAGCGCGGAAACACAAAGAGGATCCTGAACGGCGGCAGCAGCGTCTCGCCGCGCTGGCGGAGCGCGATCCGCTGGCCTTTGAGCGTGACAAAGTAAAAGGCGCGATTCGCACCGATTTTATTTTGTCCGCGGAAATTGTCGCCATTACCCTCGGCATCGTGGCGGAAGCTCCGCTGCTTAACCAGATCCTTATTCTCTCGGGGATTGCGATTCTGGTCACTATCGGGGTGTATGGCCTGGTGGGGGTGATCGTCAAGCTGGACGACATGGGTTACTGGCTGGCGGAAAAACGTAGTGCGCTGGCGCAGTGGCTGGGTAAAGGGCTCCTGGCCGTCGCTCCCCGCCTGATGAAGGTGTTGTCTATCGTCGGGACGCTGGCCATGTTCCTCGTCGGCGGGGGGATTGTCGTTCACGGTATTGCGCCGCTGCATCATGCCATCGAGCACTGGAGCGCGGGGTTGGGTGGGGTGATGGCCTCCACGCTGCCGGTCGTCGCCAACCTGGTGCTGGGTTTTATCATCGGCGCGGTGGTGCTGGCGGGCGTTAAGGCGGTGAGCAGCCTGCGTGGCGCTGGAAAGTAGCATGGCGAAACGCAGCGTAACGGCGCCGCGTGTTCTACCCTAAAAACGCCCCGGGTATCGACAGAGACCGGGGCGCTGACGCCGCGAGGTTTGCGCAACGTACTGCGAGAGAAAGATGGATAAGCCACTGCGGTTGAAGTTAAAAAAGTGCTACCACCTGGCTCGCCCGGCGCATGTGGTTAACGCTTGTTTTATCGCAGTGCTGTTTTTCTCCACGCTGCTGATCTGGCGTGAAATCAATGTCCTGGAAGAGGCCTACGTGGCCAACCAGCGTAACAATCTGGCTAACGTCGCTCATGAAATGGATGGGCTGTTGCAGTTCAACATCGACAGAATGATGTTTTTTCGCCATGGGATGCAGGCGGCGCTCGAACAGCCGCTCGATATCGATGTATTGCGTAAGGCCAGCCAACGCTATCTGAGCCAGCGCCATCAGCAGGCCTGGCGGGTGGCGCTACCGAATCGGCGTAGGCTGCCGGTGTTTGGCATCTCGGGCAGCGTCGCTGGCGACAACCCTATCCTGCTGGTGGACGATCCGCTGGCGGCTGATGAACTAATGGCGACGCTCAAGCTGGGTTATCTGCTAAATCTGACGCAGCACGATCGCGATTTCGCCGAGCGGATGCAGTATATCTCTCGTAGCGGCTTTTTTACCTCGACCCTGCCGCTGCGGGATGAGTCGCAGGTGATAACGCACTATTCCCAAGCCCTCGGCGCTCCGTGGTTTACCCGCCAGACCCAGCGAAATAATCCGGGGCGAGGCGTTATCTGGCAAACCTTTCCTGACGATGACCCGCAGCTGGAAGAGCAGGTGGTCACCGCTTCGATACCGTTGGATTTTGCCGGTTACTGGCGCGGCGTGCTGGCGATGGATTTCTCAGTCAGTGAAATCAAAGCGTTTTTGGTTAGCGCCATGCAGGGGGGACAAGAGGGAGAGTACCAACTTTATGATAGCCATTTGAACCTGCTGGCTTCTTCCGCGCCGGGGAATGTCCTGACCCTGCTGTCGCCGCGCGAGCAGGAGCTGCTGAGCCGCGCGTTTGTCCATGATAACCAGGGAGGGCTGCGTCTGCTGACGCGCTATATCAGCTGGGCCAAACTGCGCAATTTTGACGGCGTGCTGCTGCGGATCCACACTCTGCGGGAAGGCGTCCGCGGGAACTTTGGCACCATCACCATCGCCCTGACCCTGATGTGGGTCCTCTTCACCTTGATGCTGTTGCTCTCCTGGCTGGTGATCCGCCGCATGGTCCGCAACATGAGCGTTCTGCAAACCTCTCTGGAGTGGCAGGCATGGCACGATGCCTTGACTCGCCTGCTCAATCGCGGGGCGCTGTTTGAACAGGCGATGGCGGTAGCCAGCGACTGCCAGCGCAGCGGACGGCCGCTGGCGGTGATCCAGCTCGATCTGGATCATTTTAAGCACATCAACGATCGCTATGGTCATCAGGCGGGGGACAGGGTGCTGTCGATGGTGGCCAGTACGCTGTCCAGCGCGGTTCGGCAGGGCGATCTGCTGGGCAGAGTGGGCGGAGAAGAGTTTTGTATCGTGATGCCGAATACCACCCTGCAGGAAGCGGCGGCGGTGGCGGAGCGATTGCGCCAGCGTATCCAGGGACGGGAAGTCTTTTTGCATAACAACGTGACGCTGCGGGTTAGCGCCTCGTTAGGGGTGAGCGCCAGCGAAGAGCGGGGGGAGTATCAGTTTGAAGGGCTGCAGTCGGTGGCCGATGGGCGACTCTATCTGGCCAAGCAAAATGGGCGTAACCAGGTCTGTTTTCGCAGCGCAGCGTGAGTAAAACGTTTCGATGCCGATTGGCAAAATGAGAATTATCTTAAAGTGATCGCAGGCGATCGCGCTATCGAATGAAACCGGTTTGCGGCTAAGCCTTCTCACATCAGCCTTGCAGCCCGATAAGTCATCAAGCGCCAACATTCTCAATATTTTGCGTCATGAATATCTCTTGTCATGCAAAATAATTGAGGATAATGTTTCAACGCATCGGATTTCCCGGTGTAACGAATTTTCAAGTGCTTCTTGCATTAGCAAGTTTGATCCCGACTCCTGCGAGTCGGGATTTTTTTCGCCTGCCGCTAACGGTTGGCTTCACTGGCGCTGAAATCGTGAATATCGAGTTCGAATGCCTCCGCCAGCTCACGCCAGGTATGTGACCCGCGGCCATCAATGCTGGCGCGCTGCGGGTCGTCCAGCGTGCGATGGACTTCGCTTTCGCTGATCTCATTAATTGCCGCCAGCAGGGCATCTACGTTGACGTCAAGGTCGTCCCCGGTCTGGCCTGTTAATTGGTGCTTCATCATTACCCCCTCGCTGAGCGTCGCTCAAGCCTCTCTAAGTATAGTCGGTCTAAAAAAGCGCCAGTCACGTGCCGCGACGCTGCGAGTTGCGTGGTTTTGTTCTACACTGGCTGAAAATATAGAGGAGATGATTATGCAGGTGAACGATCGTGTCACGGTGAAGACCGACGGTGGCCCACGTCGCTCGGGGGTAGTGCTGGCGATTGAGTCGTTTAGTGAAGGAACGATGTATCTGGTTTCACTGGAAGACTATCCTCTGGGGATCTGGTTTTTTAATGAAATAGGCCACCCGGATGGGATTTTCGTGGAAAAAGAGGTCTCGTAAAACTGAACTGGCGGGAGCGCCGCCAGTTTGTTTCAGCGCATATTTACCTGAATACCGGAGGTGATGTTTTCGGTCAGCCGAACGATATGATAAATCACCTGCTTATTATGCGTTTGTATTTTCTTTTTAATATTGCCTTTATGCGACGATACCGTCTTCGCTTTGATGTTCATTTGCGTTGAGATTTGCGAAGTACCATGCCCGGCCATCCACATTTGCAGCATATTTGATTCTGTTTTACTCAGTGACAATGTCGGTAAAGTTAACTGCCCTACACTGGTGTTTTTGTATTTAAGATAATTAACCAGAATAACATCAAGGTCTTTTGGGGTTATCGATTTTGAACTGATTAGCAGATTCTTCCGTACCCGCAAATAGCGGTCAAAATGGATGTTCGCCAGCGACATAAAGATAACAAACAGCGTCGCCGGGTTTTGCGTAATGATCTGGCGAATAATGCCATTACTTTCATCATCATGCACGAAACAGTCTTCATTCAGAAACACCACCGCCGGGCAACACGACGTACAGTGTTTCTGCAGATCCGCAGCACTGTTGACCTCAACGATTTCCTGTTTTTTAATTCCCCGACTGGTCAGATATCCCGTCAATCCCAACCGGGTATAGCTGCACAAATCCATAATCATCGTTGACATGACCCATCCTCAATCAACACGTAACGATATACACTTCGCACTGGCTGTGCGAAGCAGTCCTTGCGGGCGATAATAATAGTAGGTTTAGAAAGAACCCATTAGCTCCATTAAACTATTCCGCATCTATGCATATAATTTGCCAGGAAAACTCTTAAAGTAAAGTCAAGAACCGGTAGTGTGACCGAATTAAAAACAAAAAGTGCCCATAGATGCTATGGTTACGCGCCCAGTATTCTTTTACTTTCAGAATTTCCTTACTTCAAATGAAACCCACGTTAGCGGTTGCTGGCTTGCTCGCTTATCCCTTTGCGGTGGGGGTGGAAGGCTTAACGCTTTAATGCCACAATACTTTTTTATCGGCTTGTGGGATGAATGATGAAAAAGTTATTTTTTGCTGGCATGGTGGTGGCGCTGGCCGGTTGCGTACAGGTTGATCGTTATGAGGACGTGGTTAAAGCGCCGGCGCCGGCTGGCCTTGCAGGTTTCTGGCAAACGAAAGGGCCGCAGAGCGCGATGATGAGTCCTGACGCCATCGCCAGCCTGATTGTCACCAAAGAAGGGGACACCTTCGACTGCCGCCAGTGGCAGCGCGTGATTGCGCAGCCGGGGAAACTGATGAATCGTGACAGTGAGATCTACAACGTGACCGCTTCCCTGGACATCTATCCTGTCGAGCGCGAGGGCAACACGATCTCCTACGATCGGATGACGTTGTCCCGTGTTGAACGTCTCACTCCGGAGTGCGAGAAGGCGTGGGCCAAAGCGCGAGCGACGGGGCCCGTCAGCGCGCCGGCCTCCACGCGCTGAGATTTTGGCGGGCCATAGCTGGCCCGCCCGGCGTCAGAGGACTACAATACCTCCTCTAACACCCACACGCTCACGCTCCCCCCGTTACATGTAAAGGTCGCGCAGCCTTCGCCATCGGTTTCGACAATCTCTTCCCGGTTACCGAGAAAATCCCGCCAGCGTTTGTTGCCATAGTTTTCGCCCAGCGTCAGCGTCTTTTCGCCCTCATCGCCATTGGACATGATCACCACGCAGCCTGGATCGTCGTCAGTACCGCTACGACTAAAGGCGATGCAGTTAGGATGATCGAACCAAAGGGTTTGCACGCCATGGGCAAAACGCTGACGGGCGTCGATCAGCTCGTGGAGTTGTTCGATAACGGGCATCTCAATGGCATAGGTCTCTCCGTCGCCGCCGGTATCCTCATAGGAAGCGCCGAAGAGATCGGCATAAAAGACCGAGGGCACGCCATTCTCCCGCAGCAGGATCAGCGCATAGGCGAGGGGCTTGAACCAGGGTTCAACCGGCGCCTCGAGGGCCTGCAGCGGCTGCGTATCATGATTGGTGACCAGAGTGACGGCATGGAAAGGGTCGGCTTCCACCAGCGTCCCGCTGAAAATCTGGCTCATGTCATAATCGCGGCCCTGGCGCGACGCTTCATGAAATTTCATCTGCAGTGGGGCATCAAACAGCATCGTTTTGCCCTCGACCAGGTCGATATACTGCTGGAGCTTCTCCACTTCATGGGACCAGTATTCCGCTACAATAAACAGCGGCTGCGGGGCCACCTCCTGAACATGCTCGATCCACGCTTTATAAAACCAGGCGGGGATATGCTTGACCGCGTCAAGACGAAAACCGTCGCAGCCGGTCTGCTCCATTACCCAGCGTGCCCAGTATTTGATCTCCTCGGTCACTGCATGATTGCGGAAATCGATATTGGCGCCCATCAGATAGTCAAAGTTGCCGAGCTCATCATCGACCTGTTCATTCCAGCCTTCGCCGGTGTAATCGTTGACGATTTTAAACACACCGTCTTCCGTCGGGTTCTCGATGTGGTCAATGCCGCTAAAACATTTGTAGTCCCAGACAAACTGCGAATACTGTCCGGCGCGCACCGGGAAGGTGTAGCGCGTCCATGCCTCGCACTCAATGATCTCCTCGTCAATTTGCGTACGATCCTGCTCATCGACGCGCTGAACGCGCAGAGACTCTTTTTCATCAGCGCCCATTTTATGGTTGACCACCACATCCAGCAGTACGGCGATATTGTGCTCCTTCAGGGCGTTGATCGCCGCCAGCAACTGCGCTTTATCGCCATATTTGGTGGCGACAGACCCTTTTTGATCAAACTCGCCGAGGTCAAAGAGATCGTAGGTATCATAGCCGACGGAGTAACCGCCCGAGGCGCCTTTGTAGGCGGGTGGCAACCAGACCATATTGATGCCGATTTCATTCAGGCTGGGCGCCAGCGCTTCGACCTCAGGCCACAGCTCGCCGCCGGTGGGGTAGTACCAGTGAAAACATTGCAATAAGGTGGGGTTTTTCATCTTCCATGCTCCAGACGTCAACAGGCTGACCTTTGCAGTATGGGAGATATCCAGCAAAAAGGGTGAGGAAAGCCCTGATTTTCGCTATACCCTAAAGCGGATCATATATAATAAATTTGCATAAGATGTAGCGTAACGATGTTGGTGTCAGGGCATTAAGCGCCTTACACTACAGGAAAATCCTAACCTTCGGGGTATCTATGAAATTAGCACTTCTGGGTCGTCAGGCGATGATGGGCGCGATGGCCGTTGTTTTGATGGCTGGCGTCAGCGTGAAAACTTTTGCGGCGGAAAACCTGCTCAATCAGATTAAAGAGCGCGGCACCCTACGCGTGGGCCTCGAAGGCACCTACCCTCCCTTTAGTTTCCAGGGGGATGACGGCAAGCTGACCGGGTTTGAAGTGGAATTCGCTAACGAACTGGCGAAACATCTTGGCGTGAAGGCCGATCTCAAACCGACCAAGTGGGACGGTATGCTGGCCTCGCTGGACTCCAAGCGTATCGACGTGGTGATTAACCAGGTCACTATCTCTGACGAACGTAAGAAGAAATACGATTTCTCCACCCCATATACCGTCTCCGGCGTGCAGGCGCTGGTGAAGAAGGGTAACGAAGGCGTGATTAAAACCGCGGCGGATCTGAAAGGCAAGAAAGTGGGCGTCGGACTGGGCACTAACTATGAAGAGTGGCTGCGTCAGAATGTCCAGGGCGTGGATGTCCGTACCTATGATGACGATCCCACCAAATACCAGGATCTGCGTGTAGGCCGTATTGACGCCATTCTGGTAGACCGTCTGGCGGCGTTGGATCTGGTGAAGAAAACCAACAATACGCTGGCGGTAACCGGCGAAGCCTTCTCTCGTCAGGAAGCTGGCGTTGCGCTGCGTAAAGGCAACGACGACCTGCTGAAAGCGGTAGATGGCGCGATTGCAGACATGCAGAAAGATGGCAGCCTGAAGGCGCTGTCCGAGAAATGGTTTGGCGCTGACGTGACGAAATAACGGACAGCGGTGAAAAAAGGCGCTCCTGGAAGCGCCTTTTTTTATTTAGCGCGTAACTGTGTGCATAATGAAGCATAACTGAGTCAGGAGGGGCCATGTCACTGCAAAACTTAACCCGCTTTCCGCGCCTGGAATTGATCGGCGCGCCGACGCCGCTGGAGTATCTCCCGCGTCTGTCCGATCACCTTGGGCGCGAAATTTTTATTAAACGTGATGATACGACGCCGCTGGCGATGGGGGGCAACAAACTGCGTAAGCTGGAGTTTCTCGTCGCCGATGCGCTGCGCGAGGGCGCGGATACCTTAATCACCGCCGGCGCGATCCAGTCTAACCATGTGCGTCAGACGGCGGCAGTCGCTGCGAAACTGGGACTGCATTGCGTGGCACTACTGGAAAATCCCATCGGCACCCGGGCGGAGAACTATCTGAGCAATGGCAACCGTCTGCTGCTGGATCTCTTTAACACCCAGGTTGAGATGTGTGATGCCCTGATCGATCCCGCCGCCCAGCTCGATGAGCTGGCGACCCGCATTGAGGCGCAGGGGTATCGTCCGTATGTTATTCCGGTCGGCGGCTCCAATGCCCTCGGCGCGTTAGGCTATGTGGAAAGCGCACTGGAAATCAGCCAGCAGTGCGAAGACGCGGTGGCGATCTCGTCAGTCGTGGTCGCCTCCGGCAGCGCCGGCACCCATGCCGGATTGGCGGTCGGCCTTGAACAGCTGATGCCGCAGGCGGAACTGATTGGGGTGACCGTGTCGCGCTCGGTCGCTGACCAGTTGCCGAAAGTGGTGGCGCTGCAGCAGGCCGTGGCCAACAGTCTCGAGCTACAGGCGAAGGCTGAAATTATACTGTGGGATGACTACTTTGCCCCAGGATACGGTACGCCAAACGAAGATGGGATGGCCGCCGTGAAGCTGCTTGCGCAACTGGAAGGTATTTTGCTCGACCCGGTCTATACCGGCAAAGCGATGGCCGGGCTTATCGACGGCATCACGCAGAAGCGCTTTAAGGATGAAGGGCCGATACTGTTCGTCCACACCGGCGGAGCGCCGGCGCTGTTTGCCTATCATCCTCACCTCTAATACAGAAACGACAGCATGCAAGAAAGTATCCAACTGGTCATTGATTCCGCCCCTTTTCTGCTGAAAGGGGCCGTCTTTACGCTGCAGCTGAGCATTGGCGGGATGTTTTTCGGCCTGGTGCTGGGCTTTATCCTGGCGCTGATGCGCATGTCGCCAGTCTGGCCGGTAAAATGGCTGGCGCGCATGTATATCTCCATTTTCCGCGGCACGCCGCTTATCGCCCAGCTGTTTATGATCTACTACGGCTTGCCGCAGTTCGGCATTGAGCTTGACCCGATCCCGGCGGCGATGATCGGCCTGTCGTTGAATACTGCGGCCTATGCGGCGGAAACGCTGCGCGCGGCCATCGCCTCGATTGATAAAGGGCAATGGGAAGCGGCGGCCAGTATCGGTATGACGCCCTGGCAGACGATGCGTCGGGCCATTTTACCCCAGGCGGCGCGGGTCGCTTTGCCGCCGCTGTCGAACAGTTTTATCAGCCTGGTAAAAGATACCTCGCTGGCGGCAACGATCCAGGTGCCGGAGCTGTTTCGTCAGGCGCAGCTAATCACCTCGCGAACCCTGGAGGTCTTCACCATGTATCTGGCGGCCTCCCTGATCTACTGGGTAATGGCGACAGTGCTCTCCTCGCTGCAGAATTATTTTGAAAACCAGCTGAACCGCCAGGAGCGTGATCCGAAATGAGTGCGATAGAAGTGAAAAGCCTGGTAAAAAAATTCCATGGCCAGACGGTGCTCCATGGTATCGACCTGGAGGTACAGAAAGGGGAAGTGGTGGCGATCATCGGCCCCAGCGGCTCGGGCAAAACCACCCTGCTGCGTAGCATCAACCTGCTGGAGCAACCGGAGAGCGGCACTATCCGCGTCGGCGATGTGACGATCGACGCCGGTCGCAGCCTCGGGCCGCAGAAAGGGCTCATTCGCCAGCTGCGCCAGCACGTCGGCTTTGTTTTCCAGAACTTTAATCTGTTTCCCCACCGTACGGTGCTGGAGAACATTATTGAAGGGCCGGTCATCGTAAAAGGTGAAGATAAGCAGGAGTCCATGGCGCGGGCGCGCGAACTGCTGGCGAAGGTGGGGCTCAGCGGAAAAGAGAATAGCTATCCGCGCCGTCTCTCCGGCGGGCAGCAGCAGCGAGTGGCTATTGCCCGCGCGCTGGCTATGCGTCCGGACGTGATCCTGTTTGATGAACCCACCTCGGCTCTCGATCCTGAGCTGGTGGGGGAGGTGCTCAACACCATCCGTCAGCTGGCGCAGGAAAAACGCACCATGGTGATCGTGACCCATGAAATGAGTTTCGCCCGCGACGTAGCCGATCGGGCGATATTTATGGATCAGGGACGCATTGTCGAACAAGGCGAGGCAAAAGCGTTGTTCGCTTCGCCCCAGCAGCCGCGTACCCGTCAGTTCCTTGAAAAATTCCTGATGCAGTAAAGCATGGGCTGGCGCGGCGGCTCAGCTTCGCGGGAGCCGCCGCGTTTAGCCCACTCTCGCGGCGGGGTAACGCCCCCGCGACACGTCTTTGCGCTATTGACTCCCACGGCCGTATACACCGCTTCCCATCGCCCTTGGCAGGGTGTAGAACATGATGGGAGAAAAACGTTATGTTTCTGTGCGGCGAGCGGGAAAATGGCAAGCCTTCAGACTAATAAATGCGACAGCTACGATATTTTATACATATAAATAAGATTTATGTGTTAGTTTTCTGTATTTATAATAATGATTATCAATCAGGAGTTATTTGCACAGCTATGAGGGACAATGATTTTTTCAGCTGGCGGCGGGATATGCTGCACCAATTTCAGTCCATGGCCACCGGCGAGGAGGTTTATAATCTCCTGCAACGTGAAACCGAAGCGCTGGAATATGATTACTACACGCTTTGTGTGCGCCACCCGGTGCCTTTCACCCGCCCCCGCGTTACGTTCCAGTCGACTTACCCCCGCGCATGGATGTCGCACTATCAGGCAGAAAATTATTTCGCGATAGATCCTGTGTTACGGCCGGAGAATTTTATGCGTGGCCATCTGCCATGGAACGACAGCCTGTTTCGTGATGCGCCGGCACTGTGGGACGGGGCGCGTGACCATGGTCTGCAAAAGGGGGTGACGCAGTGCCTGACGTTGCCAAACCATGCTCAGGGATTTCTCTCTGTCTCCGCGAACAATCGTCTGCCGGGCGGTTACCCTGAAGATGAGCTTGAGCTGCGTCTGCGAACGCTGACTGAACTAAGCTTGCTGACGCTGCTGCGTCTGGAAGATGAGATGGTGATGCCGCCGGAGATGAAGTTCAGCCGCCGCGAACTGGAAATCCTCAAATGGACGGCGGAAGGAAAGACTTCGGCGGAGGTGGCGATGATTCTCTCGATTTCGGAAAATACGGTGAATTTCCATCAGAAGAATATGCAGCGGAAATTTAATGCGCCGAATAAAACGCAAATTGCCTGCTACGCCGTGGCGACAGGGCTAATCTGAATGCGCCTGCCGTTCTGCGTGTCAGACGTGATACCGGCTGTCAGTGATACTTTCAGCCGGCACAGGATTACTGCCGATAGGCTTGTTTAATCTGCTTAACGGTGCTGGAGAATACGGCGGCCTGAGCCTCATCTTCCATCTGTGAAATCTGCTTTTCCATTTTAATAATCACGCGCCCCGCATCCGCCTGGCCCATCGCCTGCAGCATCAGCGTAATCATCGCTTTCAGGCAGGAGACTTCCTGCGCCAGTTCCTGCTTATTTTCTGCAGTGGAAAAATCTGGTGTGCTCATCGATATCCTCGTTTACTCGCTGCGCTATTGCGCTCTAGTCAATGTGAAGGCCGCGCAGTATACCACAAGCGACAGAAAAAAAAGGTGTGCTTAATTTCTGTTCTCTCATCTGAGCTGTGAATGTTTTGATGCTTCGGATAATACGTAATAGCCGTCGGCAAGCCAATAATTTCCCCCATCTATTTAGCTCGTTAATAATTGTTACATATTTTGCTTCGTATTTATGCGCTACGTAATCTGTTGTATTTTTTGTGCCTTCTGTATGAGTATTGTTAAAAAATAAGAGCCGGGCAACTGACTGTTCTCAATGACTTTCCACTTAGTGTGCACAGACATTGCCATAAATGAGAGCCAAATCGAGGCGAGGGCATTTTTTTGCCTTTTAAAATAGCAATAAAACCCGGTAATATGTGGGAGATAAAGTATCAGTAGCGTTATCCCTCATTCTGGAGATTATTCCTTTGATCAACGTTCTTCTTGTTGATGACCACGAACTGGTGCGCGCAGGGATACGACGCATTCTGGAAGATATAAAAGGGATTAAAGTCGCTGGCGAAGCCTGCTGCGGCGAGGACGCCGTCAAGTGGTGCCGGGCTAATTCCGCAGATGTCGTCCTGATGGACATGAACATGCCTGGGATCGGTGGTCTTGAAGCGACGCGCAAAATCGCGCGCTCCGTGGCGGGCACCAAAGTGATCATGTTGACCGTGCATACCGAGAATCCTTTACCTGCCAAGGTCATGCAGGCGGGCGCGGCGGGCTATCTCAGTAAAGGCGCCGCGCCGCAGGAAGTGGTGAATGCCATCCGCTGCGTCGCGTCCGGGCAGCGCTATATTGCCTCCGATATTGCCCAGCAAATGGCGTTAAGTCAGATTGAACCCGAAAAGACAGAATCGCCGTTTGCCAGTTTGTCTGAACGCGAATTGCAGATTATGCTGATGATCACCAAAGGTCAGAAGGTGAATGAGATCTCAGAGCAGCTAAATCTGAGTCCTAAAACGGTTAACAGCTACCGCTATCGGATGTTCAGTAAATTAAACATTCATGGCGATGTCGAGCTGACCCACCTGGCAATTCGCCATGGCCTGTGTAATGCGGAGTCGTTAGCAAGCCAGTGAGTGATGTTTTTGACGCAAAAGCTTTCCTGAAAACGGTGACCAGCCAGCCCGGTGTGTATCGGATGTATGATGCTGGCGGAACCGTCATCTATGTTGGCAAAGCCAAAGATCTGAAAAAGCGGCTCAGTAGCTACTTCCGCAGCAACCTTGCGTCGCGTAAAACGGAAGCGCTGGTAGCGCTGATCGCGCAAATCGACGTGACCGTCACCCACACCGAGACGGAAGCGCTGCTGCTTGAGCACAACTATATTAAGCTGTACCAGCCACGTTACAACGTGCTGTTACGCGACGATAAATCGTATCCTTTTATTTTTCTCAGCGGCGATACTCATCCGCGTCTGGCGATGCATCGCGGCGCCAAACATGCGAAGGGCGAATATTTTGGTCCTTTTCCCAACGGCTATGCCGTGCGCGAGACCCTGGCGCTGCTGCAGAAAATCTTTCCCATCCGTCAGTGTGAAAACAGCGTCTACCGCAATCGCTCCCGCCCCTGTCTGCAGTATCAGATTGGTCGCTGCCTGGGGCCGTGCGTGGCCGGGCTGGTCAGCGAAGAAGAGTATGCTCAGCAGGTAGAGTATGTGCGGCTGTTTCTCGCCGGCAAGGATGACCAGGTGCTGACCCAGCTCATCGCGCGGATGGAGAAGGCGAGCCAGAACCTGGAGTTCGAAGAGGCCGCGCGCATCCGCGACCAGATTCAGGCCGTCCGCCGCGTGACGGAGAAACAGTTTGTCTCCAACACCGGTGACGACCTCGACGTGATCGGCGTCGCCTTCGATGCCGGCATGGCCTGCGTGCATGTGCTGTTTATCCGTCAGGGCAAAGTGCTGGGCAGCCGAAGCTACTTCCCAAAAGTGCCGGGCGGCACCGAGCTGGGAGAGGTCGTGGAGACCTTTGTCGGCCAGTTCTACCTGCAGGGCAGCCAAATGCGCACGCTGCCGGGGGAGATTTTGCTCGACTTTAACCTTGGGGATAAGACGCTGCTGGCCGACTCGCTGTCGGAGCTGGCGGGTCGTCGAATCAATGTGCAGACTAAGCCGCGCGGCGACAGAGCGCGTTATCTTAAGCTGGCGCGGACCAACGCCGCGACAGCGTTAACGACCAAATTGTCTCAGCAATCGACCATTCATCAGCGTTTGCAGGCGCTGGCCAGCGTACTGGAGCTGCCGGCCGTCAAGCGAATGGAGTGTTTTGACATCAGCCACACCATGGGCGAACAGACCGTAGCATCCTGTGTGGTGTTTGACAGCAATGGCCCACTGCGCGCGGAGTATCGGCGCTACAACATCACCGGCATTACCCCTGGCGATGACTATGCGGCGATGAATCAGGTCCTGCGCCGTCGCTATGGTAAAGCGATTGATGACAACAAGATCCCGGATGTGATCCTGATAGACGGCGGCAAGGGACAGCTGGCCCAGGCGAAAGCCGTGTTTGCTGAACTGGACGTCCCCTGGGATAAACATCATCCGCTGCTGCTGGGCGTGGCGAAAGGTAGCGATCGAAAAGCGGGTCTGGAAACGTTATTCTTTGAGCCGGAAGGGGAAGGGTTTAGCCTGCCGCCGGATTCGCCGGCCCTGCATGTGATCCAGCATATTCGCGATGAATCGCACGATCATGCGATCTCCGGGCATCGCAAAAAACGGGCGAAAGTGAAGAGCACCAGCTCGCTTGAGACTATCGAGGGGGTGGGGCCGAAGCGTCGTCAGATGCTGCTGAAGTATATGGGTGGGCTGCAGGGGCTACAGCAGGCCAGCGTCGAAGAAATTGCTAAAGTACCGGGCATCTCTCACGCTCTGGCAGAAAAGATCTTCTACTCGTTGAAACATTAGGGGCTCTGTAGCAACATAGGGCTAATTTTTACTTACAACAGATAGTTACCCGTCACTATGCAATTTAATATCCCTACGTTGCTTACTCTGTTTCGCGTCATCCTGATCCCGTTTTTTGTGCTGGCGTTTTATCTGCCCTTTAGCTGGGCGCCGTTTGCCTGCGCGCTGATCTTCTTTGTTGCCGCGGTAACCGACTGGTTTGATGGTTTCCTCGCTCGTCGCTGGAATCAGAGCACCCGTTTTGGCGCCTTCCTCGACCCGGTTGCCGATAAAGTCATGGTGGCTATCGCCATGGTGCTGGTTGCCGAACACTATCACACCTGGTGGGTCACGCTACCGGCGGCGACCATGATTGCCCGTGAGATCATTATCTCCGCGCTGCGTGAGTGGATGGCGGAGCTGGGGAAACGCAGCAGCGTGGCGGTCTCGTGGATTGGCAAAGTGAAAACGACCGCCCAGATGACCGCCCTGGTATGGATGCTGTGGCGTCCTTATCCGTGGGTGGAGTGGGCCGGGATCGCGCTTTTCCTCGTGGCGGCGGTGCTGACGCTGTGGTCGATGCTGCAGTATTTGAACGCGGCGCGCGGCGATTTGCTTGATCAGTGATCGTTTCGCCGTTATTTTCAGCAAACGATACAAAGTTGCGAAAAATACCGTTGACTCACCGCGAGAGATAAGTAGAATGCAACGCATCGAACGGCGGCACAGTCTTCCAGACGATAACAAAATCAAGTGATTAGCAAATAACTTGATGATGCGGGAATAGCTCAGTTGGTAGAGCACGACCTTGCCAAGGTCGGGGTCGCGAGTTCGAGTCTCGTTTCCCGCTCCAGATTAACAGCATCGGCAGTTGCGGGTGCTTCAGTATTAAAGGCGCGTTAGCAAAGCGGTTATGTAGCGGATTGCAAATCCGTCTAGTCCGGTTCGACTCCGGAACGCGCCTCCACTTTATATCCCGAGCCCGGATGGTGGAATCGGTAGACACAAGGGATTTAAAATCCCTCGGCGTTCGCGCTGTGCGGGTTCAAGTCCCGCTCCGGGTACCATTGGGAAATACAGAATAATCAAAGCAATAAGCAGTGTCGTGAAACCACCTACGGGTGGTTTTTTTGTTTCTGTACTTTCGCTTTCTGATACCTTTCCCGCCAGCCTGACGCCACGGCGTTTTTCGGTTAACTCTGGCCTTACAGTCAATTTCTCATTTGTCCCAGGACAAAACGATCGCGCCTTGCTACTATCAAACGGACTCTCAGCCCAGCCTACCGGAGGCAGCATGTTCAGTGGACTTTGCGCATTTCCTTTGACACCTTTGCATCAGCAAGATTTTGATGAAAAAGCGTTTATTCGTATTCTCGCCCGTCTTACCGATGCCGGAGTCGACTCTCTGGGCATCTTAGGTTCAACCGGTAGCTACGCTTATCTCAGCCGTGAGCAGCGCAGACGAGTGGTGCAGGTGGCGAAGACGCATGCGGGGTCGATCCCGATGATGGTCGGCGTCGGCGCCATTGCGACTAACGAGGTGCTACGCCTGGTGGAGGATGCTCAGGAGGCAGGGGCGGATGCGTTATTACTGCCGATGATGTCCTATCAGCCGCTTTCCGCGGAGGAGATCTTTGCCTTTTACGAAGAAGTCTGTCGGCATGTCTCGGTGCCGGTTTGCCTGTATGACAATCCCCGCACTACCCACGTAATGCTGGCGGATGAACTGCAGGGGCGCATCGCCGCCTTGCCGGCCATTGCCTCGATTAAAATTCCCGGCCTGCCCGCGCCACAGGCGAGCGAACGTGTAGCGGCCCTGCGTCAGCATCTTCCCTCTCGCGTTACGCTTGGCGTCAGCGGCGATGCGTGGGCCACTGCCGGGTTGCAGGCCGGCTGCGAAGCCTGGTATTCGGTCTGCGGCGGACTCTTTCCCCGCTGCTCACTGGCGCTGGTAAGAGCGATACGTAGCGGCGATGTGGCGCAGACTGCGGCACTGAATGAGCAGCTGGCCCCCCTATGGCGATGCTTTGATCGCTATGGTGGTAGCCTGCGAGTGATAGCCAGCGCCGCAGCGATGCTCGGACTCTGCGATCCAGACTCGCTTCCCCGTCCTTTGCTTTCGTTAGGGGAGGAGGCCTGTCGTGAGGTGGCGTCGGCGCTGCGCGGCCTGGCCTGATCGCGTATCGTTGACACCGGCGCAATAGGTATCGCCGGGTGGCTTTCTGTCGGCAATTCGGCTACTGTAGGCCCGATTTTTACCATGCGAGCCTGTGAATGAATACCGGACCTTTGAACGAAAACGAACTGGAATGGCTGGATGACACTCTGGCGAAATACGCCGCCGAAGGCGCCATTCTGGATGTCTCTGAACTGGATGGCCTGCTGACGGCGATCCTCTCTGCGCCGACCGACATCGAACCCGCTCAGTGGCTGCTGGCGATTTGGGGCGGGGCGGATAATGTCCCGCGCTGGGCCAACGATCGCGAGCGCGATCGCTTTGTCAATCTGACGCTGCAGCATATGAGCGATATCGCCGAACGGCTGGAGTCTTATCCCGATCAGTTCGAACCGCTGTTCGGCACCCGCGAAGCGGAAGGTCAGGAGCTGACCATAGTTGAGGAGTGGTGCTTTGGCTATCTGCGCGGCGTGGCGCTGAGCGACTGGTCGACGTTGCCCGCTGAACTCCAGCCGGAGCTGGACGCTATCGCGCTCCACGGCAGCGAAGAACAGTTTAGCGCGCTGGATAATCTGACGGCGGATGAATTTATCGCCAGCATCGAGCGTATCACGCCGGCGGCGCTGGCGCTTTACCAGTACTGGATAGCGAATCCGCAGCCGGTGGAGGCCCCGCAGCCAATAAGAAATGAAGCGAAAGTCGGACGCAACGATCCCTGCCCATGCGGCAGCGGTAAAAAGTATAAGCAGTGTTGCTTAGCGAAATGAACAAGGGGCCAGCAGGCCCCTTTTTTATCCCACCGCGGGCAACAACCCGGCAGCGATGCTGAACTGAATAGCCACGATGCCGATCCCGCACAGCAGAACCAGCCATAGCGTCGGTGCGCCGCCGGCGACCCGCCAGGTAGCCTGCGGATGCTCTCGGCGACTCTTCATGACCAGCAGGGCCGGCATTATCAGCGCCAGCACGGCTAATGCCACCCCGGCGTAGCCGAGGGCCATGACGAAACCGCGGGGATAGAACAGGGCGAACGCCAGCGGCGGCAGGAAGGTGATTATCCCGCTCTGCAGACGCCCGCCGACGCTGTTTTTACGCTGAAACATATCCGCCAGATAATCAAACAGGCCGAGCGAGACGCCGAGGAATGACGTCGCCAGCGCAAGGTCGGCAAACAGGTGAACGGCCAGCTCCACATGCGGTGACGCCACCACTTCGCGGATCGCCTCCAGCAGGCCGTTCAGACCAGCGTTATTTGCCAGCATGGCGGTAAAGGCCGGGGCGTCGATACTGCCCAGCGTCGCCAGCTGCCAGAAAATATAGGCCACCAGAGGAATAAAGCTGCCGATGATAAATACCCGGCGCAATTTGCGAATATCCCCCCCCAGATAGCTGACGATGCTCGGGACGCTGCCGTGAAAACCAAAGGAGGTGAAAATCACCGGAATGGCCGACAGGGCCAGGCCTTGCTCAACCGGCAGCGTCAGAAGGTTCACCTGATGAATGTGCGGCATCAGCAGGGCCAGCATAATCACCAGGAAGACGATTTTGGCGCTAAACAGGAAGCGATTGAACAGATCCACCAGCGCAGTGCCAATGCACACTACCGCCCCGCCGAGGAGGGTGAAGATCAGTACGCCTGCGGCCGGTGGTAGCTGCCAGTCCAGCCACTGGTTGAGGCTGGAAGCGAGTAATTCACCGGCGCCACTGATATAGGCTGCCGTGAGGGCGTACAGCAGAAACAGCATGCAGAATCCGGTAACCCACTGCCCATAACGGCCCAGATAGCGCGCCGCCAGAGAACCGAGCCCCATATCGGCAGGGACATGCTGGTAGACTTCCAGCAGCAAAAGGGCGGTATAGCACATCAATGCCCACAAGGTGAAAAGTAAACCCAACGTGACGGTAAAGCCGACGCCTGCGGCGGCCAATGGCATTGCCAACATTCCTGCACCGATGGTGGTGCCAGCTACGATTAAAATACTGCCCAGAGTGCGGTTTTTCACGCTTTTCGCTATCCCTACAGCAAATAACAATAAATTATGCCGCGCAGAGTAGGGGATATTACGGCTTTCGTCAAATCGGGATTACAAGTTGTGTAATGAAATGTTTACACAATAAGAGGGCGAAAGCCTGCGCTAGCGCAAGGCGCGGGTTGACAGTCTGGCCTAAGCTGGCGGTTTTTGCAGGAGGGGTTATGTCTTCTATTCATGGTCATGAAGTTTTACAGATGATGCTCGCCTCGGGTGAATCCTGGACGGTCGCCTCGCTGGAGGCCGCCATTCGCCGCCGCTTTGGCGAAGAGGCGCGGTTTCACACCTGTTCAGCAGAGAATCTAAGCGCCGCACAGTTGGTGGCGTTTTTAGAGAAAAAAGGCAAATTTATTGCCAGAGAGGAAGGTTTTACTACCGCAGAAAATAAGATCTGCCGACATTAAGAGGGCCGCGACACGGACTGTCGCGGCGCGGGGGATTAATTCTGCGCGTCGAGGGTAGCCAGCTCTTTATCGATAAAGTACAGACCTTCGCCGCTTTTTCCAGCGAGGGTCAGTTTATCGATCACCGATTTAAATAATTTCTCTTCTTCATGCTGTTCAGCAACATACCACTGCAGGAAATTAAAGGTCGGGTAATCCTGGCTGGTCATGGCCGCGTGCGCCAGTTCATTTATTTTTTGCGTGATCAGCTGCTCATGCTCGTAGGTCTGGCGGAACAGCTCGTCGAGTGAGGCATATTCGGCAAACGGGGAGGCGATAGCGTTGATCCGCGGCAGGCTGCCGGTGTCGGTTAGATAGTCGAACAGGCGCTGCATATGGGTCATCTCTTCCTGAGCATGGCGACGCAGGAAGGCCGCGGCGCCTTCAAAACTGTGGTAACTGCACCAGGCGCTCATCTGCTGATAAAGAAGAGAAGAATAGAGTTCAAGATTCATCTGTTCATTCAGTTTGTCAATCATGTCCGTTTTCAGCATCGTTGCACTCCTGGAATTAAATAATAGATGTTATTGGCTGCCACTATAATTTGTTATTTAATTATTTGCAAAAAGTAAATTTAAAAATGTTTTATTTAAAATGCTAATGGGAATAACACGCATTGGCAGTTTAATAATAAATGAGAATGCTTTTAATTTATTATTCATTATTGCCTGGGCGGTCAGGACTTTGTCGCCGGCGGGTGGTAAGGGAGGACGAAGCGGATTCGCCAGCATGCAGAGGGCTGAGGTCAACAGACAGGGGGAGCCTGCGAAAGTGTGAAGCACTGCGTAAATTTTAAAACAACTTTTCATAAAATTTGAAAGTTTGTTTTCAAGGTAGTAAAGTGCAGTCAACGTCAATGACATTCTGCGGGCAGGCCCGCACAGCATTCAGGAGAATAACCATGAAGATTGCACTGATGATGGAGAACAGCCAGGCGAACAAAAACGCCATCATCCTCAAGGAGCTTAACGCGGTTGCCGACGAAAAAGGATTCCCGGTCTATAACGTCGGCATGAGCGATGAGAACGATCATCATCTGACCTACATCCATCTTGGGATCATGGCCAGTATTCTGCTGAATTCGAAAGCAGTTGACTTCGTGGTCACCGGCTGCGGTACCGGTCAGGGGGCGCTGATGTCGCTGAACATCCATCCGGGCGTGGTCTGCGGCTACTGTATCGATCCGGCGGATGCGTTCCTGTTTGCCCAGATCAACAACGGTAATGCGCTGTCGCTGCCGTTTGCCAAAGGCTTCGGCTGGGGCGCCGAACTGAATGTGCGGTTTATCTTTGAAAAAGCCTTTACCGGCCGCAACGGCGAAGGCTATCCGCCGGAGCGCAAAGAACCGCAGGTGCGCAATGCCGGGATCCTCAACCAGGTCAAAGCAGCAGTAGTAAAAGAGAACTACCTCGATACCCTGCGCGCCATCGATCCGCAGCTGGTGAAAACCGCAGTCTCCGGCCCACGCTTCCAGCAGTGCTTCTTCGAAAACTGCCAGGATAAAGCAATCGAAGACTTTGTTCGCCAGATCGTCGCTTAACCGTCATCAGGGCCAGCGCCGCTGGCCCTTCCGTCGTTTATTTTTTCTTCTATTTCTTCTTCTCCGACACGCTGCTGCCGGCCGTTTTGGCCAGATGCAGGCTGTCGATCATCCCTACCAGACAGATCAAGGCGATAAACACAAACGACAGGCGGAAGCTGATCCCCGGTAGTTCAGTAAGATGCAGCCAGTCGCCGACCTGCTCGCCCAGGCGAATGCCAATCGCCCCGAGCGTGATCCCCAGCCCTACCGCCAGCTGCGACGCGGTACTGAACAGCGTATTAGCATCACTCATCTGCGCGGCGGGGACATCGGCGAAGGCCAGCGTGCTTACACCGGTAAACTGGATTGAGCGAAACACCCCGCCGAGATAAAGGATCAGCATGATGGCCCAGACCGGCGTCTGCGGCGTAAGCAGCGCGCAAGCCAGCAGCGAACAGACGTTCAACGCGCCATTGATCAGCAGTAGCCGACGAAAGCCCAGCCAGCGAATGAGCGGTGTGGTGGCGGGTTTAATGGTTAAATTACCGACAAACACCGCCAGCACCAGCAGGCCGGAATGAAAAGGATCCATACCGAATCCCACCTGGAACAGCAGGGGGAGCAGAAAAGGCACCGCGCTGATGGAGGCCCGGAACAACGAGCCGCCGTACATTGTCACCCGGAACGTCGGCACCTGCAGGGCGTCGAGACGAACCATAGGCGCCGCCGCCCGGCGGAAATGACGAATGGAATATAACAGACAGCCGAAGCCAAGCGCGGCGAGAGCCAGCGTCGGCCAGATCTGCGGCTGGCGATCGCCGAGCCGCTCCATCGCGGTCACCAGACTGACCATCGCGACCGAGGTAGTGATAAATCCGCTGAGATCGAAGGAGCGCCGTTCCGTTTCGCGAATATCAGGGATAATGCGCAGCGAAAGGATGATGGCGGCAAGGCCCAGCGGGACATTGATAAAGAAGATCCAGTGCCAGCTGGCGTAGCGGGTTATAAAGCCGCCCAAAGGCGGGCCGATAATGGGGGCCACCAGCGCCGGCCAGGTCAGGGTGGCGATGGCCTTGATCAGCTGGTGTTTCGGCGTGGTGCGTAGCACCGCAAGGCGACCAACGGGGACCATCAGCGCGCCGCCGACGCCCTGAAGGATACGCATGGCGACAAAGATATGCACCTCGGTGGAGAGGCCGCAGAAGACCGAGGCAAGGGTAAAGATCGCCAGGGCGAGAGTAAAAATAGCCCGGGCGCCGAAGCGATCGGCGATCCAGCCGCTGGCCGGGATCAGGACCGCAAGGGTAATCAGATAGGCGCTGATGCCGATATTCAGTTCGACCGCGGTGACGCCAAAATCCCTCGCCATATCGGGCAGGGCGGTGGCGATCACCGTCCCGTCGAGAAACTCCATAAAAAAGGCACCTGCCACCAGCAGCGCCGGCGCTGAAAAAGCACGTTCATCGCGGGAAGAGATCGCGGTATTCATGTTGTCACTGCCATCAAGAGTGTGATCCTGTGCAAAGCGGCAGGAGACGACCCGCCAGCCAGTAGGGTAGATAAAAAAACCTGCGACGGCAGGTTTTATTATCGTTAACGATTTAGGGTACTATTACGCTCCTGAAAAAAGGAGTAATTAATGTCTCAACATCTTACCGAACACGACGAGCTGGTTTCCGATGTGGTTGCCTGCCAGCTGGTTATCAAACAGATCCTCGATGTCATTGACGTCATTGCGCCGGTGGAAGTGCGTGAAAAAATGACCACTCAGCTGAAAGCTATCGACTTCGCCAGCCATCCGGCCTCTGCCGATCCGGTGACCCTTCGCGCGGTGCAAAAAGCGATCGCGTTGATTGAGCTGAAGTTTACTCCACAGGAAGAAACGCATTAATACCAGGCCTCGCCGGATACCGGCGGGGCCTTCTTCTTTAATGGGAAACGACGGTCTGCGCAGGCGCAGGGGCAGCATCTTTGAACAATTTGCTGTTGCCCCAGCACTCTTCGTAGCGATGGCCGACCAGATCCTCCACGATAACCCGCACGTCCGGCGCAATATCGCTAATTTTGCCGCCCGCTTTTATCCGCGCGACTTCCTGCAGCACCACCAGATGGGCCTTCCGGTCCAGCTTCATCTGCTTGCTGAAGACGATGGCGGCCAGGGCTAATGCGATCACCCCGACGCAGAATACCACTGCGATAGCGGTCACCGCGCTTTCCGGTTGGCTGTGCGCTTTTGACTGGAAACCGTAGAAGCTCAGGATCGCCCCCATCGAGAACACCACAATCGAGCGCAGAATTTTTCCTGAGAAGGTCATGGCGCCGGCATAGATCCCTTCCCGCCGGCGTCCGGTGTAGATCTCATCGACATCGGCCAGGAAGGTGTAAACGGTCCAGGGTATATAGTAAACCCCGCCGGTACCCAGGCCGAACAGCACGGTAATGCCGAACATCAGCACTGTCGCCAGGCCGGACGGTAGATGGAAAAACCACAGCGAGGTATACAGCAGAACCGCGAAAATCACGATCCCCAGCGCCAGGATATAGGGTTTGCTGAAGCCCTTTTTCACGCACAGGCCGATAAACAGCGCCGTAGAGATCAGCTGCAGAATCGAGTTCAGGCTGTTCAGCCCGGCCACCATCGCTGGATCGTGTTGTAGAACGAAGATCACGAAATAGGTGAAGATGGAGGCAAACAGCCATTCCGCGCCAAAGCCGCACAGGTACATACCAAGATGTTTGCGGAATACGCGTAGATAAAAAGTCGAACGCATATCTTTCGCCAGCGACAGCAGGGTGCTCAGCAGTCCTTTTTTCGCGCTGGTTTCCACCTCTTCCCCGCGCTCACGCTCCCAGCTGCACAACCACAGGCAGGAAATAGCGACGATCAGGATCGCGCCATAGGTCAGACCGGTGAGGAAGAAAGGGGTGGCAGAATCTTTGCCATACAGCAGAATGAACTGGCCGGGAATAAACGCCGCGAGGAAGTTGGCCAGCTTACCAAAGATAGCTTTATAGCCGGTCAGTTTTGAACGCAGTGAGAAATCATCGGTCATCTCTGTCGCCAGCGTTTCATAAGGCACCATGATAGAGGTGTAGATGATCTCAAACACCACATAGGTGCTAAGGTAGTACCAGAAACTCAGGCCTTCCACCCACAGCAGCGGGTAGAACATCATCAGCGGAATACCGATTAGCAGAAAGAAACGCCGGCGGCCGAAGCGCTTGCCCAGGCGCGTTTTGCCAAAATTATCCGTCAGATAGCCCATCAGCGGGTTGCTGATAGCGTCAATGATGCTGGCGACGGAGAAGATAAATGAGGCCTCGATCAGCGTCAGGCCGCAAAAGGTCGTATAAAAATAGAGTAGCCATGCGCCGCTTATCGCCAGTGCGCCGCTCCCTAACAGATTTCCGCCGCCGTAGGCTAACTGATGGCGTAACAAGATCGGTCTTCCCTGCAGCCCTTCAGAGGCTGAAGCCGTGTATCTAGCCATAAAAAATAAACCTCGTGTTTTATATTTTTGAAACACTTTTTTATATTTCTTTATGGTTCGTCAAAAAGTGACCGCGCTCACTAATCCCCCTTATGGGGTAACGGTGATGAGGGAATGGGATCGAGTTAAAACTTTTTTATTCTTGAAAGGAATAATAGGGGAGAAAAAATAGACGTAATGGATTAATAAACCGGGCGGGGCAGCGCAGACGCGCTCCCCCTGGCAGAGCGATAAAGGCTTGATTAATGCGCTTTCTGCGCTTCTCCAACGATAGCCATCAGACGCCGATCGGTCTGCTCCATCCCGAGACCGGCTTTATCGGCATTACGAATTTCCTCAAGCACGCTTTGCAATAGCAGGCCATCCTGCTGCTGCTCTTCCGCCAACAGCGTGAGAAACCGCCAGGTGCTGTCATCGCTTTGCGCTTTGGCTTCCTGAGCGAGACCGCTCAGCAGACGACTGCGCTGTTGGTAATCGCTCAGGGTTTGGGTAAACAGATCTTCCAGCGAGGTGCACTCAGGGTTACAGGCGTGGTCGGGATTGACGATCGGCCAGCTGCCGGCTTTTTTCAGGTAGTCAAATACGCGCATAGTGAGGGTGATGCTGCTTTGCGCGCGGGTGCGCAGAAACGTCGCGGCGCCGTCGAAGCGATGTCGGGCGCACCACTCACTTAAGTTCAGGTAAACGTTAGAGGCGTGAAACTCAAGATTCATTTGGGTGTTTAGCTTTTGTGCCATTCCTGGAACTGCCATAAAAAATATCCTTATTAACCGGGAAGGGGTTACTGGTGCGCGTCAGCGGATCCTGCGGATAACTACAAGATAAAATAGTGACACGCGGCACTGTTGCAGAATAATAAAACTCTACACATTCCGTATGAGTCGGGTATTTTTTCCATTTGCCGACGATTTAAGAATACTCGCTCAACGAAATTAAGAAAACTCTCAAGCGCGGTAATTTACGTTTTGTTACACCATTATTTGTGCAAACTACCAGGGCTGAGATTGTGCGCCGTTGGCAGGGGCTCGCTGGTTTCAGATTGGTTATAAGATATAAGTATTTGACTACGAGATTCGTCGTAGAAGAGAACGGAATAAGTTATTTCATTAGTAATGTTTCAGGTTGATGATCATTATTTTTATTTTTTGTTGCAGGCGCTTTTATCAAGAGGAATATATTTTTTCTATTCGGAATAAATTACGCCAAAGATCCGTTTTTTCGCGATATTAAGCGGGCCATGTGGCTCAGCGGTGCGAGGTGGGTTGCCATTTGAGTGGCGCACAGGCGATCGCCCGCAGCAACGCCGTCAATCGCTGATGATAACAGTGCTGTAACCCACCGTTAAACATCCTCTGACAACACAAGGATAAGCCTGCTGATGGTATAGATGATCCTGCTATGCCCCGGTAAAATTGTATGACAATTGTGTCATTTTTTATGTCATTTTTTGCTAAATGTATGTACGCAATTACTGTAATTCCGCGATGTGATAATGCTCTCGTATGGAGAAATAATTTCCGGGTATTACTACTCTAACAACGGCAGTGGGGAATGCGATTTTTCTAATGCCTTGTTTTGATGCCGATTAAATTGTTAATTCCGATTTTTCCCTACATGAAAGCGAATTAAAGCTGGAGTTTACCATGCACAAATTTACTAAAGCGCTGGCGGCCATTGGTCTCGCTGCGGTTATGTCACAATCAGCTATGGCGGAAAATCTTAAACTGGGTTTTCTGGTGAAACAGCCGGAAGAGCCATGGTTTCAGACTGAGTGGAAATTTGCTGATAAAGCAGGAAAAGATTTAGGCTTTGACGTTATTAAAATTGCGGTCCCGGATGGGGAGAAAACCCTGAATGCCATTGACAGCCTGGCGGCCAGCGGCGCGAAGGGCTTTGTCATCTGTACCCCCGATCCCAAGCTCGGGTCGGCGATTGTCGCCAAAGCGCGTGGCTATGACATGAAGGTGATTACCGTCGATGACCAGTTCGTCAATGCGAAGGGCAAACCGATGGAGAGCGTACCGCTGGTGATGATGGCGGCGAGCGAAATTGGCGCCCGTCAGGGGCAGGAACTCTATAAAGAGATGCAAAAGCGCGGCTGGGATGTCAAAGACACCGCCGTAATGGCGATCACCGCCGATGAGCTGGATACCGCGCGCCGTCGCACCACCGGCTCCATCGATGCCCTGAAGGCGGCCGGCTTCCCGGACGCGCAAATCTACCGCGTGCCGACAAAATCCAACGATATCCCGGGAGCGTTCGACGCCGGTAACTCGATGCTGGTCCAGCATCCGCAGGTTAAACACTGGCTGATCGTCGGGATGAACGACAACACCGTCCTCGGCGGCGTGCGCGCGACCGAAGGTCAGGGCTTTAAAGCTCCCGATGTGATTGGCATCGGCATCAACGGCGTGGATGCCGTCAACGAACTGTCGAAGGCGCAGCCGACCGGCTTCTATGGCTCTCTGCTGCCAAGCCCGGATATCCACGGCTACAAAACCAGCGAAATGCTCTACAACTGGGTCACCAAGGGCGTCGAGCCGCCGAAGTTCACGGCGGTGACCGATGTGGTGCTGATTACCCGCGATAACTTCAAAGAAGAGCTGGCGAAAAAAGGGCTGTAACAGCCTGATTAAACTGGCCCCCGCCGCGGCGCGGGGGCTGAGTGCAGAAGAGCGGAGTCGTTATGCAACAGTCTACCCCTTATCTCTCATTTCGCGGCATCACCATGACGTTCCCTGGCGTAAAGGCCTTGTCCGATATCAGTTTTGACTGCTACCCGGGACAGATCCACGCGCTGATGGGCGAAAATGGCGCAGGCAAATCGACGCTGTTGAAAATTCTCAGCGGCAACTATATCCCGACCGCGGGCCATCTGCAGATCGGCGGCCAGCAGATGGCATTCGCCAATACCATGGAGGCGCTGAACGCCGGCGTGGCAATTATCTACCAGGAGCTGCATCTGATCCCGGAGATGACCGTCGCCGAAAATATCTATCTCGGTCAGCTGCCGCACAGAGGCGGCATCGTCAATCGCTCGCTGCTCAACTATGAGGCCCGCCTGCAGCTGGAGCATCTGGGTCTGGATATCGACCCGGAGACGCCGCTGAAATATCTCTCCATTGGTCAATGGCAGATGGTGGAGATTGCCAAAGCGCTGGCGCGTAACGCCAAGATTATCGCGTTCGATGAGCCGACCAGCTCGCTCTCCGCCAGAGAGATCGACAACCTGTTTCGCGTCATCCGCGAGTTGCGGGAGGAGGGAAGGGTCATCATCTATGTTTCACACCGGATGGAAGAGATTTTTGCCCTCAGCGATGCCATCACCGTCTTTAAAGATGGCCGCTACGTTTGCACCTTTGACGATATGCCGAGCGTCAGCCACGACGCCCTGGTCCAGGCAATGGTAGGCCGCAATCTGGGCGATATTTATGGCTGGAAGCCTCGCCCCTATGGCAAGGAGCGGCTGCGCCTGGAGGAGGTCAAAGCGCCGGGCGTGCGCACGCCGGTTAGTCTCTCGGTGCGCAGCGGTGAAATTGTCGGTTTGTTCGGACTGGTGGGTGCCGGGCGCAGCGAACTAATGAAAGGCCTGTTTGGCGGCACGCAGATAACCGGCGGTCAGGTGTATATCGATGGCCAGCCCGTCTCCATTCGCAAACCGGCCCAGGCCATCCAGGCCGGGATGATGCTGTGCCCGGAGGATCGTAAAGCGGAGGGGATTATTCCGGTGCATTCCGTGCGCGATAACATCAATATCAGCGCCCGGCGCAAGCATATTCACGCTGGCTGCCTGATCAACAACGCCTGGGAGGCGGACAACGCCGATCAACATATCCAGTCGCTGAATATTAAAACGCCGGGCCCGGAACAGCTGATTATGAACCTGTCGGGCGGCAACCAGCAGAAAGCGATCCTTGGCCGCTGGCTGTCGGAAGAGATGAAGGTGATCCTGCTTGATGAGCCAACCCGCGGCATCGACGTCGGCGCCAAACATGAAATTTACAATGTGATCTATGGCCTCGCCGCCTCCGGTGTCGCCGTGGTGTTTGCCTCCAGCGACCTGCCGGAAGTGCTGGGCGTCGCTGACCGCATCGTGGTGATGCGCGAAGGACAAATCGCCGGCGAACTGCTGCATGAAGAAGCCAATGAACAGCAGGCGTTAAGCCTTGCGATGCCAACAGTGAGCCAGGCTGTCGCCTGAGTAAGGAGTAAATGATGTCATCAGTGACTACGTCCGGGGCTACCCGCTCAACCTTTAGCTTTGCCCGCATCTGGGATCAGTTTGGCATGCTGGTGGTGTTTGCGGTGCTGTTTATCGGCTGTGTGATTTTTGTGCCCAACTTTGCTTCATTCGTCAATATGAAAGGGCTGGGGCTGGCGATCTCGATGTCCGGGATGGTGGCCTGCGGCATGCTGTTTTGCCTGGCCTCCGGCGATTTTGACCTGTCGGTGGCGTCGGTTATCGCCTGCGCCGGGGTCACCACCGCGGTGGTGATTAATCTCAGCGAAAGCCTGTGGCTGGGGATCGCCGCAGGCCTGTTGCTGGGGGCGCTTAGTGGCCTGGTTAACGGCTTTGTCATTGCGCGCCTTAAGATCAACGCGCTGATCACCACGCTGGCCACCATGCAGATTGTCCGCGGCCTGGCCTATATTATCTCCGACGGCAAAGCGGTGGGGATCGAAGATGAACGTTTCTTCACCCTCGGCTATGCCAACTGGTTTGGTTTGCCGGCGCCGATCTGGCTGACCGTCGCCTGCCTGGTGGTTTTCGGATTATTACTAAACAAAACCACCTTTGGCCGTAATACGCTGGCTATTGGCGGCAATGAAGAGGCGGCGCGCCTGGCCGGCGTCCCGGTGGTGCGCACCAAGATTATTATCTTTGTGCTCTCCGGTCTGGTATCGGCCGCAGCGGGGATCATTCTGGCGTCGCGCATGACCAGCGGCCAGCCGATGACCTCGATTGGCTATGAGCTGATTGTTATTTCGGCCTGCGTGCTGGGCGGGGTGTCGCTGAAGGGCGGGATCGGCAAGATCTCCTACGTGGTGGCCGGGATCCTGATCCTCGGAACCGTGGAAAATGCGATGAACCTGCTGAATATCTCGCCATTCTCACAATACGTCGTGCGCGGGGTGATCCTGCTGGCGGCGGTGATCTTCGACCGCTACAAACAAAAAGCCAAACGTGCGGCCTGAATTTAAACCGAACTTTTTAGTTTACAGAGTAATTGCCGCCAGCGCCCGTTTCGCTGGCGGTAACTATCAAAAATGGCGAGGTTGGTCACACTGTCTATACTTACATGGCTCACATATAATTAACAACCAGCTTCGGCTGGCCATGATAAGGAGGAAACAGGGTGGATAACCAGATATCTGTACCGCCTGCGCTAACCGGAAACTACGCTTTTTTCTTTGACCTCGACGGTACTCTTGCCGATATCCAGCCGCACCCCGATCAGGTGGTGATACCCGACAGCACGCTGCAGGCGCTCAATGCGCTGGCCCAGCAGCAGGAGGGCGCGGTGGCATTGATTTCAGGGCGCTCAATGGCTGAACTTGACGCGCTAACCCATCCCTGGCGGCTACCGCTGGCCGGCGTTCACGGGGCCGAGCGCCGTGATATCAATGGTAAAACCTACATCGTCTCTCTGCCGACAGCGCTGCGCGATGAGATCGCGGCTGAGCTGACGTCGGCGCTGGAAGCGCTCCCGGGATGTGAGCTGGAGAGTAAAGAGATGGCTTTCGCGCTCCACTATCGCCAGGCCCCGCAGCAGCAGAGCGCCGTGCTGGAGCTGGCGCAGCGGATTGTTCAGCGCTATCCGCTGCTGGCGTTACAGCTTGGCAAGTGCGTGGTGGAGATTAAACCCCGCGGCGTCAACAAAGGGGAGGCGATTACCGCGTTCATGCAGGAGGCACCATTCGCCGGCCGCGAACCGGTTTTTGTCGGCGATGATTTGACCGACGAGGCGGGATTCAGCGTCGTTAATCAACTGCAGGGAATGTCGGTAAAAGTTGGCGCCGGGGAAACTCAGGCGCACTGGCGGTTGGCGGATGCCGCCGCTGTAAGGACGTGGTTGCAACATCTGGCGTATGACGCGCAAACCGAAAGGAGGGATGACCATGAGTCGTTTAGTCGTAGTCTCTAACCGTATCGCCTTACCGGACGATAAAAAATCGAGCGCTGGCGGTCTGGCCGTCGGCATCCTGGGGGCACTGAGAGCGGCGGGGGGTCTGTGGTTTGGCTGGAGCGGCGAGATTGGCGATGACCAGCAGCCGCTCAAGCAGGTCTCCCGCGGGAATATTTCCTGGGCGTCGTTCAACCTTAATGAACGGGACCATGATGAATACTACAACCAGTTCTCTAACGCCGTGCTGTGGCCGGCTTTCCACTATCGCCTTGATCTGGTCAGCTTTCAGCGCGAAGCCTGGGAGGGATATCTGCGGGTTAACGCCATGCTGGCGGACAAGCTGCTGCCGCTGATTGAGCCAGACGATACGCTGTGGATCCATGATTACCATCTTCTGCCCTTCGCCAGCGAGCTGCGCAAGCGCGGAGTGAACAATCGCATCGGGTTTTTCTTACATATTCCGTTCCCGACGCCGGAGATTTTTAACGCTCTGCCGCCGCACGCTGAGCTGCTGGAGCAACTGTGCGATTACGATCTGCTGGGCTTCCAGACCGAAAGCGACAGAACCGCTTTTCTCGACAGCATTGCTATGCAGACTCGCCTATCCGACCTCGGCGATAAACGCTATCAGGCATGGGGTAAGGCGTTCAGTACCGAGGTTTATCCGATAGGGATCGATCCGGACGAAATTACGCGCAACGCTAAAGGTCCGCTGCCGCCGAAGCTGGCCCAGCTGAAGAACGAGCTGAAAAATGTGAAGAATATCTTCTCCGTGGAGCGTCTTGACTATTCGAAAGGGTTGCCGGAGCGATTCCTCGCCTACGAGACGCTGCTCGAGAAGTACCCTCAGCACCACGGCAAAATCCGTTATACCCAGATCGCGCCGACCTCCCGCGGCGATGTGCAGGCCTATCAGGATATCCGCCACCAGCTGGAAACCGCAGCCGGACGCATCAACGGACAGTTTGGTCAGCTTGGCTGGACACCGCTCTACTATCTGAACCAGCATTTTGATCGTAAGCTGCTGATGAAGGTCTTCCGCTACTCTGACGTCGGGCTGGTGACGCCGCTACGCGATGGTATGAATCTGGTGGCGAAGGAGTACGTCGCGGCGCAGGATCCGGATAACCCTGGCGTACTGGTCCTGTCGCAGTTTGCCGGGGCGGCGCAGGAGCTGACCAGCGCCCTGATCGTCAATCCTTACGATCGCGACGAGGTTGCCGCCGCGCTGGATCGCGCGCTCAGCATGCCGCTGGCGGAACGTATCGCCCGTCATTCAGCGATGCTGGACGTGATCAGAGAAAATGATATTCATAACTGGCAGGCGCGCTTTGTCGAGGATCTGCAGCATATTTCACCGCGCAGCGAGGAGAGCCGTCTGCGGGGGAAGATAGCCACCTTCCCTAAACTGGCCTAGTTCAGGAAAAGGGCTAACCGGCGTTAGCCCTTTTCAAGGGAAACCAACAGCACATCAACGCCGCAGCTGCCGACGATACTTTTCGCCGAGCAGGTGGCGCGTGAGAAGAGGGAATGGTTGTGATTGCCGCAGATCACCAGATCAACACGGTGCGAGCGGCAGAAGTCCTTAATATGATGGCCTAGCTCGCCGCAGGCGATGGTCATTCTTTCTATTGGGTAGTCCGCGTGGCGAGCAAGTTCATTGAGAAACTCCCGCGTCTCTTCCTGCATCACTTCGCGCAGATTTTCCATCATCGGTGCGGCGAACTGGTTATACAGCTCCGGATCCGTAGCGAGAGTGATTAAGCTCACCTTCGCGTTAACGGGGCGGGCAATCGACACCGCTTTTTTAATTAATACCTGACTCTCCGGCGTTGGCGCGACGGCAACCAGCAGATGGGTATAAGGCATCTGGCCTCCTTGAGATACGCGGAATAACCCTTTCTTCCATTCTTTACTCCTGTTTCCCCGACTGCGCAAGGGCCGATCCCGGGATTTGCGAGCCTGTTCGTCAGTCGGCGACCTTCCAGCCAGATCACATAAATGAACCTGTCTTTTTATTAAAAAGAAATGCTGTTTTATAAATGAGTGAAGTGGCGACGTCATCTCTTTGTCATTTTGCCACCGGCGACTGTTCCGTGGCAAAAGTACAAAGGTAACCTCCTTTCACAGCTTTTAGTGTAGCCAGGTACCCACTCCCTTCCGGTGGCAAATCCGGAACGATTGTCGGCGTTCTTTTAAAAAAAGACACAGGATCACGGCGATGAAAACACGAAAAATTGGACTGGCTAACTATCTGGCCTACGGCGCGGGCGATTTTCTCGGCGCCGGCACGACGGCGCTAACCGCCGCATGGCTGCTCTACTTTTACACGACCTTTTGCGGACTGACCCCGATTGAGGCCACGCTTATTTTTGCTGCCGCCCGCGTGCTGGACGCGGTGGTAAGCCCGCTGATGGGCTTTCTCACCGATAACTTTGGCACCACCTGGCTTGGTAAGCGCTTCGGCCGCAGAAAATTCTTTATTCTGCTCGGCATCCCCTGCGTATTCAGCTATTCAGCGATGTGGGTCGGCGAGATGGGCTTCTGGTACTACCTGGCGACCTATCTGCTGTTTGATATGGTCTATACCATGATTCTGGTGCCCTATGAGACGCTGGTGCCGGAGATGACCGATGACTTTAAACAGAAAACCAAATTCTCCGGCGCGCGCATTTCGATGGCGCAGATGTCGGCGATTTTAGCCTCCTTCCTGCCGGGGATCCTTCTCTCCTGGCTCGGCAAAGATAATGCCAGCTCGTTCTTCTATGCCAGTCTGGTGTTCTCGGTGCTGTGCGCGGTGATGCTGACTCTGGTCTGGTGTTTCACCTGGGAACGACCGCGGGAGGCGTGGTCGGAAGCGGCCCTGCGGGCGGAAGCGGAAAAACAAAACTTAACCCTTGCTCAGAGCCTCAATCGCCTGGTGATTGAGCTGAGTTCTACGCTGCGGATAAAAATTTTCCGCCAGCACCTCGGCATGTATCTGGGGGGCTATATCGCCCAGGACGTCTTCAATGCCGTGTTTACCTATTACGTGGTCTTTGTTCTGATGCAGGAAGCCGCCGTCGCCTCGAACCTGCTGGGGACGATGGCCATCTTCCAGTTTATTGCAGTAATCGCCATGATCCCGCTGTGCATTCGTTTTGGCCCCGCGCCGTCGTACCGCATGGTGGTGGTCCTGTTTGGCCTGAGCTCACTCTCCTACGCGCTGCTCTATTACGCCGGACTGAGCGACGTCTATTCCTTATTGCTGCTCATCTCTGCTGTCGCCGGACTGGGACGCGGCGGGATAAATTACGTACCGTGGAATACCTACACCTATATTGCCGACGTCGACGAAGCGATCACCGGCCAGCGCCGGGAGGGGATTTTTGCCGGCATCATGACCCTGACCCGCAAAGCCTCGCAGGCGGGGGCGGTGATGCTGGTGGGGATCATTATGCAGTTGTCGGGGTTTGTTTCCGGGCAAAAAATACAGCCTGAAGGGGTCAGCCATACCATTCTGCTGATCCTCAGCGTCGGCACTCTGGTGGTGTTAGCCTGCGGCTTCCTCGTCTCGCTGCGCTTCAAGCTCAACCTGCACACCCACAGCGTCCTGCGCAGCGAGACCCTCAGAATGCGCGAGCTCGGCTACGCGCAGTCGGAACAGACCAGTGCGGAACACCGTGCGGTGGTCGAGCTGCTGGCGGGGATGCCTTACGACTGTCTGTGGGGCAATAACAATATTGGCTATCTGAATCGTCATAAACCTGCTGCCCCGGCGCTCATTAAGGGCGGCGCTTTGAATTCGACATATACCCGAGGTTAACAACATGAAAGTTTGGCCGGTCAAACATAGCCCATTACTGCGTCAGCCTGAGCGTTTTATCGCCCGCAGCGAACTGCAGGCGCTGATCCGCAACGTGACGCAAAACCTGGTGAATATTAAGGATGAGAGCGGGCAATTTTTACTACGCCTGGATGACGGGCGCGTGATCGATACCAAAGGCTGGGCCGGCTGGGAGTGGACCCACGGCGTTGGGCTGTACGGCATCTATCAGTATTACCAGCAAACCGGCGATATCGAGATGCGTGATATCATCGATCGCTGGTTTGCCGACCGCTTCGCCGAGGGGGCAACGACCAAAAACGTCAATACTATGGCCCCGTTTCTGACCCTGGCTTACCGCTTTGAAGAGACCGGCCGTATGGCGTATCTGCCGTGGCTGGAGAGCTGGGCGGAGTGGGCGATGCACGAGATGCCGCGCACCGAGCAGGGCGGTATGCAGCACATGACTCTGGCGGAGGAGAACCATCAGCAAATGTGGGATGACACGCTGATGATGACCGTGTTGCCGTTAGCCAAAATTGGCAAGCTGCTTAACCGCCCGCAGTATGTGGAGGAGGCAACCTACCAGTTCCTGCTCCATGTGCAGAACCTGATGGACCGGGAGACCGGGCTGTGGTTTCACGGCTGGAACTATGAGGGGCGGCATAACTTTGCCCGGGCGCGTTGGGCGCGGGGCAACAGCTGGCTCACCATGGTGATCCCGGATTTTCTGGAACTGGTGGATCTCCCCGAGGGGAACGCGGTACGGCGCTATCTGATTACAGTCCTCGACGCACAGATTGCCGCCTTGGCAAAATGCCAGGACGACAGCGGCCTGTGGCATACCTTGCTGGACGACCCGCACTCTTATCTTGAGGCCTCGGCGACCGCCGGCTTTGCCTACGGGATTCTCAAAGCGGTGCGCAAGCGTTACGTCGGGCAGCACTACGCCGGGGTGGCTGAAAAAGCGATTCGCGGAATTGTGCAGAATATTTCGCCGCAGGGGGAGCTGCTGCAGACCTCATTTGGCACCGGGATGGGGTCAGACCTCGACTTTTATCGCCAGATCCCGCTTACCTCGATGCCCTACGGTCAGGCGATGGCGATCCTTTGTCTGACGGAGTATCTACGCAAGTACTTCTGAGCAGGGCGCCCCGCTGGCGAGGCGCCGAATAAAACTAACCCGGCTTTCGCCGGGTTGCTTGTTACATACGCTCGACGGTTTCGATACCGAGGGTATCGAGACCCAGCTTGAGGGTTTTCGCCGTGAGCAGCGCCAGCTTCAGACGGCTGTTGCGGGTCTCTTCGCTTTCCGCGCTGAGGATCGGGCAGTGCTCGTAGAAGCCGGAGAACAGGCCCGCCAGATCGTAGAGGTAGGCGCACATCACGTGCGGCGTCCCTTCGCGAGCGACCACGGAGAGGGTCTCTTCAAACTGCAGCAGACGCGCGGCCAGCTGAGCTTCGCGATCTTCGGCGATGACCACCGGCGCGTCGATCATCGCGTTTTCGTCGATGCCGGCTTTGCGGAACACGGAGAGCACGCGGGTATAGGCATACTGCATATACGGCGCGGTGTTGCCTTCGAACGCCAGCATATTATCCCAGTCGAAGACGTAGTCGGTGGTGCGGTTTTTCGACAGGTCGGCATATTTAACCGCGCCGATACCCACCACTTTCGCCAGATTTTCCAGCTCGTCAGCCGACATATCCGGGTTCTTCTCGGCCACCAGGCGACGGGCGCGCTCCAGCGCTTCGTCCAGCAGATCCGCCAGCTTCACGGTACCGCCGGCTCGGGTTTTAAACGGCTTGCCGTCTTTCCCCAGCATCATACCGAACATATGGTGCTCCAACGGCACGGAGTCCGGCACGTAGCCTGCCTTGCGCACGATGGTCCACGCCTGCATCAGGTGCTGGTGCTGACGAGAGTCGATGTAGTAGAGCACGCGGTCGGCGTGCAGCGTTTCATAGCGATACTTCGCACAGGCGATATCGGTGGTGGTATAGAGGTAGCCGCCATCCTTTTTCTGGATGATGACGCCCATCGGTTCGCCTTCCTTGTTTTTGTACTCATCAAGGAAGACCACGGTGGCGCCTTCGCTCTCAACCGCCAGCCCTTTGGCTTTCAGATCGGCGACGATCCCCGGCAGCATCGGGTTGTACAGGCTCTCACCCATCACGTCATCGCGGGTCAGGGTGACGTTCAGGCGATCGTAGGTGATCTGGTTCTGCGACATGGTGATGTCGACCAGCTTACGCCACATCTGCAGGAAGTACTCATCACCGCCCTGCAGCTTAACCACGTAGCTGCGCGCGCGCTCGGCGAAGGCTTCGTCTTCGTCATAGTGCTTTTTCGCTTCGCGATAGAAACCTTCGAGGTCGGCCAGGGCCATTTCGCCGGCGTTTTCCTGCTGCTGTTTTTCCAGATACGCGATCAGCATCCCGAACTGGGTGCCCCAGTCGCCGACGTGGTTGGCGCGGATCACCTTATGACCCAGGAACTCCAGGGTACGGACTGAAGCATCGCCAATGATGGTCGAACGCAGATGGCCGACGTGCATCTCTTTCGCTACGTTGGGTGCCGAGTAGTCGACGACGATAGTCTGCGCCTGCGGTTTCGTGACGCCGAGGCGCTCAGACTGCAGCGCGCGGTTGACGTTGTCCGCCAGAAACGCGGGGTCGAGGAAAATATTGATAAAGCCCGGCCCGGCGATTTCAACCTTGTTGGCAATGCCGTTGAGGTCAAGATGAGACAGTACCTGCTCTGCAAGTTGTCGCGGCGCCATACCCAGCTTTTTGGCGACAGCCATCACGCCGTTGGCCTGATAGTCGCCGAACTGAACTTTTGCTGACTGGCGGACCTGGGGTTCGCAATCGGCAGGCGCGCCTGCCGCGATCAGGGCCTGGCTGACTTTTTCTGAGAGAAGAGCCTGAATATTCACCGGAATACCTTACGTGTAATGCGCCTGCCCCCGAGGGAGGCGGCGCCATAATGTGGACAAATTAGGGCGGGAGTATACTGCATTTGTCCCCGTCCGTCAGCATTGCGCGCGGCGCGCCGGCGTGCGCAATCCATCGCCGGTCAGTTGCCCATCAGCGGGGCGGCGGTTGGTCCGCAGGCCGAAACACGGTAAATTACCTTTTCATTACTGACGAGCATTATTGACGAGCAAACCCATGGCAAACTGGCAGCAAAATGAACAACTGGCCGATATTACGGCGGATCTCCCGCGATTTTCCGATGCGCTTCAGCGCTTCACTGCGCGACTGGGACTGGAGATCGCCGGGCTCGACGCCGACCATATCTCCCTGCGCTGTCATCAGAATACCACTGCGGAACGCTGGCGCCGCGGTCTGGAGCAGTGCGGCACCCTGCTGTCGGAGAATATGATCAACGGCCGGCCCATTTGCCTGTTCAAACTGGCGGAGCCGGTCTGCGTGGCGCACTGGCGCTTCCATATCGTTGAGCTGCCGTGGCCGGGTGAAAAGCGTTATCCCCATGAAGGCTGGGAGCATATCGAAATCGTCCTGCCCGGCGATCCGGCAACCTTAAATGCCCGCGCTCTGGCGCTGCTGGCCGATGACGGACTCAGCCAGCCGGGGATCGTGGTCAAAACCAGCTCGCCGAAAGGGGAGCATGAGCGCCTGCCGAACCCCACCCTGGCGGTGACCGACGGCAGCGTGACGGTCAAATTTCATCCGTGGTCTATTGAACAAATCGTCGCCAGCGAGCAAGCCGATACGTAACAGTGTGAAGCCGCGCGGCGTCTGCCGCGTGAAATCGTGACATGCTGCAAAGGTTGTCTGGATCAGGGAGAGAGGAATGGCGGTACTGGAAGTGTGTTGCTACAGCATGGCGTGCGCCCGGGAGGCTGAGCGCTGCGGCGCCGATCGTATTGAGCTCTGCGCCGCGCCGCAGGAAGGGGGATTAACCCCCTCTTATGGGGTGCTGGTCTCGGCCCGCGAGGCGATTACCCTCCCGGTGCATCCGATCGTTCGCCCGCGCGGCGGCGATTTCTGCTACACCGAGGAAGAGTTCGCCGCGATGCTTAACGATATTCGCATGGTGCGGGATCTGGGCTTTCCCGGGCTGGTGACCGGCGTGCTGGATGCTGATGGCCAGGTCGATATCCCGCGGATGAAAAAAATAATGGCCGCGGCCGGGCCGCTGGCGGTGACCTTTCATCGCGCGTTCGATCTGTGCGCTGACCCGCGTCAGGCCTGGAAAACGCTGGGGACGCTGGGGGTCAAACGTATCCTGACTTCCGGTCAGCAATCCTCGGCGGAGAAAGGTATTTCATTAATTACGGAACTTATTGCCGCAGGGGATACTCCAATCATTATGGCCGGTGCGGGAGTCCGCGCCGCGAACCTGCCGCTGTTTCTGCAGGCGGGGGTGAAAGAGGTCCATAGCTCTGCTGGCCACTGGTTGCCGTCGGAAATGCGCTTTCGTCATCCGGGCGTTTCGATGTCAGCCGATCCCGATGCCGATGAATACAGACGCTACGCCGTGAATGGCGCAGCGGTGGCGGAGATGAAAAGGATTATCTCCGCCTGGAGAAGTTAAACGGTTTTTTGCTGCACATCATGTCGCCCAATATGATGATTGCCCGTACCAGGCCCCTGCCCATTAAACAGGGGCCTTTTTTTATCTCGCTTTTTTCGCCAGCGACTGCTGGGTTTCCGGTTTGGTGGCAATGATCACAGCCCGTAATGGCGCCGGATAGCCTTCCACCGTTTTGCGCTGATCCTGTGGGTCGAGGAAATCGGCCAGCGATTCGGTCGTCATCCATTCGGTGCGTCGCTGCTCCTCTGTCGAGGTGACGCAGGCGTCGACGATGCGCACGTCAATAAACCCGCACTTCTCCAGCCACATTTTCAGGGCCGCCGCCGAGGGGATAAAATAGACGTTGCGCATTTGCGCATAGCGGTCGCCCGGAACCAGCACCGTATTTTCATCTCCTTCAACCACCAGCGTCTCCAGCACCAGCTCGCCCCCTGGCGCCAGCTGATCTTTCAGCTGCCACAGATGGTCCAGCGGCGAGCGGCGGTGGTAGAGCACGCCCATCGAGAACACGGTGTCGAAGGCCTCCAGCGCCGGCAGCTGCTCGATGCCCAGCGGCAGCAAATGCGCCCGCTGGTCGTTACCGAGCAGCTTACGCACCGCTTCAAACTGGCACAGGAACAGCTGGGTGGGATCGATACCGACCGCCAGATGTGTGCCGGCGCCGATCATCCGCCACATGTGATAGCCGCTGCCGCAGCCCACGTCGAGGATAGTCCGGCCAGTGAGATCGGACAGGTGCGGCAGAACGCGCTCCCATTTCCAGTCGGATCGCCATTCGGTATCGATATTGATGCCGTACAGCGAATAAGGGCCTTTGCGCCACGGCATCAGGTTTTTAAGCAGATTTTCGATCCGCCGCTGATGGCCTTCGCTGAGCGGCGTTTCGCTCTCGGCGGTGACGCTGTGCAGAAGATCCAGACGCCAGGGCGTTAGCTCCGGCAGAAATTCTACGGCGCGCTCCCATTCACGAAACTTGCCGTGCAGGGCATCGCGCTGCCAGGCGGCTACCTGGGCAGGCAGCGTCTCCAGCCAGTGAGACAGCGGGCTTTTGGCGATCAGCTGATAGAAGTTACTGAAGTCGATCATGCCTGCTCCCCGGCTTTCACGGCCACTAGCGAGCCAAAGTTAAAGCACTGGAACCACAGTTCGGCATGTTCAAACCCAGCCTGACGCAGGCGGGCTTTATGGGTTTCGACGGAGTCCGTCAGCATCACATTTTCCAGCATGCTGCGTTTCTGGCTGATCTCCAGTTCGCTGTAGCCGTTGGCGCGCTTAAAGTCATGATGCATATTGAACAACAGTTCGCCAACGTGGGCGTCTTCGAAGCTGAATTTTTCCGAGAGCACCAGCGCGCCGCCCGGATTCAGCCCCTGATAGACTTTATTGAGGATCGCCTGGCGATCGCCCGGCTCAAGGAACTGAATAGTAAAGTTCAGGATCACCAGCGAGGCGTTTTCAATGGTCACGTCGCGGATATCCCCTTCAATCACTTCGACCGGCGTCGGCGCTTTATAAGCGTCAATATGGCGACGGCAGCGCTCCACCATCGCGGGCGAGTTATCGATGGCGATAATGCGACAGTCCGGATGGCTAATATTGCGGCGCACGGAGAGGGTGGCGGCGCCCAGCGAACAGCCAAGATCGTAAACCTGAGTGTTGGGCTGAACGAAGCGCTCGGCCAGCATGCCGATCATCGAGATGATATTGGAGTAGCCGGGCACAGAACGCTGGATCATATCGGGGAAGACTTCAGCAACCCGTTCATCAAAGGTCCAGTCGCCGAGGCTGGCAATCGGCGCGGAAAAAAGCGTATCGCGGTGAGACATAACGTTAAACCCGAAAAAACGAAAACGGCGTATTGTGCGCTAACGGAGGGAGAAAACCAACTCCCAGGGCATATACCAAAGATTGGCCAGCACCATTAGCAACAACGCGCACCAGGTGGCGCTCATGCCGGAGCGGCGCCAGTAGTAGACGCGGTGATGAAAACCCCAGGAGTGCATCAGTCGCCCGACAATCAATAAAATCCCGCAAACGTGCACCATCCAGGTCTGAGCGCCGTTCATCTCCATAAATAACAGCAAAATGAGGCCAATCGGCACATATTCGACGGCATTGCCGTGAACGCGGATGGCAACCTGCAGCTCGCTAAAGCCGCCATCACCGTAGCCTACATGGTATTGGGTGCGCAGACGCACCACGTCAAATGAGAACTTCACTAACAATAACGCACCTAAAACGGCATACAGCGCGCTGACCATACGAAAACTCCCTTTAACTCTGGCAGATGGCTCCGGATATGATAGCAGGATATCAGAAAAGAGAAGATTGCTGCGGAATCGACGGCGCATTTCCTGCCGCCGGCAGGGCAGCGCGCAGGTCACCCCACAGGGTATCCACCAGCGCCGGGGCGAAAGCAATGTCCGGGGTATGCAGGAACAACCACGGGGTCCCCGACTGATGCCACTTCGCCAGGGTCTGAAGCCAGACGCGAAACAGTTCCCGGTTATGGACCATATCGTCACCGCCGATAAACCGCACCATTGGCTGTCGGGCGGTCATCACCGCATGTACCGGCACCTTCGGTTTCTTTTGTTGGGCATCGATCATCGCCGGACTGGTGGCCGCAGCGCTATGGACCGGGCGGCTGTCGAGGATCACGCGGTTGACGTTACGCTCGTGCAGCCCGCGGTTGAGCTGCTGTTCCGCTTCCCCTTTGGTGAAAAACTCGGGATGACGAACTTCGACGCCGTAGGTGAAATCTTTCGGCAGTCCGTCGAGAAAATGCCATAGCGCGGGGAGATCGCGTGGACCGAACGTCGCCGGCAGCTGCAGCCAGTACTGGCCGATGCGCGAGGCCAGCGGCGCCAGGCGGGCAAAAAATTCGCTGCTTAACTCGTCGCAATGGCGCAGGGCGGCCTGGTGCGAGATGGTGGCCGGGAATTTGAAGCAGAAGCGGAAGTCATCGTGGGTCTGTTCGTACCAGCGGGCGACAATCTCCGGCTTTGGTAGCGCATACAGGGTGGTGTTGCCCTCCACGCAGTTAAAGTGGCGGGCGTACTCTTCAAGGCTGGTGATGCCAAGGCGCACCCATTTCGGGTGCGACCACTGGGGAAGCCCAATATAAATCATAGCGCCGTGAGGATCTCCTCGGTACTGCGCACCCGGCCGATGCGCGGGAAAATATGCGTCATACTGCCCTGATGCTGCTCGGCGGAGGCGGCGCTGCAGGCATCTTCGGCGATGACCAGGTTAAAACCCAGCTCCCAGGCATTGCGGGCGGTGGATTCGACGCCGATGTTGGTGGAGATGCCGCAGAGAATAATGGTGTCGATCCCGCGGCGGCGCAGCTGAAGCTCAAGGTCGGTGCCATAGAACGCGCCCCACTGGCGTTTGGTCACTTCGATATCGCTCTCCTGCTTACCCAGCGTGGCCGGGTAGGTCCACCAGTTTTCGGGCAGCGTATGCGCCCCGGCCTGAGCGTCGACAGGCTGTTTCAGCGCTTCGGCGAAATCGGCCGACCAGCCCACGCGGACCATGATGACCGGCGAACCCTGTTGCCGGCACTTGTCTGCCAGGCGAGCGGCGCGCGCCACCACCTCGTCAGCCCGATGCGGGCCGCCGGCGAAAGGCAGAATGCCTTCCTGCAGATCGATTACCACCAGCGCCGTGTTTTTTGCATTGAGTTCTAACATGGTATCCCCGTATCTTCATCTGTTGTCAGGCGGCTACAATACCTTTGCGGCTTCAGCAAAAGAGTAACAAATTTTGTTAATTTATGTGAGTGTGGACGTTAAGCGCGCAGCAAAGCAGCGTACATCGTGCGTCGGACTTATCGAACGACAGAATTTCCAGTATAATAGCCGCCTTTTTTCATTCAGTTGTGACATCAGCTAAAGCTGCGACCTCGTCGCCTGCAGGGCAGACGACAATCCGCCGACGGCTAAGTTAAGGGATATCTCATGCGTACAGAATATTGCGGACAGCTTCGACAGTCCCACGTTGGGCAGCAGGTGACTCTGTGTGGTTGGGTCAACCGCCGTCGCGATCTCGGTAGCCTCATTTTTATCGATATGCGCGACCGCGAAGGCATCGTTCAGGTGTTTTTCGATCCGGATCGTGCGGATGCGTTGAAGTTAGCCTCTGAACTGCGTAATGAGTTCTGCATTCAGGTCACTGGCACCGTTCGCGCGCGTGAAGAGAAAAACATCAACGCGGACATGGCCACCGGCGCTATCGAAGTGCTGGCTTCCGATCTGACGATCATTAACCGCTCAGAATCGCTGCCGCTGGACTCCAATCACGTCAACACCGAAGAAGCGCGTCTGAAATACCGCTACCTCGACCTGCGTCGTCCGGAGATGGCGCAGCGCCTGAAAACCCGCGCGAAAATTACCAGCTTTGTGCGCCGCTTTATGGACGACCATGGCTTCCTCGACATCGAAACCCCGATGCTGACTAAAGCCACCCCGGAAGGCGCCCGCGATTACCTCGTGCCTTCCCGCGTGCACAAAGGCAAATTCTACGCGCTGCCGCAGTCGCCGCAGCTGTTCAAACAGCTGCTGATGATGTCCGGCTTCGATCGCTACTATCAGATCGTCAAATGCTTCCGCGATGAAGACCTGCGTGCCGACCGTCAGCCTGAATTCACCCAGATCGACGTGGAAACCTCCTTTATGACCGCGCCGCAGGTGCGTGAGATCATGGAGGCGATGGTGCGTCAGCTGTGGCTGGAAGTGAAAGGCGTCGACCTGGGCGAGTTCCCGATCATGACCTTCGCCGAAGCCGAACGTCGCTATGGCTCCGATAAACCGGATCTGCGTAACCCGATGGAGCTGGTGGACGTCGCCGACCTGCTGAAGTCTGTGGAATTCGCGGTCTTTGCCGGCCCGGCCAACGATCCGAAAGGGCGCGTGGCGGCCCTGCGCGTCCCGGGCGGGGCCTCTCTGACCCGCAAGCTGATTGACGAATACGGCAACTTTGTGAAGATCTACGGCGCGAAAGGGCTGGCCTATATTAAAGTGACCGAGCGTGCCAAAGGCATGGACGGGATCAACAGCCCGGTGGCCAAATTCCTGACCGCTGAAATCGTGGAAGCGATCCTTGACCGCACCGGCGCGCAGGATGGAGACATGATCTTCTTCGGCGCCGACAACAAGAAAGTAGTGGCCGACGCGCTGGGCGCGCTGCGTCTGAAGCTGGGTAAAGACCTGAGTCTGACTGACGAGAGCAAATGGGCGCCGCTGTGGGTGATCGACTTCCCGATGTTCGAAGACGACGGCGAAGGCGGCCTGACGGCGATGCACCATCCGTTCACCTCGCCGAAAGATATGACCGCGGATGAGCTGAAAGCCGCCCCGGAAGAGGCTGTAGCCAACGCCTACGATATGGTTATTAACGGTTATGAAGTCGGCGGCGGTTCGGTGCGAATCCACCGCGGCGAGATGCAGCAGACCGTATTTGGTATTCTGGGCATTAACGAACAGGAACAGCGTGAGAAATTCGGCTTCCTGCTGGATGCGCTGAAGTACGGTACGCCGCCGCATGCGGGTCTGGCCTTCGGTCTTGACCGTCTGACCATGCTGCTGACCGGTACCGATAACATCCGCGACGTTATCGCTTTCCCGAAAACCACCGCGGCCGCCTGCCTGATGACCGAAGCGCCAAGCTTCGCCAATCCGGCGGCGCTCGGTGAGCTGGGTATTCAGGTTGTGGAGAAAGAGGCAAAAGCGTCTCTGGAGAACAAGTAATATGTCATTTAAGCTGCCCGTTTCGGTGCTGGTGGTGATTTACGCCGAAGATACGAAACGGGTGCTGATGTTGCAGCGGCGCGACGATCCCGCGTTCTGGCAGTCGGTCACCGGCAGCCTGGAAGCTGGAGAGACCGCGCTGCAGGCCGCCGCGCGTGAAGTAAAGGAAGAGGTCGCCATTGACGTTGCCTGCGAGCAACTGACCTTAATCGACTGTCAGCGCACGGTGGAGTTCGAGATATTTTCTCATTTGCGTCATCGCTATGCGCCGGGTGTAGAGCGCAATACGGAATTCTGGTTCTGTCTTGCGCTGCCTCATGAGCGGGAGATTACTTTCACCGAACATCTGGCCTATCGCTGGGTCAGCGCGACGGAAGCCGCTGCGCTGACCAAGTCGTGGAGCAACCGGCAGGCGATTGAAGAATTTGTAATTAACGCCGCCTGAAAGGGCGCGCTTTTTGGAGAGTTTTTTATGGCAGGTCATAGTAAATGGGCCAACACCAAACACCGCAAAGCGGCACAGGATGCCAAACGCGGTAAAATCTTTACGAAAATCATTCGCGAGCTGGTCACCGCCGCGCGTCTGGGCGGCGGCGATCCGGCTTCCAACCCGCGTCTGCGTGCGGCCGTTGATAAAGCGCTGTCTAACAACATGACTCGCGACACCCTGAACCGCGCCATCGCGCGCGGCGTCGGCGGCGATGAAGACGCGAACATGGAAACCATCATTTATGAAGGCTACGGTCCTGGCGGCACCGCGGTGATGGTGGAATGTCTGTCCGACAACCGTAACCGTACCGTTGCGGAAGTGCGTCACGCCTTCACCAAAACCGGGGGTAACCTCGGCACCGATGGTTCCGTCTCCTACCTGTTCAGCAAGAAAGGCGTTATCTCCTTCGAGAAAGGCGATGAAGACACTATCATGGAAGCGGCGCTGGAAGCAGGCGCAGAAGACGTGGTGACCTATGACGACGGCGCCATCGACGTCTACACCGCCTGGGAAGAGATGGGCGCTGTGCGCGACGCGCTGGAAGCCGCCGGCCTGAAAGCCGACGCTGCCGAAGTCTCAATGATTCCGTCCACCAAAGCGGATATGGATGCCGAGACGGCGCCGAAGCTGCTGCGTCTGATCGATATGCTCGAAGACTGCGACGACGTGCAGGAAGTGTACCATAACGGCGAGATCTCCGACGAGGTCGCAGCCACCCTGTGATGCAGCCGCATCCACGGTTAACCGGAGGCGCGTGATGGCTATTATTCTCGGCATTGACCCGGGGTCGCGCGTTACCGGTTATGGCGTGATCCGCCAGGTTGGGCGGCAGCTGAGCTACCTGGGCAGCGGATGCATCCGCACCAAAGTGGACGATCTGCCGTCGCGGCTGAAGCTCATCTACGCCGGGGTGACGGAGATCATCACCCAGTTCCAGCCCGACTATTTCGCCATTGAGCAGGTCTTTATGGCCAAGAATGCCGACTCGGCGTTAAAGCTCGGGCAGGCGCGCGGGGTGGCGATCGTCGCAGCGACCAATCAGGCGCTGCCGGTGTTTGAATACGCCGCCCGTCAGGTCAAGCAGACCGTGGTCGGGATTGGCAGCGCCGAAAAGAGCCAGGTCCAGCATATGGTGCGCACCTTGCTCAAGCTGCCCGCCAATCCGCAGGCGGATGCGGCGGATGCGCTGGCGATTGCCATCACCCATTGCCATGTCAGCCAGAATGCCGCTCAGATCAGCGAGACCCGGCTCAATCTGGCGCGGGGGCGCTTACGATAATCGCAAATCAGGCTGGATATCTATCCAGCCTTTTTTTATGATACCGCCAGATACTTAGACCATAACGCAGGAGCCCCACGTGATAGGCAGACTCAGAGGCATCATTCTCGAAAAACAACCCCCGCTGGTGTTGCTGGAAACGGCGGGCGTCGGCTATGAAGTGCATATGCCAATGACCTGCTTCTATGAGCTGCCGGAGGCCGGGCAGGAGGCGATCGTCTTCACCCACTTTGTGGTGCGTGAAGATGCCCAGCTGCTGTATGGGTTTAACAACAAACAGGAACGTACCCTGTTTAAAGAGCTGATTAAAACCAACGGCGTGGGGCCCAAGCTGGCGCTGGCGATCCTCTCCGGCATGTCGGCGCAGCAGTTCGTCAACGCCGTTGAACGGGAAGAGGTCGCCTCGCTGGTGAAGCTGCCGGGGATTGGCAAAAAAACCGCTGAACGTCTGATCGTTGAGATGAAAGACCGCTTCAAAGGGCTGCACGGCGACCTGTTCACCCCGGCGGCCGATCTGGTGCTGACCTCGCCGGCAGGCCCAACGGCGGACGATGCCGAGCAGGAAGCGGTTGCCGCGCTGGTCGCGCTGGGCTATAAACCGCAGGAGGCCAGCCGGATGGTCAGCAAGATCGCGCGTCCGGACGCCAACAGTGAAACGCTAATTCGCGAAGCGCTGCGCGCTGCGTTGTGAGGTAAGGGATGATTGAAGCAGACCGGCTGGTATCGGCAGACAGCAGCGGCTTTGAAGAGGCCGCTGACCGCGCCATCCGCCCAAAATTGCTGGCAGAGTATGTCGGCCAGCCGCAGGTGCGTTCGCAGATGGAGATCTTTATCCAGGCGGCGAAGCTGCGCGGCGACGCCCTCGATCACCTGCTGATTTTTGGCCCGCCAGGGTTGGGGAAAACCACCCTGGCCAATATCGTCGCCAATGAAATGGGGGTGAATCTGCGTACCACCTCCGGCCCGGTGCTGGAGAAGGCGGGCGATCTCGCCGCGATGCTCACCAACCTCGAACCGCACGATGTTCTGTTTATCGATGAGATCCATCGCCTCTCGCCGGTGGTGGAAGAGGTGCTCTATCCGGCAATGGAAGACTACCAGCTGGATATTATGATTGGCGAAGGTCCCGCGGCGCGTTCCATCAAGATCGATCTGCCGCCGTTTACCCTGATCGGCGCCACCACCCGCGCCGGTTCGTTGACCTCGCCGCTGCGCGACCGCTTTGGCATCGTGCAGCGTCTGGAGTTCTATCAGATCCCCGATCTGCAGCATATTGTCAGCCGCAGCGCCCGCCATATGGGGCTGGAGATGAGCGACGAGGGCGCGCTGGAAGTAGCCCGCCGTTCACGCGGCACGCCGCGTATTGCCAACCGTCTGCTGCGCCGGGTGCGTGACTTTGCGGAAGTGCGCCACGACGGCACCATCTCCGCCGATATTGCCGCCCAGGCGCTGGATATGCTTAACGTCGATGCGGAAGGGTTCGACTATATGGACCGTAAGCTGCTGCTGGCGGTGATAGATAAGTTCTTTGGCGGCCCGGTGGGGCTGGATAACCTCGCCGCCGCGATTGGCGAAGAGCGGGAAACCATTGAAGATGTACTGGAGCCCTACTTAATTCAGCAGGGCTTTCTGCAGCGTACGCCGCGGGGAAGAATGGCGACGGTGCGCGCCTGGAATCATTTCGGGATTACGCCGCCGGAAATGCCGTAGCGCGTTGCGGTTGAGCAGTTTATGGTGAAGCCCGGTCAGCAGCGTGACCGGGCTTTTTCATTTTCAGCTGGCGGCTTTTTTCGTCATGCTGAGAATAAACAGCACCGCGGCGCAGAGCACCACCGACGGCCCGGCCGGGGTATCGTAGAAAGCCGAGAAGGTTAACCCGCCGGTAACGGCCAGCATGCCCACGCCCACCGCCACGGCGGCCATCTGCTCCGGCGTGCGGGCAAAACGGCGGGCGGTGGCGGCCGGGATAATCAGCAGGGAAGTGATGATCAGCGCCCCGACGAACTTCATCGCCACGCCGATAGTCAGGGCGGTGACCAGCATCAACAGCAGCTTGACCCGCTGCAGCTTCACGCCGTCGACAAACGCCAGGTCCGGACTGATGGTCATCGCCAGCAGATTTCGCCACTGCCAGAGCAGAATGCCAATCACAATCACCACGCCAGTGGCAATGGCGATCAGGTCCTGCGGCGTAACCGCCAGCAGATCGCCGAACAGGTACGCCATCAGATCGACGCGGACGTTAGACATCAGACTGACCACCACCAGCCCCAGGGACAGCGCGCTGTGCGCCATGATGCCCAGCAGGGTATCGATCGCCAGATGCGGTCGTTTTTCCAGCCACACCAGCCCGCCGGCCAGCAGCAGGGTCACGGCGATCACCGCATAGAACGGATTGACGTTAAGCAATAAACCGAAAGCGACGCCGAGCAGAGACGCATGCGCCAGCGTGTCGCCGAAATAAGACATGCGGCGCCAGACCACAAAGGAGCCCAGCGGACCAGCGGCGCAGGCCAGCATCATCCCGGCAAGCCAGCCAGGTAACAGAAGTTCAATCATTAGCGGCTGTTTCCCCGACGCAGTACAATTCGCCCCTGAAGGTCGTGGCGGTGATTATGGTGGTGGCGGTATATCCCCAGCTGTTCCGCGCCGCGCGGGCCGAACATGGAGATAAACTCCGGGTGCATGGAGACCACCTCCGGTGCGCCAGAGCAGCAGATATGCTGGTTCAGGCACAGAACTTCGTCGGTTTTGGCCATCACCAGATGCAGATCGTGGGATACCATTAGCACCGCGCAGTCCAGTTCATGGCGCAGCTGGTTGATAAGATCGTAGAGCGCCACCTGGCCGTTGACGTCAACACCCTGGGTCGGTTCATCCAGCACCAGCAGCTGCGGACGGTTGAGCAGGGCGCGGGCCAGCAGTACGCGCTGCGTTTCACCGCCGGAGAGCTTTTGCATCGGCGCATCGATCAGATGCCCCGCCTGCACGCGCTTCAGCGCCGGCAGGATGTCGTCTTTACGGGTGCCCGGGCGCAAACGCAGGAAGCGGCTGACGGTCAGCGGCAGCGTGGCGTCCAGATGCAGTTTCTGCGGCACATAGCCGATGCGCAGGCGTGCGTCACGCTTGATAACACCCTCTGTCGGTGCTACCAGCCCGAGAACCACCCGCACAAGGGTCGATTTGCCGGCGCCGTTGGGGCCCAGCAGGGTTAAGATTTTGCCTGGCGTGAGAGCCAGCGAGATGTCAGACAACACGCGGCGTTGGCCAAAGGCCACCGAGACATTTTCCAGCGTTACAAGGTTTGTCATAGTAATTTAGGGGTTGCACAAGCTAGTGAATGTTATAATATCACATCACACTCACTTATTTCGATGACTAGACGCATTATGTTACATAAAAATACGCTTCTTTGCGCTGGACTTGGCGCTGTTTTTTTGTTCGCGCAGGTACCGCTGGCCAGCGCCGCCGTGGTGACTTCTATGAAACCGCTGGGCTTTATTGCGGCGGCCATCGCCGATGGGGTGACCGAGACCCAGGTGCTGCTGCCCGATGGCGCCTCCGAGCATGATTATTCCCTCCGTCCTTCTGATGTAAAACGCTTACAGAACGCAGACTTAGTGGTGTGGATTGGTCCGGAAATGGAAGCCTTTATGGATAAGTCGACGCAAAGCATTGCGGCGAATAAAAAGGTGACGATTGCCGAGCTGGATGGGGTCAAACCGCTGCTCATCACCGGGGCGGACGACGATGACGATCACCATGGTCATGACCATGGCGCAGCAGAAAAAGGTGACGGCGATCACCATCACGGTATTTACAATATGCATCTGTGGTTATCCCCAGAGATAGCGCGGCTTTCGGCGGTTGCAATCCACGATAAATTATTGGAACTTATGCCGCAGAGTCGAGCCAAACTCGACAGCAACCTGCAGCAGTTCGAGACCGCGCTGGCGGCGACCGACAAGCAGGTGAGCAATGAGCTGGCACCGCTGAAAGGGAAGGGCTATTTCGTTTTTCATGACGCCTACGGTTACTTTGAAAAACACTACGGTTTGACCTCGCTGGGGCACTTTACCGTCAACCCTGAAATACAGCCCGGTGCGCAGCGTTTACACGAAATCAGAACACAACTGGTTGAGCAGAAAGCCACTTGCGTTTTTGCTGAGCCACAGTTCAGGCCAGCGGTTATCGAAGCTGTTGCCCGGGGCACGTCTGTGCGCATGGGGACCCTGGATCCACTGGGGACAGGAATTACGCTGGGTAAAACGAGTTACCCGCAATTCCTCACCCAACTGGCGAATCAGTATTCGAGCTGCCTGAAAGGAGATTAACGAGGAAGTGAATACGTGCAACAGATAGCCCGCGCTGTCACTCAGGCATTCAACAATTTGCCACGACCTCATCGCGTCATGCTGGGGTCGCTTAGCGTTCTTACCTTAGCGGTCGCCGTCTGGCGACCCTACATTTACCACCCGGAATCCGCCCCCATCGTCAGAACCATTGAACTGGAAAAAAGCGAGATCCGTTCCCTGCTGCCGGAAGCCTCCGAGCCGATCGACCAGGCCCCGCAGGAAGAAGAAGCCATTCCTCAGGATGAGCTCGACGAAAAAGCCGATAGCGATGCCGGCGGGCACGAATATGTGGTGTCGACCGGCGATACGCTCAGCAGCATCCTGAACCAGTACGGTATCGATATGGGCGATATCGCCCAGCTTTCCTCCGCCGATAAAGAGCTGCGCAACCTGAAGATTGGCCAGCAGCTCTCCTGGACCCTGACCGCCGACGGCGATCTGCAGAGCTTGACCTGGGAGATGTCCCGCCGCGAGACCCGCACCTATACCCGTGTGGATAACGGTTTTAAAATGAGCAGCGAGCTGCAGAAAGGCGATTGGGTCAACAGCGTGCTGAAGGGCACCGTCGGCGCCAGCTTTGTCTCCAGCGCGCGTGATGCCGGGCTGACCAGCACGGAAATCAACGCGGTGATCAAGGCCATGCAGTGGCAGATGGATTTCCGTAAGCTGAAGAAAGGCGACGAATTCTCGGTATTGATGTCGCGCGAAATGCTCGACGGCAAACGTGAGCAAAGCCAGTTACTCGGCGTGCGTCTTCGCTCTGACGGTAAGGATTACTATGCCATCCGCGCCGAAGACGGCAAATTCTACGACCGCAACGGGACGGGTCTGGCGAAGGGCTTTATGCGCTTCCCAACGGCGCGTCAGTTCCGCGTCTCCTCTAACTTTAATCCGCGTCGTCTGAACCCGGTCACCGGCCGCGTCGCGCCGCACCGTGGCGTCGATTTCGCGATGCCGCAGGGAACGCCAGTGCTGGCGGTGGGCGATGGTGAAGTAGTCGTGGCCAAACGCAGCGGCGCTGCCGGGTATTACGTCGCGATCCGCCACGGCCGCACCTATACCACTCGCTACATGCACCTGCGTAAGCTGTTAGTGAAGCCGGGGCAGAAAGTGAAGCGCGGGGATCGCATTGCGCTGTCGGGGAATACCGGACGCTCTACCGGGCCACACCTGCACTACGAAGTGTGGATCAACCAGCAGGCGGTCAACCCGCTGACGGCTAAGCTGCCGCGTACCGAAGGGCTGAGCGGTTCCGACCGGACCGACTATCTGGCGCAGGTCAAAGAGGTCGTTCCGCAGCTGCGGTTTGACTAACCACCGGTCAGTGGAAAGCCGGTGCCCCAGGGCGCCGGCTTTTTCTTTTGTAGGATACCCGACGTCTCGCTACACTATCCCATTATCTTGATTAAGCAGTCGATCTGCGGATTGGGCATGGAAACGAAAAAAAATAATATTGAGTTTATCCCTAAGTTTGAAAAATCCTTTTTACTGCCGCGCTACTGGGGCGCCTGGCTGGGGGTCTTTGCCTTCGCCGGTATTGCGCTGACGCCGCCATCCTTTCGCGATCCGCTCCTCGGCAAACTCGGTCGTCTGGTGGGGCGTCTGGCGAAAAGCTCGCGCCGCCGGGCGCAGATTAATTTGCTGTACTGCTTCCCGGAAAAAAGCGAGTACGAGCGGGAAGCGATTATCGACGCCATGTATGCCTCGGCGCCGCAGGCGATGGTGATGATGGCCGAGCTGGGCCTGCGCGATCCGCAGAAAATCCTTGCCCGCGTCGACTGGCAGGGGAAAGCGATCATCGACGAGATGCAGCGCAATAATGAGAAGGTGATTTTTCTCGTTCCGCATGCATGGGGTGTGGATATCCCGGCGATGCTGATGGCCTCCGGCGGGCAGAAGATGGCGGCGATGTTCCATAACCAGGGTAACCCGGTGTTCGATTACGTGTGGAATACCGTGCGTCGTCGTTTTGGCGGGCGTATGCACGCGCGCAACGATGGGATCAAACCGTTTATTCAGTCGGTGCGCCAGGGCTACTGGGGCTACTATCTGCCCGATCAGGATCACGGCGCCGAACACAGCGAGTTTGTGGATTTCTTTGCTACCTACAAGGCCACGCTGCCGGCGATTGGCCGCTTAATGAAAGTGTGCCGCGCCCGCGTCGTACCGCTGTTCCCGGTCTACGATGGCAAGACGCACCGTCTGACGGTGCTGGTGCGCCCGCCGATGGACGATCTGCTGGACGCTGACGATACGACCATCGCCCGGCGGATGAACGAAGAAGTGGAAGTGTTTGTTAAGCCGCACACCGAGCAGTATACCTGGATCCTGAAGCTGCTGAAAACGCGCAAGCCGGGTGAAATCGAGCCCTATAAACGCAAAGAGCTGTTCCCGAAAAAGAAATAAAAAAAGCCTCCGTCAGGAGGCTTTTTTATCTCTACCGTGCTTACTCGACGGTGAGGATACGGGTGGTGTTGGTGCTGCCGATGGTGCTCATCACGTCACCCTGGGTAACGACCACGAGGTCGCCGGAGACCAGATAGCCTTTGTCCCGCAGCAGATTGACGGCGTCGTGCGCGGCGGCCACCCCGTCATTCTGGCTGTCGAAGAACACCGGCGTCACCCCGCGGTAGAGGGCGGTCAGGTTCAGGGTGCGCTCGTGGCGGGAGAGGGCGAAAATCGGCAGACCGGAGCTAATGCGCGAAGTCATCAGCGCGGTACGGCCCGATTCGGTCATGGTGATGATGGCGGTGATGCCTTTCAGGTGGTTGGCGGCATACATCGCCGACATGGCAATCGCTTCTTCCACGTTGTCGAACTGGACGTCCAGACGGTGTTTGGAGACGTTGAGGCTAGGGATTTTTTCCGCGCCCAGACACACGCGCGCCATCGCGGCCACGGTTTCCGAAGGATACTGACCGGCAGCGGTCTCCGCGGAGAGCATCACCGCATCGGTACCATCCAGCACGGCGTTGGCCACGTCCATCACTTCCGCGCGAGTCGGCATCGGGTTGGTGATCATCGACTCCATCATCTGGGTGGCGGTGATGACGGAACGGTTCAGCTGACGGGCACGACGGATCAGCGCTTTCTGGATGCCCACCAGCTCAGGATCGCCGATCTCGACGCCGAGGTCGCCACGGGCAACCATTACCACATCGGAGGCGAGGATCACGTCGTCCATCGCATCCTGATCGCAAACCGCTTCGGCACGCTCAACTTTGGCGACGATTTTCGCATCGCAGCCGGCATCGCGCGCCAGGCGACGGGCGTAGTTCAGGTCTTCGCCGCAGCGCGGGAAAGAGACGGCCAGGTAGTCGACGCCGATTTTAGCGGCGGTGACGATATCAGCTTTATCTTTGTCGGTCAGCGCTTCGGCAGACAGGCCGCCGCCCAGCTTGTTGATCCCTTTGTTGTTGGACAACGGGCCGCCGACGGTCACTTCAGTGAAAACTTTCATCCCCTGAACTTCGAGGACTTTCAGCTGCACGCGACCATCGTCGAGCAATAAGATATCGCCCGGCACGACGTCCGCCGGCAGGCCTTTATAGTCGATCCCGACTTTCTCTTTGTCGCCTTCGCCTTTGCCAAGGTTTGCGTCGAGCAGGAATTTATCGCCGACGTTGAGGATAATTTTGCCTTCTTTGAAGGTCGATACGCGAATTTTTGGTCCCTGGAGATCGCCGAGGATGGCCACATGACGGCCCAGTTTTGCCGCAATCTCACGCACTTTGTCGGCACGGAGCTGATGATCTTCCGGGGTGCCGTGAGAGAAGTTCATACGTACTACGTTTGCGCCCGCGGCGATAACCTTTTCCAGGTTGTTATCGCGGTCAGTTGCCGGGCCTAAGGTAGTAACGATTTTGGTTCTGCGAAGCCTTCTGGACATGTAATACTCCGTTGACTGATACAACTTTGGTGTTGCGTGAACATGGATTCGGTAGCGCCAGCCTGCAACGTCGCACAGCCGGATCGTTATCGAAGGTGTAATGGGGTACTGCTTGTTATCAACTTTTATTGATTATCACTGGGTACGAATGGTTCTTTATCAAAACGCGATTCCTTCAGCGCTTCCTTGACCCTCTTCAAGTTATCTCTGAATTTTGCCCCCCGACGCAAGGTAAAGCCAGTCGCCAACACGTCAATGACGGTCAACTGGGCCAAACGGGAGACCATCGGCATATAGATGTCGGTATCTTCCGGCACATCAAGGGTAATGGCGAGCGTGGCTTCCCTGGCTAGCGGCGTACCGGCGGAGGTTAGAGCGATCACCATGGCATCGTTTTCACGAGCCAGCTGCGCCAGCTCCACCAGGCTCTTGGTTCTTCCGGTATGCGAGATAATCACCACCACATCATCGTCATCGCAATTCATACAGCTCATGCGTTGCAGGACAATGTCGTCGGAATAGATGACCGGCACGTTAAAGCGGAAAAATTTGTTCATCGCGTCGTGAGCGACCGCCGCTGAGGAGCCGAGGCCGAAAAAGGCGATTTTTTTGGCCTGAGTCAGCAGATCCACCGCGCGATTTACCGCCGACATGTCGAGAGAATGGTGCACCTGATCTAAACTCGCCATGGCCGATTCGAATATTTTTCCCGTGTATGACTCAACGCTGTCGTCTTCATCGACATTCCGGTTAACATAGAGCGTGCCGTGCGCAAGGCTCTGGGCCAGATGCAGTTTGAAGTCAGGGAATCCGCGGGTTTCGAGACTACGGCAGAAGCGATTGACGGTCGGTTCGCTAACCCCGGCCTCAAGGGCGAGGGCGGCGATGCTCGAATGAATGGCCTGCTCGGGGGTGGCGAGGATCACTTCCGCCACTTTGCGTTCAGATTTGCTAAGGTGTTCCAGTCGGGACTGGATTTTTTCCAGCATGTTCATTAGTAACAGGGCGCTCATCAATGGAAACGATTTCATTAATGGGTGAAATCATTGGGCGTTTTAGCAAGAATATACCCCTCCGCAAGCGCGAGCGGTGAGGAATGACGTGAAATGATGTTGTTTTTTTTCATTACATGATCAGGGTCGTATTTTACTGACCTGAACCAGGTACAAACAACGAACAATAACGGCCGAATGCCCAAATCATCGCCGAATGTTTTCACCCTGTGCGGTTTTACCGCCGCAAACGAAGGGGAAGGCTTTCGGGAAATACGTAAACACAGTACAGTGCAGTGTAAGAAAATTACAAATATAGCCTGGCAAAAGCACCAGACTATCAACTGAGGAGAATGACATGGCGGTAACGCAAACGGCCCAGGCATGCGACCTGGTCATTTTCGGCGCGAAGGGCGACCTGGCGCGGCGTAAATTGTTGCCTTCCCTGTATCAGCTTGAAAAGGCGGGCCAGATCCACGCTGACACCAGAATCATTGGCGTCGGCCGTGCCGACTGGGATAAAGCGGCTTATACCAAAGTCGTGCGCGAAGCGCTGGAAACCTTCATGAAGGAAAAAATTGATGAAGGTTTGTGGGATACCCTGAGCGGACGCCTGGAGTTCTGTAATCTTGACGTCAATGACACCAGCGGCTTCACCCGCCTGGGTGAGATGCTGGATCAAAAGAACCGTGTCACCATCAACTATTTCGCTATGCCGCCGAGCACCTTTGGCGCGATCTGTAAAGGGCTGGGCGAAGCGAAGCTTAATGCCAAGCCTGCGCGCGTGGTCATGGAAAAACCGCTCGGCACCTCGCTGGAAACCTCCCGTGAAATCAACGACCAGGTCGGCGAGTTTTTTGAAGAGTGTCAGGTCTACCGTATCGACCACTATCTCGGTAAAGAGACGGTCCTCAACCTGCTGGCGCTGCGCTTCGCCAACTCCCTGTTCGTCAATAACTGGGACTGCCGCACCATCGATCACGTCGAAATCACCGTCGCGGAAGAGGTGGGTATTGAAGGGCGCTGGGGTTACTTCGACCAGGCCGGGCAGATGCGCGACATGATCCAGAACCACCTGCTGCAGATCCTGTGCATGATTGCCATGTCGCCGCCGTCCGATCTCAGCGCCGACAGCATCCGTGATGAAAAGGTCAAGGTGCTGAAATCCCTGCGCCGTATTGACCGCTCCAACGTGCGCGAGAAAACCGTTCGCGGCCAGTATACCGCCGGCTTTGCCCAGGGCAAAAAAGTGCCTGGCTATCTCGAAGAGGAGGGGGCCAACAAGACCAGCAACACCGAAACCTTCGTGGCGATCCGCGTCGATATCGATAACTGGCGCTGGGCTGGCGTACCGTTCTATCTGCGCACCGGCAAACGTCTGCCGACCAAATGCTCAGAGGTAGTGGTTTACTTCAAAACCCCGGAACTGAATCTGTTTAAAGAGACCTGGCAGGAGCTGCCGCAGAATAAGCTGACCATTCGCCTGCAGCCGGACGAAGGGGTAGATATCCAGGTACTGAACAAAGTGCCGGGCCTCGATCATAAACATAACCTGCAGATCACTAAACTGGATCTGAGCTACTCCGAAACCTTCAACCAGACGCACCTGGCCGATGCCTATGAACGTCTGCTGCTGGAAACCATGCGTGGCATCCAGGCGCTGTTCGTTCGCCGCGACGAAGTAGAAGAGGCGTGGAAATGGGTTGACTCCATAACCGAAGCCTGGGCAGCCGACCGCGATGCGCCGAAACCGTATCAGGCCGGGACCTGGGGACCGGTTGCGTCGGTGGCCATGATCACTCGCGACGGTCGTTCATGGAACGAGTTCGAGTAAGGCTGGAGGCTAATCCGTCAGGGTTATTTTACCGGTAACATGATCTGACGCAGAAAGTCGCACGCTTTTTAATCTTTTAAGCCCCGTGAGGATTCACCCACGGGGCTTTTTTTATTACACTGCCTGCAGACATTTTGCCCCTGAGCGCTGGTGTTTGTGGCCTTTACCACGTCAACACGTCATCACGCAGCGGCCGGACAGATAAAAATTTGAGGAGCCTTTATGAATTCGACAATGTTACGGGTAACAAATCGCATTATCGAACGGTCGCGTGACACCCGCGCGGCTTACCTCGCAAGGATTAACCAGGCCAAAACCGACACCGTGCATCGTGCGCAACTGGCCTGCGGCAATCTGGCTCACGGATTCGCGGCCTGCCAGGCTGACGACAAAGCCTCCCTGAAGAGCATGTTGCGCAACAACATTGCCATCATCACCTCCTACAACGACATGTTGTCCGCTCACCAGCCCTATGAACACTACCCGGAGATCATCCGCAAAGCGCTGCACAGCGCCAATGCGGTCGGCCAGGTCGCCGGCGGCGTGCCGGCGATGTGCGACGGCGTAACGCAGGGGCAGGACGGGATGGAGCTTTCACTCCTGAGCCGCGAGGTGATCGCTATGTCCGCCGCCATCGGCCTGTCGCATAACATGTTCGACGGGGCCCTGTATCTCGGGGTCTGCGATAAAATTGTTCCCGGTCTGACCATGGCGGCGCTCTCATTTGGCCATCTGCCGTCGGTCTTTATTCCCTCCGGTCCGATGGCCAGCGGCCTGCCGAATAAAGAGAAGGTTCGCATTCGCCAGCTGTATGCAGAAGGGAAAGTTGACCGTATGGCGCTGCTGGAGTCCGAAGCCGCCTCTTATCACGCGCCGGGGACCTGTACTTTCTACGGAACGGCGAACACCAACCAGATGGTGGTCGAATTTATGGGCATGCAGCTGCCGGGCTCGTCCTTTGTCCATCCGGATGCTCCGCTGCGGGAAGCGCTGACCGCCGCCGCCGCGCGCCAGGTCACCCGCATGACCGGCAACGGCAATGAGTGGATGCCGCTGGGCAAAATGTTTGACGAAAAAGTGGTGGTCAACGGCATCGTGGCGCTGCTGGCGACCGGTGGCTCCACCAACCACACTATGCACCTGGTGGCGATGGCCCGCGCGGCGGGAATTATCATTAACTGGGACGATTTCTCCGACCTGTCAGACGTGGTGCCGCTGCTGGCGCGCCTCTATCCCAACGGCCCGGCGGATATCAACCACTTCCAGGCGGCAGGCGGCGTTCCGGTACTGGTGCGCGAGCTGCTGAAAGGCGGCCTGCTGCATGAGGATGTTCACACCGTGGCCGGCTTTGGCCTGTCGCGCTACACCCTGGAGCCATGGCTGAATAACGGCGAGCTGGACTGGCGCGAAGGGGCGACAGCGCCATTGGACGACCAGGTCATCGCGACCTTTGAAAAACCATTCTCCCGCCACGGCGGCACCAAGGTGCTGAGCGGCAACCTGGGACGCGCGGTGATGAAAACTTCGGCGGTCCCGGTGGAGAACCAGGTGATTGAAGCGCCGGCGGTGGTATTCGAGAGCCAGCACGACGTGTTGCCGGCCTTTGAAGCGGGGCTGCTGGACAAAGACTGCGTGGTGGTGGTCCGTCATCAGGGGCCAAAAGCGAACGGGATGCCAGAATTACATAAACTTATGCCGCCACTTGGTGTATTATTGGACCGCCGTTTCAAAATAGCGCTGGTGACCGATGGCCGACTCTCTGGCGCCTCCGGTAAAGTCCCGTCAGCCATTCACGTCACGCCTGAAGCGTATGATGGCGGCTTGCTGGCGAAAGTGCGCGATGGCGATCTTATTCGCGTGAACGGACAGACGGGGGAACTGACGCTGCTGGTGGATGAGGCCGAACTGGCGGCGCGTCAGCCGCATATCCCTGACCTCAGCGCGTCGCGCGTGGGAACCGGTCGGGAGATGTTTGGGGCGCTGCGTGAGAAGCTCTCTGGCGCGGAGCAGGGCGCAACCTGCATCACTTTTTAAGACGATTTAATTTCTAGATCTGGCGAGAGAAAATCCTGATGAAAAACTGGAAAACAACAGCAGAAGCAATCCTCACCTCCGGTCCGGTTGTCCCGGTTATCGTAGTGAAAAAGCTGGAACACGCGGTACCGATGGCGAAAGCGCTGGTGGCGGGCGGCGTTCGCGTGCTGGAAGTTACCCTGCGCACCGAGTGCGCCCTGGAGGCGATCCGCGCGATTGCCAAAGAAGTTCCGGACGCGATTGTCGGCGCGGGCACGGTTACCAACGTTGAGCAGTTGAAAGCGGTAACGGAAGCCGGCGCGCAGTTCGCTATCAGCCCGGGTCTGACCGAATCCCTGCTGAAAGCGGCGACCGAAGACGGCACCATCCCGCTGATCCCGGGGATCAGCACGGTATCTGAGCTGATGCTGGGTATGCAGTATGGCCTGAAAGAGTTTAAATTCTTCCCGGCGGAAGCTAACGGCGGCGTGAAAGCCCTGCAGGCGATTGCGGGTCCGTTCGGCCACATTCGTTTCTGCCCGACCGGCGGTATCTCTCCGGCCAACTACCGTGACTACCTGGCGCTGAACAGCGTACTGTGCATCGGCGGTTCCTGGCTGGTGCCAGCCGACGCCCTCGAAGCCGGCGACTACGATCGCATCACCACCCTCGCGCGAGAAGCGGTGGAAGGCGCGAAATAAACCACGCCTCCAGGTCAACAACCCGGTCTGCGGCAACACGACCGGGTTTTTTGTCTTTACCCTTCGACGATGACCGCCGCGGCGGCGGCTTTAGCCCGCGCCACGGCTTCCTCAACCGAATCGGCGACGGCGAGGGTTACCCCCAGGCGGCGGGAACCGTCAATCTCCGGCTTGCCGAACAGACGCAGCTGCAGGCCAGCCCCGACGGCCGACTGCAGCTGGCCAAAGCTGACGTTCTGGCTGGACAACTGCGGAAGGATCACCGCGGAGGCGGCCGGACCATACTGGCGGATAGCGCCGACGGGTAGCCCGAGGAAGGCGCGAATGTGCAGGGCGAATTCCGAGAGATCCTGGGAGATAAGCGTCACCATCCCGGTGTCGTGTGGTCGCGGGGAGACTTCGCTGAAGATCACCTCGTCGCCGCATACGAACAGCTCCACGCCAAACAAACCATAACCTCCCAGCGCCAGCACCACCTTGCGGGCGATGGTCTGGGCACGCTCGAGGGCCAGGTCGCTCATCTGCTGCGGCTGCCAGGACTCGCGGTAATCGCCGTCTTCCTGGCGATGGCCAACCGGAGCGCAGAAATGCACGCCGTCGACGGCGCTGACGGTGAGCAGGGTGATTTCGAAATCGAAGTTCACCACCCCCTCGACGATCACCCGTCCGGCGCCAGCGCGGCCGCCCTGCTGCGCATAGCGCCAGGCTTCGCTGAGCTGGTCAGCCGAGCGGATAAAGCTCTGGCCTTTGCCGGAGGAGCTCATCACCGGTTTAACGATGCATGGCAAACCGATCTCGGTAACCGCCGCGCGGAAGCCTTCTTCGCTGTCGGCAAAACGATAGCGGGAAGTGGGAAGCTGCAGCTCTTCCGCCGCCAGGCGGCGAATGCCTTCGCGGTTCATGGTGAGCTTTGCCGCCCGCGCCGTGGGGACCACTTTCTGCCCGGCCTGTTCCAGTTCGACCAGGGTGTCGGTAGCGATAGCTTCGATCTCCGGCACGATATAATCAGGTTTTTCCTGTTCAATCAGGGCGCGCAGGCTCTCGCCGTGCAGCATATTGATGACGTGGGCGCGGTGGGCGACCTGCATCGCCGGGGCATCGGGGTAGCGGTCTACGGCGATGGTTTCAATGCCCAGACGCTGACATTCAATAGCGACTTCTTTACCCAACTCGCCGGAACCTAACAGCATAACTTTGGTGGCTGCCGGGCGCAGCGCGGTGCCTAATACAGTCATAACTCTCATCCGCAGTAAAAAAAGATGGCAGCGATTATAAACGAAAACGTTTGCGTATGTCTTTACGCGCGTAACGCGCGTGAGTTGAGTCCGGGAGGGAAATTTGCTATACTGTATAAAAATACAGTGTTGAGAGGCTGCAGTATGGCGGTTGAAATTAAATATGTGGTGATCCGCGAAGGTGAGGAAAAAATGTCTTTTGCCAGCAAAAAAGAGGCCGACGCTTACGACAAAATGCTCGATCTGGCAGAGGTGCTGAATGACTGGCTGGTGGCATCGCCGCTGGAGATGGATGACGTCCAGCGCGATACCATGGCGATGTGGCTGGCGGAGCGTAAAGAAGCGCTGCAGCATATCCTGCGAGTTGGCCGACTGCCGGAGCAAGAGACGCCCGCACAGGACGCCTCCGCGCCGTCGGCTACCGCCGAGACTTCTCCGGCGGATGATGACGCCGTGCCGGCGGCCAAAGCGCGCAAAGCCAGGGCAGCCTGAACGCTGGCGGTCAGTCACTGGTCGGTCGGCTCCGATGCTGCCGTCGCACGTACCTTTGCGCATCTTTAGCCATATCTAACATTTCCTGACATCGCGTCGTTTAGGCTGATAACAGTGTTTGTCACCTGAGAGGAAAACCATGGCTAACTGGCTACATCAACTGCAGTCGCTGCTCGGGCAGCAGGGTGCGTCACCGTCCGGCGAGTCGTCAAAAGGGAGCGGCCTGCTGCCCGGCGCCATCGGTGGGCTGGCCGGATTGCTGGTGGCCAGCAAATCGTCACGCAAATTGTTGGCGAAATATGGCACTAGCGCGCTGCTGGCAGGCGGCGGGGCGGTGGCGGGCACGGTGTTATGGAACAAGTATCAGCAGAAAATGCGCGCGCAGAATACGTCCGCCCAGGCGCCTGAGACGGCAGCGGCGCCGACGGATGTCGATCCGCGCAGCGTGCGGCTGATCACGGCCCTGGTATTTGCCGCGAAAAGCGACGGTCATATTGATGACCACGAGCGGGCGAATATTGAAACTCAGCTGCGGGCGGCCAATATTGACGTTCAGGCCCGGGTGCTAATTGACCAGGCGCTGGCCCAGCCGCTGGATCCGCAGCGTCTCGCCGAGGGCATCATCGACCCGCAGGAGGCGCTGGAGATCTACTACGTCAGCTGCGCGGTGATTGATATCGACCATTTTATGGAGCGTAGCTATCTTAATGCGCTGGGAGACGCCCTGGCGCTGCCGAAAGATGTCCGGGCCGATATAGAACAGGATATCCAGTCACAAAAACAAGCGCTAAGCGTCTAAATCATCACGTTTCGCTTGCATCGCTCGCGTCTTTTGCCACCCTTATAGACACGTCATCATTCAGGCGCCACCCTGCGCCCTGAATGCTCTTGTGTCACGATAAAGCAGCAGAAGAATAACATGCCACCTAAAGCTAAACGGATCCCTCACGCCATGACCTTGCATGGCGATACACGCATCGATAATTATTACTGGCTGCGCGACGATGAGCGCGCGCGACCTGACGTGCTGGAGTATCTGCACGCGGAGAACGCTTACGGCAAGCAAGTGATGGATTCGCAGCTCAGCCTGCAGGAGCGTCTGCTGAAGGAGATTATCGACCGCATTCCGCAGCGGGAAGTCTCTGCCCCCTACAGTAAAAACGGCTTTCGCTACCGTCAGGTGTATGAGCCGGGCTGCGAATACGCTATCTACCAGCGGCAGTCGGTGCTGAAAGAAGAGTGGGATGAGTGGGAGATCCTGCTCGATGCCAACCAGCGGGCGGCGAAGAGCGAGTTCTACACCCTGGGCGGACTGGGCATTGCGCCCAATAACCAGCTAATGGCGGTGGCGGAAGATTACCTTTCCCGCCGCCAGTACGGCCTGCGCTTTTGCGACCTCAGCAACGGCGAGTGGTACCCGGAAATCCTCGAAAATGTCACCTCCGGCTTTGCCTGGAGCAACGATTCACGCTTTGTTTGGTATGTGCGTAAACATCCCACCACGCTGCTCCCTTATCAGGTCTGGCGCCACACCGTCGGGACACCGGCGCAGAGCGACGCGCTGGTCTACGAGGAAAAAGATGAGACCTTCTACGTCAGCGTGCATAAAACCACCTCCCAGCAGTTCGTGGTAATTTATCTCTCCAGCGCCACCACCAGCGAAGTGCTGCTGCTCAACGCCGAACTGCCAGACGCCGAGCCGGTCTGCTTTCTGCCACGGCGTAAAGATCATGAATACAGTCTTGATCACTATCAGCACGCTTTCTATCTTCGTTCCAACCGGGAGGGGAAGAATTTCGGCCTCTACCGTACCGTGCTGCGTGATGAAGAACAGTGGACCACGCTGATCCCGCCGCGTCACGACGTGATGCTCGAAGGATTTACCCTGTTTACCGACTGGCTGGTTGTGGAAGAGCGCCAGCGTGGCCTGACCAGTCTGCGGCAAATTAACCGCAAGACCCGGGAGGTGGTGGGGATCGCTTTTGACGATCCGGCCTATGTCACCTGGCTTGCCTATAATCCGGAGCCCGAAACGTCGCGACTGCGCTACGGCTATTCCTCCATGACTACGCCGGATACGCTGTTTGAACTGGATATGGATACCGGCGAACGAAGAGTGATCAAACAGCAGGAGGTAAAGGGGCTGGATACGAGCTGCTACCAGAGCGAACACCTGTGGGTGACCGCCCGCGATGGCGTCGAAGTCCCGGTCTCTCTGGTCTACCATCGCGAACATTTTCGCAAAGGGAGCAACCCGCTGCTGGTCTATGGCTATGGCTCATATGGCGAGAGTATCGATGCCGATTTCAGCGCCAGCCGGCTGAGCCTGCTCAACCGCGGCTTTGTCTACGCCATCGCCCACGTCCGCGGCGGCGGCGAGCTGGGTCAGCAATGGTATGAAGACGGTAAATTCCTGTGTAAGAAAAATACCTTCAACGACTATCTGGACGTCTGTGACGCGCTGCTTGCCCAGGGGTACGGCGATCCGCGGCTCTGCTACGGCATGGGGGGCAGCGCCGGCGGAATGCTGATGGGCGTGGCCGTGAATGAACGACCAGAGCTGTTCCATGGCGTGATAGCCCAGGTGCCGTTCGTCGATGTGGTGACCACCATGCTGGATGAAACTATTCCGCTGACCACCGGTGAATTTGAAGAGTGGGGAAATCCGCAGGATGAAACCTATTATCACTATATGAAAAGCTACAGTCCCTATGACGGCGTGAGGGCGCAGGCGTATCCTCACATGCTGGTGACTACCGGTCTGCATGATTCCCAGGTGCAATACTGGGAGCCGGCTAAATGGGTGGCGAAACTGCGGGAACTGAAAACCGACGATAACCTGCTGCTGCTCTGCACCGATATGGATTCCGGACATGGCGGAAAATCCGGGCGCTTTAAAAGCTATGAAGGGGTGGCGCTGGAGTACGCCTTTTTCATCGCCCTGGCGCAGGGGACACTGCCGGGAAAAGCGGCAGTGTAGGCGCTATTCCCCGAGGTAATGCCTGAGCGTCAGGCGCAGTTCGGGGCTCATGCGGTCGAGATTGTTGAATAACCAGCGCAGATAGCCTGGATCGTTTTCAGCAATCTCGGCGACGGCCTTACCCCGGTATTTGCCGAAGGTAAAAGTAGTCAGCAGCGCCGGGCGACCGGTGATATCGGCCATTTCGTCAGGGGTCCAGCCGGAAACATTGATGATATCCAGCAGCAGCGCGGCGGTGATATAGCAGTCATACAGCGCCCGGTGGTGATGCAGTCCCGGCGGCGTAGTCACGTTCAGCTTACGTGACTTATATAACCCCATATTGCTGTATTTGATTCCCGGCCACAGGCGTCGGGCCAGCTTCATCGTACAGATCCACTCGCCGTGCATCTCCGGCAACACCCGGCGATCGAAGCTGGCGTTATGCGCGACGTACCACGGGCTGCCATGATAGTGCGGAATAATCTCCTCAATCCACGGCTTATCGGCGACCATCTCTTCCGTGATCCGGTGGATAGCCATCGCCTGCGGGCTGATGGGCCGATCGGGACGCACCAGATGGCTCATGGGATTGGTAATTTGCCCGTCGACTATATCGACCGAGGCGATTTCAACGATGCCCCCCTGCAGGCCGCAGGTTTCGGTATCAATGACGCGCAGCATGGCTCGCTCCAGAGCAAAACAATAAGCGTAATGGAATTGGCCGGGCTTGCCAACCGACGGGGAGGAGGCGAGCGCGCATTATTTCTGTTTCGGCTCCCACGGTAGCCGCGAAAGGGAGACGGAGGCCAACCGATGGGCGATCAGTCGTTCACGGAACCAGTCGCGCAGATGTGCAGGCTGTTCACGCTCGACTAAATCAGCGACCACCGGCATATTGTACCGCTCCTTAAAAGCAACGCCGGCGGCGGCGAGATCGACATTGACTTTATCCATCTCATCTTGCGAAATTTTGGCCAGATTTCTTTCCATCATCCACTCCACTCTGCTTATAAATCCGGTCAGGGCCAGATGCCTGGCTCGACTCTGGCATTATACAGGGTTATTCTCTGTGCTACAGACATAACAAAAGGGAATGACGAATATGCGACTTCTTGCTGGACGCGCGTTGCGCCTCTCCGTTGCGCTTGCCGGGATGTTAACCGCGGCGGGCGCCTTCGCCCACGCTCACCTGCAGCAGCAGATCCCGACCGCCGGGGCGCAGCTTTCAGCTTCCCCACAGACGCTGACGCTCAGTTTTTCCGAAGGTATTGAACCCGCATTCAGCGGCGTGACCGTCACCGGTCCGCAGCAGCATGCGGTGGCTACCGGAAAACTGACCCGCAGCGCCGATAATCCGGCCGAGGTCACGTTACCTTTGGCGGAAGCCTTGCCGCCGGGAGAGTACACCGTGGCATGGCATGTGGTCTCGGTGGATGGTCATAAAACCAAAGGGCAATATACCTTTAGCGTGAAGTAAGCGATGCTGACCGGGCTCTATATTACCCTGCGCTTTGGGCACTTTATCTCCCTGATGCTGGCTTTTGGCTGCGTGCTGTATGGCGCCTGGTGGGCGCCGGTACCGCTGAGACGCGTGCTGATGCTGCGCTTTTATCCACTACTGCGCCCGCTGCTACTGATCGGCGCGATCTCTACGCTGGCGCTGTATCTCCTGCAGGGAGGAATAATGGGCGAGGGCTGGACGGATGTCTGGCGACCCGCCGTCTGGCAGGCGGTGGCCGGGACCCGCTTTGGTGGAGTGTGGATCTGGCAGATCCTACTGGCGTGGATCGCGCTTGCGGTAGTGTGGATCCGTCCCCGTCACGGCGCCCGCCAGCTGGTGGCCCTGCTGGCGGCACAGCTGCTGCTTTCCGCCGGGGTAGGGCACGCCGCTATGCACGATGGTCTCACCGGCGTGCTGCAGCGGACAAACCACGCTGTGCATCTCTTCTGCGTCGCCAGCTGGTTTGGCGGTCTGTTGCCCTTTATCTATTGCCTGCGCCTGGCGCAGGGGCGCTGGCGGCCGGCCGCGGTCTATACCATGGCGCGCTTTTCACGTTACGGGCATCTGGCCGTCGCCGGCACGATTGCCAGCGGAGCGCTCAATGCGCTGTTGATCCAGGGAGGATTGATTGGCGCATCGCCGTGGGGACGCATGTTGTTGATCAAATGTGCGCTGGTCGCCGGGATGGTGGTAATTGCGTTAGTGAACAGGTATGTTCTGGTACCGCGCATGTCGGCAAGCGGTTCGCAGGCGGAAAGCCTGATCCTGCGAACCACGCAGGCTGAAATAGGGCTGGGCGCGCTGGCGCTGCTGGCCGTCAGTCTGTTTGCCACCTGGGAACCTTATTGAATTAACTGGCAAAATCATGAAAAAAATTGTTCTGACCATGTTGTTACTGGCAAGCTCCGGGGCTGCTCTGGCAGCGCCACAAATTATCACCGTGAGCCGTTTTGAGGTGGGGAAGGAGAGCTGGGCGTTCAACCGGGAAGAGGTTATGTTGACCTGTCGACCGGGTAACGCGCTTTACGCCATCAACCCGAGCACACTGGTTCAGTATCCGCTCAATGAGGTGGCTGAGCAGCAGGTCAAAGCCGGCAAAACCACCGCGCAGCCGATCTCAGTGATCCAGATCGACGATCCGCAGCATCCGGGACAAAAAATGAGCCTCGCGCCCTTTATCGAGCGAGCGAAGAAGCTCTGCTAAACTTTCTCGCTATCCTGCTGTAATAACACTAAAAAAACCGCCCTTGCCGGACAACGGCAGTGGCGGTTTTTTCGCTGGCAGAGGCCCCCTTTCCAGGAATTATGCAGCCACTTTGGCCGCGGACTGGAAAAGCTGACGCGTTAAACTATTCTTATAGTGCAAGGCGACTTAGCCTGCATTAATGCCAACTTTTAGCGCACGGCTCTCTCCCAAGAGCCATTTCCCTGGACCGAATACAGGAATCGTATTCGGTCTCTTTTTATCTTTATCTGTCTTCTTTCCCAAGAGCCAGCGACATCCTGTCAGTCAAACACCCGCTGGCCTCTGGATGTCCCGTTATAGCACACCGTTTTTAGCATACACAATTCATTTACACATAAATCGCATCCTGTGGAAGGGGAGGTGGCAACGGTGGAACCGTAAACGAGGGCGGAGAAAAGAAAAAACCTGCACCTAAACAGGCCCGGCGTGCAGGTTAACTGGCGGGCCAACATCGGAAGCCTGCTAGTATACATATTTGTATGATAAATAAAATAAGCAAAATCTAAACGATTTGGCAATTCATGCGATTACACCTCGCCGGCTGACGAGGTGGCATAAATAATAAGCACGAGCACTTTTGCGGGCGGAAAATATTATTGCGGAACGCTGAATGTAGGGTATATCTGACTTTCCAGATAGCAGAGCAATAGCCAAATTTCATCGCTGAAAATAAACCATATGCTCCCGAGCAGAATGACCGCCAGAATAATCAGCAGAAAAATTTCGGTTTTACTCATTATGCAAGCGACTATCCGGTGGCCTTCGGGGACCCTGATAGTAGCGAAATATTGACATAATAAGCAAACGCCATGTTGTAATTCGGCTTCACCGACAGCGCAATTTAGTCACCGGCATGCCGCTGCGTCAATATTGCCACCTGCTCCGTCAGCTGATCCAGCAGCTGGAATCGCCGCCGATATTCAGCCCGTTTTTTACTGGCGATACTCTCCAGCGATTTTCTTTCCAGACATAGCGGTAGCCGCCAGCGCCAGGGGCTTTCCGGCTGGCCGTCGATAGACTGCCAGAACTCGTCGTAGCTGGCGTGGAAATGGCGGCCTTTGCTCAGGCGATAGCGCAGGGCGCGGAACACGTGACCATTATCGCTGACGCCGTAAATAGCCGCGATTTGGCTGCGCGCGGCCAGCTGCCAGATAAACTCCAGCAGCAGGCGCTTCGGAAACAGGCCGTAGCAGGCGCGAGTCGCCTGCTTAATCACCTCATGAGAAACGTGACGTCGCGGCCCCTGCAGACCGCCGATAACCAGCTGCCAGGCATCGTGATCACGGGTTACGCTGAAGGTGGCGCTGGCCAGCAGGGTGTGGTCGCTGTCGCGCAGCCACAGAGTGGTTTCACCCTCACGTTCGGCTTTGCCTGCCGAGGAGGCATAAAGAGTAAACCGGCGGTCCTCTTTTCCGTTTAACGTCAGCAGCGGGACCTCAGACACCGCGGTCATAGCGTGCGCCAGCCGCGATCCGCGTAGGGTGTCGATATAGCGATAATGGTTGATTACCGCCACCGCCCGCTGCCAGGCGTTGAGATCGCGGGTCAGATATTGACGGTGTACTTTGCCCGGCAGCGTAGCCTGCGCGGCCAGCAGCTGATTAAAATCATCCCGAGCGCTGAGCGCTTCCAGCATCGCTCTGGTGGCGTTATAAAATAAGGCCGTGCGCAGCAAAAACTTAAAGCGGTAATTTTTTTGCCGCCAGATGGGGGCAGGTGTCAATCTGCCCATCACCAGATCGGCAATAAGATGCGAGCGCGGCGCTAGCACGCCGGATGAATGCAGGCTATTGTCTGTCACGATAAACACCTCGTTGTGATTTCCCCCTATTTTAAAGCGAGCCACTGACAAGCTTAATCCTCTGGCGGACTATATTTGCCGTCTGTTTAAAATTGATTGAGGTGTAAATTAAATTCCGTGGACCTTTGCTGGAATTACCTATAATTACCGCTGAGAGGTAATTATATGTATCAACGTATTAACGGCAGCGACTGGCGTAATATCTGGCTGATGGGCGATCTGCATGGCTGCTTTGCGCTGCTGATGAATCGCCTGCGTCAGCTGCGTTTTGATCCCTGGGCCGATCTGCTGATCTCGGTGGGCGATCTGATCGATCGCGGGCCGCAGAGCGCCGATTGTCTTGGCCTGTTGCGCTGTCGCTGGTTCAGGGCCGTTCGGGGGAATCATGAGCAGATGGCGCTGGAGGCGCTGGAGAGCGGAGATATGCGGCTCTGGCAGATGAACGGTGGCGACTGGTACGTCAAGGGCGATGCGCGGCAGCGGGCCGACGTCGATCGGCTGCTGGCGCACTGTCGGCGGCTACCGTTGATTATTGAAGTGGAATGCAAGAAAGCGCGGCATGTGATCGCCCACGCCGATTACCCGGCGCCGGTCTATCGCTGGCAGCAGCCGGTGGATCCCCAACGGGTACTATGGAGCCGCCATCGTCTGAGTGAACACCTGGCGGGGCGCCATGGCGCTATTGGCGGCGCAGACCATTTCTGGTTTGGCCATACGCCGCTTCAGGCGCGTTATGACCACGATAATCAACACTATATTGATACGGGCGCTGTGTTTGGTGGGACGCTGACGCTGGTGGCGCTGCAGTCGGCAGGCTAAAAGTCGCTGTATTCGCTGGCGGGTTGCCAGAAGCCATCAATAAAATCTTCTATCGGGTAGCAGCCACCGTGGCGGATCCGCTGATCCTCCATCGCCACTAAGCACTGCGTTTCCTCGCGGTAGACGTCAACCACAATGTCCTCGCAGCCGCCATCCAGATAGCAAATAAACAACACTAAGGCAAACATCCTGGCCTCATGCTCGGGTTCACATACTATTTAGTGTAGGGGATGACGGCGGGACGGGGAAATAAATAACCCGTCTCAGGCGACGGGTTCATTGGTGTCAGGCAAGGCGCATGACCCAGGCATCGGACTGGCGGTCGTAATGTTTACGGTAGAGAACGGAATGTTCGCCATTGAGAATCGCGGGCACGCTGGTGTCGGCATCCCAGGCGTCAAGCTGCATACATAAGTCTGGATCGGATTTGCAGGGTATGCTTAACGTTCGCTCACCCTGATGCTCACCGTGCAGTTCGGCATCGTCTATTTCGAACGCGCCGATGCGGACATTGGTTTTACTCATCGCTTCACCCCATTTTTCAGCTGAGTTGTGGTACGACCAGTTATGGCCGTTATTTTTCAGCGTAGTCAATGGGGCGAAAAGCGCCAGTCAAAAAGTGCGCATTTTTTGCGCGGCCTCACACCTTGCCGGCAAAAAGTTTTCCATCGCGCACCAGTTCGCGCGGATAGCTGTTCTTCAGTCGGGAGCCGACGCGCTTCGCCAGGCCCAGCGGGACGCCCTGGAAGGTCACAATGGTTTCATCCTGCCCAGGCGCGGTTTGCGGATAGACGTCGCGCCCGCGATACCATTCTTCCGCTTCCTCCTGCGACAGCTCGAAGGCGCGCTGCGGCGCGGCAAAGGCGATAACCGCCTCATGCTGCCAGCGGTACCCCTTATTGTGCAGCTCCGCCAGGCGCACGCCGATGCGAGAAAAGCGCACCTTGCCGAACAGGGGCTCCAAAGCCAGCGGAAACAGCCACAGCTCTTTATCCCGCTGCCACAGCGTATGGCCTGCGTCCCACTCCAGGCCAACAGCCCTGGCGGCGGCAGTTACCGCGGCGGCCTCCCGGTCCTTCAGCGGCGTAAACGGGAATTTACCGACCTTATAGCCTGGCGCCGGGAGCGGATCGATCGCCGCAGTTTTGCGCAACCTCGCGACAAAGAAGCCTTCGCAATCGTAAATTTGCGGAAAAACGTGCAGAAAACCTTCCGCGGTTAAGGCGTCGGCTGCGCCGGGAAACAACTCTCCCAGCGGCAGGATCTCCACCGCCTGCGGATAGCGGGACAGCAGCCACTCAATGACCGATTGATTTTCTTCACGATTCAGGGTGCAGGTGGAATACACCAGCGTCCCGCCAGGGCGCAGAGCATGGAAGGCGCTGTCGATAAGCTCGCGCTGAGTGGCGGCGATGTCGAGGTTGCTCTCCGGCGACCAGTTTTTCAGCGCGTCGGCGTCTTTACGTACAACCCCTTCGCCGGAGCAGGGGGCGTCAAGCAGGATGGCATCGAAGGTTTCGGGCAAGGCCGCGCCAAAAACCCGGCCGTCGAAGTGGGTCAGAGCGACGTTGCTGATGCCGCAGCGGCTGATGTTGGCATGCAGCACCTTCACCCGGCTGGCGGAGAATTCATTGGCGAGAATGCCGCCCGCGTTGCCCATTCGGGCTGCAATTTGGGTGGTTTTCGATCCCGGGGCGGCGGCAACGTCCATCACCCGTTCGGGCTGCCGGTTATCGGCGAACAGGGCGGCGACCGGCAGCATCGAACTGGCTTCCTGAATATAGAACAGCCCGCTGAGATGTTCGGCGGTACTGCCCAGCGGCAGCGCGTCGTCATCCTCTCGCTCGATCCAGAATCCCTCTGCGCACCAGGGCACCGGCGCGAGCTGCCAGCCGTAGGGGGCAACCAGAGAGAGGAAATCATCGACGCTAATCTTCAGCGTATTGACGCGAATACTGCGGCGTAGCGGGCGCTGACAGGCGGCGATAAAGTCGTCGAAAGAGAGATGCGCTGGCATCGCCGCGCGCATTTGAGCGAGAAACGCTTCAGGGAAATAGACAGTATTTTCAGCCACGGGCAGCGCACCACAGAAAAAAAGGGTGCGCAGTTTAGCACAAACGCCCCGGCGCGTGACACCGGGGCGTGCGGTTTACCCTCTCCCCGCGCCCGGCGTTGCCCGGGGCGGGAGAAGGGGGCATTACTGCGGCAGAGCGGTGCCCCACTCCCGCCACTCTTTCGGCTCGCTCTCCTGCAGCAGGAAGTGCTTGCCATCCTGGGCCTTCGGCGCCAGCGGCGTGCCCGGCGGCGTGGCAAAGGCGATCCCGCCGCGGATAAACTGATTGAAGGTACCGGTTTTCACCACCCCGCCAATCAGGCCGAAGTCGAGGCTGTAACCCGAGGCCAGCCAGAACACCGAGTTATTACGTACCAGGTACTGGTAGCGCTTACTGATGCGCAGCTTAACCATCACCCGGTCAGACATCGACCCCAGCGACAGTCCGGTAACCGTCCCGACTTCCAGTCCGCGGAACAGGACCGGCGTACCGATGCCAAGCGACCCCGCCTCCGGCGCTTCCACCACGATGTTCAGGCCGTCGATATAACGCGAATCGCTGATCGTCGTATCCTGGATCTCAAAATCGCGTCGTGCCGGGCCGCGGCCGGGCTCAACGTTGATGTAGGCCTGGAACAGGGTGTCGAGATGTTCCACGCCCGCGGCGGAGATTTGCGGAGTGATCACCGAGAAGCGGGTCCCGGCGCGAGCGAAGGTGCCGACGTATTCCGGATAGAGCACCGCTTTCGCCTGCACTTCGTTTTTGGCGGTGATTAGCTCCAGCGACTGGATTTGACCGATGTCGATGCCGAGATAACGAATCGGCATCCCGGCCGCCATCTTCCCGGCGTCGTACGCGTGCAGGGTGATTTGGCCGCCCACGGCGCGCGCCGCCGTTTCAGATGCATAAAGGATACGTTTGTTATTCAGCCGTGCTCCGGCGCTGCTGCCATTGAGGTTATCGAAACTGATCGCCCCTTTGATCGCGCGCGCCAGCGGCGAGGCCTGCACGGTGAGTCCGTTACCGTCAAGCTTGACCTTCGCACCGCCTTCCGCCCAGAAGACGCTGTTGTTGGTCAGCAGGTAGCGGTACTCCGGCTTGATATGCAGATCGATATCGAATGCATCCTTGCGCGGTTTGACGGCGATGATCTCGCCGACGGCAAATTTACGATACAGCACCACCGAGCCGGCCTGAACGTCAGGCAGCGTCTCAGCAGACAGGCTCAGGGTAGTGGTCGGCACTTCGCTCAGGCTATTTTCCTGCGCCTTTTCAAGGTTAGCGTACAGCGGATAGCTGCTTTGCATTTTGCCTTTTTCGCCCGGGATCACCCTGATCCCGCCGTTCACCCATTCGCTGGCGCTGGCGCCCAGCACCTGCACGCCGTCGAGCCCCACTTTGACGTCCAGACGACTGTTAACCACAAATTTGCTGTCGCCGTGAATTAGATCGCGGTATTCAGGATCAATGGCAACCTGAAAGGTTACCCCTTTGGCCGTCAGTTTACGCTCCAGCACCTGGCCGACTTTTACTCCGTGCAGCACCAGCGGCTGACCGCCGTCGATGCCGTAGCTTTCCGGCGCCGAGAGGGTAACGGTGGCGACGTTGGGCTCATCCAGCAGCGCTTTATCCGCGGGCATTACCGAGAAGTGATTGCGTGGCTCGCCTTCGCCGGGCACCAGCTCAAAGGTATTGCCGGTGAGTAGGGTGCTAATGCTGGGGTTATCGAGGGAGAGCTTCGGCTTCTTCATCTGAATCAGCGTTTTCTCCCGCAGCAGCGTCACCACGCTCGGGTCGACGGTCATCTCGCCAGTAACTTTGCCGCCGGGGTTTAGATTCAGTTTGCTTAACTGGCCCACCTCCAGCCCCTGATACATGAGCGGCGTCGAGCCTGCTTTCAGTCCGTCGCCATCAGGCAGATCGAGGGTCACTACCACGCCGCGCTGGCTATGCGCCAGATCTTCATACAGGTGATATTCATCGTTTTGCGAGGCGACATGCGAATCGGCGGGGGAGTCAAAGGCGATGGCGCCGTTCACCAGCGCGGACAGGTTCTCCAGTTGCACTTTGGCCCCGCTCAGGCCGACGTCGGCCTTGACGCCTGAGACGTTCCAGAAGCGGCTGCCTTTTTTCACCAGATTGGTAAACCGGCGCTCAATTAGCACATCGATGGTCACCCCCTGATTATTGGCATTCAGGGAATAGTCATACACCCGCCCGACCGGGATTTTTCGGAAGTAGACCAGCGAGCCGCTGTTCAGAGAGCCAAGATCCGGCGCCTGCAGGTGGATCATTAGCTCGCCGTTGTTGATGCGGTATTTAGGTTGGGTGTCGAGGGCGACAAAGTGATCTTCGGGTTCACCCTTGCCCGGCATCATGCCGATGTAGTTCCCGCCCACCAGCGCATCGAGGCCCGATACGCCTGCCAGAGAGGCTTTCGGCGTGACCAGCCAGAACTGGGTCTCTTTGCGCAGCGCATCTTTCATATCGCGTTTGATGCTGGCCGAAACCTCAATCTTACTCAGATCTTTACTGAGGCTAATATCCTGGACGGTGCCGACTTCAACCCCCTGATAGCGGATCGGCGTCCGTCCCGGCACGATGCCGTTCGCGGACTGGAAATCAATCGTAATCGTCGATCCGCGGTCGTCAAAGCTGGTCCAGATTAGCCAGGCGGCAATCAGCAACGCGATGACCGGCAGCAGCCAGAATGGCGAAATACGGCGTTTGGTTTTTATTCTGGCTTCAGTCTGCGAAGCGGGCGTTTCCTGACTCATGTGCGTCCCAAAGTAAGCGGCTGTCCAGCCATTCAACTGCAAGAATAGTTAAAATTACCGCGCCGCCAAAGTAAACCGCAGCCGGCCCCATGGTGAAGGCGAGGAGCTGATCGCGATTTATTAGCGACATGGTGAGTGAGATAACAAACAGATCCAGCATCGACCAACGGCCAATCCAGGTGATTAGCCGCAGCAGCAGGATGCGGGTGCGCAATCCCTGCTCGCACTTGAATTGTATGCTGAGCAGCAGGGTAAATAACACTATAACTTTGGTGAATGGCACCAAAATACTGGCGATAAACACGACCCCGGCAATGGCGATATTGCTGCTGGCCAGGGAGATGATCCCCGAGAGGATCGTGTCGTCCTGGCGCGCGCCGTTGACGTAGATGATGGAGATTGGCAACAGGTTGGCCGGAAAGAGGAAAACCAGCGAGGCAATCAGCGCCGCCCAGCTGCGCTGCAGGCTCTGCGGTCGGCGATGATGCAGCGGCGTGTGGCAGCGTCGGCAGCGGCCGCGCGCGTCGCGATAGCCGGTGTAATGGCAGCCGGTGCACACCTGCAGATTATTATCGGCGCGGGTCGCCGGACGCTCGGGATAGAAACGCTCCCATAGCTCTTCGACGTTCATATGAATAAGCGTCAGGATGCTCAACAACGTCAGGGAGATAAACGCCACCAGACCGATGCCCGGCTGCAGGAAGGCGTAATCCTGCACCTTGATGGAGGCGACGCCGATGCCCACCAGATAGATATCCAGCATCACCCACTCTTTAAGCTTGCCGAGCATCAGCAGCACCGGCCGCAGGTTCATCCCCAGCACATTGCCCAGCCAGAGATAGCTGATGGAGACCACCAGCAGCACCGGGGCGACTACCGCGCAAAACAGCACCATGGCGGCGGTAATCGGATCGCCCTGCGCGGTCATCTGCCAGATCCCCTGCAGGACGTTGGCGTCGATGCGTACGCCCAACAGATGCAGGCGCAGCAAAGGCTCAGACCAGGCGAAAGGCATGAGCAATAGCATCGCGAGGGCCATGCTGCCCAGGCGGGTCAGCGACCAGTCGCGGCCATCGCGCACCTTCGCGTTACAGCGCGGACACCAGGCGCTTTGGTTGCGTTTGAGCACCGGTAAGCGGAAGAGCATGTCACACTGCGTACAGCGCTGATAATGCGCATAGGGAAGCGGCGTGCTGACGGTATGCACGACCATCTTTTTCGCAGGTTTGAGGGTGGGTGTTTTTATCGGCATTTATTACGTACAGGAATGAATGTATCTCACTATCTTAACCTATGAATGAATTCATCTTGAGCCCAAGCGCATTTAATGCTTATTTTAGTAGGCTGTACGTATCAGGCAGTAAGACAACAAAGTGAAGATATAATGAGCAAAACAGAATTTTACGCGGATCTGAACCGCGATTTCCAGGCATTAATGGCAGGTGAAACCAGTTTTCTGGCGATGATCGCCAATACCAGCGCGCTGTTGTTCGAGCGGCTGAGCGAGGTCAACTGGGCCGGTTTCTACCTTCTGGAAGGCGATACCCTGGTGTTGGGACCGTTCCAGGGCAAACTGGCCTGCGTGCGGATCCCGGTCGGGCGAGGCGTATGCGGCGCGGCGGTGGCGCAGGCTCAGGTCCAGCGCGTCGAGGACGTCCACGCCTTTGACGGCCACATTGCCTGCGATGCCGCCAGTAATTCGGAAATTGTCTTCCCTCTGCGCGTGAATGGCCAGATTATCGGCGTGCTGGATATCGATAGTCCGGCTTACGGGCGCTTCACCGCTGAAGATGAGCAGGGGTTGCGCACGCTGGTCGAGCATCTGGAAAAACTCATTGCGGCCACGGATTATCAAAAAATCTTTACCCGTGTCGTGGGATAATCAACGGATAACGTAGCATTTAGCGAGGACGTCATTATAATGTCGCCTGTTCATGCCTGCGGCTTGTTGGCTACGTCCGTTGTAATCAGGAAATTTCATGGAAAATCAACCTAAGTTGAATAGCAGTAAAGAAGTTATCGCCTTTCTGGCCGAACGTTTCCCGCAGTGCTTTAGCGCTGAAGGTGAAGCGCGCCCCCTGAAAATCGGAATTTTTCAGGATCTCGTTGAGCGAGTGGGTGGTGAGATGAATCTCAGCAAGACCCAGCTTCGCGCTGCATTACGTCTCTACACGTCCAGCTGGCGTTATCTGTACGGCGTAAAAGCCGGCGCTATTCGCGTTGACCTGGATGGCAATCCGTGCGGCGAACTGGAAGAGCAGCACATTGCCCATGCGCGTCAGCAGCTGGAAGAAGCGAAAGCTCGCGTTCAGGCGCAGCGCGCAGCCCAGCAGGCGAAAAAACGCGAAGCCGCTGCGGCCGCAGGCCAGCAGGATGAAGGCGTTCGCCGCGAGCGTAAACCGCGTCCTCAGCAGCCGCGTCGTAAAGAAGGCGCTGAACAGCGTAAACCGCGTCCTGTTGCGGCCAAAGCCCCGCGTGAAGAGCGTCTTACTCCGGTATCGGATGTTTCCGTTCTGACCGTCGGCCAGGCGCTGAAGGTAAAAGCAGGCAATAACGCCATGGACGCCACCGTTCTGGAAATCACCAAAGATGGCGTTCGTGTACAGCTGACTTCTGGTATGTCAATGATTGTACGCGCAGAACACCTGGTGTTCTGAAACGGAGGCCGGGCCAGGCATGAACACATTTTTTAAAATCACCGCGCTTGCGGGCCTGCTGGCAATAGCAGGCCATGCATTCGCTGTTGATGACATAACCCGCGCAGATCAAATCCCCGTGCTGAAAGAAGAGCCGCAGCACGCGACGGTAAGCGAGCGCGTGACGTCGCGCTTTACCCGCTCTCATTACCGTCAGTTTGATCTCGACAACGCCTTCTCGGCAAAGATTTTTGACCGTTACCTGAACCTGCTGGACTACAGCCACAATGTGCTGCTGGCCAGCGATGTGGCGAAGTTTGCGGCTAAAAAAGACCAAATTGGCGATGAGCTGCGCAGTGGGAAACTGGACGTCTTTTACGACCTCTACAACCTGGGGCAACAGCGCCGCTTCGAGCGCTATCAGTATGCGCTGAAGGTGCTTGAACGTCCGATGGACTTTACCGGCAATGATAATTTCAACCTTGACCGCTCCAAAGCGCCGTGGCCAAAAGACGAGGCCGAGCTGAACAAGCTGTGGGACGCTAAGGTTAAGTTTGACCAGTTAAGCCTGAAGCTGGCGGGTAAAGACGATAAAGAGATCCGCGACACCTTAACCCGTCGCTATAAGTTTGCTATCCGTCGCCTGGCGCAAACCAACAGCGAAGATGTCTTCTCGCTGGCGATGACCGCCTTCGCTCGCGAAATCGATCCGCACACAAATTATCTGTCGCCGCGTAATACCGAGCAGTTCAACACCGAAATGAGCCTCTCACTCGAGGGGATCGGCGCCGTGCTGCAGATGGATGATGACTATACCGTCATTAATTCGCTGGTGGCGGGCGGTCCAGCCGCGAAAAGCAAAGCGATCAGCGTCGGCGATCGCATCGTTGGCGTTGGCCAGACCGGGAAGTCGATGGTTGATGTCATCGGCTGGCGTCTGGATGACGTCGTGGCGCTGATTAAAGGGCCGAAGGGCAGCAAGGTTCGTCTTGAAATCCTGCCGGCCGGTAAAGGAGCCAAGACGCGTATTGTAACGCTGACCCGCGAGCGCATTCGTCTGGAAGACCGTGCGGTGAAGATGTCGGTGAAAACCGTCGGGAAAGAAAAAGTCGGCGTGCTGGATATTCCAGGCTTTTACGTTGGCCTGACCGATGACGTGAAAGTGCAGCTGCAGAAGCTGGAAAAACAGAACGTCAGCAGCATCATCATTGACCTGCGCAGCAACGGCGGCGGAGCGCTGACAGAGGCGGTATCGCTCTCGGGTCTGTTTATTCCGTCCGGTCCGGTGGTGCAGGTGCGGGATAATAATGGCAAAGTGCGCGAAGACAGCGACAACGATGGCGTGGTTTATTACAAAGGGCCGCTGGTGGTGCTGGTTGACCGCTTTAGCGCCTCGGCGTCTGAGATCTTCGCCGCAGCGATGCAGGACTATGGCCGCGCGCTGATCGTTGGCGAACCGACCTTCGGTAAAGGGACGGTACAGCAGTATCGCTCGTTGAATCGTATTTACGATCAAATGCTGCGTCCGGAGTGGCCGGCGTTGGGTTCCGTCCAGTACACCATCCAGAAGTTCTATCGTATTAACGGCGGCAGTACGCAGCGCAAAGGCGTGACGCCGGATATCATGATGCCAACCGGCAATGAAGATCGCGAAACCGGCGAGCAGTATGAAGACAACGCGCTGCCGTGGGATAGCATCAACGCGGCCACCTATGTGAAGTCCGGGGATCTGACCCCGTTTGGACCGGAGCTGCTCAAGCGCCACGACGAGCGTATTGCGCAGGATCCTGAATTCCAGTACATCATGAAGGATATTGCCCGTTATAACGCGATGAAGGACAAACGTAACATCGTCTCTCTGAACTACGCCCAGCGTGAGAAAGAGAACGAAGAAGATGATGCGATTCGTCTGGCGCGGATTAACGATCGCCTGAAACGCGAAGGCAAGCCGCCGCTGAAAAAACTGGACGATCTGCCGAAGGATTACCAGGAGCCGGATCCGTATCTTGATGAAACGGTCCATATCGCGGTAGACCTGGCGCATCTGGAGAAAGCGCGCCCGGCGGTGGAACCGCCGGCCAGCAAATAAGTTGCTAACGGGCACCCTGAGAGGTGCCCGTTTTTTTGTGCGCGTTGTCATCGCCATTCAGCTTATCTAACAAAATGTCAACCTGCGCTGCCGCTGTCAGCAAGATGCTACAAAATGTAAAGTTGTGTTTTTATCGTGACTTAGCGGGGGCTGATGGTTGAAAATTGCAGCCTGACCCATACGATGTGGGTAATCGCATAGTGCGTTTTGTTAAATTGAGGTAAAAAGAAAATTATGATGCGAATCGCGCTTTTCCTGCTGACGAACCTGGCAGTGATGGTCGTGTTCGGGCTGGTGTTAAGCCTCACGGGGATCCAATCCAGCAGCATGACCGGTCTTCTGATTATGGCCCTGCTGTTCGGCTTCGGTGGTTCTATCGTTTCGCTGATGATGTCGAAGTGGATGGCGCTGAAGTCAGTGGGTGGGGAAGTGATCGAGCAGCCGCGCAACGAAACGGAACGCTGGCTGATGAATACCGTTGCGCAGCAGGCGCAGCAGGTAGGTATTGCCATGCCGCAGGTAGCTATCTATCACGCACCTGACATTAACGCCTTCGCCACCGGCGCGCGTCGTGACGCCTCGCTGGTCGCCGTCAGCACCGGGCTGTTGCAAAACATGAGCCGTGATGAAGCGGAAGCGGTCATTGCCCATGAAATCAGCCACATCGCCAATGGCGATATGGTTACCATGACCCTGATCCAGGGGGTGGTGAACACCTTCGTTATCTTTATCTCCCGCGTTATCGCGCAGATTGCGGCCGGTTTCCTCGGCGGCAACCGGGAAGATGAAGGGGAGAGCAGCAATGGCAACCCGCTGATCTACTTCGCCGTCGCTACGGTGCTTGAGCTGGTGTTCGGTATTCTGGCCAGCATAATCACCATGTGGTTCTCGCGTTACCGTGAGTTCCATGCTGACGCCGGCTCGGCGCGTCTGGTAGGCCGCGAGAAGATGATTGCAGCCCTGCAGCGTCTGAAAACCAGCTATGAGCCGCAGGAAGCCAGCAGCATGATGGCGTTCTGCATTAACGGTAAAGCGAAATCCATGAGCGAACTGTTTATGACTCACCCGCCGCTGGATAAGCGTATTGAAGCCCTGCGTAGCGGTGAATATCTGAAATAATCCATCTTCTGACGCTGAAAACGACAATCCGCAGCCCGCAAGCTGCGGATTTTTTTTACCGTCCGTCAGGCTGCGCGCGGCTGAGTGACCCGCAGACCGCTAATTAGCGCGGCGACGATAGCCAGGGTGCCGGCCAGCAGCAGGGCGGTGTGGGTGCCATTGTTACCGAGCAAATTGAATAGCAGCGCCACCAGCGCCGCGCCGGTGCTCTGTCCGAGCAGGCGAGCGGTGCCCAGCATGCCGCTGGCGCCGCCGCTACGATGGCTCGGAGCCGAGGCGACGATGGTATGGTTGTTCGGCGACTGAAACAGCCCGAAGCCGGCGCCGCACAGCGCCATGCGCCAGATGATATCCAGATCGGAGGGCGACGAGGGCAGCAGCGCCAGGCCGAACAGGCCGCAGGCCATAATCAGCAGGCCGACAGCCCCCAGCAGCCCGGCATGACATTTCTCGATCAAATAGCCGGCCAGCGGCGCCATCACCATGGTCGCTAACGGCCACGGCGTTAGCAGCAGACCGGTCTCCACTTCGCTGCGCCCCATCATCGACTGCAGAAAAAAGGGCAGGGAGACCATCGCCAGCATCTGCGCGCAGAAGGAGCAGATGGAAGTGCAGATAGAGAGAGAGAAGAGTGGGATACGCAGCAGGTCGACCGGCAGCAGGGGGACGGGCATCGTGAGCTGGCGGCGAACGAAGAAGAACCCCACCACCAGCATAGCGGCGACCTCCGCCAGCACCAGCTGAGTGGACTGCCCCTGGGCGAAACCGCTCAGGGAGGTGATTAGCAGCCCGAAGGTAAGGGCGTTCATAATGGCGCTCGGCAGATCGAAGCGGATGATTTTGCTGCGCGCGCTGTTGGGCGGCAGAAAGCGCATGGCCAGAACAAAGGCGACGATGCCGAGAGGCACGTTAATTAAAAACAGCCATTGCCATGAGGCGAGGGAGAGGATCGCTGCGGCGATAGTCGGGCCTGCCGCCGAAGAGACGGCAACGACAAAGGAGTTAATGCCCATGCCGCGACCAAGAAAGCGCTGCGGATAAATCAGACGGATCAGCGCGGTGTTGACGCTCATCAGCGCGGCGCCGCCCAATCCCTGCGCGACGCGGGCGAAGGTTAGCATTTCGAGGCTACGCGACAGCGCGCAGGCCAGCGAGGTAAAGATAAACACCACCAGGCCTATCTTATAGATACGTCGATAGCCGACCATGTCGCCGAGGAAGGAGAGCGGCAGCAGGGCGATGACAATGGCGATTTGGTAGGCGTTAACGATCCAGATTGAAGCCGCCGGTGAGGCGTTGAGATCGCTGGCGATAGTCGGCAGCGCGACGTTGGCGATAGCCCCGTCGAGCACGGCCATGGTCAGCCCAAGCACGATGGTCAGAATGGCGCCATAGCGTTGCGGCAACGGCACGCCATCAGAAGAATTTTTATCCATGGTGAATATGAGTCTTAAATGAAACGGTTTTTTGAATGATGAGTTTAGCATTGATTAATTCGCAGTATGTCGCAGATTTGTAACGAAGTGGCAGAAGAATGATTGCGGCTCAGAGGCGGCGAATTTATAATAAAAACCGGTTCTAATTTTTATAAAACAGTTACGACGAGGTGATAAATGGCAGGTGCAGATTTGGATAAACAGCCAGATTCTGTCTCTTCGGTATTGAAGGTTTTCGGCATCCTACAGGCGCTGGGTGAAGAGCGTGAAATTGGCATTACCGAACTGTCCCTGCGCGTCATGATGTCGAAAAGCACCGTTTATCGCTTTTTACAGACCATGAAATCACTGGGCTATGTGGCACAGGAAGGAGAGTCTGAGAAATACTCTCTCACCCTCAAGCTGTTCGAACTGGGCGCGCGCGCGCTGCAGAACGTCGACCTGGTGCGCAGCGCCGATATTCAGATGCGCGAACTTTCGCGACTGACGAAAGAGACCATCCATCTTGGGGCGCTGGATGAAGACAGTATCGTCTACATCCATAAAATTGACTCGATGTATAACCTGCGGATGTACTCGCGTATTGGCCGCCGCAACCCGCTGTACAGTACCGCGATTGGCAAGGTGCTGCTGGCATGGCGCGATCGCAGCGAAGTGGAGCAGATCCTCGACGGCGTGGAGTATAAGCGCAGCACCGAGCGGACCATTACCAGCACCGAGGAGTTGCTAAAAGTGCTGGATGGCGTTCGCGAGCAGGGCTATGGCGAGGATAATGAGGAACAGGAAGAGGGGCTGCGCTGCATTGGCGTGCCGGTGTTTGACCGTTTCGGCGTGGTCATCGCCGGGCTGAGTATCTCTTTCCCAACGCTACGTTTCTCTGAAGAACGCTTGCATGAATACGTGGCGATGCTCCACCAGGCGGCGCGTAAGATTTCTGAACAAATGGGATACAACGACTATCCGTTCTGAGGCGGCGGATACCGGGTTGGCGACCGCGGCGCTACGTCGCGATCGCCGGTTCGATGTTAGCCGTTATCAACCACGGTTGTGCTTTTACGCAGCAGAGGGCAACTGCTGACGCCGATCACTCCGCTGTCGGAATGAACATAAAGTGCGGTGCTGACTCCGCGGGCGGTGAGGTATTGGCACTTAAGACCCAGACCGCCGACGTTTTCCTCACTATGGAATAACACCCCATAACCGCTCAATAATACGCCAATCCATAAGATAGCCACCAAGATAATAGTACGAATGATTAATCGCATTGATGCCTCATTATTTGTATGATCCCTGGCGTGATTTTGACACGAACACGTTTTGAAACAAGTCGATGATTCCTAAACTTACCTTTCGTAATACAGTTAGCCGCGGTTTAAGAAGGCCGTGCTATCCTGGCGACATTGCGTACTGATGCGGAGAGTGGAGTGAAAAAATTACGGTGGGTTTTACTGATAGTCATCATAGCAGGCTGCCTGTTGCTGTGGACTCAGATGCTTAACGTAATGTGCGACCAGGATGTTCAGTTTTTCAGCGGCATTTGCACTATTAATAAATTTATTCCGTGGTAAGACATTTTTCTGCCGACTGATTTCCTTCTGCGCCGCGGGTGGTAGAATGAACGCCTTCTCTTTGAGGTGGTGAAATGAGTGAGTTACTAAATCCTGGGATTTTAAATCTGGCATCGCTGGCTGTGTCCGTGGCGCTGCTGCTTGTTGGTCTGTTGTTATGGTTCTTCGTCAACCGCGCCAGTTCGCGGGCGAATGAGCAGATAGAGCTGCTGCAAGCGCTGCTGGATCAGCAAAAGCGGCAGAATGCGCTGTTACGTCGCCTGTGCGAAGCTAATGCGCCAGAGAAAGAGGATGTGGCTGAGCCGACCGTCGCCGGCAAGGCGAAAGGGGAGGATGAGTTTATCCGCCTGGTAGCTGAACGTTAAGGCGCCCGACAGGTGTGCATCATAAGATGCGCACCTGCATGATAGCGGGCGGTAATATCTTATTCTTATTCCATTATTCCTTTCTTAGTGCAATATCCTCTTTATTACACGCTGTAAATAAAGTCATTCTCGCCGCGTTTATTGTTGGGTAACGTGACACTGTCATCTTTTTTTCATTATTAAGGTGCAGAATTAGCACTATTTTTAGCGTGACGACTAACAGGTTTTATTATCACTACACTGGCATGGCTTAGCGATTTTTAGTCTGGAGTTATAACGAATTATGCGCATCAATATTCACCGTTGCCCACCAGACGCTTACATCACAGCAGTTCGTGTACGGACATACCTGGACGAAGCGAAGTTGTTGAGCTATGGTAAAAAAGTTGCAGTAATGAGGCAGCGAATGGGCGATATTGGCTGATGCTGTAGCGCCTTGCCAGGGGCGGCAAAGACGCATAAATGTGCAGGCGATCAAATGATTACCTTATAATTTGTGCGAACGATCGAGACACGTTTAAAAATGGCTTGCCATTATTTACGTAGTGTGTGATAACACGTTTCGGGTTAAACGAGGTACAGTTCTGTTTATGTGTGGCATTTTCAGTAAAGAAGTCCTGAGTAAACACGTTGTCGTTGAATACCGCTTCTCTGCCGAACCTTAAATTAGTGCCTCATGCAGTTATGTGTCAGTTTTATCTAGGTAAACGCCAGCAGGCGAAGAAAACAGTCTAAGGAATTTTGCAAATGGCAAAGATTAAAGGTCAAGTTAAGTGGTTCAACGAGTCTAAAGGTTTTGGTTTCATTACTCCGGCTGATGGCAGCAAAGACGTGTTCGTACACTTCTCCGCTATCCAGGGTAACGGCTTCAAAACTCTGGCTGAAGGCCAGAACGTTGAGTTCGAAATTCAGGACGGCCAGAAAGGTCCGGCTGCAGTTAACGTAACTGCTATCTGATACAAGACCACTCTTCTTGTATAAAAGCCTCGCCTGCGCGGGGCTTTTGCATTTTTATTGCAAAGCATGTCATTTTTCCCCCTCCCGTCGCGTCTTGTTGCAAATACTCATCTTTATTAGCATTGTGTAGCAGTCTGTTTTGCTAATTTTCTGTTAAATCAGTTGGTTGCAAAACAATGCCGGAGCTATGGTGCTAAAGAAAAAAACGAAGTCCGCCGCCAGTTTCACCCCGATTCGCTTCGGGTTACTGTGTGTGGCCATTCTCGGTTGTCTGGGGCTGCTGCTGGTCCGCGTGGGCTGGCTACAAATTATCTCCCCCGATAACCTGGTAAAACAAGAAGATATGCGCTCCCTGCGCGAAGAACCCGTAGCGGTTGAGCGGGGGATGATCAGCGACCGGGAAGGACGGCCGCTGGCGGTGAGCGTTCCGGTCAGTGCTATCTGGATCGACCCGCAGACCACTATGGAGAAGGGCGGTGTGGGCTATGGGCCCCGCTGGCAGGCGATGGCCGAAGCGCTGCACCTCAACCTCGGAGAGCTGGCTCAGCGGGTACAGAGTCATCCCCACGCTCGCTTTCTCTATCTGGCGCGTCAGATCAATCCCGAGCAGGCAGAGTGGATTGATAAACTGCATCTGCCGGGCGTCTACCTGCGCGATGAATCGCGACGGTTCTACCCGGCGGGCCATGTGGCTGCCAATCTGCTGGGCTTTACCAATGTTGATAATCAGGGCATCGAAGGGGTGGAGAAAAGCTTTAACGCCCAGTTGACCGGTAAACCCGGGCGACGTCTGGTGCGTAAAGATAAACATGGCAATGTCATTGAGAACATTACCGAAGTGCCGCCGGTTCCGGCGCATAATCTGCAGCTGAGTATTGATGAACGCCTGCAGACGGTGACGGAAGACGCCCTCGACAACGCCGTCCGCTGGAACAAAGCAGAGTCCGGGGCGGCGGTATTGATCAAAATTGATACCGGCGAGATCCTGGCGATGGCCAGCTATCCGGACTTCAATCCGAACAATCGCGATAGCGCGACGCTGGATGATTTTCGCAACCGGGCCATCAGCGACACCTTCGAGCCCGGGTCGACGGTCAAACCGCTGGTGATCATGACTGCGCTACAGCAGGGGATTGTCCAGCCAGACAGCGTGGTGGATACCCATCCGTTCGTCCTCGATGGCCATCGTATTCGCGATGTGGGCTATTATCCGGAGCTGAGCCTGACCGGGATCCTGCAGAAATCCAGCGATACCGGCGTGTCCCATCTCTCGCTCGCCATGCCGGTGCAGCATCTGATCGATACCTATAAAGCTTTCGGCTTTGGCGAACCGACGGGGCTGGGGTTGACCGGCGAAAGCGCCGGGCTGATGCCGCATCGCCGCTACTGGGGGCAACTGGATCGCGCCACCTTCGCCTTCGGCTATGGTTTGATGGTCACCCCGCTCCAGCTCGCCCACGTCTACGCCACCATCGGCGGCTTCGGCATTGCGCGACCACTGTCGATTACCCGCATCGATCCGCCGGTGATGGGCACGCGGGTGATGCCGGAGAGTATTGTGCATAGCGTGGAACATATGATGGAGAGCGTGGCGCTCCCGGGCGGGGGCGGTACCAAAGCGGCGGTACGCGACTACCGGGTGGCGGTAAAAACCGGCACGGCGAAGAAAATTGGCCCGGACGGCAAATATATCGATAAGTATGTGGCCTATACCGCCGGCGTGGCGCCCGCCAGTCGACCACAGTTCGCGCTGGTGGTGGTGATGAACGATCCGAGCAATGGTTCCTATTACGGCGGCGCTGTGTCCGCGCCGGTCTTCAGCCAGATCATGGGCGATGTCCTGCGGCTGGAGAACGTCATGCCGGACGGCATGCCGCAAGGGGCGGAGAATCTGATCGTAATGCACGATAGCCACCCACAGGGGCCGGCGCTGTAACAGTGGTCTGCAGGGGCGAATAGCGCTACACTTTCGCCCTTTCAGCAACACCGGAGCCGTCATGTCATACAGTTGCCCCCTTTGTCACGCGCCGCTCAGCCGTAGCGACAACCACTATTCCTGCCCGCAGCGGCACCAGTTCGATCTGGCGAAAGAGGGGTACGTCAATCTGCTACCGGTGCAGTTCAAGCGGTCGCGCGATCCCGGCGATAGCGCCGAAATGATGCAGGCCCGGCGGGCGTTCCTCGACGCCGGACATTATCAGCCGCTACGGGATGCTATCGCTGAGCGGCTGCGACATTACGCCCCTACGGATTTACTGGATATCGGCTGTGGCGAGGGGTATTACACCCACGCGTTTGCCGCCATCGCCAGCCGCAGCTGGGGGCTGGACGTGTCGAAGCCGGCGATCCGCGCGGCGGCAAAACGCTACCCGCAGGTGAATTTTTGCGTGGCCTCCAGCCAGCGCCTGCCATTTTCCGACGCTAGCTTCGACGCGGTAGTGCGCATTTACGCGCCCTGCAACGCCGAAGAGCTGGCGCGGGTGGTGCGTCCCGGTGGTTGGGTGATCACCGCCACGCCGGGTCCCCGTCACCTACTGGAGCTGAAAGGGCTGATTTACGATGAAGTTCGCCTGCATGAGCTGAAGACGGAAGCGATGCCGGGGTTCCGCCTGGAGGCTCAGCAGCAGCTGGCTTATCCGATGATCCTGACGGGAAGTGAAGCGCAGGCCCTGCTGCAGATGACGCCGTTCGCATGGCGGGCTAAAGCCGAAGTGCACGCCGCGCTGCGTCAGCAGCCGACCTTTGGTTGCCAGACCGATTTTATGATCCACTGCTGGCAGCGCGAAGCGTAAAGCTTAACCGGCGAAATGGCTCCAGAGGATTTCGCTGCCGATGCCAATCAGCACGATACCGCCGAGAATTTCGGCTCGTTTGCCAAGCAGCGGGCCGATAAAGCGACCGACCATCATCCCCAGCGTCGACATGATAAAGGTGGCGCAGCCGATCGCCAGCGCGGTGGTCACAATGCTGACCTGCAGGAAGGCCAGACCGACGCCGACGGCCATCGCGTCAAGGCTGGTGGCGAAGGCGGTGGTGACCAGAAGCCAGAAACCATGTCGGTGAGGCGCCTCGCACGCCTCGTCGCTGTCGCCGCGAAAACCTTCGACGATCATTCGCCCGCCGAGAAACACCAGTAAAATAAAGGCAATCCAGTGATTCCACTCGAGGATAAACTGGCTGGCCAGCATGCCAAGCCCCCAGCCGACCAGCGGTGTCAGGGTTTCAATGGCGCCAAAAATCAGCCCGGTGCGTACTGCCTCTGAAAATTTGGGTTTATGCAGGGTGGCGCCTTTGCCGATGGAGGCTGCGAAGGCGTCCATGGACATGCCGAAAGCGAGAAGAATGGTAGCGGATAAATTCATGTGCGTGTCCTGACCGGGGATAATCCATATGACACATCGCTGCCCCCAGTAAACATACGCGGAGCCGCTCAATGGCTGAGCAATACGTACAGCAGTGATGTATCTATGGTCTCGCCTGATTGAATCTCTTCAACCCGTACGTGCCACGTTTTGCAACGAGTATGTTGACACGTACATTTCCTGGCGGGCAGGAAATCGGCTACTCCCCAACGACGGGCGCAACCTTAACATATTTTTAGAATATAAAACAATAACAGAAGAGGGCTATTTTAATAACCAAATGATAACGATTTTCATTTAAATTTATAAGTGAAAAAATAGTTAATAAAAAAGATAAGGTTAGGCGGGAAATATAGCCGTGGCTATAATATTTCTCCGCTGCTAACGGGAATAATATAGCGCTGGCTATATTTTTAAGTCATTGAGTTGTAATGAGAAGTTTGTATATCTTCTCCAGATCGTCGATATTTCGTACGCGTATCAGCAGCCGCCGTTGCTCTAATTGCATCACCAGCACACCGTCCTCGGATAAATTCATCTCTTTAATCCGCTGATATTCTATCCACACGTTGGCGAAGAAAAAGCCGCGCGGTTTAAAAATGATTTTCGGCGTACGGATCCAGAATAAATAGAGCCCCATCAGCGCCAGCGCAGATAATAGCCAGGTGGTGATCGCCGTGCCGTGCTGGGTGATGTTGTTATAGATCAGAATGGCGGTGAGGCCGACAAAGATCATGCCGTCAACGCGACTGCGGCGAAGCAGGGGGATGGCCAGCAGTACCGGGCCGTTTCGCCTCGGCATAATAAACTGGTCATATATCGCGTAGGCCAGTAGCGCAAGGATAAACAGGATGATCACCAGGTCCGTGAAGGTCATTGCTTTGCGTTTCTCCTGATAAAAAAAAGCCGGGGGCAAGCCCCCGGCGTACAGCCTGGAAATTACAGACCCAGCAGGCCGACCGCGTAGCCGGCGATACCGATGACGAAGAAGCCAACGATGATCCACAGCGGGTTAACTTTCTTACGCAGCAGCCACATACAGGCGAAGGTCAACAGCAGCGGCACCAGACCAGGCATCAGCTGATCAAGGATAGTCTGCACCGTGGTGACGTGAACCTGTCCGTCAGAGCCGGTGATTTTTGACACCACCATCGGAATGTTCACATGCGTCCACTTGTTAACCAGCGCCCCCATGACAAACAGGCCGAGGATTGACGCCCCCTCAGTCAGTTTCTGCAGGAAGCCGCCGCCCATATCTTTAACGATATCCACGCCTTTGCGATAACCATAGGCGACGCCGTAGTAACGGGTCAGCAGACGCACCGCGTTGAACAGGATAAAGAACAGCAGAGGACCGAGCAGGCTACCGCTCATCGCGATCCCGGCGCCTAAGGCTGCAAACACCGGACGCACGGTACCCCAGAAGATCGGGTCGCCAACGCCGGCCAGCGGTCCCATCAGACCGACTTTGATGCCGTTGATAGCGCCATCGTCAATCTCTGCGCCATTGGCGCGCTGCTCTTCCATCGCCAGCGTTACGCCCAGTACCGGAGCGGCAACGTAAGGGTGGGTGTTGAAAAACTCAAGGTGACGCTTAATCGCCTGCTTACGCGCATCGTTGTTCTCCGGGTACAGACGACGAATCGCCGGAACCATAGAGAAGCAGAACCCCAGCGCCTGCATACGTTCGAAGTTCCATGAACCCTGGAACAGGTTAGAACGAATGAACACGCCACGAATATCACTCTGTGTGAGTTTTTTCTCGGTGGTATTTTTAGTCATATCAACCATTTCGCTCACCTGTTAGTCCAGTTCGTTATCGAGATCGTTGTTACCAGCCGCCTGAGCCGGCGCACCGGCGACGCGGTTATATTTCGGGCTCAGCTGTATGTAGAGGATTGCCATGACCGCACCAATCACACCCAGGGCCACCAGGTTGAAGTTGGTGAAGGCGGCGGTGACGAAGCCGAGGTAGAAGAACGGCATCAGATAGCCTGCGCGCATCATGTTGATGACCATTGCATAACCGACAACCACGATCATACCGCCGGCGATGTTCAGACCGCTGGTGACCACTTCCGGGATAGCATTCAGCAGGCCCTGAACTTCGCTGGTGCCGACGGAAATCGCCACGATAACGGCCGGGATAGCGATACGCATCGCCTGCAGGAACAGGGACGAGACGTGCAGCCACGACAGGGCGGTCAGGTTGCCATTCTCTGCCGCTTTATCCGCCGCGTGCTGGAAGGCCACGGTGATGGTGCGCACGATGATGGTCAGCACCTGGCCTGCCGCCGCCAGCGGGATAGCCAGCGCGATACCGGCGCCGATGCTCTGATGGCCGGCAATAACCAGGACGGTGGAAATAATGGACGCCAGCGCGGCATCAGGGGCTACCGCCGCACCGATGTTCATCCAGCCCAGGGCTATCATCTCCAGCGTACCGCCGATGATAATACCGGTTTTCATATCGCCGAGAACGGCGCCGATCAGCGTACAGGCGATCAGGGGACGGTGGAACTGAAATTCATCAAGTACCGACTCCATACCCGCAATACACGCGACGATGAACACCAGCACAATCTGAAGAAGGGTAATCTCCATTGTACTTCTCCTGTTGATTAAGTCTTAAAGTGAAAACTGGGGCGCGATCCGCCGGGTTATTTATCAACCTTAGCGATCAGATCCATCATTTTCAGTTTCGGGTCGGTGGACACTTTACGTGCCTCCAGCTCGATACCGCGGGCGTTCAGCTTTTTAAACGCCTCAATATCTTTGGCATCGACTGAAATCGCGTTGTTAACCTGGGTTTTACCCTGGCGGAACGCCATACCGCCGATGTTGACGCTGGTGATTTTCACGCCGCCCTCGACGATACGTTCAACGTCGGTCGGGTTAGTAAACAGCAGCATAACGCGCTGTCCGGCATACTTGGGGTTGTTGTAGACGCGGATCATTTTGGCCACATCCACCACGTGAGCGGTGACGCCCGGCGGCGCAACCTGGGTCAGCAGAGTTTTACGCACGGTATCCGCGGCCACTTCATCACTGACAACGATGATGCGGGTAACGTTAGTCTCTTTGGTCCAGCGGGTGGCGACCTGACCATGGATCAGACGGTCGTCTATACGCGCAAGGCCAATTACCATGTAGTCGTTCGGGCCCATGGGTTTGGCCGGTGCGGCGGCTTTTGGCGCTGCGGCAGGCGCGGGCGCAGGGGCCGCTTTTTCCACCGGTTTGGCTTTAAGCGCTTTCACGCCTTCGCTGCCGGTTTCAACCGCTAAGGCGACCAGTTCATCAAAGGAAGGATCGTCGTCGCGGGCCATGAAGGTTTCCACCAGCATCGGGATATTGACGCCGGCGATAACTTCGTAATGCTCTTTATCGACGACAATGCGGCTAGCAGCGTTGAAAGGGCTGCCTCCCCATGTATCGACGAGAAACAGCACGCCTTTACTGGTATCCAGTTTTGCCAACTGGGCGTTGTATTTCTCGATCAACGTTTCGGCATTTTCACCCGGAACGAAATCGATCCAGCCAACGTTTTCCTGCTCGCCCAACAGCATTTCTGCTGTTTTCAGCAGCTGTTCTGCAGCCCAACCATGTGTGCCTATTACAATAGCAATCGTCACTTGCTACCTCCTTTATTATCGTGAATGCATCATCTGCTTTGATACATCCTGAATCACTCTTGAGGACAAAATCGATTCAGTTAGGGTGTAAGATAGAAAATAGTTACTACCGCGAATTATTTTAGACAGTGAAAAAATAATTAATGTGATGAAGATCCGTTAATCACGTATCGTCTGCGAATAATTTTGCAGCGCAAAAAATAGCCTTAGTTATTGCAAATTCAGGTAAATTATTTCCAATTTCGATCTATATTTTGCTATGTTTAACTTCCGTTTAATTACTCAGGAGTATAGGGCATAGCCCGCAGTATGGACCGTCATCGACGTCTTTTCACTTTCTGGCATCTGATTGCCACCTCTACGTATCCCGCATTTCTTTCAGCACCTGGTGTCGCGCCCCTGCATGGCATGGCGATGACTGACCTTGCCGCAAACCGGAGTCGTACATGGAATTGTTAATGGATCCCTCAATCTGGGCCGGCCTGTTGACGCTTATCGTTCTGGAAATTGTGCTCGGTATCGACAACCTGGTGTTTATTGCCATCCTGGCGGACAAACTGCCGCCGAAGCAGCGCGATAAAGCGCGTCTGATCGGCCTGTCACTGGCGCTGGTGATGCGCCTGGGGCTGCTGTCGGTCATCTCCTGGATGGTAACGCTGACGAAACCACTGATTACCATCGCCGATTTCTCCTTTTCCGGGCGCGATCTCATCATGCTGCTCGGCGGGATCTTCTTGTTGTTTAAGGCGACAACCGAGCTGCATGAACGGCTGGAAAACCGCCAGCACGATGCCGGTCACGGTAAAGGCTATGCCAGTTTCTGGGTAGTAGTATTGCAGATAGTGGTGCTGGATGCCGTCTTCTCCCTGGACGCCGTGATCACGGCGGTCGGGATGGTTAACCATCTGCCGGTGATGATGGCGGCGGTGGTGATCGCGATGATCTTGATGCTGCTGGCCTCCAAGCCGTTGACGCGCTTTGTCAACCAGCACCCGACGGTGGTCGTGCTCTGTCTGAGCTTCCTGTTGATGATTGGCCTTAGCCTGGTGGCGGAAGGGTTTGGCTTCCATATTCCAAAAGGGTATCTGTACGCGGCGATCGGTTTCTCGATCATTATCGAGTTCTTTAACCAGGTGGCGCGCCGTAACTTTGTTCGCCACCAGTCGACGCTGCCGCTGCGCGCTCGGACCGCGGATGCCATCCTGCGCCTGATGGGCGGCCGCAAACAGGCCTCCGTCAGCCATGACGCAGACAGTCCAGCCGCGGTGCCCGTTCCTGAGGGCGCCTTTGCGGAAGAAGAGCGCTACATGATTAACGGCGTGCTGACCCTGGCCCAGCGCTCCCTGCGCAGCATCATGACCCCGCGCGGAGAAATCAGCTGGGTCGACGCTGAGCAGAGTGAAGATGAAATTCGTCGTCAGCTGCTGTCGTCGCCGCACAGCCTCTTCCCGGTCTGCCGCGGAGAGCTGGATGAAATCATTGGTATCGTGCGGGCGAAAGAGATGCTGGTGGCCCTGGAGTCGGGGGAAAACGTCGCGGCGCTGGCTTCTGCCTCCCCGGCAATTGTCGTTCCGGAAACGCTGGACCCGATCAATCTGCTCGGGGTCCTGCGTCGGGCGCGCGGCAGCTTCGTCATCGTAACTAATGAATTTGGCGTGGTGCAGGGGCTGGTCACGCCGCTGGACGTCCTTGAAGCCATCGCCGGTGAATTCCCGGACGCTGATGAGACGCCAGAGATTGTCATCGATGGCGATGGCTGGCTTATTAAGGGGTCGACCGACCTGCATGCGCTGCAGCAGGCGCTGGGGCTGGATCCACTGATCAATGACGATGAGGATATTGCCACCGTTGCCGGGCTGGTGATCTCCGCCAATGGTCATATCCCGCGCATTGGCGACGTCGTGTCGCTTCCGCCGCTGCATTTTACCGTAGTGGAAGCGAATGATTACCGGGTCGATCTGGTGCGCGCGGTGGTCACTCGTCCGCCGAGCGACGAAGAAGAGTAATCGGCAGGCTCGCCGGCCGCTGCGGCCGGCGAGTTATTCTGTCGTCTCGCTCTCACCCTCACTCTCCTCCCTGCTGGCCAGCCACGCCGGGAACGCCTCCACCGGCATCGGCCGCGCATAATAAAACCCCTGCAGCACATCGACGCCGTGGCTACGCAGGTAGTTTTCCTGCTCCAGCGTCTCCACCCCTTCGGCAACGGTAACAATATGCAGGCGGTTGGCGAGGGCGATAATAATATCTGTCACCGTCGCGTTCACGCTATCTATGCCGACCGAGCTGGTGAACGAGCGGTCGATCTTCAGGACGTCCGGGCGCAGCTTTTCCAGCCATGAGAGCGAAGTATTGCCGGTACCAAAATCATCGATCGCCAGCTGTACGCCTTTAAAGTGCAGATGTTCGGCCATATGCTGGTCGCCATCCTGCAGGACATCGCGTTCGGTTAGCTCGACCACCAGCTGCTGCACCGGATCCACGCTGAACCAGTAATTGTGCAGGTCGCGCAGCAGGAGTCCGTTAGCGAAATGGCGCGCGGCGACATTGATCGCGATGTGAAAATGGCGGTCGCGAGGAAAAGCGTCCAGGCGGCGAGCGGTTTCGGCAATCACATAGCGGGTGAGAGGGATGATCAGATTATTGCCTTCGGCAATGGGGATAAATACCTCCGGCGAAATCGTCCCACGTCGGGGATTATTCCAGCGCAGCAGGATCTCCACCCCGCAGCAGCGGCCGCTGCGCGCATCCTGCAGCGGCTGGCACCAGAGGGCAAACTCCCGGGCCGAAATGCCAAGGCTTATTTCCCGCGAGAAACTCATTCTGCCGGCGGTGGCCAGCCAGGCGATGCCGGTCATTAGCAGGCTAAAAATCAGCGCCAGCGGCAGCTCGCCGGGCAGCTCCTCAAGCGCAATCGCCGAGGCGCCAGGGCCGTTAATATTGACAGTAAACGGAAACTCCGTAGAGCGCTGGCGATAAATCACCGTGCCCTGCGGGACATGCGCTTTTTCGAGAAGCCCATGGCGGCTGCTAAAATAACGATCGCCAACCTGCAGGCTGACGTCGCTGATCAGGGCCGATTTTTCATTAAGAATTAAGGTTCCCAGCAGCTCAATATTCACCACCAGCATCACGCCGTCCAGGCCGCTCTCCGCGGCTGGATACCATTGGATCAGTACCGGCGAGCCTTTGAGCAAGGAGCTGTCGTTCGAGAAGAGCAGCAGAGGGCGGGGCGCAGGAAGCGCGGGCTGCAGGCGATGTAAGTCTGCCTGTCGCGGGCCAAAAATACTGGAACAGTAAACGATACCTGACGTGACGAGGGCGACGGAACGAATGGTTTGCAACGAGGCCGCCATTTTGCGCAGCGTCAGATGGATATCAGGGCAGGGTTTGCCCACCAGAGGGAGCAGGGTGGCTCGCTGCGCGCTTAGCGGGCGCAAGATGTCATTGAGCGCCGCCACCCGTTGGCTGGCGGCCGTGCGAATATAATCTTCATTTACGCTGCGCTGCGAAATAAATCGGATGGCTAATGTGGCGCCCAGGGTCGCCAGGGCTACCAGCAGGCAGACAATAATGCGTTTGTGACGATAGGCCGTAATGACTTTTTGTGCAGTCTGCATGTGCGACACCCTGTCGACAGGACGAGTGGTTAAGCGTGGCTTATTTTATAGAGCAAGTGTAGTGGCAGAATATCGCCAGGTATAGAAAAAAGAAAATGCGCCGTTGAAGGCGCATCAGGGAGATTTCAGTCACCAGGGTTAACCCCCTGCGCGCTTTGCAGGCGCAGAGGGGCACGAAAAGTTTAGTCACACTGAACTTTAATCGCCAGGCCGCCGCGCGAGGTTTCGCGGTACTTGGCGTTCATGTCTTTACCGGTTTCATACATGGTCTCGATCACCTTATCGAGCGAGACGCGCGGTTCGCTGGTGCGGCGCATCGCCATTCGCGCGGCGTTGATCGCCTTGACGGAGGCGATGGCGTTACGTTCAATGCATGGCACCTGCACCTGACCGGCGACCGGATCACAGGTCAGGCCGAGGTTGTGTTCCATGCCGATCTCCGCTGCCACGCAAACCTGTTCCGGGCTGGCGCCGAGCAGTTCAGCCAGGCCCGCCGCCGCCATCGAGCAGGCGACGCCCACCTCGCCCTGACAGCCGACTTCCGCGCCGGAAATGGACGCATTCATCTTGTACAGCGCGCCGATCGCCCCGCAGGCCATAAAGTAGCGAATATAGATCTCCGGGCTGACGGACTCGATAAAGTGATCGTAATAGGCGAGTACCGCCGGAACGATGCCGCAGGCGCCGTTGGTCGGCGCGGTTACCACGCGACCGCCGGCGGCATTCTCTTCATTGACCGCCAGCGCGAACATATTGACCCAGTCAACAACGTTCATTGGATCGCTGGAGAGCTTATCGCTGGCCACCAGCAGACGACGCAGCGCCGAGGCGCGACGCGGTACGCGCAGCGGGCCAGGCAGCACGCCCTCGGTGTTCATCCCGCGGTCGATACAGGCGCGCATGGTCTGCCAGACGTTGGCGAAATAATCCTCGATCTCTTTTTTGCTGTGCAGAGCCAACTCGTTCTGCATCACCATCCCGGAGAGCGACAGGCCAGTCTCTTTGCAGTAGGCCAGCATTTCCTGCGCCGATTTAAATGGGTAGGGCACCTGCAGTTCGTTGGCGTTTTCCTTGCCGAAGTGCTCTTCGTCGACAATAAAGCCGCCGCCGATCGAGTAGTAGGTCTTGCAGTAGATCTCTTTCTCGCCGGCCCAGGCGTGAATGGTCATGCCGTTTTCGTGCAGCGGCAGGTTGTCGCTGCGAAAACGCATGCCGTCATCCGCCGGGAAGTCGACCTCATGCTGGCCGTTGGCCAGCAGCAGACGACCGCGCGCTTCGACGTCACGGATAAAAGCCGGGATCGCGTCAATATCGACCGTATCGGGCTGATTGCCCGCCAGTCCCATGATAATGGCGATGTCCGTATGGTGGCCTTTGCCGGTTAATGACAGTGAACCGTAGACGTCAACCGCCACACGAGTCACTGCATTAAGCAATCCTTTTTCGACCAGGTCATCGACGAACTGTTTTCCGGCCTTCATCGGGCCAACAGTGTGGGAAGATGAGGGACCAATCCCCACCTTGAACATGTCGAATAGACTAATCACGATAATACTCCTGACAGGGTTACCGCGGGTGCGGTAACGATGTAATAACTGCGCATAGTGTAAGAGGGAAGCGCCCTGTCAGTTCAACTATTCACATGAATTAAACTAATGGCTAACCGCGATTTTACTAATAATGAGAGCGCCCTCTCATTATCAGTATAGCTAAGGACGTGCGCCAATTTGCAGCGCCAGCTCGCGAATGATCCCGGCGGTCATTCCCCAGACAAAATAATGCTGGTACCAGGAGAGCCAGACGCGGTGGTCGTTGCCCCGGCGGTGGATATCGAGCGGATGGTAGCGCCCAAGGCGCAGGGCTTCGGCGAGCGGCATTTCAAATACCGCGGAGACTTCGTCCTGGCTGGCGTGATAGTGCAGATCCGGGGGAATAATGCCCACCACCGGCGTCACCTGAAAGCCGGTGACGCTGTCCACCGGCGGCAGGACGCCGATCACCTCGACCGCCTCTGGCGGGATCGCCACCTCTTCCTGAGCTTCGCGCAGGGCGGCGGCGATAAGCGTCGCGTCGGTATTATCTACTGCGCCGCCGGGAAAGGCGACCTGGCCGGCGTGCTTGCGCAGCAGCGGCGAACGCTGGGTCAGCAGCAGGCCGGGCTGCGGCCGGCGCACGATCGGCACCAGCACCGCCGCCTGCCGCTGATTGAGCGCATGGCGCGAAGGCTGCGGGCGCAGAAGCTGAAAGCGGGACAGAAAATCATCCAGATTAAGGGCGCGATCCGCCATGGTCTAGTTCTCCAGTTGCTGCAGGATACGATTAACTTTATCAAAAGTTTCCTGATATTCCGCCGCTTCCTCGCTATCCGCCACAATTCCGCCGCCGGCGGAGCAGTACAGCTGTCCCTGCCATGCCGTCAGGGTGCGAATGGTGATGCTGGTATCCATATTGCCGCAATAGCTCAGGTAGCCAATGCTCCCACACCAGGCGTTGCGACGCTGGGGCTCCAGTTCATCGATAATCTCCATCGCCCGCACTTTCGGCGCGCCGGTGATCGAGCCGCCGGGAAAGGCGGCGCGCAGCAGGTCGCTGGCGTGCAGCGTCATTGGCAGGCGGGCGGTGATGGTGCTGACCAGATGATGGACCGCCGGGAACGGCTCCACCACGAACAGCTCGGGGACCCGCACGCTGCCCGGGACGGCGACGCGGCCGATGTCGTTGCGCATCAGGTCGACAATCATTAAATTCTCGGCGCGATCTTTCGGCGAATTCGCCAGCTTTTCAGCCTGCTGCGCATCTGCCAGCGGCGAATCGAGCCGCGGCAGGGTGCCTTTTATCGGCCGCGTCTGGATCTCCCCCTGGCGCAGCTGGATAAAGCGCTCCGGCGACAGGCTTAAAATCGCCCCTTCATCGAGGCGAATAAAGGCGCTAAAGGGGGCGCGGTTGACGGCGTTCAGCTGGCGGAAGGCCTGCCATTCATCACCGACGTAGCTGGCCTGAAAACGCTGGGCGAGGTTGACCTGATAGCAGTCGCCGCTGTGCAGATAGGCCTGTACCTGGCGAAATTTTTCGCCGTACTGCTGGCGGCTCATATTTGACTGCCAGGCAGAGGTCAGGGCGAAGGTTTCACCCGGCGTCGGCGTTTGCGCCTCTAGCCACTGTAGACGCTGCTGCGGGTCGTCATAGCTGAGCAGCGATATCTGTTGGCGCTGGTGGTCGACGATAAGCGCCCAGTCATAGATCCCCACCGCCATATCCGCCAGCGCGATATCGGCCTGCGCGTGCGAAGGGAGACGCTCAAAGCGACGGCCCAGGTCGTAACCGAATAATCCCAGCGCGCCGCCGAGAAACGGCAGATCGTCATGGGGTTGCGGCGTGAACGGCTGACGATCCAACTGCTGCTGCAGGAGCTGCAGCGGATCTTCCGCTGAGACAACAACGGTTTCGCCGTCGTCGACCCACGTCTGTTCACCGCGCGTCAGCAGCGTGGCGCGCGGGGCAGCCACCAGAATATCAAAGCGGTTATGCGGATGGTCGGCAAAGCCGGAATGCAGCAGCATCGCCCAGGGCAGGGCGCTTAACGGCGCAAAATAGTGTTCGGCCGCATCCGGGCGCCAGGGCAGGGTAATAATCGCGGGGGACAACATCTTTCTCGATCCTGAACGTTGCCGCCCCTCTGGCGTAGTTGGGGACGGCGTGAAATAATTACGCCCCACAATGTAGCAGGAGTAAAAGATGTTTGCAGGTTTACCTTCGCTGAGCCACGAGCAACAGCAAAAAGCGGTCGAACGTATCCATGAGCTAATGGCTCAGGGGATAAGCAGCGGTCAGGCGATTGCCCTGGTGGCGGAAGAGCTGCGCGCAACGCATACCGGCGAGCAGATCGTCGCGCGCTTTGAAGATGAGGATGAGGACGAGTAATTACACCGCGGCGATAATTTTGATCTCAACTTTATACTGCGGGTTCATCAGCGTCGCTTCCACCGTGCAGCGCACCGGGGCGTGACCAGCCACCACCCACGCGTCCCAGGCTTTATTCATCGCCGCAAAGTCGCTTTTATCGGCGAGGAAGATGGTGGCGTCAAGAATACGCGACTTGTCGCTGCCCTGTTTTTCCAGCACCGCGTCAATCTGCGCCAGGGTATTGGCGGTCTGCTCGAAAGCGTCGGCATCGAGATTTGCCGGCACGCCGGTGTAGTACAGGGTCTGGTTGTGGATCACCACGTCTGACCAACGGGCTTCGGCATCAATACGCGTAATTGTCATTGCTTTTTCCTCTTTAAGCATTCCATTCGGCTGCGGCAAGACTGCCATAATGTGCCGCTCGCGTCACTACCCGGACTGGCGAAACGCCGTCCTCCCTGACATAATCACTGTCCAAATAACCAGGGGGCAATGTGATCGACGATTTTGCAGCAGACGGCCAGCTAGCCAAAGCCATACCGGGATTTAAACCGCGCGAGCCGCAGCGCCAGATGGCGGTGGCGGTCAGCGAAGCGATTGAGGCCTCCCGGCCGCTGGTGGTGGAAGCGGGGACCGGAACCGGTAAAACCTACGCTTACCTGGCGCCTGCGCTGCGGGCGAAAAAAAAGGTGATTATCTCCACCGGCTCGAAAGCGCTGCAGGATCAGCTTTACAGCCGCGATCTGCCCACCGTCGCCAAAGCGCTCAAATTCACCGGGAAACTGGCGCTGCTCAAAGGGCGCTCCAACTACCTGTGTCTCGAACGTCTTGAGCAGCAGGCGCTGGCGGGCGGCGATCTGCCGGTGCAAACCCTCAGCGATGTGATCCTCCTGCGCTCCTGGTCGAATCAAACCCAGGATGGCGATATCAGCACCTGCGCCAGCGTCGCGGAAGACTCTCAGGCCTGGCCGCTGGTGACCAGCACCAACGATAACTGTCTCGGTAGCGACTGCCCACTGTATAAAGATTGCTTCGTGGTGAAGGCGCGTAAAAAAGCGATGGACGCCGACGTGGTGGTGGTCAACCATCACCTGTTCCTGGCCGATATGGTGGTCAAAGAGAGCGGCTTTGCCGAGCTGATCCCCGAGGCGGAAGTGATGATCTTCGATGAAGCCCATCAGCTGCCGGATATCGCCAGTCAGTACTTTGGCCAGTCGCTCTCCAGCCGCCAGCTGCTGGACCTGGCGAAAGACATCACCATTGCCTACCGCACCGAACTGAAAGACACTCAGCAGCTGCAAAAATGCGCCGACCGCCTGGCGCAAAGCGCGCAGGATTTCCGCCTGCAGCTGGGAGACCCGGGCTACCGCGGCAATCTGCGCGAGCTGCTGGCGGACAGCCACATTCAGCGAGCGCTGCTGCTGCTCGATGACGCGCTCGAGCTTTGCTATGACGTCGCCAAACTTTCGCTGGGCCGCTCGGCGCTGCTCGACGCCGCTTTTGAGCGCGCCACCCTCTATCGTGGGCGCCTGAAGCGGTTGAAAGAGATCAACCAGCCGGGCTACAGCTACTGGTATGAGTGTACCTCGCGCCACTTTACTCTCGCGCTGACGCCGCTGACCGTGGCCGAGAAGTTTAAAGAGGTGATGGCGCAGAAGTCGGGGAGTTGGATCTTTACCTCGGCGACGCTGTCGGTGAACGACGATCTGCATCACTTTACCGCCCGGCTGGGGATCGACGAGGCGCAGACTCTGCTGCTGCCGAGTCCCTTTGACTATCAGCACCAGGCGCTGCTCTGCGTGCCGCGCAACCTACCCCTGCCGAACCAGCCCGGCGCGGCGCGACACCTGGCGGCGATGCTCAAGCCGCTGATCGAGGCCAACGATGGTCGCTGCTTTATGTTGTGCACCTCGCACGCCATGATGCGCGATCTGGCGGAGCAGTTCCGCGCCACCATGACGCTACCGGTGCTGCTGCAGGGCGAGACCAGTAAAGGCCAGCTGCTGCAGCAGTTCGTCAGCGCCGGCAACGCGCTGCTGGTGGCTACCAGCAGCTTCTGGGAGGGAGTCGATGTGCGCGGCGACGCGCTGTCGCTGGTGATTATCGATAAGCTACCGTTCACCTCGCCGGACGATCCGCTGCTAAAAGCGCGAATGGAAGATTGCCGGCTGCGCGGCGGCGATCCCTTCGATGAAGTGCAGCTCCCGGATGCGGTTATCACCCTCAAGCAGGGGGGGGGCCGCCTGATCCGCGATATCGACGACCGCGGGGTGCTGGTGATCTGCGACAACCGGCTGGTGATGCGCCCCTACGGCGCGGTGTTCCTGGCCAGTCTGCCGCCGGCGCCGCGAACCCGCGATATCCGTCGGGCGGTGCGCTTTCTCGCCGTACCGCCGGCAAGGTAATCCGCACTAAAATGTGTTAAGCTGCGCGCCATTTTGTTAATTAGCGGTTCCCAATAGACTTCGGGCGGCATGGCGGCGGGTTGGCCGTTTGCCGGAAATCAGGCTGCCTGAAGGCCTGAACTATGTAACGAGAGCGTGACCACCCATGCGAATTTTGGCTATCGATACCGCCACAGAGGCCTGCTCCGCAGCGCTGTGGAATGATGGCACCCTTAGTGCTCATTTCGAAATTTGTCCCCGCGAACATACCCAACGTATCCTGCCGCTGGTGCAGGAGGTCCTCACCGAGAGCGGCACCACGCTGAGCGAGCTGGACGCGCTGGCCTTTGGCCGCGGTCCGGGCAGCTTTACCGGCGTGCGCATCGGCATCGGTATCGCTCAGGGGCTGGCGCTGGGCGCCGAACTGCCAATGATTGGCGTTTCCACGCTGGCCACCATGGCGCAGGGCGCCTGGCGCAAAACCGGCGCCACCCGTGTGCTGGCGGCCATTGATGCGCGTATGGGCGAAGTCTACTGGGCCGAGTACCAGCGCGACGAGCAGGGCGTCTGGCATGGCGAAGAGACGGAAGCGGTGCTCAAACCGGAAGCGGTAGCCGAACGGCTGGCACAGCTTTCCGGCGAATGGGCCACCGTCGGCACCGGCTGGCAGGCGTGGCCGGATCTGGCGAAAGCGAGCGGACTGACCTTAAGCAGCGGCGAAATTGAATTGCCGGCGGCGGAGGATATGCTGCCGTTAGCCTGTTACCTGCTGGCGGCGGGAAAAACCGTGGCCGTGGAGAAAGCGGAGCCGGTTTATTTGCGAAACGAGGTGGCATGGAAGAAACTTCCAGGCCGCGAGTGAATCTCAGTAAGGAGAAGACTGAGAAAAGGAGTCGCATCATGGCGGGTCAAAAACAGGGCGTTCGCTGGCTGCTGGCCGCAGCGGTTGCCGTTGCGCTAAGCGGCTGCGTATCGGTGCCGGATGCCATCAAAGGCACCAGCCCGACGCCGCAGCAGGATTTAGTGCGGGTGATGAACGCCCCGCAGCTGTACGTTGGCCAGGAAGCGCGCTTTGGCGGTAAGGTGGTCAATGTGCAAAACCAGCAGGGGAAAACCCGCTTAGAAATCGCCACCGTACCGCTGGACAGCGGCGCGCGGCCAGTGCTGGGCGAGCCGTCCCGCGGAAGGATTTTTGCTGACGTCAATGGCTTCCTCGATCCGGTGGATTTCCGCGGTCAACTAGTGACCGTGGTCGGACCGATCGCCGGGGTGGTTGACGGCAAGGTGGGCAGCACGCCGTATAAATTTATGCTAATGAACGCCACCGGCTACAAGCGCTGGAACGTAGTGCAGCAGGTGGTGATGCCTCCGCAACCTATCGACCCGTGGATGCTGGGTCCGCGCCCCTGGGGCTACGGCTATGGCGGCTGGGGCTGGTACAATCCCGGCCCTGCTGAGGTGAGAAACGTTGTAACCGAATGATTTTGTTGTTTATGTTAGTTCAAAGAAACAGCGGCCGGTCCGCTGTTTCTTTGTTTTCAGTCGAATAAGAAAAAAAATAGTGACGCGCTTCGCAACCTGCTCATTGCCTAATTAATAAACTGGTACGCTGAGTTAATATAATGTTAACAAAATGTATTATCCAGGGGCTGTGATGACGACGAATAACTATTTCAGAGGTGATGCAGTGAAAAAGGTTTGGCTAAACCGTTATCCCGCAGATGTTCCGGCGGAGATAAATCCTGACCGCTATCAATCCCTGGTTGAACTGTTTGAACATGCCACCACCCGTTACGCCGACCAACCGGCGTTTATCAATATGGGTGAAGTGATGACCTACCGTAAGCTGGAGGAGCGTAGTCGCGCCTTCGCCGCTTATCTTCAGGAGGGGTTGGGGTTACAGAAGGGCGATCGCGTGGCCCTGATGATGCCTAACCTGCTGCAGTATCCGGTGGCTCTGTTTGGCATCCTGCGCGCCGGGATGATCGTGGTTAACGTCAACCCCTTATATACCCCGCGCGAACTGGAGCATCAGCTCAACGACAGCGGCGCGGCGGCGATCGTCATAGTCTCCAACTTTGCCCATACCCTGGAAAAAGTGGTGGCGAAAACTCAGGTCCAGCATGTGATCCTGACGCGCATGGGCGACCAGCTTTCCACCGCCAAAGGTACGCTGGTGAACTTTGTGGTCAAGTACATTAAGCGCCTGGTGCCGAAGTACCACCTGCCGGACGCCATCTCGTTTCGCAGCGCGTTGCAGCACGGCTATCGCATGCAGTACGTCAAGCCGGAGATCGTTGCGGAAGATCTGGCGTTTCTGCAGTACACCGGGGGCACCACCGGCGTGGCCAAAGGCGCGATGCTAACCCACCGCAATATGCTGGCTAACCTCGAGCAGGTCAATGCCACCTACGGCCCGCTGCTGCATCGCGGCAAAGAGTTCGTGGTGACCGCGCTGCCGCTGTATCACATTTTCGCCCTGACCATGAACTGCCTGCTGTTTATCGAACTGGGCGGGCAAAATTTGCTGATCACCAACCCACGCGATATCCCCGGGCTGGTGAAGGAGCTGGCGAAGTATCCTTTTACCGCCATGACCGGGGTCAATACCCTGTTCAACGCCTTGCTGAACAACAAAGAGTTCCAGCAGCTTGATTTCTCCTCGCTGCATTTGTCCGCCGGCGGTGGGATGCCGGTGCAGCAGGCGGTGGCCGAGCGCTGGGTAAAACTGACCGGGCAATATCTGCTGGAGGGCTACGGCCTGACAGAGTGTTCCCCGCTGGTCAGCGTTAACCCGCACGATATTGACTACCACAGCGGCAGCATTGGCCTGCCGGTGCCCTCCACCGAAGCCAAACTGGTGGATGATGATGATAACGAAGTGGCGCCGGGTCAGCCGGGCGAGCTCTGTATTAAAGGGCCGCAGGTGATGCTGGGCTACTGGCAGCGCCCTGACGCGACGGATGAGATTATCAAAGACGGCTGGCTGCACACCGGGGATATCGCGGTGATGGATGAAGAGGGGTTCCTGCGCATCGTCGATCGCAAAAAAGATATGATCCTGGTGTCGGGTTTTAACGTCTATCCGAACGAAATCGAAGATGTGGTCATGCAGCATAGCGGGGTGCTGGAAGTGGCGGCCATCGGCGTGCCGTCCGGCAGCAGCGGCGAAGCGGTGAAGATTTTCGTAGTCAAGAAAGATGCTGCGTTAACCGAAGAGGCGCTGATTACGTTCTGCCGTCGCCATTTGACCGGATACAAGGTGCCGAAGCTGGTGGAATTCCGTGACGAACTGCCGAAATCCAACGTCGGGAAAATTTTGCGGCGAGAACTGCGTGACGAAGCGCGCGCTAAAGTGGACAATAAAGGCTAAGTAACGAATGAGTCGCCTGACGCCGGCTACGCCGGCGTTTTTTATGGGCGCAAGTTAAGAGAGTATGCTTTGAACTATCAGATGATCACCACCGACGATGGCCTGCGCGCTGTCTGCGAAGCGGCAAGCGCGGCCTCCGCCGTCGCTCTGGATACGGAATTTGTCCGCACCCGCACCTATTACCCGCAGCTGGGCCTGCTGCAGCTGTTCGACGGCCAGCAGGTCTCTCTGATCGATCCCTTGACGATTAACGACTGGGCGCCGATGCGCGACCTGCTGCTCAACCAGGATGTGACTAAATACCTGCATGCCGGCAGCGAAGATTTAGAAGTCTTCCTTAATGCATTTAACCTGATGCCGCAGCCGCTGATTGACACCCAGATCCTGGCGGCCTTCTGCGGCCGCCCAATGTCCTGGGGCTTCGCTTCGATGGTGGAAGAGTATTCCGGGGTAGCGCTGGATAAAAGCGAATCCCGCACCGACTGGCTGGCGCGCCCGCTGACTGAGCGTCAGTGTGAATATGCCGCGGCCGACGTCTGGTATCTGCTGCCGATCGCCAGCCAGTTAATGGCTGAGACCGATCGCGCTGGCTGGCTGCCGGCGGCGCTCGACGAGTGCCGCGTGATGCAGCAGCGTCGTCAGGAGGTGGTCGACCCGGCCGAGGCCTGGCGCGATATCGGTAACGCCTGGCAGCTGCGTACCCGCCAGCTGGGTTGTCTGCAGCTGTTGGCGGAGTGGCGCCTGCGCAAAGCGCGCGAGCGCGACCTGGCGGTAAACTTTGTGGTGCGGGAAGAGCATCTGTGGAGCGTGGCGCGCTATATGCCCACTAGCCTGGGCGAGCTCGACAGCCTCGGGTTGTCCGGTAGCGAAATTCGCTTCCACGGCAAAACGCTGATTAGTCTGGTCGAAAAAGCGCAGGCGCTGCCGGAGTCGGCCCTGCCGGCGCCGCTGCAGAACCTGATCGACATGCCGGGCTACCGCAAAGCCTTTAAAGATATTAAAGCGCTGGTGCAGGAAGTGAGCACGGAGAAGGGCGTAAGCGCGGAGCTGCTGGCGTCGCGTCGGCAGATCAACCAGCTGCTGAACTGGCACTGGCAGCTGAAAACGCAAGCCGGTGAACCTGAGCTGATTTCCGGTTGGCGCGGGGAGCTGATGGCCGAGCGGCTGAAGAGGCTGTTAAACGACTATCCGCGCTAGTTCGCGGCCAGGTTCAGACCATTAAAAAACCGGCGGCGCGTGGCGTAGCCGGTTTTTTTTCGCGATAGCGCGACAGGTCAGGATTTCGACTCTTCCGTTTCGGGTAGGGTCACGTTCAGCTCAAGAATGGATATATCCCCGTCCCGCTGCTCCAGCTGCACGCTGACCATCTCCGGGTCGATCTGTACGTATTTACAGATCACTTCCAGGATATCTTTGCGTAACTGCGGCAGGTAATGCGGCTCCGCGTCTCCGCGGCGGCGCTCGGCGACGATGATTTGCAGGCGTTCTTTCGCAATATTAGCCGTGTTCTTTTTTCGCGAGAGAAAAAAGTCGAGTAAAGCCATAATTTATCCTCCGAACAGGCGTTTGAGGAATCCTTTCTTCTCTTCTTCAATGAAGCGGAAAGGGCGTTCTTCTCCGAGCAGACGTTCAACGGTATCGGCATAGGCTTTGCCTGCGTCCGAGGCGGCATCGAGGATCACCGGCTCACCCTGGTTGGATGCGCGCAGGACTGACTGGTCTTCCGGGATCACGCCTACCAGGTTAATGCGCAGAATTTCCAGCACGTCTTCCATGCTCAGCATATCGCCTTTATTAACGCGGCCTGGATTGTAGCGGGTCAGCAGCAGATGCTCTTTGATTGGCTCTTCGCCATTTTCCGCGCGGCGGGATTTAGAGGCGAGAATGCCAAGGATACGGTCGGAGTCGCGAACGGAGGAGACTTCCGGGTTAGTGGTGATGATGGCTTCATCAGCAAAGTAAAGCGCCATCAGCGCACCGGTTTCAATGCCTGCCGGGGAATCACAGACGATGAAATCGAATTCCATTTTCTTCAGTTCTTCGAGAACCTTGTCGACGCCTTCGCGAGTCAGAGCGTCTTTATCCCGGGTCTGGGAAGCCGGGAGAATGTAGAGGTTTTCCGTGCGCTTATCTTTAATCAGCGCCTGGTTCAGTGTGGCATCGCCCTGAATGACGTTGACGAAATCATAAACGACGCGACGTTCGCAGCCCATAATCAGGTCGAGGTTACGCAGGCCGATGTCGAAGTCGATAACGACGGTTTTCTTTCCCTTCTGGGCCAAACCTGTAGCGATGGCCGCGCTGGAGGTGGTCTTGCCAACGCCCCCTTTACCCGAAGTCACAACAATAATGCGTGCCATAGAAATTCCTTGTTAAAAAGGGATTAATTTAACGGTTGAATTGCCAAAGCGCTTTCACCTAAACGCAGGCGCGCCGCTTTGCCATAAAATTCGGCCGGGATGTTATCGCTCAGCCAATATTCCCCGGCGATGGAGACCAGCTCCGCCGCAAGGTGGGTACAAAATATCTGGGCGTCTCTGTCGCCACCGGCGCCTGCCAGCGCACGTCCTCGCATCATGCCATATACATGGATATTTCCGTCAGCGATAAGTTCCGCACCGGCACTCACATGATTTGTAACAATAAGATCACAGTGTGGCGCATAAATGCGCTGACCGGAACGTACCGGCTGATCAATCAAACGCGTTTTTGTGATCTGACTAGCAACTGGCGGCGGCGGGGTGGGTTCGGACGGTGCCGGACGAGAGGCTTTTTCTTTCCCTTCGGTTAATAACGGGATGCCGGCGCGGTCGATTTCGGTTTTCAGGCGCGGAATTTTGCATCCGCTAACGCCCATAATACGTAAACCGGTCGCGGCGATAGCCTCGTTGATGGCGCGCCATTCCACCTCTTCCTCGATGCTGGCGATATTCACCACCACCGGAGCATGACGTAAAAAAGCGGGAGCCTGGGCGATTTTGTCTTCTAACGCCTGACGAATAACCTCGGGATTTGCATCGTGCAAATGAACGACAGATAACGTGAAGCTACTGCCTTTAAGTTCGATTGGCGTATTTGACATCCTGGCCTTACTCAATTTGCTGTTTATCAACCGCCGAAGTGCGGTGATATTCCGAAGACTAAAAGGCATGTTATAGTCACTCATATATTGAGGCAAGTGACCACGGGTCTAATTCCGAGTAAAACTATGTTTTGTGTGATCTATCGAAGTACTAAACGTGAACAAACCTATTTATACGTCGAAAAAAAGGACGATTTCTCGCGCGTTCCTGACGAGCTAATGCGCAGCTTTGGCACGCCGCAAATGGCGATGCTGCTGCCGCTGGATGGGCGCAAAAAACTGGTTAACGCCGATCTGGAAAAAGTGAAACAGGCGTTAAGCGAACAGGGCTATTACCTGCAACTGCCTCCGCCGTCTGAAAATCTACTAAAGAAACACCTGGCGGAACAGGGGAAACAATCCGATTAACCCACGAGGGAAAATAATGTACCAACATCATAACTGGCAGGGTGCGCTTCTGGATTATCCAGTAAGCAAAGTAGTGTGCGTCGGCAGTAATTATGCGAAACACATCAAGGAAATGGGCAGTGTGACGCCGGAAGAGCCGGTGCTGTTTATTAAACCTGAGACTGCGCTGTGCGATCTTCGTCAGCCGTTGGTGCTTCCTGAGGGGCTGGGCTCGGTGCATCACGAAGTCGAGCTGGCGGTGCTTATCGGCAGCACGCTGCGTCAGGCGACGGAAGAGCATGTGCTGAAAGGGATTGCCGGCTATGGCGTCGCGCTGGATCTCACGCTGCGCGACCTGCAGGCGAAAATGAAAAAAGCGGGACAACCCTGGGAGAAGGCCAAAGGCTTCGATAACGCCTGTCCGATCTCCGGCTTTATCCCGGCCGCTGAGTTCCACGGCGACCCGCAGAATACGTCGTTAAGCCTGAAAATTAATGGCGAAGTGCGCCAGCAGGGCACCACTGCCGACATGATCCATAGGATTGTGCCGCTGATCGCCTATATGTCGCGCTTCTTTACCCTCAAAGCCGGGGATGTGATCCTCACCGGCACCCCGGAAGGCGTGGGGCCGCTGCACAGCGGTGACGAGCTGGAGGTCGGCTTCAACGGCCTGGCGCTCACTACCCGCGTGCTGTAAGCGCTATTTGCCGCCTTTTGGGGCGGCAAAACTTGCATCGGCGTGCCAGACTGGTTATAAGGTGCACCCTTAACTGGCAACGACGGACACTCCGATGAGCGAACAACCTTTCTGGCAACAAAAAACACTGGATGACATGAGCGACGCGGAGTGGGAATCGCTGTGTGACGGCTGCGGCCAGTGCTGCCTGCACAAGCTGATGGATGAAGACACTGACGAGATCTACTTCACCAACGTCGCCTGTCGTCAGCTCAATATCAAAACCTGCCAGTGTCGTAACTACGCGCGTCGCTTTGAGTATGAGCCGGACTGCATCAAGCTTACCCGCGAAAATCTGCCGACCTTCGAATGGCTGCCGCCGACCTGTGCCTATCGCCTGCTGGCGGAAGGCAAGCCTCTGCCGGCCTGGCACCCGCTGCTGACTGGCTCAAAAGCGGCGATGCACGGCGAACGCATCTCCGTTCGCCATATTGCGGTGCCTGAGTCCACGGTGGTCGACTGGCAGGACCATATCCTTAATCTGCCTGACAGGGCGCGCTAAGCGCCGTCACGCTTTCTTCGCGTGGAACAGCCCGTTTTCACCGTCGGTTTCTTCCGCCACCCAGAAGTGAATATTGAAGCGGGCGTCGTCACTGAGTTCGACGCGGTGCCAGTACTGCGGCGGACTGGTAGCAAACTGCCCGGCATGAATCACGACTTTTTTCTCCGGCTCCGTCGCCTGTTCATTGGCAAAACCGTAATAGGTCACCGTTCCCTCCATGACGCACAGCTGGCCGAAGACGCCAGCCGCGGTGTTGTGGTGGCTCAGCAGGGCGGCAGGGACATTCTCTTTGGTAAAGAATGGGGTGGAGCGTTTAACTTTCCAGTCTGCGGGGATCAGTAAAGATGACATGTGAGCTCCTGTTGGGTTTTAAAAGATGTATTTAATATGCTCCTTTTAATTGCTATGGTCAACCATAGAGGTCAACCATAGACGGGAAACGATTCAGCGATGCGCAGGAGGCATAAAAAAACGCCCCGCAGGGCGTTTCATTGTGGGCTGTACTCGCCGCGGCTTAACGACCAAACAGATCGCGTTTTTTCGCTTTGAAAGGCTGAGCAACGATCACCAGAATAGCGACCAGCAGATAGGCGGCGAAAATCCCCACCAGCCATTGCGGCATCTCCAGCGACAGGAACTGCCACTGACGTACTGAACAGTCTCCGGACGCAACGAAAACCTGCGGCAGCCATTTATCCAGCGGCAGCCAGGTTGGGAAGCGGGCGGCGAAATCGCAGGTCTGGAACGGTGAAGGGTGCAGCTGGATCATCGTATGCTCCCACGCCAGCTGTAGTCCGCGTATCGCGCTGTACAACCAGATTGCCATGGCGACATAGCGCAGCGGCGTTTTGGGGGCGATAGCGCCCACCAGTCCCGCGCCCATGATGCCGAACAGCGCGCAGCGTTCGTAAATACACATGACACACGGCTGCAGCAGCATCACGTGCTGGAACCACAGCGCGACAAGTTCGAGAATAAAAGCGGTCAACGCCATCAGGAGCCAGGCACCGCGTCCTCTTGAGCACTGGTTTAAATATTGCAACATAATCATTTCCCTGGAAGATGCTAAATCATGGCAGTGTAAACGAAAACCGAACCGACGCCAGAGGCGCGGCGGAAAATATTCCGTAACGGGTTATTGATGCGCCCGGGCGAACCCGGGCAAAAACTGACTCAGGGCAGGCTGGGCGTCACCAGCCAGCCGTGCGCCAGCAGCCAGTCGGTGACTGGCATCAGGGTGAACTCGACGCATAACAGGCCGACCAGCGTCAGTACGATGGTGTAGGGCAGCGCCATCCACACCATACGGCCATAGGAGAGCCTAATAAGCGGCGCCAGGGCGGAAGTCAGCAGGAAGAGAAACGCCGCCTGGCCGTTCGGGGTGGACACCGAGGGCAGGTTGGTGCCGGTGTTGATCGCTACCGCCAGCATCTCAAACTGGGGCAGGCTGATGGCGCCATGTTCGAGCGCCGCTTTCGCTTCGTTGATGTAGACCGTGCCGACAAACACGTTATCCGAAATGGACGACAGCAGGCCGTTGAACAGATAAAACAGCGACAGCTGCGCGTGCGGCGAGGCCTGCAGGACAAACTCGATCACCGGCGTGAACAGCTGCTGATCGATGATAACCGCGACGATGGAGAAGAAGACCGTCAGCAGCGCGGTAAAGGGCAGCGCCTCGGTGAACGCCTTGCCAATGGCGTGCTCATCGGTAACGCCGGTAAAGGTGGTGGCGAGGATGATCACCGACAGGCCAATCAGGCCGACCTCAGCCAGGTGAAAAGCCAGGGCCACGATCAGCCAAACGCCAATGAGCGCCTGGGCAATCAGCCGCAGTCGCTCCTGACGGCTGCGCTGGGCGCGGCTGCGATCGTCAAACTCCTGCAGCACCTTGCGCACCGTCGGCGGTAGCGGTTCGCCGTAGCCAAACAGGCGATACTTTTCGACCAGCAGACAGGTTAACAGACCGCAGACCATCACCGGCAGGGTCACGGGCGCCATGCGAAGAAAGAACTCGCCAAAATGCCAGCCCGCGGCTTTGGCGATAATCAGGTTTTGCGGCTCGCCGACCATGGTCATGACGCCGCCGAGCGCGGTCCCGACGCCGGCGTGCATCATCAGGCTGCGCAGAAAGCCGCGGAACTGCTCCAGCACCTCACGGTAGTGCTGCTCGATATGGCTGTCATCGAGCAGGTCGCTATCGTCCGGGCGCGCCGAGGCGACGCGGTGATAGATGCCGTAGAACCCGACGGCGACGCTGATCACTACCGCCACCACCGTCAGCGCATCGAGAAAGGCCGAGAGGAAGGCGGCCGCCAGGCAGAACGCCAGCGATAGCAGCATTTTGCTGCGGATCCCCAGCAGCAGGCGCGTAAACACGAACAGCAAAAGCTGTTTCATAAAGTAGATACCCGCCACCATGAACATCAGCAGGAGCAGCACCTCCAGATTGCCGGCGATCTCTTCCCGGACGTGCGCCGGGCTGGTCATGCCGATCAGCAGCGCCTCGATAGCCAGCAGACCACCCGGCAGCAGCGGATAGCACTTCAGCGCCATGGCGAGGGTAAAGATAAACTCGACCACCAGCAGCCAGCCGGCGACAAACGGCGCCACGGCGAACACCAGCGGATTTACGATTAAGAAAATGATTAATGCCAGCTTGTACCAGTCCGGCGACTGGCCAAGAAAATTGCGCCACAGCGCGCGGCCATAAGAAATTTCCACGACAGAATCCTTCCCCGTCAATGAGTGCATGGTTTTGTGCATAACGATTGGCAAGAGTACCAGTTGAGCAAAATGAGAAGCAACTTTCTTCGCGCCGTGCTGGCGGTTTGTGAAGATAAGGAAAAGCGCAAAGTAAAAGCGGAAAATGAAACGGCGATCCCTTTTTAATTCACTTGCCATGCTATCTGCGCTATAGCGGCTCTGGTATGATGAGTGCAATTGTAACGCTGTGTAATGGAAATCTTACTATGGTCATTAAGGCGCAGAGCCCTGCGGGTTTCGCGGAAGAGTACATCATTGAGAGTATCTGGAATAACCGCTTCCCTCCCGGATCGATTCTCCCCGCTGAACGCGAGCTTTCTGAGCTGATCGGTGTCACCCGCACAACCCTGCGCGAAGTATTGCAGCGTCTGGCCCGTGACGGCTGGCTGACCATTCAGCATGGTAAGCCCACTAAAGTGAATAACTTTTGGGAAACCTCCGGCCTGAATATCCTCGAAACGCTGGCGCGCCTCGATCACGACAGCGTGCCGCAGCTGATTGATAATCTGCTCTCCGTGCGCACCAACATTTCCACGATTTTTATCCGCACCGCGTTTCGCCAGCATCCGGATAAAGCGCTGGCGGTCCTGGACAGCGCCCGGGAGGTGGAGGATCACGCCGACGCCTTCGCCGAGCTTGATTATAATATTTTCCGTGGTCTGGCGTTTGCCTCCGGCAACCCGATCTACGGTCTGATCCTCAACGGCATGAAGGGGTTGTATACCCGCATCGGACGCCACTATTTCTCCAGCCCGGAAGCGCGCAGCCTGGCGCTCGGTTTCTATCATCAGCTGGCGAAAGTGTGTGAGGCTGGCCTGCATGACCAGGTTTACGAGCTGGTTCGTCGCTACGGCCATGACAGCGGCGAGATCTGGCACCGGATGCAGAAATCGCTGCCCGGTGATTTAGCCATGAATATGCGTTAAGCGGGCTTTTCGCGATCGATATACAGAACAAGGGGGCCAATGGCCCCCTTTGTTATTTTACTCGCCCCGCAATGCTATAGCGCGTTCGGCCGCGCCGGGCAGCGGTCCAACAGCTCAATGCTGCCGTCGGCGTTCTGCTGCTCCAGCAGCACATCGAACCCCCACAGACGATGCACATGCTTCAGCACTTCGCGCCGGCCTTTGTCCAGCGGGACGCGGTTGTGCGGCACATAGCGCAAGGTCAGCGATCGGTCGCCGCGCAGGTCAACGTTCCACACCTGGATATTCGGCTCAAGATTGCTGAGGTTATACTGCGCGGAGAGCTTATTGCGGATCTCGCGATAACCCTCTTCGTTGTGAATCGCCGAGATCTCCAGATAATTGTTGTGATCGTCGTCGAGCACGGTAAAGAAGCGGAAATCGCGCATGATCTTCGGCGACAGGAACTGACTGATAAAGCTTTCATCCTTAAAGTCGCGCATGGCGAAATGCAGCGTTTCCAGCCAGTCAGAACCGGCGATATCGGGGAACCAGTACTTATCCTCTTCCGTGGGCGACTGACAGATGCGCTTGATGTCCTGGAACATGGCGAAGCCCAGCGCGTAGGGGTTAATCCCGCTGTACCACGGACTGTTGTACGGCGGCTGGAACACCACGTTGGTATGGCTGTGGAGAAACTCCAGCATAAAGCGCTCAGTCACTTTCCCTTCATCGTAGAGATGGTTGAGGATGGTGTAGTGCCAGAAGGTGGCCCACCCCTCGTTCATCACCTGGGTCTGTTTCTGCGGGTAGAAATACTGGCTGACTTTACGCACGATGCGCAGGATCTCGCGCTGCCACGGTTCGAGCAGCGGGGCGTTCTTCTCCATAAAGTACAGCAGGTTCTCCTGCGGTTCGGAAGGGTAGCGACGAGCGGATTCAATCGCTTTTTCCTCTTCGCGCTTCGGCAGGGTGCGCCACAGCATATTCACTTGGCTTTGCAGATACTCTTCCCGGCTTTTCTGCCGCGCTTTCTCCTCCTGCAGAGAGATTTTTTGCGGACGTTTATAGCGGTCGACGCCGTAGTTCATCAGCGCGTGGCAGGAGTCGAGCAGTTTCTCTACTTCGTCGACGCCATAGCGCTCTTCGCACTCGGTGATGTACTTACGGGCAAAGATCAGATAGTCGATGATCGAGCTGGCGTCGGTCCAGCTGCGAAACAGATAGTTATTTTTAAAAAACGAGTTATGCCCGTAGCAGGCATGGGCCATCACCAGCGCCTGCATGGTGATGGTGTTTTCCTCCATCAGGTAGGCGATACAGGGGTTGGAGTTGATGACTATCTCATACGCCAGACCCTGCTGACCGTGCTTATAGGCCTGCTCGGTCTCAATAAATTTTTTGCCAAACGACCAGTGCGGATAGTTGATGGGCATGCCGACGCTGGAGTAGGCGTCCATCATCTGCTCGGAAGTAATGACTTCGATCTGGTGCGGGTAGGTGTCAAGACGATAGAGCTTGGCGACCCGGTCCACTTCGGCCAGGTAGGTTTCCAGTAACTCGAACGTCCAGTCGGGTCCATCGCTTAAACGGGTGGTGTCCCTGTTCATGGAGTCAATCGTAGCCATTAGCGCGCCCTCGTTGTTGTTGGTTTTCTCTGAACGGAAAACCTCTAAACAAGCATAGAACACGGTGCAGCAAACTGTGCTGTACGCCAATCGCTTTTCTTCGCGATTTCCCCATCTCAAAGCCGTTTTTTTGCCTTGTTTGCAGAATTTAATGCTGGGTAAAAATAAAGCGCAGCATGAGATCGTAAATCTCACAGCGCAGGGCTGGTGCGGTTTGCTGTGAGTTAAGTCACCATAAATAAAGCGTATGTTGAATAATATTTTCAACTGAGTTATCAATTTGTAATTAGATGATTGTTCTTTAACTGTTACGGAGTCGCTATGCGTGTCGTCATACTGGGAAGTGGGGTGGTTGGGGTAGCCAGCGCGTGGTATTTGAGTCAGGCGGGTCATGACGTGACGGTCATCGACCGTCAGCCCGGTCCGGCAGAGGAGACCAGCGCGGCCAACGCCGGGCAGATTTCTCCCGGCTATGCGGCGCCCTGGGCGGCGCCGGGGGTGCCGCTGAAGGCGATCAAATGGATGTTTCAGCGCCATGCGCCGCTGGCGGTCGGTCTTGACGGCACCTCGTTCCAGTTGAAGTGGATGTGGCAGATGCTGCGCAACTGCGACACCCGCCACTATATGGAGAACAAAGGCCGTATGGTGCGCCTGGCGGAGTACAGCCGCGACTGCCTGAAGGCGCTGCGCGACACCACCGGCATTCAGTATGAAGGGCGCCAGGGCGGGACGCTGCAGCTGTTCCGTACCGCCAAACAGTATGAAAATGCCACCCGCGACATCGCGGTGCTGGAGGACGCCGGCGTGCCGTATCAGCTGCTGGAAGCGAAGCGGTTGGCGGAGGTGGAGCCGGCGCTGGCGGAGGTCAGCCACAAACTGACCGGCGGCCTGCGCCTGCCAAATGATGAAACCGGCGACTGCCAGCTGTTTACCACCCGTTTGGCGGCAATGGCGGAACAGGCCGGCGTGACCTTCCGCTTCAACACCGCAGTGGATGCGCTGCTGCACGAGGGCGATCGCATTGCCGGGGTGAAATGCGGCGATGAGATTATCAAGGGCGATGCCTATGTGATGGCCTTCGGCTCCTACTCGACGGCGATGCTTAAAGGGCTGGTGGATATACCGGTCTACCCGCTGAAAGGCTACTCATTAACTATTCCGATCGCTCAGGAGGACGGCGCGCCGGTTTCAACTATCCTTGATGAGACTTACAAAATCGCCATCACCCGCTTCGATCAGCGCATTCGGGTCGGCGGCATGGCGGAGATCGTCGGTTTTAACAAAGCGCTGCTGCAGCCGCGTCGCGAAACCCTGGAGATGGTGGTGCGCGATCTGTTCCCGCGCGGCGGCCACGTGGAGCAGGCGACGTTCTGGACGGGCCTGCGGCCGATGACGCCGGACGGCACGCCGGTGGTCGGCCGCACAGCGTATAAAAATCTGTGGCTCAACACCGGCCACGGCACGCTTGGCTGGACCATGGCCTGCGGCTCCGGGCAGCTTATCAGCGATCTGATCTCCGGCCGCACGCCGGCGATCCCTTACGACGATCTGGCGGTTGCCCGCTACAGCCCCGGTTTTACCCCGGCGCGCCCGCAGCACCTGCACGGCGCACACAACTAAGGAGCTTGCATGACCCGTCCGGTAGTGGCCAGCATCGACCTGCTGGCCTTGCGGCAGAATTTACAGATAGTGCGTCGCGCGGCCCCCGGGTCGCGCCTGTGGGCGGTGGTCAAGGCCAACGCCTACGGCCACGGCGTGGCGCGCGTATGGAGTGCGTTAAGCGCGGCGGATGGTTTCGCCTTGCTCAACCTGGAAGAGGCGATCCTGCTGCGCGAGCAGGGCTGGAAAGGCCCGATCCTGCTGCTGGAGGGCTTCTTCCATGCCGATGAGCTGGCGGTGCTGGATCAATATCGTTTAACCACCAGCGTCCACAGCAACTGGCAGATTAAGGCCCTGCAGCAGGCGAAGCTGCGCGCGCCGCTGGATATCTATCTCAAGGTGAACAGCGGCATGAACCGGCTGGGCTTTATGCCTGAGCGGGTCCACACCGTCTGGCAGCAGCTGCGGGCGATAAGCAACGTCGGCGAGATGACGCTGATGTCGCACTTCGCGGAGGCGGAGAACCCGCAGGGAATTGTCGAGCCGATGCGCCGTATCGAACAGGCGGCGGAGGGGCTGGATTGCCCGCGCTCGCTGGCCAACTCGGCGGCGACCCTCTGGCATCCGGAAGCGCATTTTGACTGGGTTCGTCCAGGCATCGTGCTGTATGGCGCGTCGCCTTCCGGGCAGTGGCAGGACATCGCCAACACCGGGCTGAAGCCGGTCATGACGCTGCGCAGCGAGATTATCGGCGTGCAGAACCTGCGCCCCGGCGAGGCGATTGGCTATGGCGGCCTGTACCGCACCACCCAGGAGCAGCGGATCGGCATCGTCGCCTGCGGCTATGCCGATGGCTATCCGCGGGTGGCGCCGAGCGGCACGCCGGTGCTGGTGGATGGCGTACGCACCACCACCGTTGGACGCGTATCGATGGATATGCTGGCGGTCGATTTAACGCCTTGTCCGCAGGCCGGGATCGGCGCGCCGGTCGAGCTGTGGGGCAAAGAGATTAAAATCGACGACGTGGCGGCCAGCAGCGGCACCGTCGGCTATGAGCTGATGTGCGCCCTGGCGCCGCGGGTGCCAGTTGTGACCCTGTAACCTATTCCGGGGCGGATCACTCCGCCTCGTCTTCCGCGACCCGCACCCCAACCTTCAGCACGTGATCGTTCTCTTTTTCAGCTACCGTCCACACCATCCCGGCGAACTCCACCTGGTCGCCCACCACCGGCGCCGCGCCCAGCAGCTGCTGCACCACTTCCCCGAGCGACTGCTGATGCTCGCGGAACTCCTCACCGCCGTCGAGACCGTAGATTTGCGCCACATCGGCGAAGCGGGCCTCAGCATCAAGAATGAAGTCGCCGAAAAAGCGCTGATCGAGCGCCACCGGCGGCGACTGGCTGAACATTTTGCCCAGCGCCGGCAGGTCGTGCTCTCGACCAATAACGCACAGGATATCGCCTTCCCGCAGGCGGGTGCTGCCGGTGGGGTGCAGCAGGACATTGTTGCGAAACAGCGCGGCAATCCGCGTCTCCGGTGGCATGTGCAAGTCGCGCAGCGCCGCGCCGATGCACCACTTATCGGCCCCCAGCTGGTAGACAAACTGCTCCCACGGGTTTTCCGGGTGAATATCCAGCCCGACGCGGGAGATGGGCCAGCTGATGGGCGGAACCACCACTTTGGCTTTTTTCGCCGCCCACGACAGCGAAGTGCCCTGCAGCAGCAGCGACACCAGCACCACGAAGAAGGCGACATTGAAGAACAGGCGGGCGTTGTCCAGGCCGGCCATCATCGGGAACACCGCGAGAATAATGGGCACCGCGCCGCGCAGGCCAACCCAGCTGATAAACACCCGTTCGCGCAGGTTAAAGCCGCGAAACGGCAGCAGGCCGGCAAACACCGACAGGGGCCGGGCAATGAATATCATCCACATCGACAGCAGCAGCGCCGGGATAGCGATCGGCAGCAGGTCGGAGGGCGTCACCAGCAGGCCCAGCACCAGGAACATGGCGATCTGCGCCAGCCACGCCAGGCCGTCGAAGTTCTGCAGGATGCCGTGCCGGTTGCGGATCGGCCGGTTGCCCAGCAGAAAGCCGCAGAGATAGACGGCGAGGATACCGCTGCCGTCGAGGGAGGTGGTGACGGCAAAAATCATGATCCCGCCGCTCAGCGCCAGCAGCGGATAGAGGCCGGCGGGCAGCACGATGCGGTTAATCATCTGCAGCAGCAGGTAGCCGCCGCCGAGGCCGATGGCGATCCCGAGGCCGAACTGCTGAATGATATGCACGGCGAACATCCAGCTGAGGCCGGTTTGGTGCTGCTGGATCATTTCGATCAGGGTGATGGTCAGGAAGACCGCCATCGGGTCGTTACTGCCTGACTCTATCTCCAGCGTCGAGCCGACGCGCTCGTTGAGCCCCTTGCCGCCGAGCAGCGAGAAGACCGCCGCGGCGTCGGTGGAGCCGACAATGGCGCCGATCAGCAGGCCTTCGATCAGATCCAGCTTGAACAACCAGGCCGCCATCATCCCGGTCAGCGCCGAGGTGATCAGCACCCCAACCGTCGCCAGCGACAGCGCGGGCCACAGCGCGACGCGAAAGGAGCTGGCCTGGGTGCGCATCCCGCCATCCAGCAGGATCACCGCCAGCGCCAGGTTACTCACCATATAGGCGAAGGGGTAGTTGTCGAAGGGGATGCCGCCGATGCCGTCAATGCCTGCCAGCATCCCGATGGCCAGAAAGATGACCAGAATCGGGATGCCAAGGCGCGAAGAAAAGGAGCTCAATAAGATACTGCAGGTTACTAAAACAGAACCCAGAATAAACAGACTAATGACCGCAGCGGCGTCCAATGTTCACGTACTCCCTGACTGGCGTGAAAAAATGGCTAAAAGTGACACTATTTTAACAATTCGCAGGGGATCCGCCTATGCGTTCGGGAAATTTATTCTGTCAGCACCGGATGGCCGCCGATCGTCAGGGTGGTGGCCGCCGCCTGATTCACCAGGCGCGCGCGGGCGCCCAGCGGCAGGGTCACCGTGCGCTGCTCGTGGCCAAACTCCAGTCCGCTAATCAGCGGCAGGGATAGCTGCTGGCGCAGATAATCAAAGACCTGCGGCAAATCGTATCCCGCGTCATAGTCGTTCGGCGCGCTGCCGGTGAAGCTGCCGAAGATCACCGCTTTCTGCGCCGCCAGCACGCCGCTGTGCAACAGCTGAAGCAGCATGCGCTCGACGCGGAACGGGTGCTCATTGATATCCTCCACCACCAGGATGCCGTCGCGGATCGCCGGCAGCCACGGCGTGCCGATAAGCGAGGTCAGCATCGCCAGATTTCCCCCCCACAGGGTGCCTTCCACCCGGCAGTTCGGCCCTTCGCCCGGCCATTCGAGGGTGAATTCCGGCTGGCGTAGCGCCTGCCAGAAATGGTGCTCGGTAAACGGGTCGAGGGTCTCCGCGCCGAAGTTGCCGGCGAGCATTGGACCGCTGAAGGTGATGACGTTGCCCATGGCCAGCAGGCCCGACTGGATAGCGGTGAAATCGCTGTGGCCGCAAATCAGCAGCGGGTCGCGCTGCTGGCGGGCAACCAGCCCCTGCCAGTCGATATGCGGCAGCAGGCGACTGGCGCCGTAGCCGCCGCGTACGGCGAGGACGATCCGGTTGCGGCCGGGCAACTGGGCCAGCTGGTTAATATCGGCCAGCCGTTCATGTTCAGTCCCGGCGAAACGCTGCTGCCGGCGGGGAATGACCTGCTGGTGGGCCACCTCGTGTCCGGCCTGCTGCAGACGCTCGACGCCGCGTGCTGCCGCCTGCTGGTTGATGCAATACCCGGATGGCGCGACCAGATAAAACTGAGACATGATAATTCCTTGCTATGAATGAAAGGGTTATGATGCCGCCTGGAATGGCGATTGTCATCTCCAGGTGGCTAACTTCAGTCCGCACCCGTCATCCTTCAGGTTGTCGGCAGGCGGGAGACGTACCGCGGCCGTCGTTCTGTAGCATGATGGCGTTTGGGTAGATAAGGATAGATGTGTGAAATTGAGATGGTTGCTTATTTTAGTCGTTTTTCTGGCCGGTTGTAGTTCGAAACATGATTACACTAACCCGCCATGGAACCCCGAGGTCCCGGTGAAGCGGGCGATGCAGTGGATGCCGATCAGTGAAAAAGCCGGCGCCGCCTGGGGCGTGGATCCGCAGCTGATCACGGCGATCATCGCCATCGAGTCGGGTGGTAATCCTGCAGTGGTGAGTAAATCCGGCGCCGTCGGGCTGATGCAGCTCAAGCCGTCGACCTCCGGACGCGATGTCTATCGGCGGATGGGGTGGCGCGGCGAGCCGTCGGTCAGTGAGCTGAAAAACCCGGAACGTAATATCTCGATGGGGGCCGCCTATCTGAGCATTCTGGAGAACGGTCCGCTGGCGGGGATCAAAGACCCGCAGGTGATGCGCTATGCGGTGGTGGTCTCCTATGCCAACGGCGCTGGCGCGCTGCTGCGTACCTTCTCCTCGAACCGCCAGGACGCCATCGAGGAGATTAACGATCTCGACGCCGATGAGTTCTTCGAACATGTGGTGAAAAAACACCCGGCACCGCAGGCGCCGCGCTATATCTGGAAACTCCAGAAAGCGCTGGACGCCATGTAATCCCTCGTTTGGCCTCCGGTAGTCTCCCGGAGGCCACGTCCTCAGAAATCGTAGCCCACGGTGGCTATAACGCTGCGCTCTGCTCCCCAGTAACAGTTGCCGGTGCCATAGCAGCCGGAAATATACTCGCGGTCGCCGATATTGTTGGCGTTAACCTGCACATAAGCGCCTTTCAGCGTTGGCGACCAGACGCCGAGGTCGGCCCGCATCATGGCGTCCATCAGCGTGACCGACGGCAGCCGCGCGGTGTTGGCATCATCCGCCCACTGTTTACCGATGTAGCGGACGCCGGCGCCAACGGAGATCCCCGCCGGGAACTGATAGCGCGCCCAGAAGGAGGCCATCTGATCCGGGGTCAGCTGCGGCGTGTTATTGTCGGTCCCGTCTTTGGTGTCCTGGAAACGCAGACGATTCCAGGTATACGAGGCGATAGTACTCAGCTGCGGGGTGATCTGGTGGTGCGCTTCCAGCTCAACGCCCTGGGAATGGACCTTACCCGCCGGAATATAGGTGGCGGTGGCGATGTTCGGGTCGCGAGTGGCGACATCCTTTTGCGTCAGGTCGTAAATCGCGATGCTATAGAGATCGCTGCTGCCCGGCGGCTGGAACTTCAGGCCGGCTTCAACCTGTTCGGCGGTGGTCGGTTTCAACGGTTTGCCGTCCGCGCCCGGCAGCATCGCCGGAGTGATCGCCTGGCTGTAGCTCAGGTAGGGCGACAGACCGTTGTCCAGGGCGTACAACAGCGAGGCGCGGCCGCTGATATGGTCGTCTGAACGGCGGTTTGAGGTCCCCTGTGTATCGCTGACCTGCTGGGAAACGATGCGGTCGTAGCGGGCGGAAACATCCACATGCCAGCGGTTCCAGACCATCTCATCCTGCAGATACAGCCCGGTCTGGTAATAGCGGCGATTATTGTCGTCGCTGTAGGTAACGGTATGTCCGGTCTGCGCGGTATAGCCGCTAAACGGGTTAAGGGGCGCCGCGCCGCCGGCGCCGGTCCACAGGTCGTTACGGAAGCGATGATATTCGGCGCCGAGGATCAGGGTGTGCGCCAGGTCGCCTGTATTGAAATCGGCGCGCAGGCGGTTATCGGTTGACCAGCCGTCCAGCGAACCGCGCGAACCGCTGTAGCCGCGGGCCAGCATGTCGCTGTCATCTATCCAGCCGACCTGGTAGACCTGATCGAGGGAGACGTTGGTATGGGTGTAGCTCCCGGCGGAAGAGACCGACCAGACGTCGGTGAACTGGTGGTCAAACTCATAGCTGTAAATCTGCTGGCGGCGCTGATAGCCATCTCCCGGATCGCCTTCGTTGGTGCTGGGGGAGAGCTTACGGCCATTGTGCGCGTAGCGGGTGCCGTCCAGCGGCAAAGAGCCGTGGTAGCCGCCGGAAGGATCTTTTTGCAGATAGGCGCGCAGCAGCAGCGAGGTGTCGCTGTCCGGCTGCCACAGCAGGGAAGGCGAAATCGCGTAGCGCTCTTCGCGGGTATGGTCATACTGCGTGTCGCTGCTGCGGGTCATCCCGATCAGCCGCCATGCCCACTGGTCATTGATGGCGTCGGTGTAATCGAAGGCCGCGCCTTTGGTATTTTGCGTGCCGCCGGTCAGGCGGATGTGGCCCTGCTGACTGAACTGCGGACGTTTGGAAGTCAGGTTGACCACGCCGCCCGGCACGCTCTGCCCGTAGAGCGCGGAGGAGGGGCCGCGGATCACATCCACGCGTTCGATAAACCACGGGTCGATTTGCAGTACGTTATGGCTGCCGCCGTCGCTCATCAGGCGCATGCCGTCGAGGAACAGGTTATCGACGTCGCCGCCGTGGTAGCCGCGCAGGGAGATGGCGTCGAACCGGGTGGCGCCGCCGCCGAAGCTGGAGTAGACCCCCGGGGTATATTCCAGCGCCTGGCTGATGGTATTCGCCCCCTGATCCGCCATCTGCTGGCGGGTGACCACCGACACCGACTGGGCGGTAGTGATTAACGGCTGGTCGGTTTTCGTCGCCCCGAGCGAGGTGCTGGCGCTGTAGCCCTCCGTCGGCGCGCTGGCGGACGCCGGCGGGGTGGCAGTGACCACCACCGTCTCTTCGGCTTGCGCGGTGAAGGGGAGTGTGACCGCAAGGGCATACAGCAGCCCCGGGCGTTTTCGAGAAATAGCCACGTTCATAAGATCATCCTGAACCAACGCGGTCTGGTACTCCTGTACGCCGCCGCGTGAAAAACGAATCTGTCATTATTCGTTAAAAAGTAATGCGAATTATTATTGTTTGTATTTGTGCGATCAAGCGAAAAGGTGACCTGTTCAACGCGAGGGGGTGGGGAAGTGTTTCCCGCGAGCCGCAGAATGGGTCTGCACGGGACGGTAGTACCAGGGAGACCGCTTCCCCCTACCGATTTTGGTAGGGGGCGGCAAAGCGTCAGGAGCCGGTCTTTTGCGGTTCCGCAGGGGCGGGGTCGTTAGCCGCGGGCGCCGCAACAGGTTTGTCCTGCGGTGAAGGGGTTGTCGCCGGACGGGTAGCGGGCAGCGCATCGCAGGGTTTCTCCTGCGGGCAGATCAGATCCAACATCTTCAGGGTGACGCCGTTGGTCCAGCCAAAGCCGTCCTGCAGCGGATATTCCCCGCCGCCGCCGCCGGTGCCGGTCGAACTCACGTCATACTTCTCCACCAGCTTTTGCTTACTGTCATAGGTATGCTGCACGTTGGTCAGGAAGCGCCAGGTGACCTCCATGGCGATCTTCTGCTGACCATAGTTTTGCAGCCCCTCGACCGCCACCCACTGCAGCGGCGCCCAGCCGTTGGGGGCGTCCCACTGCTGGCCGCTGTTGACGGTGGTGGTGGTCAGCCCGCCGGGTTTAAGCAGGCGCGACTCGGCGGCGGCGGCCACTTTCGTCGCCCGCTCGCGTGACGCGGCATTGACGTACAGCGGGAACAGCGCCGCCGCGGTCAGTTGATTGCGCACCTTGTGGGTTTTCAGATCGTAGTCGGCGTACCATCCCTCTTTATCATTCCACAGGTATTTCTCGATGGCCTGCTGGCGGGCGTTAGCCAGCGCATCGTACTGCGTAGCGCCAGCGCTGTCCCCGGATGCCTTGCTGGCGCGGGCGAGGGTTTTCTCCAGATGGAACATCAGGGCATTGAGATCGACCGGGACAATCGAGGTGGTGCGAATGGTGGCGAGCTGCTGCGGATTGTCCATCCAGCGGGAGCTGAAATCCCAGCCGGAGGCGGCGGCGGAGCGCAGGTCGCGATAGATCTCGGTTGCCGGACGATTCGGGTTGCTTTTGGCGGTTTTGACGTCGTCAAGCCAGGACTCGGGACGCGGGGTGTCGCTATCGTCCCAGTAGCGGTTGAGCAGCGCGCCGTCCGCCATCCGCACCGCCCGTTTGTCGGCGCTGCCGGGAGCCAGCGCGTCCGCTCCGGCCATCCAGTAGCGATACTCTTTCTCCAGCTGCGGCTGGTAGGTTTTCAGCACCTGGTCGCCATCATGCGTCGCCAGCAGGCTCACCATAAAGGAGAAGAAGGGGGGCTGCGAACGGCTGAGATAATAGGTGCGGTTGCCGTTGGGGATATGGCCCCAGGCGTCAATTTCTGCGGCGAAGTTGGCGACCATATCCTCGACTTTATCCCAGTGACCGCTTTCGGCAAGACCCAGCATCGTGAAATAGCTGTCCCAGTAATAGACTTCGCGGAAACGTCCTCCGGGCACCACGTAGGGCTTAGGCAGCGGCAGCAGCGAGTCCCATTTTTCCACCTCGACGGTGCTGCGGGTCAGGACCGGCCACAGGCCATCGATATGTTGACGCAGAGTTTGCCCTTTGGGCGGCACATAGGTGTCGTTCTCTTTCGGCAGCGTGAAGTTCAGTTCGACGAAGTGGCGCAGGTCGAAGCTGGCCTGGTTTTTTTGCATCCGGTAATCGGCAAGGATCATCAGCGGATCGCTGTTAGGGATAGCGTCGGCGAAGGTTTTCTGATCGGCAAACAGCTTCGCGCTCTGGACATCATTGAACAGCGGGCCCAGCAGAATATCCGGCGAGGGGGGCGGCGCGGTTTTGCCGTCTTCCGCCTGAGCGTTCAGGCTCATCAGGGCGATCAGAGCGCCGCCGATCGCCAGGCGCAGGGAACAGGGCAAAGCAGCGGGACGACGTGCATCAGTACTCGTCATGGGGAGTTCTCCTTATCATTATCGACTGCGGGCCACGACGTTTGGCCATCCAAAAACCTTAGACGAATATCTGCCGCTGCGCGTGTCAGGGGTAACATTTTGCGCGAAAACAGAGGATTTACCTGCCAGGTCTCCTGAGACCGCCGCGGGCTGGGCCGCCTGGCTGAGGGCGCTGGCGTCCACGATGGCGCAAAAAACGTCGCCCTGCCTCACGACGGTGCAGCCGCCGCCGGGCGCGGGCGGCTGTTTTGGCGTTTTTTTGCACAACCAGACGGCGGGGCTGAACCGATTTGCACAACGCCGCGGCGGCAGAGGACCTGGCATAATTAATGCTTATCTCTTAGCGGGATTACCACAAAGTGAGTACAACCGGAGGGGATAGCCATGATTAAAATTACGCTACCTGACGGGCATTATTATGACGAGATGCTGACCGCGCAGGGTGAACAGCGGCCGCACTATAATGCCTGGTGGCAATGGTTTCGCAACACCGATCAATTCTCTATCCGGCAGAAAAAAGCGCAAGCGGAACTGCTTTTTCACCGTATCGGCATCACCTTTAACGTTTACGGCGAGGATGAGGGGACCGAGCGGCTGATCCCGTTTGACAGCGTGCCGCGGATCATACCTGCCGGGGAGTGGCAGCGCATTGACCGCGGCATACGCCAGCGGGTGAAAGCGCTGAACGCCTTCCTCTATGACATCTATCATGAGCAGAATATCCTGCGCGCGGGGCTGATCCCGGCCGAGCAGGTGCTGGCCAACGAGCAGTATCAGCCGTGCATGCAGGGCATCAACCTGCCAAACAACACCTATGCCCATATCACCGGCGTCGATATGGTGCGCAATAACGACGGTCAGTACTACGTGCTGGAGGATAATCTGCGCACGCCGTCCGGCGTCTCCTACATGCTCGAAAACCGTAAGATGATGATGCGCCTCTATCCGGAGATGTTCGAGCAGCATCACATTGCGCCGGTGGAGCGCTACCCGAGCTACCTCCTGCAGACCCTGCGCGAAAGCTCGCTGGTGGATGATCCCTGCGTCGTGGTGATGACCCCGGGTCGCTTCAACAGCGCCTACTTCGAGCACAGCTTCCTGGCGCAGCAGATGGGGGTCGAGCTGGTGGAGAGCGCCGATCTGTTTATTAAAAACGGCGCGGTGTATATGCGCACCACCGAGGGGCCGCGGCGGGTGGATGTGATTTATCGCCGCATCGACGACGCCTGGCTCGACCCGCTGGCCTTCCGCGCCGATTCGATGCTCGGCGTCCCGGGGCTGCTGTCCGTCTATCGCGCCGGCGGCGTAGTGCTGGCCAACGCCATCGGCACCGGGGTGGCTGACGACAAATCAATCTATCCGTACGTCCCGGAGATGATCCGCTTTTACCTCGGCGAACAACCGATCCTCAGCAATATCCCCACCTGGCAGTGCCGGAAAGCGGAGGACCTGCGCTACGTGCTGAGCAATCTCGAGCTGATGGTGGTCAAGGAGGTCCATGGCGCCGGGGGCTACGGCATGCTGGTTGGCCCGCGTTCGACTAAAGAGGAGCGGGAGGCCTTCCGCCAGCGCCTGCTGGCCAATCCGGCCAACTATATCGCCCAGGACACCCTCGCGCTGTCGACCTGCCCCACCTTCGTTGATGAAGGGCTGTCGCCGCGGCATATCGATTTACGGCCCTACGTGCTGTCCGGGCAGGAGATGCGGCTGGTGCCCGGCGGCCTGACCCGCGTGGCGCTGACCGAAGGGTCGCTGGTGGTCAACTCGTCGCAGGGCGGCGGAACCAAGGATACCTGGGTGATGGAGGATGACGCATCATGCTAAGTCGTACGGCGAGTGAACTGTTCTGGATGGCCCGCTATCTCGAGCGGGCGGAGAGCTACGCCCGGGTGCTGGACGTGACCTGGAAATTATCGATGATCCCCCGTCACAGCCAGCAGTCGCGGGATCTGGCGCTGCCGCTGAATTTGTCGATGACCCACGAGTTGTTTCAGGCGCGCCATGCCCGCTTTACCATGAGCAATCTGCTCAACTTTTTTGCCCTTGATGGCAACAACCCCTGCAGTATTTACAGCTGCGTGGAGATGGCGTGGAACAACGCGCACGCGGTGCGCGGCAGTTTGTCGGCCGAAGTGTGGGAGAGCATCAATGCCGCCCGCATTGAGCTGCGAAGCCTGCGCCAGCAGGGGCTGGGCGAGCTGGGGAGCGATGGCTTTTTTGAGTGGGTGAAAGAGCGGGTGCATCTGTTTCGCGGAGCGGTGATAGGCACGCTGCTGCGCAACGACGCGCTGAGCTTTATCGGTATCGGCACCCTGATTGAGCGCGCCTTCGCCACCACCCAGCTGCTGCTGATTAAGGATCAACAGCTGACCAACGATCCGGACCCGGTGCGGGAATACTACCGGCTGGATACCCTGCTCAATGCGGTCAGCGCCCGCGAAGCCTACAACAGCCTCTACCGCCAGCCGGTCAGTCGCGAAACGGTGATGGAGCTGCTGATCCTGCGCAACGATATTCCGCGTTCGCTGCGCGCCAGCATTGCCGATCTGGTGGGCGAGCTGGAGAAGATCGCTAACGACCGCTCCTATCAACCGCTGCGCCTCGCCCATCAGCTTAATGTTGATCTGCGCTTCAGCACCCGTGACGACCTGGCGCAGGCGGACCTGCAGACCACCCTTAACGGGCTGCTGGCGAGAATTAACGCGCTGTCCGACAGCATCAGACAAACCTACCTGGAGGCCTTATGAAACTGGTCATCGATCATCTCACCCGCTATGGCTACGATGAAGAAGTGAAGTTTTCCACCCAGTATCTGCGCCTGACGCCGCGCAGTACCGCCCGGCAGACGATCACCGCCTGGACGCTGACCCTGCCGGACGGCGCGGCGGTGACCACTACCGACGGCTGGGGCAATGTGCTGCATGTGCTGACGCTGGATAACCCGCACAAGGAGATCACCATCCGCGCCAGCGGGATTGTCGATATCGCCGACGAAGGGGAGGAGACGCGTGATGAAGAGGCCGAGCTGCTGTCGCCGCTGGTTTTTCTGCGCTGTACGCCGCTAACCCGCGCCGATACGGCGATCCGTGAGTTTGCCCAGCGCCTCTATCGTCCCGATGCGGCGGAAGAGAGTCTGAATCAACTGATGGCGGATCTGCTGTTAAGAATGCCATACTCCCCCGGCGCGACCCAGGTGCAGGACTCCGCCGCCGACGCCTTCGCCCGCGCGAAGGGGGTGTGCCAGGATCATACCCATGTTTTTCTCGCCTGCTGCCGCGCGCTGGAGATCCCGGCGCGCTACGTCAGCGGCTATGTCTACAGCGATAACGCCCAGCATGTGGCGATGCATGCCTGGGCGGAAGTCTGGCTCGACGGCCGCTGGCTGTCGTTTGATATCACCAATAATACCCGTCGCCTGAATCAGCATTTACGGCTGGCGACCGGGCTGGATTATCTCGACGCCTGCCCGGTACGGGGCACCCGGCTGGGCGGCGGCGGGGAGATTATGTTAACTAACGCTGAAGTGCGCGAACACAGCCAGCAGGCGCAGCAGCAATAATACGGGAATAACCGCAATGACCTACTGTGTGGCCATGTGCCTGGCGGATGGACTGGTGTTTGCTTCCGACTCCCGCACCAATGCGGGCGTCGACCATATTGCCACTTTTAAAAAGCTGCACGTTTTCCATCAGGAGGGGGAACGGGTGCTGGTGCTGCAATCCGCCGGCAATCTGGCCACCACCCAGAGCGTGATAAGCCTGCTCAGCGCGCGCATCCGTACCCAGCAGGAGCCGAATCTGATGCAGGTCACTTCCCTCTACGACGCCGCGATGCTGATCGGTAAAACGCTGCTGGAGGTGATCCAGCGCGACAGCAGCAACCAGCAGACCTGCAGTAACACCAACTTCAACTGCAACCTGCTGCTTGGCGGCCAGATCGCCGGCGAAACCCATCGTCTGTTCCATATTTATCCGGAGGGCAATTTTATTGAAGCCACCCGCGACACGCCTTATTTCCAGATTGGCGAAAGCAAATACGGCAAACCGATCATCGATCGGGTGCTGACCATCGACACGCCGCTGGAGCAGGCGATGTGCTGCGCGTTGATCTCCATTGACTCGACGCTGCGCAGTAATCTGTCCGTCGGCCTGCCGCTGGATACGCTGCTCTACCGCAGCGGCAGCTTCAGCAGTGCCGGGCAGCATCGCATCACCGACAGCGATCCCTACTTCAACCGCATTCGCAAGGCGTGGTCCGAAGGGCTGTTGCACACCTTCCAGACTCTGCCGACCTGGACGCCAGCGGAGCGGGAAGAGGAGTAGTCGCTGTGACGCTCCGCCGGTATCGTCGGCGAGAAGGCGGGTAAGGCGCTGGAGTCCTTAAGTATCCTCGACCTGGCGGTAAAATTTCAGCAATAGCGGTAAATAAATTAACGACAGGCCGCAGGGATCGTAGGCCGGGCAAGGCGTCGCCGCCGCCCGGCACAAAAGCGGCGCCGCTGTCCTTGTCCGGCGGCGCTGCGCCTGCACCGGCCTGGATGGCCCGGGGAGGGGTTATCCCGTAGGCCCGGCAAGCGCAGCGCCGCCGGGCGATGGACCTGTTTAAACACCGCCAACCTGTTGCGCCATGGACGGTATTCTCTTTGCCCTGTTGAACACAAACGCGCTTTTTGGCAAAGCTAAGTCAATTAAATACTTTGTTATTTAACGTGTTATCTCACATCTTCGGTGGGAATGAGGCAACACGGCAAGGTATCGGAAGTGACGGAAAAGAAGACGGCTGTCTATGTGGATGACCAACAGCGCATCCTGATCCGCCAGCTGGCGCGCAGCTGGCTGTGGCGCAGCGAGCTGCCGACCTGGCTGCTGATTGTGACGGTTTACGGCGGCTGGTTTGCCTGCGTGGCGGGCTGGCGGACGCTGGGACTGTTTCCGGCCACGCTGCTGTTGATCTGGTTTACCGCCTGGTATATGTCCTTACAGCATGAGCTGATCCATGGGCATCCCACCCGGCTGGCATGGTTTAACCAGCTGTTGGGGACGCTGCCGCTGGCGGTCTGGTATCCCTATGGCGTCTACCGCGACAGCCACCTGGCGCACCATCGCAACCATCTGCTGACGCACCCTGAGGATGACCCCGAATCGTACTACGTAACGGCGGAAAGCTGGCAGCGCTTCTCAGCCTGGCAGCGCCGCCTTATCCACCTGCGCAACACCTTCTGGGGGCGTCTGCTGCTGGCGCCGATGATGGATATTATTCACACCCTGAACAGCGCGCTGTGGGCTTTCCGCGAGGGCGACCGCCGCGCTATCGCCATGTGGAGTCTGCATCTGTTGCTGCTGACGGGTCTGCTGACCTGGATGGCGGCGCAGGGTTTTTCTCCGCTGTGGTTTGTGCTGGCGGTGAGCTACCCGGCGCTGGCCCTGACCAAAGTACGCTCTTTTCTCGAACACCGCGCCGCGGATGACCCGCTGGCCCGCTCGGTGATCAACGAGGCCGGGCTCCCCTGGCGGGTGCTGTTCCTCAATCTCAACTACCATGCGGTGCATCATGATCTGCCAGGGGTCCCCTGGTACGCTTTACGTCAACTGTATCTGCATCGCCAGGCGGCGTATCTGCAGCGTAATCAGGGGTTCCTGGTGCGCGGGTACGGCGAGTGGCGACGCCATTTTAGCCGCCGGGCGGTGGCGGTGAACGCCCATCCGGGCTTTGGCGAGCAGGCGCAGGCGGGAGGAGAATATGGCTGAACGCATGACTTTTCCGATGTATGCCATCCACCGTCAACAGACCCAGGCCCTGTGGCAGGCGGTGCAGTCGCTGCTGGACGAACGCGGCGTGATGGTGGCGGGGGACCCTCCGGCGGCTGACCCCGGGGATCTGCTGGCTCACTGGCGCCAGCCGACGCTGTTGCTGAGCCAGACCTGTGGCTACCCGCTGGTGACCCAATTGCCTGAGGTGCAGACGGTGGGCTGCTTCCACTACGCTGCACCCGGTTGCGAAGGGCGCCGCTATCGCAGCCTGCTGGTGGTCCGCGAAGCGGATAGTCACCGGATGCTGGGGGACTTTTTTGGCCGTCGGGCGGTGTGCAATGCCGAGCACTCGCAGTCCGGCTACAACGTACTGCGTAAAATGGTCGCGCCGCTCTCCCGGGAGGGGCGTTTTTTTTCAGCGGTGATGTTCAGCGGCAGCCATCGGCAATCGCTGCGCGAACTGCAGCAGGAAAACGCCGATATCGCCGCCATCGACTGCGTGACCTACGCTCTGCTGCAGCGCCATCAGCCGCAGGCTCTGGCTGGCCTGGTGGCGATCGGCTGGAGCCCGGCCGCGCCAGGGCTGCCGCTGATCACCGCCGGCGCCACCCCGGCGGCAACGCTGAATAGCCTGCGCGAGGCGCTCCAGCAGCTGGTAAGCGATGATCGCTATCGTTCCCTGTGCGACGCCTTGCTGATCTGCGGCTATAGCGATATGTCGCGGGAGGCCTATGCGCCGCTGCTGGCGTGGCGGGATGAGGCCGCGGCGCTGGGGGTCAGCCAGCTATAGGCGAAATGCCCGGGCCAGCGATCTGCGCCGGGGCGGGCTATAGCGGCTGGTCCCACGGCTGGGCGCTGAGATCCATTCGCAGATAGGAAGAGAGCAGGTCGACAGCCAGCTGGTCGCTCATCAGCTGCTCGTTAAGCTGCTGGCGCAGCCGCGGGATCATCTCTTCACGATAGGCCGGGTCGTTGTTTTATGGATTTGTGATCGGTAACACAAATGACTCTCCAATGGCCGTCGTAAAAGATAAATTACCAGGGTTGATTTTAATCAAAGTATGACCAACTGCGCTATGGCGGAAAAAAGATCGCTGCCTATCGCGACCCAAAAGAAAAATTGTGAATTTAATGTTTCTTTGGTGTAAATAATGACCGTGCATTTTCCCCAACCGCCGGGGATAAAATGTGATGCCCGACCGGCTTGTCGTTAAATAATGGCGTTTATTACGTCTGCTTTTTATTCTTTACAGCATTAATTTAATTTTCGGCTTTCTTCTCAACCTGATAGCGCGGGTCGAATAACGTACAAAAGACGTATTTTTTATCGCCATTTCGCCGTCGATGTTATCGCCATCAATTATTTTTATCCCCGCATTCGGCCACGGCAAAAGGCGCGCAAATAGCGTTCATGATGCTTGTAATGTATTGATTTTAATTTGCTTATTCTGGCTCGTGGATCCTGCTTATCCGCCGCGGCGGAGCCTTTGTGAGAGCTCTCACATAACCCGGCAATTGCGATTTGTTACACTTTCCGCCGTCAACAAAGGAATGAAAGTGAGACGCGATGAATACTTTTTCTCTGCCTAAAACACAGCATCTGGTAGTTTTCCAGGAAGTGATCCGCAGCGGGTCAATCGGGGCCGGAGCAAAAGCGTTAGGACTCACTCAGCCGGCGGTCAGTAAAATTATTGGCGACATGGAGAGTTATTTTGGTAGCGAATTAATCGTCCGGCGAAATACCGGCGTCTCGCTCACCGAGGCCGGGCAGGTATTTCTCAACTGGTCAGAAGCGATCACCCGTGAAATGAAAAATATGGTCAATGAAATGAATGCTCTGACCAACAGCGCGGTGGTGGATGTCTCCTTTGGTTTCCCTTCGCTGGTCGGGTTTACCTTTATGTCGGAGATGGTGCATCAGTTTAAAATGACTTTCCCCAAGGCGCGGGTCTCGATGTATGAGGCGCAGCTCTCCGCCTTTTTGCCGGCAATCCGCGACGGGCGCCTCGACTTCGCCATCGGGACGCTGAGCGATGAGATGAAACTGCAGGACCTGCACGTCGAGCCGCTGTTTGAGTCTGAGTTTGTGCTGGTGGCGAACCGGGCGCGGATCGGCAACGGCACCGTCCGCCTGGCCTCGCTCCAGCACGAGCAGTGGGTGCTGCCGGAGACCAATATGGGCTACTACAGCGAACTGCTGACCACCCTGCAGCGCAGCGGTATCCGCCGTGAAAATATCGTTAATACCGATTCGGTGGTGACGATCTATAACCTGGTGCTCAATGCCGATTTTCTGACGGTGATCCCCTGCGACATGACCACGCCGTTTGGCTCGAGCCAGTTTGTCACCATCCCCATTAAAGAGGCCTTGCCGGTGGCGCGCTATGCGGCGGTATGGTCGAAAAATTACCGGTTAAAAACCGCCGCGGCGTCGCTGGTGGAGATGGCGAAACACTATTCCTCGGGGCAGGGCAACCGCCACTGGCAGCCATTACAAATTATTGCGTAACTGAAAGTCGTTAAATAATCCAACACACGTCCTCGCTGTTATCAGCAGGATGACGCCCGGTCATTGACTTTATATTAAGATACAGAGGCCATAATGCATATTACCTACGATCTTCCGGTATCTATTGACGATATTCTCGAAGCGAAACAACGCCTCGCGGGAAAAATATATAAAACAGGCATGCCCCGTTCGAATTATTTTAGCGAGCGCTGCCAGGGCGAAATATTTCTTAAATTCGAAAATATGCAGCGCACGGGTTCATTTAAAATTCGCGGCGCCTTTAATAAACTGTGCGGTTTAACCGCGGCGGAAAAACGCAAAGGGGTGGTGGCCTGCTCAGCGGGCAACCACGCCCAGGGCGTCTCGCTCTCCTGCGCCATGCTAGGCATTGACGGGAAAGTAGTGATGCCGAAAGGGGCGCCGAAATCGAAAGTTGCCGCCACCTGTGATTATTCGGCGGAAGTGGTGCTACATGGCGATAACTTTAACGATACCCTCGCCAAAGCCAGCGATATTGTTGAACTTGAGGGCCGCATTTTTATTCCCCCCTATGACGACCCGCAGGTTATCGCCGGGCAGGGGACGATTGGACTCGAAATATTAGAAGATCTGTATGACGTGGATAATGTCATCGTGCCCATTGGCGGCGGCGGCTTAATTGCCGGTATCGCGATTGCGATTAAATCCATTAACCCGACAATCCGCATTATCGGCGTGCAGTCGGAGAATGTTCACGGCATGGCCGCCTCCTGGTATGCCGGGGAAATCACCAGCCATCGCCACGCCGGCACCTTAGCCGATGGTTGCGACGTCGCCCGCCCGGGGAAACTGACCTATGAAATCGCCCGCCAGCTGGTGGATGACATCGTCCTGGTGAGTGAGGACGACATTCGCCAGAGCATGGTCGCCTTAATTCAGCGCAATAAAGTGATCACCGAAGGGGCCGGGGCGTTAGCCTGCGCCGCGTTATTAAGCGGCAAACTCGACAGCTATATCCAGAACCGCAAAACGGTCAGCCTGATTTCCGGGGGCAATATCGATCTCTCCCGGGTATCGCAAATTACCGGTTTTGTTGACGCTTAATTCAATACATAAGTGAGGACAGGATATGAGTACGACTGAGAGCATTGCATCCAGCCAGACAAGCCTTTCGTCCTGGCGTAAATCTGACACCACCTGGACCCTGGGCCTGTTTGGCACCGCTATCGGCGCCGGGGTGCTGTTTTTCCCGATCCGCGCCGGCTTCGGCGGGCTGATCCCGATCCTGGTGATGCTGGTGCTGGCCTATCCCATCGCCTTTTATTGCCATCGGGCCCTGGCCCGGCTATGCCTGTCGGGGGCTAACCCCTCCGGCAATATCACCGAAACGGTGGAAGAGCATTTTGGCAAAACCGGCGGGGTGGTGATCACCTTTCTGTACTTCTTCGCCATCTGCCCACTGCTGTGGATTTATGGCGTCACGATCACCAATACCTTTATGACTTTCTGGGAGAACCAGCTGCAGATGCCGGCTCTCAACCGCGGGGTGGTGGCGCTGCTCCTGCTGCTGCTGATGGCGTTTGTCATCTGGTTTGGTAAAGACCTGATGGTCAAGGTGATGAGCTATCTGGTGTGGCCGTTTATCGCCAGCCTGGTGGTGATCTCCCTGTCCCTGATCCCCTACTGGAATAGCGCGGTGATTGACCAGGTCAACCTCAGCGATATCGCCTTAACCGGTCACGACGGCATTCTGGTGACGGTATGGCTGGGCATCTCCATCATGGTGTTCTCCTTCAACTTCTCGCCGATCGTCTCCTCGTTTGTGGTCTCCAAACGCGAAGAGTATGAAGCGCAGTTTGGCCGCGAGTATACCGAACGCAAATGCTCACAGATCATCTCCCGGGCCAGCATGCTGATGGTGGCGGTGGTGATGTTCTTCGCCTTCAGCTGCCTGTTTACCCTCTCACCGCAGAACATGGCGGACGCCAAGGCGCAGAATATCCCGGTGCTCTCCTATCTGGCGAACCACTTTGCCTCGATGTCGGGCACCAAATCCACCTTTGCCACCCTGCTGGAGTATGGCGCGTCGATCATCGCCCTGGTGGCCATCTTCAAATCGTTTTTCGGCCACTATCTCGGCACGCTCGAAGGGCTGAACGGTCTGATCCTGCGCTTTGGCTATAAAGGGGATAAAACCCGGGTCTCCAGCGGCAAGCTCAATACCCTGAGCATGGTGTTCATCATGGGCTCGACCTGGGTGGTGGCGTATGCCAACCCCAATATCCTCGACCTGATTGAGGCCATGGGCGCGCCGATTATCGCCTCGCTGCTGTGCCTGCTGCCGATGTACGCCATTCGTAAAGCGCCTTCGCTGGCCAAATACCGTGGCCGTCTCGACAACCTCTTTGTGACCGCTATCGGTCTGCTGACCATCCTCAACATTGCTTACAAACTGTTCTAATCCGGCTCAGGCCACGCGGAGTACAACATGACTGAATTTCCGGTAGTACTGGTGATTAACTGCGGCTCGTCGTCAATCAAATTTTCCGTCCTGGACGCCGCCAGCTGCGACTGCCTGCTCAACGGCGTGGCCGAGGGCATCAACGCGGAACGGGCGTCTCTCTCGCTCAACGGCGGCGAGCCGGTGGCGCTGGCGCAGCGCGGCTACGAAGGCGCCCTGCAGGCGATTGCCGGGGCATTAGCCCAACGCGACCTCATCGACAGCGTGGCCCTGATTGGCCACCGCGTCGCCCACGGCGGCGACCTGTTCACCGAGTCGGTCATTATTAGCGAGGAGGTTATCAATAACATTCGCCAGGTATCGTCCCTGGCCCCGCTGCATAACTACGCCAGTCTCAGCGGCATCGCCTCGGCGCAGCGGCTGTTCCCGGAGGTGATGCAGGTGGCGGTCTTTGATACCAGCTTTCACCAGACCCTGGCCCCGGAAGCTTTTCTCTATGGTCTGCCGTGGGAGTATTACCAGAATCTCGGGGTACGCCGCTACGGTTTCCACGGCACCTCGCACCGCTATGTGTCCCAGCGCGCCCTGGCGCTGCTCGGGTTGCCGGAGCAGGAGAGCGGCCTGGTGATCGCCCACCTGGGCAATGGCGCCTCGATCTGCGCGGTGCGTAACGGCCGCAGCGTGGACACCTCGATGGGGATGACGCCGCTGGAGGGGCTGATGATGGGCACCCGCAGCGGTGATGTCGACTTCGGCGCCATGGCGTGGATTGCCGGGGAAACCCGGCAGACCCTCAGCGACCTGGAGCGGGTAGCCAACACCGCCTCCGGCCTGCTGGGGATCTCCGGTCTTTCCTCCGACCTGCGGGTGCTGGAGCAGGCGTGGCATGAGGGCCATGCACGCGCCCGCCTGGCGATTAAAACCTTTGTCCATCGTATCGCCCGCCATATTGCCGGCCACGCCGCGGCGCTGCAGCGTCTCGACGGCATTATTTTCACCGGCGGGATTGGCGAGAACTCGGTGCTGATCCGTCGGCTGGTGAGCGAGCGGCTGGCGGTCTTTGGCCTTGCGATGGACGCCGCCCGCAATCAGCAGCCCAATTCGGCCGGCGAGCGCCTGATCTCCGCCGACGGCAGCCGGGTGCGCTGCGCGGTTATTCCTACCAATGAAGAGCGCATGATTGCCCTCGATGCGATCCGCTTAGGCCGGATCCACACCGCGGCGGCGCTGGCCTGACTTTTTATTCTGTAGAGAGACGATGTTCATGAAAGTAGATATCGATACCCAGGATGTACGATACGCCGACGCCTGGCTGGGCTTTCGCGGTACGGCGTGGCAAACGCAGAACGACGTTCGCGACTTTATTCAGCATAACTACACCCCTTACGAGGGCGATGAGTCTTTCCTCGCTAACGCGACGCCAGCGACCACCGCCCTCTGGGAGCAGGTGATGGCCGGGATCCGCGTCGAGAACGCCACCCATGCGCCGGTGGATTTCGACACCAATGTCGCCACCTCCATCACCGCCCACGCGGCGGGCTATATCAACCAGCCGCTGGAAAAGATCGTCGGCCTGCAAACGGACCAGCCGCTGAAGCGCGCCCTGCATCCTTTTGGCGGCATCAAGATGATCAAAAGCGCCTTCGAGGCCTATGGTCGCGAAATGGATCCTGACTTTGAGTATCAGTTTACGGCGCTGCGTAAGACCCACAATCAGGGCGTTTTTGACGTCTATTCCCCGGATATGCTGCGCTGCCGTAAATCCGGGGTGCTGACCGGGCTACCGGACGGCTATGGCCGCGGACGGATCATCGGCGATTACCGCCGCGTGGCGCTGTACGGCATTCGCTATCTGGTCCGCGAACGTGAGCTGCAGTTTGCCGACCTGCAGCCGGCCCTTGAGCGCGGCGAGGCGCTGGAGGCCACCCTGCGCCTGCGCGAAGAGCTGGCCGAACAGCGGCGCGCGCTGCTGCAGATGCAGGAGATGGCGGCCCGCCTCGGCTGCGATATCTCTCTCCCGGCGCGCACTGCCCGGGAGGCGGTGCAGTGGCTCTACTTCGCCTACCTGGCGGCGGTGAAGTCGCAGAACGGCGGCGCCATGTCGCTGGGGCGCACGGCCACCTTCCTCGACATCTATATCGAACGCGATCTGCGCGCCGGTTTATTGAATGAGGAGCAGGCCCAGGAGCTCATTGATCACTTCATCATGAAGATCCGCATGGTGCGTTTCCTGCGCACCCCGGAATTTGATTCGCTGTTCTCCGGGGATCCCATCTGGGCGACGGAGGTGCTGGGCGGCATGGGGCTGGATGGTCGCACCCTGGTCAGCAAAACCACCTTCCGCTATCTGCATACTCTGCATACCATGGGCCCGGCGCCGGAGCCGAACCTGACCGTGCTCTGGTCGCAAGCGCTGCCGGCGGCGTTTAAAAAATATGCCGCCCGGGTCTCTATCGCCACCTCGTCGCTGCAGTATGAGAACGACGATCTGATGCGCAGCGATTTTCACAGCGACGACTACGCCATCGCCTGCTGCGTCAGCCCGATGGTGATCGGCAAGCAGATGCAGTTCTTCGGCGCCCGCGCCAATCTCGCCAAAACGCTGCTCTACGCGATTAACGGCGGGGTGGATGAGAAACTGAAGATTCAGGTGGGGCCGAAAACCGCACCGTTGCGCGATGAGGTGCTGGACTACGACACCGTGATGGCCAGCCTCGACCACTTTATGGACTGGCTGGCGGTGCAGTACATCAGCGCGCTGAACATCATCCATTGCATGCATGATAAGTACAGCTACGAGGCGGCGCTGATGGCCCTGCACGACCGCGACGTCTACCGCACGATGGCCTGCGGCATCGCCGGCCTGTCGGTGGCAGCGGATTCGTTGTCGGCGATAAAGTACGCCCGGGTGAAGCCGGTGCGCGATCACCACGGGCTGGCGGTGGACTTTGTCATTGAAGGCGACTATCCGCAGTACGGCAACAACGACGATCGGGTTGATGCCATCGCCTGCGACCTGGTGGAGCGCTTTATGCGCAAAATTCAGGCGCTCCCCACCTGGCGTCAGGCGGTGCCGACCCAGTCGATCCTGACCATCACCTCCAACGTGGTATACGGCCAGAAAACCGGCAACACCCCGGACGGACGTCGGGCGGGGACGCCGTTCGCTCCGGGGGCCAATCCGATGCATGGCCGCGACCGGAAAGGGGCGGTGGCGTCGCTGACCTCGGTGGCGAAACTGCCGTTTACCTACGCCAAAGATGGCATCTCGTATACCTTCTCCATCGTGCCGGCGGCGCTCGGCAAAGCCCCGTCAGCGCAGGAAAACAACCTGGTGGGCCTGCTGGACGGCTACTTCCACCACGAGGAGACGGTGGAGGGGGGACAGCATCTCAACGTCAATGTGCTGAACCGGGAAAAGCTGCTCGATGCGATAGAACACCCGGAGCAGTATCCGAATCTGACGATCCGCGTCTCCGGCTATGCGGTCCGCTTTAACGCGCTGACCCGCGAACAGCAGCAGGATGTGATCTCCCGAACGTTCACCAGTCAACTCTGAGCGGCCACCGGGTCACAGGAGAGCCTTTAACGGGCTCTCCTGTTATCATCTTCACATTACCGCAACAAAATAATCACCACTGTTGATCATATTCGCATTTTTGCACCACGCTGGCGCGCAGCGACCGCTAACTGCATCTATGTTTAGCTCACGGGCCGGTACGGATACCGCGTTGTCCGGCTCGCCACGTGATGGCAACCGATCTCCTGACCTGAAAGGGAATGCGCCCTTGCCGGATGCGGCACGGGTTGCCGTCGCGTGCGTACCGACCGGGGCGACTGTTCTCCGGTGTTCCACTCCTTCCTGGCGGGATTTTTGCTTCTTCCACCCTGGCCGTCCTGGCGCTGCGCCAACGTCGGCACCACACGGTAAGTGATATTTTCTGCGTCATTCCATGACGCCAGGCTTTACATCGCTGAGGAATATCCGAATGTCTTTGAAACTGAAAACAATGACGCTTCATGTTGTGATAGCAGGTTGTATGAGCATGGCCTTTTACGCCCAGGCAGACGTGAAGATCGGCGTCGCCGGGCCCTTTACCGGCCCCAACGCCACCTACGGCGCCCAGTACTGGAAGGGAGCCTCGCAGGCGGTGGCCGATATCAATGCCGCCGGCGGCATCAAAGGCGAAAAGATTGTGCTGGTGCAGGGGGATGACGCGTGCGAACCGAAGCAGGCGGTGGCGGTGGCCAACCGGCTGGTGGATGAAGCGAAAGTCTCCGCCGTGGTGGGGCACTTTTGCTCTTCCTCAACGATGCCGGCCTCCGAGGTATATGACGAAGCCGGGATCCTGACCATTACCCCCGGCTCGACCAACCCGCAGATCACCGAGCGCGGCATGAAAGATCTCTTCCGCATGTGTGGTCGTGACGATCAGCAGGGGGCGATCGCCGCCAACTATATGCTGGACGTGCTGAAGGCGAAGAAAATCGCCGTGATCCACGATAAAGACACCTATGGTCAGGGGCTGGCCGATGCCACCCGCGCGGCGCTGGCGAAGCGGGGTACCAAAGAAGTGTTGTACGAAGGCCTTTCCCGCGGTGAAAAAGACTTTAACGCCCTGGTGACCAAGATCGGCGCCCTCAAGCCGGACGTGGTCTACTTTGGCGGCTGCCATCCGGAAGCGGGCCCGCTGGTGCGCCAGATGCGCGAGCAGGGGGTGCAGGCCAAATTCTTCTCCGGCGACTGTATCGTCACCGAGGAGCTGGTCACGGCCGCCGGCGGGCCGCAGTTCACCAACGGCGTGCTGATGACCTTTGGTCAGGATCCGCGCACCCTCCCGGACGGCAAAGCGGTGATCGAGAAGTTCCGCGCCAGCGGCTTTGAGCCGGAAGGTTATACCCTCTACGCCTACGCCTCCATTCAGGCTATCGCCGCGGCCTGGAACGCCGTCGGTACCGATAACGCCAAAGCCAGCGACTGGCTGAAGAGCCACGACGTCGAGACGGTGATGGGCAAGAAAGCCTGGGATGGCAAAGGCGACCTCAAGGTGTCCGACTACGTGGTCTATCAGTGGGACGACAAGGGCAAATATCACCAGCTCTGATCGGCCACGACCTGAGGACGCTCTGTCCTTTTGACTTGCGAATTGTCACATAACGGCGGTTGACCGGGAACGGAACCCGGCGGCCGTCTGCCTGGCGGCTGGAGGGGCTATGACGGCGTTTTTTCTGCAACAACTGATCAATGGGCTGACGCTGGGCGCGGTGTACGGCTTAATCGCCATCGGCTACACCATGGTGTATGGGATCATCGGCATGATCAACTTCGCCCACGGCGAGGTGTATATGGTCTCCGCCTACCTGTGCGCCATCGGCCTGGCGCTGCTCTCTTTCTTCGGGATCCACTCCTTTCCGCTGCTGATTTTCGCCACCCTGGTGTTCACCATCGTGGTCACCGGCGTATACGGCTGGGCGATCGAGCGCATCGCCTACCGGCCGCTGCGCAACTCGACGCGGCTGGCGCCGCTGATCTCGGCTATCGGGATGTCGCTGATCCTGCAGAACTATGTCCAGCTGAGCCAGGGGCCGAACCAGCAGGGGATCCCGACGCTGCTTAGCGGCGCGTTGCGCATGACGGTGGGCGATGGGGTGGTGCAGATCACCTGGACCAAGGTGTTTATTTTCGTCGCGGCGCTGGTGGGGATGCTTATCCTGACCTGGATTATTCAGTATACCCGGCTGGGGCGCATCTGCCGCGCCACCCAGCAGGACCGGCGCATGGCGGCGATCCTTGGCATCAATACCGACCGGGTGATCTCCCTGGTGTTTGTCATCGGCGCGGCGATGGCCGGTCTGGCCGGCGTGCTGGTGACCATGAACTACGGCACCTTCGACTTCTATATCGGATTTATTATCGGCATCAAAGCCTTCACCGCCGCGGTGCTGGGCGGGATCGGCTCGCTGCCTGGCGCGATGCTGGGTGGTCTGCTGCTTGGGGTGGCCGAAGCCCAGTTCGCCGGGCTGGTGAATTCGGATTACAAAGACGTCTTTTCCTTTGCGCTGCTGGTGGCGATCCTGATTTTTCGCCCGCAGGGGCTGCTGGGACGTCCGCTGGTGGCCAAGGTCTAAGGAGGCTTTATGGGTGAAATTACGCGCCAGCCTGCGCGGGCTATCCAAAACGCGCTGATCGACAGCGTACTGGCCGGCCTTTGCGCGTTAATTGTCTTTGGCCCGATCGTCGGCGTGGTGCTCAAAGGGTATGGTTTTACCCTCGCGCCTGCGCGGGTGGCGATTCTGGTGGCGGTGGTGATGGCCGGCAGGCTGGCGCTCAGTCTGCTGCTGCAGAGCCACAGGGGAAAAGCCTTTATTGCCCGCTTTGAGGGGGCGGATGACGGGGTGTACGTCCGGCCGCCGGGCTACCGCTCGCGGCTGCGCTGGATAATACCGCTGCTGGTGGGGCTGGCCATTGTCTTTCCGTTTCTCGCCACAAAATATCTGCTGACCGTGGCCATTCTTGGGCTGATCTACGTTCTGCTTGGCCTGGGGTTGAATATTGTGGTGGGCCTCGCGGGCCTGCTCGATCTGGGCTATGTGGCGTTTTACGCCATCGGCGCCTACGGCCTGGCGCTGGGCTACCAGTACCTGGGACTTGGCTTCTGGGCGATGCTGCCGCTGGGGGCGGTGATGGCGGCTCTCGCCGGGGCGTTGCTGGGCTTTCCGGTGCTGCGTATGCATGGCGACTATCTGGCCATCGTCACCCTCGGCTTTGGCGAAATTATCCGCCTGGTGCTCAACAACTGGGTGAGCTTCACCGGCGGCCCTAACGGCGTACCGGTGCCATCCCCCACGCTGTTTGGCCTCGAGTTTACCCGCCGGGCGAAAGATGGCGGCATCCCCATCCATGAGTTTTTCCACGTCAGCTACAACCCCAACCTGAAATTCATCTTTCTCTACGCCGTGCTGTGTCTGGTGGTGATGCTGGTGCTGCTGGTGAAGCATCGCCTGACGCGGATGCCCATCGGCCGCGCCTGGGAGGCGCTGCGCGAGGATGAGATCGCCTGTCGGGCGATGGGGCTCAATCACGTGCTGGTGAAGCTCTCGGCGTTTATGCTCGGCGCGTCGACGGCCGGCATCGCCGGGGTGTTCTTCGCCAGCTATCAGGGGTTTGTTAACCCGACGTCGTTCACCTTTTTTGAGTCGGCGCTGATCCTGGCGATTGTGGTGCTCGGGGGAATGGGCTCCACCCTGGGAGTGGTACTGGCGGCGTTTGTTCTGACGGTCACCCCGGAGCTGCTGCGCGGCTTTGACGAATATCGGGTGCTGCTGTTCGGCGTGCTGATGGTGATGATGATGATCTGGCGGCCGCGCGGCCTGGTGCGCACCAGCCGCAGCGGGGTTGCGTTGCGAAAAGGAGTCGCGCCATGACCGACAGCATCTTACGCGTTGAGCATCTGATGATGCATTTCGGCGGCATCAAAGCGCTGAATGATGTCAATCTGGAGGTGGAGCGGGGGTCGATCACCGCCCTGATAGGCCCCAACGGCGCGGGCAAGACCACGGTGTTTAACTGCCTGACCGGTTTTTATCGGGCGACGGGGGGCAGTATCGTGCTGCGGGCGCGGGAAAAGGTCACCGATGTCATTCAGGTGCTGGGGCAGAAGCTTCACCCGGACGATTTTCTCCACCCGGCGCAGCTGGGGAGGCGGATCTATTACAAGATGTTCGGTGGCACCCATCTGGTGAACCGCGCTGGCCTGGCGCGCACCTTCCAGAATATACGTTTATTCCGCGAGATGTCGGTGATCGAGAACCTGCTGGTGGCCCAGCATACCCAGGTCAACCGCCATCTGCTGGCCGGGATCCTCAATACCCGTGGGTATCGGCAGGCGGAGAGTCAGGCGCTGGATCGCGCTTTTTACTGGCTGGAGGTGGTGGAGATGGTGGACTGCGCCAACCGTCTGGCGGGGACCCTCTCCTACGGACAGCAGCGGCGGCTGGAGATCGCCCGCGCCATGTGCACCCGTCCGGAGATGATCTGTCTGGACGAGCCGGCCGCCGGTCTCAACCCGGTGGAAACCCAGGCGCTGAGCCGGATTATTCGCTTTCTGCGCCAGCAGCACGGCATCACGGTGCTACTGATCGAGCATGATATGGGGATGGTGATGGAGATTTCGGATCATATCATCGTCCTCGATCACGGGGACGTCATCGCCCGCGGCGCGCCGCAGGCGATCCAGGCCAACGCCAGCGTGATTGCCGCCTATCTAGGCGCTGAGGAAGAGGAGACGCGCCGATGAGCCAGCCTTTGCTTGCCTTTAATGAGGTGGATGTCTTCTACGGGCCGATCCAGGCCCTGAAGCAGGTCTCCCTCACCGTCAACGAGGGGGAGACGGTGGCGCTGATCGGCGCCAACGGCGCCGGTAAATCAACGCTGCTGATGTCGGTCTTCGGCCAGCCGCGCATTGCCGGCGGGGAGATTTTCTATCGCGGGGAGGCGATCAGCCGGAAATCGACCCACTTTATCACCAGCAACGGCATCGCCCAGGCCCCGGAAGGGCGGCGCATCTTTCCCGATATGACCGTCGAGGAGAATCTGCTAATGGGGACCATTGCCATTGGCAACCGCTATCAGGCCGAGGACAAGGCGCGAATGTACCAGCTGTTCCCCCGGCTGGAAGAGCGGCGGGGACAGCGGGCGATGACCCTCTCCGGCGGCGAGCAGCAGATGCTGGCCATCGCCCGGGCGCTGATGAGCCGACCGCGCCTGCTGCTGCTGGATGAGCCGAGCCTGGGGCTGGCGCCGCTGGTGGTGAAGCAGATTTTTCAGATCCTGCGCGAGCTGACGGCCCAGGGGATGACGCTGTTTCTGGTGGAGCAGAATGCCCGCCATGCCCTCAACCTGTCGGACCGCGCCTACGTGATGGTGAACGGCCAGATCCGCCTGAGCGGTAGCGGCCAGACGCTGCTCAACGACCCGGAGGTGCGTAAGGCATATCTGGGGATCAGCGGCTGAGGGGGTTATTCCCGCGGTTCGTTACGGGTTTTAATGTGCTGCCAGAAACGTTCGGCGGCCTGGTTAAGCCGCGAGCCGGAGCGGTAGAGCCAGGCGCCGATCGGCAGCGACAGGCTCTCATCGAGGATCGTCAGCCGGCCTTCGTCCAGCTCGCGCTGAATGGAGTACTGCGGCAGCCAGCCCACGCCGTCGCCATTGAGGATCATGCGCTTGAGCAGCTCACTCATGGAAGAGACAAAGGTGAGAGAGAAGGTGATCTCCGGCGTGCGGTCGATCACCTGGTTCACCTGGCGCCCCATATAGCTGTCGTTGGCGTATTTCATCAGCGGCAGCACGCCGCGATGTAAATGAAACAGCGGGCGGCCATGTTCGTCGCAGGGGGAGACCAGGTGCAGATAAGAATCAAAAATTTTATGATTAATAAACGGATAGTTCATCAATTCTTCATTATAGAAGGAGAGGATAAAATCGCTTTTTCCCTCTTTCAGGTTAAATACGGCGTCGTTGACGTTAATCGATTCAACATGAAAAGTCTTATTTTTACGGTCGGTGTAACCGGCGATGATCTCGGGCAGTAATAACACCGACAGCGAAGGGGCGGCGTCGATCCTTATTTTCTGGGTAGTGTTATTTAAGCCTTTAATACGGCTGATCTGAAAATCCATGTCATCGAGCATATTTCGCGCATAGCCGACAAAAATTTTCCCGCGGTTGGTCAGCTGCAGAGGGTTGGCGCTACGATCGAAGATGCTGAATCCGAGGGAAGCCTCCAGCGACTGGATGCGTCGGCTGAACGAGGACTGAGAGATGTTGCGGGCTTTGGCCGCCAGGGTAAAGCTGCGCGACTCCTCGAGGGCAATCACATCATACAGCCATTTTACTTCCAGATTTGCCAACACCGATCCAGTCCTCAAAAACGCAATAAAGGCTATGCAATTTTAGCATAGCGCATAGAAACTATGCAATTAACATAATTATCGACAGGTGTTAACATTTTTTGGAAAGTTGAGATTTATGAATGCATATCGGCGACCCTACATGAGCACGATATGAAATCGCGACTCACGGTTATTTATTGCTTTATTTCATTGTCCAGGACTTATCTTATTAAATAGCCGGCGACGATGACGAAAGCAATGAATAACCCAGGCCTCTTACCTTAAATAGTTTGTCAGGAGTTCCATGTCACAACAAATTGAATCAGTAAAAATGGCTCTGCAGGAGCTGGGGATTAATGCAAGCGGCGAATTCTTTTACAACCCTGATTACGATTTGCTTATTGCACATGAAACCTCTCCTGAGCTGACCGGCGCGGCCCGCGGCGTGATGACCGACTCTGGCGCTGTGGCTGTTGATACCGGGATCTTCACCGGCCGTTCGCCGCGCGATAAATACATCGTCCGCGACGAACAGACTCGCGACACCGTCTGGTGGGCAGACTCCGGCCTCGGCCGTAATGACAATAAGCCGTTATCGCCAGACGTGTGGCGCAGCCTGAAAAGCCTGGTCGCGGGCCAGCTGAGCGGCAAAAAACTGTACGTCATCGACGCCTGGTGCGGCGCCAGCCCGGACACCCGTCTTGGCGTACGCTTCGTCACCGAGGTGGCGTGGCAGGCCCACTTTGTCAAAAACATGTTCATCGTGCCAAGCGCCGACGAGCTGGCCAGCTTTACGCCAGACTTCGTGGTGCTCAACGGCGCGGGCTGCACCAATGCCAACTGGCAGGCGCAGGGGATGAACTCCGAGAACTTTGTCGCCTTTAATCTCAGCGAGCGTATTCAGCTCATCGGCGGTACCTGGTACGGCGGCGAAATGAAGAAGGGGCTGTTCTCGGTCATGAACTACCTGCTGCCGCAGAAAGGCATCGCGTCGATGCACTGCTCGGCCAACCGTGGCGAAGCAGGGGACGTGGCGCTGTTCTTCGGCCTCTCCGGGACCGGGAAAACCACCCTGTCGACCGATCCGCATCGTCAGCTGATCGGCGATGATGAGCACGGCTGGGACGATGACGGCGTGTTTAACTTCGAAGGCGGCTGCTACGCTAAGACCATCAATCTCGATCCGCAGGCGGAGCCGGAGATTTATGGCGCCATCCGCCGCAATGCGCTGCTGGAAAACGTGGTAGTGCGCGCTGACGGCAGCGTGGATTATGCCGACGGCAGCAAAACCGAAAACACCCGCGTCTCCTATCCGCTGTCGCATATCGACAATATCGTCAAGCCGGTGTCCCGCGCGGGCCATCCGTCGAAGGTGATTTTCCTTGCCGCCGATGCGTTTGGCGTCCTGCCGCCGGTCTCCCGTCTGACCACCGAGCAGATGCAGTACCATTTCCTGTCGGGTTTCACCTCGAAGCTGGCGGGCACCGAGCGTGGCATTACCCAGCCGACGCCGACCTTCTCCGCCTGCTATGGCGCGGCGTTCCTGCTGCTTCACCCGACCCAGTACGCCAGCGTACTGGCAGCGAAGATGGCGGAATCCGGTGCCGAAGCCTGGCTGGTCAACACCGGCTGGAACGGCGAGGGCAAACGCCTGTCGCTGCGCGATACCCGCAGCATCATTAGCGCGATCCTCAACGGCACTACCGGCCCGCTGCGCGAGGAGACCATCCCGGTGTTCGGTCTTGCGATCCCGCAGAGCATTCCAGGGGTAGACAGCGCGGTGCTGGATCCGCGTAATGGCTGGAGTTCAGCGGATAAATGGCAGGAGAAGGCCGAGAGCCTGGCTCAGCTGTTTATGGATAACTTCAAGCAGTACAGCGATACCGAAGCGGGTGCGCGTCTGGCGCTGGCCGGTCCGCAGCTGCAGAAGAGCGCGGTCGAAGCCTGATCCGCGGCCAGCAGGTCGACGCCTGGCGCCGACCTGCTGGCGAGCCGCTTTACTCCGCAAAGGCCCGCAGCGCATCGCCAGTGAGGCGATAACGCACCCACTCATCCTGCGGCTGCGCGCCAATGCTCAGATAGAAATCAATCGCCGGCTGGTTCCAGTCGAGCACGCTCCACTCCAGACGCCCGCACTGACGTTGTACAGCATATTGCGCGATGGTTTTCAGCAGCGCTTTTCCGGCGCCGATCCCGCGATAGTCGGGGGTGACGTACAGATCCTCCATATAGATACCATTGCGTCCAAGCCAGGTGGAGTAGCTGGTGAAGAACACCGCGTAGCCCACCGCTTTGCCCGCCACCTCGCAGATCAGCGCTTCGGTTTTGCTGCCGCTGGCAAACAGTGTCTCTCTGATCTCCTCTGGCGTCGTCACTACCTCTTCGGGGGCTTTCTCGTAGACCGCGAGTTCATAAATCATGTCGTAGATAGCGGTGGCGTCGTCCGGGGTGGCCTGGCGGATTGTGATGCTCATGGGGTGTCCTGTATCCATAGTCAAAAGAGAGCAAAATTGCTGACCCTGAGGATAAGCGGTATTGTGAAAAGAATTAAGTGCAATGAAATCAGCAAACGATGAATATTATGCATCCTGTCCTGCGCCGGATTGACCTCAACCTGTTGCCGGTCTTTGACGCGGTCTATCGCTCCCGCTCGGTACGCCTGGCGGCGGAAGAGCTGGCGATGAGCACCTCGGCGCTGAGCCATGCGCTTTCCCGGCTGCGCAGCGCCCTCAACGATCCGCTGTTCTACCGCGAAGGCCACCGGATGTGCCCCAGCGTCTATGCCAGCCAGTTGGCGCCCTCTATCGCTTCGGCGCTGAAGTTTCTCAACCAGGAGCTGACGCCGCCGGAGGCGTTTGTGCCGGCCGCCAGCACCGACTGCATGCAGATTGCGATCACCGATTTCACCGCGTTCTGCGTCTTTCCGACGCTGATGCATCACCTGCAGCGTGAGGCGCCCGGGCTGCGGTTTGAGCTCCGTTATCTGCCCCACAGCCCGGCGCTGACCGAGCTGCTGGCGGGCGAGGTCGACCTGGCCCTCGGGTTCAATACCCCTGACGAGCCAGCCCATCCCGATCTTGAGGAGATTAACTGGCTGCGGGACGAATATGTGGTCATCAGCCAGGCCAACCGGACGGCGCTGACCCTGGACGCCTACCTTGCGGCCCGTCATCTGGTGGTGACCCCGTGGAATGAGCGGCAGGGGGTGCTGGACTGTGAGCTGGAGCGACAGGGCTATTCGCGGCAGGTGGCGATGAAAACCCCCTCGATGCTGAGCGCGCCCTTTATTATTGAGCAGAGCGACCTGTTGATGGCGCTGCCCCGGCGGGCGGCGGAGACGATGGCCCGCGCCGCCCGGCTGACCATTTTCCCGCTGCCGTTTCCGGTTCCGCCGTTTGACGTCAAGATTTACGCCCACCAACGCAGCGGGAAACGCGAGGCTACCCGCTGGCTTATCTCCCTGTTGCAGACGCTGGTGGGGGAGTCCACCGCTTCCTGACGCGCTTTCCAGCCGGCAGGGTATTTCGTTACCCCAGGCCAGGTTTTATGCCTTCAACCCACGGCGACATATCCTGGCCCCGGTCACAAAACGGAAAACTGACTTTTTCGCCGTCACCCGCGGCGTGGTTAGGACGGTGTGTGTTAAATGATTGTATACAAAAGTAATGTTAATTAGTTAAATGTTATTCATGCGTAAAATGCATTAGTGGATGCGTTTATTACGCTTATTTCGTTCCCGGTTCTGTTTCAGTCTTCAGCGACAGGCGCGCGACAACGCGTGGATAACAAACTGGAGACCTGCATGCATTCAACAACCTCACAGATGAGTACCCGTGACCGGATCGGCGCCATTCTGCGCGTCACGTCCGGTAACTTTCTCGAACAGTTCGACTTTTTTCTGTTCGGGTTTTATGCCACCTACATCGCCCATACCTTTTTTCCGGCGAGCAGTGAATTCGCCTCGCTGATGATGACCTTCGCAGTCTTTGGCGCCGGCTTTTTGATGCGCCCCATCGGCGCTATCGTACTTGGCGCCTATATCGACAAGGTGGGGCGGCGCAAGGGGCTGATCGTCACCCTGTCGATCATGGCCACCGGCACCTTCCTGATCGTGCTGATCCCCTCTTATCAGACCATTGGCCTGTGGGCGCCGCTGCTGGTGCTGATCGGCCGTCTGCTGCAGGGCTTTTCCGCAGGCGCCGAGCTGGGCGGGGTGTCGGTCTATCTGGCCGAGATCGCCACCCCGGGCCGCAAAGGCTTTTACACCAGCTGGCAGTCGGGCAGTCAGCAGGTTGCCATCATGGTGGCAGCCGCGATGGGCTTTGCCCTCAACGCGGTACTGGAGCCGAGCGCTATCAGCGACTGGGGCTGGCGTATTCCGTTCCTTTTCGGCTGCCTGATTGTTCCGTTCATTTTTATCCTGCGCCGTAAGCTGGAGGAGACCCAGGAGTTTACTGCCCGCCGCCATCATCTGGCGATGCGCCAGGTATTCGCCACCCTGCTGGCGAACTGGCAGGTGGTTATCGCCGGGATGATGATGGTGGCGATGACCACCACCGCGTTCTACCTGATCACCGTCTATGCCCCGACCTTTGGTAAAAAGGTGCTGATGCTCAGCGCCTCTGACAGCCTGCTGGTCACGCTGCTGGTGGCGATTTCCAACTTCTTCTGGCTGCCGGTGGGCGGGGCGCTGTCCGACCGCTTTGGCCGCCGATCGGTGCTGATCGCCATGACCCTGCTGGCGCTGGCTACCGCCTGGCCTGCGCTGACCATGCTGGCGAACGCCCCGAGCTTTTTGATGATGCTGAGCGTGCTGCTGTGGCTGTCGTTTATCTACGGCATGTACAACGGGGCGATGATCCCGGCGCTGACCGAAATTATGCCCGCCGAAGTGCGCGTGGCAGGTTTCTCGCTGGCCTACAGCCTGGCGACCGCGGTGTTTGGCGGCTTCACGCCGGTGATTTCCACGGCGCTGATTGAGTATACCGGTGATAAAGCGTCTCCCGGCTACTGGATGAGCTTTGCCGCCATCTGCGGTCTGCTGGCCACTTGCTACCTCTATCGCCGTAGCGCCGTTGCGCTGCAGACGGCACGTTAATCAGGGAGAAGATGATGCGTAAAACGACAGGAACCCTGCTAGCCACGCTGCTGCTGGCCGCCACCGGCGGCAGCGCGTTGTCCGCTGAGGTCACCGTGATGATCTCCGGCGGCTTCAAAGCGGCGCTGGAAAAGCTGGCCCCGGCGTGGGAAAAACAAACCGGCAACCACCTCGTGGTGATCCCTGGCCCGTCGATGGGAAAAACGCCGCAGGCGATCCCTAACCGTCTGGCGCGCGGCGAACACGCGGACGTGGTGATCATGGTCGGGGACGCGCTGACCAGCCTCGAGAAAGCGGGCCGTACGCAACCGGATTCGCGCCGGGAGCTGGCCGACTCGCCGATCGGCGTGGTGGTGAAGGCGGGGGCGCCGCTGCCGGCTATCCACAACGCAGACCAGCTGCGGGCGACGCTGCTGGCGGCGCCATCGGTCGCGTACTCCGACAGCGCCAGCGGACGCTATGTCAGCTCGACGCTGTTCCATACCCTGGGCATTGATGACGCGATGCAGAGTAAAGCGCAGATGGTGGAGCGCATTCCGGTGGCCTCGGAAGTGGCCAAGGGACGGTATGCGATCGGTTTTCAGCAGGTGAGCGAACTGCTGCCGGTGCCCGGCGTAACCTTCGTCGGCGAACTGCCGGATAACCTGCAGTACATCACCCGCTTTGCCGGGGCGGTGACCATCAGCGCCGAGCACCCGCAGGAAGGCAAGGCGCTGCTGACGTATCTGGCGTCACCGGCGGCGCAGGAGACCATCCACGCCACCGGTATGCGAAGCGTGTCCGCCGCCGCGCCGGTCAGCCAGAAGGATACTGTTCAATAATCAGCTTCTCCAGCTCTGCCGCCACGTAGGACTGAATACGGCCGCTGAGGCGGATCAGGCCTACCGTACGCGTGACCACCGGGTCGGTGAGCGGCACAGCGCGGAGAACGGAATGCTCCCCGGCGGGCATCGACATCGCGGGCACGGCGGCAATGCCGATGCCCGCTTCCACCATCCCCAGCATCGTGGTGACGTGGCGGGTTTCGCAGATACTTGGCCGCGCCGGCGTCAGATGCGCCAGCTCCCGGTCAAGCAGCGTCCGGTTGCCGGAGACCCGATCCAGGCCAATATAATCCTGTTCAAAATACGCCTGCCAGCTTAGGTGCGTCTTGCGCGCCAGCGGATGATCGTGCCGACAGGCGGCCACATAGCGGTCGTCGGCAAGAGGGGTGAATTCGATACTGGCTGGCAGGTTTTTGGCAAAGCAGAGGCCAAAGTCAGCCTGTCCGCTGCTGACCGCCTCGATCACATTCCCGACGCTGCTGTCAATCAACCGGATGCGCACCTGGGGATAACGCGCCTGAAAGCTGCGGATGATTTCCGGCATAAAGTAGTAGGCGGCGGAAGGCACTGTCGCCACCGTCACCAGCCCGGTGCGCGCCTTGCTGACCTGGCTGATATCCGCCAGCACCGTCTCGACATGGGCCAGCAGCTGCTCCGAACGTTCGGCAAAATTTTGCCCATACAGCGTGAGGGTCACCCGCCGGGTGGTGCGATCGAACAGCCGGTTGCCCAGCGCCGTCTCCAGCTTTTCGATGCGTCGGCTAAGGGCCGACTGCGACAGGCAGATGGATTCGGCCGCCAGCCGAAAACTGCCATATTCCATCAGGGCGCGAAAGGCGTAGAGATCGTTGAAGTCAAAATTTACGGGCATGGCGGCATCCTTATCGGCTGTCTGGCGCCATCGCCCCGTCCGGCGAGGGGCGATGGCGGGTAGCATATCGGGCAGGACTTCGGGCGCGCGGGAAACCGCGCGCCAGGGCTTACACCTTAAGCAGTTTTACCGTGGCATCGATATCGATTTCGTCTTCCGAAAAGATCAGGGTTGTCCCCTGAAAGGTGGTGATCGCCAGCTTTTTCACCGAGCGCATCTCTCCCGGCTGCACCGTGGCTTTTGGCCGGATGCTGTTCATCAGCAGCCCGACCGACAGCACGGCGTTTTCTTTATCGACGCGGGTCTCGACCGGCTCTTCTTCCCGGTACACCACATAGGATTTGATGGAGGTCAGCTTCAACCGCTCGCCGGCAATATAGATATATTTGCTTTCCGGAATGACCTTCACCGCGTAGGCCGACAGCCCTTTATTGTTGGTGGTAGGTTCGAAAGTCACCGCCGCGTCTTTCTTGATAAGATCAGGATTGGCGACCTTAATCACGTGAAAATAACGATTTTCGCCGTTTTCATCTTTGATAAATCCAAAACCTTTATCTTTAAACCACGTTGTGATTGTTCCGTTCATCGCCATTACCGTATTACTCGTTGGTTAACACAAATTTTGCAGCGCGCAGTGTAAAGCACATTGCCTGTACAGGCCATGCCTTTGCGATAAGTGTGGGTGATAAATGACGCCGCCGCTAGGGGCGGATTGTGCGCCAGCATCGTGCCGGTGGGCGAAATGAGGTACTATCGCCAGCCACTCCTTCTTCGGGCCGCCTGATGTCCACCATTATCGATACCTTTGTCGCGCCGCCGTGCCGCGAACAGATCACCCTCTTGTATCAGGACGAACACCTGGTGCTGATCAATAAGCCCGCCGGGCTGCTGAGCCTGTCGGGCAAAGATCCGCGCAACCTCGACTCCGTGCATCACCGGCTGGTTCAGCGCTTTCCGGGCTGCACCCTGGTGCACCGCCTGGACTTCGGCACCTCCGGCCTGATGGTGATCGCCCGCAACAAGGGCATTAACGCCTTGCTGTGCCAACAGTTCAGCCAGCGCACGGTGGACAAGGTCTATACGGCGCTGCTGTGCGGCCACCTGGCGGAAGACGAGGGGATAGTGGAGGCGGCAATCGCCAAAGATCCGGCCCGTTTCCCGCGCATGGCGCTCTGCGCCCGCCACGGCAAACCGGCGCGTTCGCGCTATCGGGTCATAGACCGCCTGTATCAGGCGCGAGAAGGCGAGAGGGCGCTGGCGTTAACCCGGGTGACGCTCACCCCGGAGACCGGACGGACCCATCAGCTGCGTATTCACTGCCAGCTGCTGGGCTATCCGATCCTTGGCTGCGATCTGTACGGTGGCCGGGAGCTGCCCGGCACGGAACAGGCTCCGCGGCTGATGCTGCACGCCAGCGAACTGCGCTTTGTCCACCCCGTCAGCCATGAGCCGATGCATATCCAGCAGGCGAGCCCGTTTTGATCGCCCGCGGCGGGAAAGCCCGGGGTTACCACATCAGATCGTCGGGCACCTTAAAGTCGGCGTACGGATCGTCTTCATCCTGCTCATCCTGACTCAGGGCGCTGTGCAACACGATGCTGCTGGCGTCGCGCTGGGCAATTTTCTCAGCCACTACCGCCGGAATAATCGCATACTCACCTTCGGGCTTGTTATCCACCGCCAGGCGGGCAATCGCCAGACGGCCGTTAATCAGCTGGGTCTGGGTGGGCTTGTCGACCATGATTTTTTTGATCAGATTATTATCGGTAAAGTTAAAGCCGATATCGCCCCGGGCGACCGTAATGCGGTTCATCTCGATCAGCTGCTTCACCTGGGCTTTATACTCTTTCGCCAGCACCGCCTGCTTTTGCTGCTCGCTAAGCTGTTTATCACGCTCCAGCTGGGCTTTTTTATTTTCTTCCACCGCTTCCCGGGCCTCACGGGCCTGAACGCGGGATTTTTTCGCCGTCCTCTGGACTTTAGCCATTTTTTTGCTGCTGACCAGGCCGGCTTTGAGCATCTGCTCTTGTAAGGTGAGTTTTGTCATCTGCGTGTCTGAAACTGAGGAAACATCTGGCAAGTATACCTGCATTGGCAGAAACGACGCCAGACTCGCGATCGCGCTGGGCTGCTGTACCATGCCGCGCAGCGCGGCGGGGGATTACCCCCGGGGCTGAAGCTGATAAATCCAGGCGCTGATCTGCTGTCCATCGTCGGTGGTCACTTCCACCGGCACCCGATCGTACCCCTCCTCAAAGTCGTCCAGCATCGGCCAGTGCGCCGCCAGCCGATCGGACAGGAACAGATAGCCGTTGACCCGTGGGCCGTGAGCGTCGAGGACGATCCCCGGGAAATCGGCGGCTGCGCCCCAGCCGCGCGCGTAAAAGGTGCCGGTGACGTAGCCGGGACGCCACTCGCCCCCGATCGCCTCCAGAATATGCGCATTGCTGCGACCGGGACAGAGCGTCCCATAGACAAATAGTGGTTTCATTTTCTCTCTCGTTCGCCCTGATACCCGCCCACAGCGGAGCGGGAAACCAAAATACGGGGTAATGCAGCGCCTGGCAATGGCCGGGTGGGGGCGGGGCACTCCTCCGGGCATCTGGCAGTTGCCGGGGAGACTCTGGACTCATTGCTACTGAGGGTATATCGATTGCGGTGATATTTTTATTATTATTTATATTTAAGGTAAATATAAATATTCCCTACGGAGGGATTAATTCGCTAATTAATATTCAACAGGAAAATAATAAAAGGGCCGCTTATGGAATATTCCTTCTACATGTTATGACCGAGAGCAATAAAGCTACCTTGGGTTGAATTCAGATATTATTTAGGGCCAGGCGTTACCTCCCCCTGACTCTTTCGCTTTATGATAAACATCCCTTGACCAAAAATATCATCTGACTTCGAAACTCTCGCGGGCAGGGGAGATATTTCCTTTCCCTGAAGCGGCAGGTAATAAATCCAGCCGAACACACGGCGGATGAGGGATATCCGTCCGGGCATTTGGTCCTGTCTGCAGACCAATGAAAGCGAAAGGCACAGGAGGTGCAATGAAGATTTTCCGCCCATTATGGCGCGACGGGGCTTTTCTGGTCCCGCAGCAGTTTCAGCAACAGGCCCGCTGGGACGCGCACGTCGCCGATACGGTCTCCCGCATGGCGCTCGCCCACCCGTGGGGGGTATTGCGCGCGGAGTTTGACGCGAGCGCGCTCACCCTTTCCCGGCTCAACGCTACCCGGCTGATCGTGCGTTTCGCCGACGGAACGCTGATTGACACCGAGCTGGCGGATATTTTGCCACCGGTCCGCGATGTATCGGACGTGATGCAGGACAGGGTGGAGGTTCTGCTCGCTCTGCCGCTGCTCAGCGCCAGCGGCGGCAATCTTGATGACGGCCAGGAGAGCGCCCGCCCGCGCCGCTGGCGCGCCGAGCAGGTGACCGTCCAGGAGCTGGCCGGCCATGAACGCAGCGAGCTGGCCGTTCTGCGACACGCGCTAACGCTGCGTCTCTCCACCGAGGAAAATGCAGCCTTCCTCACCTGCCCGGTAGCGCGTCTGGTGCGCGACGCCCAGGGGCAGTGGATCGTTGACCCGGAATTCATCCCGCCGCTGCTGTCGCTGGCGGCAAGCCCGACGCTGGTTAGCGAGCTGGGCGAGCTGTTACATCGCCTGCAGGCCCGACGCAGACGCCTGATGGCCATGCGTCGTGAAAGCAATGCGCGGATGGCTGATTTTGCCGTGGCGGATGTTTCCCTGTTCTGGCTGCTCAACGCGCTGAACAGCGCTGAACCGGTGCTCAGCGAGCTGCATCAGGACCCTTCGCGCCATCCGGAGCTGCTCTATCGCGAACTGGCCAGGCTGGCCGGCAGTCTGCTGACTTTCTCCCTTGAACATCATCTGGAAGCAATCCCCCGCTACCGACATGCCTCGCCAGAGCAGGTATTCCCGCCGCTGTTTGCCCTGCTGGATATGCTGCTCGAAGTCAGCCTGCCCTCAAGGGTGATCGCCATCGCTCTGGAGCAGGGCGCCGACCGGGAGATCTGGCGGGGCAGGCTACACGATGCGCGGCTGCGCGAGGGGGCGGATTTTTATCTGTCGGTGCGCTCTTCACTCCCCCCTCACCAGCTACAGAGCCGCTTTCCGCAGCTCTGTAAGGCGGGTAGCCATGATGATGTCGCCGAGGTCGTCAATATTGCCCTCAGCGGCATCGCGATCAAACCGCTGAGCCATGTGCCGGCGGCCATTCCGCTACGTCTGGAAAACCAATATTTCGCTCTGGATCTCTCCACCGATGCCGCCCGCGCGATGCTGGAGGCCGGCAACTGCACCTTCTATACCCCGGAATCGCTTGGCGACGTGAAACTTGAACTCTTTGCGGTACTGCGCTCATGAATACCTCTGAAAGCGATCTGATCAACAAAACCTTTTACCCGGGCTGGCTGATGGTCAGCCAGTTACGCTGCGGCCAGCCGGTGACGGATGGCGAGGCGCTCTATCGCCAGGCCTGTCGATGGGTGACCGAGGCGCGCGAGGCGCTGACGGCGGGGGGAGTCAGTGAAGCCAGCGCTGAGCAGATGCTCTATGCCTACTGCGCGCTGCTCGATGAGAGCGTCCTCAACCGCGCCAGTCAGGATGATGGCTACCGCAGGTGGCGCAAGGATCCGCTGCAGGCGCGCTTTTTCAGCACTCTCAACGCCGGGGAAGAGCTCTGGGAACGGATCCGCCAGCTGCTGCGAGAGCCCACGGCGGATGCGGCAGTGCTGACCTGCTTCTTTCGTACTTTACAGCTGGGATTTGTCGGACAGTACCGCGCCGAGGATGACGAACGGCGTGAGGACGTGGCGCAAGCGCTTGGCGCGCGGGTCCCGCCGTTCAGCATGACCCAGGAGGCGCCGGTGGTGGTTCGTGCCTCCCGGCTGCGCAGCGGACGGCGGATGTACTGGTGCGGCTGGGCGGCTGGCATTGTGGCGCTGGCGGCGCTGTGGTTGACCTTCTCCTCCGTGCTGTCACAGATGGTGGCGCAGATAGCAGGGCAGGGATAAGAGATGCGTGATAACGCCCGTCGTCTGCTTACGATACTGACCGTCATCCTGGCCCTGTGGCTGGTGCTGGGCTTCTGGCCGCTGTCCATCGGCAACCAGGTGATCTTCAGTCTGTGCATCCTGCTGGCGGGCGGCGCGGCGCTCTGGCGTCAGCGTCGCCGGGCAGTCAGCCGTCAGCGATCGGAAATCGTCCTGCCGCCCGAGGATTTTCAGGGGGCGGTGGTTCTGGTCTGCGGGGATACCGACGGTCTGTTTCCCGGGCGTTCGGCGCACGGCGAAACCCGTCACGGCTGGTATCTCCGGGGTGACAGCGCGGAGCAGTTGCCGCGGCTGGCGCAGTACCTGGCGGCGGCGCGTCCGGCGCTGGTATCGCAGGTTTCCGTGCTGCTGGCGGTGGTACCGGAGCACCACCCCTCCGGGGAGCATCTGGCGCAGTCGCTGCGCGACTGGCGGCGGAGTATCGTTCAGTGCCGAACCTGGCTAAACGGTCTGCCGCCGGTGTGGAGCGTGTTCTGGGTGACGCCGCCAGGCGGCCAGGCCGCGGAAAGCCGCTGGTTTACCATCACGCCGGAGAGGGCTGGTCTCCAGGTGCAGCTGAAGGGACAAGCGCCCCAGGCGGTTGCCGGGTGGCAGCGGGAGGGCAGCTCTGCCTCACGCCTGCATCAGACGCTGTGGCTGGAGAGCATTCTGACCTTGGCCGAAAACGCTCTTTTCCGGCCATTCCGCGCCCGGCAGGCAGAACTTCCTCCGCTGAACCTGTGTGCCGCGGGCATCTGCCTGACACCGGTAGCGGCGGTGGCGAATAACCTCTGGCAACAGCAAATCGCCGGGATCACCACGCTCTCCCCGGGCAACGACGCGGCGCCAGGTCCTCACCCGCTGCCGGATCTTCTTCTGTCGTCACTGCCGCACCGCCACGGGGTCAGCCGCCGGATGCGCGATGCCGGTCTTGCCGCTGGGGTGGGCTTCCTCTTTCTGGCGCTGGCGATGCTGGCTTCCTTTATCAACAACCAGCGCCTGGTGCGCAGCGTCGGCGATCATCTGGCGGTGTATCACCGCCTCAGCGGCACGCCGCCGACGCCGAAGCTGCAAGCGCAGCAGCGTCTGCGTGCCGACAGCCGCCTGCTGGATGACTGGTTGCGCCGGGGGGAGCCGCTGCGTTATCGGCTGGGGCTGTATCAGGGGGGCCGGCTGATCCCCTTCGTTGAAGCCGCTATCAATGACTGGGCGCCGCCCCCGCCGCCGCGTCCGGTCATTAAGCAGGTTGTTCAGGGGCCGCAGACGATCCGCCTCGATAGCATGGCGCTGTTCGATACCGGCAAATCGACGCTGAAACCGGGTTCGACAAAGCTGCTGGTGAACTCGCTGCTGGGCATTAAGGCCAAACCCGGCTGGCTGATCGTGGTGGCAGGCCATACCGACAGCATCGGCAACGATAAATCCAATCAACAACTCTCCCTGAAGCGTGCCGAGGCGGTCCGCGACTGGATGCGCGATACCGGCGATGTGCCGGAGAGCTGTTTTGCGGTGCAGGGCTACGGCGCAAGCCGTCCTGTCGCCAGCAACGAGACGCCAGAGGGGCGGGCGCAAAATCGCCGGGTGGAGATCAGTCTGGTCCCGCAGAAGGACGCCTGTCTGGCGCCGGGCACGGCCAATACCTCAGGAGCAGAGACTAACGGATTAAAAAGCGAAACCGAGTAATCAGCGACCCCGATCGCGGAGGTTGAACAACAATCTGCCTGCCTGACCTTGTGCGCTACGGGTCCCTGATAAACAGGAAACAGCGATGGGCGGTAGCGTGCCTGCAGCCAGTCAATCTTGTCGGCTAGGCGAAGCCTCTGCGGGGATGAAGCTCGGGAAAGGGGATGGATAAAGGAGATCATTATGGATAGCGCTAAGGACAGTGGCAGAGAAATGCTGGCGGCGATAAACGTTGAAGGCTCCGGTTTCTGGCTGCTTTTTTTATTTCTCAGTCAGTGAATATAAATATCCCTGGGGTTACCTTTTAGTTACGAAACTCCTGGTGGGGTATCTGATATATCGATATGCACATAAATATATTTATGATGAATGAGATGATTATCATTAAACAAAATTAAACAGGGCGTCCTGTGAATTGATTTTTGATGGTCATTACAGCGGAGTAAAACAGGAATATAATGGATACCTCTTCAATAATTACCGGCACCACCCTTAACCGTTACCAGCTGGATATTCCTTCATGTACCGCATCGCTGGATGTGGAAGAATTCAGTGGGGCAGAAAAACTGAGTGAACTTTATTATTACACTATTACGTTTACCAGCGCAGAGAAAAATATTGATGCCGCACAGCTCCTGAGCAAACCCGCCATGCTGACGATGGGCGGCGGCGCACTGCAGCAGCTGGCGGACTGCAAACGCGTCCATGGCGTGGTGACTGCCTTCCGGCGTATCAGCAGTTCAGAAGATCAGTCGAAATATCAGATAACCCTCGAACCCTTCCTCTCCTTACTGGATAAACAGTTTCGCAGCCACCGTTTTTTCGTGAATAAATCGGTGCCGGAGGTGGTGGAGCAGGTATTGCAGGAACATCACCTGCATGACTGGGAGTATGAGTTTAATCTCAAGCAACACTATCCGCGGCGCGAGCAAATTAATCAGTATCAGGAGAGCGACCTGGCATTTATCCAGCGCCTGCTGGCAGAGGTGGGGATATTTTATTTCTTCACCCTGCAGGAAGAGGCCCAGAGCGAAGTGGTCCATTTCGCCGACGCGCAGCGGGCGCTGATGTTCGATAAAACACTTCCTGTAAACAGCCCGTCCGGGATGAGCGACAGCGGTACGGAATCGATATGGGGTCTGAACATCACGCACAATGTCGTAGAGGCGAACGTCACTACCCGGGATTATAACCCCCGCGATGCGCAGAGCGTTCTCCAGTCGGCAACAGCGGATATGACCCGGGGAAATGGTGAAGGCATCACTTACGGTGAGGTATACCACTATAAGCTTCGCCACCGGGAGCGTGGCGATAAAATCGACCCGCAGACGGAGACCGCCAACTTCTATGCCCGCCTCGACCATGAGCGTTTTCTGGCTCACCAGACGCTTATTACCGCGAGCAGTACTGCAGCCTGGCTGGCGCCGGCCCAGGTGCTGACCGTTACCGACAGCCTGCCGTCGACCCTGCCTGCGCCCATACAGGATCCGCTGTTAATCACCGGCACCGGTTTTACCGCCAGCCGCCGGGAGGCGCTGCGGGTGTCCCTGCTGGCGGTGCCCTACAGCGAAACATTGTGCTGGCGTCCGCCGCTGCTGCCGCGCCCGAAGGTGACTGGCACCATGACGGCGCGGGTGACCAGCGCGAAAGCGAATGATATCTACGCCTGGCAGGATGCGTCCGGCCTGTACCGGGTGAAATTTGACCCTGACAGAGATGAGAAAGGGCAGGGGCAGGAAAGCATGCCGGTGCGTCTCGCCAAACCCTACGGCGGCGACGTGTACGGCTTTCACTTCCCGCTGATCCAGGGCACGGAGGTGGCGATTGCTTTCCACGAAGGCGACCCTGACCGGCCGTATATTGCGCATGCGCTGCACGACTCACGGCATGTCGACCCTGTGACGGAGAAAAACAGCACCCGCAATGTGATTCGTACTCCGACCAACAATAAGCTGCGAATGGAGGATAAGCGCGGCGAGGAGCATATCAAGCTCAGCACCGAGTACGGCGGCAAGACGCAGCTGAATTTAGGACATAACGTTGATGCCAGCCGCAAGCTTAGGGGGGAAGGGTTTGAACTGCGTACCGATTCGTGGGGAGGGATCCGGGCGGGGAAAGGGATATTCATTACTGCGGACAGCCAGCCTGAGGCACAAGGGAAAGTGCTGGATATGGCTGCAGTACATTCCTTGTTGACGCAAGCCGTTAGTCAAATGGAGTCTCTTTCACAGGCAGCATCAGCAGCAAAAGCACAGCTCTTGCAATATGAGCAACAACAGGCACTGATGGAAGAGAAGTTACTTGCGCTAAAGCAGGCTGTATTACTGATGAGTGCACCAGAAGGTATTGCTTTAGCCAGTGGAAGTCATCTTCAGGCAGTTGCAAGCGAAAATATTTATATGACTGCAGGGCAAAATGTTGAACTGGGAGCAAAGAAAAATATTACTCTTGCCGCTTCTGAAAAAATATCAATCTTTACCGAAACTGAGGGCATAGAAGCTATTGTGGCCAAAGGCGATCTAATATCACAGGCTCAGTCAGGAAATATTGAAGTAATAGCTAAGCAAAATATTTCGCTGACCAGTACAACAGAGGGTATGACTTTTACAGCGGCAAAAACTTTAACGTTTACCTGTGCTGGCGGGGCATACATTCGCCTTTCCGGAGGAAACATCGAGTTAGGCTGCCCTGGTGATATTATGATGAAGCAAAGTAAGCTTCTCTACAGTGGCCCAGCTTCTATGCAGTCAAATATTCCAGAACTTCCTGATAGTGGTCCACAGTCAATGAGTTTTATGCTCTTAGATGCTCTTGGTAATGCTGCGCCATCTACTATGAAAGTGAGTCTTTTTGATAGTAAATCAAAAGAACAAATATGGAGTTCTGCTTTTAATGATGGAGAGTCAGGTTGTTTTGAACCGCCTGAAAGTGAAAATTTTCATGCAATAATTGGCGATGATAAATGGACGAGCCTTTTTTCTTATAACGATGAGCATGATATTGAGGATGAGACTGATGATGACCTGGATTTCGATGAACATGGTCCGCAATATGATGGTGAATTAAACGAACAAGATAAGGAATAGCCATGGAACAGTATACAGTTCAGAAGGGTGACAGCCTGTGGAAAATCAGTCGTAAATTCGGAATTGATGTTAATGAACTGGCCAATATTAACGGTCTTCTCACTAAAGCAGAGCAGCATATTATCCAGCCCGGTCAGGTATTGAGTTTACCATCAAAAGACAAAGTTTATGATACTCAATTGACTTTGAGGATTTGCGATCTCGTCTGGCGCCCGCTTGGCAATGCAAAACTCAGACTCACTTTTGATGGTAAGACGTATGATTACGTAACAGACAGCACTGGTGTTGTCGCTGGTCTGCTTATTGAAGACAGCACCAAAGGTATAAAGGTTGAACTGCAACATTTAAATAAAAAAGAATACATTCTGATTGCAGACCATAAAAAATTGCCGCTGGGAACGTTAAGTTTGCGGATATCATCCAGGGAAATGATAATAAAAGGGAGTACCAGAGTTAAACAAGGTACCCAACAATCGAGCAAACAACAGGAAAAAGTAAAGGCGAAACAGATAAATGACTCATCTGCTTCCGGCCCATCAGAAAGTAGAACAGCGGAAAGCCCGACACCTTCTGTAAATCAAACCACGAGAACCGAAGGTGGTGCTCCCACCAGTGTGAGTAATATTGGTAATGTCAGTGAAGGGTTACGCCTTCCTCCAGAGGCAGAACAATATCGAGATTATATCATTGAAACAGCTAAAAAATATGGATTCCAGCCAGAGGGACTTTCTGCATTAATTTATGCAGAGTCAAGATGGAAAGCAAATGCGACCAATCCTACTGGTTCTGGAGCGGTAGGGTTAGGACAGTTTAAACCTGATACATGGCTATCCCTATGTGCAGAATCGGAGTCTAAAATATATCAGCTTATAACAGGAAAATATTCCTACCAGAAACTGGTCTATAAAAATAGAAAACTTTTTGGTGAATTGGTCGATGGAACTATAACGGAAATCGATAAAGATACTGTTTTATCTTTGCGGGTTAATGCAGAATACAGTATTGATATGATTGGTTTGTATGATCGAAAAGGGATTGACTCACTTAGTTTAAAGTTATCAGCAGTTAGTGCTCTTGAATCAGATGAATTAGTTAAAATAGCTTACCTTGTTCATATGAATGGGGCATTTGGCGCATATGACATTATTATGAATGGGAAAGAAACTCCTGGAAAAGGCGAAAAAATCCCGACTAATATTGCTTTCTATAACCGACTAATTGGTAATTTAAAAGATAATGAGATGATAATTAGGTATTATTCTATTGATAGTACATGGAGGACCGCTTTTGTTGCATGGATGGTCAATTATTTCGATTCAATTATCGTACCTGATCATTACCGAATTGAACCGAAGATGAAAAATTACTCCACCAAAGATATTATTCAGAAACTTAATTCTACGTACATTCTAAATACGGATTTACCTCCAGTAACTATTATGAATTCGCAGCCAAGAAATACCCCATCTCCTTCTGTAAACGTTGAGGGGAATACATGGAGTAATCCACTTTCTGTTTGCCGGATTCGTACTCATGCTCTTCCTCGAGTCCGTAGTGCTACTTTTAAGGGATGGAGAACTCGCTCTAATGGACGTCGTTATCAACACCAGGGCTTGGATATAGAAGCTGCGCCAAATACACCAATATTTTCAGTAGCAGATGGTCGCATCGCTTTTATAATTGATCCTCCTCGTAGTGATTATGGCAGACAGTTATGTATTATTGTTCAGGTTGACGATCTTCCACTAGAGAAGGGCTTTGTTGAATAAATCAGATTTCGGGTAAGTCTCCCCCGTAGCGGGTTGTGTT